>Ga0207644_10000004_pt1 | contig 566613 bp, 583 predicted proteins | sample KBSS73metaG_FD_184326 | JGI IMG/M metagenome (GOLD analysis project Ga0207644, IMG submission 184326) | Switchgrass rhizosphere microbial communities from Kellogg Biological Station, Michigan, USA - KBS S7-3 metaG (SPAdes) (version 2) | ecosystem: Host-associated > Plants > Roots >... | reverse complement strand
GACGATCTCGACATGCTTGTCGAACTCGCCTCGGACCAGATCCTGGCCGTCTCCGGCGTCCATCACGTCGAGACCTCGATCGCGGTCAAGACCATCAAGTACAACGCCCGCATGGCCAAGATCACCAAGCCCGCCGTCGTCGGCGACGAGGATTGAGCCGCCCCTTGAGCTGCTCCTAGATTTGCGTAGAATTGCGCAATCGCGATAACGCAAATCATAGCCGCAGCGGCCGCACTACCAAATAGTACGGCCAAGGGAGGGTTACCGGGTGACTGACACCGCATTGCTGGCGCTCATCGATCGCCTTGAATCCCTCGAGGCCATTCGCCAATTGCCGGCCAAATACGCGCTCGCACTCGACATGCGGGACGGCGATGCGTGGGTGAACCTGTTCCCCGAGGACGTGCGGGTCGGCGGCGGCAAGGCCGGCCGGAAGGCTCTGCGCGACTGGTTCGACGAAACGCATTCCCGGCAGTTCGACGGCACCAGTCATCACATCGGCGGCCACATCATCGATTTCGACGATGCCGACCATGCCCAGGGCGTGGTCTATTCCAAGAACGAGCACGAATGCGGGGCTGAATGGGTCATCATGCAGATGATGTACTTCGACAGCTACGAACGCATCGACGGGCGGTGGTACTTCCGCCGGCGCCTGCCGCTGTACTGGTATGCCAGCGACATCAACAAGCCACCGATAGGGGATCGCAAGATGCGCTGGCCCGGAGTGGCACCATACCACGGCAGCTTCCACGACCTCTTCCCGAGCTGGAAGACCTACTGGGCCCGCCAGGGACAACCGCATGACGGACCGGTCGCCCCGCCGGCCCCGCTCGAGCGCTTCATCGAGACCATGCGCCGCAGTGCGCCGCTGCCCAAGCCGCGCGTGCGGAGCTGAAGCCGAGTGGACAAGGACATCTTCACGCCGGTCCGCCTTGGTGAAATCCCGCTGGCCAACCGCATCGTCATGGCCCCCATGACCCGCGACCGCGCCGGACCGCTGGACGAGCCCACCGACCTCATGGTCGAGTACTATCGCCAGCGCGCATCGGCGGGGCTCATCATCACCGAGGGCACCCAGCCCTCGCCGACGGGTAAAGGCTACTGGCGCACGCCGGGGATCCATTCGCCCGAGCAGGTCACCGGATGGCGCCGGGTGGCCGATGCCGTTCATGCGGCAGGCGGCCGCATCGCCATGCAACTGATGCATGTCGGCCGCGCCGCCGTCCGCGCGAACAAGGCGGACGATGCCGAAACGGTGGCCCCCAGCGCCATTGCCAGTCCCGACCCATCCCCGGCCCGGATGGCGTTCCAGTCGCTCCCGAGACGCCGCGCGCTCTGGCAGCTCTCGAAATTCCGCAGGTGATCTCCGAATATGTTGCCGCCGCGCGCAATGCGGTTGCCGCCGGGATGGACGGGATCGAACTGCACTGCGCGTCGGGGTACCTGCCGATGCAGTTCCTCTCGACCAATACCAACCACCGCACCGACATGTACGGCGGCTCGGCCGAGAACCGGGTTCGCTTCGTGGTCGAGACACTGTCAGCCCTGGCTGGTGCCGTCGGCCCCGGGCGCGTGGGCTTTCGCATATGCCCGGGGGCCAAATTCAACGGCGCCGACGATGCCGATCCGGCGGAAACATACGCGGCGCTTTTGCGCGCTCTCGACCCGCTCGGCCTCGCCTGGTGCCACTTGATCCACATTCCCACCACTGGCTTTGACGCGCTCGACCTCGTTCGCGCGAACTGGTCAGGCGCCGTGATCGAGAACTGCGGCCTGACGCTCGAGAAGGCGCAGGAGGTGATCGCGCAAGGTTCGGCCGAAGCCGTCGCCTTCGGATACGCCTTCATCGGCAACCCTGACCTGGTCGAGCGCTTCCGCATCGGCGCTCCGCTCGCCAAGGCGGATCGGGGAACATTCTACACCGGCCATGGTGATGATGCCAAAGGGTACACCGATTACCCTCGGGCGACGTGACGGCTGCCGTGTTCCTCGCCAGCTAGCCTGAGGCCGCCGGCTCGATATCGTCCGGGCCCCAGAACGCCCGCAGGCTGGTGATCCGACCTGCCGCGTCGAACTGGCAGGCATCGGCCGAACGGATCCGGAGACGCTCACCGCCCGGAGGGGTGAACTCCACATCGAACACCAGCAGGGCCTCGGAACCGTGCGACCCGCGGAGCGGCGCGACGGGGGTTATCCGCGTGCCGTAGGCCACCGTATCGGCAAACCAGGCGGCGATTGCTTCACTCGAGCGTGGTGGCGATCCGATCGGATCCTCGATCACGGCATCGGGCGCAAACAGGGCCAGGACACCCGCCGCGTCGCCGGCGTTGATGCGGTCGACATAGGCCTGGAGAGCCTGTTTCATCGCGGCCTGCCCGGGCGCATCGGTCATATTCGGTTCCTTCCCACAACGAACGAAGTCCGCCCCCCGCGAAGGGAGCGGACCTTGCGTCCCTGTCACCGGCCCGCCATCAGGCGGACCCGCGCAATTCACTCGCCGCCGAAGTGATATTTCAGGCGGACGCCGTACATGCGTGGCTCGCCGTAGAGCGTCACCCAGTAGAGCAGCCCGCCCTGCTGATAGACGTCGGCATTGCTGGTCCGGTAGAGTTCGTTGGTGATGTTGGTGCCGAACACGCCGACATCGAACTTCGAACCCATCACCCCGCGCCAATCCAGCGAAGCGTTGAGCGTGCCGAACGCATCGATCGTCGCGCCCGGTTGCACAGCCGGCACGTTCACCGCTTCGGTATACTGGCTCGCGGTGTGCGAGTAGTTCACGAACAGCGACAGTGTCCCGGCATTGCCGGCAAGCGGCTGATCCACCGAGGCATGCAGGCTCCAGATGTAGGGAGCCGTGTACTGGAAGCGCAGGCAAGAGGCATCGACCGTACCGCCCGGAGGAACGATGCCATTGCAGCCCAGCCCACCGGTGCCGGTCACGAAGGAGTACTTCGTATAGTGTGCGTCGGTGTGGCTGAAATTGCCGCCGATCTCCACGCCCGGCCACGGGCGGATCGAGCCTTCGATCTCGATGCCGCGGATCTTGGCGTCGGCATTGAGCGTGCGAGCACCGCCCGCACCCGTGGTCGGGTTATAGTCGCCGGTCGCGCGCTGGATGTCGTTGTAGTGGATCTCATACAGCGAAGTGTTGAACCGCACCGGGACATTGCCGAGCCGGAAATCGGCCTTGAACCCTGCTTCGTAGGAAATCACGTGCTCGGGCTTGAAGGTGCGCGTGTCGGGGTCTGTGCCCTGGCCGAAGAACACGGCATAGGGGTTGAACCCGCCCGCCTTATAGCTGCGGCTCACCTTGGCGTAGAGCAGCACCGGCTTCACGGGCCGATAGTCCAGGCCGATCAGCCAAGACGGAGAGTCCGACTTCTCGGAGCCATCGAACACACAGCTGGCCAGGGCGGAGCTTTCCGGCACGATCGAGTTGTCCTTGCCGCAGGCCACGAAGCCGGCAGGCAGCAAGGGGCTGCGATTGTACTGGCTGGCAGTGCCGTAGACGTGGTCCCAGGTATGGCGATAGCCGCCGGTCAGGCGCAGGCTGTCCAGCGCGGGGCTGAACGCGCCGAAATCGAGCGTCGCCTGCGCATAGAGCGCGTTGGAAACGGTCGTAATTCCGGAAATCTGGGTGCTTCCGCCGCAGACGAAGGCGTTGCCGGTGAATGCCGCCGGGCAATAGAGAATGGCGTTGGAGCCCTGCGGACCGGCGGGGCGCTGGTCGTAGTGGAAGCCGCCGACCGTCCAGTTCAGCTTGTTGTCCAGCATCTTGCCCTGGAACTGGAGTTCCTCGGTCCAGCCCTTCAGGTCATCGCGCGGGAGTTCGCGGGCAAGGGTCGCGTTGCCGTAGGTCGTCGGGCCGAGCCCGGGCACATCGACCGTACCGGAGGGCAGCACGCCGGGATCGACTTCGTGCTGCTGCAACGCGGTTGCATCGCCGTCGTAACGGTAGCGCAACTGCATGCGCTGGAAGCTGGCGATGTTGCGCAGGGTGACGTTGTCGCTCAACTCGATGTTCGTCGTGTTGGTCACGCCCCAGGTCTTGGTGCGCTGGAACTCGTCGACCGAGAATGCAGTCGCGCGCGGCCCAAGTGCATCGGCGCGCGCGGTGTTCGCGCGGTAGACATCGCACGAAGCGATCAGGAAGGGAATTGTCGGCCCTTCATAGCAGGCCGGGGCGGGCGAACCATCTGCCGGGTTCACGATCGCCTTGAGCCCGTCGATGTTGAAGCCCTTATGGATCAGGCCGGCCCCGTTGTTGTCCGAGTGGGCGCCGTAGATCATCGTGTAGTTCTCGATCCCATCGGTCGGGCGGAAGAGAATGCCGATGCGACCGGAGTACCAGTTCTCGTTATCGCGATCCTTGTTCCAGATGACGTCGTGGGTGTAGCCGTCGCGGCGGTGGTAGGCGCCAACTACGCGCACCATCAGCTTGTCTTCGATCACCGGCAGGTTGATCGCACCCTCGATATAGGTGCGGTTGTAGTTGCCGTACTCGCCCTTAATCCAGCCGCCCAGTTCGTTGGTCGGCTTCTTGGGCACGAGCAGCACGGCGCCGCCGGTGGTGTTGCGCCCGAACAGGGTGCCCTGCGGACCCGAGAGGACCTGAAGGTTCTCCAGATCGACGAAGTTGCCGGGGCCGCCCTGCTGGCTGAGCGTCAGCGCCGCAGGCAGCGGCACTTCGTTGAGATAGACGACCACGCCCGGCGATGCCTGGAAGGTCGCACCCTGGCCGCGGATGGTGAACGACTGCGAATCGCGCGAGCCCTGGCCGTTTGCCCCGACCACGAGCGAGGGAACGCTGGCCTGGAGATCCTGCTCCTTGTTGATGCCCTGCTGCTCAAGACGCTGCGGCGTCATGGCGGTGATGGCGATCGGCACGTCCTGCGCGCGCTCTGCGCGGCGGTTTGCCGTAACGATGATTTCGGGAGCCGTGGATGCGTCCGCGGTGCTCGAAGCCTGCGCGGCAGCCATCTCGGGGGCCATGATCGCAATGGCGGCCACGCCCCAGTTGACCCATCCGCTCCGGGCGCGCAGCCCCTTCGCTTTCTTGTTCATGTCAGATCCTTCCTCCCAGGTGCTGCCAAGCGCCGGCGCGAGTTCGCACCGCGCAAACGGACGCATCCGCAGCAACGCATTTCGACTTATACGAAGGGCAATTCTTCTACTTTCGCCCTAGCGACGAGATTAAATTACGCATTATGGATGTGAATGCAAGGGGCAGGTGCCGAGATGCGTAAACTGTTGCGCAAAGGCTTCAGTCCGCTGGCTTTCTGTTTGGTTCTGATTATTTTTGATTGGGTATGCACATCACGGTGCTTGAAAAGGACCAAAAATGTGCAGCCTGGCGCTCGATAACCGGGGGAGAGAACGACTCGCTCCGGCCGACCGCAAGGCAATGGTTGCGTGGATAAATCCGCCCAATCGGCGTCAGCACGAACCGGCCGTCAGGAGATGCGCCAATCGCTGCGAAGGATGGCCGGGAGCGGACCTGCCGCTTCAGTCCGCCAGCGGGGCCGGAGGTGACCGAAGCTCGGTCTTCAGGACCTTGCCCGCAGCATTGCGGGGCAGCTCTGGCAGGACGACGAAGAAGCGGGGAACCTTGTAATTGGCCATGTTCTGGCGCGACCAGGCAATGAGGTCGGCCTCCGACGGGATTTCCGCTCCCGGGCGCAGGACCACATAGGCCTTGCCCACCTCACCCATGCGCTCATCGGCCATGCCGACGACCGCCACCAGGGCGATGGCCGGGTGGTTGGAGAGAAGCGCCTCGATTTCAGCCGGATAGACATTGAAGCCGCCGGTGATGAACATGTCCTTCTTGCGGTCGGTGATCTTCAGGTAACCGCGTTCGTCGATCGTTCCGATATCACCGGTGTGCAGCCAGCCTTCGGGATCGATGGCCTCCGCCGTCGCCGCGGGATCGTCCAGGTATCCGCGCATCACCGCATGGCCGCGCACCCACAGTTCGCCTGCCTCTCCAGCCGGCAGGTCGCGGCCGTCTTCGCCGACGCAGCGGACCTCGATCCCGGGGAGCGGATAGCCGCAGGTATTGGCTACCGTTTCCGCGTCATCGCCCTGCCGCGTCATGGCGACGCAGCCGCATTCGGTCATGCCATAGCCGTTGACGATGTTCTGCATGCCCAGTTCGGTGCGCATGCGCTCCACCAGCACCGGCGGCACGGGGGCCGCGCCGGTCACGGCGACCCGCAGCGAGGAGAAATCCCGCGGCTTGTCGCCGGCGAGTTCCTGCAGCAGGGATTGGTAGATCGTGGGCGGACCGGGAATGAAGGTGATCCGGTTCTCCTCGATCTGCCGGACCACACCGGCAACATCGAAGGTCTCCATCGGCACGATCGTGGCCCCGCGCACCAGGCACGCCGACCAGCCGGCCTTGTAGCCGTAGGTGTGGAAGAACGGATTAACGATAAGGTACCGGTCGCCCTGCCGCAGGTCCACGCGCACCGCCCAGTCGCCAAAGATGTGCGTGGCCTGGCGGTGGGCGGTCATCACGCCCTTCGGCCTGCCGGTCGTACCCGAGGTGAAGATGATGTCACAGATGTCGTCGGGATCGACTGCGGCAAGGCCCTCGTCCACCGCCGGGTCAGCGGGCCCCTTGCCGCGCGCGATGAAGGCCTCGAAGGCCCGGTCGAGGTGGACCGTTTCCACGAGGTCGGGCAGATCCTCGCCGGCGATCAGCTCCGCATAGTCCTGGCCAAGGAAGTTCGCCTGGGCGAACAACAGCTTGACCCGGGCGCGGCGCAGGATGTCGGCTGCCTCGAAGCCCTTGAAGCGCGTGTTCATGGGGACAATGGTTGCGCCCACCGTCTGCGCGCCCAGTGCAGCGAGGATCCACTCGCGCGTGTTGGGCGCCCAGATGCCGACGCGGTCCCCATGGCCCAAGCCGCTGGCCAGCATGGCCGAGGCGACGCTGCGGGCATCGGCCCACAGGTCGGCGAAGGTCCAGGTTCGGTTGCCGACGATGAGGCCGGGTGCATCAGGCCATTGCTCCGCCGCGGCCTTGGCCGCACCGGGGATGGTCATGGGCCAGATGCCCCTCGCCTCGGTCATGCTCGTCCCGATCCTGCTCAGGCGACTTCGAACAGTCCCGCCGCGCCCATGCCGCCGGCGACGCACATCGAGATGACCACGTACTTCACCCCGCGCCGCTTGCCCTCGATGAGAGCGTGCCCGACCAGACGCGAACCGGTCATGCCGAAGGGATGGCCGATGGCGATGCCGCCGCCGTTGACGTTGAGCTTCTCGGGATCGATGCCGAGCTTCTGCTGGCAATAGACAGCCTGGCTGGCGAAAGCCTCGTTGATTTCGAACAGGCCGATATCGTCGAGCTTCAGCCCGGTCCGATCGAGCAGCTTGGGAATGGCGAAGACCGGGCCGATGCCCATTTCGTCAGCGCCGCAACCCGCCACCTGGAAGCCGCGGTAGATGCCCAGCACCGGGCGCCGTTCGGCGCGCGCCGTATCGAGGTCCATCAGCACCTGCGCCGAGGCGCCATCAGACAGCTGGCTGGCGTTGCCCGCCGTTATGTGCTTGCCTTCCTGGATGACCAGGCCGTTCTTGAACACCGGCTTGAGCCCGGCCAGCGCCTCGTAGGTCGTGCCGGCACGGATGCCTTCGTCCTTGGCGAGGGTAACCTCTTCCTTGCCGGTCTCGTTGCCTTCCTTGTCGAACAGGGCCTTGGTGACGGTGATCGGCACGATCTCGTCATCGAACTTGCCCGCTTCCTGGGCGGCGGCGGCGCGCTGCTGGGAGAGGGCGGCGAAGCGGTCTTGCGCCTCGCGGCTGATGCCGTAGCGCTCGGCGACGACTTCGGCGGTCTCGATCATCGCCATGTAAGCGTAGGGATCGTGGGCCTTGATGAACTCCGAGCGGTGGCGGAAGGTCGGCGCGTGCTTGTTGATGGTCAGCGAGATGCTTTCCATCCCGCCGGCGACAGCGACGTCGATCTCGTTGCACATGATCCCGCGCGCGGCGAGAGCGATGGCGTTAAGGCCGGAGGAGCACTTGCGATCCAGCGTGAAGCCACTGGTGGTATCGGGCAGGACCGAGCCGTGCACCGTCAGGCGTCCGAGGTTGTAGCTCTGGGTGTTCCAGTGGTTGCCGGCGCCGAGGTAGACATCATCGACCCGCGCCGGATCGATGCCGGCGCGGTCCAGCGCGGCATTGACCGCGTGGGCCGAAAGGACGGGCGCCTCGGTGTCGTTGAAGGCGCCGCGATAGGCTTTGCCGACCCCGGTGCGGGCGGTGGAAACGATAGCTGCATCACGCATGGGAAGTCCTCTCGAACATTAAGGTCAGACAAAGCCGTGCATGTTGGCGGGGCCCCAGAAGGCCCGCATTTCGACGACTTCGTTGGCTTCATTAAAGCGGAAGGTATCGATCACGTCGATCCGTTTGTCCGATCCTACCCAATGCAGGTTCACCGAGAACGGGAACGCCGCATAGTCACCTGCGACCCGAATCGGACCTTCAAGCTTCAGCTTGGCGCCGGTCTTCATCGATTCGGAATAGAACGCGCGGATCGCCTCGCGCCCGTGATGCATCGGGCTGCCGATCGGGTCTTCGACCGTGGCATCGGCGGCATAAAGCGCGGCCACGCGATCAGCGCTTCCCGCTGCGAAGGCGGCGACATATTCGTGCACTGCGGCTTCCATTGCCGTGGGTTCGGGCATCTCGTTCACTCCGGGAAATAGCGGCTGATCGTGTCGAGCACGCAGGCGGGCCGATCGGTCGGTTGTCCATCCTGCCCTTCGATCTGGATCGTGACGCGTACGACCGACTGGATACCGCCTTTCACTTCCTCGGCGGAGATGACCTCGCCCGACCCGCGAATGCGGCTGCCGACCTTCACCGGCGAGAGGAAGCGCAGGCGGTCCGCCCCGACGTTGACGGCATGCGCAAAACCGCGGACCTCGATCAGCTGCGGCAGGAAATAGTTGACCAGGCTCAGCGTGAGGTAGCCGTGGGCGATGGTGCCGCCGAACGGACCTTCTTTCGCGCGGTCCACATCGACATGGATCCACTGGTCATCGCCGGTCACCTCGGCAAAGCCGTTGACCCGGTCCTGGTCGATCGTCAGCCATTCGGTCGGCGGGAGGATCGTCCCCCCCTTGCCGATCAGATCAGCCGGCTTTTCGAAGACGACCGGCACGATCAGGCCCTCTGGCTCGAGACGGCGACGATCTCGCCGGTCATGTAGGAGGACAGGTCGCTCGCGAGGAACAGCATGACGTTGGCCACTTCCCACACTTCGGCGGGGCGGCCGTAGGCCTCGGTCTTGACCAGTTCGGCGAGTTTCTCCTCGGTCGTCACCTTGGCGAGGAACGGGTGCATGGCGAGGCTCGGCGCCACGGCATTGATCCGCACGCCGTGATCGGCCGCTTCCAGCGCGGTGCAGCGGGTGAAGGCCATCACCCCGGCCTTGGCCGCGGCATAGTGGGCCTGGCCCCGCTGCGCACGCCAGCCCAGCACCGAGGCGTTGTTGACCATTACGCCGGACCTGTTCGCATACATGGAGGGCAGGAAGGCCCGGGTCATGCGGAACAGGCTGGTGAGGGTCACGTCCAGCACGCGGCCCCACTGGTCGTCGGTCATGTCGACCACGTCGACCTCGCCGCCGAGGCCGGCATTGTTGATCAGCACGTCCACCTTGCCGAGCGCCGCGAGCGAGGCATCGCGCAGGCCCTGGACGGCCTCTTCGCTGGTCACGTCGCAGATGCAGGTGGCAGGCCGCTCGCAGCCGACTTCGGCGGCGATGCGATCGGCCGCTTCGCCGAGGCGGCGCTCATGAAAATCGCTGATCAGGAGACGCGCGCCTTCCTCGGCGGCGCGCTTGGCGACGGCGAAGCCGATGCCGGTTCCGGCGGCAGCCGTTATCACCACCGTCTTGCCCTTGAGCATGCCGAGCGGCGTGGGATAGGCGGGTACGGGAACAGTCATGCTTGGCCTCTTGGCTCGCGGGGAAGACCCAGACCGCGCTCGGCGATCAGGTTGCGCTGGATCTGGTTGGTGCCGCCGTAGATCGTGTCGGAGCGGCTGAAGAGATAGAGGTTGGGCAGCATCGACCAGCCGTAGTGATCGCCCTCGGCGATCTCCCCGGCCTGGCCGAGCACGTCCATCGCCAGCTCGCCCAGATCGCGGCGCCAGGTGGCCCACTGGATCTTGTAGGTGAGCGCGGCGCCATCGATCGCGCCGGCGTCCGCGCTCGACAGCATCCGCAGCGCGCCGTAGCGCATGAGCCGGAGGCCGATTTCGGCCTGGGCGATGCGCTGGCGGATCACCGCGTCGCCCGCCTTGCCGTTGGCCCTGGCAGCGGCGATCACGGCGTCGAGTTCGTTGCGGAACTGCATCTGCTGGCCGAGCGTCGAGACGCCGCGCTCGAAGGCCAGCAGCGCCATGGCCACCTTCCAGCCTTCGCCCGCCGCGCCCAGCATGGCATCGGCCGGGCAGCGGGCGTCGGTCAGGAAGGTCTCGTTGAACTCGGCCTCGCCGTTGATCTGGCGGATCGGGCGCACCTCGATCCCCGGCTGGTCCATCTCCATCAGCAGGAACGACAGGCCCTTGGGCCCCTGCGATCCGTCCTCGCTGCGGGCGACGACGAAGATCATGTCGGAATAGTGGGCGAGGCTGGTCCAGACCTTCTGGCCGTTCACGACCCAGTCGCCGCCATCGATCCGAGCCTTGGTCCTGACGTTGGCAAGATCCGAGCCGGCATTCGGCTCGGAGTAGCCCTGGCACCAGATGTGCCTGCCAGCGGCGATGCCGGGCAGGTACCGAGCCTTCTGCTCGTCCGACCCGAAGGCCAGGATCGTCGGTCCGGCCAGTTCCACGCCGATGTGGTTGATGCGGTTGGGCGCGCCGGCGCGGGCATATTCCTCGGCGAAGATGACCTGCTGGGCGAGAGTGGCATTGCGCCCGCCCCATGCCTCGGGCCAGCCGATGCACGACCAGCGATGGGCGGCGAGCTGCTGCTCCCATTCCTTGCGCCGTTCGATCTGGTCGCACAGGTTGGGAATGCCGCGGATGTCGGCAAACGAACCCGCCATCTGCGCCTGCAGCCAGGCCGCGCATTCGGCGCGGAAGGCCTCGTCCTGAGCTGAGAACCCGAGCTTCATGCCGCCGCTCCCAGGATCTGCGCCGCGATCTGTTCGCGGTGCCACTGGCTGTCGCCCAGCATGGAAGCGATCGACCGCGCCCGCTTGAAGAAGAGGTGGGCATCGTGCTCCCAGGTGAAGCCGATGCCGCCATGCAGCTGGATCATGTTGCCGGCGCACATGTGGAAGGTATCGGCGCAGAAGGCCTTGGCGGCGTGGAGGGCCATGGCCGCCTCGTCGCTGCCTTCGTCCACCGCGCAGGCCGCCCAGTAGACCGCCGAACGCGCCTGCTCGATCGCGATCATCATGTCGGCCAGGCGATGCTTGTAGGCCTGGAACGAGCCGATCTGGCGGCCGAACTGGACCCGCTCCTGCGCATAGGCAACGGTGCGGTCGAGCGTCGCCTGCGCCCCGCCCAGGGCCTCGGCGGCGAGGCAGATCCAGCCGGTAGTGTCGAGCGCGCCGATCGCGGCGGCGTGGTCGGCCACGGGTTCGGCGGGTGCCTGCTCGAGCGTGATCATCGCCAGTGGCCGGGTTTGGTCCATGGTTACGTGAGACGTGATCGTGACGCCCGGCGTGCCGGCTTCGACCAACCAGCACCGGCTGCCTGCAACCAGCACCAATAGGTCGGCGCTGCCGCCATGCGGGGCAAATCGGAAGGTGCCGAAAAGCGTGCCCGGCCCGGCCGCGGCCTCTGCAGCCGAGGCCGAGGTGGCAATGACATCGCCCGCGGCCAGCCCGCCGATCCAGCGCGACTTCTGCTCCTGCGTTCCGCCGGCAACCAGCGCATGCACCGCCCGGGCATTGCCGAGCAGCGGCAAGGCGGCGACCTGCGCGCCCGCCGCCTCGGCGACCAGCGCGAACTCGACCATGCCCAGCCCGACCCCGCCCAGCTCTTCCGGTACGCCGATCCCGCCAAGGCCCAGCTCGGTGCAGAAGGCGGACCACAACGCCCGGTCGATCCCGGCGTCCGGGCCGGTCGCCGCCATCGCCATGCGGGTGCGCTCGCTCGTCGCGTTTTCGGTGAAGAAGGCCCGCGCAGTTTCCGCGATCATGGCCTGTTCTTCGGAAAAGGCGAATTCCATCAGGTCACATCCTCGAATGCGGCGAGCTGCAGCGAGGCGGGCTCACGCCGTGCCCCAGACCTTGCGCGGCGGCACGCGCTGGGCGATCAGCTTGTCGACCACCTCACCGATCTGGCTCGGTTCCCAGCGGGCCTGCTGGTCCACAAACGGCCCTTCGCGCCAACCTTCCTCGAGCATGATCTTGCCGCCTTCCAGCTCGAACATGCAGCCGGTCACATGGGCGCTCTGGCTGCTGCCCAGCCAGACGACCGTCGGCGCGACATTGGCCGGGTCCATGACGTCGAAGCCTTCGTCGACCGTCTTCATCTTCTCGGCAAAGGCGCCCTCGGTCATGCGGGTGCGGGCCGATGGGGCCAGACCGTTGGCGGTGATGCCATAGCGGGCGAGTTCGGCGGCCTGGACCAGGGTCAGCGTCGCGATCCCGCCCTTTGCCGCGGAATAGGCCGCCTGCGCGATCGAACCCTGCAGCCCAGCGCCGCTCGACGTGTTGATGATCCGCGCATCAGGATCGCGGCCGTCCTTCTGCTTGGCGCGCCAGTAGTTGACGGCATGGCGAGCAATGCAGAAATGGCCGCGCAGGTGGACGTGCATGGTCGCGTCCCATTCCTCGACCGTCGCCGAAACGAACATCCGGTCCCGCACGATGCCGGCATTGTTCACCACAACGTGGAGGTCACCAAAGGCCTCGACCGCCGCATCGACGATGCGCTTGGCGGCATCCCAGTCGGTGATGTCCTCATAGTTGGCGATGGCCTTGCCGCCGGCCGCCTTGATCTCTGCCACCACGGCGTCGGCGGCGCTGGTGTCGCGCCCTTCCCCGCCGAGCGAAGTGCCGATGTCATTGACCACGACGTTTGCGCCTTCGGCCCCGAAGGCCAGGGCATAGGCGCGGCCAAGCCCGCCGGCGGCGCCGGTGATGATGACGGTGCGATTGTCGCAAATGCCCACGCTCATTCTCCTTGGGATGTCTCGGCCGGCCGCAGGCAGCAGCAGCTGCGAAGGGTCGCCGGTGAAATCGGGTTCTGAATGGTCCCAAGCGGTGTCACTGTGCACCTCGCGGCGGCGCCGCCTTCCGGCGCCGCTCGGCAGTCGGGCCGGACAGGCGCACCGCGACGGCGTCGGAAACGATGCGGCGACGGTTGCTCTCGACTTCGGCCAGTGGCTCGGTCGCCACGATGCCGCCGGCAACAGCGGCGCGGGCCAGCTTCTGGTATTCGCCTTGCCCTTCGTTGCGCCACGTCACCTGCTGCGGTTCGAAACTGTGCACGACCTTGGCCGGGTTGCCGGCCACCAGGCTGCGCGGCGGCGTGATCGTCTCGGACTTCACCAGCGCCAGCGCGGCAACGAGGTTGTCCTCCCCGATCACCGCGTTATCGAGCACCACGGCATTCATGCCGACCAGCGTATTCTCGCCAATTTCGCAGCCATGGATGATCGCGCCGTGGGCGATCGTCGCGCCTCGCCGGATCACCGTATCACGCAACTGGTTGGCGTGGATGGTCGCACTGTCCTGGATCGAACTGTCGCCCTCGATCACGATCCGGCCGAAATCGCCGCGCAACGAAGCCCCGGGCGCGATGAAGCACCCCGGCCCCACGATGACGTCACCGATCAGGGATGCCAGGGGATGGACATAGCTGGTCGGATCAACGACCGGCACGATTCCCTGGTAGGCATAGCATGGCATGGCGCGGACCGATCCTCAGAGCCGCTCGATGATGGTGACGTTGGCCTGGCCGCCGCCCTCGCACATCGTCTGCAGGCCGTAGCGGCCGCCCGTGCGCTCCAGCGCATTGAGCAGGGTGGTCATCAGCCTGGCGCCGGTCGACCCGATCGGGTGGCCAAGCGCTATGGCCCCGCCCTGCACGTTGACCTTCTCGTGCGGAATGCCGAGTTCCTTCATCCACGCCATCGGCACCGAGGCAAAGGCCTCGTTGCATTCGAACAGATCTATATCGTCCAGCTTCATGCCGGACTTCTGCATGGCATAGCGGGTGGCGTTGATCGGCCCGGTGAGCATCCACACCGGGTTATCGGCGCGCACCGACATGTGGTGGATGCGCGCTCGCGGCGTGAGGCCATGCTCCTTCAGCGCCCGCTCGCTGACGACCAGCAGCGCCGCGGCGCAGTCGCAATTCTGGCTGGCATTGCCCGCCGTGACCCGGCCCCCTTCGCGGACGGGGTTGAGCGCGGCCAGGCCCTCCAGTGTGGTGCCAGGGCGGATCGTCTCGTCGCGGTCGAGCCCTTCGAGCGGCACGATCTCGTTCCTGAACCAGCCCTGCTCGGTCGCATGCTGGGCGCGGCGGTGACTTTCCAGCGCGAAGGCGTCCATCTCCTCGCGGGTGATGGCCCACTTTTCGGCGATCATCTCGGCCGAACGGATCTGGTTGACCTCCTCGTCCCCATAGCGCGCGTCCCAGCCCTTGGCGCCGATGAAGGGGCTCTCGAACCCGTAGGCGGCGCCAGCGGTCATCGCGGCCATGATCGGGATGCGGTTCATCGCCTGGCTGCCGCCGGCGACGACGATATCCTGCGTTCCGCTCATCACGCCCTGTGCGGCGAAGTGGACCGCCTGCTGGGCCGAACCGCACTGTCGGTCGATCGTCACGCCCGGAACGTCCTCGGCCAGCCCGGCGACGAGCCAGGCGGTGCGGCCGATATCGCCGGCCTGGCCGCCGATCGTCTCGGTGCAGCCCCAGACCACGTCTTCGACCAGCGCGGGATCGAAGTCATGGCGCGCCATCAGTTCGCGGATCGGGTGCGCAGCCAGATCGGCCGGATGGACCTGGGCAAGGCTGCCCTTCTTGCGCCCGACGGGAGCGCGGACGGTATCGACGATGTAGGCTTCAGGCATGTTCTGTCTCGCGGGCAAAGGTCTGGTCGGCGCCGAGCGGCTGGGTGAAGACGCGCGTCGCAACGCGGTTGCGGTGGTATGCGGGAGTGCCCCAGGCCCCCTTCAGCGCCAGCGCGCGCTTCAGGAACAGGTGGACGTCCACCTCCCAGGAATAGCCCATCGCGCCATACACCTGGATCGATGCACGCGCGGCCTTCTCGGCCGCTTCAAGGGCGACGATCTTGGCATGGGACACACGGGCGCGGGCCTGCAAGTCACCATGCCCGATGTCCGCGGCGGCGGCGAGCACCACCGGCCGGGCAAACTCGATCGCCGTCTGGGCGCTGGCAAGGTGATGCTTGACCGCCTGATAGGATCCGATCGGCTTGCCGAACTGGGTGCGGTCCTTCGCATAGGCAATGGCGAGATCGACCGACCGCTGGGCGAGGCCGAGGCCCTGCGCCGCAGCGAACAGCGACGCCCGGTCCAGCGCCAGGTCCCAGTTGGCCGGACCCAGATCCTCGGCCCGCGCCTCATCCCATTCCACCCGGAACAGGCGGCGGAGCGGATCGATGGTTTCGGCCGGGGTCAGCGTCACCGTTTCGGGCGCGCACAGGTAGGCATGGCCGTCCTGCTCGATCAGGATGGCGGCGGCGACGTCGGCATTGGCGACGACCGGGTTGATGGCAGGAGCGACCGCGATGATCGCGGCCGGATCGGTCAGCAACGGATGATCGGGCGCAAGGCTCGCCAGCAGCGGCGCGCCCACACCGGCGCTCTCCACGAGCGGCTCGGGCAAGGCAACATAGCCCGCCTCGATCGCGATCAGGGCAAGATCGAGCTCGCTCAGGCCCAAGCCTCCGGCGGCCTCGGGCAGGAGCAGGAGGGTGAAGCCGTTCTCGACGATCTGCGCCCAGCGCGAGGCGTCGAAAGCCTGGCCCTGTTCCATCAGCTTGCGCCAATGTTCCGGCGTGCAGGTATCACCCAGCAGCGTTCGCGCGGTCTCGGCGAACATCTGTTGCTCATCGGTGAGGGTGAAATCCATGTCCTGGCCCTCCCGTTCAGCGCGGCAGGCCGAGCATGCGCTCGGCGATGATGTTGCGCTGGATCTCGTTCGACCCGGCGTAGATCGGCCCGGCCAGCGAGAAGATGTAGTCGTCGAGCCACTCGTGCTCGGCGCCCGCCGGTTTGTTGGCGGGCGGCAGCAGCTCGGCCTCGGCGCCGAGGATCGCCAGCGCGGTTTCGTGGAGGTGGATGTCCATCTCCGACCAGAAGATCTTGTTGGTCGATGCCTCGGGCCCGATCTTCGCGCCGGCCATCAGCCGCGATGCGGTCTGATAGATATTCAGCGCATAGGCTTCGGCATTCATGTGCGCGCGAACCACGTCGGCCTCGAGCAACGGGTCGCAAGTGTCCTTGCGGCTCTGCCACAGCGCCGCCAGCGCGGCCGCCGCCTGCTGGAAGCGAGCCGGGCTGCGCAGCATCAGCCCGCGCTCGAACCCGGCCGTCGCCATGCAGATGTGCCAGCCCTGCCCTTCCTCGCCCAGCCGGTTGAAGGAGGGGACGCGCACGTTTTCGAGAAAGATCTCGGCGAAGCCGACGTGGCCGTTGATCTTGCGGATCGGGTTGCGGGTAACGCCTTCCTGGTCGAGCCGGAAGAAGATCAGGCTCATGCCCTTGTGGCGTTCGCTGCCGGGCTCGCGGAACAGGCCAAAGGCCCAGTCGGCGAAGGCCGCGCGGCTCGACCAGATCTTGTGGCCATTGAGCACGTAATCATCGCCCTCGCGCACGGCGGTCGAGCGAACCCCGGCAAGGTCGGACCCGGCCTGCGGCTCGGACCAGGCCTGGGCCCAGATCTCCTCGCCGCTGGCCATCGGCGGCAGGAAGCGCTGCTTCTGCTCGTGCGTGCCGAATTCCATCAGCGTGGGGCCGAGCAGGAAAATCCCGTTCTGGTTGACCCGCCCGGGGGCGCCGGCGCGATAGTATTCTTCCTCGAAGATCAGCCACTGAATCAGGTCCAGCCCGCGCCCGCCATATTCCTTCGGCCAGGTCACCATGCCCCAGTCGCCGCTCTTCAGCGTCGCTTCCCACTGGCGGTGCGCCTCGAACCCCGCGCGCGTCGCGTCGTAGTGTTCCAGCGGCTCCTTGGGCACGTGCGCCTCCAGCCAGGAGCGTACTTCGGCGCGGAAGGCAATCTGGTCCGGGGTATAGGTGAGGTCCATCAGAACTTCGCCGCGCCCTTGCCCTCGACGAACGCGTCCCGTGCCTTCTGGCTGTCCTCGTGGGCGTACATCTCGAGGGTGAAGCCCTGCTCGATGCGGTACATGTCGCTGGGGTTCCAGGGCTCGATCAGGTTCAGCGCCTGCTTGGCGATGACCAGCGCCGTGCGGCTCTTCCCCGCGATGATCTCGCACAGGGCCCGGGCCTCGGCCTCGAGCTGGTCGAGCGGGACGATCTTCTCGATTGAACCGTGGCGATAGAGGTCTTCAACCGGCACCCGCCCGCCGGTGAAGAAATTGGTGCGCACCTTCTGGACCGGCAGCATCCGGCTCATGAAGGCCGCGCCGCCCATGGCACCGCGATCGATCTCGGGCAGCGAGAAGAACGCGCCCTCGGCGGCGATCAGGCTGTCGCAGGCGCCGGCGATGTTGACGCCGCCGCCGATGATGAACCCATGCAGCGCGCCGACCACCGGGATCGGGCAATCGCGGATCGCCTTGAAGGTCAGGTAATTGTCGCGGTTGAGCTTGGCGATGCGTTCCGGGTGGGCCTGCATTTCCTTGATATCCACGCCGCCGCAGAAGCCCCGGCCGTTGGCCCGGATCAGCAGCACGCGCACGTCCTCGTCGCGGCCCGCCTGCTCGATCATGGCGGGGATGGATTCCCAGCCCTTGGTGTCGAAGGCGTTCACCGGGGGGTGATCGAACAGGATCTCGGCGATGCGGTCCCGGACCGTCAGCGTGATGGGCATGGTCGTGCTTCCTCTCAGGCCGCGCTGGCCGCTGCGACGTTGGAACCCGGGTCGGCCTTGGGCACGCCAAGCGCAATCAGGCGCTGTTCGGCTTCGGCCATGATGCGATCGACGAGTTCCTGGCAGCTCGGGACTTCGGCGATCCGCCCGCCCACCACGCCGGTCGCCATCACCCCGTGCTCGATGTCCCCTTCAACCACGGCCTTCTGGATCAGCATGGGCATGGTCGCGGCCATCATCGCCTGCTTGAGCGGTACGTCGCCGTGGCCCGTCATGCCCCGCGCGGCCTTGATGAAGTGCAGCCACGATGCCCCGGTCTGGCGCTTCATCGCCGCCCCGGCCTCGAACGCGCGCAGCCACATGCCGAGCGAACCGGACTTTTCGATCCGGTCCATCAACCGGGTGCGGACCATCCGCTGGGGAATGCCGTCAAGCTTGGTGGTGACCACGATCTGGTCGGTCCCGGCCTTGAGATAGGCGGCCTTCGTGCTGTCGGGCACGGGGCTTTCCCGGGTCAGCAGGAAGCGCGTGCCCATGGCGATGCCCACGGCTCCGTAAGCCAGGGCCGCGACGAGCCCACGGCCATCGGCAAATCCGCCGCTGGCGATCACCGGCACTTTCACCGTGTCGAGCACCTGCGGCAGCAGGATCGTGGTCGGCACCGAACCGGTGTGTCCCCCGCCTTCGCCGCCCTGGACGTTGATCATGTCGACGCCCAGCTCTTCCATCTTCTGCGCGTGCTTGAGCGCGCCGACAGTGGGAATGCACAGGACCCCGGCATTCTTGAACCGGCCGATCATCTTGGCGTTCGGCCCACGCCCGAAGCTCACCGCCCGGATCTGCTCGGCATTGGCGAGGATCAGCTCGACGATCTCCTCGGCTCCCGGCTGGAACGAGTGGAAGTTGACCCCGAACGGCTTGTCGGTGCCCTTGCGCACGGCAAGGATCTTTTCGCGGCATTCGTCGGGCGTCATCACCGCCGCGCCAAGGAACCCGAAGGCCCCGGCATTGCTGCTGCCGATGACGAGGCTCGGTTCCGCCACCCAGCCCATCGCGGTCTGGATGATCGGGGCGCGGCAACCCAGCCGCTCGGTCAGCACGGTATGGAGCGGATTGGCCATCAGCTTTCGCCCGCCTCCCGCTTGTTGCCCGCCGGTGTTTCGCCGGCATCCTTTTTGTTCGCTGCCGCCATCTCCTTGGCGCCGAGCCCGGCAATCGCGCTGCCCTGCACCAGATCATTTTGCGCGTGCGCGAAGTGGTGCATGTGGAACGCCGCATCCATCGCGGTGCGCTTGCCGCGCAATTCCTCGACGTGGTTGATCGCCTGCTTGGTCAGCCAGTTGCCCAAGCGCGGCTGGGAGGCCAGCTTGGCGGCGACCTCGGCCGTTTCGGCCCGCAAGTTCTCGCGCGTGACGATCCGGTTGACCATGCCGAACTGTTCGGCCTTCTGCGCGCTCATGCGATCGCCCAGCAGGATAAAGCCCTTGGCGATGCGCGGCGGCAGCTCGAAGGCATGCGCAAAGTACTCGACCCCGGGGATGCCCATGCGGTTCACCGGGTCCTGGAAGAAGGCATCGTCAGAGGCGATGATCAGGTCGCAGACCCAGGCCAGCATCAGCCCGCCGGCAATGCAGGCGCCCTGGACCATGGCCACGGTCGGCTTGGGTACGTCGCGCCAGCGCCGGCACATGCCGAGGTACTGCTCCTGCTCGCGCGTGTAGAGCAGTTCGGCCGCCGGCTTGTTGACGTGGCCGGGGATCATCAGCCGGTTCTCGAAGTCCTTGTGGACGTCGCGGCCGGGCGTGCCGATGTCGTGCCCGGCCGAGAAGTTCTTGCCCTCGCCGGCGAGGACGATGCACCGCACGGCGTCATCCTGCACGGCGCGATTGAACGCATCGTCGAGCGCGTAGGTCATCTGCCCGTTCTGGGCATTGTTGAACTGCGGCCGGTTCATGGTGATCCAGGCCACGTTGTCGATCACTTCGTAACGGACGGGTTCTTCCGTCTCGTAGACGATGTCGACCTTCCTGGGCTCAACGAGGTCCGTCATCACCAGCTCTCCTCAGCTCCGGACGCCCGGAGGATTGTCCTTGAATACAGTGGCCCGAACGTTATTCGGGTCAAACCGGGCGATCAGCGCCAGCTGCTCGGCCGTCGGCGCGGGAGTCGTCGGGATCTCTTCCGCGATCCTGGCGAGCGGAAAACCGGTGTTCTCCTGGACTTCCTCGAAGGTCACGCCCGGGTGGAGCGAGACCACCCGGATCTGGTGATCCGGGCCGCCGAAGTCCATCACGCACAGGTTGGTGACGATCAGGCGCAGGTCCAGTCCCTTGGGCGGCTTGCCATTCAGGTAGCGGGCGGGATTGTAGCCCGCCATGCACACGAAATCGACCTCGCCCGCGATCAGCGCGCGGGTGTTGTGGTTCGGGAAGAAGAAGCTGTTGGGATGGGTGATTGAATTGCCCGGAAAACCGCGCGCCCCCAGCATCGCCGACTTGGGCTTCTGGTGATCGCCGATGACGCTGATGTTGGCCTGACCGTAGCGGTCGAACTGGACCGGCCCCACCATGGCATGTCGCCGCCCGCCCCACAGCGCGGAAAACACGCTGTCGTAGTTGGCATAGCCTTCAAAGACCACCGGTCCTGCGCGCCTGCCGGGCGGCACGGGTTCATCCCCGTAATAGCATTCGCCGTCGGTAACCTGCAGGGCGGGATTGTACTGGACCTTGGCCAGAGCGGTACCAAGCCGCGGCAGCGGCCCGATGCCGGTGGCCATGACTTCGCCGTCATCCTTCCAGGCCTGGGCACAGGCAACGATGACGAGCTCGGCGAGCGAATAGTCGGTCACGATTGCCTCTCCTCAGTAGACCGGGCGCGGCAGCGCGTCGATGACATCGGCGCCGCCGACATTGGCAAGGTAGTCCTGCGCCGGAACATCGACGAACGACTTGCGGTACTCTGCCCAGGCCCCGGGCGAAGCGGCGCTGTCGACGTAGGTCTTCAGGTGCTTGAGATCGAGGTGGTACTCGGGCGCCGAACTGGTCGGATGCGCGCCATAGGGCGCGTGGACCATGCCGGTGATCCGCGCGCGTTCCACCAGGGCGAAGCGGGCGTTCTTCTCGATATCGAGTTCGGCGGTCGTCACGATCCGGTCGACGCTGGCATAGCAGACCGGCGCGGCGCGGGCGAACAGCTCATCAAACAGCGGATCGGGCGAGGTCACCAGGAGATTGCCCTTCTCGTCCGACTGCTGGGCGTGGATCAGCGCCACGTCGAGCCTGATCGCCGGCATGGCCACCAGCTCCTCGCCATCGGCATAGGGGCTCTTGACCATCTTGAACTCAAACCCCTTCTGGGTGAGCAGGTCAGTCCCGATGCCGATCCGGGTCGGCAGGAACGGCAGGTCCATAGCCGCGGCGCGCAGGCCCCAGTGGAACAGGCCCTCGTCCACCTCCAGAACCTCGATCGCGCCGGCCTGTCGCGCGGCGCGGAAATGCGGTTCGAGCGGATAGTGATCAAGGCTGACAAAGGCGAAGACCAGCTTCTTGACCTTGCCTGCCGCACACAGCATGCCGACATCCGGCCCGCCATAGGACACCACGGTCAGGTCCTTGAGATCGGACTTCAGGATCTCGCGCACCAGCGCCATCGGCTTGCGCCGGGTCGCCCAGCCGCCAATGCCGATGGTCATGCCATCCCTTAGCTGCGCCACGACATCGGCCGCGCTCATCCGCTTGTCGAGCGGCTTCGGAGCCTGGGGACTCTGGGGGCTCTGGCTCACGCCTGTTCTCCTTGTTGTTCCTGCAGCGCCTTCTGCCAGGCCCAGACGTGGCCCCACTCGCTCGGCACGAGGTGGGCGGTAGTGGTCCAGTTCGTGTGATCGATGACCAGCGGATCGGCGCCAATCTCGATGTCGAAGCCCGAGGGCGTCTGCATGTAGAAGCCGAAGGTCTGGTCGTTGACGTGGCGACCCAGCGTCGCGCTCTCGGGCACATTGTTGAGGCGCATACGGTCATGGCACTTGCCCACATCGCTCTGGGTCTTCATCTCCAGCATGATGTGGACGCAGCCCGAGGGCGGCACCGGCATTTCCGCGATGGCGATCGAATGGTGGCGGCCATTGTCCGCGTGCATGAACGCGAAGCCCATCCCCGGGTCGTTCGGATCGTCGGAAAAGTGGAAGCGCGGGAAGTCGGTGTCGCGGAAGCCGATCGCCTCGTAGAAGGCGTGGGCCTCATCGAAATTGGGCGTGCCGAACACGGCGTGGCCCATGCCCATGTCACCGGTAACGAAGCCGCTGACGCCGACCTCTGACTGGAACGCCACGTCGTCGCGGGTATCGCCCCAGAAGAATTCGAGGCCGTTGCCTGACGGGTCGCTGGTGGAGAAGAACGCGGAAACGCCGCGCTCTTTCGCCCCCTGCCCGTCACCGTCGACGACCTCTCGGCCGAGTCCAACGATGGTCTCCTTCAGGGCCGCCAGTGCCGCCGCGTCGGCCACCTCGTAGCCGGCGGCAAGCAGCCGGTCGCCGGAGCCACGCTCCACCCAGAAGCGGAACGGGCGATCGTCGATCCGGTAGGCCGCGACGTCTTCACGCCGGGGATCACCGCGCATCACGCCGACGACCTGCGTCATGAAGTGATCCCAGGCCTCAGGCTTGGCGGTTTGGATCCTGACATAGCCCAGCGCACGAATGCCCATGCCCCTCAACTTCCTTTCACGAGGTCGAGGAAATAGGGCCGCTCGCCCCCTCCATCGACATTGATACGTGCCCCGCTGACCCATGCAGCCAGGCTTGAACTCAGCCACAGGACGGTGCCGGCGACATCCACGCCGGTCCCCAGGCGCTGCAGCGGCAAGGACCTGGCGATCTGGGCTTGTGTTGCGGGATCCCCGTAGGGTTCGTCCGCCGCCCCGGTCTGCACCAGGCCGGCGATGATCGCGTTCACGCGGATGCCGTCCGGCCCCCATTCCTGGGCAAGGCTCTGGGTAAGGTTCAGCAGCCCGGCCTTGGCCGCACCGTAGGCGGCGGTCATGGGCGATGGCCGGATGCCGGAGACGCTCGCAATGTTGACGATGCTCCCGCCGCCCGCGCCCGCCATGTGGGGATGGGCATATTGCGACATGTACATCGCCGAATGTAGGTTGAGCCTGACGATGGCATCGAAGAACCGCGGGCTGGCCGTGGCCGGCGCCTGGGGCGAACCGCCGGCATTGTTGACGAGGATGTCGAGCCGGCCGTGCGCCTGCGCGACCGCGTCGACCAGCCCCTGCGCCTGCTCCGGGTCGCGGATATCCGCCGCACGAAAGGTTATGCCCTCGGGCAGGTCGGCCGGCTCGGTCCGGCCGCATACGGTTACGGCGGCGCCGGCGCTGTGCAGCACCTGCGCGATCTGCCGCCCGAGACCGCGCGTGCCGCCCGTGACGATTGCGACCTGTCCGGTCAGATCAATGTGATCGATGCCCTTCACCGGGCTGCTCTCCCTTGCACTGACGCCTGCCTGGACGTCGCCGGCGAAATCCTACTCACGCGATTCCAAAAACGCCAATATCGAAAGTCTATAGGCTTTTCAATTGACGATTTGCGTACCCAATGCAATTATAAATTACGAATGCGGCGCAACAACGCGTGCGAACCCTTGTCCTGCCATGCCGGCAGACTGTGCGGTCGCGAGCGAACCGACCCGCGCATCGCGCTTGGGAGCATGTGGACGGGATGACCGGATACTCACCATTCCGCCCCCGGCCCGTGGGGGAGGTCCCCCAGTGGGACTTCGAGACGGACGTGGCTATCATCGGATTCGGCGCGACCGGCGCCTGCGCCGCGATCGAGGCTTGCACCGCCGGTGCAGAAGTCATGCTGTTCGAGCGCAACTCGGGCAGCGGCGGCGCATCGGCCCTCTCCGGGGGGGAAATCTACGTGGGCGGCGGGACCGACGCCCAGCTGGCCGCGGGGTTCCAGGACACGGCCGAAGACCTTACCGCCTATCTGAAGCTCGCCGGCGGCCCCTGTGCCGACGATGCCAAATGCGAACTCTACGGCCGCGAGGCCCTGGCGCACTACCAGTGGCTGAAGGACCAGGGCGTACCCTATCGCGGCAATTATCTGCCCGGCAAGGTCGTCGAGCCGACCGACGATTCCACCCTGATCTGGTCGGGCAGCGAGGCGGCGGCCCCGTTCTGCCACCGGGCCCGCCCCGCGCCGCGCGGTCATGTGATCCGGCACATGGGCTGGGGCGGAGGCCGCCCGCTGGTCGACATCCTGGAACGGCGCGCCCGCGATCTCGGCGCCGACATCCGCGTGGACGCCCGCGCCGTCGCCCTGGTGGTGGACGGAGACCGCGTGACGGGCGCCGTGGTACGGATCGACAATGCTGACCGCTTCGTCCGCGCCCGCCGCGGCGTCGTGCTGGCCACCGGCGGCTTCGTGTTCAACGAGGCGATGCGCCGCAAGTATTGCCCGGACACGTTCCGGATCAACAGCCCGATCGGCGACAAGGACGACGGCGTGGGCATCGAACTGGGCGTTTCGGCCGGCGGCGATGCGATCCACATGGACCAGTTCTTCACCACCTGCCCGTGGACGATCCCGGCCGAACAGGCCCACGGGGTCTTCGTCAACGTTGCGGGGCAGCGCTTCATCAATGAAGACTGCTACCACGGCCGGGTCAGCCGCTGCGCGATCGACCAGCCCGGCGGCAAGGTCTATCTGCTGCTCGACAGCGCCCATTTCTCCCAGCCGCTGGACCTCGCCGGAATCACCATCGCCGGCACCGGGGAAACCTGGGAAGAGGTAGAGGGAGAGCTTGGCATGGCGGACGGCACCCTCTCGGCCACGATGCACTTTTATAACGCCCATGCCCGGGAAGGCCGCGATCCCCTGTTCGACAAGCAGACGCCGATCCTCACGCCGCTCGACCGATCGCCGTTCGTCGCGCTCGAGTGCAATTTCGAGACGAGCTATTTCAGCTTTTTCACGCTCGGCGGGCTCAGGACCTCGACCGACGGCGAAGTGCTGGACCGGTCCGGTTCGGCCATACCGGGCCTGTTCGCCGCGGGCCGCTGCACATCCGGGCTTCCCGCCTGGGGGCACGGCTATTCCTCAGGCCTGAGCCTGGCCGACTGCACGTTCTTCGGGCGTCAGGCCGGTCGGCGGGCAGCCCTGGTCTGAGTGACGATCAGCGGGAAACGTCACCAGGCCGTTCCCATTCCACTAACTTGCCATTAAGTCAGCACTTACACTTACCAAGGAACCCCATGATGCTTTCGAAGGTGAAGCTCAACAACACCGACCTTTCGGTCAGCCGCCTGTGCTACGGCACCAACATGCTCGGCTGGATGCTCGATCAGGGCAAGTCCAACGCCATTCTCGACACCTTCGCCGGTCTCGGCGGCAATTTCATCGACACGGCCCGGTCGTATGGCGACTGGATCCCCGATGCGCCCGCGGGCGCGAGCGAACGTGCGGTTGGCGCCTGGCTCAAGACCCGCAACCGCGACGAGTTCGTGATCGCGACCAAGGGCGGCTTCTTCGACATGCGGGTCGGTGACTACCGCAACCGCGTGACCCCGGACGACATTTCGGTCGATCTCGGCCAGAGCCTCGACCACCTCGGCGTGGACAGGATCGACCTCTATTTCCTTCACACGGACAATCCCGAAAGCCCGGTCGAACCGATCATCGATGCCCTCATCACGCACCGCGAAGCAGGCCGCATCCGCCATTTCGCCGCCTCCAACTGGGCTGCCGACCGGATCCGCGCCGCCAATGCCTATGCTGCCTCGATCGGCAAGGAAGGCTTCGTCGCTTCCGAGACCTTCTGGGGCCTCGCCCTGCCGGACGTCGCCGCCGCGGCCCAGCAGGGGTACGTTCATTATTATGAAGGCGAATATGAAGACCTGCATGCCGCGGGACTGCCGATCATCGCCTATGCCGCGCAATCCGGCGGCTACTTCACCAAGCTGGCGGCGGGCCCGGTCGGTGACCAGCTTGCCGCCCGCTATGCCAATCCCGCGAACCAGCGCCGCCTGGCGGTTGTGCAGGCCTTGGCGGAAAAGCATGGGGTTTCGATCAACGAAATCGTCCTGTCCTACCTGCTGAGCCAGCCGAACCAGACCATCGCCATCTTCGGCGGATCGTCGCCCGAGCAGGTCATCGCCAGCGCCAAGGCGGATTCGCTGATGCTGACCTCAGAAGAACTGGCCGCGCTGCGCAACGCCTGACATGCCGGCCCATCCTGCGGACCGCCGCGGGGTGGGCCATGGCCTGCGGCGTCCCGCCTAGGCCAGCGCCGCTCTGACGCTGGCCACCGCGCGGCGGGCCCGCTCGACGGTCGGCTCGTAGCCCACGGCATGATTGCGCGGAATCTCGATGCTGATCGGACACCTTGCCGGCAGGGCGCGCGCGAAGCCGGCCACGTCGAACACCCCTTCCCCGCACAGCGCCCGTTCCGACGATGCCTCATGCTCGATATCGTCGGGTGCCTGCGCTGGCCCGTCGGCGATCTGCCCGTAAAGGATGTAGTCGGCAGGCGCGGCTGCCAGTTCCGCGATCGTGCCGCCGGAACGCATCAGATGAAGCAGGTCGACGTTGACGCCCACGGCGCCGGGTCGGCCGATCTCGCCAACCAGTTCCAGCGCGCAGGCCAGTGAGGGGACCTGGCTCGGCGGGTAGAATTCCACGCCCACGTTCAAGCCGAACCCGGCAGCCATGTCGCAGAATGCGCCAAACCGGTCGAGCCGCCGCGCGGGGTCGCGATCGTACAGGAGGGCGTTGATCAGGCCGGCCCCCAGATCCGCAGCGCATTCCATGGCCGTGGCGAATCCGGCGATCTCGGTGCGACCAGCCAGCGTAAACGGATAGGCAAGGTCCAGCGCCACCCCCAGATCGTTCATCACCGTGCGGGTTGCCGCCCGGGCCGACCGGTCGCCATAGATGTCGAACGGCGGCATCAGCGGCAGCACGTCCATCGGCTCCATGAACAGGCAGATCCCGTCGCAGCCGACGCTCCGGGCTACCTGCGCAAGCTGAGACGGCGTCGTGTCGATGGCGGTCATATGGTCGAGCGCGAGGCGTTGCATGGTTCGTGCGTAATCATTCCGCGATTGGCCTGCCACTGTTTTCATATACGCAAACGGACGAGCATTCCCCGATCGATCATCGCGATACGGAGGCAATCCACCTGAGCAGTACGCACATGTTAGTTAGTGAACGCTCACCTTATTGCGACATGCCGCAGTGGCTGGTATGGCCGGCGCAGAATGCCTCGCCGCTGGATCAATCGGCAAGGGGCTTGAGAGGATACTGGACATGGCAACGAGCGCACCGGACATCGAAACCTCTGCTATTTCCGACGGAGGCCTGTCGATGGGCCACCTGGCCCTGCATTACGGCACGCCGGGCGACGGCCCCGCCGCATCGCGCCTGCTCCAGATCGCCGGGCTGAAGGAAACGCAGGTCCTGCCGCTTCCCCAGGGCAATTTCTATCGCTTCGTGGTCAACGGCGGCCATTTCTCGCGCGGGGACGGCATTGTCTATCTCTCGTGCCTGCCTGAACCCCAGCAGAAACTGATCGCGGCGATCCACGAAGCCCTGCGCGTCGGAACCAATGACGAGCATGAGGCGGTGAAGGGCTACCGCGCCATGATGGCCCAGGATTTCGAAGCGAGCTTTCACTTCGGCTTCCTGGTCGAGTCGCTCGAGGAGCTGGAAGCGATGGTCCTGAAGCTCCAGGACCTTTCGGAGAACGACCCGACATTCAAGGGCCGCCTGAACATCGGCATGAACCGCGCCCGGCGCGGCGATGCGGAAGTGGACGCGCGGCTGGATGCCTCGCCCGTGTTCGGCAAGGCCACCCGCTATGCCTACGGCGCCGCCGGGGTCCAGGTCTTCGTCGAAACCGACCTGGTCCGCGCCGGCCAGCTGGGCGAGAACATGTACTTCGAGTTCGACTACGTTTTCCCCGACCGGACGAGCCACATCCTCTCGGTCGTCGAACTCTGACAGCTGTAGCGGCCCTGCGCCGGCCGACGGCGCAGGGCCAGGCTCCGGTTCAGGCCGCCGCCTTCGCTGCCGCTTCCCAGTGCAGCCGCAGGGCGGTGAAGCCCATCACCGAACCACCGAACACCGAACCCTCGTCCTGGTGCTCGGCGAGCGTGAACTCGGGGATACGGCGCAGCCACTGCTGCAGCGAAACCATGATCTCCCGCTTGGCGAGCTGGGAGCCGATGCAGCGGTGCGGCCCCACGCCGAAGGTAACGTGGACGTTCACCTCGCGCTCGAGGTCGATCACCTGGGGGTCCTTGAACACCCGGGGATCGCGATTGGCGACCGTGTTGGGCAAGATCACCCGGTCATTGCGGCGCAGCTGCACCCCCTTGTAGGTGCAGTCATGCGTCACCCGGCGGTACAGGTTGGACACGGCGTTGATCCGCATCAGCTCCTCGATGGCGCGCAAGAATGCGTCCGGATCGTCCAGCCGTTCACGAAAATGGCGCTGCGCCGCGGGGGTTGTCGCCAGGTAGCGCCAGACGTAGGCCATTGTATTGGTGACGGTGTCGAGCCCGGCCACGAACAGCAGGAACCCGCAATTGAGGATATCCTCCCAGGCGTGGGGCTGGCCCTCCTCGTCCCGGGCCGCCACGATCCGCGAGGCGATGTCGTCGCCCGGATTGCGCTGCTTGTCCCGGAACAGCTGGTCGAGAACGGCATAGATTTCGGTGATATTGCGCGCCCGTTCTGCCGGGTCCGTGCTGCGGAAGAACGTGTTGGCCAGGGCGAGGAACTCGTCCAGCCGCTCTTCCGGCAAGCCGAACAGGTACAGGAACGTGCCGGTCGGATAGCGCTCGGCAAAGTCGGCGATGAAGTCGCACTCGCCCCTTGCGGCAAACTGTTCGATCAGGACCGAAGCGCGCCGCTCCAGTTCCCCGGTCATCGCGCGCACGGCGATCGGCGTGAACATCGGCGCGAGCAGCCGACGGAACACATTGTGCTCCGGCGGATCCACGCCCTGAGGCTGCACCACTGGGAACGGCTCCATCGGCGGCACCGGGGTCTGGTAGGTCGAGAAGATCGAGTAATCCCGATAGCCTTCGACGATGTCCTCGTAGCGCAGGAACACCCAGTGTCCGCCGTTGTGGGGGGTGTAGAAAATGTCCGGCACGCCGCGGCGCACCAGGTCGTGCCAGATTTCCGCCGGATCGGTCACGCCCGGGGGGATATGGAACATGTCGAAGTCGACCATGCGCTCTGCCGGCACGTGATCGGGCGGGGGCGGCTGGAACCGGAGGGTCACTGCAGTTCCCCCTTGCTCGCGGCACCCTCTTGCCGGGTCACGCGCAAGGCCCCTTCGGGACAGTTGCGGACCGCGAGCCGGACCTTGTCTTCCAGCGCAGGCGGAACCTGCGCCATTACGATCACCACCTTGCCTTCCACGGCATCGGTGGCGAACACTTCGGGGCACAGGTCCTCGCACCGGGCATGGCCCTGGCAGAGCTGATGGTTGGCTATGACTCGCATCGTTCAGCTTCCTCTCCCGATCAGCTAAGGCGGTTCCGTCGGCAATCCCAAGCGCTTCGGGCAAACCCGTTGCGCCATTTCAGCCAGATAATGCCATCAAAGCTGCCCCGCCGCCCGCGCACGTTGCAGCCGGGACATGGGGCCGCCACGATGCGGGGTCTTGGGTCGGGAAGGATGTAGGAGAGCATGGAAAAGCTCGAATTCGATTACGTGATCATCGGCGGCGGGGTGGCCGGGTGCATCCTCGCGAACCGGCTTTCGGCCGACCCGCGCACGCGCGTGCTGCTGCTGGAGGCGGGCGGGAACGACCGGAGCCCGCTGATCGCCGCGCCCGGCGGCCTGCTGCCGATCATGATGTCGGGCGCCCATGCCTGGCCCTACATGTCCGCCCCGCAGCGGCACCTCGACGACCGCGTGCTCTACCTGCCCCGGGGAAAGGTGCTCGGCGGCGGATCCTCGATCAACGGCATGACCTATGATCGCGGCTTCCATTCTGATTACGACCGCTGGGCCCAGGCCGGCAATCGCGACTGGTCGTTTGCCGACGTGCTCCCCTATTTCCGCAAGCTCGAAAACTTCGGCCCGGCCCACAATGCGTGGCACGGCAAGGATGGTCCGATCCAGGTGACCAGGGCCGATCAGCGCCATCCCTTTGCCCGGGCCTTCATCGCGGCGGGGCGGCAGGCCGGCTACCCCGTCACCGACGACCTCAACGGAGAGACGCGTGACGGGTTCGGGGCGGTAGATCTCACCGTCGGCCGCGGCCGGCGGTCCAGTGCCTCCTCCGCCTATCTGCGCCCGGTGCTGAAGCGCCCCAACCTCACCGTGCTGACCGGGGCGCACAGCCGGCGCGTAGTCTTCGACGGCACCCGCGCCACCGGCGTCGAATTCCGCAAGGACGGTGCGGACAGCCTGGCGGCCGCGTCACGAGAGGTGATCCTGTCGGCGGGCGCCATCAACACGCCCCAGCTACTCATGCTCTCGGGCGTAGGCCCCGCTGCCCATCTGGCCGAACACGGCATCGCCTTGGTCCGCGATCTTCCCGGCGTCGGCCAGGGCCTGCAGGACCATCTTGCCGCCCATGTGAAGTACCGCTCGACCAAACCATGGTCGATGCTGCGCTTCCTCAATCCGCTGCGCGGCGCGCTGGCGATGGTCCAGTACCTTGCCCTGCGCACGGGCCCACTGGCGGACCCGGGCATGTCGGTGGCCTGTGCGGTCCGCTCGGATCCCGCGTTGGACGAGCCCGACATCAAGATGCTCCTCGTCTCCGCCCTGATGGCGCACAACGGGCGCGAGATGGTGCCGATGCATGGCTTCTACGCCCACATCAACGTCGCGCGCCCGGAATCGCGGGGCAGCGTCACCCTTGCCAGCGCCGATCCAGACGTGCCTCCGGTGATCGACCAGAACTACAACGCCACCGAGAACGACCGCCGGGTCCTGCGCGAAGGCGTGCGCATCGCCCGCCGCATTTTCGCACAGCCCGCGTTCGACGAGATGCGGGGAGCGGAACTGGCGCCCGGCAAGGATGTGCAAAGCGACGCGGAGATCGACGCTTATGTCCGCGCCCATGCGGAAGCCGATTACCACTCAACCAGCACGGCGCGGATGGGATCTGATCCGCTGGCCGTCGTGGATGATCGGCTGCGTGTACATGGCATGCAGGGCCTGCGCGTGGTCGATGCATCGATCATGCCTCACCTGCCCGGCGGCAACACCGCGATCCCCGTGGCAATGATCGCCGAAAAGGCTGCGGACATGATCCTGTAAGGCACCTGATGCCGCTCTCGAGCGCAGGGGCCTGAACATCGTTTTCTCGGACAAAGGTATTTGCAAAATGCCTTTGCAAGTGACAAAATGCGTTCAATTGCGAACACATAGGCGCCTTGTGTTACGCATGTTTGCATTTGCGATCTCGGGAGAGACATCACTGCCATGGCAACAACCGCCGCCACCGCTGCGCCGGTCTTCGACCGGGAGACCCTGCTGGCTGCTGCGCGGGACCGCACGGGTCTCTCCGATTTCGGCGACACCTGGTTCTTCGAGCCGATGGACCGGTACATCGCCGCCGCCAATGCCGAAGGCAAGCTGACCCCGGACGGCTTCGCCGGGCAGACCGAATCGATCGTCAAGGGGCTGGCCAGCCGGCTGCGCATGGTGGAGGACATCAAGCGCCACCCCGGGATCATGGACGAGACCGTGGAGGTGGCCGCCATCATCCTCGGCCTGCCCCGCACCGGTAGCACGGTCTTCCACCGCCTGCTCGCCAGCGCACCGGGCATGACCGCCATCCGCTGGTACGAGGCCCAGAACTATGCTCCCCTGCCGGGAGACGAGCCCGGCAACCCGCAGGCCCGGCGCGCCTATGCCGAGGCGATGATCTCGGGCTGGCTCAACCTCTCGCCCGAGCTCGCCTCGATCCACCCGCTGGATCCTGACGCTCCCGACGAGGAGATCATCATCCTCGGGCAGCTGTTCATCACCACCATGGTGGAGGCGATGACGTTCCTCCCGTCCTTCGCGGAATGGCTCAATGGCTATGACCAGTCGCAAGGTTACGAGGACCTCAAGACGATCCTCAAGTACCTGCAGTGGCAGGATCCCACCCGGCGCGGCAAGAAATGGATCCTGAAGAGCCCGCAGAACCTTCCCTACACGGACATCATCGCCAAGGCCTTCCCGCAGGCGGTACTGGTGATGACGCACCGCGATCCGCTCGAAGTGGTACCCAGCTATGTCAGCATGGAAGCGGCACTCTACAAGCTGAACTCGGTCCATTCGGACGAGGCCGTCGGCGGCTTCTGGTTTCCCCGGCTGGCCGAGTGGATGAAGCGGTTCGAAGCATCGCGAACGCGGATCGGCGAGGACCGCTTCATCGATATCGACTATCGCGAGGTTGCGCGTGAACCGCTTAAGCAGGCGGAGCACGTGCTCGCCCGGATCGGCATCCCGCTGGATGCCGCGATCGAGGCCGCGCTGACCGAGTTCATGGCCGGCAACAAGCGCGAGCAGCGCCCGCTGCACGACTATTCGCTCGAGCGCTTCGGGCTCAACGAAGCCGACGTGCGCGAGGCATTCGCCTCCTACCGTGCCCGCTACATCACCAAGGAGTGACAGCAATGGCGGTCACGATGCCCCTTTGCGACAGCGCCGCCGGATCTTCCCCCTGGCTAGACGACGCGCGCGTCCGCGACTGGGTGGCGTTTCACACCTTGCGCCGCAACAACGGACCGCAAAGCTTGATCGAGGGCCTGCCGGACATGGTCGAGACGGTCGACCAGCTCCGTAACCGGGAGCGCATCGAGGCGCTGATCAAGGCGGAGCGCCGCGCGAACAAGGCCTTGGACCGCTGGTTCGACGAGCGCTTCATCTCCAACTACACGATTGACGATCTCGCGGCGAACCCTGCGGGCTCAATCGGTCGCCTGCTCCATGACCATATGGTCGCGCTCGGCCTCACGCTCGAACTCCTGCCCCAGCGGCACGCCGATCCGTCGTGGGCGCCCGCCAGCGATCTCGATTACTACACGCTGCGCAGCGGGCAGACCCACGATTTCGATCACCTGATCGGCGAGTGCGGCTTCGACGCGATCGGCGAGGTATTCCCCGCCGGCCTGCGCACGGCCAACCTGTTCGCCCATGTTTCGCCGGAGCTGGCAGGCGAATTGATGACCACGACGATGTTCGTGACCTTCCCCTGGGCCATGCGCACCATGCTGCATTATCCGCAGATCTGGCCGGTGGTGTGGGACAATTTCACGCATGGCTACGAAGTCGGCAGCAAGTCGCCCAACCTGTTCATCGTGCGCTGGGAGGAGCTCATGCACCTGACGCCGTCGCAGGTGCGGGCCGAACTGGGCGTGAAGGGCTTCACCGGCCCGCGCGACAATCGGGCAGCCAGCCTGGTCTTCGGCGAAGGCCGGGAAATCTTCTGAACGAACGCAATGAACGAGATGGATGCACGATGACGGATCTCTCAGGCAAGGTGGCGCTGATCACGGGCGCGGGACAAGGAATTGGCCAGGGCGTGGCCCTGGCCATGGCCTCTGCTGGCGCGACGGTCGTGGTGACCGGCCGTACCCTCTCGAAGGTGGAACAGACCGCACAGCTTGTGGCCGAACGGGGCGGAACGGCCCTGCCGCTCGCCTGCGACGTGAAATCGGCCGACGACCTGGCCGCCGCTGTCGAGGCTGCGGTCAACCAGTTCGGCGGGCTCGACATCCTGGTCAACAATGCCCAGGAAGTGCCGCTCGGCAAGCTCGATGATGTTACGGACGAGGCCTTTACCGCGGGCTTCGTATCGGGGCCTCTCGCGGCGATGCGCCTGATGAAGCTGGCCCGCCCCCACATGGCGGCGCGCGGCGGCGGGACGATCTTCAACTTCTGCTCATCGGCCGGAATCCGCTGGGACATGAGCGGCTATGGCGCCTATGGCGCGGTCAAGCAGGCAATCCGCGCCCTTACCCGCGCGGCGGCGGCCGAATGGGGCAGCGAAGGTATCCGCGTCCTCACCATCGCGCCGCACGCCGCCTCGCCGGGGCTGAAGTGGTGGATCGAGAACAACCCTGAAGAGGCCGAGGCCTTCTTCCGCACGATCCCGCTCGGGAGGGTGGGCGAACTGGAACAGGACATTGGCCGGGCGCTGGTGGCGCTGTGCGGACAGGACCTTGCCTATCTCACCGGCGCAACCATTCCGCTCGACGGTGGGCAGGCCAACTTCGACTAGGAGCAGCGCCCGATGGAGAAGGTGATCGCCGCCCTGTGGGCTCCCGAGGGAGAGGACCACGCCGCCTATGGCGCCCGGATCGTTTCCGCCCTGCCCGCCGCGCTCGCCGCCGCCGGCGCGCAGAAGATCCGCCTGAACGTCCGGGACGCCGCCGTGGCGGCAGGCGAAGGGCTGATCCAGCGCTGGCAGGCGCCCCAGCAGGCCGCGGTCGCCCAGTTCTGGATGCCCTCGGCCAATGCCCGCTTCCGCGGCGCGGTGGACAGCGCGCTCGCCGCCCATTCGGCCTTGTTTGCTGCCTGGCTGGTGTGCGAATCCACGATCATCGCCAACACCGGCTACCCGGTCACCCCGAACAGCATCGGCCCCGAGCAAGCCTCCGGCAAGGCCGCGCCGTCGCGCACATGGGGCTGGAGCCAGGCGAGCTTCATCTCGTTCCGCCCGGACCTGTCGCGGCAGGAGGCGATCGCCCACTGGCATTCGCATCACACCCGCGTGGCGATCGAAACGCAGTCCAATTTCGAATATGTCCAGAACATCATCGTCCGCCCTCTGACCGATGGCGCCCCGGCCTACGACGCCTTCGTCGAGGAGTGCTTCCCGCTTGAGGCGCTGACGGTACCTGAAGTGTTCTTCGATGCCGTCGACCAGCCGGAGCGGTTCGCCGCGAATACCGCGGCCATGCTGGAAAGCTGCACCGGCTTCATCGATTTCAGCCGGATCGACATCATCCCCACGTCCCAGTTCGACTTCGCCTGAGCCGCAGGGCCATGACCGACTACACCCCCACCGCGATTGTCCAGGCCCACACGCCCCTCGGCCGGGCGGAGATCGTTGAGTGGCGCTGGCCGGCCATCCTCGATTTCACCATGCGCGAAGAGGCGCTGATGGTGGAGATGTCGCTGCCGCCAACCTCGGCCGACGCCTCCGCCTGCTTTCCCGAGCTCGACGCGGTACGCCGCTGTTTCATGGGCACCCTGTTCATCCGCTGGCCCGGCGTGCTCGTCTCCGGGCGCTCGGAAGCCGGGCACATCCGCGTGGTGCGCTGCGTGTTCAACCCGGAACGCAGCCGCGCCCTCACCGCCTTGCGAGCCGACCCCGATCTTGATTTTCTGCAGGCCATGCTCGCCATCGGCAATGAGACCTTGCGGGCCATCATGAACCTTCTTCGGCGGGAGCTGGAGAACCCGGATGGTCACAGCGATGCGGCCGTTGCGGCATTGGTAGAGCTCGTGGCGGTCGAGGCCGAACGCGTGATCACCCGCGAGGCTTCTGCGTCGATCTCGGGCCGGCTGGCGCCATGGCAGTTTCGCCGTATCCGCGAGCGCATTGCCCAGCCGGGCCCGGTCCCTTGCGCGGCGGAGCTGGCGGCGCTGTGCGGCATCAGCCTGCGTCACCTGCACCGCCAGTTTCATGCACTGACCGGCCGGAGCGTGTCTGGCTATATCGAGGCCGCCCGCATCCAGCAGGCCAAGGAAATGCTGCAAGGCAGCGCCCAGCCGATCAAGGCCGTGGCCCAGGCTTGCGGCTTTTCCCATGCCAACAGTTTCACCCGGGCATTCCGGCGCACCACCGGCCAGACCCCGCTGGCCTTCCGCCAGTCGTCGGGCACCCACACGCACCATTGAGAGAGGACATTCGATGACCCAGCAGAAGGTCGCGCTCGTCACCGGCGCCAGCCGGGGAGCCGGCGCGGGGATCGCCCGCGGCTTCGGCGAAATGGGCTACACCGTCTATGTCACGGGCCGCACGGTCACGCCGGGCGATACGAAGGGCTGGGACGGCTCGGTTCTTCCCGGCACCGTGGCAGAGACCGCGCAACGCGTGACGGAAAACGGGGGCAAGGGCATCCCGGTGGTCTGCGACCATGCCGACGACGCTTCGGTCGCGCGGCTGTTCGATCAGATCAGGACGGAGCAGGGCAGGCTCGACGTGCTCGTCAACAACGCCGCCTATATTCACGACCAGCTGATCGAGAAGAGGCCGTTCTGGGAGAAGGAGCTCGACGCCCAGAAGATCCTCGATGTCGGCCTGCGCAGTGCCTACGTGGCCAGCTGGCACGCGGCGCGGATTATGGTTCCGCAGGGCTCGGGGATCATCGCGATGACCTCGTCCTTTGGGGCAACGTGCTACATGCACGGCCCTGCCTATGGCGCCCAGAAGGCGGGGCTCGACAAGCTGGCGCACGACATGGAGCATGATTTCCGCGGCACCGGTGTCGCCGCCGTGTCCTTGTGGCTCGGCCCGCAGGTGACCGAACGATCGCAGATCTCGGCCAGGACGCACCCCGAACAATACGAGGCCTTCCTCGCCATGGCCGAAAACCCCGAGTTCTCGGCCCACGTGATCGATGCCATCGACCGCGCGCCGAACCGCGACGAGTTGTCCGGCCAGACCCTGATCGTGGCGGAAATCGCCCGGGAGCTGGGCGTGACCGATCGCGGCCAGGACCGTCCTTCCCATCGCGACATGCTCGGCAGCCCGCGTCCGAAGAACCCCGCGGCGGTTTACTAGACCGGCGGGGCGGATCAGACCGCGGTCGCTCCCCCGTCAACCACCATGGCATGGCCGGTGACGAAGCTCGCCGCCGGCGAACACAGCCAGACCACGGCCTCGGCCACCTCCTGAGCCTTGCCCATGCGGCCCATCGGGGTCATCGAGTCCATCAGTTGCTTCATCTGCGGATCGGTGACCAGCGGCGCCGTCATCGGCGTTTCGATGATCCCGGGGCAAACGGCGTTCACGCGGATGCCGGCCTGGGCCCAGCGCAGCGCACCGTGGCGCGCCAGGCCGACAACCCCGTGCTTGGCCGCAACATAGGCGGGCTGCGCAGGGTTACCAACCAGCCCGTTGATCGAGGCCGTATTGACGATGGCCCCGCCGCCCCGCGCGAGCATGACCTCGGCTTCCTCGCGCATGCAGCGCATCACGCCTGACAGGTTGATGCCGATGTTGCGCTCCCAGATGGCGTCGTCGTACTCGTCGTCGCCCACCTGGTTGATCCCGGCATTGTTGAACGCGCAGTCCAGCCGGCCGAATGCCGCCACGACAGCGGCGACCATGGCCTTGACCTCCTCGGACCGGGCGACGTCGCAGCGCTGAAACAGGGCCTTGCCACCGGCGCTTTCGATCATCCCCACGGTTTCCTCGCCGCCTGCCTGGTTGATGTCGCTCACCAGCACGCTGGCGCCCGATCGCGCAAAGACGAGGGCCGCCGCCCGTCCGATACCGCCGCCCGCACCAGTGACGAGCGCGACCTTTCCGCCCAGGCCGTAGTCAATCATGTCCGTATCCCTCCACTCATTGGTATTGTTCTGGTCGGCAGGCCTCTCCCCGCCGGCAATCAGGCGACCGGCGGTTCCGCCAGCACCCCGACCGTGATGTTGCCGTCCTCGCCCACCTGCTCCATCAGCATCGAGGTGACCCGGCTGACCGTCTCCACGATCCACCAGCGGCCATCGCGCCTTTCGTAAACGTCGTCGTATTCGACCACGAGCCGGATGACCTGGCGCGGTCCGGCCAGGATGGTGCGGAAGTTGAGCGACCATATGCCCGCCGCGCGGTCTGGCCCAAGCAGGTCGATTTCCCAGTTGGTGGCGTGATGCATGTCATAGACGCCGGGCTGGCAGCCCATGGCACGATAGGTCTCGACGAAGGCCTCGCGGTCCGTGAACTCGGGGAAGTTCTGGTAGGCGATGCGGATTTCGCCCGGCGCAAAGCAATCCCGCACCGCATCCGGCTGCTTGAGGTCACAGGCCCGCAAGTAGCGCGCCTTCAAGGTGCGGATTGCTTCCTTGTCCTCCAACGCGGCAAGCCGCGCGGCCATCTCGTCCAGCGTCATGGTCATCCTGCTCTCCAGATCACTTCAAGGCCTTCGCGCCGCATGGCTTCCTCTGGTCCCGTCGCCGGGTGCTGCCAAGCGGCATGCATCCGAGGAGTGCGGAATGGCAATAGGAAATGTTTCCGGTGAAGGCGACAAAATTGCCGATAGAATTGCTTGCTTCGTAAAATGTTTGTCGCTTTTCTACGAATATGTCGTGCATCGGAAGGGGTTTGCCCGCTGGGTGAGCTTGGCCGTAAAACAAACCAGAAAGCGCTCCCTGATGGATAATACCGCAGTCATCCGGCGCCGCAGGGTGCTGATCGTTCACGCTCACTCGGAAGCGGATTCGTTCGTTGCCGCGATGCGGGACCGCGCGCTGCAGACGCTGGAGCAGCAAGGCTGGGAAGTGGACCAGTCCGACCTCTATGCCATGGGCTTCAACCCCGTGCTGTCGCCCGACGATTTCGGCCCGCGCAGCAGTTCGGATCACCTGGTCTATGCGCTGGAGCAGCGCAACGCCTATGCCGCTGGAACCCTCGCGCCAGACATTACGGAAGAGATCCGCAAGGTTCTCTCCGCGGACCTCCTCGTCTTCACCTTCCCGGTCTTCTGGTTCAGCGTTCCGGCAATCCTGAAAGGGTGGATCGACCGGGTATTCATCTCCGGCCCGTTCTATGGCGGTCGGCGCATCTATGGCGCCGGGGGGCTGAGCGGAAAACGGGCGCTGGCTGCCTTCAGCCTCGGCGGGCGAGAGCACATGTTCGGCCCGGGCTCGCTGCACGGCCAGCTGGAAACGGGCATGTTGCGGCACTTCCTCCAGGGAACGCTCGGCTATGTGGGGCTGGACGTGGTGGAACCCTTCGTCGCCTATCACGTCCCCTACATCAGCGCCGACGCACGCACGGAGCTGCTCGACCGGCTGGAGCAGCGGCTGGCCCGGATCGACCACGAGCCCACGCTGGCCATGCCCGACCTCGCCGGGTTTGATCCATCCTTTGCGCCACTTCCGGCAAACGCCTGACGGAGCTGCCATGTACACGACACTGACGACCCATCTGGAAGAGCGCATCCTGACTGTGACGCTCAACCGCCCCGATCGGCTGAACGCCTTCACGGTGGAGATGGCAAACGAACTGGAGACGCTGTTTCGTGCCGCCTCCAATGACGACGCGGTCGGCGCCATCATCGTCACGGGCGAAGGGCGGGCCTTCTGCGCCGGCATGGAGCTCGGCCTCGACGGCAATGCCTTTGGCCTGAATGAAAAGCTGCGCCCGGACCTCGCCGAAGTGCGGCAACGCTACGACGATCCCGAGATCCGCGATGGCGTGCGCGACACCGGGGGCCGGGTCACTCTGGCCATTCACGATTGCCGCAAACCGGTGATCGCTGCCATCCACGGCGCGGCTGTTGGCATCGGGGTGACGATGACCCTCGCCATGGACTTCAGGCTGGCCACTGCCGATGCCCGCCTGGGCTTCGTATTCGGCAAGCTCGGCATCGTTCCGGAAGCCTGCTCGTCCTGGTTTCTGCCCCGCCTGGTCGGCCTGCAGACCGCACTGGAATGGGTCCTGACCGCCGATCTCATCGCCGCCGACGAAGCTTTCGCGCACGGGCTTCTGCGGTCGGTCCACGCCGACCGCGCCGAAATGCTGGCCGAAGCGCACAAGCTGGCCCGCCGCATCATCACCGGCCGGTCCCCGGTGGCAATCGCTTTTGCCCGGGACATGCTGCGCCGCAATCCCGCCATGGCCGAGCCGCGCGACGCGCACATGATCGAATCCCTCGCCATGTTCTACACCAGCATCGGCGACGGCCGGGAAGGCGTGGCCGCGTTCCGGGAAAAGCGCGATCCGGTCTTCTCGGGCAAGGCGTCGCAAATGCCGCCGCCCTGCCCCTGGTGGGAGTAACCTCTACATGGGTCCCGTTTGCAACATTATGGAGTAACCGGGTCCCAGCGCACCGGCATGTGCACCCGGCCATGGACGTTCATCCCCGGCGCGCGGGTATCCTTGCCATCGATCCGCAGGTTGGGCAGGCGCGCGATCAGCAGTTCCATCACGCGCTTGACCTCCATCCGCGCCAGCGGAGCGCCCAGGCACATGTGGTGGCCGCCGGAAAAGGCCACGTGCTTGCGCAGGCTCGACAAGGAGCGGTCAAGCCGGAACTCCTCGGGGTCTTCCCAGATCGCGGGATCGCGGTTCACGGCGGCGATGTTGTACAGCACCTTGTGGTCCTTGGGGATGGTCTCGCCCTGCAGGACGATGTCTTCATTGGGGGTCCGGAACATGCCGAGGACCGGCGGGTCGAGCCGCAGCGATTCCTCAATGGCTGCCTCGATCAGATCGGGGTTGGCCTTGATCGCCTCCCAGCGCGACGGCACCTCCAGCAGGCGCCAGACCAGGTTGGCGATCAGGTTCATGGTGGTCTCGTTGCCACCGATGATGATCCCCATCATCATCGACAGCACCTCGGCAGGCGAGAACGGGGTTCCGTCGATCTGCTCGCAGATGAAGCGCGACATGAAATCGTTCGGCAGCACGGTGCCGAGGAGCGATAGGTCCGGGGTCAACCCTTTCGCCTCGAGCAGCGCCCGGCGCTCGGTCATGGCCGCAAACAGTGAGGCGGTGATCTCGGTGGTGCCGGTGGCCCCTGCTTCACCGTCGAACTGGGTGTCGTTATACATGTTGAAAAAATACTGGTCGGCCCAGGCCTTGTAGATTTTCCACTCGGCTTCCGGCGCACCCAGCATCAGGCACATGAGTCTGGCAGGGAGCGGCATGGCGAACAGCTCGAAGAAGTCGCCCCGGCGGTCGGGCAGCGCCTCCATGGCGTCGATCAGTTCGTTGGCGAGGTTCTCGACGATCCCCTTCAGCCGCAGCAGTTCGGTGGAGGAGAACCCGCGCTGGATCACGTTGCGGATCTTGAAGTGATAGGCGTCATCGCTGATCAACCCGGTGCGCTGCCGCTCCGGGAGCTGGCTGGGCCCGTTGCCGTTCTCGATGCTCCACTTCTCGGGATCGACCAGCACGGACTTGCGCACGTCGGTCGGATCGCTGAGCACGAAAAAATCGAACCGACCCTGGTAATGGTGCACCGGGCATTTTCGGCCAAGCTCGGCAAAGAACTCCGGGCCCTTGCAGATGCCATCGGCAGAATAGGGGTCGAGGTCTTGAGTCGTTGCGGTCATTGCGCAAATCCCGATCTGGTGGGTAAACGTGCGACTGGCCGGCCGGCCATTAGCCTTATCTTGGTGAAGGCTGGCCTTCGGCGCGCAGCAGGGCCCCAAGCGCATGGTCCAGCTCCGCCGCCGACCACTGCTCCTGCTCGATGATCGGCCGCGCCAGCGCAGCCGGGGCGATCAGCGACAACTGCCGGCCGTTGAAGCGTATGGTACTCCCCGTTACCTCCGCCGCCGCATCGGACAACAGCCAGGCAATCACCGGCGCCATCGCATCCGGGCCGGGAATGTCCGCAAACTCGTCCGACCGCGCGCCATGATCCCCCTCCTCGCAGGCCGGATCGGTCATGCGGGTCGCGGCAAAGGGGGCGAACGCATTGACGCGGATGCCGTGCGGCGCGAGGTCTCCCGCGAGGTTGGCCGTATAGGAAAGCATCGCCCCCTTGGTAGCGCCGTAGACAGCGCGTTCCTGGGAGCCGATCGCTGCGCCCGATGTGATATTAACGATGGCCCCGCCACCTGGTTGCCCGCGCATCAGCCGCGCCGCATGGATTGCGCAGAAAATGGCGCCCAGGACGTTGACCTCAACGGTCGCCCTGACGCGTTCCGGCACCTCTTCCCAGGGCATGGCCCGGTAATGAAGCCCTGCATTGTTGACGAGCCCGTCGAGCCTGCCGAACGCTTGGGCAGTCTGGTCGACCATCGCCGCGCACCGATCCCAGTCGGCCACGCTGCCCGCCACGGCGATGGCCCGGTGCCCTTCACTGGCAAGTGTGTTGGCGGCTTCACGAGCGAGGCCGTCATCCACATCGTTCACTGCAATCGCAGCCCCGCTCCGCGCCAGGTGCAGGGCCGTTGCAAACCCGATGCCGCGGCCGGCGCCGGTCACCAGCACCGCCTTGCCGGCGAGGCTGCCCGGCGCACCGATATCCTGCATTCGTTCCGTCATCTGCCCACTCCCGGCATGGCGTCTCAATCGTCGCCGACCGGCATTTCTGCCGGCGGCGCCGCGGCGATCACACCGCTGAGGAATTCGAACATGATCCGCCCGGGAGTCTCCCGCGCGGCGATAGCGCGCCCGAGTGTGCTGGGCGCGCCCAGGCCCAGACCCAGCAAGCGGGTGGTGACGAGCACCGCATCGAGATTGCCGCTGACCTGCTTGCCCAACCGCTTGAACAAGGTGATGAAAAGTTCGCGCATTTCCGCGTAGACAGCGTCGAGATAGGCCTCGTAGACCGGTCGGAACTCAGGATTGCGCTCCGCCTCCAGCTGAAGCTCGGCGTTGAGCAGGGCACGTTCGTGCACATCCGAACCGGCATCATAGCGGGCCGACAGGCTGGCGAGCGCCTGGTCGACATCACCGCTATGACCGAGAACCTCGTGCCACAACCGGATCTCTCCGATCTGCTTCTCGCGCAGCAGATCGATCAGCAGGTCGAGCTTGGTCTTGTAGTTCGAATAGAACGCGCCTCGCGAATAACCAGCATCTTCCGCGATAGCCTCGATCCGTGCGCCTGCGACGCCATGACGGGCAAAGGCGCGGATCGCCGATCGGCGCAGGCGGGCCCGGGTAACCTCGCGGCTGTCTTCACGATTTAGGCGTCTGGCCGTCATTGCCCATCCGATTCGAGATACACGAGCGTATTTGAATACAACGGCGCATCACGTCAAGCGTGCAAGTCCTGCCGCCGCCACGTCCGTGGTTGAGGCAGCCGAAGCGTACGCGGCAATGAATTCAATTTAATGCGATTGCGCTGCGCTCAACCCGCGACGGCCCCGAACCGCCGATCCGCAGCCCGCCAGTCCAGCGCCGCCGACTAGCAACCGCTCCGAAAGCCCGGGCGGCGATCCATTCCGGTCTCGATCATCGGACATGCTCCTTCAACCTGAGTGAGGAGCAACGATCATGACTCCGTCCGCGCCAACAAGCACATGATTCATCGGTAATAATCGCGAGGGAACTTTCCGGTGAGCAGCCCCGTTCTGGCGGTGAACGCAACAACCGAAAGGGCGCAACCCATGCTTCTCACCATTGCCCTCATCCTGTTCGTGCTGTGGCTGCTAGGCGTCGTGGTGTTCCACGTCTCGGGCGCGATCATTCACGTTCTGCTCGTCCTCGCCATCATCGTCGGCCTGGTCCAGCTGTTCCGCGGCAGGAGAGTTTAGCCAGCCTATGCGGTCAGGGCTGCGACCAGGGCCCTGACCTTCTTTTGCCGCCATTGCGGCAGGGGCGCGACCAGCCAATAGCCGCGCCGGCAGTCTTGCGCCTCGCCGAGGTCGGGCAACCGCCCGGCCTCGTGCCAGGCCTCGGCCAGCAGCTGCGGCACCCGCGCACGGCCAAGGCCTGCCGTTGCGGCGCTTAGCGCAAGTCCGGCGTCGGCGACATGAACCGGGGATTCCTCGGCACCTTCGCCGCCGGGGTGCGGATCGCCGGGCCAGGCGATCCATGGCCCGGCACCCACGATCACCACCCGCGCGGCGCCCAAGGGCACGCCTTCAAGATCGCCGGGTCCCTCGGTCCAGCGGATCGCGAGGTCGAGGTTGGCCTCGGTGAAATCGGCGTTCTCCGCATCGACGAGGGCATAGCGCACATCGGGATTGTCGGCGCGATAGGCGGCAAGGCGCGGCGCCAGCCAGGTGGCGAGGACGTCACGCGGAGCGGCGATGGTAAACACGTGGCTAGCCTGCCCGGCCTGCATCGCCCGAACCGCATCCTCGAAATGGAGGAACCCGGTGCGCAGCGGCTCCAGCCCGGCTGCGGCTTCCTCGGTCAGTTCCAGCCCCTTGGACGTGCGGCGGAACAGAACAACGCCGAGCAGGTCTTCCAGCGCGCGGATCTGCTGGCCGACGGCGGCCGGGGTCACCGCCAGTTCGTCCGCGGCGCGGGTGAATGACAGATGCCGCGCTGCGGCATCGAACACGCGCAGGGCGTTAAGCGGCAGGTGGGTACGCTTCATGCGAGCGGTCTAGTCGGGCCGAGGCCCCGCGACAACTCTCAACCGGCGGTGGCCGGAGCCGCAAGCGGGAAGTACGGGATTGCCGCTTCGAACCGCGTGCCATCGGCCCGACGGAGTGAGTAGTGACCTTCCATCGAGCCCTGCGGCGTCGAGAGCGGGCAGCCCGAGACATAGTCGTGGCTGGCGCCCGGCGCGATCACCGGCTGCTCGCCCACAACGCCATCGCCATCGACCAGCGAGACATGACCTGCCCCGTCTGTGATCCGCCAGTGGCGGGTGAGCAACTGGACGGCCTGCTCGGAATCGTTCTGGATCCGGATGTGATAGACCCAGAACCACTTGCCCGCCTCGATCCGCGATTGCTCGGGAAGGAAGTTCACGGCCACGCGAACGGTTACCCCGCCTGTCATCGCCGCGTGCTGGAAGAGTTCCTTCATGGTCACCATGGGTAATCCTTTCCCTGCACGGGGTGAACCCCATATGGTGAGATGAGGTTCCCTTTTTCCACTTTTTGATGGTGCGCAACAACGCCTCCGCGCCTTCTTGAGGGACCGCAAACCTTCGACGGATGTCGAAGGCGCACCCAACAATTACGCCAGCACCTTCTCCGCCGGGCAAACCAGCTGCCATCGGAAGCCGTCACGCGCGTAGTCCACCTCAACCTCCCCGCGCAGCTTGCCCCGCGGCATATCGGCGATGAGGCGGTTGCCGAAACCCTGGCTGGCGGGCGGGGTCACCGGAGGGCCGCCATGTTCGGACCAGCCCATGGCGAGGCCGCCATCCGGGGCCCGCATCCAATCGATCCGCACCTTTCCGCCTGGAACCGACAGGGCGCCATATTTCAGCGCATTGGTTGCCAGTTCATGCAAGGCCATGCCGATCGTCTCGGCAGCGCCCGGGGTTACCGGCAGGTCCGGCCCCACCCGCTCGACCTGATCCAGCGCCTCGCCGAGGAATGCCAGCTGGACCTCGACCAACTCACCAAGCGGGACATTGGACCAGGCGCGGCGCACCAGCAGGTCCTGGTTGGCGGCGAGGCACGAGATGCGTTCTTCCAGCCTCCGCACGAAATCAGCATTGCCGCGCTGGTCCCCTGACGGCCCAGCGTGGCTGGCCGAACGGCGGGCGAGCGACTGGATCATCGCCAGCATGTTCTTGGACCGATGGTTGACCTCGAGCATCAGCAGTTCGATCCGCCGCTCCGCCTCGAGCTGCTCGGTAATGTCCGTATTGGTACCGAACCAGCACTGGATCCTGCCGCCGGCGTCCCGCAGCGGTTGGGCGCGCGAAAGAAACCAGCGATAGGCGCCGTCCGCGCCGCGCAGGGGGAAGGTGTCCTCCCAGGCCTTGCCCATCGCTACGTGCTCGACGAACTTGGCCTCGACCGCAGCGAGGTGATCGGGATGGTGGGCTGCGCGCCAACCCCAGCCCTTCATCTCGGCAAAGGTGGTGCCAGTGTAATCATACCACCGTCGGTTGTACCAGGTCAGGGCGCCATCGGGGTCGGCGATCCAGGCCAGCTGCGAAATGTTGTCGGCCATCAACCGGAAGCGCATCTCGCTTTCATCGAGAGCGGCCTGGACCAGCCGCGCTTCGGTGATGTCGCGCGCGATCTTGCTCGCGGCAATAACCTGGCCCGAACTGTCGCAGACCGGCGAAACCGTGACCGCGACATGAACCTCGCGCCCATCCTTGTGCAGGCGCACCGTCTCGAAGCTGCGCACACGCTCGCCGGCCCGGATCGAGGCGAGGATCACGTCTTCCTCGGCCTGGCGGCTGTCGGGGATGATCTTGCGGATCGACTGGCCGACCATCTCGTGCGCGCGCCAGCCGAAGATTTCCTCGGCCGCCGCGTTCCAGCTCAGCACTACCCCATCGAGCGACTTGCCGACTATGGCATCATGCGAGGACTGGACGATCGCCGCGAGCAGCGCCGCCGGATCGGTCGGCATCACGGCAGCAGCCTTATCCGCCTCGTTCGATCGATCGCTTTTCAACGCACAGGATTCCCGTCGCCCCTCTCAGCCGCGAAACCAACGGAAATCTGTCACAATCGTTCCAAAAGTTAATAGTCTCAAAGGCTTGCTGCGGAGAGGGCCTGGTCGAGATCGGCGATCAGATCGGCCGGGTCTTCCAGCCCGACGTTGAGGCGGAGCATGCCGTCGCTCACCCCCATGGCCGCGCGGCCTTCCGGCCCCATGTTGTGGTGGGTCGTCGTTGCGGGGTGGCACATCAGCGAACGGGTGTCGCCAATGTTGTTCGAGATGTCGATCAGCTGCAGCGCATCGAGCACGGCCCATGCCTGTTCGCGGCCCGCCAGCTCGAACGAGAAGATCGCGCCCGAGAGCTTCATCTGCTGCTGGGCGAGGGCGAACTGAGGGTGGCTCTCCAAGCCTGGATGCATGATTTTAGGCACGCGGCCTTCGAGGAACCGCCCAACTTCGAGCGCATTCGCGCTCTGCTGGCGCAGACGCAGCTCCAGCGTCTCCAGGCCCTTGAGCACCACCCAGGCATTGAACGGCGCGAGGTTCGGCCCGGTATTGCGGTGAAACGGCAGCAGCTTGTCATTGATGAATTGCGCCGACCCGCAGACCGCGCCCGCCAGGACCCGGCCCTGCCCGTCCATGAACTTGGTGGCCGAATAGGCAACCACGTCGGCACCGAAATCGAGCGGCCGCTGGATCACCGGCGAGCAGAAGGCATTGTCGACCACGGTGGTTATGCCGTGGCTGCGAGCCAGGCCGTTCACGAAGGTCATGTCGACCAGCTCAAGCGTGGGATTAGCGGGGGTCTCGTAGAAGAACACCTTGGTGTTGGGCCGAATCGCAGCCTCCCACTCGGCGTTCACAGTCCCGTCGATGACCGTGGTCTCGACGCCGAAGCGCGGCAGCAGACTGTCGACCAGCCAGCGGCACGAACCGAAGGCGGCCTTCCCGGCAACAATGTGATCGCCGGCGGACAGCTGACACAGCAGGGCCGCGGTCATCGCGGCCATGCCCGACGCCTGAGCGCGGCAAGCCTCGGCACCTTCGAGCAGGGCGATGCGCTCTTCCAGCATGGCCACAGTGGGATTCTGCAGGCGGGAATAGGTCATTCCCTCCTGCTCGCCCGCGAACCGCGCGGCTACCGTTGCGGCATCGTCGTAGGTATATCCAGAGGTGAGGTAGAGCGCCTCGCTCGTCTCGCCATGTTCGGATCGCCACGTGCCGCCCCGAACGGCCTGCGTCGCCGGGCGCCAGTTGCGGGTGATCGAGCGGTCCTGTCCGGTGGTCTTTTTCATGGCGGCCGCATTAGAAGCGCGCGGGGCGCGGGGCAAGGCGGTTGCAGTACCCGGACCGGTGCGGCTATCGCGCCTGCCATGAGGGAGCTTCTCCGCAACGCCCGGCTGCGCTGGGACCAGGCCACCGCCCATCCGCCAAGCGACAGCGATCCGTGGGCCTGGTGCGCGGGCATCGCCGCGGCTTTCCTTGGCCTTCTCCTGCTGCGCCTCGACGTGCCCGATCGAATCTATTTCGACGAGGTGCACTACGTGAAGGCGGCCCGCGTGCTGCTCTCGCTGGCCAAGCCGATGAACCCGGAGCACCCGCTGGTCGGCAAGGAACTGATCGCCGGGGGAATCCTGCTGTTCGGCGACACGCCGTGGGCCTGGCGGATCATGCCCGCCCTGTTCGGCACCATCGGCCTCTATGCCTTTGCCCGCGCCCTGTGGCTGGCCAGCCTGCGCCGCTTTGCCACGATCGCCGGCACCCTGCTGCTCGCCACCAGCTTCACCTGGTTCGTAATGAGCCGCATCGCCATGCTCGATATCTTCATGGCCAGCTTCACCATGCTGGCCATGTGGATGCTGGCCGGGGCGGTGAGACGCCCGGATCAGGGCCGCTGGCGATTGATGTTCGCCGGGCTGTTCCTCGGTCTGGCACTGGGCTCAAAGTGGAACGCCGTAGCCGCTGCCGCTTTGCCGGGTCTCACGTTCCTCGCCATGCGCCTGAGGCAGCACGGGCGCAATTTCATGCTGGCAACCGAAGGCGCCCCCGTCCCCGGGATCAGCCTGGCCGAAGCAGGCCTGTGGCTCGGCACCCTGCCGCTGCTGGTCTATTTCGCCACATTCCTGCCAGCCTTCTTCTACGCGACGAAAGCAATCGATCCGCTCAGGATCGTCGATTACCAAGGCTACATGTTGCGGTTGCAGCACTCGGTGATCAAGCACCACCCCTACCAGTCGGTCTGGTGGCAATGGGTGCTCGATGCCCGCTCGATCTGGTTCCTTTACGACAACGTCGACGGAGCGCAGCGCGGTATCGTCATGCTCGGCAATCCGTTCGCCATGGCGGCGGGACTGCCGGCACTCGGCTGGGCGCTATGGGCGGGGATCAGGCGCCGCCGCATGGACGCGCTGGCCGCCGCCGTGCTCTACCTTGCCTGCGTCGGCATGTGGGTGGCCAACGGCAAGCCGATCCAGTTCTACTACCACTACCTGCTACCCAGCGCCTTTCTGATGGCGTGCCTCGCCCTCGCGCTGGACGAGCTGTGGCGGCGGGCGGACCGCTGGCGCTGGCTCGCGCCGGCCAGCGTGGCATTGTCGGCGGCGATGTTCGCCACCTTCTGGCCGATCCTCTCGGCGGCCAAGCTGTGCTGCGGCAAACCTAGCTTCAACTGGTGGATGTGGTGGAAGGGCTGGCGGTAAGACCCGCTGGTCCCCGCGCTTACCCTTCCAGCGCGACCACGCCGGGCAGTTCCTTGCCTTCCATCCATTCCAGGAAGGCGCCGCCCGCAGTCGAGATGTAGCTGAAGTCTGCAGCCACACCGGCATGGTTCAGCGCGGCCACGGTATCACCGCCGCCCGCAACGGAGACCAGCGAGCCTTCTTTGGTCAATGCCGCGGCAATCCGCGCCAGCGCGACAGTGGCGGCGTCGAACGGCGCCATCTCGAAGGCGCCCAAGGGCCCGTTCCACACCAGCGTGCGGCAAGTCTTGAGGGCGTCGCCGAGCGCTTCCACCGCCTGCGGGCCGACATCGAGGATCATCTCGTCCGCAGCGACCTCATGGACGTTGCAGGTCCGCAAGCTTGGCGGATTGGCCTGGAATTCTTTCGCCACCACGACGTCGTACGGCAGGTGGACGGTGCAACCGGCCTTTTCGGCATTGTCGAGAATCTCTTCGGCAGTCGCCTTCAGGTCATGCTCGCACAGGCTCTTGCCGACATCGACCCCGCGCGCGGCGAGGAACGTGTTGGCCATGCCGCCGCCGATGATCAGGTGATCAACCTTGGAAACAAGGTGCTTGAGCACATCGAGCTTGGAAGAAACCTTGGCCCCGCCCACCACGGCGGCGACCGGCTTGACCGGCTTGCCGAGCGCCTTCTCGAGCGCTTCAAGTTCGGCCTGCATGGACCGGCCCGCATAGGCGGGGAGCACGTGGGCAAGGCCCTCGGTGGAGGCATGGGCGCGGTGCGCGGCGGAGAACGCGTCGTTCACATAGAAATCGCCGTTCTCGGCGATCGCCTTCACCAGCTCGGGATCGTTCTTCTCCTCGCCCTTCCAGAACCGGGTGTTCTCCAGCACGGCAATGTCGCCAGGGCGCAGGATGCCGACGGACTGCGCGACCACCGGGCCGGCGATTTCGGGCACGAACATCACTTCCTTGCCCAGCACCTGCTGGAGGCAATCGACCACCATCGAAAGCGACATGGTCGAGACCCGCTCGCCCTTGGGCCGACCGAAATGGGCCAGCAGCAGCACCTTTGCGCCCTTGGCCGAAAGCTCGAGGATGGTCGGCGCGGCAGCGCGCACGCGGGTATCGTCGGTCACGGCCCCATCCTGCATCGGCAGGTTGAGGTCCACGCGAACCAGCGCGACCTTGCCGGTCACATCACCCAGGTCGTCGAGCTTCTTGAAGGTCATGTCTCGATCCTCACTTCGTCGCCGATGACGATATCGCCATCACTGATTACGCGCCCCAGCACGCCGCCGCGCCAGTCGGGCATGAGCGCGGCCTTGAGGCCGGGCGCCAGTTCTTCCATGCGGCTGCACGGATCGCACTCGCAGGTCACCTCGATCCGCAGGCTCGCGCCGATCGCAATGATCGCTCCCGCCTCGCGCGGCAGGCGGATGCCCCGCACCAGCAGGTTGGCGCGCCGCTCCTGCCAGGGAATAGCGGCGCCCAGATCGGCCAGGGCGGCGGCCCAGGATTCCGCCTCGATAAGCGAAACCTGGCGCCGGCCGGACTTGCCGGGCAAAACAGCGCCGCGAAAATCGCCTCGCAAACCGCCCTCGCGCGTTACCGAAACGCGCGTCACCGTCTCCATCGGCCCCCGCGGGCGATCATGCCGCGCAATGCCGAGGAGACGGCCGTTCGTCATCTCAGGTCAGCTCAGAGGAACTTCGCCATCGCGCCCGCGGTGTCCAGCATGCGGTTGGAGAAGCCCCACTCGTTGTCGTACCACGACAGCACGCGCACCAGCTTGCCTTCGAGGACGGCCGTTTCCAGGCTGTCGATCGTCGACGAGTGGGCATCGTGGTTGAAGTCGATCGAGACGACCGGTTCGTCGGTGTAGCCGAGCACGCCCTTGAGCGCGCCGTCCGCAGCAGCCTTGAGCAGCGAGTTGACTTCCTCGACGGTCGTGTCGCGCTTCGGCGTGAAGGTCAGGTCGACGACCGACACGTTGGGGGTCGGCACGCGGATCGACGAACCGTCGAGCTTGCCCTTCAGGTCGGGCAGGACCTCGCCCACGGCCACGGCGGCGCCGGTGCTTGTGGGGATCATGTTCATCGCAGCGGCGCGGGCGCGGCGCGGGTCGGAGTGGATCTGGTCGAGGATCTTCTGGTCGTTGGTGTAGGAATGGATCGTGGTCATCAGGCCACGCTCAATCCCGATGGCTTCGTGCAGCACCTTTGCCAGCGGGGCGAGGCAGTTGGTCGTGCACGAGGCGTTGGAGACGATCACGTGCTCTGCGGTCAGCTTGTCGTTGTTGACGCCGAAGACGACCGTCAGGTCGACGTTCTTGGCCGGGGCCGAGATCAGCACGCGCTTGGCGCCGGCGTCGAGGTGCTTCTGGCCGCCATCGCGGTTGGTGAAGAAGCCGGTGCATTCGAAGGCGATGTCGATGCCGTTAGCCTTGTGCGGCAGGTTGGCCGGATCGCGCTCGGCCGTCACCTGGATGCGCTTGCCGTTGACGATCAGGTCGTTGCCGTCAACTTCCACCGTGCCGTTGAACGGGCCATGGACGCTATCGCGCTTGAACAGCTGGGCATTGGCCTTGGCGTCGGCCAGGTCGTTGATCGATACCAGCTCGAGATCGTGGTCGGTGCGCTCGAGAATGGCGCGCGCCACGTTGCGCCCAATGCGCCCGAAACCGTTGATCGCAACCTTGATCGCCATGTGATGAACTCCTGCCTGTTCTGTTGATTAGCCCGACCGGATTCAGCCGAGGCGGGCGGTGATTTGCGGAACGATCTTGTCCACCGAGAAGCCGAAGTGCTCGAACAGCACCTCGGCGGGGGCCGAGGCACCAAACCGGTCGAGCCCGATGGTGATCCCGTCGCCGACATACTTCTGCCAGCCCAGAGTCACCCCGGCCTCGATCGAGACCTTGAGCGCATCGGCGGCCAGCAGGTCGGCGCGGTAGGCCGCCGGCTGGGCGTCGAACAGTTCCCACGAGGGCATCGAGACGACGTCGGCACCGATGCCCTTGCCTTCGAGGTCCGCGGCAACCTTGAGCGCCAGTTCGACTTCCGAGCCCGTGGCCAGCAGCACGACCTTGCGGGCCGCCGTGGCAGCCTTGAGGCGATAGGCGCCCCTGGCGCTCTTCATCTCGGTGTCGGAACGGACGGCGGGCAGGTTCTGCCGGGTGAGGATCAGCGCCGAGGGGCGGTCCTTCGCCTGGAGCGCCAGTTCCCAGCATTCGGCCGTTTCCATCGCATCGGCCGGCCGGAACACATTGAGACCCGGGATCATCCGCAGGCTCATGACCTGCTCCACCGGCTGGTGAGTCGGCCCGTCCTCGCCCAGGCCGATGCTGTCATGCGTCAGCACGTAGATCGCCCGGGCGCGCTGAAGGGCCGACATGCGGATCGCGTTGCGGGCATAGTCGGAGAAGATCAGGAAGGTGCCACCATAGGGGATCACGCCCCCGTGCAGCGCCATGCCGTTCATCGCCGCGGCCATGCCGAACTCGCGGATGCCGTAATAGACATAGCGCCCGGCGAAATCGGCCGCGGTCAGCGGGCCAGTGGCCTTGGTCTTGGTGTTGTTCGAACCGGTGAGGTCGGCCGAGCCGCCCACCATTTCCGGCACGCCCACGGTCAGCGCCTCGAGCGCCATCTCGCTCGACTTGCGGGTGGCAACCTTGGGCTGGCTTGCCGCGATCTCGGCGGCATAGGCGGCAAAGCCGGTGTCCGCCGGCAGGTCGCCGGCCATGCGGCGGGCGAGTTCGGCCCCCTTGGGCGAGGCCGTGGCACGTGCTTCCCATTCCGCGCGGGCGGCGGCACCCTTGGCGCCGAGCGAGCGCCAGTCGGCCAGAATGTCAGCAGGGATCTCGAACGGAGCCGCGCTCCACCCCAGATAATCGCGAGCGGCGGCGATCTCGTCCGCGCCAAGCGGGCTGCCGTGGACGTTGTGGCCGCCCTGCTTGTTGGGCGCACCCTTGCCGATCACCGTGCGGCAGGCGACCAGCGACGGGCGCGGATCGGCCTGGGCCTCGGCCAGCGCGCGGGCGACATCGGCAAAGTCATGCCCGTCGCACGAAGTGGTGTGCCATCCCGAGGCGGCATAGCGGGCGAGGATGTCTTCCGAAGTCGAGAGCGAGGTATCGCCGTCGATCGTGATCTTGTTGTCGTCCCACAGGACGTTGAGCCGGCCCAGTTTCAGCGTGCCGGCCAGACCCACCGCCTCGTGGTTGATGCCTTCCATGAGGCAGCCGTCGCCGGCAATCACCCAGGTCTTGTGATCGACCAGCTCGTCGCCGAACGTGGCGTTGAGATGCCGTTCGGCCAGCGCCATGCCGACGGCCATGGCAAAGCCCTGACCCAGCGGGCCAGTGGTGCATTCCACGCCGTCGATCAGGAAGTTTTCCGGGTGCCCGGCGCAGACCGAATCGATCTGGCGGAACTTGCGGATGTCTTCCAGAGTGGGTGAGGCATAGCCGGTCAGATGCAGCAGCGAGTAGATCAGCATCGAGCCATGGCCCGCTGAAAGCACGAACCGGTCACGGTCCGACCATTTCGGCTCGGCGGGGTCGAACTTGAGGAACTGGCTGAACAGGACGGTCGCCACGTCGGCCATGCCCATCGGCATGCCGGGATGGCCGGAATTGGCCGCCTGCACCGCATCCATCGAGAGGGCGCGGATGGCGTTGGCCATGGGCCCGAGGCGGGACGGGTCGATGCTCATGCGAATTTGGCTCCAGCGCAGCGGTCGGGCGCGCCCCTCGCGCGCGTCGATTCGGGATTGCGGCCCTTTCGCGGACGCACTGCACCGCGTCAAGTTTAGGCCCGGCGGCGCTTTGAATAAGGACCGTTTTGCGCTAGCGCATCATTCATGACCGGCGAACGAACCGAAACGGCGCTGGCGCGGATCGACGCCGCCCTTGCCCGCATCAACGCAGCCACCTCTCGCGTGTCGGCGCGGACGGGCGATCTTGCCCGCAAGCACGATCACTTGCGCAGCGCCGTGGCGCAGACACTGCACGATCTCGATCTCCTGATCGGCGAACAGGAAGGCGCCGGGCAGGAGGTGGCCGTATGAGCAACGTCAACCTCCACATCGGCGGCCGCACCTTCACGGTGGCCTGCGAAGCGGGCCAGGAAGAGCATATCCTGGGCCTGGGCCGCCTGATCGACGAGAAGGTCCGCACGCTCGGCCCGGGCGCCAACCAGAACGAAACACGGATGCTGCTCTTCGCGGCGGTGGTCCTGGCCGACGAACTGCATGAGACCCGCCACGGCCCGGGCGCCCCGCCGCCGCCGCCTCCGCCCCCACCTCCCCCGCCGCCACCGGAGCCGGTGGAGGATGCACAGCTCGCCGGGCGTCTGGAGGCCATCGCCGGCGCGCTTGAAAAATGCGCCGCCGCCCTTGAGACCCTGGCCGACGAAGCCTAAGTGAGACGGCGACGGGTACTGCCCGGTGCGAGCCTTTGAAAATCCCTGAGGCTATAAGCAATCCTAGGGGGCTGTCCCTATCCTGGCCCTGGCCCGGAATACACGGTCCCCACCTGACGTTGAGGCGTCAGAGGATTTCCTGGCAACGGCCCATGGTGGTCCCGTCACCTATTCGCTGAGTGCGCAAAGCCCATCCGGGCTTTGCTTGCGGCACCGGCGCCGGGAAACGTCGCGCCAGGTCCTCCCTGTTTTCGCGTGCAGCACGCAAATGAGCAGGCGTCAGCAGGCAAGCCTGACGGAGGGGCAATTGCGCCATGCCGCCACCAAAGCCCGCCTTGCCCCCAACCAAACACCCCCTATGAAAGCCCCGATGACCGACAAGCCCACCCTGCGCGCCCGCCTGCGGGCCGAGCGCCGCGCCCATGTGGCGGCCCTGCCGGCCAGCATCCGCGCGCTTATTCTCCTGCGCCCGCCGGCTCCCGTTGCGGCACGGGTGCCGGAAGGATCGGTCGTCGGGCTCTATCATGCGACCGCCCACGAGGCGCCGACCCTCGGCTATGCCCGCTGGTTCTACGAAAACGGCCGCCACCTCGCCCTGCCGTGGTTCGCCTCGCGCGAGGCACCGATGCAGTTCCGCGCGTGGACCGATCCGTTCGACCTGACCGATCTCGAGCCCGGACCCTGGGGCCAACTCCAGCCACGCGCCGAAGCGCCCGAACTCGTGCCGGCCACGGCATTCGTTCCCCTCATCGGCTTCACCGCCGACCTCCATCGCCTCGGCCAGGGCGGCGGCCATTATGATCGCTGGCTTGCCGCCCACCCGGACACCGTGCCGATCGGGCTTGCCTGGGATATGCAGCGGCTCGATTCGCTCCCGCGCGAGGATCACGACCACCCGCTCGCCGCCGTGGTCACCCCCACCCGCATCTATGAAGGAGAGGCCTGATGCGCACCGAACCGACCTGGCGCATCCCGATCGGCGTCCTCGCCCTCTTCGCGGCGCTGCTGGTCTACGGCATTGTGATCGCCCGCTACGTACCGGGCATCATCGGCACGTGGCCGACGCTGGCCCAGACGCCGGTCTACACCGTGCTCGGCCTGCTCTGGCTCCTGCCCATGCGCCGCTTCCTGATCTGGATGGAGACCGGCCGCTGGGGCTGACTTGCGCGGGCGCTCCGCTCCGCTAGGCTGGCCCAAACAGCACTGGAGAGAGCCATGATCAGCCCCGTCGCCACCGTCGAAGCTTTCCTTGCGCGGCTGGGCGAGCCGGGCGGCTTCGTCACCGCGGTGCGTGACTGGTTCACCCCCGCGACCGTCTACGAAAACATCGGCATGACGAAGACCACCGGCATCGAGGAAGCCGCGGCCTTCGCCGAGCAGTTCGTCACCGGCTCGGGCTCGGTTGCCATCCGCGTGGAAAACCTCGCCGTGGCGACGGTCGGCAACACGGTCCTGACCGAACGGATCGATCACCTCGTCGATGCGGCGGGCAAAAACACCATGTCGATCCCGCTGATGGGCATTTTCGTGGTGGAAGACGGCAAGATCGCACAGTGGCGGGACTACTTCGACACAGCGCCGTTTCGCGCCTAGGCCATACGCAAAAAGGCGCCGGAACCGGCGCCTTTTTTCTGTTCAGCCCTTGCTGAAAATCCCCAAGTGGCGCGAGTGACGGGGCTCGAACCCGCGACCTCCGGCGTGACAGGCCGGCACTCTAACCAACTGAGCTACACCCGCTCGCCCCTTGGGGAGCCGCGCCACTAAGGCAGGGCGCCAAGGCTGTCAACAGCCGATCGCCGGATCGCGCGACCATTTGTTCTCGGTCGCGAATCCGGCCTGGTCAGGTGGCGGGCACCACCCGGCGGAACGCTTCGAGCCGCTTGATATGGGCATCCATGCCCTTCAGTCCGCCGAGCATCGTGTTGACCGCGATATGGGTAATGCCGGTGCCTTCCCACCCCGCCGTGGTGGCCGCCCAATCATCCTCCGGAGTCGACCCCGTCTCCAGCCGCGTCTCGACGCCGAGCTTGGCCGGATCGCGGCCATATTCCCGCGCGAACTCGTGAAATTGCCCGATCAGTTCGATCGTGCGGTCGCGCGGCATGGTCTGCTGGATCCAGCCATCGCCCAGCCGCGCGATCCGCCGCAGCACGCCCATCTTGGCCTTTTCGCCGAAGTAGGGCCGGTCCGATGCGCCGCCGAACCATACGGGGATCGGCCGCTGGACCGGAAGCGGCCAGAGCCCGGCTTCCTCGATGTGATTGTATTCACCGTGGAAGGTCACCTCACGCTGGGTCCACAGGGCGCGCATAAATTCAACCTGCTCGCCCATCCGGGCCCCGCGCGTGGCGAAATCCGAACCCAGCGCCTCGTATTCCACCTCGTTCCAACCCGTGCCGATCCCCATGCGGAAGCGGCCGTTGGAGAGCACGTCGAGGCAGGCCGCCTGCTTGGCGACGAGCGCGGCCTGACGCTGCGGCAGGATCAGGATGCCGGTGGCGAAGCCGATCCGCTCGGTGATCGCGGCCATATAGGAGAGCAGGACGAACGGTTCATGGAAGGGACTGTCGAGATTGTAGGGCCGCTGGGTGCCGCTGGGCGAAGGGCGGTTGGCGCCGACTACGTGGTCATAGCTCTCGATAAACGCGAAACCCATGCCCTCAGCCGCCTGGGCGAAGGCCTTCACCGCGCCCGGATCGCTCTCGACCTCCGTCTGCGGATAAATGCAACCGATCTGCATGGCCTGTACTCCGTGTCATCAATGCTGCCGCTCATCGCGGCTTCCGGTGGCTAACAATCACTCTCCTTGCCGCAGGTCCACCCCCCAGGCCGGAACAGCGCAAGCCCGCACAAGTTTGATCGACGTGAGCGCACCATCTGCGCAAGAGGAGACAAACCATGGGTGAAATGACCGACAAGCTCAAAGGCGCCGCCAATTCGCTTACCGGCAAGGCCAAGCAGGCCGCCGGCGAACGCCAGGGCGATCCCGACCTTGCCGCCGAGGGCCGGGTTCAGGACGCCAAGGGCGGGCTGCAGAACCTCAAGGGCAAGGTGAAGGGCGCGCTGGGCGACAAGATCTGAGCCGCTCCCGCGGGTTCAGACGGCGACCGGCGCCGATATCGCTTTCTGCGGTTCGTAGCCGGTCACCGCGAAATCCCCGATTGCATAGTCGAAGATCGATTCGGGCCGGCGGGTCAGCTCTAGTCGGGGGTTGCCCGCCGGCAGCCGATTGAGCTGTTCGTGCACCAGGTCGGCATGGTTCAGGTAGAGATGGACGTCGCCGCCCATCCACACCAGATCGCCCGCTTCAAGGTCGCACTGCTGCGCCATCATCCGGGTGAACAAGGCGGCGCCGAACAGGTTGAACGGCAGGCCCAGCGCCACATCGCAGCTGCGCTGGTAAAGCAGGCACGACAGGCGCCGCCCTGAAACGAAGAACTGGTACGATTTATGGCACGGCGGCAGGGCCATCCCGTCGAGCTCGGCCACGTTCCATCCTTCAACGATGTGCCGCCGGCTGCCCGGGTTCTCCCGCAGCGAGCGGACTACCTCGGACACTTGGTTCACCCCTTGCGCGCGGCGGCGGAACAGGCCCGTTTCGCCCTCCGGCTCATAGACCGGCCAATCGACCCACTGCTTGCCGTAGACGGGACCCAGATCGCCCCAGCGCGCCGCGAATTCGGCATCGGCGACGATGCGGGCCGAAAAGTCCTCCGCCGAGATGTCTTCCCCGCTTTCCCGCCGGTATTTCGCCAGCGGCCAGTCGGTCCAGATCTCCACACCCTGGGCGCAGAGCGCGCGGATGTTGGTATCGCCGGTCAGAAACCACAGGAACTCGCGCGCGGCGGTCTTCCAGTAGACCCGCTTTGTGGTCAGCAGCGGCACCCGGCCTTCGGACAGGTCGAAGCGCAGTTCGGCCCCGAACAACGCCCGCGTGCCCACGCCCGTACGATCCACCCGCTCGCAGCCTTCGTCCCAGATCCGGCGCATCAGGGCGAGATACTGCCACTCGTAGTGATCGGCGGAATCGGAACGGGCGGAAAGCGGGGCCATGGCCTCCTGCATAAGCCCGGTGGGCAGTTTGCCAAGCCGCCGCCCGGCCGATACGAACAGCCGCGATGCACGCACAAGGCTCCCTGCCGCCTGCCAGCTGGCGATTGGCCGCCGCCCTGCTCGTAACCCTCGGGCTCGCGCTGCTCGCCTTCGCCGCTGTGCGCAGCGGCACCTATTACGATGACGAGATCTTCACGATTCGCCTGCTGCGCCTGTGCCCGACGCCAACCGAGCTGATTGCCTGCGCCAACAGCCGCGACGTCCACCCGCCGCTGGGTTATCTGCTGGACGCCGCGCTGCGCGGGTGGCTCGGCAGCTGGGCGGCGGTGAAACTGGCCAAGGGACTGGCCATGGCGCTCGCCGCCGGGTGGCTGGCGTGGAGCGCCGGCCGCGCCCTGCCGCGCCCGGCCTTCATCCTGCTCACCGCCCTCCTCGCGCTCGACGGGACGCTGGTGATGTGGACCACCTCGTTGCGCTGGTATGGCTGGTTCGTGCCCCTGTTCACCGTATGCCTGGCCCAAGTTCTCTGGGGCCGGCTCTCCGCCCTTGGCACGCTCGCGCTGCTCACCGGGGCCGGCCTTCTTCTGTTCCACGTCAACTATCTTGCCGTGATCGCCATGCCGCTGCTCGGCCTCGGCTGGTGGAGACGGTTCGGGGCGGGCCTGTCGCACCGGGAGCGGGGCCTTGCCCTTGCCCTTGTCGGCGCCGGCCTGCTCGCCTGCCTGCCGCAAGCCGCGGTGCTGGCCCGGGTACACCTGCATTACCATGGCCCTCAGACCGGCTCGCCGGTCATGGCCCTGGTACAGACCGGTTTGACGATTTTTCCCGGCACGGCGCTGTTTCCGCTGGCCCCGCTCTCGCTACTGGCCTCGGGCACATTTGCCTTCGCAGCCAAGGCCGCCTGGCGGCAGCGCCTCCGCCTGCCGCCAGGGCTACTGATGATGCTGGCGCTTGGTTCAGCAGTGATGATCGCCAGCGGGCTTGGCTACCGCCATCGCAACAGCCTTTTTCTTCACGTGACCGCCTTGCCGCTGGTCGCCTCGGTCCTCGCCGCCATTGCCCGCCCGCGCTGGCGGGCTGCCGCCGTGGCGATAGTACTCGCCGCCTCGCTTCAGGGCGCCCTCAATGCCGCCCGCCACGTGGGCACGATCAAGCGCTCCTACAACACGCCGTATCCGGCCATGCTCGACCGGATCGCACGCTGGGGCAAGGCTTGCCCGCATTATGCCGTTGCCCATACCGATATCGTACTGGCCGAACTGCTGCGAGGTCGCGCCGTGCAGACCGGCCTTGGTGCGACGGGCAGCGTAGTTCTCGCCCCGGGCGATTGCCTGATCGTGGTCAGCGGTTCAGCGGCAGCCTCATGGCCGGAAGAAACTGCCCGGTGGCGCGAGACCATCGCCGCTGCGCCCGCGCGCGGGGTAGCGGTGGTGCGCTTCTCCCCCGAACCCGGCGCCGCGCTCGTCGGCCGGCTGACCGGCCACCCGGTGGAGGATCATGCCGCCACACTGCGCCTGCTGCGCCTCACCGGGCCGGCCACCATCCCCGAATTCGGCAGTACCGCGCCGCTCTTGCCCCCGCCGCCACACCCAGGGCAACGATAATTGCAACTCGCACTTGGCAAGGGGGGAATCGCCCCTTATAGGCGCGCTCCTGCCCTGCCCCGGCGCAAGCGGGGGCATCCGGTCGGGGAGTAGCTCAGCCTGGTAGAGCACTGTCTTCGGGAGGCAGGGGCCGGAGGTTCGAATCCTCTCTCCCCGACCACATTTTTCTGCCGATTCCGGCATCTATAAGGCCCCGCCAGCTCGGCGCGACGAGCTTCGACCGAGCGGGCGCAAGGCGCTCGGGGTCAAGGCGAAGGCCCGGATCTCCGATGCGGCGCTGGTGGGCCGAACCTATCCGATGGTCACGGCGGCTCTTCCGGTCACCTATTCGTCGTCGTCACCGACGACCACGATCTGGCTCAGCTTGCCCATGCCGCAATTGGCGCCCGACCGCGCCAGAAGCTTGTCCCGGCCCGCGCAGAGCATGCCGTCGCTCGTCCGTTCGACGAGAAACCCGGAATAGTAGTCACGCGCGCTGCAGCCCTTTTCCAGCGTTGCGCTGAGGATGCGCTGGTCGCGCATGAAGAGCAGCAGGCGGCTGCCGTCGGGCTGAACCCCGGCGATGGAGCCGACCGGCTGGCATTGGGCCGTGCGGCGCTCGATCGTGCGCGGGGCGCGGGCCATGGTGGGGAACGGCGAAAACAGCCGGCGCGCATCAATCGTGGCCGGCCCGCGCACCGCGCCAGGGGCGATGCGGATGATCACGCGCTGCTCGATCCGCACCTGCCGGGCCGGCTCGGCGGCGCGCAGGGCGCGGGCGGCCTCGCCGAACGAGCGCCAGGGGCCGGGCTCTTCGCGCTCGATCTCAGCGCCCGGCGCGGCGGCCGGGGTCAGCTCGACTGGCGATGACAGGGCATCGCCCGCCGGCTCCGCACTGCCCGACAGCGCGACCGGGAGCACGGCAAGTGCCGGTGCAAGCAGGCCAGCGAGCGGGTTCATGGTCGGGTCGGGTCTCCAGCCGGGTTGCGGGACAGATCATACCCGCACCGAAATTCGCATCTCATCCGCATTACCCGAACCGGTTGAACAGTCGCTTAACTCACCCTAGCGCGCCGCGAAGCAAAGCCAAGCGCCGGTTGGGCGGCTGGCCCGCCGGCACCTGCTATGGCATAGCCCGGGCCATGACCGAGAAGCCTGACTTCGCCGAATTCCTCGCCGCCGCCGCCGCCCTGCTGGGCCCCCGCGGGCTGACCGCCGACCCCGACCTGCTCGCCCCGTGGCTGACCGACTGGCGCGGGCGATTCACGGGCCGTGCCCTGGCCATGGCCTCGCCTGAAAGCACGGCGCAGGTCGCCGCGCTGGTGCGGCTATGCGGCGAGCATGGCGTGGCAATCGTTCCACAGGGGGGCAATTCCGGCATGTGCGGCGGAGCCACGCCCGATGCGCAGGGCCAGTCGCTGCTGCTCTCGCTGCGGCGCATGGACGCGGTGCGCCGCCTCGACGTCGAAGCCCGGCGGATTACCTGTGAGGCGGGGATGATCCTGGAAAATCTCCACCACGCCGCCGAGGCCGAGGGCCTGCGCTTCCCGCTTTCGCTTGGCGGCAAGGGATCGGCCACCGTGGGCGGGCTGATATCGACCAATGCCGGCGGCACCCAGGTGCTGCGTCACGGGTCGATGCGCGCGCTGGTGCTGGGCATAGAGGCGGTGCTGGCCGACGGCTCGGTGTTCAGCGCGCTGACCCCGCTCAAGAAGGACAATCGCGGATTCGATCTCAAGCAATTGCTGATCGGCTCGGAAGGGACCTTGGGGATCGTCACCGCCGCGACCTTGACCCTGGTACCCGCGGTGGCCGAACGGGTTGTGGCATGGTGCGCGGTGCCCAGCCTGCAGGTGGCGCGGCGGCTGCTGCTTCACTGCGACTATGCCCTGGGGGCGGCGCTCGAAGGCTTCGAGGTGATTCCCCGCGCCAGCCTGGCCGCGGTGCTGGGTTACTTGCCGACCGCCCGTGCGCCGCTCGCCGGCGATCATGCCTGGCATGTGATGGTGGAAGCTGTTGCCGATAGTGCCGGCGCCGCGGATCTGCGCGAACGGATGGAATCGACGATCGCCGGTGCCTTCGCGGCCGGGCTGGTCGCGGACGCGGTGTTCTCCGCCAGTGAGGCTCAGGCCGAAGCGTTCTGGACCCTGCGCGATTCGGTGGCTCCCGCGGAACGGGCCAAGGGCCCTGCGGTGCAGCACGACATCTCGGTCCCGGTGGAGCAGATGCCCGATTTCGTCGACCATGCCTCGGCCGAGATCGAGGCGCGGTTTCCCGGCGTGAAGGCCGTTGCCTTCGGTCACCTGGGCGACGGCAATGTGCACTTCCATGCCATTGCGCCGGCCGGATCGGAACATGGCGCCTGGCAGGCGACGACGGGGAAGGAGATCTCGGCGGTGGTCAACGACATGGTCACCCGCTGGGGCGGGTCCATTTCTGCCGAGCACGGCATCGGCCAGCTCAAGATTGGCGAGCTTGAACGACTGGGCGATCCCGTGGCGCTGGGCCTGATGCGCCAGGTCAAGCAAGCCCTCGATCCTCGGGGGCTGCTCAATCCCGGGAAGCTCGTCCGAACGGCCTGAACTCCTGCCGCATCCACCCTGCCCTGCCCTTGCGCGGGCATGCGCCAGCGCTTAAAGCCTGCGCCCCTGCCCGGCGGAGGAAAACTTCCGCCGGCCAGACCCAATTCGGCCCGCCCAGCGCGCCCAACCGGAGAGTGACCAATGGCCAGCGCGCCGCAAGCCAACCTGCCCGTGTTCTACCAGGACCTGATGCCCCTCAACAGCCGCGACCACACCGCCTGGCGCAGCCGCACGACCGACAAGGCCCCCTGGCTGGCCGGCTTCCACGCCGTGCCGCTCACTGTCGAGGAATTCCCCGCCGCCGCGCGCAATTTCCCGATCATCTTCTCCTCGGGCGAGAATCCGGTGCCGCTGGCGCTGATGGGTCTCAACGAGGGTGTGAACGTGTTCGTCGACGCCGAAGGCAAGGTTGCCGAGAACATCTACATCCCGGCCTACGTGCGCCGCTATCCGTTCCTGCTGGCGAAGCTGTCGCCCGACAGCGAGGAGCTTTCGCTGTGCTTCGACCCGACGACTGACCTCGTCGGCGAGTTCGACGAGGGCGCGCCCCTGTTCGACGGCGAACAGCCGAGCGACCAAACCAAGGCCCTGCTCGGCTTCTGCGAGCAGTTCGAGCAGGCCGGGCTCAAGACCCAGGCCTTCGTGGAAGAGCTGACCAAGCACAAGCTGCTGATGGACGGCGAAGTGGCGATCCAGCAGGACGGCTTCGAGCAGCCGTTCGTCTATCGCGGCTTCCAGATGATCAATCAGGAAGCGCTGCAGGACATTCGCGGCGACATCCTGCGCGGGTGGAACCAGAGCGGCCTGCTCCCGCTGATCTACGCCCACATGTTCTCGCTCGAACTGATTCGCGAAATTTTCGGACGCCAGGTTCAACAGGGCAAGGGCCCGGTTGCAGCGCCGGCCGCCTGATCCAGTTAGGGCCGGCCGCGCGGCGGGCGGCCCTAACTGATTGAAATGGCAGGTTCAGTGGAGTTCTGTCCCATTGCCCGCCCGGCCGGGGCCCAGATTCGGCGGTTACGCAAATCGGATCCAGCTCAAGCCATTTGCGGTTGAATTTTTTCTGGACCGCGCTAAATAGGCAACACTCGATCGGTGCTTCCCTCATGGCCCGGTCGGGTTGGTGCACTTGTTGCACCTCCTCCCTGAACCTTGGCCACCTCGTGCGATTGCACGAGGTGGTTTTTTATGGGTCTTCGGCAAGCTTCGTCAAAACACGGGTCTGGCCCGGCGAAAACCGGCGCTATTCGGCGGCTTCCGCCCAGGTTTCCGGGCCCCGGCGGGAGGCAGCGGCCACTCGGCCCATGGCGGCCACTTCCCCGGCCAGCGCGCGGACCAGGCCGGCAAGATGCTCGGCCATGGCGGCAAAACCTACACCGGGCTCAAGCAGCTGCGAATCGAGGTAGCGCGACCGATCGATCTCGAGCTGGAAGGCGTGAATTCCGCGCCGCGGGCTGGCATGGCGATCAAGCGCATAGCCCCCGGCATAGGGCCGGTTATGCGCGGCCGCCCGGCCGCCCCGGGCAAACCACGCGAAAGCCAGCGCGGTGAGGGTTCCCGCGCAGCTGGCCCCGAAGCGGTCGCCCACGACGAATTCCGGCGCAGCGCCGCCACGGGCGACGACCGGCGGCATCGAATGGAGATCAAGCAAAAGCGCCGCGCCCCACCGCTCGTGCAGGCGGGCCAGCTGCCGCGCCAGTTCGTCATGGTAGGGCCCATGGACGTGGGTCAGGCGCGCCTCAAGTTCCTCGCGCCGGTGCGGGCGTTTCCACAGTTCGCCCACGCCCGGCAGGCGTCGCGGCACGATGCCGAGCCCGCCGCCCGCGCGGCCACCCGGCGGGCTCGGCGGGCGCAGGGCCTCACCCCGCTCGCGGGCGAACATCGACCAGTCCACGTCGTCGCCGGCGCGGTTGAGGTCGATCATCGCCCGCGGCGCCTGGGCGACCAGCAGGGCGGCACCGGTCAACCGGGCGACCGCCTCGCCCAGCCGATCGACCATGCGGTCTTCCAGCCGGAGCGCGGCATGCGCCGGGTTGCGCAGGCGCTCCCCCACCTCGGGCGGATAGGAGCGCCCGGCATGGGGCACGGCGATCAGCACCGGGATGGCCGAGGGCTCCCTCGCGCGGAGCACCCAGGCCGGCGTCCCAGCCAGCCCGGGAATCGTCCCACCGCTGGAGACGAAGCCATCAAGTTGTTGGGAGAAAATCGAATCCTCGTCAGTCACCGCCGGCTCCATGGTGCTAGGCTGGACCGCCCGGCCGCGCATGTCAAAGGGGCTTCCGGGCCGTCGGACGACGATTTCTTAAGAGGTTGCAGCCTATCGGATTCGCCCGGGCCGGTCCGGCGCCAGCCCCTATTCGAGAACCCCACAAAGGCACCTTCATGATCCGCATACTTCTGGCCGAAGACGAAGACGCAATGCGGACCTACCTTTCGCGGGCACTGGAGAACGCGGGCTACGCGGTGGCGGCCGTGGATCGCGGCACGGCGGCCATGCCGCTGCTCCAGTCCGAGCACTTCGACCTGCTGCTCTCCGATATTGTCATGCCCGAAATGGACGGGATCGAACTGGCCCAGCGCTGCGCCGAGGTGAGCCCGGCGACCAAGGTGATGTTCATCACCGGCTTTGCCGCGGTCACCCTCAAGGCCAGCCGCGAGGCGCCCCAGGCCAAGGTCCTGTCCAAGCCGTTTCATCTCAAGGACCTGGTGATGGAAGTCGACCGCCTGTTCAGCGCCCCGGGCAGCCTGTCTATCTGATCGGCTGCGGAAAGCGCCTCCGCGCTTCCCTGGCGGCACAAGCCCGTTCCTTTCCAGGATTCCTCAAAACACTCCTTGATTTGCCCGAACCTGCCCGTTAAAGGCGCCCTCCTGCCCGGCATGCCGGGCTGCTCGAATGGATCGGGCGTATAGCTCAGTGGTAGAGCACTGTGTTGACATCGCAGGGGTCGGAAGTTCAATCCTTCCTACGCCCACCATTCAAAAAACCCCGGCAGCCGCAAGGTTCGCCGGGGTTTTTTGCGCTTGTCGGCGCCAGGCGTGGCAGCCCGGTTGACGGATCCCCACCGGCGGCATAACCGGGAGCCAGCGGGGCACAGCAACCTCCCGGCCAGGCCGTTCGCGGCCCAAGCGTTGCCTCATTGTCCGCGCCTGCGCGGATGGTAGGGCTTGTCGCATGACCGAACCTTCCCAAGTGCAACATCCCGCATTCGCCGAACTCGTGCGTGTTTCCGCGCGGATCGGCTGCCTGTCCTTCGGGGGACCGGTCGGGCAGATCGCCCTCATGCACCGCGAACTGGTGGAGGAGCGCCAGTGGGTCAGCGAGGAGCAATATCTCCACGCGCTGAACTTCTGTCACCTGCTGCCTGGGCCCGAGGCGCAGCAACTGGCGATCTGGATCGGCTGGAAGCTTCACGGCCTCAGGGGCGGTCTGGCGGCCGGGCTCCTGTTCGTTCTCCCGGGCGCGCTGGTGATGCTGGCGCTCTCGGTGCTCTATGGCTTTGCCGCCCACCTCGAGTGGTTCGCCGCGCTGTTCCTGGGGATCAAGGCTGCCGTGTTGGCGATTGTGGTCCAGGCCCTGCTGCGGGTGGCGGGCCGGGCGCTCAACACCGGGTTCAAACGGTGGGTGGCCGCACTCGCGCTGGCCGGGCTGTTCGTGTTCAACCTGCCCTTTCCGGTGGTGGTGCTGGGTGCGCTGCTGCTGGGCACACTGGTGGCGGCGTGGCGGCCGGGCTGGCTGGCGCTGGGGCAAGTCGCCCCGCCGGCGCCGAGCTCGCCCCGGCCGTGGGGGGCAAGCCTGCGGGCTATAGTGGCGGGCGGCATCGCCTGGGCCGCGCCCCTTGGTCTAGTGCTGGCCACGCTTGGTCCCGATCACGTGCTGTGGCGGATCGGCAGCTTCTTCGCGCGCCTCGCCGTGGTCAGCTTCGGCGGGGCCTATGCGGTGCTCGCCTACATGGCCCAGGCGGCGGTGCAGAACTACGGCTGGCTCGGCGCCGGCGAAATGGCCGACGGGCTGGGCCTCGCCGAGACCACTCCGGGGCCGCTGATCATGGTGACGCAGTTCGTCGGCTACATCGCGGCGTTCCGGGCCCCGGAGCCGTTCACGCCGCTGATCGCCGGCGTGATTGGCGCGGCGCTGACCACGTGGGTGACCTTTGCGCCCTGCTTCCTGTGGGTCTTCGCCCTCGCGCCATGGATCGAGCGGCTGGAACATGCCCGGCGGCTCAAGGGTGGCCTCGCCACGCTGACAGCGGCGATCGTCGGCGTGATTGCCAACCTGTCGCTGTGGTTCGCGCTGCACGTACTGTTCGCGCGAGTGAACACGCTGGCGCTCGGCCCGGCCCGGCTGCAGGTGCCGGAGCTTGCCAGCCTCGACTGGCGCGCGCTGATCCTGGCAGCCGTCGCGGCACTGCTGGTATTCCGCGCGCGATGGAACGTGATCAAGGTCCTCGCCGTCACGGCAGCGGGGGGGGTAGCGCTGGGTCTGCTAGCGTGAGTGCGCCGCGTCTTCCGCGATCAGGCGGCGCGAGCGGACGATCATGTCGACCCAGTCAGCAAAAGCCGTGGAGAGCTTGAGGACGATCTCCTTGAGCGAGCCGTCCTTCAGGCAGCCTTCGCCATCGAAGCTGTCGTCGGTAACGTGCCCGAGATAGGCCTCGGGCTGCTGCATCATCGGCATGTTGAGGAACACGCAGGCCTGGCGCAGCTGGTGGTTGGCTCCGAACCCACCGATCGCGCCGGGCGAGGCGCTGACGATGGCCGCGGGCTTCTTGTCCCACACGCTTTGGCCATAGGGCCGCGAGCCGATGTCGATGGCGTTCTTGAGCACGCCGGGCACGCCGCGGTTATATTCGGGCGTGCAGAACAGCACCCCATCGGCCGCGGCCACGTCGCGCCGGAAGCGGACGTAAGGCTCGGGCGAGGCGGCGTCGTAGTCCTGGTTGTAGGGGGCGAGGTCACCGATCTCGACGATCCCGCAGTCCAGACGGTCGGCCGAAAAGGCGCAGAGCGAGCGGGCAACCTTGCGGTTGAGGCTTTCGGCCCTGAGGCTGCCGACGATGATCGCGATCCGGTGGCGGTCCATGCGCATCTCCTTCGCAGCCACAATGACCGCCGCCCGGATTGGTTGCGCCACTGGTCTGCGAAGGCCGGCGAGGTCCTGCCCATCGGGTGGATGATGGCGAGGCCAGACAACTGGAAATGCCGTTGCCATACGTGATCCTGCGGCGTTCCGCCGCTTGCCGCAGGCGGTTTCCCTGCTATGGACCCCCGGAACTTTTTCTCCCCGGGAAGGACGGCAATGGCCAAGATCAAGGTAGCGAACCCCATCGTCGAAATGGACGGCGATGAAATGACCCGCATCATCTGGCAGTGGATCCGCGAGAAGCTGATCCTGCCCTACCTCGATGTGGACCTGAAGTACTACGATCTCTCGGTCGAGAACCGCGATGCGACCGACGACCAGGTCACCATCGATTCGGCCAATGCCACCAAGCAGTACGGCGTCGCCGTGAAGTGCGCGACGATCACCCCGGACGAAGCCCGCGTCGAGGAATTCAGCCTCAAGAAGATGTGGAAGTCGCCCAACGGCACGATCCGCAACATCCTTGGCGGCGTTGTCTTCCGCGAGCCGATCGTGATCTCGAACGTGCCGCGCCTTGTCCCGGGCTGGACCGATCCCATCGTGATCGGCCGCCACGCCTTCGGCGACCAGTATCGCGCAACCGACACCCTGATCCCGGGCGCCGGCAAGCTCCGGCTGGTGTGGGACGGCGCCGACGGCCAGAAGATCGACCTCGACGTGTTCGACTTCCCCTCGGCGGGCGTCGCCATGGCGATGTACAACCTCGACGATTCGATCCGCGATTTCGCCCGCGCCTCGATGAATTATTCGCTGAACCTCCGCTGGCCGCTGTACCTCTCGACCAAGAATACGATCATGAAGGCCTATGACGGGCGCTTCAAGGACCTGTTCGAGGAGGTCTACAACACCGAGTTCAAGGCTCAGTTCGAGGCCGCCGGCATCTCCTACGAGCACCGCCTGATCGACGACATGGTCGCCTCGGCGCTCAAGTGGTCGGGCAAGTTCGTCTGGGCCTGCAAGAACTACGATGGCGACGTCCAGTCCGACACCGTGGCCCAGGGCTTTGGCTCGCTGGGCCTGATGACCTCGGTCCTGCTCTCGCCCGACGGCAAGACGGTCGAAGCCGAAGCCGCCCACGGCACCGTGACCCGCCACTACCGCATGCACCAGCAGGGCAAGGCGACCAGCACGAACCCGGTCGCCTCGATCTTCGCCTGGACCCGCGGGCTCATGTACCGCGGCAAGTTCGACAACACGCCCGACGTGGTGAAGTTTGCCGAGACCCTCGAGCGCGTCTGCGTGGAGACGGTGGAAAGCGGCAAGATGACCAAGGACCTCGCCCTGCTGATCGGCCCCGATCAGAACTGGCTCACGACGGAGGGCTTCTTCCAGGCCATCGTCGACAATCTCGAGACCGAAATGGCCAACTGGGCCTGACGGGTTGGACGGCTGCGCGGGTTAGTTCTCGCAGCCGTCCCCGTTTCCTCCGGTGAAGGCTGTTGCAACCACGTGTCCGTCGGGTGCACGCTGAAGCGAGCTGAAGTCACCGGATACGAGGCTCAGGGCGTTCGCTGGCTTCCCGCTCGCCGTCACGATCGATGTCCTCGCGTTCCCGTTCCAGAGCAAGGTAGCCGAGCAGGACGTCCAGCTTGCGTTCCACCCGCTCGTCCTGCCGGCGCGTGGCGGCCGAACCGAGATGCAGGAACCAGCCGAGCCCGAGCATCTGCCACAACACCTGCAGGAACCCTCCTTGCCAGTGAGCGAAGGTCTCGCGCGCCAAGCCGGCGGTGAACTGCGCGATGTTCGCTGCCTTGTCCGGCGGCGCAGTGCCAGCGGATAGCTCGGCCCACCCGCTTAGCCATTGCAGCAGGACGGAAACGACGAAAAACGCGAAAGTGATTCCCGCGTAGGCAGACTTGCGCATGGACGACCCCGATTTGAGGTTGGCCTATGCAATTAAGTAACTGAGTTGTCATGATTAATTTCGCGTAGCCGCGCCCGTGACAAGGACTGCACCCTTCCCTACCCTGCGCCGATGTCCGCCGACCTGCACACCCCCGCCCTGTCCGATGCGCTGGTGATCCTGGGTGCTGCGGGGCTGGTGATCCCGATCTTCGCGCGGTTCCGGATCACCCCGGTAATCGGATTCATTCTCGTCGGCCTGCTGGTTGGGCCGCATGGCCTAGGCGGTCGGGTGGGCGAGCAGCCCTGGCTCTACCACGTGACGATCTCCGATCCCGGCGGCCTCGCGCCGTTTGCCGAGTTCGGGATCATCCTTTTGCTGTTCTCGGTCGGCCTGGAGCTGTCGTTCGCCCGCCTCTGGGCCATGCGCCGGGAGGTATTCGGCGTTGGCGCGGCAGAACTGCTGGGCAGCGCAGCACTGATCGGCACAGGCCTGGCCGCCATGGGCCAGGCCTGGCCAACGGCGCTGGCGCTGGGGCTGGCCCTCGCGCTCTCGTCCACCGCGCTGGTACTCAAGATCACCGATATGCGCACGCCGGTCGGCCGGGCGGCGCTGTCGATGCTGTTGTTCGAGGATATCGCGCTGGTGCCGATCATCTTCCTGCTCGGCGCGCTGGGCGGCCGCGGCGATGCCGGCGGTTCCTCGGCAATCCTGACCACCTTGGGACTGGGCTCCCTCGCCGTCGCCGGCCTGCTCGTGGCCGGGCGGCAGCTGCTCCCCGGCCTGTTTGCCCAGGCGGCGCGGACCAAGAGCCCGGAACTGTTCCTCTCGGCCAGCCTGCTGGTGGTGATCATTGCCGCGCTGGTCACGTCGGCGACCGGCCTTTCGCCGATCGTCGGCGCGCTGATCGCCGGGCTGCTCATCGCCGAGACGGAATATCACGGCGAGGTCGAGGCTATGACCGAACCGTTCAAGGGCCTGGCGCTCGGCATATTCCTGATCACGGTCGGCATGCAGCTCGACCTCGGGCTGATCTGGAGCGATTTCGGGCGCATCGTGGCCGCCCTGGCGCTGGTGTTCTTCGGGAAAGCCGTGGTCACGGCGCTGATGCTGCGCCTCTCGGGCGCGCGGCGGGGCACCTCGACCGAGGCCGGCCTGCTGCTCGCCAGCCCCTCGGAGACGACGCTGATCGTCCTGTCCGCCGGGCTGTCGGCCGGGGTGCTGACCGGCGAAGTGGCGCAGTTCTGGCAGACGGTCACCGCGCTTGGGTTGACCGTGACCCCCATCATGGCCCTGATCGGCCGCTGGGCGGCGCGGCGCGTGGACCGGGGCAGCCTGCGCCCGGCCGACAATGAGGACGAGGGCCAGCGGTCGCTGATCATCGGCTTTGGCCGCGTCGGCCGGATGGTCGCCGACATGCTGGACGAGCACGACCAGCCCTACCGGGCGATCGATGCCGATGCCGATCTCATCGCCGCAGCCCAGCGCGACGGCTATGCGGCGCAGTATGGCGACGCCGCCCGCCCCGGCCAGCTGGGCCGGCTCGGCCTGGATGGGGCGAGCGCGGTCATCCTCACCATGGACGATCCCCAGGGGGCGCTGCGGCTGGTCCGCCGGATTCGCAAGGAAAACGCCGGAGTTCCGATCATCGCCCGCGCCCGCGATGCCGTCCATGCCGGCCAGCTCTACCGCGCCGGGGCCACCCATGCCGTGCCCGAAACGCTGGAAAGCTCGCTCCAGCTCTCCGAAGCCGTGCTGGTCGACCTCGGCGTGCCGATGGGCTTCGTCATCGCCTCCATTCACGAGAAACGCGACGAATTCCGCCAGCAGATCATGGAGGAAGGCGACCTGCCCGAGAAACCTAAGCTCAGGAGCGCCAGCCTGCGGGAACGCGTCCCCGGCTGAACGGGAACCAGGATGGGCGGAAACCACTCTTAGGGCAGGAAGGAACGCCTGCCATGACCGACAAGCACCCCAGCAAGCCCGACCGGCGCGAGCACGATCCGCATGAGCCGGAGGCGAGCCACGATCCCGCCCGGCAGACCGGCGAAGATCAGGGGCGAATCAAGCGCCCGCAACGCACCGACGCGACCATGACCGAGGAGGACATGCCGCGTGGTAGTGAACGGGAACAGCTGGGGGCCGCCCGCCGGCGGCCCTAGCCTTGCAGGGATAGGGGGCCGGTCAGGCCGGATCCCATACCAGGTTGAGCGACTTGAAGCCGATCACGTTGGATCCGGTAATTTCAACCGGCTTGGCCGGATCGAGCCGGAACTCCGGCAGGCGCGCCAGCAGTTCTTCGTAGAGAATCCGCATCTCGATCCGCGCGAGGTGAGAGCCAACACAGCGGTGCGGGCCGGAATTGAAGGCCATGTGCACCTTGTTTTCGCGGTTGAGGTCGAACTTCATGGGGTCGGAGAATTCCCGCGCGTCAAGATCGGCGCCGGCCAGCATCAGCAGGACCTTGTCGCCCTCCTTGAAGTGGACGCCAAACAGGTCCGCATCCTTCGCGATCACCCGCGGCGGCATGGTGAAGGTGTAGCGCCGCAGCGTCTCCTCCATCATGTCGGTAATCCGTTCGGGGTGGGCGCGCAGTTCAGCCTGCAACTCGGGGTTGCGGGCAAGGTGGCGCGCGCCATAGCACATGCCGTTCATCACCGTATCCAGCCCGCCGATGAACAGCAGCAGGCAGAAGCCGCGCATTTCCTCATCCGTAACCGGGCGGCCATCAATCGGCGTGTCGAGCAGGACGCTGAACAGGTCATCCTCCCGCTTCACCTTGCGCTTGGCGACGATCTCCATCATCGCATCGGACGCGGTCTGGATCAGCGCGGCCTTTTTCTGGGCATCCGCTTCGGTCAGCAGGTCGGTCACCCATTCGCGATAGATCGCCAGATTTTCCAACGGCATGCCAGCAAGCTGCATGAAGATTGTAACCGGGAGCGGCTCGGCAATATCATGTGCGAAATCGCACGAACCACGATCACGAACCTTCTCGATCAATTCAATGGCCAGATCGCGGATCTTGCCCTGGAGCGCCATCATCGCCTTGGGCGAAAAGGCCCGCGAGAGCGGTTCACGGTACATCGCATGTTCCGGCGGATCGGCGTTGATCGGAAACTGCCTGAATACGAACGCCGCAGGCGGGATCGACATGTCGCGGCTGGAAAAAACCTCGGTGTTTCGCGACGCCTCGAACAGTTCGGGGTGCCCGGCTAGCACCCAATGGCCGCCGTTCCGCGGCGTCCAGAACACGGGACGCTCCGCGGCGAAACGCGCGATCAGATCGTGCGGCTCGGGAATACTGAGGTCCTTGTAAAAGTCGAAATCGACCACGTGGTCGGCCGGGACATGATCCGGCCGGGTGAGTTCTGCGACTGACACGAAACAGGCCTCCTCTCGGTGCGGCGTCGCGTCAGCCGGTCCCCGGCTGCACACCCGCCCTCAATCTAAACCGTTTAGTTCATTTCGCGCAGGCCGGCAAGGACAATCTGCATAGCCCCGGCGGCTTGCGGTCTTGCGCCGCACCTGCTCCCCGCTAAGGACATGCCATCGCCCAGCGACAAGGAACACCCATGCCCGGCCTGCGCCCAGACATCGATCCCGACGGCTTGCTCGAATATTCGGTGGTCTTCACCGACCGCTCACTCAACCACATGAGCCAGGCGTTCCAGGGCGTGATGCGCGACATCCACGACACCCTGTGCGAGGTTTACCACGCCGCGCGCGCGGTGGTCGTCCCTGGCGGCGGCACCTATGCGATGGAGGCCGTTGCCCGCCAGTTCGCCACCGACCGCAAGGTGCTGGTGATCCGCAACGGGTTCTTCTCCTACCGCTGGACGCAGATCTTCGAAGCGGGCCGCATCCCCGCCGCCGAAACGGTACTCAAGGCGCAGCGGCAGGGCGATGCACCGGACGCACCCTTCGTGCCCTTCCCGATCGCCGAGGCGGTGGAGCGCGTCCGCGCCGAACGGCCCGACGTGGTCTTCGCGCCCCATGTCGAGACCGCCTCAGGCATGATCCTGCCCGACGACTACATCCGCCAACTGGCGGAAGCCGTCCACGCCCATGGCGGCCTGATGGTGCTCGACTGCGTCGCCTCGGGCTGCGTCTGGGTCGACATGGCGGCGACCGGCGTCGACGTACTCATCTCGGCCCCGCAGAAGGGCTGGTCCGCCCCGCCCTGCGCCGGTCTCGTCATGCTGAACGAAGTCGCGCTGGAACGCTGCCGCGCGAGCCGGTCGACCAGCTTCGCCGCCGACCTCGGCAAGTGGCTGACGATCATGGAAGCCTACCTGAACGGCGGCCACGCCTATCACGCCACCATGCCGACCGACGCCCTGCGCGTGTTCCGCGCGGCCATGCTGGAGACGAAGGCGATCGGCTTCAACCGCCTCGCCGCCGCGCAGTGGGACCAGGGCAACGCCGTGCGCGCAATGCTCGCCGAGCGCGGGGTCCGCTCGGTCGCCGCCGAGGGCTTCGGGGCGCCCGGCGTGGTGGTGTGCTACACCAGCGATCCCGAGATCCAGAACGGCAGGAAGTTTGCCGCGCTGGGCCTCCAGATCGCCGCGGGCGTGCCGCTGATGGTCGACGAAGGGCCGGACTACAAGAGCTTCCGCCTCGGCCTGTTCGGGCTCGACAAGCTCAAGGATGTGCCCGCCAGCCTCGCGCGGCTCGAGGCGGCATTCGACGCGGTGTTTTGAAGAGCAGTGAAATTGTGCGTCCGAGCGGGAGTGTCTGACCGACCGCCTAGCGTGGACGGGTGAGTTTCACCGACAACCCCGCGTCGCCAGTAACTTCAACCGTCGCGCCGGGAGGCAAACTGATGGTGCGTTCTAGCGCGACAGTCGAGGAATCGTACTCGCATCCGCTTCCCGGCCGCACCCAAGCCAGCGAAACCCGCAGGCGCTCGCCCTTCTGGGCGTACATGGCCATAAGATTGATCCGGAACTGGCGCTGCGTCATGCCGGCCCGTGTCGTTTGGGGGCAGGTGGTACTGACCTCGTTCAGCGTCGATTGGTAGTTGGCGGCGTTGCCCCCGTTGCTCAGGCGCAATTGCCCACTCCACAACTTCTCACCGCTCCCGTTCGCTTCCACCCCAACGGAGAAAATAACCCTGTCGACGGCATCTGTCGGATTTTCCCGCATGACGACAGGCGCAACCGGTGGGGGTTGCGGGAGCGCCTCCCCGACCGTGGCATCGACCGGATGTCCGGAACGGGGCGGGGCGATGGCTGCTGCACCCGGCACGGCGGCTGCGGCGATGACGGACAAGACAAAACTCATGATAGAGCCCCCGCAAAAATACTAACACCCGGCAATGCCACGCCCTATGACGATGGCCAGCCGACGCTCAACTATTCAGCGGGACCCGGTTAATAATTCTTGCACACCATCATAACTTGCAGGCTAATCAACTATCCCGTTGTTATTGCAGGTCAGCGAGTGCCACCACGGCCTTCACCGCGGCGATCGCTTCGGCCGCCTTGCTGCCGTCCGGACCGCCGCCCTGCGCCATGTCGGGCCGGCCGCCGCCGCCCTTGCCGCCAAGCGCTTCGACGCCGGCCCGCACGAGGTCGACCGCGTTGACCTTGCCGGCAAGGTCCTCGGTCACCGCCGCGGCGATGCTGGCCTTGCCCTCGTTGACCGCGACGATCGCCGCCACGCCCGAGCCCATCCGCTGCCGGGCCTGGTCGAGCAGGCCGCGCAGGTCCTTGGGATCGAGCCCTTCGAGCACCTGGCCGGAGAACTTGATGCCGCCGATGTCCTCGTCAGCCGCCGGAGCGCTGCCGCCCCCGCCGCCCAGGGCCAGGGCCTTCTTTGCCTCGGCCAGTTCGCGTTCGAGCTTGCGGCGTTCGTCGAGCAGGGCGGCGACGCGCGCCTCGACCTCGTCCGGCGTGGTGCGCAGGAGGCCCGCGGTCTGCTTGAGCGCATCCTCGCGGGCGACCAGCCAGAGGCGGGCGCCCTCGCCGGTCAGCGCCTCGATGCGGCGCACGCCGGACGAAACGGCGCTTTCGGAGACGATGCGCAGCAGACCGATGTCGCCAGTGGCGCGCACGTGGGTGCCGCCGCACAGTTCGACCGAGTAATTGCGGCCACCGGTGGCGCGACCCATGGCGAGGACCCGCACCTCGTCGCCGTATTTCTCGCCAAACAGGGCCATGGCCCCGGCGGCGATGGCGTCGTCGGGCGTCATCAGGCGGGTGGTGACTTCCTCGTTGGCGCGGATTTCGGCGTTCACCTCGGCCTCGACCGCGGCGATATCCTCGGCGGTCAGCGCGGTCGGCTGCGAGAAGTCGAAGCGCAGGCGATCGGCCGCGACCAGCGAGCCCTTCTGCGTCACGTGGCCGCCCAGGCGGTTGCGCAGGGCGGCGTGGAGCAAGTGGGTGGCCGAGTGGTTGGCGCGGATCGCATCACGCCGGGCGACATCGATATCGAGGCGGACGACATCGCCGACCCTGACCGTGCCGCTGTCCACCCGGCCGATGTGGGCGTGGAGGCGGCCGAGCGGCTTGGCGGTGTCGGCGACGGTGACGGCGAGGCCATTGCCGCCGGTGATCGTGCCGGCATCGCCGCTCTGGCCGCCGCTTTCGCCGTAGAACGGCGTCTGGTTGACGATGACGGTGACATTGTCGCCGGCCGCGGCGCTGTCGACCTCGACCCCGTCGCGCAGGAGGGCGACGACCTGGGCCTCGCCGGTGGCGGCGGTGTAGCCGGTGAACTCGGTCGCCCCGACCCGCTCGGCGATATCGAACCAGACCTCGCCGGCCGCGGCCTCGCCGCTGCCCTTCCAGGCGGCGCGGGCGGCGGCCTTCTGGCGGGCCATGGCTTCATCGAAGCCCGCCCGGTCGACCCCGATGCCGCGCGCGCGCAGGGCATCCTCGGTGAGGTCGTAGGGGAAGCCGTAGGTGTCGTAGAGCTTGAACGCGGTTTCGCCGGGCAGTTCGCCGCCGCTGGCAAGGCCGGTGGTCGCCTCGTCGAGCAGCTTGAGGCCGTTCGCCAGGGTACGGCGGAACTGGACTTCCTCGCGCTGGAGGGTTTCCTCGATCAGCGGCTGGGCGCGGCCGAGCTCGGGATAGGCCTGGCCCATCTCGGTGACGAGCGCGCCGACCAGCCGGTGCATCAGCGGCTCCTTGGCGCCGAGCAGGTGGGCATGGCGCATGGCCCGGCGCATGATCCGGCGCAGGACGTAGCCGCGGCCCTCGTTGGAGGGGAGGACGCCGTCAGCGAGCAGGAACGAGGTCGAGCGCAAGTGATCGGCGATGACCCGGTGGCTGGCCTTGTGCTCGCCCGCGGCCTTGACCCCGGTCAGCGATTCCGAGGCGGCGATCAGGGCGCGGAAGGTGTCGGTATCGTAGTTGTCATGCTCCCCCTGGAGCACGGCGGCCACGCGCTCCAGCCCCATGCCGGTATCGATCGACGGCCGGGGCAGCTCGCCAACGATCTCTCCCGCCGTCTGCTCGAACTGCATGAACACGAGATTCCAGATCTCGATAAACCGGTCACCGTCCTCGTCCGGCGAGCCGGGGGGACCGCCGGGAATCGATGGGCCGTGATCGAAGAAGATTTCCGAGCAGGGCCCGCAGGGGCCGTCGTCGCCCATCGCCCAGAAGTTGTCCTTGGTCGCGATGCGGATGATGCGCTCTTCCGGCAGGCCGGCGATCTTCCTCCACAGGTCGAAGGCTTCATCGTCGGTATGGTAGACCGTGGCGAGGAGCTTGTCCTTGGGCAGGCCCCATTCCCTGGTCAGCAAGGTCCAGGCGTGGGTGATCGCCTGTTCCTTGAAATAGTCGCCGAAGGAAAAATTCCCCAGCATTTCGAAGAAGGTATGGTGGCGCGCCGTATAGCCGACGTTGTCGAGATCGTTGTGCTTGCCGCCGGCGCGGACACATTTCTGCGAGCTGGTGGCGCGGGGCGTGGCGCGTGTTTCGAACCCGGTGAAGACGTTCTTGAACGGGACCATGCCCGCATTGGTGAACATCAGCGTGGGGTCGTTATAAGGAACGAGCGGCGCGGACGGGACCACCTCGTGCCCTTGCGAGCCGAAATATTCGAGGAAGGACCGGCGGATTTCGTTGGTCGAGCTCATGCCGGAGCCGATAGGGCAGACCCGCGCGGGGAACAAGCGGGAAGGCGCGGCATATCGCGCGCGATCGTGGCCCGGAGCGGCACGAATGCCGGCGCGGGGAAGTCAGCTCTTTCGGGCCGTGACAATCCAGGCGGCCGCCGGAAAGGCGACCAGGCCGTCGGTCGCGTATTCGGTGATCCAGTCCAGCATGCGCTGCCGGAAGCTTGCTTCGACAGGTGTTCCGCGCAGCTGCTCGATCACGGCAGCGGCGGGACCGATGCTGCCGAGGAAGGCCTCGGCATCGGCGATCGGGTCATCACCCATGCCGGCGATGTAGGCGAAGTCGAGCGGTTCGAAGGCGATGTCACGCCAGCCGGCGGCGGTCAGAATGGCGGTAACGCGGGCCTCGTCGGCAAAGGCGAAGGGGCCCGGCGCGTAGGGGTCGGCTGGGGTGGCCATGCCGGGCGGGAGCAGGGCGGCGAGTTCGCTTGCCCAGGGATTGAGGCGGCGGTCACGGAAGCAGGAGAAGACCAGCCCGGCGCCCGCCACGGCCATGTCGTGCAGGTGAGCGAAGGCGACGGGAGGTTCGGGAAAGAACATCACGCCGTGGCGTGACATCAGGAGGTCCGGTGCGAAGCCGGGTTCCTGCCAAGTGCTCGCATCGCCCTCGACGAAGGCAAGGTTTGCGCGATCGCCGGCGCGGGCATGGGCAGCGGCAACGAGATCGGCCGAAACGTCGAGCCCGACCACGCGGGCCTGGGGCCGATGGCGCGAGAGGGCCAGCGAGAGTTCACCCGCGCCGCAGCCGATATCAAGCACCGCCATACCGGGGAAGCGCTCGATCCGGGCGAGCAGGTTCTCGGTCAGACCGGTGAACGACCGGTCGGTAAGGGCGTGGAGGCGGGCCCATTTGCGGCCCACCTCCCCTTGCCAGTCCATCAGCTGGGTCATCGCCGCAGGCTAGGCCCGGCGGCGCCACCCGGCAAGTCCAGCCTCAGAGATCGTCGGCAGCCTCGGGGCCGGCCATCATTTCTTCGGCCAGGCCCTCGGTCTTGCCGCGGATGGCGGCTTCGAGGCGATTGCACAGCTCGGGATTTTCCTTGAGGTAGGTCTTCGCGTTTTCACGACCCTGCCCGATCCGGATCGAATCGTAGCTGAACCAGGCGCCCGACTTCTCGACCAGCCCGGCCTTGACGCCAAGGTCGAGAATCTCGCCGATCTTGGAGATGCCCTCGCCATACATGATGTCGAACTCGACCTGCTTGAACGGCGGGGCAACCTTGTTCTTGACGACCTTCACGCGGGTGGCGTTGCCGACGATATCGTCCCGGTCCTTGATCTGGCCGGTGCGGCGGATGTCGAGGCGAACCGAGGCATAGAACTTGAGCGCATTGCCGCCCGTTGTCGTCTCCGGGTTGCCGTACATCACGCCGATCTTCATGCGCAACTGGTTGATGAAGATCACCATGCAGCGCGACCGGCTGATCGAGCCGGTGAGCTTGCGCAGCGACTGGCTCATAAGGCGCGCCTGGAGGCCGACGTGGCTATCGCCCATCTCGCCCTCGATCTCGGCGCGGGGGACGAGCGCGGCGACCGAATCGACCACCAGCACGTCAATCGCGTTGGAGCGCACGAGGGTATCGGTGATTTCCAGCGCCTGCTCGCCCGTGTCGGGCTGCGAGACGATCAGCTCATCGATGTTGACGCCCAGCTTCTTGGCATAGACCGGATCGAGCGCATGCTCGGCATCGATGAAGGCGGCCGTGCCGCCGCCCTTCTGGGCTTCGGCGATGACGTGGAGGGCCAGCGTGGTTTTCCCTGAGCTTTCCGGCCCATAGACTTCGATCACGCGGCCGCGCGGCAGGCCGCCGACGCCGAGCGCGATATCCAGCCCGAGCGAGCCGGTGGAGATCGCTTCCACCTGCATCGTTTCCTTCGAACCGAGCCTCATCGCGCTGCCTTTGCCGAAGGCGCGATCGATCTGGGCGAGCGCGGCTTCTAGCGCCTTCTGGCGATCCATAGAGTCCTTATCCTTGCCTTCCTGGATGAGCTTCAACTGCGCAGCCATCGTTCGCCTCCATGCCTAGTTGGCGGTGCCCCGGAAGGTCAACCGTGGCGTTTGTGTATCCGCTTTGTTCTAATGGAACAAGGGGGGAACGAATTTTTCCGCACGAGGCGCCCGGCAGGCTGAGTTGTCAGGGGAATTCACGCGCCCGAGCCCTTCCTTCGCGGCCAGATTGACGAAGTTGACACTGTTCAAGCGGAAATTCCGCTCCCGGCCCGCGGGTCTGTCCGCCCCCCATGAAACGGGCGCACGCCAATCTGAGAAAGAGCCGGGGAACCCTGCCATATCTTCCCCCTGTAGGACAGTGCGGCAGAGGCGGCCGCCCTCATGGGCAGCTCTCATGCGATAGTGCAGCGACGGCCGGGGCAGAGCGCTTGTCATGACGTGCTCCTGCTGAAAGAACCGGCCGGCGGCCCCCTTGGGATTTGCAGGGAGAGAACCATGGCCAAGCCCATCCTCATCGGCATCTACAGCGACATGGCCGATGCCGAGCCAAGTTCACTTGAGCTGGAGCCATGGCTGCGGCGCGAGGTGGACCTGCTGATCGCCGCCGGGCGGATCGACCGCGCGGTCGAATTCCGCAAGACCTGGCGGCTCGGCCTGCCGGGCGGCACGGCGGCGGCGGTGGAGCAGGCCATCCGCGAACTGGCCGCGCAGGACGTGCTCATGATCGTGGGCCCCGCCATCGGCGACAATGCCATGATCGCGACGGAACTGGCCGACGAACTGCGCCTGCCGATGATCAACTATGCCGGGGCCGCGCGGGCGCGCAGCGAGTGGATGTTCCATCTCCAGCTGGGCAGCCACGAGGATGAGGGCGGACTGCTGGCGCACTACCTCGCCGGGCTCGGCTGCCGTCGCATCGGCGTCGCCCATGACCGGTCCACGCTGGGCCGGCGCTACCTTGAATTCTTTCGCACGGAAGCGGAATTGCTGGGGCTGGACGAGGTGGCGACGGTGCAGCTGTTCCCGCAGGCAGAGGAAGCCGGGAGCCAGGCCGAGGCGCTGCTCGCCGCGAAGCCCGACGGGGTCCTTTATCTTGGGCTGGGCGAATCCACGCCCGCCTTCGCCCGCGCCCTGGCCGACCGCGGCTGGACCGGGCCACGCGCGATGAACACGGCCGGCCTGCGCGGCTATGATCCGGATTTTGCCCGCAGGGTCGAGGGGTGGGCCTATGTCGACATGCACAGCGAGGACAACCGAACGCTGCAAGCCTACCTGGCGGCAACCGGGCACAGCGAGGGTTCACCGCGATTCCGCGAAGCCTTGGGCCATGACATGGGCCGGCTCGTGGCAGAAGGGATTGCCCGCGCGCCAGACCTGACCCGTACCGGCCTGAAGGACGGTCTGGAGCGGATCACCTGGTTGCCGGCGGCGGAAGGCCGCGAAGGCACGACCATGGGTTTCGGGGTGCAGGATCGCGGCGCGCTCAAGGGCCGCTACATGGTCATGCGCCAGTGGGTGGACGGTCGCTCGGCGGCAACGGACTGACCAGCCCGCTCGCTTAGCGCAATTGGCGCCGCTCGCCGACGGCCAGCGCGAGCATGACACCGAACAGGAAGCCGGAGAGAACCACGCTGCGGTAATGGACGGCTGGCGGATTGGTTCCGGCCAATGCCTGGAACGCAGCGCTCAGGGCATTGCGGTGCCGCCGTTGACGCGCAGGATGTGCCCGGTGACGAAGCGGGCATCGTCGGAGACGAGGTAGCGCACGGCGGCGGCGACATCCCCGGGAACGCCTGTCAGCCCCAGCGGCGAACGGGCGGCGTTGGCCGCGAGGAATTTCTCGCGTTCTTCGGGCGGGAGGCGGTCAACGGTCATCGGCGTGGCGATGAAGCCGGGGGCAACGCAGTTCACGCGGATGCCGTGGGGTCCGAGTTCAAGCGCCAGGGTGCGGGTCACCATGTTGGCCGCGGCTTTGGTCATCGCATAGACGGCGAGCTTGACCATCGGCGTATCGGCCGCATTGGACGCAATATTGATGATGTTGCCGCGCCCGTGCGGGATCATCCGCTTGGCGGCGGCCGAGCAGCCCCAGAACAGGCCATCCTGGTTGATCCGGCGGATGCGCTCGTAGAATTCGGGGGTGGTTTCGGCAACTGTGGCCAGATCGGCGACGCCGGCCGCGTTGACCCAGACCGCCAGCGGCCCAAGCGCCTCGGCAGCATCGGCCAGGGCCTCTACCGCTTCATGGAGGGCCGCATCGACCACGTGGGCCCGGGCGGTGGGGCCGATCAGGGCGGTGCTCTCGTTCGCCGCTGCCTCATCGATGTCGGCAACGACAACGGTATGGCCTTCGCGCGCCAGCATGAGCGCGATTTCGCGGCCGAGGCCCGATCCGCCGCCGGTCACCACCGCCACCCCGCGCTGTTCTTCCCTGTTGGTCATTAGCCCTCTCCAACGTGCCTGTTTCCCTCAGCGATACAGGATCTGGCGCAACTTGCCAGCGGCGCTCGGCCCGGCTTCGCTGGCGCAACATTTTATCATGGCAGGTATCTTACATGAACCTTTGCAGGCCAGGCCGGGGCTGGCGAGCCCTGGCATCCGGCCTGTGCCGCCAGCCAAGGACCAGCAGGGCCGCGCCGATTGCCAAGCCGAGGTCTCGCTGCCGAAAAGGCTGTTCCACGCGCATCGTGCCTGCTGGACGCACAATCGCCCGGCGCGTTCAGCCGCAGCCCACCCACATCCACGATGGCCGCACGAACCGACAGATTGTCACTTGCCGCAGGCGAAGGCTTGGGCCTACCTAGCGGCCGAGTGGCCAAACGGCCAGACGGGAGGGTGCGCGAATGACTCGGCCACTGGAAGGCATCAAGATTGTCGAGGTATCGATGTGGGCCTATGTGCCTTCGTGCGGGGCCGTCCTGTCCGACCTCGGTGCCGATGTAATCAAGATCGAACCGCCGACCGGCGATCCCATCCGCCAGCTCACCATGAACGACATCCCTCCAGGCACCGGCGGGTTCACTTTCATGTACGAGATCTTCAATCGCGGTAAGCGCAGCCTCGCGGTCGATCTCAACGCGGACGGCGCGCTCGACGTGCTGCACCGCCTGCTCGAAGATGCCGATGTCTTCCTGACCAGCCTACTAGCGCCCACCCGGCGCAAGCTGAAGATCGACGTGGACGACCTGATCAGCCGCCATCCGAAGCTGATCTATGCCTTCGGCACCGGCCAGGGCACCCGCGGCCCCGATGCCGAGAAAGGCGGGTACGACGCGATCTCGTACTGGGCGCGCAGCGGCGTCGCCTCGGCAAGCACACCGCCGGATGCCGAGTACCCGCTCTCCATGCCGGGCGGCGCCTTCGGCGATGCGACCAGCGGGATCATCCTGGCCGGCGCGATCAGCGCCGCCATCGCCAAACGGGCGATGACGGGCGAGCGTTCGGTGGTGAACGGCTCTCTGCTCGCCACCGGCATGTGGATGATGCAGCCCGGCATCGTGGGCTCGCGCATCTCCGGGCAGCGCGAGCTGCGCTCGTCCACCCGCGAGGAGTGCCGCAATCCGCTGACCAGCACGTTCTACCGGACCAGCGACCGCCGGTTCGTCTGCATCAACATGATGCAGGGCCAGAAGTACTGGCCCGGACTGTGCGAGGCGCTGGGCCATCCCGAACTGGGAACCGATCCCCGATTCTCCACCGACGAAGGGCGCATAGCCAACGTCCGGGAATGCCTGGCCGCCCTCGACGGGATTTTCGAGCAGCACACCCTGGCGGAAATCAAGGAAATGCTCTCCCGGCAGGAGGGCCAGTGGGACGTTGTCCAGCAGGCCGCCGACCTGCACGAGGATTCCGCGGCCCTGGCCAACGGCTATCTCCAGGACGTCGACTATGGCGATGGCCGCTCCTTCCGCATGGTGGCGACGCCGGTGCAGTTCGACGACGAGCCGTTGAAGCCAGGCCCCGCACCCGAGCTGGGCGCCGACAGCGACGCCATTCTGGCGCAGGCCGGCTATTCCGAGGAGGACATCCTCAACCTGCGCATCGCCGGCGTGCTCGACTGAGCCGTCGCTACTTACCGCACCCGTTTGGTCGAGAAGGACAGGCCATGACCAAGATACCCGTGGCAAACACCCGGCCGCTGCCGTTGGTGAACGAACTCAACGCCCATTTCTGGAAGGGCGGCAAGGACGGCAAGCTGCACATCGCCCGCTGCGGCAGCTGCGAACTATGGATCCACCCGATGACGGTGCGCTGCCCCCGATGCCATTCGGCCGACGTGGCGCCGCAGCCGGTTTCGGGCAAGGGCAAGGTCGTAGGGTTCTCGATCAACCATCAGGCGTGGCGTCCCGACCTCAGGGTTCCCTACACAGTCGCGCTGGTCCAGCTCGACGAGCAGGACGACATCCGGATGTACAGCAACCTTCCGGGCACGCCGATCGAGCAGGTGCGGGTGGGCCTGCCGGTAGAAGTCTGGTTCGAGCAGCACGGGGACCTGTTCCTCCCCGAATTCGATGCGATCGAGGAGGCCTGAGCCATGCCGCGCGATGGAGAGAAGAACACGGCGATCAGCGGCATCGGCCAGTCGGAGATCTACCGCAAGCCGCAGGTCCTGCCGTTCGAACTGGCCGTCCGCGCCTGCGAACGCGCCATTGCCGATGCCGGACTGAAGCCGGAGGATATCGACGGGCTCGCCTCTTGGCCATCGACCGTGAGCGGCACGGCCTCAGGTTTCGGCTCGGCCGCGCTCGCCGATATCGCCGCGAACTTCGGGATCAAGCCGAAGTGGTGGTCGACCGCCGACAACGCGGCGCAGCTGTCGCCGATCTACGAGGCAGTCGCGGCGATCTCGGCCGGGTACTGCGATCATGTCCTGTGCTGGCGCTCCGTGGGCGAACGGTGGATTCCCCAACACGGCGCCACCCCCCCGACGATGAGCGGCGGCATGGGCTTCGTTGACTGGCTGCTGCCCTACCACGCCTATTCGGCGGCGATCTGGTGCGGCATCTACGCCAGCACCCACATGGAGCGCTATGGCATCACCCGCGAACAGATGGCGGCAATCCCGATCGTCCAGCGCAAGCATGCCTCGCTCAATCCCAAGGCCGTCTACCGCGACTTGATCACCATGGACGATTACATGTCCGCCCGGATGATCGCGACGCCTTTTACCCTGCTGGATTGCGACGTGCCCTGCGACGGGACAACCGCGGTGATCGTCTCACGGGTGGAGGCGGCGCGCGACCTCAGGCAGAAGCCGGTGCTGATCGAAGCCGTCGGCGGCAGCACCAACGATCGGATGGATACCTGGATCAGCCGGGCCGACTATCCGCACATGGCCTTTCACGACGCCGCCCGGATGATGTGGAGCCGGACCGACCTCAAACCCAAGGACATCGACAGCGCGCACCTCTATGACGGGTTCACCTGGCTGACCATGGCCTGGCTCGAAGCGCTCGGCATCTGCGGCGAGGGCGAATCGGGCGCCTTCATAGAAGGGGGGGAGCGAATCTCGCTCGGTGGCCAGTTGCCGCTCAACACCAACGGCGGCCAGCTGTCCGAAGGGCGGATGCACGGCTTCGGCCACCTGCATGAGGCCGTGCTGCAGTTGCGCGGGCAGGCCGAGGGGCGCCAGGTTGCGGGGGCCAAGGTCTCGGTCGTCGGCAACGGCGGAGGCAGCCTAGGCGGCGCGGTGCTCCTGCGGACCGACTGATCCCGCGTTCACCGACACAAAAAGACCGCCGGGAGACCATTGCTCCTGGCGGTCTTTTTCATGGCTCTGCCCGACCGGTTGGAACCGGCCGGACCGACCAGCTCAGAGGGCCGAGCGGCTCAGGCTGGTCTGCAGGCCCTTGTCGCCCTTCGAAAGGGTCGACAGCGGGATGCGGACGAGGCGCATGTCGACGATGACGGTGACGACGCCCTGGTCGGCGCGGACCTGATCGATGTTGCCGATGCGGCGACCGGCGGCATCGCGGAGCACTTCACCGACCTTCGGGGTCACCGCGGCAGCGGAGACCTGGACGGTGTCGGCCAGGGCCGGCGCGGCGACCGAAGCGAGTGCAAGTGCGAGAGCAGCAAAACGAGTGCGGGACATATGACCCTCCTGATAGGTTGCAAGAGAATTTAAGTGACTGGCCCGCCACAACAGAAAGCCGACTACCCGTCAATAAGTTTTTGATGCAATGCAACAGTGCATGCTTGTGTTTCGCCTACAAGATGTCGGCTTTCCGCGGGAAACGAGAAACCCAGGCTGCTCACAATCATGATGCTTGGTGAAAGCCCTCGCGACCCACTTGCCAAGGGCCGCCTTGCGGAGAAAAGCCAGCCAAGCGTCGCCATCCCGATGGCGCGGAGATCACCTTGGCGGCAATCAACTCCACTACCCTGCGGGCAATCGGCTGGATGGCCGGGGCAATCGTGGCAAACACCACGGAGTTGATCCTCGTCCATGCGCTGGGTCCGCACTGGCCCGCGCCGCTCCAGCTGTTCTGGCGCCAGGCCTGCGGGCTGGTGGTGCTGGCGCCGCTGGTACTGCGCGCGGGCAAGGGCGTGTTCGCGACCGGCAGCCCCGGCATCCTGCTGTTCCGTTGCACCGCCGCGATGGGCGGGCTGCTGGCATGGATCTATGCCCTCTCGCACCTCCCGCTGGCCACGGCCACCACCCTGTCGTTCACCCGGCCGCTGTTCGTCGTCATCCTCGCCTGGCTGGCTCTCGGCGAGCACGTGGGGCGTCTCAAGGCTGTTGCAGTGTGCCTGGGGTTCGCCGGGGTCCTGGTCATGACTCACCCAGGCGCCACCGTGGTCGCACCACTCGCGCAGATCGCCGCACTGGTGTCCTCGCTGCTCTTCGCGATCAGCTTCGTCAGCATCAAGGCGATGACAAGCAACAACAATCCACTCACGATCGTCGTCTATAGCTGCCTGTTCGGCCTCGCATTCTCAGCCATTCCCGCGGCGCTCGAATGGCAGACGCCCGACCTGCGCAGCGGGCTGCTCCTGGCCGGCCTCGGTCTCACCAGTGTCGCGAACTTCCTGTTCATGATCAAGGCGTTGAACCTGGAAGGCGCCGCTGCGCTGATGCCGATGGATTACCTGCGGCTGCCGGCTGCGGTGGCGGTCGGCTTCCTGCTGTTTTCCGAACGCCCCGATGCGGCAGCCCTTGCCGGCGGGACCCTGATCCTGTTCGCCGCACTGGCCACGGCGCTTGACGGGTCGCGGACCGCGCGGGCTACAACCTGACCGATTTTTCCACGACGCGGCACTCGGCCCGCCTTGCACAGGAGCAAGACCAACATGGATATTACGAACGGATCGGCCCTGATCGTCGGCGGGGCCGGCGGCTTCGGCGCGGCAACCACGCGGCGCCTCCACGCCGCGGGAGCCAAGGTCGTCATTGCCGACATGGCCGAAGACAAGGGCGCAGCGTTGGCCGCCGAACTGGGCGGCTCGGCCAAGTTCATCAAGACCGACGTGATTGACGAGGGTTCGGTCGCGGCCGCGGTAGCCGCGGCCAGTGCCATGGGTCCGCTGCGCGCCGCCGTGGTGGTCCACGGCGGACCCGCCGCCAGCGCGCGGATCATCGGCCGGGATGGCAAGTCCTATCCTTTCGAAACCTTTCGCCGCACCGTCGATATCTTCCTCAACGGCACGTTCAACGTTCTCGCCAAGGCTGCCGAGGCCATGGCGGCGACCGATCCGCTCGAGGACAACCAGCGCGGGGTCATCATCACCACCGCCTCCATCGCCGGCTTCGAAGGGCAGGTCGGCCAGTCGGACTACTCCGCGGCCAAGGGCGGCGTCATCGGCCTGACGCTGACCGCCTCGCGCGATCTCGCGCCGCTGGGCATCCGCGTGATGTGCATTGCCCCGGGCACCTTCCTGACCCCGGCCTACGGCAATGTCGATCCGGCGGAACTCAATGCCAAGTGGGGCGCCATGGTCCCGAATCCCCGGCGCATGGGCCATGCCGACGAATATGCCCGCCTTGCCGCGCACATTGTCGACAACGACTTCCTCAACGGCACCACCATCCGCATCGACGGTGCCCAGCGCTTCGGCTTGAAGTAAGCAATGGGTCCTGCCCGCAGCGGCGGCGAGCGTCGCCGCGACGGGCAGGACGAGCTAGGCCCTAAGCGACCGACGCAGGTGGAGAGACCCGCATGACCATTGGCGCACGCATTGCCGCCATCATCGAATCCGAGCCCGACCGGCGGTTGCTGGAATGGCACGGCCAATGGTTCACGCGCGGGCACCTGGCCCGATTCGCGGGCGACATGAACGCGGTGCTCGATGCCCGGCAGATCGAGCCCGGCACCGCCGTGGCTCTGGCCGGGCGCAACCGGCCCTCACACTGCTTCGCGACCCTGACACTGACCGCTCGGGGCCTGCCGGTCAGCATGCTCTACGCGTTCCAGTCCGCCGAGTCGCTGGCGCGGGACCTGACGAGCACCCGGTTTGCCGTGGCGATCATTGATGAGCAGGATTTTGCTCCCGAAGTCCGCGAGGCGGCCAATGCCAGCGGCACCACGGTGATCGTGCTGCGCCCGCTGCCGACCGATGGCTTCGCCGTGGTCGATCCCGACGTGCCGGTCGGCAAGGGCGCTTACCGCCTGCCCGGACCCGGCATCGAGATCCTCAGCAGCGGGACCACCGGCCTGCCCAAGCGCCTGTTCCATCCGGCTGAACGCCTGTTCCGCGCCCTCTACGGCGAGACGGAAACGCCTGATGCGCCGCCCGGGCTGGTCATGTGGCCGACCAGCGGCATCGGCGGCAACATGCAGCTGATCAGCGCCATCATCAAAGGCATCGGCATCGTGCTGCTGGAAAAGTTCGAGGCTTGGCCGCTTGCCGAGGCGATCAAGCGCAACAAGATCAACAGCCTCGGTTTTACTCCCGCCATGCTGCGCATGTTCCTTGATGCCGATATCCCGCCCGAATACCTCGAATCGGTGCCATCCATCGTCGGCGGCGCCGGGCCGATCGATCCCGACAAGATCGACGAGTTCGAGCGGCGCTACGGCAAGCCCATTCTCTGGGCGATGGGGGCGACCGAGTTCTGCGGCACGATCATCGCGTGGGACATGGACAGCTACCGGCAGATGTGGGCCCACAAACGCGGCAGCTCGGGCCGCGCGGTGGCGGGCGTGGAACTGCGCATCACCGATCCCGATACCGGCGAGGAATTGCCCCGCAATTCGCTGGGCCGCCTGTCTGCCAAGGTCGAAGCTGTGGGCGACGATTGGATTGTCACCAATGACCTCGCCCGCATCGACGAGGACGGCTATGTCTTCTTCGAAGGCCGCGCGGACGGGGCAATCATGCGCGGTGGTTTCAAGATCGTACCGGAAAAGGTCTGCCAAACCCTGCGCCAGCATCCGGACGTAGCTGAGGCGGCACTCATCGGCATTCCCGACGAGCGGCTTGGCGAAGTGCCCGTGGCCGTCGTCGAACCGCGCCCCGGCCATTCACCCTCGGCAGAAGACCTGATGGCCTTTGCCCGGGCACATCTTGCCGCCCCCTTCATCCCGGTCCAGTTCGTCTTCGTCGATCGGCTGCCCTGCACGGCGTCAACCAAGGTCGCCGTGGGCGAGGTGCGCAAACTGCTGTTCGCGCGGCTGGGTATCGTCGATCCAAAGGCCAAGCTCCCGGCCTGAAGGCCTCAGACGCAGGGCTCACACGGGGCCTTTGCCAAGCGCCAACCGGCTACCCGCTGATGCGGACAATGACCTTACCAAGCGACTGGCCCGACATGGCCGTGGTCATGGCGTCCTGAAAATCAGCGAGGTCGAACACCGTACCGAGCGGCGGGCGGAGGCCCTCTTCACACCAGCGTTCGATCTGGGCGGCATTGGCCGCGGCCAGCTCCGGCTCGTAGATCGAGAACTGGCGAATATCGGCGCCGATCAGCGCAGCGCCTTTGAGCAGCGGCAGGTTGGCGGGAAGCCGGGGAATGTCGCCGCCGGCAAAGCCGATCACGATGTGGCGGCCCTTCCAGGCGAGACTGCGGAAGGCCGGTTCGAAGAGGTTCCCGCCGACCGGATCGGCGATGACGTTGACCCCGCGCCCGCCGGTCAGCGCCTTGAGCGCCTCGCGCCAGTTGTCCTGGCTGTAATCGAGCACCTCGTCCGCCCCCAGGGCCTTGGCGAAATCGCGCTTGGCCTCGCTGGAGGCGCCGGCAATCACCCGGGCGCCCATGAGCTTGCCTAGTTGAACCGCAGCACTGCCCACGCCCCCCGCGGCGCCCAGCACCAGCAGGATTTCGCCGGGCTCAAGCCGGGCCCGGTCCTTCAGAGCATGGAGCATGGTCGCATAGTTGACCCGGTGGGCCGCCGCCTCAAGAAAGCCCATGCCCGCCGGCACCTGGTGCAGCTCGTCGGGCTTGGCCAGCTGGTATTCGGCCATGGCCCCCGAAAAACGGCCAACGCAGACGCGATCGCCCACCGACCAGCGCGGAACACCATCGCCCACGGCCGCCACTTCGCCGCTGCCTTCGCTGCCCGGGCTGAACGGCACCGGCGGCTTCACCTGGTAGCGCCCGGAAGCGACGAGCACGTCGGCAAATCCCAGGCTCGCCGCGCGCATGCGCACCAGCACCTCGCCGGGCCCGGGCTGCGGCACCGGCAGTTCCACCAGGCTGAAATTTTCCGGAAGGCCAAGCTCGTCAGCTTGCACGACGCGCATTGTGGCAGGCAGAGTCATCAGGCGCTCCCGGGATGCGCGTCCTGCCAACGGCGACGCGCGTTGCGCATGGAGTGCCGCACCCGTGGGCTGTCGCCAAGCCCCCGGCCAGCATAGCATCGCAGGCGTGATGCGACGCGCGATGCCCACATCAAGGTCGTGATAGATTCCCCGAGTGGTATCCGACCAGTTACGGGTGCCGCAATCTGCGCGGCGAACTGGCCGAGAGGAAGACCATGACCCCCGACGAAGAGAATCTGGCCCGCATGGCCATTCGCCATACGCAATCGATCTACAACAACTGCGGCGATCGCGGGCAGGTGGAGGAGATGGTGGGCACCTTCACGCCGGATGGAGTGATGCAAACCAATTTCGGGATCTACGAGGGGCGTGAGGCCATCCTGGCCTTCGTCCGGTCAGTTGTCGCGCGCAGCGGCGATGCGGACATGGCCGGTAGCCGTCACAACCTGACAACCTCGCGCATTGAGTTCGAGAGCGACACCGTCGCCCTGGGCTGGACCTACTACTTCGTCTCCCGTCGCGGGGTAACCTCCGAGGACGGTATGTATATCGACCGTTTCGAGAAGCACGGCGACCGTTGGCTGCTCGCCCATCGCAGGGTTAAGTCGCTGTGGTTCCTCAACCCCACGAATTCCTGAACACCCCACGCCAAGACTGGACATGTGTCTAGCGAGATGCCAGACAGCGTCGAGCTCGAGAGCGGCGGCGCCCGCCGACTTCGTGATTGTATCGGGAAAACGAGGAGATGACTGGCATGGATCCGCTGTTTGATTTCACCGGCAAGGTGGTCCTGGTCACCGGTGGCAGCCGAGGCCTGGGCAAGGAGATGGTACTCGCTTTCGCTGAGCGCGGGGCTGACGTGATCATCACCAGCCGCAAGATCGACAATTGCGAGGCCGTGGCCGACCAGGTCCGCGGCATGGGCCGCCGTGCCCTGGCGATCGGGGCCCATGCCGCCAAGTGGCCCGAGATCGATGCCATGCTCGACAAGGCCTATGCCGAATTCGGCCGGATCGACATCGCCATCAACAATGCCGGGATGAGCCCGGCCATGCCCAGTCCCGACGTCACCGAAGCCCTGTTCGACAGCGTTGTCGGGCTGAACTTCAAGGGCCCGTTCCGCCTTGCCGCCGTCGTCGGCAAGCGCATGATGGAGGGCGATGGCGGCGTGATCATCAACGTATCCTCCTCCGGCGCGATCATCCCCATGCCAGGGATCGTGCCCTACGGGGCTTCCAAGGCAGCGCTCAATGCCATGAGCCGCTCGCTCGCGAAGGAATTCGCGCCAAAGGTGCGGGTCAACGTGCTCTCGGCCGGGCCGTTCCTCACGGATATCGCCAAGGCGTGGGAGCCCGAACAGCGCGAAACCAGCACCAACATGATCGGCCGACCCGGCCGGCCGGAAGAAGTGGTGACCGCCGCCCTGGCCCTCGCCAGCCCGCATTCGTCCTACATCACCGGCGCATTCTATCAGGCTGACGGCGGCATCTGACCCCAACCGCGATACAGGCGTTCAGCGGGCGCGGATCCACGGATCCGCGCCCGTTTGCGTATCCGCGGGCTGCCGTAACGCAGACGAGATTTGACACCGAACAAATCCGGGAATAGGACATATTTGATGATTCATCATTTCTCTCTGGAGATCCCCGCCGATGACTGCCGCCCTCGCCCCTGAAGCAACCGCCGCTCCCAAGGTCGGCTACCCGATCTACGATGCCGACCATCACTACTACGAGACGCCGGACGCCTTCCTGCGCCACCTCGACAAGAAATATCACGACAAGTTCCAGTACGTGACCCTCGCCAACGGGCGCACCAAGCTGGTGATCGACGGGTTCCTCTCGAACTACATCCCCAACCCCACCTTCAACGTGGTTGCCGGCCCCGGCACGCACGAGAACTTCTATCGCGCCAACAACCCGGAAGGGCTGACCATGCGCGAGATGGGCGGCAAGCCGATCAAGTCGATTGCGGCCTTCCACAATGGCGAGGCCCACCTCAAGATGATGGACGAGCAGGGCATCCACGCCGCCATCATCTACCCGACGCTGGCCTCCATCATCGAAGTCCGGCTCGGTCACCAGGTCGAGCTGACCCAGGCCCTGCTGCACTCGCTGAACCTGTGGGTTTCCGACGAATACGGCTTCGGCAACGGCCGCCAGTTCCCGGTGGGCGCGATCAGCCTGTCCGACCCGGACTGGGCCGTGCGCGAGATGGAGTTCCTGCTCAAGGCCGGCTGCAAGCAGGTCCTCATCCGCCCGGCGGCGGTCCCGACGGAAACCGGCTTCCGTCCTTGGGGCGATCCCGCGCTCGATCCGTTCTGGGACCTGTGCGCCAAGGAGAAGGTGCTGATCAACCAGCACACCTCGGATTCCGGCTATGATCGCCTTACCCGCGAGTGGACCGGCAGCACGGCCAACGAGTTCGTCGCCTTCGAGCGCGCGTCGATGCGCGAGATGATGGACAACATGGGCCGCGCCGCCAACGACGGCATTTCGGCCATGGTCTGCGGCGGCGTGTTCGACCGCCACCCCGGCCTCAAACTGCTCGTCACCGAAAGCGGTTCGGCCTGGGTGCGCCCGATGGTCGAACGCTTCGAGCGCGTCTACCACAAGCTCCCCTGGGAGTTCGCCCGCAACCCGGTCGAGACGGTGCGCGAGAACGTCTACGTCATGCCGTTCTACGAGGATTCGGTTTCCGAGCTGATGGAATCGATCCAGATCGACAACATCTGCTTCGGCAGCGACTGGCCGCACCCGGAAGGCCTCGCCCGTCCGCTCGATTTCTTCGCGGACATCAAGGACATCTCCGAAGCCGACCAGCAGAAGGTGATGTCGAGCAACCTCAAGCGGCTGCTCGAGGGCGCCTACTGAGCGGCACCGGCGCCGAGGGAGAAATCCCCGGAACTGCCACGCAAAAGGGCCCCCGGATCGCTCCGGGGGCCCTTTTGACGTACTACCGACGCGGCCTCAATCGACCGGCTGATCGAACATGTACACTGCCAGGCGCCTGGCGTGATGGTCGATATCGCCGAGAGTCTTCTCCAGCGTCAGCAGGCGGCGGAAGAAGTGGCTGACGAGATATTCGTCGGTCACGCCGTAGCCGCCGTGCAGCTGGATGCCGGAGCGCGACACGGTCTGCGCTGCCTCGCCCACGATCACCTTGGCCGCCGACACCGCCTTCTCGCGCACGGCCGGTTCGGCATCGATGCTGGCGAGGGCCTGATAGACCATCGACCGCGCCTGGTGCCCCGCCACGAACATGTCGGCCATGATGTGCTGCAGGGCCTGGAACTTGCCGATCGGCTGGCCGAACTGCTGGCGCTCCTTCACGTATTGCGCGCAGACCTCCATGCAGGCCTCCATGGCGCCAACGGCCTGCGCCATAAGCACGAGGTGGGCGCGGTCCTGCGTCTTGGCCAGCAGGGCGGAGGCATCGGGCCCGGAGGCGATCAGCGCATCGGCATCGACGGCCACGCCATCGAGCGTGAGATCGGCCGCGGTCGCACCATCGATCAGCAGGTACTTCTCGGCGGCAAGTCCGGCAGCACCGGCCGCCACGACGAAGAGCCCCAGCCCCCCGTCCGCCAGGCTCGCCGTCACGATGAAGTGCGTGGCCGAGGCGCCGTCGAGCGCGAGCATCTTCTTGCCCGAGAGGACGAAGCCGTTGCCACTCGAGGTGGCCGTGGTGGCGCGGGCGCCGGCATCGGCATAGCGTTCGCCGGGCTCGCCGTGGGCCAGCGAGACCAGCACCTCGCCCGTGGCGATCCCGCCGAGCAGGGCCGAACGGCTGTCGCCCTCGGGCATTGCCGCCAGCAGATCGCCGCCGACGATCACCGAACTGGCATAGGGCTCCACCGCAAGGCCCCGGCCCAGCATGAAGTTAAGCACGACCGCATCCTCGATCGAGCAGCCAAGGCCCCCGGCGTCTTCTGGTAGCGGCAGGGCGAGCCAGCCCATTTCGGCGAACTGGGCCCAGTTCTTCGCATTGTAGCCGGCCGGATTGTGCTTCTGTTCGCGCAGGTCCTCGAGCGTGTAGCTGTCGGCAACGAGCTTGGTGGCGCTGTCCACCAGCATCTGCTGCATCTCGGAATAGTTGAAATCCATGGCTGAAAATCCGTCAGAATTGCGTCGGGGTCAGAGGCCGAAGGCGGTTGCCGCGAGGATGTTGCGCTGGACCTGGAGGCTGCCGCCGAACACGGTGGCCGCGCGCAGGAGCAGCCCGGTATTGGTGCGGCCCAGCACGTGTTCCGGCCACATTCCGCCCTGGTCGCCGGGCATGGCGTGGACCGAATAGCGGCGCATCGCCTTCTCGCCGAGAAGGTCGGTCTGCGCCTCGGTGATCGCCTGCTGCAGCTGCGAACCGCGAACCTTGAGCGCAGACGCCGCTGCGGGAAGGCCCTTGGCGAATTCCTCGTTGGCGAGGACGCGCAGTACCGACCACTCGAGCGCGATCAGTTCGGCCTGGATCTTGGCGAGGCGGCTGCGCCACACCAGGTCCTTGGCGATCGGGTTGCCGTTCTGCTCCTCCTGGCCGGCCATGTTGACCAGGCGGCGCATCTCGCGCTTGTTCCAGAAGATGTACGAGCTGCTCGTGCGCTCCCCTTCGAGCAGCTTCTTGGCGTAGGTCCACCCCATGTTCTCTTCGCCGATCAGGTTGCCGGCGGGAACCTCGACGTTCTCGAAGAACACCTGGCACAGGTGTTCCTCGTCACCGTTGATCTGGGGAATGGTGCGGACCTGGATGCCCGGAGTGTCCATCGGGATCAGGATCATGCTGATGCCGCGCTGCGGCTTCACCGTGGTATCGGTCTTGACCAGGCAGAAGCAGTGGTTGGCCTCGTGTGCCCCGCTGGTCCAGATCTTGGAACCGTTGATGACGTACTTGTCGCCCACCCGGTCGGCGCGGGTGCGCAGCGAAGCCAGGTCCGATCCGGAGCCCGGCTCCGAAAAGCCCTGACAGAACTGGATCTCGCCCGAACGCAGGCCGGGCAGGAAACGGGCCTTGAGATCCTCGCTCCCGAATCGGTAGATAACCGGCCCGATCATGTGCAGCACGTTGAAGCTGATCGGGGGTGCAAAGCCCTTGTACAGTTCATCCTCGAAGACGAACTGCTTCATCGCGCTCCAGTCCTGCCCGCCGAGTTCCTTTGGCCAGGCGTAAACCTCCCAGTTCTTCTTCGCCAGCAGCCTGATCCATTCGCGCTCGTCCTCCTTCGAACCGGCGAACAGCGTACCTTCGTATTGCTGGCGCAGGCGCATTCCCTCGGTCAGGTTCTCGGCGAGGAATTCCCTGATTTCCTGACGGAACGCATCAAGGGAAGAATCGAACTCGAAATGCATCTGTCGTCTCCAAACAGTCCCGCTCGCGGGGTCGGACGTGATCAGCGCTCGCCGAAGGGGGTCTGCGTCCAGACCCGATTGCACCGCCGGCGCAGCATCGCAACCACATCCGCGATTCATCGCGATATGGATGGCACAAGCCGCAGGGAGAAAGCTGCGCCGCCATGCACCGATACAACAGGCGTCCGAAGGGGCACGAACCGCGCGCGGACATGATATGCGCGCGGCGGCCGGCTCGCCGGCTTGCGCGGGCACCCAAGTTCGGTTTGTATCACGCACCACGCCAGGAGGGGCAGGCCGATGATCGATCCGAGCAAGCTCGTCCTGCGTGCTGATTCCCTCGACGGGGACCGCATTCTCGTCACTGGCGGCGGCTCGGGGCTGGGCAGGATCATGGCCGAAGGCTTCGCCTGGCTTGGCGCGCGCGTTTATATCTGCGGCCGGCGCGGAGGTTTGCTGGATGAGGCTGCAGCCGACATCAATGGGGCGGTGGGGTGCCAGGCCGTGCGCGGGCTGCCCTGCGACATCCGCTCCGCCAGGTCCATTACCGAGCTGGCCGATGCCATCTGGGCCGATGGCGGTGCGCTGACCGGGCTGGTCAACAATGCGGCGGCAAACTTCATCTCCCGTTCGGAAGATATCTCGGAGCGCGGTTTCGACGCGATCGCGGATACCGTGTTCCGCGGCACCTGGCTGACGACCCAGGAAGTAGCCCGGCGCTGGCTAAACGCGGGTGACCAGGGCGCGGTCCTTTCGATCCTTACAACGTGGGTGTGGAGCGGCGGGCCTTTTGCGGTACCTTCCGCAATGTCGAAGGCGGCGATCGACGTGATGACCCAATCGCTCGCCGTGGAATGGGGCGGTCGCGGTATCCGGCTCAACGCCTTGTGTCCGGGCGCCTTCCCGACCAAGTCGGTGGAAGACCGCCTGCTCGTCAGGGAACAAGGGATGCACAATGCCCCGGGCAACCCGCTGCGCCGCAACGGCACGCCCGACGAACTGGCCAATGTCGCAGCCTTTCTTCTTTCCGACGGTGCCGGATTCATCAACGGGCAGACCATCGCGGTCGACGGCGCCGGCTGGCAGATGGGCGAGGCGACCTTCGCCGGGCTGACCGCGTGGACCGATGCGGACTGGCAGGAGGCGCGGGAGAAAATCAGGGCCAACGACGCCGGCGACAAGGCGGCGCGGACCGTGGATGCTCCCGCCCGCGGCCGGCGCTGAAAGCACACCGGCCGCGAGGTGCGGACAAGAGAAAGCAAGGGAGAATTGCCGATAATGACCGAAGGGCTGTTTACCGCCGCCGAGCGCCACCCCGACAAGGCTGCGGCCATCCTGGCGCCGTCGGGCGATAGGCTCACCTTCGGTGAGCTGGTTGATCGCTCGGCGCGGCTCGCCGCCATCCTCCGCCAGCACCTCGATGAGGGTGACCGTGTCGCGATCCTTATGGAGAACCGGCTCGACTACTATGTCGCCGTCTGGGCCGCCCGGCGCTCTGGCCTGCGCTATGTCCCGATCAACTGGCACCTCCATGCGCGCGAGAGCGCCTATATCGTCAACGACTGCGGCGCCCGCGCCCTGATCGCCAGTGAGCATCTGCGCGCCCTCGCCGAACAGTCGGCGGCGCAAAGCCCTAACCTGGAGCTGCTCCTGTCGGTCGATGGCGATTTCGGTGGCTTCCGAGCAATCGCCGGCATGCCTCCGGCTCCGCCAGCGCCGGAGGTGGAAGGGTCGGCGATGATGTATTCCTCCGGCACCACCGGCGCGCCGAAGGGGATCATCCGGCCCCTCGGCGGCCATCCCGCCGGTACGCCTGGGCCAGGCGAGGACCTCATCACGCGGGGCTATGGCTTCAACGCGGAAACGGTCTTCCTCTGCCCCGGCCCGCTCTACCACGCCGCGCCGATCAGCTGGACCACCGCCACCCAGGTGATGGGCGGCACCTCCGTCGTCTTTCGCAGCTTTGACCCGGAAGCCGTGCTCGCCGCGATCGAGCAGCACCGGGTGACCCATGCCCTGTTCGTGCCGACCCATTTCGTCCGAATGCTGAAGTTGCCGGAGGAGGTTCGCGCGCGCTACGACCTCTCGAGCCTGAAGGCCGTGATCCATGCCGCCGCCCCCTGCCCTCCCGAGGTCAAGCGCGCGATGATCGACTGGTTGGGCCCGGTGATCGAGGAGTTTTACGGCGCGAGCGAGGGCGGATTCGTCAAGGTTTCGTCCGCCGAATGGCTGGAGCGGCCGGGCACGGTCGGCCGCTCCATCGCCGGCCCCATCCGGATCCTGGGCGACGGGGGCGAGGACCTGCCGCAAGGCGAGACCGGGACCATCTACTTCCGCCTGTCGTCCCCGATGGTCTACCATAACGAGCCGGACAAGACGCGGGCAACCATCATCGACGATATCTGGTGCACCGCCGGCGACGTTGGCTATCTCGATGCCGAGGGCTACCTGTTCCTGGCCGACCGCAAGCACAACATGATCATCTCGGGCGGGGTCAACATCTACCCCCAGGAAACCGAGAACGTGCTGACCCTGCATCCCGCGATCGCCGACCTGGCGGTGATCGGCGTGCCGAACGCCGAATATGGCGAGGAGGTGAAGGCCGTCGTCGCTCTCGCGGAAGGCGTCGCCCCCTCTGACGAACTGGCCGCCGAACTGATCGCCTACTGCCGTGAGCGGATTGCCCACTACAAGTGCCCGCGCTCGGTCGATTTCATCGCGGAAATCCCGCGCCTGCCCAGCGGCAAGGTCCGCAAGCACGAACTTCTCGCCCGTTACCAGGAGACCACTCGATGACCGCCGACGAGGCTTCCGTTACCCCGCCGTCGCAGCTCGACAGTTGGCCGGTGGCCCCCCGCCTGGCGTGGTTCAGTGTCGTCGTGCTCATGCTGGCCACGATCCTGGGATATCTCGACCGCCAGATCTTTTCGCTCCTGGTCGGACCCATTCGCAGTTCGCTGGAGATCACGGACTTCCAGTTCAGCCTTCTCCAGGGCGTCGCCTTCGGACTGTTCTATGCCGTGTTCGGGTTGCCGTTCGGTTGGCTGGTGGATCGCACGTCACGGCGCGCGGTGATCACTGTCGGCGTGCTGCTGTGGTCGGCAGCGACAATTGGCTGCGGCCTCTCGCAAAACGTTCAGCAGCTCGCGCTGGCAAGGTTTGCCGTGGGGGTCGGCGAGGCGGCGCTCTTGCCCGCGGTCTTTTCGCTGCTGGCCGATATTTTCCCGCAGCGACGTCTTGGCCTGGCCTTCGGCCTGTTCGGCACCGGCTCGACTATCGGCAGCGCGCTCGCCTATTCCGGTGGCGGCCTGCTCATCCGCCATTTCGAAAAGCTCGGCGGCGCCACCCTGCCCCTGGTCGGCGCACTCCAGCCTTGGCAGGTGGTCTTCGTCATCGTGGGCTTGCCCGGTGCAGTGGTCGCGTTCCTGCCGTGGCTGGTTCCAGACTTGCGCAAGGGCCGCAGGATCGAACGCAAGGCCTCACCCAAGGGGCTGCTGCTGGCCTTCATCGGCAAGAACCCGACGTACTTCCTGTGCCATTTCGGCGGTTTCGGCCTCAATGCCGTCCTCGCCTTCGGAACCGCGGCCTGGACCCCGGCCCTGCTCACCCGGCACATGGGCCTCGACATTGCCCAGGCCGGTCTGCTGATGGGGATCATCGGATCTACCATCGGCCTGCTCGGCTATGCCGGCAACGGCTGGCTGGTGGACCGCTGGTTCGCCGCCGGGCAACGCGATGCGCACCTGCGCTACTATGCCTACAGCTTCGTGTTCATGGCCGTCGTGGCGCCCATCGCCTTTCTGTCAACCAGCCTGTGGGTGTTCGTTCCGCTTTACGCGCTCGTATTCGTGCTGCTGCCCTTTTCCGGACCGGCCGTGGCCCACCTGCAAATGGCAACCCCGCCTGAGCTCCGGGGCCAGGTCTCCGCCCTGTTCGCGCTGAGCTACAACCTGATGGGCATGACCCTCGGCCCTTCCGGCGTGGCCCTGGTCACGGACTACGTGTTCCACGATCCGATGATGATCCACAAGTCGATGGCGATCATGTTCTTCACCACGGCCGTGCTCGGCGCGATCGTCTTCCGGCTTGGGCTCAAGCCCTCGCGCCGCGCCCTGGGCGACGCGGTGTGACCGGGGCGACAGGCCGCCTGGCCGGGCGCCGCATCCTGATCACCGGCGCTGCATCGGGCATCGGCGCCGCCACGGCCCGCCTGTTCGCCGGAGAAGGCGCGGCGCTGGCCCTGCTTGACGTGCAGGCCGGGCTGCTGGCCGAGATTGCGACGGACATTGGCGCCAGCGCGATTCCGGTCGACCTGTGCGATCCCGCCGCGACCACGGCCGCCGTCAACGCTGCCGCCACGGCGCTTGGCGGGCTCGATGGCGTGATCAACTGCGCCGGTGCCACGGCCAGCCACCCGCTCGGGGAATGGACGCTGGAAGCCTGGGCCAAGGTGATCGACACCAACCTCACCGCGCCCTTCCTGGTCTGCCAGGCCGCCCTGCCCCACCTGCGCCAGGCCGGAACGGCGACCATCGTGACCATCGCCTCGGGCACCGGCCTGCTGCCGACCGGCCCCGGCGTTTCGACCTATGCCGCCAGCAAGGCCGGAGTAATCGCGCTGATGAAGGCCTATGCGGGCGAGTTGGCCCCGGCGATCAGGGTCAACTCCATCGCCCCAGGCATCGTCGACACCCCGATGGTCAGCCACGTGCTGGGCGGCTACGACAATCCGGACGATGCGCCCTTCGTACGGCAATATGCGCTGAAGCGCGTGGCCCGGCCCGAGGAGATCGCCCGGGCCTGCCTGTTCCTGACCAGCGAGGAAAGCTCCTTCGTTACTGGCACCGTTCTGGCGGTAGACGGCGGACGAACCTTTCACTGACCGGCGCGCCGGGTGCCCCGAGCGGCGCGCGGGGCCGCTCCAGCAAGTCCCTCCGATCCGGATATAGTTCCGGGGGTACCCCCGTTCCCCAGCGGGCGGGAATCGCGCATCCTTATCCGGTGAAATACGGCAGTCATCTGCAAGGAACCGCTCTGGCCCCACCGGATCGGAAGAACTGGTGACTTGTTGCTCCTGCCCTGTTCACCGTCCTCTCGGCACCAGTTCGCCGGAAGGGCGCCCCGCCATTTACCGCAACTTCGCCGCCCGGTGCGGTCACTCCGGTTTGTCCCCGCTCATCGCCGCCCCAACCTCTTGCCTTGTGAAAGCGAACGCCTTCCCGTGAACCCCGTCACCCTCCCCTCCGGCCCGATCCGGCGCCCCTATCCGCAGCGGGCGGCGCGCCTGTGCGGGCTGGTGCTGGCGCTCGGCGCCGGCGTGGGGAGTGGGCGCGCGCTGGCGCAGTCGGCCCCGCCCCGCGATCCGTTCGAGGCTGGGCCACAGGGCGCCCTCCTGCGCGACGATGTGGCCGGCGCGCGCAAGATCCCGGGCTATACGGCGCCGGGGCTCGATCTCGGCGGCATGCACCTCGCCCCCTCGCTCACCGTGCGCAGCGAAGCCAGCAGCAACGTGTTCAACCGGTCCGGCGGCGGGCGCGGCGATGTCTGGGCAACCGTGGCCCCGGCGGTGCTGGCCGTCGGCCAGACCGGCACGGCCCGGTTCGTGGTCGATGGGCGGGCCAGCCTTGCCCGCTACGCCAGGCTTTCCGGGTACAACACCGACACCTGGGCCCTGCGCGGGCAGGCGGCCCGGCCGGTCGGCGGCGGGCTCACCCTGGCCCTCTCCGGCGCCGCGGCCCGGCGGCTGGAGCCTCCGTTCGAGGCCGCCGGCGCCAATCCCTTCGATGGCGGCGTGGTGCTGGTTGACCAGCTGCAGGCCGGTCTCGGCGTGCGGGTTGATCTTGGCCGCACCCGGCTGACCGGCGCGGTCGATCTGGCCCGCACGCATTACCTCCCCGTCCTTGGCCCCGGCGGCGCGATGATCGGCCAGGCCTTCCGCGATGAGCGGACCACAGGCCTCTCGCTGCGGGTGGATCGCTCGCTCGGCGCCGGGCGGATCGCCTTTGCCGAAGCCTCCTTGCGGCAGGTGCGCAGCCTCCATCCCGGCACCGCGCCCGATCGCACGGGTCGCGTCGGGGAAGCGCTGGTCGGCCTGAAGGGCGAATTCAGCCACCTTGTCATGGGCGAACTGGCCGCCGGCTGGCAGTGGCGGAACTATCGCTCGCCGGCCCTGCGCAACTATCGCGGCCTCGCGTGGCGCGCGCGGCTCGAATGGTACGCCACCCCGCTGGTCACCTTCACGCTCGCCGGCCGGCGTGACCTCGTCAATTCGCCCCTGCCCGGCGCTGCGGGCGTGGTGGTGGACCGGGTGGAGCTGAAGGCGCTCTATGAAGTGAAGCGCAACCTCAACCTCGTCCTCTCCGCCGCCCATGTGGTTGAGCGGTACCGCGATCTGCCCGGCGCCTGGCCCACGATCCGCACGAATGCGGCGGGGATCGAGGCCACCTATGCCGCCAACCGGCACGTCCAGCTGGGCCTCACCGCCCGCTACCGCGACCGTCAGGCCGCCTCGTTCCTCCTCCCGCGCCAGGGCCATGCCGTCGAAGGCGGCCTGTCCCTGCGGTTTTCCCTGTAGTCACTCGACCTCGAGAGCACATATGGCCACGACCAACCTGCCCGATCGCTATCTCGCCCCCAGCCTGCCGGCCTTGCTCGATGGCACGCGGTTGCCGTCGGCCGCCCTGCCCCATCTGGAGGGCGACGGGGTTGACCTGCGCTATCTGCTGGCGCTGTCACGATCGTCGCCACGCGGGTGCTCTCGGTGGCCGAGTTCGGGGCCTATGCCCTGGGCTCGCTGCTGCTCGTCGCATCGCGCCAGCTGTTCTATGTCGGCCCCTACGAATACCTGCTGAAAGCGCCGGAGCAGGCTGGGCTGCCGGGTGCCTGCCTCGCGGCCAACCTGCTGCAGTCGGGCGTGCTGGCCGGCGCCCTCGCGCTGGTCTGGCTGGCCACGCGCCTTGCTTTCGATGAACCCATGGTCAGCACCATTCTCGGCCTGCTGATCCCCAGCCTGTTTCCCGTCGCGCTCACCGCCTGGTACGAGGCCATGCTGCTGCGCGGCGTCAGGGTCCGGCGCTACTACGTCACCACCCTGGTGGGCGACACGGCCGGCGCCTTGGTCGCGGTGATGCTCCTGCTGCGCGGGTGGGGCGTCACCGCTCTGATCGCCCAGGTCTATATCCGCCACCTGGTCCTGATCGTGCTCTACGCCGTGGCCACGGGACGGGCGCCGTCACTGGCCGGCAGGTCCGGCATGGCCGAAGTTCTGCGCTGGTCGCGCGCCCGCTACGCCGCCGTGGGGTTGACCTTCACCTCGACCTACGGCGGCGATTTCGTGCTCGGCATCTTGCTGTCGCCAGCGGCAACCGGGGTGTTTCGCGCCGCCAACCGGATCGTCGCCGCCCTGGCCGACCTGTTCTGCCAGCCGCTCCAGAAGATCGCGCAGACCAACCTTTCCGCCTCCCACGCCCGCAACCAGGACACCGGCACCCGCTGGCTGACCATGCTCTCCGGCGTCGGCACCATCGCCTGGGCCGGGCTCGTTACCCTGGCCTTCACCGCGCGCGATCTGGTCCCCTTCGCCCTTGGCGCCAAGTGGGTGCCGGCCGTGCCCGTGGTGGTGGTGTTCTGCCTCGCGCGGGGGTTTACCCTGCTCGATGCGGTCACCACTTCCTTCCTCGTCTGCCACGATCGGCAGCGCACCATGCTCAAGGTCCAGGCGATCACCGCCGTGGCCGTCATCGCTCTCGCTCTCGCCGCTGCCCCGTTCGGGGCAACCGCCGTGGCCATGGCCGTAAGCCTCGCCACCACCGGCATGAGCCTGACCTATGGAATGCTGGTCGTGCGCCTGTCCCGGGCCGGGGGCGACGCCCTGCTCGAACTGGTTCGCACGGCGGCCCCGCCCGTCGTGTCCGTGGCGGCCGTCCTCGCGCTGCTGGCCTGGGCCTTCCCCAATGTGACGGGCGGGCCATCGATCCTGCTGCGGTTGAGCGCTGCGGCCGGCGCCTTCTGCCTTGCGGCCTTCGCGGTGCGCCATCGCATGCTCACGGCAATCGGCAGCCTCGGACACCTGCCCCCTGTCGGCCCGCCCGCGACGCTCGCCCCGGTGATTGGCGGGTGATCGAGCCCATGCGCATTCCCGATCCACTCAAGCAGGCCTTCGCGGTCGTCGCCACGGCCGCCAGCCCGCAGTGCCGGTTCGATCGCGCCCTCTTCGTGCTCGGCCACATGCGCTGCGGGTCAACCGCGCTGTCGCGGGTGCTGGGCAACCATCCCGAGATCAGCGGCCAGGGTGAGGCTCACATTGCCTATCGCGGCCGCGCCGCGCTCGGCCAGCTCCTCCTGGCCCAGATGCGCCGCCGCTCATGGAAGCCGGGTGCGCGCTACCTTCACGACAAGGTTCTGCACAACCGCTATGATGCCGCCGTTCCGACCGGTTTCGCCAGGGCCCGGGCCGTCTTCCTCCTGCGCGAACCCGTGCCTACGATCCGCTCGATCAGGCACCTGTTCCGCACCATCGGCAGCAGCGAATATGCGAACGACGCCCTCGCCGCCGATTACTATGCGGAGCGGCTCGATCAGCTCGCGCGGCTGTGGCGCATGTACCCGGCACAGCGGCGCATCGGCATCCATTTTGCCGAGCTCACCGGCAGGCCCGAGGCCGTCCTGGCCCGCCTGTCGGGATTTCTCGGCCTGCAAACCCCGCTGGCCAACGCCTATGGCACCGCCGGGCCCGAGCGCCATGGCATGGGCGACCCGCTCACTTCGCCCAGGTTATCGGCGATTGTTGGTCCGGCCAAGACGGCGCCCGGCCAATCGGACGACGGTCTCCCTGCCCTTCCGCAACGGCGGATCGCCGAACTCGAGCTTGCTCATTACCGGGTTCGGCAACTGATCTGCGGTGATCCCCCCGGCTCAGGTGACCGGCGCACCAAGGACAGCTCCCAAGCGCGGTGAAAATTGCCCATCCTTTCCAAGCACCTGGACCATTATTCCCTAACCCTGTGAAGATGCGCAGAAATATCCTGGTAGCGTTTAGGTCCGTTGAGGATACTAAGGGCCTCCCGGCAGCGAGACTAATTTGCTAATGGGCCGGGGTCGGGCACTTATTTGATGTCGCCGGCAGAGTAGTTCGAGAGTGCAGGCGGGGGCTAGCGGGAATGAACCAGTTTCTTGGGCAGGAACCCGGCAAGCCCGGCTGGTTCGGGCTTGCCCGTTCGGGTGAACTGCTGCGGGCGCTGCCGGGCGGACGGCAGGTCATCGGCATGATCATGGGGATGAGCGCGGCGCTGAACGTGCTGCTGCTCTCCGGATCGATCTTCATGCTGATGGTCTATGATCAGGTCCTGCCCAGCCACTCGGTACCCAGCCTGATCGGCCTCGTGGTGCTGCTGATCGTCGCCTTCGGCTTCCAGGCCGCACTCGATCACCTGCGCCACCGCATCTCGGGCGCCGCCGGCGAAATGCTGGAGCGCAGCCTGTCTGACCGGGTGTTCGGCCTGGTCCTCGAATCCGAACTGCGCGGAGGCCGCGAAGCCGGGCAGCCGGTGCGCGACCTTGATCTGCTGCGCTCGTTTCTCGCCAGCCCCGCGCCGATGGCCGTGCTGGATCTCCCGTGGATGCTGCTGTTCATGGGCGTGCTGTTCGCTTTCCACTGGATCCTCGGGCTGGTCTGCCTGGTCGGCGCGGTGCTGGTGGTCGGCCTGACGCTATGGACCGACCGGATGACCACGGCGCAGATCCAGGAGGGCACCCGCAGCGGGTCGGAGCGCGCCGGCTTCCTCGAAGCCTGCCGCCGCAACGCGGAGGTGATCCGCGCCCTCGGCATGCGTGGCCAGATCGAACGCGGGTGGGAACGGCTGAGCGAAACCCACGCCGAAGTGAACGATGCGGCGGGCGAACGCCTCTCCGCCATGCGCACCTTCTCGAAGACCTTCCGCCAGCTGCTCCAGTCGTTGATCCTCGCCACCGGCGCCTGGCTGGTTATCGATGGTCAGGCTTCGGGAGGGGTGATCATCGCCAGCTCGATCCTCTCCTCGCGCGCGCTCGGGCCGATCGACAGCGCGATCGCCCATTGGCGCACCCTGATTTCCGCGCGCCAGGCTTGGAACCGCCTCGCCCTGCGCCTTTCCGCCAGCCCCGAAGCCTTGGCGCGGACCGAGCTGCCCCGCCCCAGCAAGACCGTCACGGTCGAATCGCTCTCTGCCGTCGTCCCCGGCACGCAGACGCTGCTGTTCCGCGACGTCAGCTTCAATCTTGCCGCGGGGGAAAGCCTGGCCGTGGTCGGCGCCAGCGGCTCCGGCAAGAGCTCGCTGGTGCGGGCGCTGGTCGGCGTACTCCCCCCTATCCGCGGGGCCGTCCGCCTTGACGGCGCGGCGCTCGATCAGTGGGATCCCGATCTTGCCGGCCAGTTCATCGGCTACCTGCCGCAGGACGTCGAACTGTTCGATGGCACGGTCGCCCAGAACATCGCCCGCTTCGACCCCGAGGCCAGCGCCGAGGAAGTGGTCGCCGCCGCCACCCGCGCGGGCGTGCACGATCTCATCGTCCACATGCCGCAGGGCTACGATACCGTGCTCGGCCCCGGCGGGCGCAACCTCTCGGCGGGCCAGCGCCAGCGCATCGCTCTCGCCCGCGCTCTGTTCCGCGATCCATTCATCGTCGTGCTGGATGAGCCCAATTCCAACCTCGACGCCAATGGCGATCTCGCGCTCAACCAGGCCATCGCCGGCGTCCGGGCGCGCAGCGGCATCGTCATCGTCGTCGCCCACCGGCCCAGCGCCCTTGCCGAGATCGATAAGCTGCTGTGGCTGGACAGCGGCGTGGTCCGCGCCTTCGGCCCGAAGGCCGAGATCCTGCCGCGGTTGACCGGCGCCCCACCGCCAGAGCAGGGCAAGCCGTCCACCCCGCAGGCCGCCCCCGCCGTCCCCGCGGGGACGATCAACGTCCGCGCACCCGCAAGGCCCGCCTCGCCAGCCGGCGATCCCGCGGCCCCGTCCCCTGCCAACGAAGCGACCGCATGATGTTCGGCTCCAAGCCCCTTGCCCTTCCTGACTACTCCCGGCCCCGCCAGGAGGTCGTGCTTTACAAGACGATGCGCCGCTCACGGATGATCCTGGGCGCGCTGGTCCTCGGCCTGGCCCTGCCGATGGCGGTGATCCCGATCTCGGGGGCCGTCATCGCCAGTGGCGAGGTGTCCGTCGCCAGCAAGGTCAAGAAGATCGCCCATCCGCGCGGCGGAGTCATCGCCGAAATCCCGGTCAGCAACGGCACGCGGGTCAAGGCCGGCCAGCTCCTCATGCGGCTCGATACCAACGTCTCCGCCGCCAGCGCCGAGATGACCGTGGAGTCCATCGACCAGCTGCGCGCCCGCGAAGCGCGCCTCAGGGCTGAGCGCGATGCCCTGCCCGGGATCGACTTCCCGGCCGATCTCCTCGCCCGCCAGGCCGAACCGCTGGTCGCCCAGGCGATCGGCGAGGAACGCCGCATCTTCGCGCTCGACCGGCAGACCGTCGCCGGGCAGGTCGCCGCGATCCAGGCCCAAATCGCCCAGGCCGGCAAGGCCGCGGGCAATTACCGCGTCCAGGCCGACGTCTATCGCCAACAGGCCGATCTCATCGCCGAGGAACGCCGCGCCAATGATGAACTGTGGGAGAAGCGATACACCACGCTCCAGCGCCGCAACGAACTGGCCCGCGCCGCGGTCGGCCTCGGCGGCTCGGTCGCCTCGGCCGAGGCCCAAGCCTCGCAGCTCGGCTCCAAGGTCGCCGAACTGCGCCAGCAGATGATCGTGATCGCCCAGGATTCGCGCGCCCGCGCCGGGGCCGAGCTGGCCCAGGTCCAGTCCAAGCTGATCGAACTCAAGCAGAACAACGTCGTCGCCCAGGACGCAAACGAGCGCAACCTGATCCGCGCGCCCTACGCCGGCGTGGTCGACAAGCTGGCCTTCACCACCATCGGCGGGGTCATCCCGGCCGGCGAGACGATCATGGAGATCGTGCCCGACAAGGATCCCTACGTGGTCACCGCCCGCGTCAGCCCGGCCGATGTGGATGAGTTGACCACCGGGCAGAAGGTGTTGATCCGCTTCTCCGCGTTCAACTCGCGCACCACGCCCGAACTGGAAGGCCGCCTCACCAAGATCGGGGCTGACCGCACGGTCGACCAGCAGCGCGGCATGGCCTTCTACACGGTCGAGGCCGAGGTCCTGCCCGGTGAGCTCGCCAAGCTTGGCGAACTCAAGCTGCGCGCCGGCATGCCCGCCGAAGCCTTCATCCAGACCGGCTCGCGGACCATGCTCTCCTACCTGTTCAAGCCGCTGTCGGACCAGTTCGCCCGCGCATTCCGCTGAACCCCGCGCGGAGCCTGCGGAGCAACCGGCGCGGTTCGCCCAGGAATTTGCGAGTGGAGGCTCCGCTCAGGCCAGCTGGCGCCGCAGGGTGGCCAACTGGGCGCGGTAGAGCATGGCGGTCTGATCATGGATCAGGCCCGCTTCCCACGAACCTGCGGTCCGGGCGAGGCGTTCCTCTTCGGCGATGCGTCGCTCGCAATAGTTCAGTTCGTCTTCCTTGGGTCGACCGGCGCGCGAAATGAGGCGGGATTCCGCCGGGTCGGCCTTGTAGGTATTCCAGAACATCGTCGCGATCCTGTGCCCATCGGCAGTCCGGGCCGGCCGAAGCTGCCGCTCTCTCCAATCCCCGATTACCTCAGGTTCCGGGGCCAAGCTTTATGGAACATCAATCACATAGCTGCGTTATCCGGGTATACTCCCGATATTAGGTCCAAATTCAGAAGCGAACGGCGGGGCTTGCCTCGTCGTGGGGGAGCGGCGCGGGTGATTTCCCCGCGAAGGAAGGAACAGGACGATGGCGCAGGCAATCCTGCAAGCGCTGCATGAGCTCTCTCAAGAGCTGGGCATTCAGATCGTCGCCCCCGAGTACGAAATCCTCGTCGCGCTGCTGGACACCACAAGAATGACGCCTGAGCAACTGCGCGAGGAGTCCTCGCTCTCGCGCTCCGGGTTCTTCCATGCAGTCGACCGGCTCAAGCACTGGCAGTTGATCGAATGCACGACGAGCACGGAGGACCGGCGGCGCAAGATATACCGGCTCCGCCCGCGCACGGCGGCGATGATGATTGGCAACCTCAACCTGTTCCGCCGCTCGATGTCCAGCTTCGCCGTCTCCAGCCTTCGCCGGCGCGGCGGCGACGGTATGAGTGGCAGCGAATGGGACGGGACGGCGGAGGAACGCCTGACCATGCCGCTGCCCAACCTCACGCCTGAGTACCAGGTGTTGCTGTTCCTGTACCTCGAACCGGGCTCGACCAATGGCCAGATCGGCGAAGCGATCGCCGCGTCGCCAACCCGGTTCCAGGCGACGCTCGGCCGGTTGACGGCCCTGGGCCTCGTCACCCGGATGGAGGATGGCGTCGACAAACGGCGCAAGCGCTATGCCCTCGAACCCCGGGTGAGCGAGGCCATCGCCGGGGCGACCGAGCAGGTGATGGACTGGCTTGACCGGGTTGCATCCGAGGTTGCCGCCCAGGCGCCAGCCAACCAGCATCCCCGCCAGGCAAGGGCAGGTTAGGCCCGGTCAGGCAGGAAGCGCGGTTCCGGGTTTGAGCCAGGTCGCCTCGATTTCGTCGCGCGCATCGGCCCAGTGCGGCGGGATCTTGACCTTGCGCGGACTGTAGCTGGGCTTCAGCACGATGAACATCCCGGCCAGCACCGGCTTGAAGAACCCGATGACCGAGCGGCGGGCGGCGGTCTTGGACTGGGCGACCTCTGCGGCCGACATCCTGGACCGGTCGACGCCGAGCAGGTACAAAAAGACCTTCGCGTTCATCCATTGGAACGCGACGACCTGGTAGAGGTAGCCCCATAGCCGGCGGAAATAGCCACAACCCAGCGCGGTCAGCACGTCATGGCAAACTGTGCGGTGCTCGAATTCCTCCATCATGTGCCAGCGCCACATGGCCACTGCATTGGGCTCGGCATCCTTGAAGATGTCGTCCATCGAACCGTCAAACCAGCCGCTGGCGATCGGCGGAAGCATGGATTCGAACCCTTCGCAGTAAGCCACGAGGAACGGCAGCGACTTGGTCGCCAGCAGGCGCTCGTAATGAGCCGCGATCATCCGGTCGAATTCGGGAAGGCGATCGTAGCCATCGGCGAGCAACTGTTCGTTGAAGCCGCCGTGGATCGTATGATGGCAGGATTCCTGCTTGATGAAGATCGAGATATCCTCGCGCACCTGGGAATTGCGGCCATCGTCGTCGGGAATGGCGGCCCGAGCGCGGGCCATGACGCGATTGAGGAACCGCTCAAGATGAGGGATAACGATCGAGTTCGCGTTTAGGAACTGGCCAAATTCCGGAGCGCGGGTCACCCAGCGGCCGGTCACCCGGGAAAAATCGAACGATGGCATGCGGGCGCGCATGGCACTCTCCTGTGTGGGTCTGCTTCAATATAGGTGTGCCAGTGACCCTCGGGGAAGGACCGGCGCCACCTGATCATATCAGGGCGCTCCCGCGGTCGGAAACGCCCCTCTTCGCGGATCAGCGGATGAACTGCTTGATATAATCCTCACCCATGCCGTGATCGCGATACCACTGGTCGCAGTAGCCGAGCAGGCTCAGGCAGTTCTCGTGGCCGATCGGCTTGTCATCGTCGTCGAACATGACCATGCCGCCATGCATGATGAACAAGGCCGTCGCCGCTTCCTTGACCATCTGCGTGTGAATGTCGCCGGTCGGCTCCCAGGCGAAGGTGCCGGCCTCGGCCACCCAGGGGTGTTCGGGATAGTACCACGAACCCGAGATCGTGTAGCAGAACACCGGCCCATCGTGCGAATGGCGGCCGACCTTGCCCGGCGTAGGATAATGCAACACGTTGACCGTGACCCCGCCAGCCACATCGAACATCAGGGGCAGGTACCAATGGCCGCCCGGACGCTGCACCCACTGCGGATCGCCGAATTCGGGAATCTTGACCAGCAGATCCTTGGGCATGTGCAGGCCGGCCAGGCCGGCTGGCCGGAATTCCTTGGGCTGCGCGTTCATTCTACTCTCCTCAAGCGAGTGCAATTAACGGCAGCTAGAAGCGGCAGGTGGCGCATTTCCATGAGTTGAATCAAATTTCGCGCGGACAATAGCCGTCCCGCACCCGTGGCCGCCCCTCAGCGCGAGCCGCAGGCTCGCAGCACGGCGGGAGTGGTGCGTAGGGCCATGCGCAGATCGAGCAGTGGCGAGCCGTGCCGCTCACTGAAATCGGACGTACCCTTATCCATTGGCAAGCTCATTGAGGCCCAAGCACATCCGAACGCGGGTGAGCTTCCGCTTTACGGCAGCGGCCGCCAGCGTGCCGTACGGCCACGCGTAGAGCAGCACAGCGCCGCGCCGCCCATCATTGCGAGCCGCAGGCACCCAGGTAATGACCGGAACGGTGCGCAAATCAAATTCGCACGTCGAACTGGAGTGAGGCATGCGGCGCATAGCGGGGATCGAGCTGGCCCCGTTCGCCATAGGTACTTCATCAAGGCCCGGCGCTCGTCCGAACGCCGGTAAGCCACTGCTTCACCGCAGCGTCCGCGCATGCCGTGCGGAGCCGCGGCGCAGCACGGCGCCGCGTTGCCCCCGTCAGTACGAGCCGCAGGCGCGCAGCACGGCGGGAACGGTGCGCAGGGCAATCCGCAGGTCGAGCAGGAGCGAGGCGTGCCTCACATAGTGGCGATCGAGCTGAACCCGTTCGGCATAGGTAACATCGTTGCGGCCCGAGACCTGCCACAGCCCGGTAAGCCCCGGCTTCACCGCACAATAATCGGCAAAGAAGGGGCCGTAGCGCGGAATTTCCGCCTGAATGATGGGTCGCGGTCCGACCAGCGACATCTGCCCGGCAAGAACATTGGCCAGTTGGGGCAGCTCATCAAGACTGAGCTTGCGCACCAGCCGGCCAAGGCGCGAGACGCGCGGATCATCGCGCAGCTTCTGATCGGCCGTCCATTCGCGCCGGGCGTGGGGGCATGCCGCGAGAAGATCAAGAAGCCGGCGTTCCGCATCGGCATGCATCGTGCGCAGCTTGATGCAGGCGAACGGCTGCCCGTCGCGGCCGACCCGGCGCTGGACGAACAGGACCGGCCCCGGGCTCTCCAGCCGCAAGGCAAGGGCCACGACGAGCAGAAGCGGCAAGGCAAGCCCGAGCAACACGGCACCACAGGCCAGATCGGTGGCCCGCTTGAGACTGGCGGCCACACCGGTAAAGCCGCGCCGGACCGGAAGGCTTCCCGCCTCTGCAAGAACCGCGCCGGGCCGGGACAGACCCGGTGATGCCAGCGGCGGCAGGGCGATGTCCCAAGGGCTTGCGAAGGGGCTCGTCCTCCCTTCCAATTCAAGGACACGAGCGCCAGAGGCGGCCGGAGCAATCGCGCTTGGAGAACCGGCCACATGCCAGGCAGCGCCCGGCAGGCCCCTGACCGAGGCAGCAGCCATTGCCCAACCCGGGGCGCTGGCCGTCCGCCACCCGGCACCGGCTGAGCCCCCCGAAAGCGGCCCAGCCGCGACAGGTCCGCCGCGATCACTCCCAATCGCTGCCCCCAGAGGCATTGCGATCGCCGCGACCGGTGCGACTGCCCATCCGGTGAATGCGCCCGGATGTGCCGCCGTGACCGGTCCGCGCGCCGTCTGTGCGGGCAGGAAGCGGGAATCGAGCTGGCTGGTATTGAGCATCGGCGGCCCCGGCGAAAGCTCCTGCAGGGCAGGAGGGCATGGGTAGGATAGCAAGCCCTGCCGCGGGTCTGACCGGGACTTCTACCTAGCCCGCCCCGGAGACATCTCCGGATCGGAGGCAAATGCCCGGTCAGCCCCGGCGACGGCGAGCCCGGCTGATCAGAAAGTGCGCTCCGGTATGCGGATCGTATCGCCCGGCTGGACGGCCGTGGCACTGGTCAGGCGAACGGCGCGTTCCCCGGGTTCGTTTTCGCTGCGGATCAGGGCATAGCCCTGGTTCGCGCGGTAGGTAAACCCGCCGGCCTTGGCCACCAGGGCATAGACGCTGAGCCGTTCCCCATATGGAAACTCCCCGGGGCGGGTGACTTCGCCCAGGATGTAGACCGGGCGGAAATTGACCATTTCCACCGATACCTGCGGGTTGCGCATGTATTCGCTGCCGAGACGGCGCTGGAGCAGGGCGGTGAATTCGGACACGGTGCGGCCTTCGGCGGCAACTTCACCAAGCAGCGGAAAGGCGATGGCGCCCTGCGCGGTGACGGTGAATTCCCCGGTCAGGCGATCTTCTCCGTAGGTAGCGATGCGCAGGCGATCCCCGGGGCCGATCCGGTAGGCGAAGCTGCCGACCGCCGGGCGTTCCGCCAGGCCTGACGGCGTACAGCCGGCAAGCCCGGTCAGAGCCCCGGCCAAAGCGGCGGCAAGGATGGCCCGGCGGAGCGGAGCGGGCGATTGGACGAGATGGCGAGGCATGTGAAGCTGGTTCCCCCCGAAGTGGTCACCTGCGTATTTAACCCGATCTGCGCCCCGCTTGTGGCCAAGTGCCTCCACTTCGGTGCAAACCCACATCGCCGCTGCAACTGCGGTGCAAGCGGCGAGCGGCACCCGGCACGCGCCGGGAGCGCCGTAAACTGGTTTCCTGCCAGCGTCCGATGGCCTAGGCTGGGCCGATGACCACGCCTCGATTTCTGGCCGGGCGGCTGCTGCTGGCCATGCCCGGGATGTTCGACCCGCGCTTTGCCCGCGCGGTCATTGCCATGTGCATCCATGACGAGAACGGTGCCATGGGCGTCGGCGTCGGACGGCTGCATGAAGGCCTGCGCTTCCGCGCGGTGCTCGAGCATTCGGGGATCGATCCGGGCGAAGCGCCCGATGCGCCGGTCCATGTCGGCGGGCCAGTGGAACAGCAGCGCGGCTTCGTGCTCCATTCGACCGACTGGGGCGGCAACGGTACGGTCGAGGTGGCCCCGCTCTGCGCGCTGTCATTCTCGGTCGACGTGCTGCGCGCGATCGCCGAGGGGCGCGGCCCGTCGCGCTGGCTGTTCGCGCTCGGCTATGCCGGATGGGGGGAGCACCAGTTGGAGGACGAGATGCGCGAGCATGGCTGGCATGCCGCCGCCGCGCACCCGGAAATCCTGTTCGACACGCCAGTGGCCGATCGCTGGCAGGCCGCGTGGAAGGCCGAAGGGATCGACACCGCCCTGCTGGCGAGCGAAACCGGCCACGCCTGACGGCAGCGGCTGATTGGCCATCACGGGCATGTGCAAGCCCCTTCGGCACTTGACCATCCCGGCCGGATCCCGACATCTGGGGCCCTAGAGGATCACCCCATGCGCGCTGCCGTTTTTCGTACCGATTCCCGTAATTTGTCATTGGAAACCGTGCCCGATCCGACGCCCGGCGAAGGCCAGGTGGTCGTGAAAGTCCACCGCTGCGGCATCTGCGGCAGCGACCTGCACATGGCCGAAGGGCACGTTCACTCCTTTGCCGACGGCGCCATTCCCGGGCATGAGCTGGCGGGCGAAGTCGTGGCCCTGGGTGCCGGGGCCGAAGGCGTGGCCATCGGCGATCACGTAGCCGTGCTGCCCCATGTGACCTGCGGCAAGTGCGCGGCCTGCCTCGCGGGCGACGCCATGGGCTGCGCTTCGTTCTCGATGTTCGGTTCCGGGCCCGGCGGCGGCTATGCCGAATATGCCCTGACCAATCCCGGCTGGTGCGTCCAGCTGCCGCGCACCCTGAGCTTCGACGATGGTGCGCTGGTCGAGCCGCTGGCCGTCTCGCTGCGCGCCGCCCGTGCTTCCGGCATCCAGGCGGGTGACCGCGTGCTGGTTCTGGGCGCCGGGGCGATAGGCCTCGCCGCGACGTACTGGGCGCGGCGCTATGGTGCATCGCAGATCGCGGTCTCTGCCACCTCGCGCCGGCGCGAAGCCTTGGCCCGGGCCGTCGGCGCGGATTCGTTTCTCGTGCCGGAGGAAGGCCGTACTCTCGCCGATCAGTGCCTCGATGCTCTCGGCACCCTGCCCGACGTGGTGTTCGAGTGCGCCGGGGCCTACGGCTCGCTCGACCTGGCCATTTCGGCGGTGCGGCGCGGCGGAACGGTGGCCGCGCCCGGGTTCCACTGGGGGGAGGACAAGTTCTTCGGCATGGGCGCGCTGATCAAGGAAGTGACCATCCGCTACACCAACATGTATAGCACTGCCGAATTCGCCCGCGCCATCGATACGCTCGACCGTGGGCACGTCGAACCGCGCGCGATGATCACCAGCACGGTCGACCTTGCCGGCACCCCGGCAGCCTTCGAGGAACTGCGCGGCGCCAACACGCAATGCAAGGTGATGATCCGCCCCTGGTGACCAGCGCGGGGCGGCTCCACAAACCGGCTCCACCCCGCTAGGCTGCGGCCATGCTCGACCCTTCCGCCGCCCGGATCGACCGCGACTTCGCCCGGACCATCGACTGGAACCTGCTCAAGGTGTTCCTCGAGATCGTCCGCGCCGGCGGCATCGGTGCGGCGGCGCGGACGCTCGGCAAGCAGCAGCCCAGCATCAGCGCCTCGCTGAAACGGCTGGAAGACCAGCTTGGCGCCCGCCTGTTCGATCGATCCACCGCCGGCATCCGCATCACCCCCGCGGGCAAGGCCCTCCAGGCCTTGTGCGAAGACCTGTTCGAGACCGTGCGCATGGCCCAGCACCAGGTCGCCCAGGCGACCAAGCAGGTTGGCGGCGCGGTGCGGATCCAGCTGGTCAGCTCGATTGTCTGTACCGAGTTCGACGAGGCGATCGCCTCGTTCCACCGCCGCCACCCGGCGATCACCATGGAACTGCGCGTGTCGCCTTGGCGCGGTGTTCTCGAAGCGCTCGCCTCGGGCGAAGTGGAAGTCGGTATCGGCTACGAAGGAGCGGCGGGCCCGGAACTGGTCTACGAGCCGATGTTCATCGAAACCCAGCAGCTCTACTGCGCCCGGGCCCACCCGCTCTACGGCCGCAAGCTGGAACGACTGGCCGACCTTCGCCGCGAAGGCTTCGTGCTGACGGGGGCCGACGAGCCGGAGGCGGTCACCCGGCTGCGCAGCCGGCACGGCCTGGGCGAGGAACAGGCCGGCCTTGCCGAAGACGTGCACGAGGCACTGCGGCTGGTGTCGATGGGTGTCGGCATCGGCTTCCTGCCCGAAGGCGCCGCGGAAAGCGAGGTTCGGGCCGGCCGGCTATGGCCGCTGCTGCCGGACGACCAGCAGGTCGCCTACGAAATCTTCCTCATCTCGCGCGCCGATCCCTCGCGCGACACGGCCACCCAGCTGTTCCTCGACGAGATCCGCCGGCGACTGCGCGCACGCCGACCCTCATAGCCTTGACCTATGAGCCTCGTCATTATTTGATAGCTAGCGGTATGAGCCGAATCGCGTAGCGTTTCGCCCATGATCCTGGTGCAGACATTTGCATGACCATCCTCGCCGGCCTGTGGCAGCGCCTGCTGCTCTCGCGGCCCGGCCAGCCGGTGGATACCCTCACCCGGGTGGATTGGCTGCAGGGGCCCGTGCTTTACGCCGACCTGCGGCAACCGCCTGAGTTGACCCGACGGATCGCCGCCTCGTGCCTCGCCGAACTCAGTGTTGACGAGGCCCGGCTGCTGGCGACACAGGAAGGCTTCGCCGGACGCTTCGCGCTTGCCGGCAACCTTGCCGAGTGGCACCGCGAGATCGATTTTCGCCCCTGCCCGCTGGGTGATCGCGGCCGCCTGGAAGACCATGGCGACCTCCTTGTCGAGCACGGCGTCGATGCCGACTATATCGAACACTGGCAGCGCGAACCGGCGCCGCGCGGGGTGCCGAGTGGCTCGGCCCGGTTCGTGTCCGAAGCAGACGGGCGGGCAGTGATCCTCGTCCGCCATGGACCGCGCTTTGCCTATGCCCGCGCCCGCGGCATGGCTCTTGCCCCGGGCGAACTGGAGCGCCGCCTCGGCTCGGCCAGCGCGGCCGAAGCGCGCGGCCTTATCGACTGCGAGATTTCTTTCGGCACGGTAACGCCGCAAGGCTGGCGGATCGACCGGTCGAGCCTGCCCTGGCGCGTGGGCGACCTGCTGCTGAGCATTGGCGCGCGGATCGCCGGGGCGCGGCTCGACGTGGCCGATACCGCCGCCGATGGCCTGCCCTTCGCCCGCCGGCTGCGGCTGGTGGAACTGCATGGCTCGCTTCTGCCGGATGACAGTGGGCTGCAGCCGGAAGCCCCGTCCCGCCCGCCCGCACCCGGCGAAAGCACGGGCCCATTCCAGTCAATCCCGGTCATCGATATGGCCGCGCTCGGCGGCGGCGATCCCGCCGCGGAGGCGGCCTGTGTCGCGGCGATCCGCGAAGCGGCGGCCCACGTCGGCTTCCTCATGGTTACCGGCCACGGCATCGCGCCGGAAGTGGCGGCGCGGCTGCAGGCAGCGGCGCGGCGGTTTTTCGAACAGCCGCTGGCCGCCAAGCAGGCCTGCTACATCGGCCAGTCGACCAATCACCGCGGCTATGTGCCCGAGGGCGAAGAGCAGCTCGGCGATCCGGGCCCCGATACAACGAACAAGGCCCCCGATCGCAAGGAGGCCTTCGACCTCGCCCTTGATCTCGCCGCCGATTGCGTCCCGGCGGGCCATCCGATGCTCGGGCCGAACCAGTGGCCGGCGCTCCCCGGCTTCCGCGAGGACGTCATGGCCTACTATGGCGCGGTCTTCGCCGTGGGCCGGCGGCTGCTGCGCGGCTTTGCCCTTGCCCTGGGGCAGCGCGGCGATGCCTTCGACCACCTCGTGACCATGCCGCCCAGCCAGCTGCGGCTGATCCACTATCCCCACGATGCCGCAGCCGCCGACGCACCCGGCATCGGCGCGCATACCGACTACGAGCTGTTCACGCTGCTGCTGGCCACGGGGCCGGGCCTGGAGGTCATGAACCAGGCGGGGGAATGGATCGATGCCCCGCCCGTGCCCGGCGCGCTGGTGGTGAACATCGGCGACATGCTGGAATACTGGTCGGCAGGGGCCTTCGTCGCCACCTCGCACCGGGTCCGCAAGGTCGGCGCCGAACGCTGGTCGTTCCCGCTGTTCTTCGCGCTCGACTACGACGTGGAACTGCGGCCGCTCGGTCAGCGTGAAGCCGCGCCCATCCGCACCGGCGAGCACCTCTACGCCCAGACGGCGCAGACCTTCCGCTATCTCAAGGACCGCGCCCTGCCCGAGGCTGCGCGCCCGGTCTCCTCGTTCGGGCAGGTCGCCCGCCACCGCCATTCCATTCCAGACGCCGCATGAAGCGGCGGAGCCCAGAGGGGGACGCATGAAACTGACTTTCCGCAAGACCTTGCAGGCAGCGGCGCTTGCCAGCCTGGTGCTGACCGCGGCCTGCTCCGGCGCCAAGAAGGAGGCCGCCGCCCCGGCCGCCGAGGCGCCCAAGAAGGAGTTCAACATCGGCTGGTCGATCTATGCCGGCTGGATGCCCTGGCCCTATGCCGAGAAGAGCGGCATCCTCAAGAAGTGGGCCGACAAGTACGGGATCAAGATCAACCTGATCCAGGTGAACGACTACGTCGAGAGCGTGAACCAGTACACCGCCGGCAAGCTTGACGGCGTGGGCGTCACCAACATGGACGCGCTGACCATCCCCGCCGCCGGCGGCAAGGACACCACTGCGCTGATCATGGGCGACTATTCCAACGGCAATGACGGCATCGTCATGAAGCAGGGCAAGTCGGTCGCCGATCTCAAGGGGCAGACGATCAACCTCGTCGAGCTGTCGGTCTCGCACTATCTCCTCGCCCGCGCGCTCGAGATGAGCGGGATGAAGCTGGCCGACGTGAAGACGGTCAACACCTCCGACGCCGACATCGTCTCCGCCTTCGCCACCCCGCAGGTCGGCACCGTGGTGACCTGGAACCCGCAGCTTTCCGAAGTGAAGAAGAGCGGGACCGAGGTGTTCGACAGCTCGAAGATCCCCAACGAGATCCAGGACCTGATGGTCGTCTCCACGCCCACCCTCGCCGCCAACCCGGCCCTGGGCAAGGCGCTGGTCGGCGCCTGGTTCGAGGTGCTCGCGCTGATGCAGAAGGGCGGGCCGGAAAGCGAGGCGGCGATCGCCGAGATGGCCAAGATGAGCGGCACCGACGTCGCCAACTACAAGGGCCAGCTTGCCACCACCTACCTCTACTACAAGCCCGCCGACGCCGTCGCCTATGTGACCGGCGCCGAGATCATGAAGCACGAGGACCTGGTGCGGCAGTTCTCCTTCTCGAAGGGCCTGTTCGGACCCAACGCCACCTCGGTCGACGCCATCGGCATCGAGCTGCCGGGCGGTCGCGTCCTTGGCGACAAGGCCAACGTCAAGCTTCGCTACAATGCCGACTTCATGAAGCAGGCCGCTGACGGGAAACTCTGAGCCGCCGCTTCGCCGCGCCTTTGCCTCCACCCTCCGGTGAGGCAGCAAACTGGGCCCCGGACCATCGGTCCGGGGCCCTTTCTTTTGCGCCACGCGGAGGCAGGGGATTGCGTCTCGCTGACCTGGCGGTAAATACACAGCCCTGCATACATAAATCCGGCGCTCGATGGCGCAGCGGGAGAGTAGAATGACCCAGGTTCCGATCACCGATTCCGTCCCAACCGGAACGCCTGTGGGCGAACCGCTGCGCGTGGCCAGTGCCGATGCGATCCAGTGGGATGCCACGTGTGACCTGCTGGTGGTCGGCATCGGCCTTGCCGGCGCCAGCGCCACCCTGCGCGGCAGCGAGCTCGGGCTCGACACCATCGCGGTCGATCGCTTCCAGGGCGGCGGCGCCAGCGAGCTCAGCGGCGGCGTGGTCTATGCCGGCGGCACCCATGTGCAGGCGCAGCTGGGCATCGAGGATTCGGTCGAGAACCTCTACAACTACATCGGCCATGAAACCGGCGACCTGATCTCCGAGCCGACCTTGCGCAAGTTCTGCCAGGACAGCCCCGGCCAGATCACCTGGCTGGAGAAGTACGGCGTGCCGTTCGGCGGCCCGGTCGCGATGCGCAAGGCGTCCTATCCGCCGCGCGGCCATTATCTCTATTATTCGGGCAACGAGACCAGCCCGGAAGGCAAGGCCCGCGCCACGCCGGCCCCCCGCGGCCACCGCGCCCAGCCGACCTTCAAGACCAAGGAGCGGTTCTCGGGCCTGTTCATCATGTCCCAGCTGAAAAAGGCGATCGCGGAGGCAGGCAATGTCCGCCGGATGTACCAGGCGGCGGCAAGGCGGCTGGTGGTAGATGCGCAGGGACGGGTCATCGGCGCCGAGATCTGGCAGATTCCGCCCGGGTCCGTCGCCGCATTGCTGCACGCCAAGGCCTACCTCGCCGGGCGGCCGCTGGCACTGGAAGCCCTGAAGCTGAACGGGCCGCTGTGGCGGACGGTGGGCTGGCTGGAACGCAAGTTTGCCAAACCGAAGCTGGTCCGCGCCCGCAAGGGCGTGGTCCTCAGCGCCGGCGGCTTCATTCACAACAAGGCGATGACCGACCGGCACACGCCGCTTTACCAGAACATCTTCCGCCAGGGCACCCAGGGCGACGACGGCTCAGGCATCCGGATCGGCGTCGCCGCAGGGGCGGCCACCTCGCAGATGAGCACCATCTCCGCCTGGCGCTTCGTGAGCCCGCCCTACGATTGGCCGAAGGGGATTTTCGTCGGGCCGGACGGGAAACGGTTCACCAACGAAGAACTCTACGGCGCACGCACCAGCCGTGCGATGTTCGAGAAGGCTGGAGGACGGGGCTGGCTGATTGCCGACCAGTCCCTGATCGACAGCGCCCTTGCCGATATCGCGACCGGGGAACTGCAGGAATTCCAGGTCATGGTCGCCAAGACCTGGATCCGCAACGCCAAGAAGGCTGACACGGTCGAAGGGCTGGAACAGGCGATGGGCATGCCCGCCGGTTCCGTTTCCGGTGAAGTCGAAGCCTACAATGCGGCGATTGCCGCCGGAACGACAGACCCCATGGGCAAGTCGGACTACATGCGCCAGGCGCTGGTCAAAGCGCCGTTCTACGCCCTCGACATCTCCAACCAGACCACCGCCCCCCTGTCGGCGCTGACCATGGGCGGGCTCAGCCTCGACGAGGCTACCGGGTCGGCCCTCCGGGAGGATGGTTCGCTCATTCCCGGCCTCTATGCCGCCGGGCGTAACGCCACGGGCATGTGCTCGAACGAGTATATCAGCGGGCTCGCCCTGGCTGACTGCATCTGGTCGGGCCACCGCGCGGCTCAGTCGGCCGCGGCCAGCTGAGGCGCCGGGACGGGCGGCTGCCAGCCTACTGGACGATCGGCAGCCGGAAGCAGCTGCGGGCCACCGCATCGCGGTGGTCCAACAGCAGCTGTGGCAGCGGCTCCTCGAGCACGGCCGAGGTGATCGCGCCCATCTCGCGGTAGAAGTCGGGCATCGGGCACAGCTCGGGCGCCATGGCGTCGAGCAGGTTGGAAAATGCCGTCCAGTAGATATCCGCCGCTGTCAGCGTCTCGCCGACAAAGCCCGGCCGCCGCAGCGCCCGCTGCGCCGCCAGCCGCCGTGCCAGCAGGGCCACGACCGCATTGACCCGCCTTGCGGCATGTTCGAGCGGCGCGGCGGAGCCGTATTTATGCCCCAGCCGCGGCAGGGCCTTCACCGAATCCTTGCCGGCCAGCATCAGCAGGCGCAGGTTCCACCCCAGGCCGTCTTCCGCACAGATCTCGTGACACAGGCCGAACATCTCGGCCCGCAGGTCCTCGTCGGCCGGGACCAGCCGCGGCTCGGGCGCAAGGCGTTCGGCCAGCATGAGGATTTCGGCCCAGCCTGAGCGGGGCCGCTCGTCCTCGTACATGGCGACCGGAGCAGAGCTCTGGCCGGTCCACTCCTGCAGCTCGGCATTGGCCCGGCCGGCTTCCTGGGCGACGGCCGCATAGGTGATGCCCTTGAGATCGAGGATGCCCATCGCGGACACCCCCCAGGGGCCCGGCACGCCGCGGGTAAAGGCAACCCTCAGCCCGGGCAGTCCGCGCGCCTGCGACACCGAGATGTAGTCCATGCCCGCGCTCTCCCTCGCGCGCCCCAAACGGGAAGGGGGCGGTCTTCCGGCCGCCCCCTTCCCGCTGGCCGGTCAACCGGTCTCGCGGTCGCCCATCTGCATCTTGATGCGGCCGGTCATCACGCCGGCGGTGAAGCCGCCATCGGCATCGAGGATGTGGCCATTCACGTAAGTGGCCGCGTCGGAATTGAGGAAGATCAGCGGATAGGCCTGCTCCGCCGGGGTCGAGCGGCGGTTGATCGGCTGGGTGTAGATGTCCATCACAGCGGCGCCGCCGACCACTTGCTCGAAGTCGTTCATCATCGGGGTCTGCGTCGGCCCCGGGGCGATCGCATTGATCCGCACCCCCTGCTTGATAAACTCCTGGCTGGCCACCTTGGTCCAGTACTGCATGGCCTCCTTGGCAAAGCCGTAGCAATCGCCCAGCGTGTCGAGACGCTGCTCCACCCAGGCCACCGCCGCATCGAAGCTGGGCTGGCTGATCAGCTCCTCATGGAGGGCGGCGCGCGCCATATGGCCCATGCCCCCCGTGGAGGTGATCGTGGCGATGGCACCGCCCTTGCGGATCCTCGGCACCCACTGCTCGGTCCAGTAGCGCATGCCGATATAGCTGACCTTGACCACGTCCATCGCCGGGAAGGTCTGCGGCAGGCCCGAGCAGTTGAACAGGCAGTCGATCTCACCACCGATGGCGGCAACCGCCGCATCGATCGAGGCCGTATCGCGCAGATCGACGTGCGTGAAGGAGGCCAGGTTCACCGGCGACGGCTTGATATCCACGCCGTGCACTTCGGCACCAAGGTTGACCAGCTCGCGCGCCGCGGCCTCGCCCATGCCCGAGAAGCATCCGGCGATTACCACGCGCTTTCCTTCGAAGGACCACACTCCCATTCCACCTTCTCCATCCGTCTGGCGTTTTCGGCTTACCTCAAGGGGGGGCGACGCATCGCTCGTCCCCCCTTGACTCAGGCCGGCTGCGGCGGGACTGTACCGATTAGTTTAGTCGCCGCAAGAACCAACGAGAGGTTTGCAGAAATGGTCACCGCCGCCACGACCGTGGACGTGCCTCCCCACGTCACCCCCGACCGCGTGGTCGACTTCGATTTCTACAAGGATCCGCGCTTCGCGGCGGACGACATCCACACCGCCTTCGCCAAGATGCTCAAGCAGGTGCCTCCGGTATTCTGGACCCCCCACAATGGCGGGCACTGGGTGATCGCCGGCCACGAGGAACTGTTCGAGGCTTCGCGCAACACCGAGATGTTCTCCAGCACCAGGGGCGGCCTGCCACCTTCGCCCTATGAGCCCAGCCAGCTCCCGATCAGCATCGATCCGCCCCGGCACGCCATCTATCGCGAACCGCTGGCCCGTGCCTTCTCCCCCAAGGCGATGATGGCTCTCGAAGGCGATATCCGCACGCTGGCGATCGAACTGATTGAGAAGGTCCGCAAGGACGGCAAGTGCGACTTCGCCGCAGCAGTGGCCGAGCCGCTGCCGGTTACGATCTTCATGAAGCTGATGGGCATGCCGCTCGATCGCCTCGGCGAATTCCGCCAGTGGGTTAACGATCTGCTCGCCAGCGGCGATCCGCAGATCAAGGCCGATACGATGCGCAAGATCATGGCCTTCAACGAGGAAATGGTCCGCGCGCGCATGGCCAGGCGCGAGGACGATCTGGTGAGCCGACTGCTCGATACCCAGATCGAGGGCCGCCCCATTACTCTCGAGGAAATGCTCAGCTATTGCCTCCTGCTGTTCACCGCCGGTTTGGACACGGTGATGAACGGCATGTGCTACGGCATCCGCCACATGGCTGAGCATCCCGAACTCCAGGCCGAACTGCGCGTTCATCCCGAGCGCATTACCGATGCCATGGAAGAGGCCCTGCGCCGCTATACCTTCACCCAGCCGGGCCGGATCGTTGCCCACGACGGCGAGGCCTTCGGCGTCAGGTTCCGCAAGGGCGACATGATCCTGCTGGCGCTGGCGGGTTCGGGCCTTGACGAGCGGGAATTTGACCACGCGCTCGATTTTGACATCGCCCGCGAACACAAGGCCCACATTGCCTTCAATTCGGGCCCGCACCGCTGCGTCGGCTCGCACCTCGCGCGGATCGAGATGCGCATCTGCTATGAGGAAATGCTGAAGCGCCTGCCCGAATTCCGGCTCGATCCAGCCAACCCGCCGCGCATGCACGGCGGGCAAGTCATCGGCTACGACAGCCTGCCGCTGCTGTGGGACCCCGCCTGAGGCTGGATCCCGCAGCGCCTGCCGCTCAGGCTTTCACCCGGGCGGCGAAGCTCTTGCGCAGTTTCTGGAGCTTGGGCGGGATAACGGCCAGGCAATAGGGATTGCGCTGGCCTTCGCCCTCCCAATACTCCTGGTGATAGTTCTCGGCCGGATACCATGGGGCCGGGCCCTCGATGGTGGTGACCACCGGCTGGGCCCGCTCCTCCTGCGTGCGGGCGATCGCCGCCTCGGCCTCGGCGCGCTGGTCGGCATCGAGCGGGAAGATCGCGGAACGATACTGGGTGCCGATATCGTTGCCCTGCCGATTGAGCTGAGTCGGATCGTGAGTCGCCATGAAGATGTCGAGCAGTTCGCCGTAGGAAACCACATCGGGATCAAACTTCACGCGGATCGCCTCGGCATGGCCCGTGCGCCCGGTGCAGACCTCGCGGTAGGTCGGGTTGGCTCCCGCCCCGCCGATATAGCCGCTCTCCACTTCGCTCACCCCGATCACATCGCGGAACACCGCCTCGGTGCACCAGAAGCACCCGCCCGCCACAATCGCCTCTGCCATGCCTGCAAACTCCTTCATCGGTCCGTGGCAGAGATAGGGGGCGGGCGGGGCAATGTCATCGCCCCGCGGTGGACTTGGTCCTTCGCGCGTCCTACTTGGGGGCCATGTCCGAAGCCGCCCGCCAGATCACCGTTGCCGCCCTCCAGCTCCCGCTCGGCTCGGCCGACGAGGGCGAGAACATCGCCGCCGTCGCGGCCCTGGTCGAGCAGGCCGCCGGGCAAGGCGCGCAGATCGTGCTCCCGCCCGAGCTGTTCTCCGGCCCCTATTTCTGCAAGGTCGAGGACGAGGCCCGGTTCGCCCTCGCCCGCCCGCTGGCCGAACATCCCTCGGTCCGGGCCATGCAGATGCTTGCCGCGCGCCTGAAGATCGCCATCCCGACCTCGTTCTTCGAGCGCGACGGGCACCACTACTACAACACCCTCGCCATGATCGGGCCGGACGGCGAGATCATGGGTTCCTACCGCAAGAGCCACATCCCCGATGGTCCCGGCTATGAGGAGAAGTACTACTTCCGCCCCGGGAATGACGGCTTCAAGGTCTGGGACGTGATGGGTACGCGGATCGGCGTCGGCATCTGCTGGGACCAGTGGTATCCCGAAGCGGCGCGCGTCATGGCCCTGATGGGCGCCGAACTCCTGTTCTATCCCACCGCCATCGGCACGGAACCCTACGATGCCGAGCTCGATACCAGCCGGATGTGGCGGCGGGCCATGTTGGGCCACGCCGTGTCCAACTGCATGCCGGTGATCGCCGCCAACCGCGTCGGCACGGAAGAGGGCCAGCGCTTCTACGGCCATTCCTTCATTTCCGACGAATGGGGCGATTTCACCGCCGAATTCGGAGCGGAGGAAACCGGCGTGCTCGTCTCCCGGATCAACCTCGCCCGCGCCGCCCGCCACCGCGCCGGCATGGGCTTTTTCCGCGACCGCCGCCCCCATCTCTACACCCGCATCTGCGAGGATATCTGAGGCGGCACAGCTATCTCGTCGCCCTCGGCTCGAACCAGCGCCACCACCGCTTCGGCTCGCCCGAACAGGTGCTGCAGGAAGCCCTGGCACGGCTCGGTGGGAGCGGCCTGCAGGCTGGTCCAACAGCGCGGCCGATGGCTTCGGCCCCGGTCGGCCCGTCGAGCCGCCGCTATGCCAATGCCGCCACCATCGTAACGACAATGCTCGCACCGCCCGAACTGCTCCATCGCCTGCACCAGATCGAGCGCGAGTTCGGCCGCCTCCGCCGCGGGCAGCCCTGGGCCGCGCGCGTACTCGATCTCGACATCGTGCTGTGGAGCGGCGGCGCCTGGTCCTCGCCGGGCCTCACCGTGCCCCACGTCCACTTCCGCGAACGCACCTTCGTCCTGCGCCCCGCCCTCGCCGTAGCTCCTGACTGGCGCGATCCCCTGACCAGCCTTTCGCTCCGCCACCTCCACCACCGCTTGACCCGGCCAAGACCGGTCCCTAGGTGACGCGGCATGGTCGGGCCCTTAGCTCAGTCGGTAGAGCAACTGACTTTTAATCAGTAGGTCGCTGGTTCGAACCCAGCAGGGCTCACCACCGTACAATTACGCGATTTCCGGCACTCCAGGAAGGCCCGGGAAAAGCTTGAATTTTCCGGTCTGGTAAGCACGAGGTAAGCACGGGCTCATCCCGTCGTCCGGGAACGAGACGCTTCTCCCAGCATTGCTGTATTGACATTGTATTTACGCAATGCGAGTACAAGGGGGCTGAGTGAGCTTCCAAGCTATCCCCCGCAAACACTCAGTGAGGACTGAAAATGGAGACAGCAACCGCCGAGCGGGCGCGCAGCGACAAGAGTGTGTCAATGCGCATCCCGCAGCAAACGAAGGATTTGATTGAGCGAGCAGCAGTGTCGGTAAACAAGAGCTTCAGCGCCTTCGTCATTGAAAGCGCCAGAGAACATGCAATCGACGTTTTGCTAAATCAAACCGTGTTCAACCTTTCCGCTGAGCAAGCGGAGGCTTTTGCCCAAGCGCTGGATAATCCGCCGGCACCCACGGAGAAGCTTAGAGAGCTGATGAAGAGCAAGGCCCCATGGGAATAGTTGAGCAGCTTCCCGCGTCACGCCCCCGATACGCCGCACCGCGTCCCCTCGACGCCAGCGACCAGTTGGAAGGGTTCGATTGCGGGAAGCAGCCGCTAAATGACTTTCTGACCCATCGGGCCTTGAAGAATGAAGGAAAAGCCTCGCGCACCTACGTGGTGGTCGCCGCTGCCGGCGAAACCGCTGGCACAGTCGCTGCCTACTACACCCTTTCGGCTGGCGCGGTCTCGTTTGAGGATGCGCCTGGGTGGGCGCGACGCAACATGCCGAACCCAGTTCCCGTGTTTGTCCTCGGCAGGCTAGCTGTCGATTCGCGACATCAAGGGAATGGACTTGGAAAGGGACTCATGCGCGAGGCGCTCCTACGAGCAGCCGAAGTCTCACGATTGGCAGGCGCACGTGCTCTGGTTGTCCATGCAGTTGATGACGACGCTGTCGGCTTCTACGTGCCGTATGGATTCCGTCGCTTCCCAACCGATAGCCGGACACTCTTCTTGCCGATCGAAACGGTCGCGCAAGCGCTATAGCCGCCATACTGGGCGGCTTTAATTTCCAAAAAATTGGAAAGCTAGGTCGGGCAGAAGGAGGCAAAGTGCCAGAAGCAACGAACATTGCAGAAGAGCTGCACGCGCTTTGCGTGAGGCTCGACATTACGTCCGACGTCCAAGGCGACCAATTTCTTGCCGAATCTTTTCAGGTCGAAGCCTGGTCACAAGATTTCTTTGAAGTCCTTTCAGGCATAACCGAGCGAATGGACGCGCTTCTGACGTTGATCGATACACTTAGCATCAGAGATACAGTGAAGGCTAATGCCAAGGATCACCTTGGCCACATGAAGCGCGCGTTCTCCCGCCCAGCTCTCGTCTCTCCGTGGCGTCAACACGGGCAGCCGTGCGTTGCCCCACCAAGGCGTGATCCGATACTGGGATTATCCGCAGTATTACACACGTATGATTTCGACACGCCGACACAGGCAGAAGCGGCGCAGATCAAAGCGGACGCGAATGAGCTGCTCTGCTGGCTGGAAGAGTTTCAACTCTCCGAAAAAGACTTCATCCGCGAGTGCATAGTGGTAGGTCTACGCCGCTTCCTTTTCCAAATAGAGCGGCTCGAATGGTTTGGATGGGGCGGAGCGACTGCAGGCCTCAAGGAAGTTATGGGCGCATATCTTGCGCTTGAACGCGGCCTCGATGCGGAGGTGCATCCTCAGGCCGTTGCATTGATGAAAAAGGTTATCGCCAAGCTTGCCCTCCCGCTGCGCCTGCTAGCGCGTGGACGGGAGATCCACGATGATGGAGAATTTGCACTGCTAGTTCTGCAAAACTCGCTTCGCATCGGAGCGCCAGCAGCGACATACGTCGCCGGTCTCTTGACGTAGCGCAGCCCCCCGTTCGGCTTCACCAAGCTCGCCTCCTTCGCCCCACCAATCACCGATCAACACTGAAGCCCGGCGGCGGTGGTGGCATCCCCATCAGCGGATTGCGCAACCCGGCCCTGCGCGCCCCACCAATGGCCGGCGCACCGTAATACCCCGGGAACGACACATGCAGGTGATCGCCCTCGGGATAGAACCGTGCCTGCGGATCGTAGGCTTTCAGCCGCGCCTGTAGCCAGCCCATCGACTTGCCGGCAGGCGGCACCAGGTCGAACGCCGAGCCGTCGAGGTGCCTGGAATTGTCCGCCGGGTGATAGCCGCGCCGCTTCAACTCCGCCTGGTATTCCGGGGTCCGAAACCCTGAGGTGATGTTCTCGGCCGGCAGAAACTTGAGCAGGTCGGCATAGACGTTGCGACCACCGGCAGCGCCTTCAACCGTGAACCCGGGCGGGGGTGGAGGAACAGCGCCCTTGCCCGCACGGCCGCCATCAGGCAGCACCCCGCGCGCTTCGGCCCGGGCCTGCTTCACGATCTTGCCGACTGCATCCTGCTTGGCCTCGTCATCGAGCCGCTTCCACGCCTCCGACGACACGAGGGCTTTCACCCCGGCATAAGCACGCTGGCCGGCCTCGGCCTGATACCTGTCGTATTGCTGTGCCGACAGTTCGACGCCGGCGACCTTGCGGCTCGGCAGGCCAACCGACACCCCGGCCCGGAGCAGCTCCCGATTGACTGGATCGTCCTGTGCGGTGCTGACGTAGGCGGGTGACACGATATCCGGGCCGACCCCGCCCTCAGATGTTACTTCGCGGCCCCACACGTCACGACGCGGCAACAGGCCCTCAGAGGCTCCCGGAATGCGCGCCTGGATGGCATCGCCCACCGAGTCCACTTTTCGCTGCACCGGGTCCATGGTCCGCGCCAACTGGGCAACGCCGGTCGGCACCGCGAGCGAGCCGGCGAGCCGCTGCACAAGGTTGTCGGCGTTCTGTCCCGGATCTGTGATGGCCCCGAGCAGGTCGGAGACGCCCGACAGCCACGTCTTGTTGGCGAGATTGCCGAGGATCGAGGCGACCAGCAACGTGGTCTTGTCGTCCTTTTGCCGTTCGCTCATGCCCTCGGGCAGCAGCGCCATGTCGGCGGCGACTCCCAGCGTGGTTGAGAACGGATCGAGCCGCTTGTAGCTGTACCACTTGTCGCCGATCCGGATCGAATAGGGCTGGAAGCCATCGGCGTACATCAGGCGCGCCTTGGCGGGATCGGTGGGGGCTGATCCGGTGATCCTACCCTGTAGCGCTGCCTCGTAGATCGCCATGCCCATTCCGGTGCCCAGCAAAATCTTGGACACCGCAAGGTCACGCCGCGCACCGCCTGCCCCGAAATCTTGCCGCCATTCCTTGAGCAGCGGGGCCAGCGGTGACCTCTCGGTCGCAAACTTGAGCAGGTTCGTCGGAGTGCGCACGAACGGCAGAAACAGCTTGAGTGCGGGCACGTCAGCGGTGAGCGCGGAGATCTTCGATCCGGCCGGGCCGAGCTTGCTTTGGAACGTTACGTAACGGGCATAATCCATCGACCGCTGGAGCATGTCGTCGGTCGGGTACTGCGAAAGGTCGGCGATCCGGCGTTGCAGGGCCTCGCCTTTCAAGCCCTCCCTCCGGGCGATGCGGACGGCCAGGCCATTGATCTCCATCCGCCGGGCAATGCCTTTGAATAACTCGTCCTCGGCGGTGAGGAAGCGCGTCGGGATGCGGACAACCTCGCCCTTTCTGCCCGAGATCGCCTTCATTCCTATGCCTTCGACCTTTGACACGAGGTCGGATGGCTCCCCGGTGCGCGCTGACTGCGCGAACAGCCGTATCCCTTCCTTCGCCCCCTGAAGCAGCGCGAACGCGCGCACGCCGACTTCATGCGCCGTGATCGCGTCCTCACCCCGTCCGGCCATCCGGCGCACCCCGCCGATGCCTGCTGCGGTCAGGTGTTCGGGAAGCTGGGCCATCGCGGTCAGCGTGTTGGAAGTCATGTTGACCGCGTGAGTGGCCGGGCTCGACAGGAGCCAGTTGATCCACAATTCGGTCAGCTTGTCGCGGAACCTGGGTTTGCTTCCTTTCTCCACGACCGCATTGAACGCGCCCGGACCGGCTTCAACCGTCTCCAGCAGGGTCTCGGCGGCATCGCGGATGCGACCACGCCCACCGCCGCTGTTGACCATGGCCGACAGCACATCGCCGCGCACAGCCTTGCTGCTGGCCATCATCTTGAACTGGGCAAGTGTGCGACCCGCTTCCGCCGTCGCGCCGGCGACCTGTTCCTGCAAGGCAGCATGGCGGACCCATGCCTGCCGGAATTGCGCGAGGAGATCGTCGCCGGGCTCGTCCATGGACCTGATGCGCTTTGCCATGTTGACCAGCTCGTTGCCGGACTTGGCGAGAATCTGGCGGGCAGCCAGCGCTTCTTCGGCGTTGAGCGCCTGCCCCTTGCGCCGGGACAGCAATTGCTCGGGCGTCATGCCGAGGTCAGCAGCGAGGGCTTCGGTCTCGGCCTGCGTCACCCGGCCGCGCGTCGCGGCATCGAACCCCACCCGCTGTTCCGTCGTGGCCAGCGCCCGGCGAATGTCCTGCGGCGTGTCGAGCTTGCCGAGATTGATGTTGCCCGCGAAGTCCGGGCCACCGGCCGGCCATTCCTCGTAGGCCTCAGGCGGGGCAAACGGCTGATCCGGTCCCGCCGGCTGCGACCGGTCGTTGTAGACCGGGCCCTCCTGCAACTGCTGCTCCAGCGCGTAGCGGTCAGCCTGGGCGCCGTGGAACCGGTCAATCTCGGCATGGTCCTGCGGCAGGAAGCGGCGGTTGCGCCCCTCGTAGGTATCGCGCAGCGCGTCGAGAAACTCGTTTACGCTGGGGCGATCAGTGCGCTCAGGAAAGTAGCCAGCTTCCCAGGCAGCACGCGCGGCATCGTCCAGCGTCATGCCCTTCGGGTTCACCAGCGGCCCGAAGCGCTGCTCCTGACCAACGAAGTCCATCCCCCGGCGCGGGCCATTCGCCATGCCGATGTGCGACAGTTCGCCGCCTTGGTCGGCAAGGCCACCCCGAAGCCGCAGCCAGCCCACCATATCGGTCGGGCCAACCTTGGGGACTTCGGCCCCGTTCCATGCCCGCACCGTCTGGCGGGTCAGTTCGCTACGTTCATTTACCGGCTTGGCCTCTGCGTAGCGCCCGGCATCCTTGGCCGCCGCTTCGTCGACCGAGCCGATCTCGTTTGACGCGATCGGCAGCACGTCGCCCGGCTGCACCTCGGCGGCGCGCGCCCGCAGCTGCGCTTCCGACAATCGCGTGTCCATTCGCGCCGGGGGCATATCAGGACGGCTCACCGGCTGCGTCAGGCTGCCGCCTGCGTCCGCCTCCATTGCCTGGTTCCGCGCGTTGACGAAGGCTGCACCGGAGGGGGTAAGGTTGCCTGACCCAGATTGGCTGTCGATTGGATGGCCCTCCCGACGAAGTGCATCGTACAGCTTGGAGGCAATGCCCTGACGCCTCAGTTCAGGATCGACGTAGACGTTAGCCGCCTCGTACAAATCGCGAGCTTCCGGGCTGATAGGGATTTGCGCGGCACCCCGGGCGATGCCGTTTTCATCGCGGTAGACAGCAGTGGCGAGGTGGCCATCCTCATTGGTCACCGAAATTCCGGGCTTGCCGATCTTCGGTTGGAAATCGAGCACTGACCGTGGGCCGGGCGGGTCGCTGTCCTCAAGTGCGGGAGAATTGGCGACGACGCGTTCGGTGGCCTGCACGGCTTCCGGCGCGTCGATCTTGAACCCGGTGGGCGGCGGTGGAATATCGCCCCCAAATTCGCCCAGAGAAGCCTCAGGAGCGCCGACAGGGCTTTTGCCGATCACACGGCGCAGCGCACGAGCCGCATACGGCGCAGCCGCTTCCAGCGCCTTTCCGCCCAGCACCGTCGTGGCCATGCCTTCCCCGGCCCCGACTATACCCGACGAGAGCCGCTCCGGGATCGAGCCTTCGCGGCCAGCACCAGCTACAAACCCGTAGGCCCCGCCGATCTTCGCCAGATTGGCCGCCGTGGTCTCAGCCTTCATGGCCGGGACGAACGGCACCAACCCACCGGCAAGCTCACCGGCTGTCTCGGCATAGGGATGCGCGAAGCGGTCGTAAGCGGTGATGGATTCGTTTTGGGCTTCGTTGTTGGCCCAGATATCGGCCAGCCGCCGCTCGCTGTTCCAGACATTCTCGCGCCCCGGCGTGACGCCGAGCGTGTCTGCGAGAGCGCCGGTTTCCTCCAGCCAGTTCGGGAGGACGCCATTGCCGATGCCGCGTACCACAGCCCCGGTGGCTCCGTCGCCCTGATCGGTCATCACCTTGGGCGCGCCACGATAGCCCATGCCGATGGGCTTTCCGCCGGCCTTGTCGGATTGGCCCCGCGACTTCGCCACGTCCGCCGGATCAACCACGAAGCCACCATTGTCCCTGGCGTAAGCAGCGACCTGCTCGGGCGTGATCTTCCGGTCGTTGATCATGCCGATAAAGGTCTTCTCGACCTCGGGGCGCATTCCGGCCAATGGCGTCGGCGTGTCCCAGAACTGGGCGACGGTCGCGCGTTCGGGCGTCAGCTGATCCACCGGCACCGGGGCCTGGCGATATTCGGCCGGCGGCTGAAAGCGAGTGGCGTGAATGCCGAGCCCGTTCTGCCGCGCCAGCCGCTCGGCCTGGAGGTAGTCGAACCGGCGCTCCGGGTCAGCCGCGATGTATTCGGGCGCAGCCAGTGCAGCGCCATCACGCGCAAGGGTATGGCCCACGTCGAGGCCATTTGCCGTCAACGAAGCCACCGGGCGGCCATAGCTGTTACCGACGATCGGCCCGACTGCGATCGGGGCGTCGTGAAGCAGGTCGGCCAATGCTCCCCGCGACTGCTGGCCGATCGCCACCGGCCCAAGCTGCCCCAGGCCCTGCTGGTCCAGTTCGGGCGCATCGACGCCATAGAGGCGGAGATTGACGCCCTGCTGCGTCCCAACTGTGTCGCCATCGTGCACCGCGCCGTCGAGGGTGAACCCTTCCGGCGGCGGCGGAACGGGCTTTAGCCGGGACCGCTTGGGCTTCGGCTCATCAAGGGCGAACCCGGGCGGGAGCGGCGGCAGCGGGTCGCTCACCGCACCGGCACCCAGGCCTTGCCGTCAAACTCCAGCTTCTGTCCGTTCGGCCCTGTCGCGGTGGGACGGGCTGCACCGCCGCTGCGGCCACCACTGTGGCCAGCCCCGCGAACATCCTGCCCGCGTCTAGCGGTGGACGCTGCCACATCCTGCCCCCTCCGGCGCGTGGCATCCGCCTGGTTATGATAGCGGCGCGCCTCGTCAACCCGCTCCTCCCGGGTGGTGATCATGCTGTCGGTGTTGCGGTCCTGCCGCTGGTTGTCCTGCTCGCGGTCGACCTGCATCAACTGCTGCTTGGTATCCAACGCCTGCATCTGGAGGCCGTGAACCAGATCCGGCGAATATTGGTCCGGCAGGTTGAAGTCGTCGAGGTTGACGCCGTAACGGCCATAAAGGGCGCGGGCCTGCTGTTTGGCGCGGTCGTAGCTGCCCTGGTCGTAGACCGAGCCGAGGATGCCCAGCACGGCGCTGTTGAGGTTTCGGGCATGCTTGAAGTGGTCGGCCGTCCAGCCCTCGGTCTGCTTGGCATAGTCCATCGCACCGTCCGGATCGGCCTGGACGTAGTTCTGCCAGGCTGGCGACCGCGCAGGACCGTTTGCCCCGCCCTGACTGGCATAGGGGCTTGCCGGTGACAGGATCAGGTCGGACAGCGACTGCCGCGCGTTGGCGTCACGGGCCGTCTTGTCACGCAGGGCGTCCATCTGCATCTGCCGCATTTGCTGCTGCTGCTGAGTCGTCTGGAGGTTTGCGGCCTTCGCGTAGATGTCCGCGAGGCTGAACGGCTTCAGCTCGGTGTCGCCGACTATCGTGCTCATCCAACTTTCTCCTGACGTTGGCGCTTGGCTTCGGCGAAGGTCTCCGCAGAAAGCACCTCGCCGGCTATCGTGATCATCTCGGCAAAGTCCTCGCGCCCGGCATCGGCGAGCGCGCTGGCGAGGTTCAGACCGGCGGCTTCGAAGCGCGTGCCGATGTCCTGCCGCCCGCGCTCAGTGTGCCAGTCCGCCGCCTTGCAATAGAGGAAGACCAGAACCTCGCTGTCGTGCTCGTGACCCTGGGTTGCCGCTATCCGCGCAAAGGTCAGCGCCTCACTCAGCGCCATCGCCGACACGTCCTCTTCGGCACTGAAGGCAACGAAGCCATCGTACGCCTTGCCCGCCATGAACCGCAGCGCCATGAGGTCGCCGGTCGCCGCAAGCCTGAGCGCTTCGGCAGGATCAGGTGGAGGCAGAAAGTCGGTGATCCTGGCCCCGCTCTCGCCGACCTGCATCGCGGCCATCAGTAGGGACATGGCTAGATCGTCGGGCTCGCTCACGACATGCCCACCTTCTCGCGTACGATGGCGCGGAGGTATTCGGAAGTAGAGCAACCTGCCCTGCGAGCACGCTCAGCAAGGGCTGCGACAAGGGCTTCATTCGCCCGGAAGGCGACATGGGAATCCTGCAATTTGAGCACGACTGTCATCCGACGTTGTGGTGCCACCTATGCAGCACAATCACGCCGAAAAGTCAAGGAATCCCTCGCATTCCGGCGGTTGTAACAGCCGTAATAGACAGCCGGAATTATTCGGAAAGTCGCTCTGCCGCCGCCAGTGAGCAGTGCAGACCGATCGCGTGTTCTCGCGGAACCGATCCCGTTTCAGGACATTGACGCCCTAGCACGAGCGCTGACCGACCCCCCTTCCCATACAGCGCTACGTCCGATCACTAAACTTTGAGGCGCCCGGCTTGGCTAGGGCGCCTCTTCTTTGTCCAGCCATCAACTTAGAATTAACCCAATCCATGCAGGCTAGGCAAAGCAAACGGCTGCGCCTGGGCACGCGCGGTCAGAAACGGGGGCCGCCATGTCACGTGCGCTTAGCATCGATCTCCTTCCATTTGCAGTCCTGTCGGTGCTGGCGTGCTTTGCGTCGGCCGTGGCCATCGTAGCCAGGTGACGAGCGCGCCGAGGTCGCTGGTGAAAAGCCCGCTGCGTCACTTGCTCGGCTCATGCGCATCTGCTCACGGGATGCCCATGGAAGACTACCGGCAATTCCTGGAGCGGCGCATGCGAGAAGAGCTTGAGCGCTCCGAAACGGAGGAAACGGAGCGCATGCGGCGCCTGCATTGGCGCTGGGCTGGGATGTATCGCGAACGCCTAAAGAGCCTGACCGGCACGGACCTAGACTTCGCTGCCTGAGGATTGCCGAATTGTTCCACATCCGTTCTCATGAGCGGGTGAGCACGTCCCGGCACGAGTCCGGAGGGGTTAGCGCCGAGCGATTTTTCGTTGGTCAGTTGGTCAGTAGATCGCCGATCCAGGCGACCAGCTTCGCGATGAACCAGATCGGCCCGATGGCGCCGCCCGCAATTAGGAACCAGAGCAGCGCCTTGTCCGCTATCGGGTCCGGCGACGGGCGGGACGGGGGCGGCTCGTTCCACTCGGGAGGGGCGAAGGTTCCATGCATCAGCTCGTCCGCCTGCTCGTCGGTCGGTTCGTCCTGCGGCTGGTGGGGCGACTCGCTCATTGTAAGTTCGACCATTCACCAGATCCCATGTAGATCGCATTAACTACGCCGGGTTCCAAGGGCGCGGCGCATTCCCCGCGGAAGGTGCAATTGGCCCTGAATCCGCCATCCCGGATGCGCATTCATTGCCGCTGGAAGCATGAAAGCGATTTGAGAACACAGCACTAGCCCAGCGCTTCGCTACAACTGAAAGGAGGGATCGCCCCGCCTGCAAATTGGGGAGCAGGCGGGGCTAGGGAAGAGACGCCGAAGGAGACGTGCCGCCTCTCCCCCGACGATACGAGGCTGTGGTTTCGAAGACGTTAACGCCCTCGTCCTTAAATGGTACACTTGGGCGAAAAAATGCCTGAATTATGTTGCTTTCTCAGCCTCATAGCAGATGCTACCTACCTGTTAACGACTCGATGCGGGAGGGGTGACCTGCAGGAGTAAGCGACATGCGATTTGCCAATAGAAAGGTCCTTGCAGCCATCGCGGCCGGCTGCGCATTGACCGCGCTCGCATCGCCTGCGTCGGCTGCAGCCGTGCTCGGCTCGACTCTCTGCTCGACCGGAGACATTTCTGGTGCAACGGCATGCCAGGGCTGGTACCAGGGCAATCTCAACTCCGGCAACGCGACCGATCTCGCCAACGAGGCGCTGATCGTCAACTCGCTGCTCGGCACGAGCTACACCGGCAGCAACCTGCCGTTCACCGATGTTACCGGCATTTCCGGCAACACGATCACCTTCGCCTCGGCGCTCGCGGGCACCGTGCTGCTTGGCGTTCACGTCGGGGCAGCCAAAGGCGCGGGCGGTATTGGCTACGACGGAACGGCTTTCTATACGCTGCTCAACCCCGGCAGTAGCGTGACGCTGAACGTGCCTGGCCTGTCCAACGCGCGGGTGTTCTCGGTCGCGGGTGTTCCTGAAGCGAGCACGTGGGCCATGATGCTGCTCGGATTGGGTGGGATCGGCTACCTGCTGCGTAGGAAGCGTCACTATTCCCAAAGCGTCTCATTCGGCGGGCTTTCCGCCGCCTGAACCGTCACACGGACTTTAACGCAACCAGTTAGCCCCGCTCTTGCTATGCACGAGCGGGGCGTTTCTTTCTGCGCCTAATCGGGCAAGGCAAAACCGCTTGGGTGAACGAGGCGGGGAGATTGCGCCGAGTTGACCACGGCCCCGCGGCCCAGCAAACTTGGCGCCATGGAGACCGTCGGCGAGTACGAATATCACGCGAGGGCTCGCGCAGGCGGCGCGCCAGCGGGCCGACGCCAGCGACGATGCGGATCTCGCCCGCAGGCTGCGAGAGGCGGCGGTGAAGCATGAGCGAATGGCGATGCGACTGCGGCGGCTTGCGAGCCAACGCTCACCCTCGCCGCAATGATGCAGGCCCATCGACGGAGGTATTCGGAGGTAGAGCAACCCCTCATGCCAACACGCTCAGCAAGGGCGGAAACTAGGGCGTGGTTCGCCCGAAAGGCTACGTGTTCGTCCAGCATTTCAACACCTCAGTCATCTCGACGATGTGTGTTTCAACTGGAGCACAAACCCGCAGAAAAGTCAGGGACTCGCGCAGGGTTTCTGGCCCGGAACTGCACGCCGCCAGCGACGGTTTCTGGGGGTTAAACAAGTAGTAACTATTGCTGAGCATGATGGCAAAGGAGAAGAGGGGGAGTCGCCGCCACAGGAGACCCCTAATGCTCCCGCCCGTCCCAATTAACGCCCTTGCGATCTCGCTGCTGCTTGTCCTGGTGTGCTTTGCACTGGCAGTGGCCATTGCCGCGCGCGGATGAGGCATTTCCGACCACCCTCATTCTGGTGACCGATTTCCACAAGAGACCATTCCATCCATCGGGTCGCAGCTGATGGAGGCTTCAATGGCAAAACTGATATTCGATTTCGGTGATGCAGTAATCATCGACGAACAAGCGAATCACATCAGTCGGCGTCTATCGACGAGACTTCGACGCATGCTCCGGCCAGCCAAACTCCTGGTCGATGGTCGCGAATTTCTGTGCGTGCTCCGCGATCTCTGCAATGGCGGCCTGCAACTGCAACTCTTCCACGACCTTCCGGAATATGACCAACTAGAGGTCGAGTTTGACAGTGGTCTGCGCTATCCGATCCGCAAGGTGTGGAAATCTGCTGGTCGGATGGGCTGTGCGTTCCTGGAACACGTGGACATCCAACCCATCTTGTCGGCGGAAGGTCTCGCACACCCCAGGCGCCAACCGCGCCTTCAGGTGGATCACGATGCCGTGCTGTTTTCTGACGGGCAAAAAGCTCCAGCGGTAGTTCGCGAAATCTCACAACATGGCGTAGCGCTGGATTGCCCCACCTGGCTGATGATCGACGAGCTTGTGCGCCTGGAGAGCAAAGCAATCCCGTCAGTCTATGCCAAAGTCAGGTGGCGAAGGCCGCCGCGCTACGGGCTGACGTTCAAGCAGACCTTCGGTATGGCCTCATTGGCGAAGATTTGCATGTTAATGTGAGATTCGGGAGCAAATCTGACCAGTGTCGATGGCTGTTGGCGAGGTCTCTGCTGCCAAACCCCGGACGCGCAGTGCCCGCAAATAATCCTTAACGAAACGGGCAGATAAGATACTCCTGCAAAGGAGTGCCGCGATGCAGTTCATCCCTCGGAGCGCCCGGCGGGTCCCCGTAACCCTCACAGCCCGATGCCGTGTGTGTCGGCAGAATTATGCGCTGAATTTACTCGATCTATCGGAATACGGGTGCAAGCTAGCAATCTCACCATTTGACATCAGGGCAGGTGACCGAATTTGTCTTCGCCCTGCGGAACTGGAAGGTGAGTGGGGCGACGTCGTATGGGTCGAGGGAGGAGCTGCCGGTATTCGGTTTGACCGGACCTTGCACCCCGCAGTGGTTGACCATCTGGCGCGGAAGTACGGAAAAGCGCAGAGTCAATCTGCAGTACGCCATGAGGCCAACAACCCGCCGCGGCCCTACCGAATGCCCGTGTAACCTTCAGGCGACACAGAATAAGCATTCGTTTCGTCGAGCTAACTATTTATAAGGACTTGATGTTTATGAGGTCAGGCGGTGCAAGGAAAGGACACGCTGCACATGTCCGGGCAATTGTCTCAATCCTTCGGCAGGCGCGCAGTGGGTCGCCTGCGCCTGTTCTTGCCAGCCCGCCTGGTGTGCGGAGTTGAAGTCAGGCGAGCGATGCTCTGCGATCTTTCGACGGAAGGCGCGATGGTCCTGGCGCCTGGGCTAGATGCAGATGCCAATATCATTCTGCGGTGTGCCAGCTTCGAAGTCCCAGGGCTTGTCCTGTGGTCTGATGGGCAGACCAGCGGCATCAGTTTCGATACGCCGGTAAATTGGGAGGTCGTTCTGGCCACGCGGCAAGAGCAGGACGAGAGAGGGTTCTCCGCCAGGGCTGCCGAGCTTTGGATGAAAGATGCCACCGACAACACCGGGTCAATTATGCGCGTTTGACGCGGCAGGCAGATCACCTGGTGCGCCGTCAGATGTGCGCGCTCGTGACGAGGAGAGAATTATGGCGAAGTTCTACGCCCGGATCGTGCGAGACCGATCCGGGGCCGCTGCAATCGAGTATGGGCTAATCGCAGGACTTGTGGCAGTAGTCATCATGGCGTCGGTGGTGGGAATGGCGTCCGAAGTGAGCAAGACGTACTCGAAAACCGGCGCCGCAATGACCACCGCGAACGCCTAGCTTGCGCATGAGCGTTCCCATTTCTCTTGATGTGCTTGCGCTGATGCTGGTCGTCGCGGGGGTGACGATTGCCTCTCTCGCGTTCCGTAAATAGCGAACGGCGCCTCCATTTCCCCACATCATCGCCATGTCGGAATTGGCATGCATATCCTTCGGAATGTAGACGGCGAAGCGGCCCACCCATAACCTTCGGGAGCCGCGTGTAGCCCGTGCCGCATCGTCTACTGGAGGAAGGTTATATCATGCGCGAGATCTTCATCACGATTGCCGCTGCACTTGCCTTGGCTGCCGTGCCTAACTCGGTTCAGGCGGCGCCTTGCAAGGACGCCAAGGGCAAGTTCATCAAATGTCCGCCCAAGCCGGCCGCTGCCGCGAAAAAGGCGCCATGTCGCGACGCCAAAGGCAAGTTCATGAAGTGCAAGTGACCTGACCTGGCAGGATAAACAGGGGAGCGGGCCGGCCTTAGTGCTGGCCCGCTTTGCATTTGTTATCGATGGCCGAGCCGGGTGACCCGGCCGACCTCGTCTTTGCCACGCGAAACTCTCATCGACCGTCCCCATGGGCTTGGCCGTTTTCCTATTCGCGCGTACCTTTGCGTCTCGGTTCATGGTCATGGAGCACGTATGCGCACGGCAACACTGATCTTGGCTGCCTGGGCCATTGCCAGCCCGGCGGCCGCGCAAGTGCGATTGCTGCCCGCAGACCAGGCCGCAGCGTTTCGTGCCGCAGGATTCAAGAAGGTTGGGACGCAGTGGCGCGGTTGTGGGGACCCGGGTTCCTCCGGATACGTCCCCGGCAGCATCGATATGGTCAAGGATCTGAATGGCGACGGCCGGCTGGAGGCAATCATCAGCGAGGGCAGCACGTTCTGCTATGGCGCAACAGAAGCGGGGTACGCGATCGTCAGCAAGCAGGCCAATGGCACTTGGCGGCTGGTTACGAAGGGCTCCGGCGTGGTCACCCCATTGTCGACCCGGGGAACCGGTGGATGGCCTGACCTGGAAATTGGCGGGCCTGGGTTTTGCTTCCCCGTTCTGAGGTGGTCAGGAACGGAATACAAGCTGCACCGCCGAGCCTACGAGGGAAAACCCTGCCGGTGATTCTGTGAGCCTCTCAGCAGGTTAAACACCGCACTCGCGAGTTGCCGAACCTCTGGGGGACCACAACGGTATCTTGGCTTCGGCGTCGACCGTGCTGCCGATCAGCGCCGCAGACGTCACGAACGGAAATACCTTCATCGACTGCCCCCTGTAGGTTGTTGCCGCAGCACATCGTGATGCTTGCTCATGCCATCATTGAGAGGATTGCCCAAGCGAGCAACGTGCCCAACGCGAATAGAGGCCACGAGCCGTAAAGGTCTGCACCCCGCACGACGAGATGTTGGATTTGGAGCACTCCTCCCGTCGATCCGGCAGCCCCAACCAAAGTCGAGACCAACCACGACAACAGCGCACCGAGCGGTATTGCCTTGATCAGTTTGACCATTGGATCGTTTCTCCCTTCACGGCGCAGAGGGCGGCAGATCCTCCGAGGCGATCATTTTTGGCACCCTTACCGCGACCATGCGCAGGATACGGCGTAGAGCCTCCGGACGGCTCAGCGTCGCATCGTTGGCCTTGATCCACAAGTCCAGCAATTCGAGGTCGTCGGCTTGGAGGCGGACTCCGATCATCTGGCCAGTGCCTGTGGTCACCGGCCGCCCCCTCGATTTTTTGTTATCGCTAATTGACTTGGTCATGACATTAGCGTTATCACTAATTCGAGCCGAGCGGAAGCTACCAACGACCGCCCGGCTCTGATCGCAACCTTGCACGAACAAGGACACGACTATGACCACGGATAACACCGGTGCGCCTGGCGCGCACGTATTTGATCCCAAGACATGGCTGGCCGAGTTTCAGCGGTGCGGCGGCTACTGGATCGTCACCGATGGGCGGCTCGCCGGGATGGGCGTCTATCTCGACGGCAACATGGACCACGAGGAACGGGCCTGCGTGGCCCTCAGGGCGTTGAAGCGCGACCCCGAGCAGATTGAGGCCCTGCGCGCCTACCTTGCTGCCGAAGCCGGGAGGGCATGACCATGACACCGACAGTCTGCCCAACTCGCCGAGAGCTTCTGAAGATTGCCCCTGCGGCTGCGCTCGGCATCGCAGCGCCTGCCTTAGCTTTGGTGCCTGCCCATGGCGATGCAGCCATCATCGCGGCATGGAAGCGCCGCGTCGCCGCTTACAGGACCTACAACGGAAGCCCGATGAACGACGAGGAGGCGGAAACGGCCTTCTGGCCGGTGATCGACCAGTGCGACAAGGTCATCCACGCTGCAACCGCATCGACGCCGCTCGGGGTGGAAATTCAGATCTGGGTCGGGCTCCACAACAGCGCGGCTTGGGGCAGCGTGGAGGAAAACGCCTTCCTGGCCCGCGATCTCGCATTCATGGAGCAGCACCAGTCTACCTTCGACTGGAATGTTCTGCCGGTGATTGCCGCCATCCGGTCCCTACGCGCAATGGGGAGCCGGTGACATGGCGACCGCAGCAATCGCACCCCGCACCGCCCTGCCCTTCATCCACCCCGACGACATGCCCGACCGCTACTGCCTGCCCGGCATCGGCACATGCATGGAGCCGCTGATCGCGAACGGGTCACTGGTTGCGTTCGACAAACGGGAGAAGCCTCGTCGCGGCGACATCGTCTGCCTGATCTTCACCCGCGCCTCGGCGCAGCGCTACGGCGTTCCCGGCATGATCAAGCGGCTGGCGATGGACGTGCCGGACGGGTTTGATGGCTTCGACACGCTGGTCGTTGTCGAGCAGATCAACCCGGTGCGCACGCTCACGTTCTGGACCTCGGAATTGCTGGCCGTTCACAAGTTCATCGGCCTGCCCGAACGCCGCAGCGACGGCGGGGCATGGGTCCGCCTCCCGAAGAGGGAGGGCTGATCATGGGTAGGATGGAACAGTTCGTGCCGGCGCCGCCGGCTGCGATCACGCGCGTGCTCGCGACCTTCGATCGGAACCAGCTTGAGGGCTTCATCGCCGTCGCGCTCGACCTGCTCGACCTTGCTGACGGCGATCCCGAGGCCGAGGACAGCACCGATCTGGAGGACGACTTCGCGCACTCGGAAGCGGCGGAATACCATTGGCAGCGGCAGGACCCGGACAGAGAGGCTGGAGCCTATGCTGAGTGGCACACCCTGCAGGCCGATCAGCGGCAAGCCGGTGCCTGCCTGGTCAACGCCTGCGGGCATGAGGATGACGAGGCTGGCGGCGACGAGACGGACGGCACCGGTGCCGAGGACGAGGAGGTCGCCTGGTTCCGCCACCTGAAAGCTGGCCCGGGCTGCACCGTGTCCGACTCCGACACCGGGGAGGACGGGCTTTAAGCCAACGGCAGGCGCGCCGCACAACAGAGCGCCGACTAACCTTCGCCCCGCCTGCACCATGCCCCCGGTGCGGCGGGGTCTTTCATACCAATGCGCAGTATACCACCTGTAAGATAGTGCGTGTTGGAGGTCTCCTAGTCAGCGTAGCCAGTGCCGCTAGCGTAGCGGATCAGCTGCAAATCGCATTGCTCGATAGAGTGTCGCTCCCGATTGAACCCTACACACAGATCGAATGGCATCCCATCTTTTAAGCGGTAAATGCGGATTGTATGATGCCGCGCATCATCATCCAACGTGGTGCGATATTGGATCGCGAAGATGAGGTAGACCGGCAGCCGCTGGTTGTTGAGGCCGGGGCCGATCACATCGCGGGACTCGGCCTCGAAGTCGATCGTGAAATTGAATGGATGCTTTCGGCCAGGCATCACAAGGGAACCATCCCACTGGATCGGTTCCCTTTTTAGTTCACCAATGCTTTCCTGCATGAACCGCTCAGGGTCCATGACGCACAGAGTGGGCCAAATATTTACTTGGAGCGCAGGCGATTGCCCCAGGTTCTGTATTTTCCCATGGAAGTGGATCCGCCATTGTCCCTTTCCATCAAGGTAAGGGCCCTTTTTCACCTTAACATCGGCATCTATCCAGGGTCTGAGTTGGCCAACCAGGCCTTGGTGTGCCAGTTCATTGGCTTCTCTCGCCCTTGCGAGCCCGATCCGGCTTTGGTTGATGGTGACTATCAGACCGGCCGCGCCAATGCAGGTGACCAAGAACCCCCACTTCGCCCAAAACGCGCTATCTTCAGCAGCGTTTGCCGCATTCCATTGCGCGCAAAGGTCGCTTTCGTCCTTGCCCCTCGGGTAGCTGCATGGGGTGCGAAACTGGAAGGGTTGAGCGTCCGGCTGAGCCGTGGCGGAGGGTTCGACCTCAATTTGCTTGTCGGCGGCGTAACGATAAGCTTCGTATCGGTCGCTGCCAGAATTGCCTGATGCGCCAAGCATCAAGCCGTAGCCGAACGTGCACACAAGCAGCATCAACCCGACAGCCGTGATGATGAAGCTTCTTTCGCCCCCCAACATGGTCAACGTCACCGCTACTAGTTTACCCCAGCTGATCTTGTTGCGCACGTTCGGCCCAGAGTCCATTGCGCCAGCTCCGAGAAAACGGCGCGGGCAGGTGAACTACAATAGCAATCGCCCGCTATGTCGTGGCTTCTCCGCGTGGGTATGGTCCAGCCAGACTCGGCCTGGTCTCGCTTCGGGTCGCATCGTACCAGGTCAGGTCGAGTCACCGTAGGGATGCCTGATGAACGAGAACGCTGAAATGCCCGTCGCCCACGCCCCTCTTTCGGATGACGCGCTCGCGTACGTGGGGCCGTTGCTGGAGCGGGCCTTTTTGCTGCCGAAGGATGCAAGCTTCGATAGGCTTCTGGCGCAACTGGATCAGGTCGCCCTATTCGACGATCGCAACAACGGTAGCAAGCATCAGCACTCTGGTGAACCGATAGCCCGCATGGGGCATTGAGGCTCTAATAAGGTAGTGGGAGGGTCCTATGGGCCAGAGCATACCAGTTGGGCCATGGCCCGACTTCGAGACCGCCGAGGCGTTCGGCGGGAATGCGATCAAGGCTGCAGCCGATGAGAAGGGTGAGATCGTCACCGAATGGGCGGCAGTCCTTCGTGAGGATGGACTGTGGATGGCGGAGGGGTTTTCCTATCCAAGGCACAACTTAAGCGGCGAAGGCACTTTCATCATTGCTGGGGGCAGCTGACCCTATTCGGCTACGTACCCCGCCCGCGTCTTACACCAGTCGAGCACATCACGCAGCAGATGGATCTGCTGGTTAATCGGCCGGCGTTCACGACGCGGCAGCGCTGACTTCTCCCCCTCCAGTTCTGCAATGCGCGCTTCGATCTCCACAACGCGTTCTGCGATGCGATCAGCCATCCGCCAATTCCTTCAGCAGGCGTGACGCTGCCCGCCGCAGGGCAACAGCCTCGTTGGTGCTGCACCCATGCTTCCAGGCGCCATTGGCGCGGCCACGCGGGGCGCCGGGCGACAACCCACCATGCGACTTACACACCCGCTTTCCCCTTACGGCAGGGCAGCCGCACGACTTGCCCGCTCGGTTCCGGGCTTGGCAACGCGGCGCATTGCGCAGGTTCGCTGGCTCCCGCGTCATGGGGTTGGCGGCCGGTTCCACCTGCCCCCCGCTCGTCGTGGTAGTGGACATGTTGGTGGAGGTCCTTGGTCACTTTGATCGATTGGCGAGCAGTGCGGCGCTTACCCTTCATCGCCTGCAACTGATCCATTTGCATGGCGTAGGTCCGCGCCAGCTTGCCCACGAGCGCCGCATCCCGATCGAGCACCATGCCGCCGCTGTTCAGCGCCTGCGCGGCAAGACGCATTGTGAGCAGGTGCACCGCGACAGACTGGGCAACCAACGCGGCCTCTGCCGTGGTCTTGGGCTGGGCACTGGCGACCATCGCCAGGATCGCGTTCAGTTCCGTCTCGTTGGGCTTCCACGCCGCGTCTTGGTCGTCGTAGACCTGTCGGCACAGGCCCTTCAGTTCCCCGGTGAACGAGCGGATCACCGACATTGACCGCGTGGCGAAGGCATCGGCCAGCGTCAGTTCCCACAGGTCAGCATCGGAGTGCGGGGCGTGAATGGCGTAGTGATCGCCCTCGCGCTCGAACATCACCGCAGGCGAGAGTGGCCGCTTCTGGGCGCGTGACAGAGCCTTGCCCTTCGAGGCCTTCAACTGCGGCAAGGGTTCAGGTTTGGACCGATGCCGACGCTTGCGCGGCTTGGCGGCTACGTCTTCCCCGCGCGGGTCGATGTCTTCAGGCGGACGCTTTGGCATGTGGACCTTCGATGGAAAACCAACTGACCGGCGTGGACGGGAAAGGTTGCCCCTTATGATCAACCCACTGCCCGCGCTTCCACACCGCCGCCTTGAGCGTACGACTGTCCGCGAAGCGCACGTAGCCCACCTTCTGCACCGTGTTCGCAGGCGGCTCGTCAATGTCATGCTGTTCCAGCGTGAACCGACAACCAAGGATCCTTAGTTCAACAGGCATGGCGAAGGTCGCTTTGTTCGTGGCTCGCCAACCAGGCCGAATATGGCAGGGTGCGCCCGCAGGCATTCTGCAGATTCGTCCGGTGACGGTCGGGCAAACCCTTGCCAGCCAGAAAACGGGAAAGGGTCGCCGCAGGGACTCCCGAAGCTGCGACCATCGCCCGCTGCCCACCAGCCCCACAGGCCGCGCGTGCCCACTCGCGCAGGTTGGTCACGTCAGTGCGCAGATCGGCCGCCGCAGGTTTCAGTGAGATTTCAACATCAGATTTCAGTTGACCCGGCACACCCTCAGACTGGTTACCTATATACCGTGCAGTTACTGCACCACAGGAAGGGGCCTCAAGCCCGCACATTCCCGTCGTTGGTGTTGCAGATACAACAACGGAAGATTTCACGTCCGTTGCAGTTACTACAACGGAAAGGGGGTTCTGCGTTGCAGTTCTCGCACCGCCGAATTTCTTCCGCGTTCCAGCCTGAGGCCGCCAGTCCCGGTACTCGTGTGTAGCTGGCTGGACGCGCTTACCCTCGCCCGTGGGGATGAATGTCAGCCGATACGTCCGTACTTTCGACTGGTGGCGGTTGGCGTCAGCGGTGCATTCAACGAAGCCCTTCTCGATCAGCTCCGCCACGGCCTTGCTGTTGGCGCCGTGGTTCTGGTCGCCCAGGGCCGTGCCGATCTCGTGGACACTGATACCGATCCGGCCGTTGTTGAAGCCATCGTGCCGGGCCTGCAGGACTTGCAAGACCACGCGGGCCCGTAGGCTCAGGCAGCGCCACGCGACGCTGTCCTGAACCCGACGAGGCGCCATGTAGAAGTTGCCCCCATGGTCTGGCTTCTGCGGGCCGCTGGCCATCAGGCAGCCTCACCCCACAGCTCGCCCTGATTGCGTACGGGAGCAGGCGGGCCATACTCCGGCACAACCCAGACGACCTGATTGCGGCCGGACGCACCTTTTCGCCGAAGTCCACTGTCAACGATCTCACCACGGGCTTTCAGCGTCGAGAGGCGTGGGCGCGACGAATACCGCTCCCACTCGTAGGTGTCGGCCACCTCGTCGGCCGTGCACCCGCGAGAACCATTTGCGAGGATCAGGACGAGCGCCTTGGCCTCGCGCGTCTTCGCCACCTCGGCAACGCTCTCAGCGGCTTCGAAAGCCGTTTCAGGCGAGCCCGCCTTCGCGGTCGGGCGCTTCGGATAGTCAGAGGACATGAGCGCCTCCATCGGTGGCGAGACCGGCGCGCTCGGCCAGGACGGTAAACCAGTCCTGCTGGGCGGTGGTCATGGGCGTGGGATCGACGATCAGCTGACCGAGGAAACTGCCGCTCTTGCGAGTCAGCCGTTCACCAATTGTGAGGATCGCCAGCGCCAGTTCGCGGCGGCGTTCGAAGGTGATGGGATCAGCCATTGGCTGCCCTCCCGAAGGCCAGGGCAAACATGCGGTGAGCGTCGGACTTCGAGATCCTGCCCCGGTCGGAAAAGCCTCCGCGCAGCATCCACCGATCGGCATCAGCTTGCAGGCGGTTGCCGAAGCGGCGGGTTTCCGCTACATCAACCGGGTCGATACCGAGGCTTGCCAGGGCCTTTTCGATGCGGGGGTTGTGAACGGTCAGACGTTCACGCCCCCGGCGCATTTCAGGGGTGCGCGCCCCTTCCGAGACGGGCATGGATCACGCCGCCTCGCTGGTGGACTGGCGGACTCTTTCAGCCAACCACGCCTCGGTCTGGGCGGGATCATAGCGCACCAGACGACCGAGCTTGATGAAGGGCGGACCGTCTCCGCGGCAGCGCTGATTGGCGAGCGTCTTGGGGGCGATACCCCACCGCGCCGCCTGTTCGTTTTCCGTGAGCAGCATTTACGCTTCCCTGCTTTCCCGACTGAGCCACCGTGGCCGAGCGGGTTGCACAGGGATTTACGGGGGCCTGCCCCCCACTAAGCCACCCCCTTAGTGGCGTATGTTCTCGCCCCTCTGGATGTATGCTCTGGCGAACTTCCTCATAGCACTTTTGGTAATCGACAGGGGCATGAGGTCCGCGAAGAGTTTCATCGCCGCTCGATAAATCGGGTTGCTGGACTTGATTTTTTCAGACCAGGCTTGGACGGCGCGAGCACTGATTTGTTCGCCCCGCCTTCCCCGCATCCCCGATCGTGCTAATTCATTGGCCACGAGCACCCGGGCATCACTGTCGGTCCATCCCCGGCTAATCGCGGCATGGACCAAGGCGACGGCTCGGGCTTCTTGTGCTCCATCCAGGAAGCTTGCTGGAGGCCTGCCCGGAGTCTTGATCGCATCCACCACGCTCATCATGGGCTGCTTCTGACCCACGCTGAGTTTCTCCAGCCGCGCAAGCAAGTCTCGTAGGGCCACCAAGTCGCATTCGAAGCCTGGCAGGCACTGTAAGAGCCGCATGACTCCCACAAGAGCCGCAACGTGGCCTGCGATCAGTTCCCCCGGGTTAGCAGACAGGAACGCTCGATCGATAGCTCGCATCCACCGACCCAACTCTGGACCGAGCAGTTCCGCCGGAACATTCGTCAAGTCGAAGGTGTCATCTTCTGTCATTTCGCCTCCGCAGGCGATCCGCAGTGTGAGGTGACACGGCAGGCGGTGCGGTTCCGCCGTTCGGGAGCTACCCTAGCCGCGCCACCAACTCAGGCCCGTGCTGCGAGCGAAACCACGTTGGTCTTGTCCTGTCTCATCAGCAGCCCGGCAACGTGATCGGCCCACGCTTGCAGTGCCATCTTCTTTTCCGGCCCCCAGTCGTGGAGCTGGTACACCCCGGCAACGCCCGACTTCGAGCCACTAACATGGTTGAGGATGGCCTCGGTAACTTCGAACCGAACGCCGAGCCGCTGCATGCCGGTTGCCAGTGTACGGCGCAGGTCATGGTAACGCCACGGTGCTATGGGTGGCATGTCCTTATCCTTCTCCGCGAGCGCCGCGATCTCCCGATCAAGCCGCCGCTTCGCCCGCGAATGGCCACTGATCGAGGTTTCGCCCGTCGTGCTGAACACGAATCCCTTGCGCGGCCAGCCATCCTTGCGCTTGGCCCGCTTGGCCAAGGCATCCAGCTCCTTCACCGCTAAATCCGAAAGCGGGATCACCGAGGCATTCGCGTTCTTCGCGCGCTCGGCAGGTAGCACCCACCACCGCCCAGCCTTGTCCAGTTCCGACCATTCCAGGCCGGAGACTTCCTCCAGGCGCTGGCCGGTGACGATGAGCAACCGCACAAACGGTCCGAAGGGATAGCCAAGCTTCTCCGAGGCCTGCCACGCCAGCTTCAGTTCCTGATCGCTCAGCACCCGGTCGCGCTTCACTGGCAACGGCGGGGACTCCATCCCCATGATCGGCGAAGCATCGATCACGCCCTCGCTCACCGCCCAGCGGAACAGCCGGCGCAACACCGCGAACAGGTTGCGGCAGGTCGCCACTTTCTTGCGCACCGGCGCCAGCACGGCGCGGATGTCGGCGCGGGTAATCTCGTGCAGCGGCTTCTTGCCCAACACCGGTGTGGCGTAGAGCCGCAGCAGTGCCTCGCCGTCCTTGTGCGAGGTCTTCCACCGGACCTTCAGGCAGTCATCCACGAAGCTCTTGGCAAACCCGTCAAAAGCGAGATCGATCGCCTTGCGGGCATAGTCCTGCTTCCGCTGCTGCGGGTCCTCGCCTCGGGAAACAACCGCCGCCAGGTCTTCCGCCTGCTTGCGGGCCTTGTCCGGCGTCAGGCTGCCATGCTTGCCGATGGTCACGCGGCGGGTGCGCCCAGCCCGTCCACCGAGCCGGTACTGGAACAGGTAGGTCTTGGTTCCGCTCGGCATAACCTTGAGCCCGAACCCGGCAACCTTGTCGTCCCACAGCACCACCTCGGCGGCGGCGGGCTGCATCGCGTCCACGCTGCTCTTATTGATCCTGCCTTTGGCCATGTGCTTACCAGAGCCCTTTCCAGTAAGCACGCTAGCGGGAAGTGCCGTGAACAGCAAGGGAACAGCGGGAACATGCCCCTGCGCTATCCCCTGCATTCCTGCGCGAGTCGCCGCAGAACGCCGTTGGTGCACCGCCTAACTTTTAATCAGTAGGTCGCTGGTTCGAACCCAGCAGGGCTCACCACCAAACGAGTTGCCGAAAGACACGCTGTTCCTCACCAGGGACCATGCCCGCCTCCGGCTGGAGGGCGGACGGATCACTGCAACCAGGAACGATCGCACTCGGGCTTAGGCTACGGGCCTCCGGTGGCCTTCGCCGCCGGGCTGCATAAGCAACAGCCTGCACCGCTACGCCCTACGGGCTTCGCGGCACAGGCCATTGCTTACTCCGCGCTCATGCGCAACAAAACGGTGGGCCCCGGCCCCGCTCAGCCTTTCAGTTCACGACCGATGGTCATCCCGGCGACCCGGCCCATGGTGATCGCATTGGCAACCGAATTGCCGCCGCCAACGTAGCGTTCTCCGAGCACGCCGCCACTGGCCTCTCCGGCCGCGAAGAGACCGGGGATGATCTGGCCATCCATGTCATACGCGTGGCAATCGGGATCGATGCGCGGGCCGACGCCGGTCAGAATGAACCCACCCAGCCCGATCCGATAGGCATACCACGGCCCCTGGTCGATGGGATGTATCTGGTCCATTTCCCGGTCGAACCAGCGATCCTTCCCGGCGCGGACGTCCTCGTTCCATTGCTCGATTGTCACCCTGAGCGCCTTGGGTCGCATGCCGAGCTTCCCGGCCAGTTCCTCGATCGTGTCGCCCATGATGATGTCGCCGCGCTTGACGGAATCCAGCACGAACTGGGGATCCCATTCCGCCGAGATGAGGGCGCCGCTAGGGTCCGACCGCAAGCGCGCGCCTTCATCGAAGATGCCCCAGGTCTTGAAGCCCTGAGCCTTGATGAGCCCTGGCATGACCGCATAGGGAGCCGTCTCGGCAGCGAAGCGCTGGCCGCGCGCGTTGACGTAGATCGAAGACTTGGGCTGCCGGCCAGGATCCCCCGGAGGGCAGTTGGGCAAGATCCACGAATGGGCGGCCAGACCGCAGTCCTTGCCGATGATGTCGGCATTTGCCTGCTGGCCGAGCGCCACGCCGTCGCCGCGGTTGTTGGGGCAAGCTACGGTTTGCGGGCGGTATCCCGCCGGCAAGGTGTCGTAGGCATCGGGGAACCAGGTTCGTACCAGCGCTTCTTCTGCGCGGGCCAGACCGCCGCAGGCGAGCAGGACGGCACGCGAGCGGATCTGCTGCCCATCGACCACGACCCCGCGCACGGCGCCGTCCTCGACGATCAATTCCCGAACACGGGTCTTCAAGGCCACTTCCACGCCCAGCACGGCCCGGCGATTCTCCATGACTTCAGCATAGGCGCGGCCCCCTTCGGGCGGGCGATGACCACGCGGCGGCCATTCGACGCCGGCGGCATAGAGCCCGCCGGTTTCAATCGAGGTGGCGTAGATCGGCTGCACCGGCTTCTTGGCGACCTGCTCAGGGTAGTTGACGCCCAGCTCGATCAGCCATTCGAGCGTTGGCGTGGCCTCCTCGCAGAACCGGCGGACGACCGCGGTGGGCAGGCGCCAGGCGTTCAGCGTCATGTAGTAGTCGAAATATTCGTCGATGGAATCCTTGAACCCCAGCTTGCGCTGCACGCTGGTGTCGGCTGCATTGAACACCCCGTCGGAAAGTCCGGTGGAGCCGCCGACATGATCGTCGGCTTCGATGATGAGCACCTTGCAGCCTGCTTGGGCCGCCCAGATGGAGCCCGACAGTCCGGCCCCGCCGCCGCCGACAACAATCAGATCGTAGTCGAACTCTTGATTCATCGCATCCTCCAACGCGGCCGGTTCTGGGGGCCATAATGATGGGTCATGATATTACAGATAGGGCACTCGCGATCCACTGAATCCTCAAGTTGACGCGCGAACGGTGCCTCAGTCCGGACGGCGCGGGCACGGTGGGCCACCTGCGGCGCTGATGACGCATCCTCCCGGCGCAGGTGAAGTAAATCGCCACGCTCGCAAAAGTATGCCCACTTGACATTGCCGTCAATTTAAACAGCCAAATCGGCAGGGGTCAAGCTGATTAGAAAGCGACCAGCCCCCAATGGCCGTTGGCCATGCGCGGCGCGACCTTGCCAACCTGCTCACGGGCTACGGCACGGAACGGGCTATGGGTAGCAGCTCATGCAGAAGCGATGTAATCTCAACAGGATACCATACTTCCAGCCTTCGCACACGCGGTGGCTGCCGTTCCCCGCGAGGCGCGTTGACGCATACGCATTGACATCTCCGTCAAGTTGAGGCTCTCCTCGCCTATCCGGCCAGCACAGCGGCTAGAGGTACCTGATTGCCGATGGCACCAAAGGGCCGCGTCTGGGGTGATGCGATATCTCTGCCTGGGGTCAGCTTGCGGTTGAGCAGGGCCGGGCGGAAGTATTCGGGATCATGCGGGCCCCGCTTGGGAGCTCATGTGCGAACCTGAGGAGAGGTAACAATGCAGTTTTCCGTGCATGCTCCGCTGGGGGACGTAACGCCGGGCGAATTCCAGAACATCGATGCGGTGCGAAAGATCGCAAACGCCTTTGAGGACGCGGGAATCGCCGCCTGCTACGTCACTGACCATCCGGCGCCTTCGGCCGAGTGGCTGCACGCCAATGGTCATGACGCCCTTGATCCGTTTACCGCGCTTGCGTTCATGGCCGGTGCCAGCACGCGATTGCAACTCATGACCTTCGTCGTCGTGCTGCCTTACCGAAATCCGTTCCTGACAGCGAAGGCGGCAGCGACGCTGCAGGTCCTGTCCGGTGGCCGGCTCATTTTGGGCGCAGGCGGCGGTTACCAGAAAGTGGAGTTCGAGGCGCTGGGCGTGGACTTCCACAAACGGGGCGCCCTCTTTGACGAAGCCCTGGAGGTGATCGACCTGGCGTGGAAAGGTGGCGCGGTCGTCAAGCGAGGGCGCAATTTCAATGCCGCAGAAAATGAACCGCGGCCAATTCCCGTGCCGCGGCCGCCGATCTGGATCGGCGGCTCGACCGAAAAGGCGGTGCATCGGGCAGCCAGGTGGGGCGACGGCTGGCTGCCGGTGTTCGCCGCTCCTACCTTGGCCAAGATCAATCAGGAAACCTTCATCCAGTCGGACCAGGAATTGCGAGACAAGATCAGCCTCTTAAAGGAACTGAGGGCGGCCGCCGGGCGGACAGGCAAGCTGGAAATCGGCATGGCGCCTCGGCAGCAGCCGCAGCCCGGCACACGCGAGGCAGCGGATCGTTATCTGGAATCATTGGCGGCGCTGAGCGAAGCAGGTGTCACCTGGGGTGTAGTCGACCTGCCGCACAAGAGCCTCTCATCGCTTCTGGAAAACGTCCAGTGGTTCGGCGAGGAAGTGATTGCGCGCATGGATGCGTCGCTCCGCCGCGATGACTAGGCCGCCAAACAGGCAATCACCTCTCCGGGAAGAGATCTTGTGCAGGATATAACTGTCACCATTGCCGCCTTGACCCGGCGAATCGAGGAACTCGAGGACGAGCGCGCGATCCGAACCGTGCTGTCCGACTATGCCTTGGCAGTTGATGGCAATAATGCCGAGGCCATGGCGCAGCTCTACGCGGAAGACTGCGCAATCGACATCGACTCCGCCGTATTCTTCAACGGGCGTGAAGATGCGAAGCGCATTGTTACCGGCGAAGCGCACCAGTCTATCCTTCCCGACTGCGCCCACATCATGGGTCCGTTCTCGATCGCTATCGACGGCGACAGGGCCGTTGCAACCGGCTATGCGACGATCTTCGTCCGGCGCGACGGCGAGGTGGGAGTCTGGCGCCAAGCCTACGGGCGGTGGGAACTGGTCAAGCGTGACCGGCGCTGGCAGATTCTGTGTCGCCAATCGCGCAGCACCGGGCGCGTGGAGTCCCAGTCGATACTCAACGCCGCGCTGCAGAAGGATGCGGGCCGGTAAGCCGGCTACCGCCGCGCATAGCCCTGCACAGAGCGCAGGCTGCGCGTGGACTCCTCATCGGTGTCGAGCCGGCAGAGGCGGTTGCCCACCTGAGTGTACTTGTAGGAATTTTGCACTGCCGCCCGATAAGGCATGTCAAGCGCTTCCCACAGTGCGCGAACCGTTCCTTGCGTGGCGATGGTCGGCTTTGCCGCGATCTTGGCGGCCAGCGCGCGAGCCGTGGGGAGCAGCTCCTCACGGGAGACAACCTGCGAAACCAGTCCGATCCGCAACGCGGTTTCGGCGGTGATCCGCTCGTCACTGCCCATCAGGACCATGCGCATGATCTCGCCATAAGGCATTCGATGCATGACCCCGATTGGCTCGCACGCGGATACCAGGCCGAAGCTGGTATGCGGATCGAAGAACTGGGCGTCGTCCGAACAGATGATAATGTCGCTTTCGTTCAGAAAGTAGAACGCGCCGGCAGCGCAGAGGCCGTGCACGGCGGAAACAACGGGCTTCCAGCACAGGTTGTTCTTCGGCCCCAGAGACTCACCCGGGTCGCGCTCGTCGAAGGGCATGTCGGGGTATTCGATAATTCGGTCGTCCATGTCCGCGCCGGTCGAGAAGGCGCGGTCGCCGGCGCCGGACAGGACGGCGGCGCGCAAGTCCGGATCGTGCTGAAAAAGCCGCCACGCCGAACGCATTTCGTCGAGCATCCGCTGGTTGAAACTGTTCAACCGGTTTGGCCGGTCGAGGGTGATGGACAGCACCCGATCCGCGCCCTTTTCGTAGCGGATAGTTTCGAACGAGTCTGGGTCATAAGTCTTCATGAGGCGTCCTATGCATGTAAGGGGCAACGGTGAACAGCCCGGCGCGCTGCCTTGGCATCAAACCAGATGTTCCTCGGCGGGCGGGCCGCCGACCTTGCGGAAATTCAGCTCCAGCGTGACTCCATTGGGGTCGTTCACAAGAATTTGAGTCAGGCCCAAGCTGGGGTACTCCGCTATCCGGTGCGGCAATCCCCGGCTCGTAACGCGCTCGAGTGCATCTGCGAAATTGTCGCAGGCGAAGGCTACGTGGTCGATCACGCCGGAACCGTCACGGTGCAGATCGGTCTTGCCGGCGAGGTCCCCCAGCCTGGCTTCGATCCTTGCCATTTCGCGATCGTACTGCGAAGCGTCGAGCTTCACGACATGGACGACGGGCACTCCGGCGTCGTCATACAGCCATGCCCCGCTCCCCGGCTTGCCCGGGAACGCCCCTGAGCTGAGACCTACCACATCTTCGTAAAAGGCTATGGTAGCAGCGATGTCTAACGTGCGCAGGTTCCAGTGTTCCAGCTTGGGCATCGAACGGTTCCTTCCAACTCTTGCCCTCGACAATCTCGATACCGCGCTCGGGACAGGCCCGCGTAGTGCCGATCGCCGCCATTGCTGCCCGGGGCCCGCTCCCGCGCAGCGCGCGTTCCCGGCGCAGCGCCGCCCATCGACACTGATCTTCACGATGGCAGCCTTTCAGGATGTGGCCGCGACAGGAGGCCGTTGAGCGCGGCTACGAGTGCCATGGGTTGCTCAAGCATGATGTGGTGATCGGCCCCAGGAACTGTCACTGGTTCGCCGCAGGCCGGCATGTGATGGAGGAAATTGGCGACGTTCTGCGGCGTCAGGAACGAGCCGGCCTCGCCACGCACCAGATCGACGGGAATTCTCTGAAACGACATTTCCTTCACCATGTCAGGCCGGTCGGTCGGCGCTATGGTAGCCGGGTCGAATTTCCACCGCCAGCGGCCGTCCTCACCACGACGAACGGAATGTCGCGCGACGTAGGCCAGGACCTCTGGTTCCAGACCTGAAGTGGGCGGAATCAGGCGGTAGCGGGACAGGGCCTCGTCCAGCGTCTCATATGTTCGTTCCTCCCCCTTGGGCAGTTCCTTGCCGGTGTGCTTGTGGAACACCCGGGCTTCGAGGGCGATCACCCGCTGGAACAGTTCAGGCGCGGTCATCGCGGCATGGAGCGCAGGTGTCGCGCCGAAGCTGTGCGCGACTGCGACGACGTCGCGCAACCCGGCATGGCGGGCGACCGCGATGAGTTCGCGGGCATATTGCCTGCGTGAATAGGCCGGCCGGCGACCACTATCCCCCATCCCCGTGAAATCGGGCGCAATCACCCGGAACCGATCCGCAAAGTGAGGGGCTATATGGTCCCACCAGCGCGCATGCGCCAGCACCCCGTGCGCCAGCAGGAGGCCGGGCTTGTCGATCTGATCCAGACCCCAGGTGCGATAGCTCACAAGGGCCCCTTCGACCTCTACCTCGCGCACTTGGGCCGTCTTGCTCCATGCCTGACGAAGCCATTGAGGCAGTTGGCTGCCGTCGCCGCGGGCGTCTTCGGACTTCGGCAGTGTGGATGTCATCGGGGATACGGCTTCGTGCATTGCGAGGAGTTTCAAGGCGCGGCGATCAGACGCCTTGCTGGCCTGACGAGCTAGCAAAGCCCCGACTTGACGGAATTGTCAATACCGGTGCATCAACGCGGCACCAGCCTGGTCCCCACCGGGCGGCATCCCTGGCGCTGATGACCGGATGACGGGAGAAGGTCGATGCAGTGCAAGCCGATGGACCGCGGATTTGGCGCGGTCATCACCGGATTGGATGTGTCCAGTCCTTTATCCGATGCCGCCGTTGAGGAGCTCCTGCGGTGCCTTTACCGGCACCGGTTCATTGCGGTCCCCGGACAAGACCTGGACGAAGACAGCTATATCGGATTCAGTCGCCGGCTGGGCAGGCCAATAGTCTTTTTCGATCCGGCACAGCGCGATACCTGCAAGCCGGAACTGATCGTCATCAGCAACCGCGCCGATACCATCCCGGAAAATCGCGATTTCGCTCTGCACTGGCACTCTGACGGATCCTATGAAGATCCCCCGGCCAGCATCACCATGCTTTACGCGATCGAGGCGCCGGAGCGCGGCAACGAGACGCTCTTCTGCGACATGGTGGCAGCCTATGCGGCGCTCGATGCAGACATGAAGGAGCGCCTGGAGAACCTGGTGGTCATTCACGGCAAAGGCGACAAACGGCTCATGCTTGAGGGCGAGTACAGGGGCCGCGCCAATGTGCCACCGCTTCCGCCCGTCTACCACCGGCTGGTACAAGTGCATCCAGCTACCGGCGAAAAGCTGCTTTATGCGCCGGCCGGGTCGGCCATCAGCATAGTCGGCATGGAGGAACAGGAGGCGCGGGATCTCCTCATGCAAGTCAAGCGCCACGCCACCCAGGAGCGCTTCCGGGGCGTAGGCGCCGCCCGCGCCCGAAGCTTGCTGATCTGGGACAACTTCGCGGTCCTGCACTCCGCCACGCCCACGCGGTACAGCGACAAGGATGGCGAGCGACGGCTGATTTATCGCGTCAGCACACGCGACATCCCGAACATTTCCCTGACGGCGCAATGTTGATTGGACGTGAACCTCGCAGGGTCAGTCAACGGGTTGGTTAGCTGGCGAAACATTCCGCAAGCGCATCTGCTCGTAAGGCTTCAGCTGCAATAACACCCGTTGGAATCGGCTTACACGTCAGTTGACATAGCCGTCAAACTTTCTACTCGAGCCCTGAATTCCGAGAATAGTGCCGGGGCGCGGATGACCGGCGTGGGTGCATGCCGCTGCATGGACACCCCATCGATCGGCCCCATCGTTTTTGCGGTTTCCCTGCCCGAAAGGACCAGATAATCGCCTGCAACCTATGCAACGGACTGACACGATGACATCTGCCGGGTCGAACGACCGATATCCGCTCGCCGCCTTCGCCGGCGAAAAGCCCCCCGCACCGGGTTGGTTTACCCGTGCGATGAGCGAGCTGCCCGAGAGTGGTTCGGTCGAGGTTGCGGGCGTGGATATAGAATTCTTCACATGGGGAGAGGTAGGCAAGCCCGGCATCCTCTTGATCCACGGCAATTTCGCTCACGCACACTGGTGGGGTCCGTTGGCTCCGCTGCTGGGCCGCGACTATCGCGTATGCGCATTGTCGCTAGCCGGGATGGGCGGCTCTGGCAGGCGAGCTTCGTACACGATGGAACTCCAGATCCGTGAGGCACTGGCCGCCGCCGAGTCTGCCCAGCTGTTTGCCGGGGACGAGGCGCCTTCGTTGATTGCTCATAGTTATGGAGCCGAAGTCGCGATCAACATGGTCGCCCGGGCGGGAGAACGCTTTGGCCGCGCGATCCTGCTCGACAGCGGTGTCTCGCCGAAGATTGATCATGAACCGCTGTCGACCAAAGGGCGCAGCTATGCGACCGCCGCCGACGCTTTGGCACGCTTCCGGCTGGCGCCCCCGCAGGACCATAACAATCTTTTCATTCTGGATGACATTGCCCGCAAAGGGCTCGTGCAGGACGAGAACGGCCAGTGGCGCTGGCAGTTCGACGTTAACTTCTGGGCTCGCCTGGGCCCTTATAGCGGGTGGGACTCGCTACCCCATGCCAAGTGTCCGCTTTCATTCATCTATGCGGAGGAGTCCAAGCTCGTCACGCCAGAGATGGTGGCCCAGCAAAAAATCCATGCCCCCAAGGGCACCCCTTTTATCCCCATACTTGGCGCTGGCCATCATCTGATGATCGACCAGCCCATCGCGGTTGTTGCCGCGATCCGCAGCGTGATCGAGGAAGGTCGCCGTTCCCTGGCGTGAAAGCGCAAGGCGGCGTGGATGAGCGGCGTCAACTGCCGAACAGCGCATTGGCTATTTCGGCGCGGGGGAGAATGCGGCGCCTGGCATCGAACTGCGCCTGATCGACGCCGATTATGGCGGGGTTGCCTTCTCCCCATAGTTCCCACGACTGCCGGCGTGTGATCCGCCAGCCATCGGGCGTTCGCTTCCACTGATCCTCGTACCAGCCTTCGCTGGACCAGCAATCGCCTCCGGGACAGCCGATCTTGGCGAGGCGCCATTGCCCGTAGGTGACGCTCCTGGCCCCATCGCCTGCCACATCGATGATGAAGTTCGACATGCTGTGCCGGGTGATGTCGAAGCCGCGATGGACGCGGTCGAACCCGCTGACGAAGTCGTCGTAACTCGCGTAGGGCTTGTTGTCGGCGTGGCGGACCCAGAGATCGGTGCGGATAAAAATCCTGTCTAACAAGTCCCACCGCTGGGCATCCACGCAAAAGCCGTAAAGCTCCAGGCGGCCGCGGATGTCGAGGAGGTCGGACTGCTGCTCAGCGAGTTGCGTTGACATGGCTATTCACGCCTTTCCGGTGATGGATGTTCGACAGCAGCAGCGATCCTGCCCTCCCGAATCGGGCCTGTCAGGAAGAAGCACTGAAACCGCTGGGCGGCGCAAACGGTATCAGGCGGCGCTCGCCGATCAGCCATTCGCCACCCTGTCTGACAAAGACGTCATCGTAATATCCCAGCACTCTTGGCATGGCACCCGTCGACAGCATGCCCTCCCCGCGCAGGTATGACGTAGTTCGCGCTGTCGCCCCATCATAGTACGTGATGAGAATATTCGATATAAAATGAACAAAATAGATGTACTTGTCGGATGGAACGCTGAAGATTCGCGTCAATTCCACTTTCCCCCGCACCATGGGAAATCCAAGGCAAGTTTCGTCGAAAACCCCGTCCTCAGTGAACAGCGAGGGCAGTTCATGATACTGCTTTGTGTCGCTGTAGAATGCATAGCGATGGATCTGGTCGCAGATCGCCTGACGCACCTCATGCGGAATTACCGCTGTATCCACTTCGCCTGTCGGCCTGGGGATCATGGGCGATTCCTCCAATTAGCTCTTGCTTACGCCCTCGCATTGCAGTCAATGGCCATCTGACGACCCTGTCAAGCAATCTCGCACCATGGGCGGGACGGTTCAGCGAACAAAGCCGCGCAGCCGTGCGAAAAAGTATTTGACGGTTGTGTCAACAACGTTCATTGAGACAGGAACAGCCGGCCCACCAGTCGTCGTATGGGTGGAACGGGACAGTTTTGCATCGCGGTCAGGCGGCCTTCCCGGGCGCAAGTAGGGGACAACGCCTTGGCCTTGAGAGCGCTTGAAGCACTTGGGCGTAGGGAAGAAGCAGATGGACATTGCACCTGTCGTTAAGCAGATAATCGGCGAGATCGATTTTGACCCCGATGCCCTGCACGAGAAATATCTCCTCGAACGGGACAAGCGGCTTGAGCGGGGCGCGCGCGCCTATCAGGAGATAAGCGGGGAGCTTTCTCACTTCTGCGAAGATCCTCACGCCGATCCGAGCTTCACGCGCGATCCGATCAATGACGAAGTCGACTTTCTTCTGATCGGGGCGGGCTTCAGTTCGCTTGTCCTCGGCGCCCAGCTGCGCAAGGCCGGGTTCACCGACTCCAGAAACATTCGCCTGATCGATGTCGCCGGCGACGTGGGTGGGACCTGGTACTGGAACCGTTATCCGGGCGCCCAGTGCGATACCGAGGGCTATGTTTACATGCCCATGCTCGAGGATACCGGCACGATGCCAACGTGCAAGTATCCCTACCAGCCGGAAATCCTGGCTCAGGCGGAGCGCATCGCAGACAAGTACAACCTCCGCGACAATGCCATGTTCCAGACCGCGGTGACGGGCATGACGTGGAATGACACCGCCAAGAAGTGGGAAATCACCACGGATCGGGGAGATCACTTCAAGGCCAAGTACGTCGTGATGGCGACTGGCCCGCTGAGCAAGCCCAAGCTGCCTGGCATCCCCGGGATCAATTCCTTCAAGGGCCACACTTTCCACACTTGCCGCTGGGACTATGGCTACACCGGCGGAAACACGTTGGGCGGCCTCGACAAGCTCAAGGACAAGCGAGTCGGCATCATCGGCACCGGTGCGACCTCGATCCAGTGCATCCCGCACCTCGCCGCCTCGTCCAAGGAACTCTACATCTTCCAGCGCACCCCGTCCTGCGTGGATTTGCGCTACAACAAGCCGACGGATCCGGAGTGGGCCGCCTCGCTCAAGCCGGGCTGGCAATGGGAGCGCATGGTCAACTTTGCGGAAGTGCTTGAAGGCATTCCCGATGTCGAAGTCGACCTGGTGAACGACGGCTGGACCGTGCTCTACCGCAAGGCCTTCGGTCCGGCACTGAGGATGTTGGCTGAACAGGTCGGCCGCCCGCTCACAAAGCTGGAGCGCAGCCAGTTGCTCGAGCTTTTCGACTATCAGAACATGAATCGCATCCGGCAACAGATCGAAGATGTCGTGCAAGACCCGAAGACGGCTGAAGCGCTGAAGCCCTGGTACCGCCAATTCTGCAAGCGGCCGACCTTCCACGATACCTACCTGGAAGCTTTCAATCGTCCCAATGTCCACCTCGTCGACACCGATGGGTGCGGCGTCGAGCAGATCACCCAGGCCGGCGTCGTCGCGAACGGCGAGGAAATTCAACTGGATTGCCTGATTTTCGCCACGGGTTTCGAGACAGAGACTTCCTACGTCCACCGGGCAGGCTACGACGTGGTCGGCCGCAATGGACGCAAGCTGTCGGAGTATTGGGCCGACGGGTTGCGGACTTTCTTCGGTGTTGCAGTTGACGGCTTCCCGAACCTGTTCCTGCTCGGCCGGACCCAAAGCGGCTCGTCCCTGAACCTGCTTTATGGCATCACCCGCCAGATCGGCCACGTCGTCCATATGCTCACCGAAACCGAAAAGCGGGGCGCAACCTCTGTCGAACCCTCGGCGGAGGCCGTGCAGGACTTCCTCGACGACTTCTGGTCGAAAAAGCGCAAGGCGGATCGCTTCTGGGCGGAATGCACCCCCGGGTTCTTCAACAACGAAGGCAATGTGAGCGGCACCAACGGGTTCTTCTCTGACATCTACGGGGGCGGCATCCGCAAGTTCTTCGCCAACTTCCAGGCCTGGCGCGACAGCGGTGACATGGTCGGGATGAAGTTCGAGTTCGAGAGGGACATGGCCGACTCCTGACGATTGCCTGCCTCAGCAAGCCTGCTTGTCGTCGCCTCCCCGGCGTCGGCGAGCCGGTCGGCCAACGGGATGTGGAACGTACATGATCACACTCCACGGCATGAGCAGCCCCAATGTCATCAAGGTGTTCCTCATGCTCGAGGAAATCGGGGAGCAATACAGGTTCGAGAGGTGTGACGTTATTCTGAACGAACAGTTCAGCGAACGATTCCTGAACCTCAACCCGAATGCCAAGGTTCCGGTAATCGTGGACGACAGCCCCGTCGAAGGTCCGATCACGATCTTCGAATCCGGTGCAATCCTGTTCTATCTTGCCGAGAAATCGGGGCAGTTCCTGCCGCCCGCGGGACCGGCGCGCTACCAGGTGATGCAGTGGGTGATGTTCCAGATGGCGGGCGTCGGCCCCATGTTCGGCCAAGCCATCCATTTTCGCGAACGCCCCTCGGGCAACTCGTACGCCGCCGAGCGCTACAAGCGCGAACTCGATCGCCTCTGCGGCGTGGTTGATGGAGAGCTGGCGAAAAGGCCGTATATTGCGGGCGATTCCTATAGCATTGCCGACATGGCACTGTTCCCCTGGATGCGCACCTGCTCACGCTACTTCCCCGATGTCGTATTCGGCTCCGCCACGCGCAGATGGTATGACGATATCCTGCAACGGCCCGCAACGGTTCGTGCCCTCGATGTTTTGGACGGCCTGTCCCGGATGGACAGGACGAGCATGAAGGCGGCCTCGCCCGACCAGATTATCCGGTATTACGGCCGTCCCCGCGATTGATGGCGAGCAATGTGCCGCTGTCCATCGGCCCCGGATGATCATGCAAGGTCACCTGGACACAGCGGCCCGGTTCGATGCAGATCCGCCAATCGCAAGGTTCAGCAATATGGCGACCGACAACAGCGGGATGGCCCCGATCAACAGCGGCGAGTAGCTGCTGAACCGGTCAAAGATTGCTCCCGCTGCCCAGGAACCCAGGCCTGCGCCAAGGCTCATCACCCCCGCCAGTGAAGACAGGATGGTCCCGTAATACCGAAGATCGAAATGCCGTGAACAGAGGTAGGCAATGCAGGCGGGGCCTGCCCCGTTGAACAGCCCGATTGCCACCGCCGCGAGCAAGCCCCATCCGGGCGAGTGACCGACGAGCAGCGCAACCAGCGCCATCGAGGCTGACAGCAGGAAGGCCATGAAGACCAGGTGGCCGTGAAACCTGTCCAGCAACCAACCCGATGACGCCTGCCCGGCCAGCGATGCGGCGCCCGTGGTGGCAGCGAGCACTGCCGCCAAGTCCGGCGCGATCCCGCCTTCGCGGAGAATGGGAACCAGGTGAACGTTGATCCCGCTCACAGGCATGAAAGCCGCCAGGCAAACGATCGCGAACGCAACGAAAAGTGGCGATCTGAGCGAGCTTGCTGCGGACCGATCGGCTGTTGGCGCTTCGCCAGCCGCAAGGATCGGTGCTGCTCGCTCCCCATCGGCAAACCAGCGGAGCACCAAGGGCATGGCAATAGCGCCCTCCAGCAAGGCAATCGCCAGATAGCCGGTACGCCAGTCTGAATATCTGAGCGCGAGCGTTGCAAACAGAGGCATGACGATGCCCGCGATGCTGGTCCCTGCCAGGGCCACTGCGATAGCCATGCCGCGCGCCTTGTCAAAATGGCGGGACACTGCGGTCGTCCAGACATTGAACTTGGCCAGGGAGCCGCCTATTCCAAGCAGCGACCACGTCCCCCACCAGGTCCAGATAGATGGTCCGGTGAAGCCCAGCAGGGCGATTGCGGCGAGATAGATGGCCAAGCCAGGTATCCCGACGCGGCGGGGCCCAAACCGGTCGACCAGCATGCCGACAAAAGGGGCGGCAAGGATCGACTCGATACTGTAAATCATCATGCCGAAGGTGATTTGGGACCTGCTCCACCCGGTTTCGGCTGTGATCGCCGGCAGGAACACACCCAAAGTGCCGAAATGAATGAGACTGGCGGTAACCGCGGCGGCAGCAACCAGCGGAACCGGCCAGTGAGCGCGCCATTCACGCTGCATCTCCGATCTGTCGAGCGCGCTTTTCATGACAGAGGAGCCCCTTTCGTGCGGCGATCAAGTCGGATCGTGGAGCTTCCCTCTCCGACGGCACCAGCCCGTTCGAAGCGGATGAGCCACGGCTTCACCGTTGCCCCCTCGACCTTGCCGGGTCGCTCATAGCTTGCCCCAGCCGAAGGGCTTGCGATCACGAGCGCCGCAGGTCGTAAGGGTAACGAAATGGAGCGTTCATCAACTTCGCCGAAGTGCCGCGCGCCCATGCCTCGCCCTCCTTCTTGGGATGGCGAAATGGATGGGCGGACTGGGTTGCACGGCTGGCCAGGAGGTCGAGTTCCGACGCCGATTTCAGCAGATGCTCGATCAACCGGTCTTCAGCCTCGTAGTCGAAAGCATCGCCAAGCTTCTGCTCGACCTCGCCGCCGCGCTCCGGTGGATTGTCACGCCACCAGGTGGCGGTGTCCGCCAGCGCCTCAAGCAGCGGCACCTTGTCGGTGTAGCCCAGTCTTTCCCGTATCTTGCTGGTGTCCAGCACTTGATGAAATCCGATCTGGCCGCCGTAGACGCGATGAGCCAGCCACCCGGGGCAATCGACGAAATCAACTTCGCGGCCCAAGGCGCGGGCTATTGCGAGAACGGTCTGACCAAGACTCAGTTCTGGCGGCTCGTCTGCAACATTGAAAATCTCACCCCGGGCCTCATCGGCCTTTTCCACAGCCAGCAGCACGGCGTGAGCCGCATTGCTGCGGTAGGCTCTGGACCGCAGCATCAAGCCGCCATCCGGCATGAGCAGGCTCGTTCGACCATCGAGGATCCGGCGAACGAAACCCCAATCCGCGGGAAGGATGGAAGTGGGACCGTAGATACCCGGGAAACGCAGGATCGTGACGTCGTAATCACCGGCTGGCTGGTGCGCCATCACCGCCTGTTCTGTTGCAAAGACCCGTTGGCCGAGACGGTCGGTGTCCACGTCATCCGAGAACGGGCTCTCTTCGCTGGCGACCCTCGCGCCAATCGGTCCCCACCGAGGATCGTCCGGGCGACCATAGTAGTAGCGGGCCCCGGAAATGCTGATCAGTCGCCCGACCTTGCCCTTGAGGGCATCGGCGACGACCTGGGCCCGTCCGTACATGCAGATTGCCGCATCGAATTTGCGCCCGTCGAGGGCGGGCTCGATCGATTCCGCGAAGTGGGCGTCGGCATGAATGTGCTCGACAGGTGGCAGCGGCGGCTCGTGCCGGCCTGAGTGCAGAATGGCGACTGTGTGACCCTGGTCCAGCAGCCCCTGCAGAACCAGCGGACCTGTCTGCCCGGTGCCGCCGATTACCAGTATGTTCATCGGCCGCTACCGCTCTCGCTCGTGCGGAAACCACACGCCGCGCCGGCTCCCTCCTGGTTCGCCGGCACCACGGCGGCTCCAGCCTCAGACCGCATCTGCATAGGTCAATGCGCGGCCGAGACCGTAGTCGCCCCCAATCGTCGTGCGGCGCATGATGCGCACTTCGTCAACCGGCCCACCGGTGACCGCGTGCAACATGCGCCAGTTGTCCCACAGGACCATCTCGCGGTCACCCCAGGCATGCCGATAGGACGGGCAACTGTCGATGTGATCGACCAGCTCGTCCAGCAGTGCGCCGCCTTCCTCCCGGTCCATCCCGACAATCCCCTCGGCAAACAGAGGGGAGATGTTCAGGACCTTCCGACCGGTTTCCTTCTGGACGTAGACAGCGGGGTGGGCGACCGGAGGAAAGTCGGTGTCGACGCGGCTCTTCAGCGCCTGCAAGGTAGCGGAAGCGCGCAGCAGTTCCACGTGGTGGCGTTTGGCGTACCGGGTCGTGTCCAGAATCTTGAGCTGGTAGAGAATTTCAAGATCTTCGACGCGTTCCTTGAGCCGTTGGGGAAGGCGGGCATAGGCATCGATCTGATCGCTGAAGCAGGTTTCCCCACCCCAGCTGGTTTTCTGGGTGACCCGCAGCAAGCCGCCCCGATTGATCCTCGGGACAAAGGCAAGGTCGGAATGCCAGGGAATCCAGTTGGCCACTCTCTGCCCGTCAATCTCGAAGAGATTGCCGGACTCGGGTCGCGAAGCCAGGCTGATCAGCTCCGGGAACCCCGCCACCCATAGCTCCTGCACCGGATGCGGTTCGAGCGGGCCGAAACACCTGCTCAGTTCGATCTGGAACTCCGGCGCCTCGTCGATATCGCGAAATACGATCAGGCCGTGCTGGACCCAGAGATCGCGCAGCTCCCGGGCGATCTCGCCGGACTGCAAATCGTCCGGACGGAGGCTGCTGACCTGGATGCCAAACGGGAGATCCGCGCGGAGCTTCTGTACATCCATGACATGTCCTTCCTCTCACCGGCACCGACCTCGAAAGGGCCGTTGAGGCTCCGGTTGGTGACACACGGCGAGCCACGCGATGCGGCCCCTTGGGTGCAGTCCCTTGACGTTTATGTCAACGCAGCACTCGCCCCTAGCCCCGAATTGCACCTTTCGCCCTGAAATCAGCGATCTCGGCATCCGCAAAACCGGCGTCTCGCAGGATTTCGTCCGTCTGTTCTCCAATCTGCGGCGCGGTATTCGAGATTTCAATGCGCTTCCCGTTCATCACGAAAGGGCTTTCCGGGAGCCTCATCTCGATGCCGTCGAGGTCCACGGGTATTGTGCGTGCCTCCGGCGACCGCAGACCTTCGGCCACGGTGTTGATCCGACCTGCGGGGACCCCCGCCTTGGCCATTGCCACCAGCCAGTGATCCGCTGACGCCTTCGCGAACGCCTGCTGAAGGAGTTCGCGCAGCTTGACGACGTTCGCGGCCCGCAGTTCAGGTGTGCTGTAGAGCGGATTGCTGACCAACTCCGGACAGCCGACCAGATCGTCCACTGCCGAGGCAAACTTCGAAAAGAAGTGCAGCGCGGGCTGCACGAGCAGCGTCTGGCCGTCCGCCGTCTTCAGCACGTTGGTAACGGGCGGTCCAAGCGAGGTCATGACGTTCGCGGTAAGATGCAGATAGTTCAACATCCCATCGAGCATGTTGATCTTGATGTGCAGGCCCCGTCCTGAACGAATCCTGCCGAGAAGCGCAGCCGTGATAGCCTGTGCGGCGGATGATCCGGCGATCGCGTCGGCCACGATGATGGGTAGTGGCTCTCCGAAATTGCCGCCGCGCCCTGACATTTCAAGAACGCCCGCATAGGCCTGGATCACGCCGTCCGTGATCGGGAGCCCGGCCAAGGGGCTGTCATCGGGGAACCCGGTGATCGAACAATGAATCAGCAACGGATTCAAAGCTTCCATCTTTTCCCAGACCACGCCCAGGCGTTGCCCCACTCCTGGCCGAAAATTTTCGATGAGAACGTCGGATTGGCCAACCAGCCGGTGCAGGATTTCCTGTCCACCGTCCGTCTTCAGATCGGCAGCAATGCTGCGTCGACCACGGTTGCACGCGATAAAGGGAAATCGGCGTTTGCCCTGCGCGTTCGCCCCCCCGCGCAGCGGATCTCCATCCGGCGTCTCAAGCTTGATAACGTCGGCGCCCAGATCCTGAAGAATTCGGGCAGCAAAAGGTGCCGAGGCGATAATCCCGAGGTCAAGAACCTTGATTCCTGCGAGCGGCCGGACTGAAAGATCGCTTGAAGCTTCCATATCGCTCTCCAGATTGTCGCTCTCGGTTGACCCGTTTGACACTTATGTCAAGCAAGAGCATGTTCTCGCTCACAAAGTAGGCTGTCATTGCCTCGCACGATGAGAGCAAGGGCTGACCTCGCGCATGAGGAGAGACCGGGTGACGATTACCTCCGCGATCAGGACTTTCCCGGACCATGTCCCCACTGAATTGATCTGGGATCACGATATTGACGAGTTCGTGGCCGGGACGGCCGATCCCTACGAGGCCGTGGCCCAGTTGCACGAAGGTCCGGACATCGTCTGGGCGGCTGGCGGATATCGGGGCGTCGGCGGCTGGCTGCTGACTCGTTACGAGGATTTCGAGGCGATCTCAGTCGACCACGAGCGTTTCGGGGTGAACGATCACTTCAGGTTTGTGTTCTCTGACGTCGTCGGCGTTTCATGGTCTTTCCTGCCCCTCGGAGTGGACCCGCCCGCGCATCGGTTTTACCGGCAGATTCTCCAGCCCCATTTCCAGCCAAGCGTCGTGAAGCGCATGGAGGACGGCATTCGCCGGACCTGCCGGCGCCTGATTGCCGAGCTGCGAGGCTCCAAGCGCTTCGACTACATCAGAGACTTCGCGCGGTATTTTCCGACCACCATCTTTCTCAACCTGATGGACCTGCCCGAGGACAACCTGGAAATGTTCGTGGAATGGGAAACCACCATGGTCCGCGGAGAAACCAACGCCATTCGTTCTGGTGCCATGCGGTCGATCATCAATTACCTCCAGGAGCGCATCGACGAGCGCCGTGCCAATCCGGGCGAAGACCTGATCAGCCGTATCCTCGCATCGGATGTCGACGGCAAGCCAATGAGCAATGACGAGGCCATCGGTATCTGTTCATTGCTTTATGCGGCGGGCCTGGACACCGTTCTGGGCAGCCTGGGCTGGCACATGTACCGCCTGGCATGCGAACCCGAACTGCAGCAGTTCATTCGCGACAATCCATCAAAAACCATGGCCGCCGTCGATGAACTATGCCGCGCCTACGGCGTCGTCCGCAATCGCCGGCGCGTAATGCAGGATCTGGATTACAAGGGCATCCGGATGAAAAAGGGCGATTGGGTCAACCTGCCGACCATGGTGGTAAGCCGCGACAATCGGAAGTACCCGAACCCTCATGCGATCGATCTGGACCGCAACGAGCGGAACATGACCTTCGGCAGCGGCATTCACTACTGCCTCGGCATTCATCTCGCCCGGATGGAAATGAAGATCGTCCTCGAAGAGGTGCTGGCCGCTTTCCCCGACATCCGATTGGATCCTGCAAAGCCATTCGAATATCACACTGTCGGCGCTTGGAGCGTGGCCTCCCTGCCGATCATGTGGGGCTGATGCCTTCGGGCGGCTCATCGTCGGGGCGCAACATTGCAGCGACCATTCGCGCCAGTCCGCGAATGACATCACCCTCCTTGAGGGGGGCTTTTGTGATCCGCCAATGGTACCAGAAGCGGTCGAGCAGAGCCATGAGTGCCAGCCCTTGTACGTGCGGATCCCCGTCTGAAGGCGCGCCTAGCTTGCGCATGGCGTCGGTTGCCAGGCGCGCTGCCCGCATGGACCCGCGCATGCCGAGCTCACGAAGCTCATCGTCCGACCGAGCCGCCTGAAGCCAAACCAGCATATAGCCGCCGTGATCTTCAAGGTAGTCGAAATACCGTTCAACCCAGGCCGCGATATCGCTCGTCTTCCATTGCCTGGGCAGGTCGCCCAACGCCGCCAGGACCGAAAAACTCGTCGCGACCCCTGAACTGCCCATTTCTCGCAGGATTTCGCTTTTCGACGAGAAATAAGTGTAAACCGACGCCCGCGACACTCCGGCAGCCTCGGCGATGTTCTCGATCGATGTAGCGTCGTAGCCCTGGCGCATGAACGTCTGCCTGGCCGTGGCCAGGAGATGCTGGCGCGTCTTCATTGCGCGCGTGCCTATCGACGGCGATTGTCGCCCGGGCCCGTTTGCGCCCCTCGCCCGCTGCACAAACGACATGCCATCGGCACGTTCCTGCTCGGGATTCCGGTGCGGTGATGGTTCAGATTTCGACACTTCGGGCCTGAACTCCTGGAATTTCAATCGCGCATGTCCCGCAGGGGCAATGGAGATGCAGATGGTCCGCCCGCAGAAAACGACTTCGACCATTCGACGGTATGGTTGTCAACTGCGGTGCGACATGCGCCAGTGGGCTGTCATGCAAGGGGCAGGCTGGTCACCATTTGCGCCGATGGGGACCCAGGACCGGGAAAGTTGATGGCATCCCCGAGCGAACTGAACGTCCGGGGAGCATGGCCGTCAATCAGCTTCGGGCGCCTGACTGCGGATATAGTTGTCCACGATGAGCCTGATTGTGCGCTCGACATCGTTTCGCCGATAACCCAGCAGGGCCACTTCGGCCGGATCCGTATCCAGATAGATCGTTGAATCCGGAGCACGACAGACGACCGCGTCGGAAATGAATGGGTGATACTCGTCAAGCACTTCGAGCGGCCGCTCGTCACCTGCCGCCTTGAAGTAGAGCCCGAAATAATCCTGGAACGTCAGGTTTTCGTCACCGATCAAATAGGCCTTGCCGGCTTCTCCCCGCTCGATTGCACCGATAACCGCATCGCTGAGCGTGTCGGTGGAAATGACATTGATGCCGCCCTTCACGGTAAAGCGCGGAAACCTGGTCAGCCGGCCCATGGCCCAGCGCGAATAGAGCGAATTCTGCTTCACATCCAATCCGTCGACATGACCGACCACGTAGGGCGCGTTCAGAACCACCACCCTGAAGCCATCATCGCTGAGGGCGCGCACGCCTTCGTCGGCGTGCAGGCGAGAGGCAACGTAGGGATCCTGGTCGATCAGCGTTGGTGCAGCCTGCGGATACCAACTGCCGATCAAGATGGCCGTCGAGATGCCCGCCTCTTTGGCGTCCTTGAAGAAAGCCGGAATCGCAAGCGCATTCGCCTCATGCCAATTCGCAGTGCCATCCGCGGCCTTGGGCACATGACGGTAATCATTGCCCGCGGCGAATACCAGGGTATCGAACGGTGCGAAAAAGTCCCGCTCCGCCTTCTTGCCGATATAGTCCACGGGGACGAATGGCAGGGTGGCGAGCAACCCGCCTTCCGGCCGCCGCCGCGACGCTATAGTCACGGCATGACCGGCCTCGCGCAAGCGCAGGGCCGCATGACCTCCGATTAGTCCGGTACCGCCGACTACCAGTACTCTGCGCGGGCCGGAGGTCTCAGCGGTTGCCACTTGCACATCTCCCACCCACGCCATTGCCAGCCACTTACTCTCGCGGCAATTTCATCAGCGTGGCAATGTTGTTCTTCTGGATGGCCGACGAACCGCCGTAGATGGGAACGGCAAGCACGTCGCGAACATAGCGTTCCATTTGAAAGCCCTCGGCATAGCCGTAGGCGCCCATCACATACTGCTGACAGGCCAGCACGATTTCCTTGGCATTTTCGGCCACGAACAGCTTGGCCATGCAGGTGTCGACCGCGGACGGCTGGTTGTTGTGCACCTTGGCAGCCGCGTCATAAGCCATCAGCCGGCAGGCCTTCAGCTTGGTCTGCACGTCGGACAGGACGTGGCGCACGGCCTGGTGCCCACAGATCCGCTTGCCGAACTGCAAACGGTCCTGGCTGTATTGCCAGGCCTCCTGCACGGCCGCTGTGGCTATGCCCAGGGCAATGAACGTCGGCGCCAGCTTCTCTATCTCAAGGCTGCCGCCCGCCAGCATTCCCCAGCCCTGGTTCCAGCCGTTCTCCTCGCCCACCACCATGTCCGCGTCGAGCGTGACCTCGTCGAGGTGAACGTCGTTGGTGGGGATGCCATGCGTACCCATGCAGCGGGTGCGCTCGAAGCTTACGCCTTCCGCGTTCATCGGGACCATCACGAAGGACAGGTTCCGATGGCGATCGGCTGGGTCACCGCTGCGCACGAGCGTCAGCATGTAGTCGGCCACGTTCGCGCCCGAAATCCAGCGCTTGGCGCCGGAGACGACGACCTTATCCCCCTTGCGCTCCATGCGCGTGCGCACCGACGCAAGATCGCCCCCGACTTCGGGTTCGGACAGCCCATAGGCGACGAGCGTATCCCCGGCGAGGAGCCCCGGCAGGAAGCGGTGCTTCTGCGCCTCTGACGCCTTGTAGACCAGGTTGAGACTGCCGTAGCCCACGCTCATGTTGTAAAGGCTGGCAAGCCCGCTCCAGCGCGCCGCCAGTTCCTCCATGACGGCCGTCATCACGATCACATCCGTGCCGCTGCCGCCGTATTCCTCCGGCGTGGTCAGTCCCAGGATGCCGAGTTCGGCCATGCTCTTCAGCAGCTCGCGGGGAATGCGGTCTTCCCGCTCCCATACCGCAATCTTCTCGACGGGGCATTCCCGGTCCAGAAACTTGCGAATGCTGTCACGATAGAGGTCGAGTTCTTCGGTCCGGTCGACGGTCATGCAATCCACCATTGATGTGCGAATTCCGGGTTACAGAAGTTGACGCATTCGTCAACAAGTTGGGTCCGCCTGGTGCAAGCACCTTCACAGGCTCCGTTGCCGCTCCTTCGCATTATCCCGGCCGGCCAGGTCTGCGCGCAGGGAAAGCTTGTTGATCTTTCCGCTGGGCAAACGTGGCATGTCGTTGACGAAGAAGACCTTGCGCGGGCTCTTGTAGCCGGCGATCAAGGTGCGGCTGTGGGCGATGATGTCCGCCTCGGTCAGCGCTCGCGAGCGCGACACGACAAAGGCGGTAACGGTCTCGCCCCATTTCGGGTCGGGCGAACCCACCACGGCAACATCAATGACGTCCGGGTGCTCGGCAATGGCCGCTTCCACCTCGCGCGAGTAAATGTTCTCCCCGCCCGAGATGATGACGTCTTTCTTGCGATCCTTGAGGTGGACATAGCCCTCATCATCGATCGCCGCGATATCGCCGGTGTGCAGCCAGCCGCCACGCAGGGTTTCGAGAGTGGCCGGGCCGTTGTTCCAGTACCCGCGCATCACCGTAGGTGACTGAATGCACAGTTCGCCCGCTTCGCCCACGCCGACTTCAACGTCGTTCTCGTCGACTATGCGCATGCGCGAGCCCTGGTAAGGATGCCCGACCGATGAAAGCCGGCGCAGGTCGTCCTCATTGCCGTCCGGGCGGTGCATGTCGATCGGCAGGATCGTGCCCAGCCCCTCGGTCTGGCCGTAAATCTGGGCGAACACCGGGCCGATCCGCTTCAGGCCCTCGCGCAGCAGCGGCAGGGGCATTGGCGCGGCCGAATAGAGGATCATCCGCAGGCTCGACAAATCGTGGTCGTCGAAGCCCGGCTCCTCGAGGAGCATCTGCACCATGGTCGGCGCGAGGTGCCCTACCGTGATGCGCTCGCGGGAAATGGCGGCCAGCGCCTCGGCCGGGCGGTACATCCGTTCGAGGTGGACTGCCCCACCGGCCCAGTGTTGGGCCAACTGGATGTTCTTGGCACCGACATGATAGAGCGGCATTACCAGCAGGGTGCGGTCATCGCACCCGCACAGCATGTGAAACGAGGTCATGGCCGCCGAGGCCACCTGGTTGCCCTGCCCCAGCAGGCAACCTTTCGGCCGCCCGGTGGTCCCGCTGGTGTAGAGCAGGTAGGCAATATCGTCAGGCGAGACCTTCCAGGCCTCCCCGTCCGGCGAACCTTCCTCGACGACCTTCTCGTAAGGCAAGGCCCACTCCGGACCGTCGCCGATCGCGATGTAGCGGATATTGCGGTCGAGCTTGTCGCGTATTGCCCCGACATGCTCGGCATAGGCCGCCTCGAAAATCACCGCACGAGGAGCGGCATCGCCGATGATGTAGGCCATCTCGGGCCCGGCGAGACGATAGTTCACCGTTGCCAGGATCAGTCCGGACAATTCGGCTGCGGCATAGGCCTCGAGGTATTCGACACAGTTCTGTGCGAGGACGCAGACCCTGTCCTGGTGGCGCAGTCCGAGACGCGACAGACCAGAGGCGAGCCGATTGGCGCGGCGGAGAAACTCGGCATGGGTCAGCCGCTGCTCGCCGCAGACGATCGCCGGCCGGTTTGCGTACCAGCGCGCATTGTTCCTGAGGATGTCTCCCAAGGTTGTGTTCATCATCACTCAACCCGGCAAACGCAAGACCGAGCGGGCGATCACGTTGCGCTGAACCTCGTTGGCCCCGCCGTAAATGGTGGGCACCCGGGACGCGGCATAGATCTCCATGGGGAAGACAACGTTGCCGGGAATGGCGATCGGTTCCGCCACGCGGGCCATGTCACCTGCCAGCAACAGGATTTCCTCGGATATGGCGGCGTAGAGTTCCGTGGCGCGGATCTTGAGCAGTGACACGTCGCCGCCGATGGGCACGCCGTCTTCGATCCGCTGCACATATTCCTCGAACATCGTCGTCAGGTCATAGAGGTCCAGCCGCAGCGCAGCGTAGCGATCGAGCGCACCGGCATCTTCAAAGGCGCCCTGGCGCTCCATCAGGCTCTCCAGCTGGCGCAGCGCCATCATCGGAATGATCGGCGCCCCGACCATGACCCGCTCGTGCCCCAGGACAGACTTGGCAATCTCCCACCCCTGGTTGACCGCGCCGACAAGGTTCGCCGCGGGTACGCGGGCGTTGTCGAAAATCACTTGGGCGAACTCCCGTTCGCCGGTGAAGCTCTCGATGGGACGCACGGTGACGCCGGGCGTATTGAGGTCGATCAACAGGATGCTGATGCCCTCCTGCTTGCGGCCGGAATTGTCAGTCCGCACGAGCGTGAAGATCCAGTCGGCGCAGAACGCCAGCGTGGTCCACGTCTTCTCGCCGGTGACAAGGAAGCTGTCACCGTCCCGGACGGCCTTGCACTGCAGGGAGGCGAGGTCGGATCCTGCCGCGGGCTCGGAATAACCCTGGCACCAGATCTCCTCGCCCCGGGCGATGCGGTGCAAGTGGCGGGCCTTCTGCTCGGGCGTCCCGAACAGCATCAGCAGCGGGCCAACGAGGTTGAGGGCCTGATCGGGAAAACGGGCGCATCCGTGGCGAGACAGCTCTTCCATGAAGATGATCTGCTTGCGGATCGGAAGCCCCATCCCCCCCCATTCGACTGGCCAGCTGGGAGCAAGCCAGCCTTTCTGGCCAAGCGCGCGAACCCAGCCGCCGATCTCGTCCATGCCCATCCGGCGGACGATGAACCGCTTGTCTTCGGGATAGTTCGCCTGGATCCACTCCCGCACCATCATGCGGAACTCGGTCGCGTCCATCGCGGCGTAGTCGCTGTTGCTACCGGCCATCGCTCGATCAGCCTTCAAAGTTACGCTCTTCGCGCTTCTCGATGAAACCGAGCATCGATTCGCGCGAATCCGGGTGCTTCGAGTAATCCACGGTCATGTTCTGCTCGAAGCGGTAGCCGTCGCGCAACGACAGGTTCTCGATCGTGCCGAGGGTGCGCTTGGCGAGACGGATGGCGTGGGGGCTCTTGTTGGCAATATCCTCGGCCATCTCCCGCGCCCTGGGCATCAGTTGGTCGGGCGGCAGGCATTCCTCGACGATGCCCAACCGGTACAGCTCCGGCCCGGGCACGCGGTACCCCGTCAGCACCATGCGCCGCGCCAGCGAATGCCCGAACAGGCGCAGCGTATGGCGCGCGCCCCCCATCAGGCCCACGTTGATCTCGGGCAGTCCGAAATTGGCTGTCTCCGAGACGAGCAGGATGTCGCAGGAGGCCACCAGGGCGAGACCGGCGCCCAGCGCCGGCCCATTTACCGCAGCAATGACCGGTTTGCGGCATTCCATGACTGCATAGAAGGTTTCCCTGACGCGGCGGAGGTGCGCCCATTGGGTACCTGCCTCGCCGCTGCCCTTGACGCGCGCCTTCAGGTCAGCGCCGGCCGAAAAGACGTGGCCGGCCCCGGTGAGGATGACGCAGCGCACATCATTGTCATCGCTGATCCGATCGAAACAGGCAATCAGCGCATCCATCATGGCCGCACTCTGCGCGTTCACCGGCGGCACATTGAGCGTGACAGTCGCCACATGATTGTCGAACGAAAGGTCTACAGGCTCGTTCATGGGTTCGTTCTGTCCATTCTTTCAATGGCGACGAAACGCCGCCGCAGCTCATTCGGAGTACCCAGCCAGCTCATCAACGCCAGACACCCCCGGACCAGGCTCCCCAGCGGATATTCGCCGGTATAACCGATGGCGCCATGCAACTGCAGAGCGCCACGGGTCACGACATCCGACGCCTTTCCGGCGCGTGACTTGGCCGCGAGGCTGGCAAGGTCTCTGGCGTGCTGTCCTTCAGCACAGGCCCGGGCGGCACGAACCACCGCCGCGGCGGCCAGAGTCTGCTCGCTCCACATGTCGACCAGGCGATGTTGCACCACCTGATTGGCGGCAATGGGCTTGCCGAACTGGACCCGCTGGCCCGTATATTCGATGGTCATGCCATTGATCCGAGCACACAAGCCGGAAAGCTGTGCCGCAGCCGCGATGCGCGCCAGCATGAATGCGGGCGCCAGCGCATCCGGACCAGGCAGTGCCAGGAACGCGTCAGCCGGCAGTACGCCATTGAACGCAAGTTGTCCGAGTTGGCGGCCCGAGAGGCCCGGCATCAAGGTGAGGGATATCCCCACATGATCCCGCGGGACCACGACCAGACCGGCCTTGCCCGCGCGCATGGCGGGGACACAAAAATGGCTCGCGTCGGCAGCGAGATCGATCAGGCACCTTGAAATGGAAACCGGCTGGTCGTTATCGTTCGGCAGCGTTGCGAAGGAAACGTGCCGTTCGTCGCGGTTCGGTTCGTCCTGCCAGCACAGGACCGGGCAGACTTCCCCGGCGGAAAGGCCTGATAGCAGTGAATCCCGGAGCCGCCCCGGCTCACACTGGTCGAGAGCGACCAGCGCCAGCACAGTCACGGCGGAATAGGGCTCGACAACCCCGCCCCGGCCCAGTTCCTCGTACAGGGCAGCCATGACCTCTACGGAAAGGGCTGAACCGCCAAAGGCTTCATCGGCAAGCAGGCCCGTCCAGCCCGCCGCCGCAATCTCCTGCCATTCGAGGCGGCGGCCCGCCTCGTCCAGGTCCGCGGGTCTGTTCCTGGCAAAGGCTCGGACGCTGTCGCGCACCGCCTCCAGCAAGTCCGCCGCTTCGGCGTCCTGGCCTCCAGCCTCGATCCGGCCAATGATGCCCACAGGTTATCGCCCGACGAAGGTTGGCTTGCGCTTGGACTTGATGGCGTCGATGGCCTCGCGCAGGTCGTCGCTACCCATCGTCATGGCCTCGTAGGCCATCCCGGCATCCATCTGCGCGTGCGCGATGCGCTTCAGTTCGGTGTTGACGATAATCTTGGTCGATCGGATTGCGAGTTGTGGCGACCGGGCAAGGCGATCCGCCCAGCGGAAGGCGACCTCGTCCAGCTCCTCGGCCGGAACCGCAAAATTGATGAGGCCGATCCGCTCCGCTTCGCGGGCGTCGAGCAAGTCGCCGCTGAGCAGGTATTGCTTGGCCTTGGCAAAGCCGATCAGCTGGGGCCAAATCACGCCGCCGCCGTCCCCGACCGTGAGCCCGACCTTGACGTGCGGGTCGCCGAAGCGGGCGGTGTCGGTCGCGATGATGATGTCGCACATCAGGGCCATCGTGCAACCAAGGCCAATGGCATCACCATTGATGCGGCCGATGATCGGCTTGGCGCATTCGACCATGCCGAAGATCAGCTGCTTCGATTCGGCTACGGCAGCATGCAGCAGGGAGGGATTGGCGTTCTGCTCCAGCAACAGTTCGAAATCGCCACCTGCGCTGAATGCGCGGCCCTCGCCAGTCAGGACGATGACATCGGATTCCGGATCGTGGGCGAGCTCCGCGAAGAGAGGCGCGAGTTCCTTGTGCATCTCGCCGGAAACTGCGTTCATGTGCTCCGGCCGGGAAAGCGTAACTACAATGACCCGCCCGCGACGCTCAAAACGGACATACTTGTAGCGATCAAAATCCATGGTCATCTCCGGGTTTGTGGCACTAAAATCACTTTTTGACATACTTGTCAAATGCGGCATGGTACGCGTTGCCAACTCCCGCAATCCGTAGCTCCGAGTTTCCCCTTGCTACCCGCAGGCTCGGCTGCCATTGACAGGCGCTATGGCCAGAAAATCCGCAAGTCTTGCCGCCGAACCCCGGAATTCTGAACCCTCCGATACCACGGAAACCTCGACGAAGGTAACTCCGCGGCGGAGCGCCGGCGTGCCAACCCACCGATCGGCAAACGCCCAATTGCGCAAGCGCGCCATGCAGACCAAGCAGCTTTTGATCAACACGGCAAAAGCGCTCTTTCTGGAATACGGATACGCCGCAACCACGATCGATAACATAGCGGATACGGCTGGCGTGTCGCGAGCCTCTTTCTATACCTATTTTTCTTCCAAGACCGAAATAATGGTCGTGGCGGGTGCCGACGCACGCGACACCAGTTGCGCCATGTTCGAGAAGCTGGGTCAAGTCGATCGTGCCAATCTGGCAGAGGGTATCGAGGCCTGGGTCGACGAGTACTTCCGTCTCCTGGAACGTGACGGGGGCTATCTCCTCACCTGGCAGCAAGCGGCCCTGAAGGACCCGAAGTTGCGCAAGCTTGGCATGGAGGGTACGCAGCGCTCGTCGCGCATCCTTTCCGAATCCCTTCGCGCGCTTGGAGCGAAGGGCGACAAGTCCGACCTTGTCATCCGCAGCCTTGCGCTGCGGTCCATGCTTGATCGCTTCTGGTATCACTGGTGGTTGACTGTCGCGCCGTACGAGCGCGACCAGGTGCTGCGCAATCTTGCCGCCATTATCCAGGCGACAATCACCATATGATTTAGAACGCGGTTCACCACGCAGTGGTGATCAGCGCCCCCCCGTCGCCCCAAACCTGCAACGGCCCTGACTTCGACATCACGCGTCATCGGGCGGAGCACTTTCCCGCTGCTGGCTTTCGGCGAATTTGCCGGGCAAGGACGAATTCCGGCCGTGCATTTCGTCCAGTCCTCCGGTCTCCGGATGAACCTTTCGACGTGCCGACACCACTCACGCGGACACTCCCATGGCCTTGCTGCTTCGGGAAGCAAGGCTGCTGAACGCACCGCGCTTATCAAATTTGACGGACCCGTCAATCCCAGCCTGCTGCGCCCTCGCGAGGCACACCCGCCCGAGTAGGATGAGGCACGAATGACCGATTTTTCGAGTTCGGGCCGGGCTCCCATCGGCGCCACGTCCGGGGCCGCGTCGGCCCCTTGGCTCGATTGGCGTTCAGCTCATTTCCGACGGTCTTCCAGTATCATCGCCGAGGCTTTCTCCGCGATCATGACGACTGCGCCGTTGGTGTTGCCCGAGACGATGCGAGGCATGACGGAGGCATCGACTACCCGCAGCCGGTCGATCCCCCAAACCGCCAGCCGTGGACTGACAACCGCGCCTGGCGGTCCCATGCGGCAGGTTCCAACATAGTGGTAGATGGAACCACCCGCCTGGCGAGCGTGATCGAGAATTTCGTCATCGCTCATTTCATCGAAAGGCGGCCGAGTCGGCTGAAGGATAAAGTCCGCGATCGCCGGTTGCGCAAGGACGCTGCGCGCCAACCGGATTCCGGCGATTGTCGTCTGCTGGTCGTAAGGGTCGGAAAGGTAGTTGGTTGTTATGGCGGGATGTTGCCTGGGATCCGCCGAACGAATCCGCACATGACCCAGGGATCGCGGCCTCGCCGGGTGACCGCCGATCGTGACACCCGGCTCCCGATCGAGGATCGTGTGGCCAGCAGCGACAGTCCTTGCGACGTCGGTGGTCGCGGGACTGCTGAAGAACTGGTAGTCGGGCAGATCGAGCGAGGGTCGCGTGCGGGCGATGGCCGTCAAGTGGGCTGCCGCGCTGGTGAGCAGGCCGCGCCGGAACAAGCCATACTCGATAACCGATGCGACGAGGCCCAGCCCGCGAGAACGGGCATTCAGGCTGGGCGAACCGCGCTTCAGAGTGGCGCGCAACTGCACGATGTAGTGGTCCTGCAGATTTTCGCCCACCTGCGGCGAGGCATGGACAACCGGAATGCCGAGATTTCGCAACAGGTCCGGGTTTCCGATGCCTGACAACTGCAACAGTTGCGGACTGTTGAAGGCTCCGCCGGCAAGGATCACTTCGGTGCGGGCCCGGACGAGCTTGATTTTGCCCGCATGCTCGATTTCGACCCCGGTCGCCGCGCCGTTTTCGATCGTCACCTTTCGAACAAGGGCATGGGTAATGATCTTGAGGTTGGCTCTGTGCCGGACCGGGTGCAAATAGGCGACTGCCCCGGATTGCCGGCGCCCCCGCCTGACCGTACCCTGGACATAGGCCACACCCTCGTGATCCCCTGAGTTCAGATCCTCGGTGGCCGGAACGCCGGCCTCGATGAATGCGGCACGCAGCCGCTCTGTCATGGGGTGCAGAACGTTGGAATAGCCGACCGCCAAGGGTCCATCGCCCCCCCGCCATTCATTTGCGCCGCGCTCGTGCCTTTCCGATGCACGGAAATAGGGAAGGACGTCCGGCCATGACCAGCCCTCGCAGCCTAGCTGCCGCCAGTCGTCGTAGTCCTTGGGGATACCCCGCACATAAATCAGTCCGTTAATGGCGGACGAGCCGCCCAATAAGCGACCTCGCGCCAGAGCGAAGGTCCGGTTTCCGACATGGGGGTCAGGCTCGCTGACATAACCCCAGCCCAGCGCGGCATCGTTCGCTACATAGCTGAAGCCCGCTGGAATGCCGATCATGAACTTGTTGATGAGCTTTGCCGGCTCGGTGTGCAGGCGATCGTCCCCCCCGGCTTCCAGTACGATCACTTTAATGCTCGGGTCTGCGCTCAACCGGTTGGCGAGGACGCAACCGGCTGATCCGGCACCTACTATTACGTAGTCCGCCTCAAGCGCCTCATCCATGCGTCCAGCCAATGGGTCTCTCCTCGCCCCTTCTTGCGGAACCAGTCATTCCAGTGTATTGACGGATGTGTCAAGCAACGTCGCGACACGGCAGCGCCGCCGATGCGCTCAAGGCCGAAATGACCCGGCAGCCGGAGCTGAGCGACGCCCACGAGTGTAAATGCACTCAACGTAAGGAGTACGTTATGTCCGAATATGACCTCGTGATCCGGAACGGCACAGTGGTCGATGGCGAGGGCGGTGAACCGTTCCGCGCGGACGTGGCCATCAGCAATGGGCTGATCGAGAAGGTCGGCGCAGTCAAGGGGAAGGGACGCCAGGAGATTGATGCCAAGGGGTGCTTTGTCACCCCGGGTTTCGTGGACGTCCACACCCACTACGATGGCCAGATTACTTGGGAGAACACGCTTTCGCCCTCGTCCAATCACGGCGTCACCACGGTCATAATGGGCAACTGCGGCGTGGGATTCGCCCCCACCCGCGCCGCCGACCGTGAACTCGTAATCAAGCTGATGGAAGGGGTTGAAGACGTCCCCGAGGTAGTCATGGCGGAAGGGGTTCCATGGAATTGGGAAACCTTCCCCGAATACCTCGACGCGCTGGACAAACGGCATGCCGACATCGATTTTGCGACCCAGATCCCGCACAGTCCGCTGCGCGTATTCGTTATGGGCGAACGGGGTGCGAACATCGAGCCGGCGACTGACGATGACCTTGCACGCATGCGCCTCCTGGTTTCCGAGGCGGTTCGCGCCGGGGCGCTCGGCGTCTCGACGTCGCGCAACCTGTTCCATCGGTTCCGGACGGGTGCGCTGGCCCCTTCAGTGGGGGTCCATGAGCGTGAATTGCTGGAGTTGGCACGCGGCCTCGCGGACGCGGAGAGCGGTGTATTCCAGCTGATTCCCTACCTGCACGGTGATCCCGATGCCGAGGTCGAAGTCATAGGCGAGATCGCGAAGGCATCCGGCAGGGCGGTCAATTACAGTCTCATCGGTTTTGGTGGGACCTGGCAGTCTTATATTGATGGGGTGCGCGGACTTGTCGATCAGGGCCTGGACGTCCGCGCCCAGTTCATGGTGCGTCCGATCGGCATGCTGTTCGGCCTCGATCTCAGCTTCCACCCATTCTGCCTCAACCCGAGCTATCGCCCCATTGCCAATCTTCCCTTGGCGGAACGAGTGGCAAGAATGCGCGACCCGGAACTGCGTGCTCGCCTGCTGTCCGAGCAGCCCGAGGACCCCAATCCCGCTTTCGTCGAAACAGTACTGCTGCAGGGCAACCTCTATTACATGGACGAATCCGCGAACTACAATTTCGCGGACAAGGACAACCTGATGTTGAAAGCGGAGCGCGAGGGGCGGCCGGCCAAGGAAGTCATCTACGACGCCCTGCTGGAGGATGACGGACACGCGATCCTGTGCCGTTACTCTGCAGATCTGGACACCTACCTTGAACGAACCGCGAAGCTTTTCGGCCAGCCCCTCACAATTCCGGGGCTGGGCGACGGCGGGGCACACTATGGCATGATCTGCGATGCCGCCTACACCACCTATCTGCTGGCGCAGCGCGTGGGTGAGCATGGGATAACGCTCCCCCAGGCGGTCCAGTCGATAACCAGTCTGGCGGCCCGGTCGGTCGGGCTTTGCGACCGCGGCGTGTTGGCGCCCGGCTACAAGGCCGACGTGAACGTCATCGACATGGACCGGATCAAGCTGCACCGACCGGTGGTAAAGACCGATCTTCCGGCTGGCGGAAAGCGGTTGACGCAACGGTCGGAAGGCTATGTGGCTACCATCGTCAGCGGCACGGTCACCTATCAGGAAGGCCAACCCACGGGCGAGCTGCCAGGACGCCTGGTTCGCGGAGAAAAGAAGGCGCCCGCCATTGCCCGGGAACCTGCTTTGGTCGGCTGACACCGGTTCGTGCATCCGGCCATGCCATATGGCTGACGGCCACGCGTGCTGAGGTGTGGGACGCCGGGTCCATCTTGAACCCGGTCAGGCGCACTGCTGGGCCGCTCGGGGAGCTGATGGATAGATGCCGAACAATTCCGTGATCTCGCTGGAAATCGAACACCGGATGACTGTCATCTCGGTCTACGATCCGCCGGCCAACGCCCGTTCCGCGCCTGTCGGGACCTTGGGCGCATGAGCGCCTCTGCTGCGGCCCGGCGCGCCGTTCTGGCGCCAGGCGCCGGCATCGATGCGGTTCGCATCGAGACGTGCGACGCGCCAGAACCCGGTTGGGGAGAGGCACTCGTCCAGGTGCGCGCGGCAAGCCTCAACTACCGGGACCTGATTGCCGCACGCGGACAGCTCCCGGGAATGGACCATCGGCCTGCTTACGTCCCCTTGTCGTGCGGTTGCGGCGAAGTAGTCGCCATAGGCCCAGGTGTCCGGCGGGTGGCTCCAGGCATGCGCGTGGCGCCGATCTTCGCGCTCGGCTGGATCAGCGGGGGTTTCGAGACACTGACGGACGCACATCTGGGCGGCACTGTCGACGGCACTGCAGCATCCCTGGCGGTATTTCCCGCCGAAAGCCTCGTAGCCATCCCGGACATGCTGGGCGACCTCGAAGCGGCCACCCTCCCCTGTGCCGGAGCAACGGCGTGGAGCGCATTGACGCTTGTCCGCCCCATCCATCCCGGTGACCTGGTTGTGCTGCAGGGTACCGGAGGGGTGTCGATCGCGGCGTTGCAGTTCGCGAAAGCTGCGGGAGCGCAGGTCGCGATCACATCGTCGTCGGACGCCAAGCTTGCCAGGGCCCGGTCCCTCGGCGCCGATTATTGCATCAACTACAAGAGCGACCCCGATTGGGCCGCGGCCATCCGTCGGCAGGCTGGCCGAGGCGGTGATCTGCTGATCGATGTCGTCGGCACTACGGAACTGGCCAAGGCCGCGGCTGCACTTGATCCCGACGGATTTATCGCATCGGTTGGCTTGCTGGGTGGAGCACGGTCACGGCAAGGCAAGGCTGAGCGGCCGATCGTACCCGTCATGACCGGCAACCGCGATACGGTCGAGGCCATGTTGCGGGCCATCGAGGTCAACAGAATCCGACCGGTCGTGGACCGGGTGTTTTCGCTCGAACATCTGTCAGATGCGCTGCACGAACTGGAAAGCGGCCGCTTCTTCGGAAAGATAGGAATTCAGATCCGTTGATTCGGTTGCTCTGAGGCAGGCCCGGCGAAACCGATCCCGCCGCTGATCGAACTGCCGGACATTCCGCACATTTCGCCCACTTGAACTGGGCGAAGCCGCATCAAGTGCCGCGGAACTGGGGAGGCCGACGCTCCCCAAAGGCACTTACCCCTTCGAGATAGTCTTCCGACCGCATCAGGAGCGGCTGCATCGACGCTTCGTTCTCGAGGAAGCTGCAGAAGTCCGTACTGGCAGCCAGTTCGTATTGCCGCTTGGCCATCTCAAGCGCGAGCGCCGGCCCCTTCGCAAAGCCCCGCGCCAGGTCCAGCGCGCGATCCAGGACGGGCGCGTCGCTCACAAGCTCGAGAATGAGGTTGAGCGCGAGCGCCTCCTCGGCCCCGATGAACCGCCCGGAATAAGTGATTTCCTTGGCTCGCATGAGGCCGACGTTGCGGGCGAGCAGCCATGACGCACCGCCATCCGGCGCGAGCGCGGTCTTGTTGAACACCTGCGCGAAACGGGCGGTAGGACTGGCGATTACCATGTCGCAAGACAAGGCATAGCTCCAGCCAACGCCCATGCAGACGCCCGACACTGCCGCGATCGTGGGCTTCTTGAGCGAGTAGATGGCGCGGCTGATGCGGTGGAGGCGTTCCATTCGATGAAGAGTGCTGCGCACATCCCGGCTTCCGAACTCGCCCACATCCATACCGGAGCAGAAATCACCCCCGGCGCCGGTCAGCACGACAGCACGGACCTCATCGTTCTCACGAAATCCCTCGAATGTCTCGAAGAGCTGGCATCGCATATCCATCGTGATCGCGTTCTTCTTGTCCGGACGCGCCAGCGTCACGACGGCAACCCCGTCCCTGGTATGCACTTCGACGGTCATATTTTCCCCCTGGAGCAGACCCGCTCAATAAAACGAGAAATGCAGGATGCCCTTGCTGCTATGCGTGGCTTTCACCAGCTCGAGAAGCCGGCCCGACAGTGTCATGACAAGGTCGAAATCCGCTGTCAGGTCGCTCGACATCAAACTCCCCGTCGGATGGCTTGTTTATTGACGTCGTCCGGGTGCCGGATCGCCGAATCCGCACGGCGCCAGCCAATGCTGTCGCTGTGCTCGACGCCCTCAACCTGGTAAGGCTTGATATCGAGCAGGAGCGTGTCGTTATCAACGAAGGTATATTGACGCACCTGCACGACCGCGACCATCCGTGGGTCGATTCCGGTCCACAGGTGATGTCTTATCAACCTGTTCTCCTCGTCCACTTCGAACCGGCCGGCATAGCCGGCAAAGGTCGAGTAGGCGCGCGCGACCTCGTTCGCCGGCTCCTCGGACAGCGCCTGATCACGCAGTCCGGCATTGGCAATGTCGCGCGGATTCCTGTAGGTGGCGAGGTTTCGGTCGCGCGCCATCATCTGCACCTGCACAAAGCCGGCAGGGTCGTATGTGAGCAGCCCCACGGGGTCAGGGCCCAAGGGGTGCTCAAGGAAAGCTCCAGCCCGGAACCGCTCCCAGTTCACCAGGGCCCAGCTTCCGCAAAGCCGTTCTGTGTCTGTAGGAATTGGCAAAATGCGCTCCGGAATTGCACGCCCCGTCGTAACTTGACAACTATGTCGATTCTTGCGACGCTGGCAAGTGCAATTCGGATTTCAGCGCCAGTCCTGGGCCTTCGAATGAGCGCTGTCCGGCCGCTGCGCGAGCGAGGCGGCCCTCGGGAAAGCAGCGCTTCCGGATAGGGAACGGCCGCCCTGCCACCTGGGCGGCGGGGGGTTTTCCGAATTGAAGTCGAATGGTGAGGTTAGAAAAGTGGCGCAAAACGAGATTCAGGTCCCCGCCTTCAAAATGCCCAGGGTTAGCGCGTTCAACCGGCGGCCCCAGGCCGCTGCACCGGCAGAGCCTGCGTCCAGGCAGTCTCGTCAAGAGCCGGCCAAGGCAGCGCCCGCAGTCCCCCCGCCCCCGCCCTACATCGATTCCGACGCGGACTCCGTTTTCGCCTATCGCGAATGGATCGACACCTATTTCTATCCGCGCATCCTGGCAAAGCAGCGGCAAACATTCGATGTCACGATCGAGCCTCGTGAAACCGCCGGCGTCTACACCGAGGTGATCAGGCCGGCGGGAGGTGTGGCTCCGAACTGGGAGGGACGGGTCCTGCTCAACCTCCACGCGGGCGGCCTGACGTTCGGCTCCCGGATGTGCGGCCAGCTGGAATCGGTGCCTGTCGCCGGGCTGGCCCAATGCGAGGTCATCAGCGTGGACTACCGGCTCGCACCGGAGCACAAGCACCCCGCCGCCGCCGAAGATGTCGTCGCGGTGTTCAATGCGCTGGCCGAGACCTACGGCGCATCTTCGATCGGCATTTTCGGTTACTCCGCTGGCGCCTTGCTGGCGACGCAGGCGATCTATCGGCTGCAACAGGCCGGTCAGCCCCTGCCCGGGGCACTGGCCCTCCTGTTCGGGGCCGCGAGTTACTGGGGAGAGGGCGATTCCTCCTGCTGGGCGCCGGCGATTTCGGGTCGGTCGATGCCGGCGTGGGAGGACCATCTCTACTTCGTCGGGGCCGACGGCCAGGATCCCTCGGTCTTTCCGCTCCGTTCCGAGGAAGCCCTCAAGGCGTTCCCCCCGTCCCTGCTTATCTCCGGGAGCCGCGACTTTGCGCTGAGTTCGGTCGTGCACACCCATTCGCGGCTGGCAAACCATGGCGTACCCGCGCAGCTGAACATCTGGGAGGGCGTCGCTCACGCTTTTTCCCACGACTTCCGGCTGCCCCAGTCGGCAGAGTTGTTTGCTGCCCTCATTGCATTCTTCGACAAACATCTTGCAATTGCGCGGCCTGTTCCAGACGTTCGCGGCGTGGCCTCGGCAAACCACGGAGCCGATTGAGGTGGAAATTCCGGGCCGAATTGCTTGTTATGACTTGCCCGGCGCCGCCGGCCAAAGGAGAATATCGACGTGAGCAAATGGCTCCTTCCGGCGGAATTCATCGATTTCAGGGTCGATGGCGCAGTGGCCTTCATTACCTTGAACCGGCCCGAAAAGCGCAATTCGCTGAACCGGCAGATGATGGCCGAGCTCGAAGGCGCCTTGCTGGAGGCTGATGACCGCACCGATATCAACGTGGTGGTCCTACAAGGCGCAGGCAAGGACTTCTGCGCGGGTTTTGACCTCGTTACCACCTATAACGATGTGAAGAGTGATCAGGCGGACGAGCCCGCAGAGGAAATCAGCTACCGCACGCGGTTCGGCACGGTGGACGATGACAGCTGGCATCTCGAGACGACGCAGCGCCGCATGATGACCATCTTCGATCTGCACAAGCCGGTCATCGCAAAGGTCCAGGGCAATTGCCTGGCCGGCGGTACCGACCTTGCGTTTTTCTGCGACATGGTGATCGCCGCGGACGACGCAAAAATCGGTTTTCCCGCCGCGCGGGCGAATGGCACCCCGCCGTCGCACATGTGGGTCTACCACCTTGGCCCCCAATGGACCAAGCGCATCCTCATGACGGGCGACACGCTGTTGGGCCGCGATGCGGCCCGCGTCGGGCTGGTCCTCGATGCCGTTCCGGCCGAGCAGCTGGATGCGGAAGTCGAGGCCTTGGCGCATCGGGTTGCGATGGTCGATTCAGAAATACTCGCCGCCCACAAGCGGGTGGTGAACATGGCGCTGGAACTGCAGGGCGCGCGGGCGCTGCAGCGGTTTTCCGCCGGTCAGGATGCCGTTGCTCACCTCGGCAAGGGTCCCAGGCGCACCCAGTTCCGGCACGATATGGCCACCGCCGGTCTGAAGCAGGCGCTCCGCAACCGTGACGAACCCTTCGGCGACAGCTTCGCCAGGGCCAAGTGGTGGGAAGCTTGAGGATGCGTCATGCCTGATATCCTGGTCGACGATATGCTCCCCGGGGTCCGGCGCTTGACGCTGAACCGGCCGGACAGCCTCAACGCCTTTACCATCGATACCTATGCCGAGCTGATCGAGCTGCTGCGGGAACTCAAGCACGATTCAAAAACCCGCGTGGTCGTCCTGACGGGCAGCGGGCGCGCATTTTGTGCCGGACACGATCTCAAAAGCTCTGGCGTGGCGAAATGGCTGGACGACCCCGACCTGGGCCCGACCTACCGGTCGCGCCACAACATGACCGAAATGGCCTCCATTCCGGTGTTGATGCGACAACTCCCGCAGCCGGTGATCGCTGCGGTAAATGGCGCTGCCGCCGGTATCGGCTTTTCCTTGGCGCTGGCCGCGGACATGTGCATTGCCGCGAGCTCCGCAAAGTTCGTCAATTCGATCCACAATGTCGGCACCGGACATGAGCTGGGGATGAGCTACCTGCTGCCGCGCGCGGTGGGGACCCAGCGCGCGGCGGAAATCCTGCTGACGGCACGGCCGATAGTTGCCGAAGAGGCAGAGCGGATCGGACTGGTGCTCCGTTCGGTACCGGATGACCAACTGATGGAAGCGGTGCTCGACGTAGCCAGGAACATCATGGTCAACGTTCCCCTCGGCGTCTGGCTGACAAAGCAGTCACTTTGGCTGAACCAGGCGGCCGGGAGCCTCGAAGCCGCTGTCGAACTCGAATCCCGCGCGGTTTTCATGGCACGATCGACCGAGGACGCTGCCGAAAAGCGGCAATCCTTCATCGACAAGCGAGCGCCCACGTTCCGAAACAAGTGACCGTAGCTTGCCAGGATCAACCAGCCACAAACATTCAGTCTGAAATTGGGAAGCGTATGTCCACAGCAATGAAGAGGATCGCGATAAAGGAAGGGCTCTTCGCCGGATCGCTCGACGATCTGCACGATGTGCACCTCGGCGGAAGCAAGTGCGGAGCCTGCGGCGAGGTGGGGCTCGGCAAGGTCGAGGCATGCCCCAACTGCGGATCGGACGATCTGTCCCAGGTGGCGCTCGGGGACAACGGCTCACTGTACACCTACACCATCGTGCGACATCGCCCGCCCGGCAATTACCAGGGGCCGGCAGAATTCAAGCCTTTCGGCCTTGGCCTGGTCGAGATCGATGGAGTCATCCAGGTCATGGCCCCGCTCCTTCCTGAAATTGACAGCCTTCGGATCGGCATGCCGCTTCGTTTCCACCCCTACGTCCTGCGAACCGACGAGAATGGAGCAGAAGTGATCGCGTTCGCCTACGGCGCGGCGGGAGAGTGATTGTGAGCAACGTTTATATCATCGGCAGCGGTTATCACCCTTTCGGCCGGTTCGATAAGTCCTACCAACAGATCGGATCAGAGGCTGCAGCTGCCGCCCTGTCCGATGCCGGAGTCGAATGGCGCGACATCCAGGCTGCCTACATGGCGCGCATGTACCTTCCCGCCACGTCGGGCGCCCGCATCCTGCGGTGTCTGGGAGCGACCGACATTTCGGTCATCGACATCGAGGCCGCTTGCGCCAGCGGGGGCGCGGCTCTGCTTCAGGGAATGCTGACCATCCAGGCGGGTGCAGCCGACCTCGTCCTGGTAGCCGGGACCGAAAAGATGCCGCGCGGGTTCATGGACCCCAGCATGATCTACAGTCCCTGGCAGGTCGAACTGGGCATGTCGATGAACCCGGCCTACTGGTCGATGCGGGCGATGCGGCACATGCACGAATACGGCACGACGCACGAACAGATCGCGATGGTCGCGTACAAGAACCATCTGAACAGCGTTCACAATCCGATGGCGATGTACCGGAAGGAATTCTCGATGGAGCAGATCCTGAATTCGCAACTGGTGTGCGACCCGATCCGCCTGCTCGAGATATGCGCGCCCAATGATGGCGCGGCCGCGGTGGTCCTCGCCTCTGAACGCAAGGTGCGTGAACTCGGCGCACAGGCCATCAAGATCGCAGGGATTGCTCACAGCATCTCCCGCTACTCGTCCGACTTCCGCTGCCCGGCCGAGTCAATGAGCGCGACCATGGATAATGTGGGACCGACCGGAGTAACGGCAGAGCGTGCCTATGCTGTGGCTGGCTTCGGGGCAGAGGACATTGACTGCTTCGAGGTGCAGGACACGGACGCGTTCTGCGAGATCGAGATCTACGAGGAACTCGGCCTCTGCCCCGTCGGCGAAGGTGGCCGTCTGGTAGAGGATGGGCACACGCGGATCGGCGGGTCCCATCCCGTCAACATGAGCGGTGGCCTGATCAGCAAGGGCGAACCGGTTGGTGCATCCCATCTCGGCCAGATCGTCGAACTGGTCGCTCAGCTGCGCGGAACATGCGGCCCGCGCCAGGTCGAGGGGGCGAAGACTGCACTCGGCCACGTGCTGGGAGCGGGAGGCAACTGCGCGATCACGATCCTCCAGAAATAGGATTTCGCCCCGCCCCGGCCAATCGCGCGGGGGCGGGGCGGCTGATCGCCGCACCCACCACGATCAGGCAGCTGCAGCCTGATCGAACTTGTCGAGAAAGGAGCGGTAATTCTTCGGCTCTTCAAGGTCGCGTGGGTTGTAGCTAGGCAGCAGGACCTTGATCAATCGGGGAGACATTAACTTGTTCAAGGTCTCGGCTGCGGTCTTTTCACGGGCGATGGAATCCGCCCGTTCGGCTTCTGTCATCGCCTGCCGATCGTACTCCAGCAGATAGCCGGCTACGCGCGTGATCATCTTCTTGAAATGGAGAATCTGCGCAATGAACCCGTAAATTCGGAGAAAATACCCTCCGTGAACCGCGTGAAAGACATCGAAGCAAACGGAGCGGTGCTCGAATTCTTCTAGCAAGTGCCACTTCCACATAGCGATGATTTGCGGATCGCCCGAGCAAGTCAGTTCGCCCATCTCATCGTCCAGCCATACCTTCGCAGTGATAGGCCCAAGAGTTTCGAACCCTTCGCAGTATGAGCAGAGAAACGGCAGGGATTTTGACTGAAAGAGTTGCTCATATTCAGCCTCCACCCAGGCATCAAGCGCAGCGATATCGTAACCGTCGCGCTTCAACATTTCGGCCTGCTGCTGGTGCGTTACATAGTGATTTGACTCCTGCCGGATAAACGTACGGACATTCGCCCTGAGCTGGGCGTGTTCTTCACCCTTCAAGGTTGTGAGCGCCTTCGCCATGACCCGGTTGAGGAACCGCTCAAGGTGTGGAATGACGATGGACGACGCGTTCATCCGCTGAGCGAACTCGGGATTGGACGACCAGTGGACCGGCGTGGTCGAAAAATCGAATTTCGGTTGCCTTGCCTTCATGCAGTTGTTCCTCCGTTTATCCGGCCAACCGCAAGGCGCTTGCGCAAATCCGCGTTGGGAATACGCGCTCAATCCCGCCAATCAGCTTCCGGTGCAGGGTCGACCGCTCTGTCCGCTCAATGCCGCGGGGCACCTGGCGTCCAGCGCAATCCCAGCGCGTCGATTCCATAGACCATTCCCGCATAAGTTCGAGCCGGAATCTGGTCGTCGATCTGGAATTCGGGCAGCCGCGCCAGGCACTGGGTGATCAGAACACGCATCTCCATCCGTGCAAGATGGGAGCCGAGGCAGCGATGGATCCCTCCCCCGAAGGTGAGGATGGGGGTCTCCCGGTCGAGCTGGACAGCGCCAGGTTCAGCATAGACCGCGGCATCGAGGTTTCCGGCCGGCAGGAGCAGGATGATCCGCTCACCCGCCGCAATCTTCTGTCCCCGAAGAATCGTGTCCCGGGTGGCATACCGCGTTATCGTCGATGGAGCATAGAGCCTCAGGAACTCCTCTACCGCGGCGGGAACCATCTCGGGATCCGCCCTCAGCCGGCGTTGCAGGTCCAGATCTTCGGCCAGGTGCTTGATCGAGAAGGTCATCGCATTGACCACGGTGTCCAGGCCCGCATTGGCCAGCAGGAGCAAGTAGCCGCGCAGTTCCTCGATATTCAGCGTGCGACCGTCGGCCTCTGAGCGCACGACAATGCCCAGCATGTCGTCATGCGGCTCGTCGAGGTGCTGGCGAATGATGGGGTCGAACAATTCAAGCTGCTGGTTGAACAGATCGGCGCGAATGGCCGGGTCACTTGTCCTCAGCGCCGCCACCACCAATTTGCGAACCGGCGCCATCAGGTCCAGCGGGATGCCCAGCATGTTCATGAAAACCGTGACCGGCATTGGTTCGGCAACCGCCGCCACGAATTCGCATCCGCCCTTCGGAACCACGGCCTCGATCAGTTCACCGGTCAGCCGCTCGATCATCGGCAAAAGCGAGGCGACGACCCTTGGCGAAAAGGCTGAGAGCAGCACCTTGCGGTAGAAGGCATGCTCGGGCGGGTTGGCATGGATCGGCAGCAATTTGTGCTCGAACCCACCGCTGAAAAAGCAATCGGGGTCCTGCAACACTTCGTGGATGACGTCGTGCCCGCGGGCAATCCAGTTTCCGCCATGCCGAGGACTATAGAACAGTTCCGGCGCCTTGTACTGAAGCTGGCTGACGCCCAGGTGGGGCTGTGCCTGCAACGTCGGATCGTGTTCGATATCGAAATCGAAAATGGGCAGGTCCCGAGGCCGTTCGCGTGCATCCATTTTCGTCATAATTCCCCGCACCGCCTTTCGAACGCGGGCACCCGGCGCCGCCGGGTCCCGTTCGCAGATCCACCAGCGGCTGGCTTACTGTTGAATCAGCCCTGGTAGACGATCGGCGTGGCCCGCAGGTCCTCGTGCCGGGTGGCGAAATAGCTGTCCGGAACCATGGTGAATTCATCGATGCCATAATTCAGCAACATGCTGATGCGCGGCTTGTCCCCATGGTTCATCCCGCTGCCGTGCAGGGTGTGCGTGTGGTGTGCAGAGGCCCAGCCGGCGGGCAAGACCGAGTCCACCTCTGACCATTCCTTGCCTTCCGGCACCTGGATTTCTTCCCGCTGGCGGTCAGTGTCGTGCTCGAAGAATCCGTTCTGGTAGATCGCGTCCCACCGATGCGAACCGGGCACGAACCGCAAGGGGCCGAGTTCGCGCGGCACGTCGTCAAGGGCAACCCATACGTTGACACTGCGCCCGTTGATGATCTTCTCGAAGTAGCGGCGATCCTGGTGCCAACCCACGACAGTCTTCGTCGACGATCGCGGATACTTGGCCATGACCATGAAGTTGAACACCTTGAGACGCTTGGCACCGGTCACCTCCGCCGCCCATTGCGCCATTTTCGAGTTGCTCATGATTTCTCGCAAGGTGTTGTCCGCGTCTTGCGGCATCTGCGATTCGATATAGGCGGGGTGATTCGCAACGTCCGGGCCGCCGGTGTTCGAGCGTGGCGCGACGCCCGTTTCGTACACGCCGTTCAGCACTTGCCATGCGTGCTCCCGCACATCCCTCACCTGGGTCTCGGTAAGCAGCGGCCCGGGGGAGACCTGAAAGCCATCGCGGGCATAGGTGTAAAGCTTGGAGTGTTCCATTGCCTGCCGCACAATCTGGTCGTGGGCTTGGTCGGCTTCGGAGACTGCAGAGGTCATTGTTCCGCCTTTCGCTGGTTGGCGCCTCAATCTATGCCCGAGGTATGGACTTTTCTGACGAAAGTGTCAAATACATCGATGCGGGCCGTCAGCCACTGCCAGCTGCGAGAAAATTTCCTGATATCGTGGTGCGTAAGGACCTACGCCGTCACGCCTTTTCGCAAGACGCAGGCCCGCCGAAAACAAAGAGCGTTGGGGAAGATGTGAAGCGAGAAGACGCAATCCGGCAGCTCTGCCTTGAACCGTTGCCGGTGCTTGACGTGCCGGTGGCCGATGCCGTCGATATGGCGGCCGCGGCGGGGTTTTCCTGCATGAGCCTGTGGGTGAATTCTCCCACTCCCCAGTTCGAGGCCCCATGCCGGGTGGAGCAACGCGCCGCCCCCGCCCTGGCCCGGCAATTGAAGGACGCGGGAATTACCGTCCGCAACCTGGAAGTCTTCCGGGTCGGACCCGGCACCGACATATCGCTTTATGCGGCCCCTCTGGCACTGGGGGCTGAGCTGGGAGCGAAAACGGCCACAGCCATCGCCAGGGACGGCGGCAGCGAAACTGCCGAAGCGCTGGCCCGGCTGACTCACCTTGCTGTCGGGCTCGGCATCCGCATGAACGTCGAGTTCCTGTCCTATCGCGGGCCGAACAGCTTGTCTCAGGCGGTCGATCTGGTCACCCTTGCCGGAAATGCGGGCACGGGAATCCTGGTCGACATTCTCCACCTCGTCCGGACCGGCGGCTCAGTGGAAGAGGTGCGGGCGCTCAATCCCGCGCTGATCGGCCACGTGCAGTTGTGCGACGGTCCGCTTGCCGTGCCTGCAGAAGGTCTCGAACACGAAAGCGCGTCGGACAGGATGCTGCCGGGCACGGGTGAATTCCCTCTTGCGGCCTTCATCGAAGCGCTGCCTACGGTGTCGCTCGGCCTTGAAATCCCGCGCATGTCGGCAGCCTTCCGCGGCCTCACCCCCGAGGAGCGGGTCGCGACCTTGCTGCAGACAACCCGGTCGTTTCTGCGCGGGGACTGACCCGACCGCTCTTGTGAAAGGTAACAGGACGAATGGTGAAAGCTCTGGGCAGGACGGGCCTTTCGATTGGCCCGCTGGTCGTGGGCGGCAACGTCTTCGGGTGGACGATCGATGAGAAGCGCAGTTTCGAGGTGCTGGACGCCTTCTTCGCCGGCGGTGCGACCATGATCGACACCGCGGATGTCTACTATGCCTATGCTCCCGGGAATGTCGGCGGAGAATCCGAAACGATTATTGGCCGATGGATGAAGGAGCGCGGCAACCGGGACCGGGTTCAGGTCGCGACCAAGGTGGGTCTTCTCGAAGTCGGCGGCGCAAAGGGGCTGCAACCCGCGGTCATCGAGGCGGCTGTGGAAGCATCGCTGCGCCGCCTTGGTACCGACTATGTCGACCTGTACTTCGCCCATTCGGACGACGAGAGCGTTCCGCAGGAAGAAGTCGCGCGCACATTCGATCGGCTTGTCCAGTCGGGCAAGGTTCGCCTGTTGGGTGCGTCAAACTTCCGGCAGGACCGGCTGGAGTCGGCGCTGAGGATCAGTGACGATCTCGGGTTAACTGGCTATACGGTTTACCAGCCGCAGTTGAACCTGATGGCGGCCTCGGCGTTCCCCGCGCAATATCGCAGCTTCTGCGCGGAACGCGGCATGGGTGTGCTGACCTTTTTCGCTCTGGCGAGCGGCTTCCTCACCGGCAAGTACCGCCGGCTGGAAGACGTGCGGAACAGCAGCCGCGCCTCGGCACTCAGCCGATACTTCAACGCTCGCGGGCAGGCAGTTCTCTCGGCGCTCGACCATGTCTCGGCGGAGACGGGCGCCACCCCGGCCCAGATCGCCCTCGCCTGGATCATTGCCACGCCCGGCGTAACCGGCCCCATCGTGAGCGCGACGAGCGTCGAGCAGGTCGAAAGCCTGCTGCCGGCCGTCACGCTCAGGCTGGACGATGCACAGATGGCGCTGCTTGACCAGGCAGCGGCCAGGCCGGCCTGAAGGCCCCCAGACCGGCAGACGGATTTAAGGAGAACGACGGTGGACACTTTTGACTTGATCATCCGCGACGGAACCATTGTCGACGGCACAGGCGCACCCGCATTCGTCGGCGATATCGCGGTGCGCGACGGCGTGATCGTCGCAGTCGGGATTGCCGAAGGCACGGCGGGGGACGAGATCGATGCCTCGGGCCTGACCGTCACGCCCGGTTTCATCGACCTGCACACCCATTACGACGGGCAGGCCATCTGGTCACCGCGGCTCAACCCTTCTTCCTCGCATGGTGTAACGACCGTGATGATGGGCAACTGCGGGGTTGGATTTGCCCCCTGCCGCCCGGAGGACCGCCCGCTCCTGTGCATCACGATGGAGGGGGTCGAAGACATTCCGGGCGTGGTGATGAAGGAAGGTCTGACCTGGGACTGGGAGACTTTCCCGGAATACCTCGATGCTCTTGAAGCCCGGGAGCGCGACATCGACGTCGGCGTGCTGGTGCCGCATTCCGCGGTTCGCGTCTACGCCATGGGCAAACGCGGGGCCGACCGCGTGCCTGCTGACGACAACGACCTGGCGGCGATGCACGAGCTGATCAGCGAGGCCGTGCGTGCCGGGGCACTCGGCTTCGGTTCTACCCGCACCGCGTTCGATCGGCGCGCCGATGGCGAACACGTGCCCAGCTTCGACGCGGCATCCGAAGAGCTTGCCAACGCGGCGCGGGCGGTTCGCGACGGTGGAGGCGGGGTGCTCCAGATCCTGCCCGACCTCGGCACGTTCGGCTCCTCGCCCGAGACGTGCTTCTCGCTGATGAAGGTCATGAGTGAGGCTTCGGGCTTGCCGGTTACCTACACGATGTCGCAGGTCAAGGAGCATCCCGATCACTGGCGGGCGTTGCTGCGCCTGACGCAGGAGCACAACCGGGCGGGGGGCGCCTTGGTCCACCCGCAGTTCTTCCCACGCCCGGTGGGGATGCTGGCCGGGCTCCAGCTGACCAGCAATCCCTTCGTTTATTGTCCGTCCTACCAGGCCATTGCCCATCTGCCGCTGGCTGAGCGCGTGACCGAAATGCGCCGGCCGGACGTGCGCGCCAGGATCGTGAGCGAGGAGCCTGGCGATACCCTGCTGCCGATGACCGCGATGACCCGGCAGTGGCAGAACATGTACCGCCTGGGCGACCCGCCCTGTTACGAACCCGATCCTGAAACCAGCGTCGCGGCCATGGCCCGGCGCGAGGGTCGCCCCCCCGAAGAGATCGCCTACGACCTGCTGCTCGAGAACGACGGGCACGCGCTGTTGCTGGTTGCGATAGCCAACTACGCCTATGGCTCGCTCGACTACCTGATCGAAATGATGCGCGATCCGAACTGCGTGATCGGCCTCGGCGACGGCGGAGCGCACTATGGCCTGATCTGCGATTCCAGCTATCCCACTTTCGTCCTGACCCACTGGGCCCGCGATCGGCAGGGTGACCGGCTGACACTGGAAGAAGCGGTCAAGGCTCTGACCTCCGTCCCGGCCGGAGTGGTCGGCCTGGGCGACCGCGGGATACTGGCCCCCGGCTATAAGGCCGACATCAATGTCCTCGACCATTCGGGTATGGCCCTGCACGCCCCCCGCATCGTCGATGACCTGCCGGCGGGTGGGCGCCGCCTCGACCAGAGCGCCTCAGGCTATCGCTGGACCCTGGTCTCGGGCGAGGTCATCCTCAGGGACGACCAGTCGACCGGGGCCTATCCCGGCCGTCTGGTCCGCGGGCGGCGGACAGTGGCCGCCGTTCCCGAAGTCGCCTGCTAGCACCGATCGCCTCAGGCCGGCGCGTCCACACTGGACGCGCCGGCTTCCCACCGTTCGTGCCAGCCATCAGCGAATACGTGGTCCAGCAGGCCCTCGGCGAGATAGGCAGGAAACCGGTCGGGCGACTGCGGAATGGCAGCTTGCCCGTCATAGCCAATTCGCGCCCGCACCCGGGGATCGAGGAAGTAGACGCCCGCGATGGCCGTCAGCAGCAATTCCCGGTCCAAGGGCGCGGCCTCGGCGAGGTGATCCACAAGGGAAACCGGATCGCGCTCGGGGCCGGCAAGGATCCTGCGCAGTTCGGGCAGCATATCCGGGCGCGCCGCAAACAGGCGCTGCAGTGCCGTGCCGTCGATCATGGCGCCGCCTGCGGGGAGCTCGTCCACGGCGGGGATGAGCGCATCGGCAATCGTCGCCAAGCGGGCGTGCTGATCCGCAGTCAAAGCGCCGACACGCTCCGGCTGGGCGTCCGGTGCGACGTTCCTGCACGGTAACCCTTCCGGGATGCGGTGGTAGCTCCTCGCCGGCGGGCGAAGCGAGCCGCGATTGCGAACCAGGTGGTCGGCAGCCCGCAAGGCCAGCGCGCAGATTGTGCTCGTGGGATTGACCGTCCCGGCGGTGACAAACACACTGCCATCGATAACCCCCAGGTTGGGGATGTCGTGCGCCATGCACCAGCGGTCCACAACGGAACCGGCAGGGTCATCGCCCATCCTGGCCGTGCCCATCAGGTGAGCGCCGACGGGCGCGGGATTGGTCGCCTCGATGGCATAGGCGCCTGCATCACGTAGAATCTCCGAAGCTTGGGCAACGCTGTGGTCCAACGCGCGCCTGACGCTGGCGCTGGTGCGATAAACGATCCGGGCTGCCGGAATGCCGTCCGCATCGGTGAGCTCGGGGTGGAGTTCCACGCGATTGGCCTCGTCCGGCAGGTCCTCTGCCAGGATCACCCATTTCAACCGATGACCGAATTGCGCATCGAACCGGGCATGGAACTGCGAAGGTGCGACACCGGTGGCGAACAAGCGCATTGCCTCGGCCAGTGGGCCGCCGCCGGCAGGATGCAACGACCACTTCGCACCGCCATCGTACCCACGACCAGCCACGTGAGGGGCGAACTCCAGGCACTGAATGGTAGACCCGTTGCGGCCTTGCCAGCTGCGGAGCTGTTCAGGAAACAGGCCATGGACGAAGGCGGACGGATGCATCATCAGCCGCTTGCCTACCAGCCCTGAACTGTTGGCCAGGCCGTTCGGAAAGCGGTCGCACGCGGATGCCAGTAGCAGGCGGGGGGTTCCGATGCCATTGGCCGCCATCAGCACCACATCGGCCGACTGATGATGCACCGCACCAGCGCGATCGATCCATTCCGCTCCATTGGCCAGCCCTTGGCCATCGACGGTTATGCGCCTTGCCCGCGCTCCGGTCACAAGTCGCCCGCCCATGGCGGCAAATGGCCGCCAGTGGGTCAGGTCTATCGATGACTTGGCACCCTCATTGCACCCGTTCGAGCAGGTGCCACGCTGGACGCACGGGTGTCGGCCGTCATAGGCTGCGGAGATGATCGCGTTGGTCTCGGGCCACCAGTGCCAGCCGCGGCTGGCCATGGCCCTCGCGATATCGATGGCCTTGCCCTCGATTGGCAGTGGTGGGAGCGGGGGATCGGCGTGCGCCGGGTAGGCGGGGTGGCCGCCCAATCCCGAAACCCCGACGCTTCGGTCTGTTGCATCGTACCAGGAGGCCAGGTCTTCATAGCGGATCGGCCAATCATCCGCGATGCCGAACCGGCTGCGCATGTCGAAGTTCGAAGCAAGCAACCGGTTCCACACACCGTTGAACAGGATGGTGGAGCCGCCGACGCCATTGAAGTTGAGGACATGCATGTCCGATGCGGAAAAATCGATGGGATAATCAGCCTTTGCGCGGCGCAGATCGGGGCGGGTGGACCATTGCCTGGCTGCCGTAAGTTCCCAGTCCCACTCGCTGCCGCGATAGCTGTCGGGCCCGTGCCAGTCGCCCTGCTCAAGCGCCACGACCGCGAGGCCGGCTTCGGCCAGGCGCCGCGCCGCGATACCACCGGCCGCTCCAGCGCCCACTATCAGGACATCGGCATGATCCATTTTGCTTGCCTCTCTCAGTCTGCCCTTGGCGCAACCATTCGCGCCAGCAGCGCCCCACCCTGCGGCGAAAGAATTTTGACAGGTTTGTCAGATTTATACTACCTGCGACAACGGGCCCGGGCAACGGCTGCCCCAAGCCGGACTCGCAGCCGCCAGACTCGAAGAGAGGATGACCAGGATGCCGACGCGCGATCGAGGACACATGATTCTCGGCACCATCGTTTACACCGGTGGACAGCACCAGGCGGCTTGGCGGCACCCGGATTCACAGCCCGATTCAGGATTGAGCTTCCAGTTCTACAAGGACATCGCCCAACTGTCCGAGCGCGGCAAGTTCGACTTCATGTTCAGCGCCGATCAGTTGTGTGTCAGGAACCTGCCGCGCAACATGATGTGCCGCACCGCTTTCACAACCTTCCAGTTCGACCCGCTGACCATGTTGTCCGCGCTTTCGGCGGTGACCGAGAAGCTCGGTTTCATCGTCACCATGTCCTCCACCTATTACGCCCCTTACCAGATTGCCCGCCATGTGGCCGGCCTCGACCTCATCAGCGGCGGGAGGGCAGGCTGGAACCTGGTCACCTCCGGATTGCGCGACGAGGCGCTCAATCATGGCCTGGAAGCAGCGCCCAATCACGACCACCGCTATGAAGTTGCACACGAAACGGCCGACGTGGTTCGGGGCTTCTGGAAATCGACGGATCCGGGTGTCTGCATCGGTGACAAGGAAAGCGGCAATCTTTTCGACGAAACGAAGATCCACCGCTTCACCTACAAGGGTCAATTCCGCTCGGCCGATGGCATTCTCTCGGTTCCACCCTCGCGCCAGGGACGCCCCATCATTGTACAGGCAGGGGCATCGGGCCCGGGTCGGGATCTCGCTGCCGAAGTGGCCGACGTGACCTTTTCGATCTCGCCCGATCTCGAGACGGCCAAGGCCTATCGCACCGATATCCGCAGCCGTGCGGCGGCGGCTGGGCGGAATCCGGACGCGATCAAGTCGCTGCACAATTTCGTGCCGGTGATCGCCGATTCCGAAGAGGCGGCAAGGCAGAAGCTGGCTGAGCTTGACGCCCTGGTCGACACGGATTTCGCCCTCGCCCACCTCGAAGCCGCGCTCGGCGGCGTTGACCTTACCCCCTATCCGCTGGATGGGCCCCTGCCGGAAGACGTGCCGATGACCAACGCGTCGCGAACGCTGTTCGATCAGGTTCGCATCGCCGCAGCCAAGGAGGGACTGACGATCTCCCAACTGGCAGTGAAGCTGGTCAGGGGATTGACCAGTGTAATCGCCGCCGGTCCGCCAGAGAAGATCGCCGATGTCATGGAGGAGTGGTACCGCGAAGGCGCTGCAGACGGGTTTCTCATCTCGTGCAACATCCTGCCACGAGAGCTCGAGGAATTTATCGAGAAGGTCGTCCCGATCCTGCAAGCCCGCGGGCTGTTCCGCACCGAATACGATGCGGACACCTTGCGCGGCCATCTCAAGCTGCCCGTGCCGGGAGGCATAGGCTGATCGGCCAGCAGGTTGGCGAGCCAAGATCTTCAGAAATCGGTCAGCGGGGTGCTGAGCGGAGGCGCGGCGGCGCGCGTCAGGGCAAGGACCTCAAGGTCAGCATCAACACCACTGCAGGAGGCCTGCTTGGTGGCTGCATGATGCTGGTGCGCAACTAGAAAAAAGGGGGCAGCCGCACGAGCGGCTGCCCCCGAATTCACACCCTCTCAAAGCGTCAGAACCGCACGGTTGCAGTCACGCCGTAGGTCCGTGGTTCGCGGTACATGACGCGGGCGAACTGCAGCCCCGTGATCGGCAGGGTATTCGCGTAATCGGCAACGTCTGTGAGGTTCTTACCCCAGACTGTCAGGTCAAGCTTGCCGTCCAGCACCGTCAGCGTCGCGTTGGCATTGACCAGCACGTGCTGCTTGTCGATCGTGGCTTCGTTGAACCCGTTGACATCCGCAACGGACGTAGCAGCGCCCGATGTTGCGTCGAACCACGCGCCGGTCGCATCCTGGTAGAAGCCCTGCGGGTAGTTGTATTGCGACGACTGGTACATGGCGTCAACCCGCAGCGACAGGTCGCCGATGCCGACATTGCCCGACCACTGCGGCGAGAGCGAAGCGGTCCACCGCGGGGTCAGCTGGAACGGCTCGTGGCGACGGTCGAAGCCGTTGAAGTCGATGAACGAGACGTACTTCGGCCTGGTGTAGGCGGCAGAACCGCTCAGCCGGAACCCGCCGCCCAGGATCGCGGTGAAATCCAATTCACCGCCATAGATATCGACCTTGCCCGCATTGGACGTCACGGTCGACGTGGCGTTGTTCAGGACCACCGTCGTGTTGCGCTGAACGTCCTTTGACCGCGTGTAATAGGCGGCGAGGTTCACCCGCAGGCGCCGATCAAACAGCTCGGCCTTCACACCGCCTTCATAGCTGTAGACGATCTCGGGGCGGAACGGGAGCAGCGAGGGCGGCACCGCGCCCACGCCGCGCAGCACCAGGCCGCCGCTGCGGAAGCCCTTGGCGGTCTTCAGGTAGACGAGAACATCTTCGGTCGCCTGGTAATCGAGCGACGCGGTGTAAGCCCAGCCGCTGAACTTGGCGCTCCGATCGAAGGGGCAGCCCTGAACGGGGAACGAGCAAATGGTCGTCACGACCGTGCTCGGCGGGCTGACCAGCGCGGTGTTGCCGTAGGACACCAGGCCGCGCTTGTCTTCCGACCAGCGGATGCCCGTGGTGATCGAAAGCTTGTCAGTCGCGTGATAAGTCGTCTGGCCGTAGAAGCCGATGCTCTTGGTGTCGATATTAGCTGTGGAGTCCGTAATGGCGCGCAGGCCGCCGGTGCTCAACTTGCCAAGTTCAGTCACAGTGGACGACGGCGTTCCGTCCCGGCCGTATTCATGGAACAGGAATGCACCAAGGGCGAAGTCAAGCTTGTTGTCCAGCGCCTTGCCCGTCGCCACCAATTCGCCCGACCACTGCTTCATCTTCTGCCGGTTGTAGAGGCCGTAGGCCTGTGTCCCGCTACCATCCAGGATCTTCACGATGGAGCCGTCATTGTCCGAATCGAAGATGAACGCATCGACGGTGCGATAGGCGCCAATCGCCTTGATCGCACCAAACGAGGTGTCGAGGGTTGCCGTGGCCGAATAGGTTTCAGCATCGAGCTTCGATTCCGGAGTTGACGTCAGCGAAGCGGAGTAGCGCGAACTACCAAGCCCGACGTCAGTCTGCAGGACGTTGTTGCCCGCCGCGATGCACGCCAGACGGTCGGCGAGGCACGCCGACGACCCCAGCGACTCAAGTCCCGCTTCGAGCGACGCGAGGCCGTTGGGCGAGAAGTAGCGCAGGTGGCCCGGGTCGATGAAGGTATCGGTATGGAACTTGTCGGCCGAAAGCAGCACGCGGAAGCTGTCGGTCGGCTGGACCAGCACCTTGGCCCGCAGGGTGTAGTCGTTGACGTTGCCGATCGTGCGCCCGGAATTGACTTCCTTGACATAGCCATCGCGGCGGTTGCCCGCATAGACGAACCGGGCCGCCAACTTGTCGGAAACGACGGGTACGTTGAGAACCGCAGTCAGCGACTGCTGGTTGAACCGGCCATAGGTGCCCGAAAGCGAACCGGACAGGCCATCGGCGAAGCTCGGATCGTTGGTGTTGACCAGGATCGCGCCGCCCGTGGTGTTGCGGCCGAACAGGGTACCCTGCGGTCCCTTCAGGGCCTGGAAGCTCTGCACGTCGACCAGCGAGGCGTTGAGACCATAGGCGCGGGCCCAGTACACCCCGTCGACGTAGGTGCCGACCGACGGGTCGATCGTGGCCAGCGTGTCCTGCTGGACCTGGCCGCGCATCTGGATCAGCACAGCGGCTGTGTTGGTCTGGGCCGGCGCCAGCTGCAGGCCGGGCGTCAGCAAGGCGGCATCGGTCAGGTTGCGGACGTTCTGCTTCTTGAGTTCTTCACCGCTGTAGGCGGTAATGGCGATTGGAACGCGCTGAACGTTTTCCGAAACCTTTCGCGCTGTAACGACGATGTCGGTCAGCTGATCGGAGCTCGCAGCTCCCGCCGAAGAATCCTGCGCCCACGCAGGCGTGGCCATGCAACCTACCACAATTGCCGCCAGCGAAACGGCCTTAACCATCTTAACATGCGCCATTTGAATGGCCTCCCCTGTCGCCGAAATAACTGATCGGACGCCCATCGCTTTTTATGCGAGTTTCATGGGCGAGGCGGTCGGCTAGGTTATTTTGACAGGAGCGTCAAGTATGTATGCGTCATGCTGTCGCTGGGCCCGGTGTGGCGATATGGCGACATGACCTTCGGGTTTTCGCCGTCGCAGAATTCACGCATATTTCCTAATTAGGTCAATGGATTCGTCAAAAGTCAAGGCGAAGCCGAATGGCGCGAAGGAGGATTCTTCAGCCTCATGTGCGCCGCCGGATATCGCCGCCAGCGCGACAGAACCTGACGCTATCGTCATTATCTGCCCCCCGTGCGCATGAGCGATCGGGCGCTGTGCGCTATTGAGACCAGGTGACTCGCCAATCGGATGCTTGGGGGGACTCAAGCGCGGCAAGTGCCACCTCCACGGCGCCAATGAACGCGCTGGGCATGAGGAGCGGCCCTTCCGGTCAGGCGCCCGGCATTCCTCTTGCATCGCACCTGACCGCGCTGCAGTTGACATACTTGTCAAACTCGTGTTTTCAGCAGCCTTGCGTCATCGAATATTTCTGGCAGTCCAACATCGCCGCATCACTGTTGCGCTGCTGCGAACGGTCCGCCGATGGGTCAGTTGATTTTCGCGAACGCGAGCGGACACAGTGACGATGGCCGACCGGCCGTCGTGGCATTTGGAGAAAATGATGCTGATAGAGAATAGGGTCGCTGTCATCACCGGCGGTGCAAGCGGTATTGGCCGGGCCAGCAGCGTGCGCTTCCTTGAAGAAGGCGCCAGCGTCGTGGTTGCCGATGTCAATCCGGCGAGCGGCGAGGCCTTTCTCAAGCTGGCCGAGGATCTGGGATTTGCCGATCGCGTGCGCTTCGTGACGACGGACGTCACGAACGAGGCCGACGTGGAACGCATGATCGGAACGGCGGTAGACGCCTTCGGGAAGCTCGACTGCATGTTCAACAATGCCGGTATTCCCGGAGCCTTGGGACCGCTCGAGGAAGTCGCGGTCGAGGACTGGGATTTCACGTTCGCGGTGCTGGTGAAGGGCGTTTTCCTCGGGCTCAAGCATGCGGTCCGCCAGTTCAAGGCCCAGGCGACGGGCGGTGTCATACTCAACACGTCGTCGGCATCAGGGCTGGTCGGCGGCGCAGGCCCCCGCCCCTATTCCGTGGCCAAGGCCGCCGTGGCCCACCTCACCACGGTCGCAGCGGTCGATGTCGCGCCCTACCGTATTCGGGTGAACGCCATCGCGCCCGGGGCAATCCTCACGGAAATCGGCGGTCAGGACCCCGTAGCTGCGGCCGAGCGGCTGTCCAAGGGCCAGCCCTGGCCTGACCACGGCATGCCGTCAGACATCGCCTCGACGGCGGTTTTCCTGGCCAGCGACGAAGCGCGCTTCATCACCGGCCAGACGATCGTGGTCGATGGCGGGGCGACCAGCGACAGCGGCATGGAAGCACGCCTGCAGCGCGCAGGCTCCTGGGCCACGATTACCGGAATGCATCACGGCACCACTGGAAAGAAAGCCACGTTGCGCCGGCTCGACCGTCAGAACTGACCTTCATCTCCTGCCGAAGCCGATCGACGAGGCGAGTGCGGCAGGCAGTGCGGAACGGGACCATGGAGAACTCGGCGTGAATCTCGATCTGAGTGAAGAAAACAACCTGCTTGTCTCGATGGTCGAAAAGCTGCTCGGCGGGGCGGGCGGTGTCGATCGCTTGCGCAAGCTGGATCCGGGCACGGTGGACCGCGACCTGTATGTCCAGCTTGCCGAGATGGGCATACTGACGATGCGGGCGCTGCCGACCGAACAGGGCGGCTCAGCTCTCTTCGACACGATGCTCGCGATGGAACAGGCCGGTCGCCACTTGCCGCGCCTGCCGCTGGCCGAAACGATCGTGGCCGCGTCGCTTCTAGGCAGGTCGCCGGGTGACGCCGCCGCTGCGTGGCTTGCGCGGATAGGCAGCGGCGATGCCGTTGTCACCCTGGCGCTCCATGACCGCGCAGCCCGGCCTGACCAACTGGTTGCCTTTGGCGGCGCGTGCGACGCCGTGATCTACCGGCAAGGCGATGGATTGTACCTTCAGGAGGGCCCGCTCGCGCCAGTCCGTGCCGATCACGCGGACCAGGCCCTCGGCCGACTGGGCGCCACCGGCAAGCCCGTCATCGAGTTGGCGCAGGGCGAACCGGCTGTCACCCTCTTCAGCGCAGCTGTGGAGGAATGGAAGCTCCTGATCTCCGCCGAGCTATGGGGGATCTCTGCCGCCCTGCTCGAGATGGCTTCGCGCCACGCCAATGAACGGCACCAGTTCGATCGCCCCATCGGCAGCTTCCAGGCCATCTCGCATCCCCTGGCGGACCGCGCGGTGGATAACGAGGCTGCGCGCCTGCTCGGCTGGTGGACCTCCTGGTTGCTGGCCGAGGGAAGCAGCGAAGCCTGCGCCGCCATCAGCATGACCTTCGCGTGGAGCGTCAGGACGGCTGACGCAACGGCCCGGCGTGCCCTGCACACCTTCGGCGGCTATGGCCTGTCGCTGGAACACAATGCCCAGGTCTTTTTCCGGCACGCCAAGGCGCTGCCCTTGCTGCTGGGCGACCCCAGCGACGAAATGATCCGCGTGGCCGACCGTATGTGGCGAGGGGAAACGGCCGCCCTTCCCGATGGCGGCCCCTGCCCGCTGTCGTTCGGACAGGACCGGGAAACCCTCGCCACCGTCGCGGATACGCGCGCCATCCTCGAACCCCTGATGACCCCCGATCTGCGGGCCAGCCTGCCCGATTCCTACGACGGTCACGTCCCGCAAGTCGCGCAGGCGCTGGGCCGTGCGGGACTGCTCTTCTCCGACTGGCCCAAGGAATGGGGCGGCCGCGGCACGTCGCCGACCGCCATGCTCGCGGCGCTGCGGGTGTGGGACGAACTGGGCTATCCCGGCCACTCGCAGTCGGTCACCAACATGGTGGGCCACATCGTGCGCGAGTTCGCCAGCGACGAAGTCCGCCAGGCGGTCGTCCCGCGGTTGGCCGCCGGGGAGGCCCTGTGCTGCATGGGCTATTCCGAACCTGGCTCGGGCTCCGACATCTTCGGGTGCCAGACCAAGTCGCGCTGGGACGAGGATGCTCAGTGCTGGATCATCAACGGCCAGAAGATGTGGACGACCGGGGCCAACCTCGCCGACTACGTCCTTCTGCTGACCAGAAGCGAACCGGGCAGCACCAAGCATCGCGGCCTGACCTTGTTCCTGGTTCCCATGGATGCGAAAGGGGTGGACGTCCACGCCATCCACACCGTGATGGGTGAGCGCACGAACGCCACTTTCTACGCCGACGTGCGGGTGGATGACCGCTGGCGCATCGGGCCTGCGCACAACGGCATAAAGGTCATGACCTGGGCCCTGACGCTCGAACAGCTGGGCGCATTCGGTGCGGGCGATCGCCGCGCCTTGCCAGCGCTGCTGGAATGGGCTGCCCAGCCCGGAGACGAGGGCCGCCCCCGCCTGGAAAGCAAGGACGTCCGCAAGCGGCTCGGCCTGTTCGAATTGCAGGCACGAGCCGGTGAACTGCTCGCCGACCGCGCAACCTGGCATGCCATCACCCATCCCGAGGCAGGCCGGACCGGGTACGGCCCGATGAGCAAGCTCTTCTACTCGGAAATGGTGCAGCAGACCCTTGCCGACCTGATGGACATGACGGCTCCCGACTGCCTCGTTAACGGCAGCGGCCCGCTGGCCATTCTCGAACGCCTGTATCGCCAGTCGCAGGTGGCCACGGTCTATGCCGGCTCCAGCGAGATCCAGCGATCGCAAATTGCAGAGGTCTTCCTCGGATTGCCGCGCAGCCGCTAAGCAGTTCGACGAGGACCGGAAAATCATGTGGGGAATTCGATGAGCCTCAATCCCAATCTCGACAAGGCCATGTCGCAGCCCGACGATGCGTTGGCGATCTGGTTCGAGGGCACCAGCCATAGCTGGCGTGATGTGCGCAGCTTTGGCGATGAACTCGAAGACATTCTCGCCAGGGCAGGCGTCGGTCCGGGAATTCCGATCGGCATCCTGTGCCGGAACAATCCGCCCCATGCCGCGGCGCTGCTGTCGGCCGTCCGGGTCGGGCGCCCGGTCGTCATGATCTACACCCTCCAATCGGTCGAAGCAGTCGCAAGGGACATCGGCAAGCTCAAGCTGGCTGCGGTCGTCGCACTAGCTGACGACTGGAACGAGCTGGCAGTCGAGAGCGCCCGCGAAGCCGGCACGATCGGCATTCGCTGCGAGGGTCGCAACAGCCTCAAGCTATCGGTTGAGCCGAGGCTGGAAGTGCTCGGTCAAGACCACCGCCCGGCGCAGCCGATGTCGATTTCCGTCCTCTCGAGCGGGACCACGGGGAAGCCGAAGCTGGTCGAGGTGAGCTCACTAATCTTCAGCAGAGCACTCGCCACGATGGCGGTTTCCGATGTGCCTGGTGTGCCGATCAGGCCCAACCTGGCCTTCACGCCGATCAGCAACATCAGCGGCCTGATCCAGTTTCTGGGCAGTATCGCGCGCGGCGGGTGCGTTTTCCTGCTCGAACGTTTCGAGATGGAGCGCTGGCTGACAGCGCTCGAGGCCTGCGCGCCGGACACCCTCATCATGTTCGCGCCGATGATTCATGCGTTCCTCGAGAAAAATGTCCCGAAAGAGCGCTTCGGTGGCCTGCGAGCGGTGTTCGGGGGAGCGGGCCCGCTTGCCCCGGAGGTGCAGAAGGCTTTCCAGGAACGCTACGGCATCCCGATCTACTGGGGCTACGGCTGCACCGAAATCGCCGGAACGGCGGCAAGCTGGAGCCCGGCCCTGGCGGAAGAATTCGGCGCCAGCAAGCTCGGGAGCGCAGGCCGCGCCATCCCGGGCGTCGAACTTCGCGTTGTCGATCCGGACAGCGGCGACGAGGTGCCCCGGGGGGAGACCGGCCTGCTTGAGGCGCGCGTAGAACTGCTCGGCCCGGACTGGATCCGCACGACCGATCTTGCCGCGATCGATTCCGACGATTTCCTGTTCCTTCGTGGCCGCGCCGACCAGGCGATCAACCGCGGTGGCTTCAAGATCTTGCCGGAAACGATCGCCGCTGCAGCCGAAGAGCATCCCGACGTGCGCGAGGCGGTCGCTTTCGGCATACCCGATGCCCGGCTGGGCCAGGTGCCGGTGGTGGCCGTACAGCCCTTGGAAGGTACCAGCCTGTCCGAGGAACAGATAATCACTTATCTTCGCACCAAGCTTGCTGCCTACGCAGTTCCGACCAAGGTGCTGATCCTCGATGAAATTCCCCGCACAGGCGCGCTGAAACCCGACCTGCCCGGGCTGAAGAGCGCGGCCATGCAGGACTAATCGCGCGGCGATGCACCGTCGTTGAGAACTGACCGCCCGGCTGGAGCAGGCCGGGCACAGCGCTCGCGGTGGCAGGCGCGGTTGCCGAAGGCGGGCGGCGCAATTACGTCTGTTTTTTCAGCCGTGATTTCGTCAGAGTGCCCGGGCGAACGCACCAGACGAAAGACCGCGACGATGGGCATGCTGCAGGACAAGGTGATCGTGGTGACCGGCGCCGGCAACGGCATCGGCGAGGCTTCGGCCAGGTGCTTTGCCGCGCACGGCGCCCGCCTGCTGATCTCCGATATTGCCGGCGACCAGGCCGAGCGCGTGGCGGCCGAGATCCGCGCCGGCGGCGCCCAGGCCCAGGCGATGACGGTCGACGTGACCGACGAGGCCCAGGTCATCGCCATGGTCTATGCCGCCGTCAGCCGCTATGGCCGCCTGGACGGCGCGCTCAACAATGCCGGTGGCGGCTGCGCCCCCGCGCCGACGGCCGAAGTCACCCTCGCCGACATGCACCGGGTGATGGACCTCAACTTCACCTCGTCGTGGCTGTGCACCAAGTACGAGATCCAGGCCATGCTGAAGACCGGCGGCGGCTCGATCGTCGCCACGGCCTCGGATGCCGGCCTGCTCGGCACGCCCAACATGGCGCCCTATGCCGCCGCCAAGGCCGCCCTCATCAACCTGATCCGCACCGCCGCCGTCGAATACGGCAAGCAGGGCATCCGCCTGAATGCCGTCTGCCCCGGGGCGACCGCGACGCCGGCGCTCCAGCGCATGGCCGAGCAGGTCGGCGGCGATATCTCCGTGATCCTCGGCGACCGCCCGATTCCGCGCCTGGGCGAACCGCGCGAAGTGGCCGAAGCCGCGGCCTGGCTGCTGTCCGACCTGTCCTCGTTCGTGACCGGTCAGCCCCTCGCCGTCGACGGCGGGTTCAACGCCGCCTTCACCTGAGAGACCCTGACCTGCTCTGACCGCCGCGTCCCGTCAGAGCCTCTCGACCGAGCGCATCGGCCCGGGCCCGGGCTCGGTCTCGTAGAACCGCTCGCTCCACTTGCGCATGGCGGTGTAGCCGGCAATGTCCTTCTTCGAATAGACCGGCTTCTGGACGAAGACCTGGTGGCGCCACATCCGCGCGTCCTCCTCGAACAGTTCGACCGTGCTGCGGGCAAATTCGCGCAAGGACTCGGGCATGACATCGGGCGAAGTCGGATCGCGGGGGAAGAAGTAGTTCACCCGGAAGTCCGAAGTCTGGTCGTCGACCGGCGTAGCCGTGAGGATCAGGCGGTATTTCACCGAGCCGCCGTCAAAAATCGTGTACGACAGGCTGATGCAGGGGCACAGCACGAAAAGACTGAGCGCCTTCTCCTTGGTCTTGGGCGAATAGAACGCCATTTCCGAGCGCCAGGCCCCGCTGGAAGTATCGAACCATTCGAGGTCCGGGGGGATCGGCGTCCCGTGGGTGAAGTGGAAATGGCTGGTGTCGGGTGAATTCTCGACCACCATCTGCGGGTGGATCGGCTCACCCGGCTTGTTGACGACCGCATCTGGCCAGCAAGGGTAGAAATCGGCTTCGTCGGCCACGGCTTGGGGTATGTCCCGGAACAGGTCGGGCAGATCCCACCCCTCGCCGCGCGGGCCGCCGCCCGCCGGATCGTGCCACATGAACATGATCCCGTGGCGTTCGATGGTGTGGAACTTGCGCAGCTTCGCGCCGGTGGGCTGGTCCTGGTAGGGGACGAGGGTATTGGCGCCCTCGCTGTTCCATTCCCAGCCGTGGTACGGACATACGATGCAATCGCCCTTGACCTTGCCCCCATAGGCAAGATGCGCGCCAAGGTGCTTGCAATGAGCCTCCATCACGTTGAGCACGCCGGATGCCGAGCGATAGGCGACGAGGTCCATCCCGAAGTAGCGCAGCGGCTTGACGCCGCCCGGCGGGATTTCCCCGCTCCAGCCGATCTGGAACCAACCGGTGGGCTTCATCGACAGCTTGATCATCGGGCCGAAATCCTCTTCGCAAATGCCCCGGCTCACCTATCTCCCTTGCCCCAGGCCCGCAAGATATTTCGAGTTTCGAAATATCTCTGGCGCGTCCGATCCCCTGGTCTATGCTCCACGAAGCCCAACGGTGTAACCGCATGAACGACCCCGCCTCCGAAGCATCAGCACTGACCGCGCGCTCCGCCGCGCCGAAGGCGGCCGTACCCCTCCCGTCCGGCCCCATCGGCCGGTTGCTGGCCTCCGTCGGCAACCTCTCCTACCTGCTCAACGCCATCCACACGCAATATGCGCAGGACAATGGGCTGGGCACCCGCGCCATTCACACGCTGAGTGCGATATCGGAGGGCCACGTGACGCCCGGCGACCTTGCCCGGCTGATGCTCCTGCCGCCAAGCGTGGTCTCCGGCGATCTCAACCAGTTGCGCGATGCCGGTCTGATCCGGCGCGACCGCGATCCGCGTGACGGGCGACGTCTCGTCTATGGGCTGACGGCGCCGGGCGAGACCATGCTGGCAGGGGCGCACCGGCTCTTCGTGCAATTACTGGGAGAGAAGCTGCGCAGCCACCCGGAAGCCGAAGTCGCCAGCACCTTGCGGCTGCTTTACAACCTGACCAGGCAACTGCGCGAGAGCATGGGCTGAGCATCGCGGATGTGCCCGCCGCATGAGCGGTCGCAGCCATCGCTTGCCGGGCCGGCCCCACGAGGTCTACCTCTCGCCCCCGAGAGGAGCCGATGATGGCCAACGACCCGACCGACGAACTGCAGATCCGCAATATCATTGCCCGCCTGGCCCACGCGGCCGACATGGCTGGAGAGGACCAGCTCGATACGGCCTATGTGCCGCTGTTCACCGAAGATGCCGTGTGGGAAGCACTGCCCGGCGCGCTGGGCCCGTCGGCCATTCGCAACGAAGGCATCGCCGCGATCCGTGCTGCCGCCGTCGATCGGCGGCGGGCGGGAACCAGCGGGCCGGCAGCCGGATCGATGCATCTCGTCACCACCACGGCCCTGGCCATCGCCGGGGACGAGGCCAGCGGCCTGTCCTGCTTCATGGTGATTGGCGGGGCCGATCGGGCCATCACCGCCGCGGCCCGCTATGAGGACCGGTTCCGGCGCGTGGATGGCCAGTGGCGTCTCGCCCACCGCACCGTCCGGCCGCGCTGAACACACGGGGCCCGCTCAGGCACTCCACCGCGCAACGAAGAACCCGTCCAGCCCGCCGGCGGCGGCCAGCATGCCGGGATCGGTGCGCAGCCAGCCTTCCGCCGTCGGCGCGAGCCCGGCGGGCAGCTCCTCCGCGCGGATCGGCAGCCGCTCCAGCGGAACCTCGGCAGCAATCGCCTCGCCCTCTTCCTGCTCCAGCGAGCACACCGCGTAGACCAGCCGACCGCCGGGCTTGAGCCACCCTGCCGCCCGGCTCAGCAGCCGCTGCTGCAGCTCGGCCATTTCGCGGATCTGGGTGCCGGTGATCCGGTGCAGCACGTCCGGGTGCCGGCGGCAGGTGCCAGTCGCGGTGCATGGCGCGTCGAGCAGGATCGCATCGAACCGCTCCTCGCCTGCCCAGTCGAGCGCATCGGCGACGACCACCTCCACCGGCAGACCGACGCGGGCAAAGTTGGCCGACAGCCGCTCCAGCCGCTTGGCACTGGCATCAAGCGCCACCACGTCCCACCCGGCGGCGGAGAGCTGCATGGCCTTGCCGCCCGGGGCCGCGCACAGGTCAAGCGCCCGGCCGGGCCCGGACCCAAGCAGGCGCGCGGGCAGGCTCGCGGCAAGGTCCTGCACCCACCAGGCCCCGTCCGCAAAGCCGGGCAGCCGCTCGATCGCCTCCCCGCGCGGCAGGCGCAGGTGCCCCGCCATCAGCGAGGTGGCGCCAAGCCGTTCGGCCCACTCGGCGGTCGTCGCCGGGTCCTTCAGCGTCAGGTCGAGCAGCGGCGGTTCGGCCAGCGCGGCAGCGATGGCCGGCGCCCGCTCGCCGCAGCGCGCCGCCACGGCCGGCGGCAGGCTCGGCTGCGGCGGCAGGGCGGCGCCCTGACGGGTCAGCGTGGCGAAAACCCCGTGCGCCAGCCGCTTGGGCCCGCCCGCCAGCAGGGGCAGGGCCGTGGCGACCACCGCGTGCGGCGGCGTCCCCAGCCGCAGCCACTGGGCCAGCATCAGCCGCAGCACGGCGCGCGGCTTGGCATCATCGGGCAGCGGCTGGCGGGTGGCGCTGTCAATCAGGGCATCAAGATCGGGCAGCCAGCGCAGGGCTTCGGCAGCGATGGCGCGGGCGAGCGCCTTGTCGGCATCGGCGGCGAGGCCCTGCACCGCGTTGTGCCCCGCCTGGTCGAGCGTTTCGCCCCGGCGCAGAACGGCATCGAGCAGCTTGAGCGCGGCGCGGCGGGCGGGAAGGCCGGGAATATCCATGGGGTGCCCCTAGATGCGATTGCATTGGCTGGCCAGAGCGCCCATGTCACCGCCATGACAGAGCGCGCCACCAAACGCCCGGACGGCTTCGTCAAGCCCGCCCACTGGACCACCGAACCCGCGCCCCAGCCGGCGCCGGCCAAGGACGAACCTGATCCCCAGGGCCTGTCGCCCACGCGCTACGGCGATTGGGAAAAGAACGGCATCGCCGTCGATTTCTGAGCGGCTACCGCTTGATCACTCCCCGCCGGGGAAAGATACGCAGGCTGAGAGCGAAGCGAACTAGCCGAAGTTGAGATGGGCCTCGGCCAGATCCAGCCTCACCCCCACCGGGCCAGGTCGGCGTGATCCTGCTCGCGCGGCTCGATCCAGCGCCATGCGCCGGCAACCTTTTCGCGCTTCCAGAACCACGAATCGCTCTTGAGGTGATCCATGGCGAAATCCGCCGCGGCAAAGGCATCGCGGCGGTGCCGGCTGGCCGCGGCAACCAGCACGATCGGTTCGCCCGGCTGCATCTCCCCCGAACGGTGCAGGATCAGCAGCCCGTCCAGCATCCACCGTGCCGCCACCGTCCCGGCCAGTTCGGTCATGCCCGGCAGGGTCAGCGGCCCGTAGTGCCGCAGCTCCAGCGCCTCCACCCCATCGCCCGCGCGGACCTGCCCCAGAAACGTCACGATCCCCCCGGCGCCCGGATGAAGCGCGGCAAACGCCGCCAGCTCGGCTGCCGGATCGAACGGAGCCAGCGCAAGGCGAACGTCCGGCGTCATCGCCTCAGCCGCCGCTGACCGGCGGCAGGAAGGCCAGCTCGTCGCCGTCCCCAACCACCAGCCCGGCCGCTTCGGTCACCACGCCGTTGTGGGCAATCCGCACCCGTGGCCCTTGCAGCGCCTCGGCCAGCTGCGTCGGGAGCATGAGCAGGAGATCGGCCAGCGCCGTTGGCTCGGCCAGCGGGCAGTCCATGTGGGGGACGCCGGCAACGTCTTCCAGCCGCCCGAGGAACACCAGCCTCGCCACCCGAAATCAGCCGCCGGTCATCGACATATGGCGCGGCAGCGCCGGCGCCGCGCCGGGCTTGTCGATGGCGAAGGCATGGCGCTTGGGCTTGATCTTCATCGCCAGGTCGAGCGCCGCTTCCAGTTCCCGTTCCGGATCGGCCGAGCGCAGCGCCGCGCGCAGGTCGACCTGCTCGGTCCCGCCAAGGCAGGCAAACAGCTGACCCGTCGCGGTGACCCGCACCCGGTTGCAGCCGTCGCAGAAATTGTTGGTGAGCGGCGTGATCAGGCCCAGCCGCCCGCCGGTCTCGGCGATGTCGAAGTAGCGCGCCGGCCCGCCCGTCCGATGCGGCGAAGGGGTCAGCGTCCAGTCCCGCTCCAGCCGCTCGCGCACGGCGGACAGCGGCAGGTAATGGTCGAAGCGGTCTTCCTCGACCTCGCCCAGGGGCATGACCTCGATCAGGGTCAGGTCCATCTGCTGGCCGTGGGCCCAGGTGATGAGGTCGGGCAGCTCGTCCTCGTTGATGCCCTTGAGCGCCACCGTGTTGAGCTTGACCTTGAGCCCGGCCGCCCGCGCGGCGGCAATTCCCTCCAGCACCTGCGGCAGAGCATCGCGCCGGGCCAGGCTGGCAAAGCCCTCGCGGCTGCGCGTATCAAGCGAGACGTTGATCCGGCGCACGCCCGCCGCCGCGATGCCCTCGGCGAATTCGGCCAGGCGGGTGCCGTTGGTGGTGAGGGTCAGCTCGTCCAGCCCATCTCCGAGCTTGCGGCCAAGCGCGCGGACCAGCTCGATCATGTCGCGCCGCACCAGCGGCTCGCCCCCGGTCAGGCGCAGCTTGGTCACGCCCCGGGCGATGAAGCCCAGCGCCAGCTGGTGCAGTTCTTCCAGCGTGAGCACTTCCGCCTTGGGTAGGAAGGTCATCCGCTCGGGCATGCAATAGGCGCAGCGCAGATCGCACCGGTCGATCACCGACAGGCGCAAGTAGGTGATCCGGCGCTGGAACTGGTCGACAAGGGGGGCGGCGCTCATGAGCCGTTATATAGCACCGGGCCGGCGCCATTGCCATCGAGCACCAGATATTGTCCGGTCAGCCCGGGCGCGGCGGCGATGAACTGCGCCGTGGCGGCGATTCCGGCCGGGTCCTCGCCCACGATGGCGTTGATCCGCGCCGGGGTCCGCTCGCGGGCCAGCAACTGCACCGCCGCCTCGCGCCAGCCGGCATGGGCCAGCCCCGCGGGCGGGAAGACCAGCGTCACCAGCCCCTCGCCCGCATCGAGCGCGGCGAGGATCCGGGGCAGCCACTCGGCGTGGAACCGCGCCGCCGCGGCGATCGGGTCCTCCGGCAGGGCATCCACCGCCAGCTGCATGGCCGCCGTCAGCGCCGGTCGCGGTGAAGGGTCATGCCGATCTGCTCGCCGGCCTCGGCTATGGCGAGCTTGACGATCTTGACCGTCACCGCCTCGACGCGCGGATCGCCCAGCATCACGGTTTCGCAAATGTGGTCGGCCACGGCCTCGATCAGCTTGAAGTGCACCCCCGGCGGCAGGCCTTCGCCCGCGGCGAACTTGAGATCCATGTAGTTCTTGCTGGCCGAAAGGGGCGTGTCGGCGGCAAAATGCGGCGCCGGCTTCAGCCGAGCCGCGATCGAGATGCGCAGCGGCTGCGGCTTGCCGGTCTCTTCCGAATAGATGCCGGTGAGGACATCGACTTCGAGATCGTTCACTTCAAGGATGAGGCTGTCGGCCATGGCACGCGGCGATGGCATGGTGCCGGGCCGCTGTCCACCCCCGGCCGCCCGGGCCATCAAGACGGCCTGCGGGCCCGGCGCAGCGGGCAATCAGGTCAGTCGTTCGCCCACCGCGCGAAGATCGCCGTCGGCAGCAGCCGCCCCGCCCCGTCCTCGCGCACGGCGAGGTCGCCATGTTCGATCCGCCCGGGCAGCCCGCCGAACACCTCGTCGAGCAGGCCCGCCAGCGCCAGCGAGCTCATCCGCACGGCATAAACCGTCAGGAACAGGAAGCGGCTATCGGCATCGAGCAGGCGCCGGCAGTCGGCCACCAGGCCCGGCAGGTGCTCCTCCAGCCGCCACACCTCGCCTTCCGGCCCACGCCCGAACTTGGGCGGGTCGAGGATGATCCCGTCATAGCGCCGCCCCCGCCGCACCTCGCGCGCGGCAAACTTGGCCGCATCGTCGACGATCCAGCGCACCGGGCGCTGCTCCATGCCCGACAGGGCGGCATTGGCGCGGGCCTGGGCGACCGACTTCTTGCTCGCATCGACATGGGTAACCGGCCCATGCGCCGAGAGCGAAAGCGTGCCGACCCCGGTATAGCCAAACAGGTTGAGCGTGCTCGCCTCGGCCTTCAGTGCCAGCATCTCCCCCATCCAGTCCCACACCGGCGCCATGTCCGGAAAGAAGCCAAGGTGCCGAAACGGCGTGCAGCTTGCGGTGAACGTCACCTCGCCCCGTGCCAGCGGCCACCCCTCGCGCGGCACGGACTGCATGAACTGCCACCTGCCCCCGCCATCCTCGTCCGAACCGGGCACGAATTCGCCATGCGCCTGCCAGTGCGCCTCGCGCGGGGTCCACAGGGCCTGGGGTTCGGGGCGGATGAAGCGATAGGGGCCGTAGCGTTCCAGCTTGCGGCCATGGCCGGAGTCGACCAGCCCATAGTCGGCCCAGCCCTCACCCACGAGCAGGCGGGGTTGCTGGACCAGCTCGGCCATCAGGCTTTCGGGCTGGCGTGAGCCGCCACGTAGTCGGCCACGGCGGCATAGTCGCCGGGCAGGTCGACCAGCCGCTCCTCGCGCTCGAACAGGTCGCCCACGCGCGCCGGCAGCGCCGGGTGCAGGCCCGTCGCCGCGGTCACCGCCTCGGTAAACTTGGCCGGATGCGCCGTGGCGAGAGTGACGACAGGCACCGCCGGATCGATCCCCGCCACGCGGGCCGCATGCAGGCCGATCGCCGTGTGCGGATCGATCGTTTCGCCACACTCATGGAACGCCCAGCGAATCGCCGCGGTCATCTCGTCCGCATCGGCCCGGCAAGAGGAAAACAGCGCCGAGGCCCCCTCGCGCTGGGCATTGGTGAGCTGCATCGCCTTGCTCGCCTCGAAGCCCTTCATCTGCGCGGCCACCGCCACACCGTCCCGCCCTCCGACATCGAACAGCAGCCGCTCGAAGTTCGACGAAACCTGGATGTCCATCGACGGCGCCGCGGTCGGCGTCACCGTTCCTTGCGAATAATCGCCATTGGCCAGCGCGCGGTGGAGGATGTCGTTGACATTGGTCGCCACGATCAGCCGCTCGATCGGCAGCCCCATCTTCGCTGCGACATAGCCGGCAAACACGTCACCGAAATTGCCCGTCGGCACCGAGAAGGCCACCTTGCGGGCCGGGGCGCCCAGCTGCAGCGCGGCGGCGAAATAGTAGACCACCTGGGCCATCAGCCGCGCCCAGTTGATCGAATTCACCGCGCCGATCGCGAAGCGGTCGGTCATGGCCGCGTCGTTGAACATCCGCTTCACCATGGCCTGGGCATCGTCGAACGAGCCCTCGATGGCGATGTTGTGGACGTTGGGCGCGAGCACGGTGGTCATCTGCTTGCGCTGCACGTCGGAAACGCGGCCCCTGGGGTGCAGCATGAAAATGTCGATCTTCGCCCGCCCGGCCACGGCATCGATCGCCGCCGAGCCGGTGTCGCCCGAGGTCGCGCCGACGATGGTCAGGTTCCGGTCCGAGCGCGAGAGGAACTCCTCGAACAGCAGTCCGAGCAGCTGCAGCGCCACGTCCTTGAAGGCCAGCGTCGGTCCGTGAAACAGTTCAAGCAGCCACTGCTGCTCGTCCAGCTGAACCAGCGGCGTCACCGCCTTGTGGCTGAACCGGCCATAGGCCTGACGGGTCAGTTCCAGCAGCCGCTCCGGCGTCAGGCAGTCGCCCACGAAGGGCTGCATGATCTTCTGCGCCAGCTCGGCATAGGGCAGGCCGGCCATGGCCGCGATCTCGGCTTCCGAGAAGCGCGGCCATTCGCCGGGCACATAGAGCCCGCCGTCAGAGGCAAGGCCAGCAAGAGTGGCGCCGGCAAAATCGAGCGCAGGGGCGGAGCCGCGGGTGCTGATATACTGCATCAAGCGCCGTTAGCCTCGCCCGCGCAGAATGAAAACCCTTGGCCGCTGGCGCGGCGTAGATAGCGACCGTCCGGACGCGACCGGGCTCAGATCGCGCGCAGGAAGGTGATCAGCTTGCCGTCGTCCCACGCCTGGTGCAGCAAGCGGAACCGGCCGGAATATCCGTACATGGCCGCCCACAGGTTGGGCACGCAGAAATAGTCTGCGAAGGTGTTTTCCGTGATGAAATTCACATGGGTCGGATCCTGGAACGCCTTCACGTCGGGATAGGCCGGCGTGATCGACAGGAACACGCCGCCGGGCTTCAGCACCCGATGGATCTCGTTCATCAGCTCCACGAAGGGAAAACGCTGGGTGGGCGCATAAAGCAGCCGCGCGACATGCTCGACGAAGTCGCTGGCGGTGACATAGTCGAAGGCATTGTCCGCGAAGGGGATCGGCTCGATGTTCAGGTCCGCCCGCTTGATGTTCGGGTTGTCGATCTCGCGGATATCGATGCCAAACAGCGCGTTTGCGCCGAAATTGTTCTGGGGATGCGGGCCGCAGCCGAGGTCGAGCGCCGCGGTGGGATTGATCGTGGGGGCCGGACGGAGGCATCGCTCCCGCATCGCAACGAGCCATTCCTTCAACTCCAGAGCACCGTGGCGGATGGCTTCGTCCACGGCTGCGTCGTCGTCGATGGCATGGTCCGGCCGGCGATCCGGATGGTGGATCATGATGCGGTCGTCGGCGACAACGATGCGCTCCTGCCGATAGACCTCGCGGCACGTGGTGACATCCACGTTCCAGCCATAGACCCGGTCCGGGTCGAGCGGATAAAGCGCCTTGAGGATGCTGGTGCGGATCAGGAAGAAAAAGCCCTCGGCCACGCCGCACTCGCGCATCCCCGCCGTGGTGCGGTTGAACATGCACTTGAACGCACACCGGGAATCCGGCGTGACGCTGGGGGTGTACAGTCCGATCTGGTCGTAGCCCGTCGCCTCCAGGGCATGGCGGCAGAGAGCGTCGATGTCGCCCAGCTGCAGGTCGCTGGCCACGAACATCAGCCATTCGAACCCGTTGTCGAGGGCATGCCCGACGGCCGCGTTCCACAGCCCCGGATAGTAGGTGTTCGCAATCGAGAGGTGCGGGCTCTTGGGCGGCACCGGCGAACTCGCGTCGATCAATACCGTGGGGAAGTGTTGCCCGAGCTTTTCTGAAATGAAATCAGCGTTGTCGGAGAAGTCGTAGTTGGCGACGGCAACGCAGATCTTGTCACTCAGCATTGGCTTTGAACTTCCCGCAATTTCGGCCCGGCCATCATGGTCGAGGTGCTATCTCCGCCTGCGGGGGATGTAAACCTTTGCGCAGACCTTCGATTTCCGCCAGACCGGAGCCCGGGACAACTTTGGACGACTTGCAAACCCAAACGATTGCGAGCATCCGCACCAGGTCAATCAGATCGCCGCCTGTTCTACCGAGGGATCATCATGCATCCGACCGCGATGAGGAATTGCCAGTATTTCTTCGACAGCTACGCCGGCAGCTTTCCGCAGGAACAGGTCAGGGTGATCGAGATCGGCGCGCAGGACGTCAACGGATCGCTGCGCACCGTCACGCCGGGCCACTATGATTATCTCGGCATCGATTTCGTCGCCGGCAATGGCGTCGACCTGGTGCTGGAGGATCCCTACGTGCTCCCGCTCCCGGATGACAGCGTGGACATCGTCCTCTCCAGTTCGTGCTTCGAACATTCCGAGATGTTCTGGATCTCGTTCCTCGAGATCATGCGGGTCCTGAAGCCCCACGGCCTGTTCTATCTCAATGCCCCGTCGAACGGGCCGTTTCACCGCTACCCGGTGGACTGCTGGCGATTCTATCCCGACAGCGGGAAGGCCCTGGTCAATTGGGCGAAGCGCAACGGCATCAGGGCGAGGCTGCTGGAATCCTACACCAGCTACCAGCAGTGCGACACGGGCGAGCCGGGCCTGTGGAATGACTTCATCGCCGTCATCCTGAAGGACGAAGGCCACCTGCCCAGCTACCCGCGGCGCATCACCGACAGCAAGACCAACGTCATGAACGTCATTCGTGACGATCTTGCCGATCTCGCCAATTTTGCCGATCTGACGGAAGATCAGCAGAAACTGCGAAACATCCGGCACGTCGTCAGCGGCTACTGACCAAGCCGCCCCGCCACGATTTCGCCCGGGCGGCTTCGCGACAGGCGCAACCGGCGCCTGCGCGAAACCGTCAACCCGGCATCCGCTTGCGCACGGCAATTGCGTAGATCACCAGCGCCACCCCCGCAAAAGCGAACCACTGCACCGCATAGGCCAGGTGATTGTTGGGCAACTCACGCGGATCGGGCCGGGCGATCGGCTGCAGCCCGGCCTGCGGCGGATCGGTATAGACCAGCGCCCCGGCCTTCCCCCGATCGACGTAGATACCGGTCACGGGCCCGCCACCCCAGCGCACCACCTGCGGATCGGGCGTCCACCCCAGCACCACCCGCGCCGGGCTCCCCGCCGCGAGCGTACACGAGGCGACCTGCGCCCACCCGGGCTGGCCCTGCGTGTTCTCGCCGGCCTGGGCGGCAACCCCATTCACCTTCGCACAAGTCGTGGCAACATGGCTGTAGGGCACCGGCAGCGGCTCGCCGCCAGCCCACGGATGGACCGACCGGTCCGCTTCGGCGGCGCCATATTGCGCCAGCATGGTCTCCTTCTCGTGCAGCCGGGCAAGCTGCCAGACCCCGAGGCGGATCATGATCGCGGCGGCGATCAGCACGATCACCGTGGGGAGAATGGGCAGTCGGGTCTTCATCACTCTTCCCTAACCGTTCGTGTCGAGCGAAGTCGAGACGCCACCGCTCCGACGTGCCTTGATGGCCGACAGAGGTTCAGCAGGTCACCTGGCATGCCGAAGGGACGACACAGCGGAGGGGCCGTCAGCCCTCGCCGTCCTTCCCGTCCATCGTCCAGTCGGCGTTGACCGCCTCGCGGGCCGAGCGCCGGTACTCGGCCTGGAGCAGCCAGGCCTTGCTCGCCCTGAGGCCCGCCAGCACCGCCGCGGCGGTCAACGGCACCCACAGGATCACGTGGACCCAGAACGGCGGTTCGGCCGCCAGCTGGAGCCAGATGGCCAGGCCGGTGATCACCGTGCCGATGATCAGGGTGAGAAAGGCCGCCGGGCCGTCGCCCACGTTGAACTGCGTGAAGTCCTGCCCGCAGACCCGGCAGCGGTCGGCAAATTTCGCCACCCCCGCGAACAGCGTTTTCGAATGGCAACGCGGGCAGCAACCGAAAAGGGCAGCCGAGACGATCCCCGGCTGCCCCTTCGTATTTGCCCCTGGAACGGGATCGGTCATTATTCGATGATCGCGCCCCAGTTCCCCCACACGTAGATGCAGACGAACAGGAACAGCCACACCACGTCGACGAAGTGCCAGTACCAGGCGGCGGCTTCGAAGCCGAAATGCTGGCGCGGCGTGAAGTCGCCGTTGTAGGCGCGCTTGAGGCAGACGATCAGCATGATCGTGCCGACGATCACGTGGAAGCCGTGGAAGCCCGTGGCCATGTAGAAGGCCGAGCCATAGGTGTTCTTCCCGAAGGGGAACGGCGCGTGGATGTACTCGTAGGCCTGGATCGAGGTGAACAGCAGGCCGAGCAGGATGGTCAGCCACAGGCCCTTCTTCAGGCCCTCGCGGTCGCCATGGATCAGCGCGTGGTGGGCCCAGGTCACCGTGGTGCCCGAACACAGCAGGATCAGAGTGTTGAGCAGCGGCAGGTCCCAGGCGTTGATGACCGCCTCGACGCCCTTGGGCGGCCATTGTCCGCCAACCACTTCGGCGATCTTGCTGGGGAACAGCGAGAAATCGAAGTAGGCCCAGAACCAGCCGACGAAGAACATCACTTCCGAGGCGATGAACAGGATCATGCCGTAGCGCTGGTGCAGCTGGACGACCGGGGTATGGTCGCCGGCGTGGGCCTCGCGCACGATCTTGGTGAACCACTGGAACATGCTGGCCAGCAGCAGGGCCATGCCGAGCCACGGCACGAAGTGGCCGCCGGGCAGCTCGTGCATGAACAGCACCATGCCCGAGGTGAAGACCAGCGCGCCCAGCGCGGTCAGCAGCGGAACGAGGTCCGGCGGCAGGATGTGGAAATCGTGGGTCTTGGTACCGGCCATGATCAGGTCCCTGTTGGCGCTTCGCCGGATCACCGGCGCGGATTGTTTGCGAAGGCCCTTATCGCGCGTTTGCGGGGCGGTCCAGTGGCTTCGCGCGTCTATTCGCAATCAGCCTGCGGGCTTCTCCGGCGTTGCCGGGAGCCCGGCAGACTTGTCCGGCGTTGCCGGGAGCCCGGCAGACTTGTCCGGCGTTGCCGGACGGGCCGACTTGTCCTCGTGGAACACGTAGCTCAGCGTGATCTGCTTGATGTCCTTGCCGTCGGCGTCGTCGAGGATCGACGGATCGACGTAGTAGGTCACCGGCATGCGCACTTCCTGGCCCGGCTGCAGGGTCTGCTCGGTGAAGCAGAAGCACTGGATCTTGTTGAAGAACTTGCCGGCATCGTCAGGCGAGACATTGAAGCTGGCGCGCCCGGTGATCGGCCGGTTCGACAGGTTCCTGGCCGTGTAGACCGCCAGGGTGCGCGCGCCGAGGTGAACGGTCTGCGTGATCTGCGCCGGGGCGAACTGCCATGGCAGGTCGGGATCGACATTGGCATCGAACCGCACCGAGATCGTCACCGGGCTGACCTTGATCGCGGCCGCTTCGGCCTCTGTCGCCTTCTGGGTCGTGCCCTGGAAGCCGGTCACCTGGCAGAATATCCGGTAAAGCGGAACGGCGGCGAAACCCAGGGCCAGCATGAACAGCGCGCCGGCCAGCGCCATCAGCGCAACGCGGCGATTGCGGTGGGGGCTGGCCGGCTGGGGGGCGGGAGCGGTGGCCATGGTCGGAAAACCCTAGTGCTGGTGCATCTTGGCGATGGTGATGGCGAAGAACAGGACCACGAAGAAGCCGAGCACCAGCGCCGTTGCGAGGTTGCGCTGGCGGATCACCTTCTTGCGCTGCTCCATGTAGTCGGGCGATTCGGGATCGGGCAGGTTGGTCATGGGCTATCCTAGGCAAGCCAGCGATCGGCCACCAATGCGCCGAACAGGGCGAAGAGGTAGATGATCGACCAGGCGAAGAGTTGCTTCTCCGGGCGCATGGTGTCGTCCGGCCCGGCCCTGCGGCGCAGGCCGACCCGCGCGGAGAGGGCGAGGAACACGGCCGAAAGCACACCGGCGGAAATGCCGTAGATCGCGCCGGTCCCGCCGATCCACCATGGCACGACGCTGAGCGGCAGCAGCAGGATGGCATAGATCAGGATCTGCCGGCGCGTCACCGCTTCCCCGGCGACCACCGGCAGCATCGGGATGCCGACCTTGGCGTAGTCCGACTGCACGAACAGGGCGAGCGCCCAGAAATGCGGCGGCGTCCACATGAAGATGATCGCGAAGAGCACGACCGGCATGAGGGTGATATGCCCGGTCACCGCCACCCAGCCGATCAGCGGCGGGAAAGCGCCGGCCCCGCCGCCGATCACGATGTTCTGCGGGGTGCGGGGCTTGAGCCAGATGGTGTAGACCACGGCATAGTAGACAATCGAGACGAGCAGGATCGCCCCGGCAAGCCAGCCGACGGCAAGGCCCATGATCAGCACCGAGGCGGCGGCCAGGCCCACGCCGAAATCCCGCGCGCTGGTTCGCTCCATTCGTCCCGCGGGGAGCGGTCGGCTCTTCGTGCGGCGCATGCCGGCGTCGAGGTCGGCCTCCCACCACTGGTTGAGCGCCGCCGCGCCCCCGGCCCCCAGCGCGATGCACAGGATCGCGGTGAAGCCGAGCACCGGGTCGACATGCCCTGGCGCTGCCAACAGCCCGCACAGGCCGGTGAAGATCACCAGGCTCATCACCCGCGGCTTGGTAAGCGCGAAGAAATCACGCCAGTCGGCGGGAAGCGGCAGGGCTTGGGCGGCAGCAGGCTGAGTCACGAGGCGGCCTATAGGGAAGCGTGAGCCAAGAGGGAAGAACGCAAGAAGGACGCAAGGGAATGCAGGGGGGCGGAGTCTTCTTGGTCGCTGATTCTACTTCGTCACCCCCTGCCTCCGCAGGGAAGACTGTACGAGAGAGGGCAAGCGTTGCGACGGGCCCTGGACGGCCCGCCGCCGCGCCGCCCTCATGCGAAGCCTTGAGGCAAAAGGTCCCACCCCGGCCCACCAAAACCAAAAGGCCCCGGAGTTTCCCCCGGGGCCCTTCGTTGTCGGCCGTTCGGCCCAACTCAGTGATGCGCGTCCTCGATCACGGGGAGCGTTTCGAACTGGTGGAACGGCGGCGGGCTCGACAGGGTCCATTCCAGCGTCGTCGCGCCCTCGCCCCAGTAGTTGCCGGCGGCCTTCTTGCCGGCAGCGAAGGTGTAGAGGATGTTGACGAAGAAGATCAGGATCGAGACGGCCATGATCTTGTAGCCGAGCGTCGCCACCCAGTTCCAGTGCTCGAAGGCCGCCGGATAGTCCGGATAGCGGCGCGGCATGCCCTGGAAGCCGAGGAAGTGCATCGGGAAGAAGATCAGGTTCACGCCGACGAAGAACACCCAGAAGTGCAGGTGGGCGAGGAACTCGGAGTACATCTTCCCGCACATCTTCGGGAACCAGTAGTAGAACCCGGCGAAGAGCGCGGTCACCGCTCCCAGCGACAGCACGTAGTGGAAGTGCGCCACCACGTAGTAGGTGTCCTGCAGGTTGTCGTCGATGCCGCCGTTCGAGAGAACGACGCCGGTGACGCCGCCCAGGGTGAACAGGAAGATGAAGCCGATCGCCCAGACCATCGGCGCCTTGAACTCAAGGCTGCCGCCCCACATCGTCGCGATCCACGAGAAGATCTTGATGCCGGTGGGGACCGCGATGACCATGGTCGCCGCGGTGAAGTACATCTTCGTGTTCACCGACAGGCCGGTGGTGTACATGTGGTGGGCCCAGACGATGAAGCCCACGACGCCGATCGCAACCATGGCGTAGGCCATGCCGAGGTAGCCGAAGACCGGCTTGCGGCTGAAGGTCGAGATGATCTGGCTGATGATGCCGAAGCCCGGCAGGATCATGATGTACACTTCGGGGTGGCCGAAGAACCAGAACAGGTGCTGGTAGAGGATCGGATCGCCGCCGCCCGAGGCATCGAAGAAGGTCGTGCCGAAGTTGCGGTCGGTCAGCAGCATGGTGATCGCGGCGGCGAGCACCGGCAGCGAGAGCAGCAGCAGGAAGGCGGTGACCAGCACCGACCACACGAACAGCGGCATCTTGTGCAGGGTCATGCCCGGTGCGCGCATGTTGAAGATGGTGGTGATGAAGTTGATCGCGCCCATGATCGAGCCCGCACCGGCAAGGTGCAGCGAGAAGATCGCGAAGTCGACCGCCGGGCCCGAGGAGCCGTAGGTCGACAGCGGGGCATAGGCGGTCCAGCCGATGCCGGCGCCGTAGCCGGTGGTGTCGCCCGGCACGAAGGCCGAGAGCATCAGCGAGCAGAAGCCGGCGACGGTCAGCCAGAACGAGATGTTGTTCATCCGCGGGAAGGCCATGTCCGGCGCGCCGATCATGAGCGGCACGAACCAGTTGCCGAAGCCGCCGATGATCGCCGGCATGACCATGAAGAACACCATGATCAGGCCGTGAGCGGTGATCAGCACGTTCCACAGGTGGAGCGCGGTGTTCATCTCGGCCGGCTTGCCGTCGAACCAGGTGGCCCACAGGGTCAGGTACTGGATGCCGGGCTGTTCGAGCTCAAGGCGCATCAGGCCGGAGATGGCGCCACCGATGATCCCCGCGAAGATCGCGAAGATCAGGTAGAGCGTGCCGATGTCCTTGTGGTTGGTCGACATGAACCAGCGGGCGAAAAAGCCCGGCTTGTGATCATGGTCGTGCGCATGGTCGTGCGCGTCGCCGTGAGCCTGGAAGGTCTCTGCGGTGGTAGCCATGGTTGGTTGCCTCGTTTCTGGGCGAGATCAGGCGGCGGGAGCCGCGGACTCGGTGGCAGCGGCTTCGGTGGCAGCGGCTTCGCTGGCCTCCGGAGCGGCGGCGGCAGGAGCAGCAGCGGCCGGAGCGGCAGCAGCGGCAGCGGCCGGCTTCTTCTGGTGATCGAGCTGGCCGCCCTGCGACAGGACCCACGCGTTGAACTTGTCACGCGGAAGCGCCTCGATCGCGATCGGCATGTAGCCGTGGCGGGCGCCGCAGAGTTCCGAGCACTGGCCGTAGTACACGCCGGGCTTCTCGATGAAGAGCACCTTCTCGTTCACGCGGCCGGGCACGGCGTCGAGCTTGAACCACAGCGAAGGCACGGCGAACGAGTGGATCACGTCGGCGCCCACGGTCTGCAGGCGGATCGGTTCGCCCACCGGCAGGACCATGCGGTTGTCCACCCCGAGCTTGGCCGGCTCGCCGCGCTTCACGGCCTCGTCGTCGGGCAGCATGTTCGAGATGACCTCGAGGTTACCGTTGTCCGGATAGGAATAGGTCCAGAACCACTGGTTGCCCGTGGCCTTGACGGTCAGCGCGTTTTCCGGAGCCGGCTTGTACTGGCGGGCCAGCAGGGTGATCGACGGGATCGCGATGCCGACCAGGATCAGCACCGGGACCAGCGTCCAGATCACTTCGATCAGGGTGTTGTGGCTGGTGCGCGAGGCGACCGGGTTGGCGCGCTTGTTGAACTTGGCGGCCACGATGATCAGCAGCAACAGCACGAACAGGGTGATGATGGTGATCACCGGCATCAGGATCGCATCGTGCATCCACAGCGCATAGTGCCCGTTGGGCGAGAACTGCTGCTGGAAGCCGATCGCGCCATCGACCGGCTGACCGATGCCGGGGACCGGCTTCATCGGCACGTAGGAGCCGGCGGCGGTCGTGGCGGTAGCCGCGGCTTCGGTGGCCTTTTCGGCAGCCTGGGCCAGAGCAGTCTGCGACATGGTCGCAATCCCGATTCCAAAGGCCGCGATGGCCGATCCCGCGCGGCGGGCGTGTTCCCCGATGTTCATCAGTGTTGCGCTTTCGCTTTTCCTATGCGGGCGAAGAGCCCCGGTCCTCATGATACCACGCGCGCCCAAGTGCCCCCGGGACGCAGGTTTGGCTGGGCCTATACGCGCGCTTGCGGGGCACCTCAAGCGCCTCTAGGGGATTATTTTCCACCATGTCCAAACGGGCGTCAATGGCGGCATTCCGCGGGTTTCGCGGTCACGATGCCCCCCGCCCAGGCAATACGACGGAGATTCGAGCGCAATGCAGGAAGAAGACGTACTGGCCGAGTTCCGGGCCTCCAAGGCCCTGCTGGAAGGCCATTTCCTGCTGTCGTCCGGGCGCCACAGCGCTCATTACCTCCAGTGCGCCCGCGTGCTGATGAACCCTGAACGCGCCGGCCGGCTCGCCGTGGCGCTCGCCGCCGCGCTCCCGCGCGAGCTGCGCCGCCAGATCACCAAGGTGGTCTCCCCGGCCATGGGGGGTGTCATCATCGGCCACGAGATGGGCCGCGCCCTCGGCGTCGAGGCGATGTTCGTCGAGCGTCCCACCGGAACCTTCGAGCTGCGCCGCGGCTTTGCCCTCGAGGCGGGCGACAAGGTGCTGATGGTCGAAGACGTGGTGACGACCGGGCTTTCCAGCCGCGAGGCAATCAAGGCGATCGAGCAAACCGGCGCGGAAGTCATCGCCGCCGCCGCCCTGGTGGATCGCTCGGGCGGCACGGTCGATCTCGGCGTGCCCTTCACCGCGCTGATCGCGCTCAACTTCCCGACCTACGCGCCCGACGAACTGCCGCCCGAACTGGCGGCAACCGAAGCGGTCAAGCCGGGGAGCCGCGCAGCGTCGTGACCCCTGGAAAACTTCGGCTCGGGGTCAACATCGACCACGTGGCCACCGTGCGCAACGCGCGCGGGGGGGATCATCCCGATCCGGTCCGCGCCGCCAAAATCGTGGCGGCCGTCGGCGGCGACGGGATCACCGCGCATCTGCGCGAGGATCGCCGCCACATCCGCGACGAGGATATCGCCCGCATCCAGGCGGCGACCGACCTGCCGCTCAACTTCGAGATGGCGGCGACCGACGAAATGGTCGAAATCGCCCTTCGCCATCGCCCCCACGCCGCCTGCATCGTCCCCGAACGGCGCGAGGAGCGCACCACCGAGGGCGGGCTCGACGCCGCCGGCCAGCACAACCGCCTCGCCCCCATCGTCGCCCGCCTGAGCGACGCCGGCATCCGCGTCAGCCTGTTCATCGCCCCGGAGCCGCGCCAGATCGAAGCCGCCATGCAGCTCAGGGCCCCGGTCGTGGAACTCCACACCGGCGAATATGCCCACGCGACTGGCGAACAGCGCGCCGCCGAACTCAAGCGCCTGTCCGACATGGCGGCGCTGGCGCTGCGTAATGGCATCGAACCCCACGCCGGCCACGGCCTCACCTACGACAACGTCCAGGCCGTCGCCGCCATCCCCCAGCTGGCCGAGCTCAACATCGGCCACTACCTGATCGGCGAGGCGATCTTCACCGGCCTCGAAAGCGCGGTGCGGCGCATGCGCGAACTGATGGACGCGGCACGGTGATCCTTCGAGACGGATCTTCAGGGAAGGCCGTTCGCCCTGAGGAGGGACTGAGCTTGTCAAAGGCTCTTCTCGAAGGGCCAGCCCGATGATCCTCGCCATCGGCGCAGACCTCTGCAACATCGAGCGCATCCAGCATTCGCTGGACCGTTTCGGCGAACGCTTCGAGGCGCGCACCTTCACCCCCGCCGAACGGGCCCAGGCTGCCTCCCGCCCGCTCACCCGCGCCGGAACCCTCGCCAAGCGCTTCGCCGCCAAGGAAGCCTTCGCCAAGGCGCTTGGCACCGGGCTGATGCGCCAAGGCGTGTTCATGACCGATATCGGCGTGGTCAACGCCCCCTCCGGCGCCCCCACCCTCGCCCTCACCGGCGGCGCGGCGGCGAAGCTGGCCGAACTGACCCCGGCCGGCCACGCCGCCCACGTCCACCTCACCCTCACCGACGATCACCCCTGGGCCCAGGCCTTCGTGGTGATCGAGGCGCGGCCGCTGTAATGGCGCCGCAGTCTCAACAGGAAGCGCCTTCACCCGTGACCACCCCCGACGACAAGCCCCACGCGAATAAGACCCCGGGGAGCATCGACTGGCTCGCCGAGATCCGCGGCCTCGCCCTGATGCTGCTGGCCGTGCTGGCCTTCCACTCCTTCGTGGCCAAGCCCTTCTACATCCCGTCGATCTCGATGATGCCCAACCTGCTGGTGGGCGACCGGCTGGTCGTCTCCAAGTGGCCCTATGGCTGGAACTGGTCCTCGGCCTCGTTCCACGTCCTCCCGCGCGCGACATGGCGGCTGCTCGGCAAGACGCCCGAATATGGCGACATCGTCATCGTCGTGCCGCCCAACCGCACGGACGACCTGATCAAGCGCGTCGTCGCCCTGCCGGGTGACCGGATCGCCGTGGTCAATGGCCAGATCGTGCTCAACGGCAAGCCCGTGCCGCAGACGGTCGAACCGCCCGTGCAGATCCCGGTGGATGATCAGCTCACCTGCGAGAACGGGATGGGCCCGCAGCCCTGCTACGACGATTTCACCCAGTACCGGGTGCGCCTGCCCAGCGGCAAGGAAGTCTACGAGCTGCCGACCTACCGCGAAACCCTGCCCAACGGCGCGACCTATCAGATCATCGATCACGTCGACCAGACGCTCGACCACTTCCGCGAGATCACCGTTCCCGCCGGCCACGTCTTCGTCATGGGCGACAACCGCGATCATTCGGCCGACAGCCGCGCGCCGATCTGGGAAAACGGGCTCGGCGGCCCGGTGCCCCTGTCCGACGTCGGCGGCCGCGCGGAATTCATCACCTTCTCCCTCAACGGCAGCGAGAGCCTCAACCCGCTGACCTGGTGGGGGGCCTTGCGCACCAGCCGCGCCTGGCACACCCTTCGCCCGCCGCTGGTGCAGCGCGCGCGCTGATCGAAAAGGGCTGAGCCATGGGTGAACTCGACCAGCAGGCCGCACCGGGCGGCGACCGTCCCGCCTCCCCCATGCCCCGCCGCGCGGGGCCGACCGACTTCGCTTCCGATGAAGTGCGCGGCGAAGCGCGGCGGGCGGCGATCTGGATCGGCATGGCCACGCTGGTCGTGGCCGTGGTGTTCATGGCCCAGCCGCTGCTGGTGATCTTTGCCGGCCTCGTCTTTGCCGCGATGATCGATGGCGGCGCCCGCCTGCTCGGCCGGGTCCTCCCCATCGGGCGCGGCTGGCGGGTCCTGCTGGTCCTGCTCGGTGCGGTCGCCTTCCTGGTCTGGACCCTGTGGTTCGCCGGCAGCCAGTTGACCGCCCAGGCCGCCCAGCTCCCCGCCACGGTCGAGGCGCAGGGCGCCCGCCTGCTCGCCTGGCTCCAGGCCCATCATATCAAGGTCGGGGATGCCGATCTCAACGGCTTCGTCCAGCAGGCGGTCGGCGGCGTCGGCCATGTCACCCGGATCATGGGCGGCATCGTTGGCGGGGCAACCACGGCCTTCCTGGTCCTCGTCCTTGGCATCTACATCGCCGCGGAACCCCGGCTCTACCAGCGCGGCCTCGCCTGGATGCTGCCGATGGACACGCGCGAGCATTTCCACGGCACGGTCCAGCTGATGGGCCGGTCCCTGCGCATGCTGATGTTCGGCCGCCTCATCGGCATGAGCGCCGAGGGCCTCGGCACCTGGCTGTTGCTGTGGATCTACGGCGTACCGATGAGCGGCCTGCTCGGCCTGCTCACCGGCCTCCTCGCCTTTCTCCCCAACATCGGCGCGCCGCTTTCGGGTGCGATCATGATCCTCGTCGGCTTTTCCGGCGGGACCGACATGGGGCTCTACTGCATCGGGGTCTATGTCACGGTGCAGACCATCGACGGCAATGTGATCGTGCCGATGGTCGCCAAGAAGACGGTCGACCTTGCCCCGGCGCTGGTGCTCGGCGCGCAGCTGATCATGGGGGCCCTGTTCGGCATCCTCGGCCTGGCCCTCGCCGATCCGCTGGTGGCGATGATCAAGATCTGGCTTGAGCGCCGGTCCGACCGGATCGCCCGCATCGCGACCGAGACCGGCGCCCGATAGGCCATGGCGCGCAAGTTCCTCTACGTCATCGCCGTGATCATCGTGCTGGTCTTTGCCGGCCGGATCGCGCTGACCTTCTTCGGCGGCGATCTCATGGGCGTGGCCTTCGTGCCCCGTCACGGGTTCGAGGCCCAGCCGCCCCTCGCCGGCAACGCCTATGCCGATCCGGCCATGTGGTATTCACGGCCCGGCGCGAGCGATGATCCGGCCCGGCTCACACCCACCGGCCTCGCCGGGTCCGAAGCTCCGCTTCCCGCCGCCGTCTTCTTCATCCATCCGACCAGCTACCTCGCCCCGGCCCACTGGAACGCCCCCGCCGGCGATCCCGAGGCCGAGCGCATGGCCCGCCTGCTGGTCCGCGGCATGGCCAGCGCCTTCAATGCCAGTCCCCGGCTCTGGGCCCCGAAATACCGCCAGGCCACCTTCGGCGCCTTCCTGGCTGACCGGCCCGAACGCAGCCAGGCGCTCGATCTCGCCTATGGCGACGTGCGCGCCGCCTTCCACGTCTTCCTCGTGCAGGTGCCGCCGGATCAGCCGATCGTCCTGGTCGGCCACAGCCAGGGCGCGCTGCACCTGAAGCGCCTGCTGCGCGACGAGGTTGCGGGAAGGCCGCTGGCCCGCCGCATCGCCGCTGCCTATGTCATCGGCTGGCCGGTCTCGCTCGTCCACGACCTGCCGCAAATGGGCCTGCCCGCCTGCGCCGCCCCGGGCCAGCCCGGCTGCGTGCAATCCTGGCTGTCCTATGCCGAACCGGCCGATCCCAAGCTCACGCTGGCCGCCTATGCCCGCTTCCCCGCGCTGGATGGCCGATCACCGAGGGGTTCGCCGTTCCTCTGTTCCAACCCGCTCACCGGCGGCATCGGCGGCGCGGCTTCGGCCTCGCGCAATCTCGGCACCCTCGTGCCCGATCCGGCCATGGCCAGTGCCGTGCTGGTCCGCGCGACCGTGCCCGCCCGCTGCGCGCAGAGCGGCTTCCTGCTGATCGGCCCGCCCCCCGTGATGGGGCCCTACGTGCTGCCCGGCAACAATTACCACGTCTATGACATGCTGCTGTTCTGGGCCAACCTGCGTGCCGACGTCGCCGCCCGCGTCGCCGCCTGGAAACCGCAATGACAGTGGTCACCGCCTCCTCCGCCGAATTCCGCGCGGCCCTGCCGGAAGGCGGCGCCCTGCTCGGCCTCGATCTTGGCACGCAGACCATCGGCACCGCCTTCGCCGACGCCGGCTGGCGCTTCGCTTCCCCGGGAAAAACCCTCAAGCGCGGCAAGTTCGGGGCCGACAAGGAACTGCTCGCCGCCCTGATCCGCGAACGGTCGATCCGCGGCATCGTCATCGGCCTGCCGCTCAACATGGACGGCTCGGAAGGCCCGCGCAGCCAGTCCAGCCGCGCCTATGCCCGCAACCTCGCCGCGCTCGGCCTGCCCGTCCTCCTGTGGGACGAACGCTGGTCCACTACCGGCGCCGAACGCGGCCTCATCGAACAGGACATGAGCCGCGCCAAGCGCGCCCAGCGCATCGATTCGGCTGCAGCGGCGGTGATCCTGCAAGGGGCGATCGATGCGCTGGCAGGGGCGGCGTTCTAGCCCGTAAACTCACCATCACCCGTCATCCTGAACTTGTTTCAGGATCCACGGGCTAGGCTGGCCACATGCGCGGCGCCCGGGCCGAAGCGCTCCGCGTGATCGAGCGTCCCGCCATGGATGCTGAACCATGTTCAGCATGACGACGTGCCGGTGAACGGCGAAACTACCCCGCCAACTCCGCCCGCCGCGCCCTGGCCTCCATCGCCACCATCCGGCTGCCGCAACCCTCGGCCCGCGCCCACAGGGCATCCCGCGCGCCCGGATCCGTCTCCTGCGCCGCCAGCGCATCCCAGGCGGTCACCCGCAGGCGGTCGCTCGGATGGCTGCGGGCGAAAGTCTCCGCCAGATCCAGCGCCTCGCCCCCGCCGAGCGCCACGGCCAGCCGCAGGAAGGTCTCCGAAGGCCCGCAGTCCACGTTCTGCGCAATGGTCCCCTTGTCCACGTCGAAGGTATACTGGTCGAGCCAGCGGATCGCTGGCACCGCATGCATTACGTTGACCGAAACCGAGAGACTGTCCGCCGGCAATTGCAGGTGCACGTCGACATGGGCGCGATAGAGCATGATCCGGTCCGGCTCGAGCCGGTGCCGCCCCATGTGCCGCAGCTGCGCCGCCTCCCCGCTCGAGCCGGTGACGCCGTCGTAGTCGTATTCGTAGAACTCGCTCCAGTAGCCCGGGCCAAAATAGCCATGGGTCGGGAACGAGAAATTGTGGTCATGCGGCAGCCCGTAGACGAAGCTCTCCTTGCCGCTCGCCCCCAGCATGCCTTCCTCGCGCCCCGGCCAGATCGCCGCGCGCAGGAACGACGACGCGCCCGGTGCGGTCAGCATGATCACCTGCGGGCCATAGCCCTGCGCCGGCTCGTCGCGGTGGCGCAAGGTCAGCGATTCCATGAGCACGTCGCCCAGGAATTCGCGGTTGTTGCCCAGCCGCCGCAGCCACCGCGCGGCATGGTCCAGGCTCTGTGCATCCGCCGGATCGAACGGCACCGCGTCCAGCGCGGCGGCGCAGTCGCCCAGCGAACAGGCGCCATCGTCAATCACGTCGATCAGGCAGGGCATGGCTCAAGCTCCGCAAGCACGGGATATTGTTCAAGCAGTTGCGCGCGCAGGGCTCCGGCGGGCACGGCCAGCGGATCGTCCACGCTGCGCGCCAGCGTCGTCAGCGCGCGAAAGCCCGCCGCCGTGTCCAGCCCCAGGCATTCGCGCAGCGCCTGCCAGCGCAGGCTGTCCCCCCGCCCGCCTTCCAGCGCGATCGCCGCCAGCTCCGGCGCCGCATCGGCCCGGCGCATCCGGCCCAGCAGGGTGATCGCCAGCTCCATCCGGCTCTCGCGCGGGTCGGAAGCGGCCTGGTGGATCAGCTTGCCGCTCGCCAGCTCATGCTCGCGCACCGGCACGGCGCCCGACCGCCGACGATTGAGCCTCAGCAGGACGAGGCTTCCCGGCACCCGGTCGACCAGCAGCGCCTCGCGCGCCACGTCACGGCCCAGCGCCACGCCGGGCGCCAGGTCCAGCGGATGCTGCGCCAGTGCCCCCTCGCCCAGTTCCTCGCCCAGCCGCTCGACCAGCCGCCCCTCGCCGCTGCCCGCCAGCACCACGTCCCATTCCTCCGCCGGCGCGAAGGCCACCGAGCGCGGCGCCGGCATTTTCGCCAGCGCCGGCCCGGCGATCACCACCAGCGTCAGGGTCGCGCTCGCCTCCTGCGCCAGCAGCAGGGTGGCCGAAGCCGGGGTGGATTGATGGCGCAGCGGCACATGGCCAAACGGCTCGGCCGCCAGCGCCGGCAGCAGCGCCGCGGCAAGCCCCTGCGCGAACCGGGCCGCGGCCCGGCCGTCAGCGCCGAACAATGCGGCCAAAGGCGCGCAGCGGGCCAGGTCGGCGCCGCGGGCGAAGGCCGCGAAAGCCTCCAGCACATCCGCTCCTCCGGGCCCGGCCTGCCATTCGGCGAGGGCGGCAAGATGCCGCTCCTGCGCGCGTTCGAGCAGGGCCGGATCGGCGATCAGGGCCCGGATTTCGGGAGCGATGTGCATGGGCGGCCTCCGCGACCTGTCAGCCTCAGCGGTGGGTGGCGTCGTAGAGGAAGGTCATCACGATGATCCACGAATCATCGGCGAACATCAGGCCCTTGTGGACGAGGCTGCCGAACACGCCGGTGGCGGCGGAAAGGTCGGGCAGGCTCGAGACGTCGATCTTGGGCAGGTTCATGGAAAAATCCCCCTTGGTTGCGCACGGGGCACTTTGCCCCGCACAGGCCAAGGGTGGCTGCCGCACGGCAGCGACTGAAATTAAAAGACCGTAATCGCGGCTAACTACGTGTTTTTACGCGGACAATCAGCCCGTCCGGGCGGCGCGGCAATTCCTCTCCCGCCCCCACCACCAGCCGCGCCGCATCGGCCCGCGCGCGCAGCAGCACCGCCTCGGGAACACCCGGCTCATGGGCCACCAGATCGGCGGACCCCAGCAGCCGCGCCTCCCGCAGGGTCAGGTCATCGGGATCGCCGCTGCGCAGGACGATCTCGGCCACGCCGGCAGCCTCGCCCGCCGCCGAACCGTCCAGCCAATCCTCCACCCGCGCCGCGCTGCCCGGATCGAGCGGATCGAGCGCGCCGCCGGCAGCCAGCGCCGCATCCAGGGCCCGCCGCCGCGCGCCTGCCTCGGGAAATCGCTCGCGCAAGACGCCCCGCAGCCGCCCCAGCCCTTCGGCCAGCGCGCCCAGCCCCGGCGGCAACAAGGCCTCCAGCCGCAACCGCAGCGCCTTGGCCAGGCCAGCGGAAACCCCGCCCGTGCCCACGGCCACCAGCACCGGCCCGCGCTCCAGCAGGCTCGGCACGGTGAAATCGCACAGCGCGGGCCGGTCGACCACATTGACCAGCAGGCCGGCACAGCGCAACCGGATCGCATCGGCCTCGGCGGCCCCAGCATCGGCGTGGGCCACGAAGGCCAGCCGCGCGCCGATGTCGATCCCCTCCTGAAGGTCGATCACCACCCGGGCGCCCGCCCGTTCCACCAGGCGCCGCTTGGCCTCGGCCGCCTCGCCCTCGCCCAGCACGATCACCGGCTGGCCGGCGATGCGGTGAAACAGGGGCAAGGTGGCAAGCGTCATGACGATCCCGGACTTGTGCTGGCGTGCGGAAACCCGCCTTACCCCCAAGCCCCCGCCTTGTCGAAGCCCCACCCGAACGGAAGGCGATGGGCCGCTGCTCCTTGCGCTAGGCGAACAGAATGAACCGCCGGATCAATCGACGAAGGCACCCAACACCGGCTCGACTGCGAGCCCGGGCGGGACCCGGTTCAAGCCGATCCTCCGGTCGATCTCTTCATGGTGCCAGTATATCGCACGCTCGCGATAGTTGCAGATCATGTCGGAGAATGCGCCGCATTCGAATGACTGCTGGATCGTCTGAAGAACCTCGAGGTCCTCGCTCACGATCATGAGATTGTCATCCATGCGCTTTTGCCAATAGGCCTCGTGCTTGGAATCGCCATCGTCATAACCGAGCATGACCCCCTCAAGCACACTGGTCCCGGGACCGGTCGGCCAGGCGGTCATCCAGGTGAAACCCGACGGGTCCGAGGCAGAGACCCCGTTCGGGAACATCTTCACGCCGACGACATGGTGATCGTAAACCGGGTCGACGTGATCCAGCGAGGGAATGTCGGGGTTGGGTATCCTGACGGCGATCTTCTTGCGGGTGGTCGCGGTGAAGTGGCCGCCGCGCATCAGGTGCAGCGCGTAGGAGTGCGGCACAACCCATTTGGCCACTGTCTGGGGGTGTACCGCGGTGACATGGTACGACTCGCAGAAGTTGTTCTGCAAAGCCTTCCAGTTGCACGGGATCTCGATCCTGAATGTCCCCTTCGGAGTCAGCTTTTCCAGCGGGAATTCGGAAAAGGTTCGAATGATGCCGTCGGCGAAATCCTCGAACGGCTGGGGATCGCTGTTCACATTCAGGAAGATAAGGCCCCTGAAGTTGACGGCATTGACCGCGACGAGGCCCCGCTCACTCTTGTCGAGGCAGCCGAAGTCATACTCGTTGGGAACGCCGCGCAGTTCTCCTGAAAGGTCGTACGACCAGGCATGATAGGGGCAGACGAACCGCTTCAGGTTGCCGGCCGGTTTGTTGACCACCGCAGCGCCGCGATGCCGGCAGGAATTGTGAAAGGCGCGAATGGAATCGTCCGGGCCCCTGATCACGATTACCGAGAGCCCGACCTTGCTGAACAGGAGGTAATCCCCGGGCGAGGGGATGTCCTCGATATGGCCGGCAAACAGCCATGAGCGCTTCAGCACATGCTCGAGTTCCAGAGCATAGAACCGTTCGTCCGTGTAGCGCGCACCGGGAATGGGCGGAAGTGCCGGGAACCCGGCGGGGTAGCTGTCCCGTTCCATGTCCTCGTCAACAAGCCGCGTTATCTCGGCCACGGACAGTTTTTTCATCTGATCCTCTTCCGTTTTTGGCATGCCTGTCGGCCAGCGATTGCTATCCAGTCTATGCTCGGCCGATTAGGCAAGCAAGAAGGGTAGTATTCTGGTGATCGGGTACGGCGTAAACCGGCACTGCTCGGCAGCACATTGACCAGCAAGCTCGCCAGGCGCGGCCGGATCTCATGCCCTGAGCGTCCCCTTGCCGGCACGGGCCGCCAACTGTCGGCCGATCAGTCCATCATCAACCCGACCTTACCGCTTGGTTGGGTTCTCATTTTCGCTACATTGACAAGAAAAACACTTCTCCGCCGATGGGAGTTGCACAATGAAAGACATAATAAGCGCAAGGATGTCACGTCGCGCCATATTGGCGCTGTCCGGTGCAGTGATGGCGGCGAAAGTAACCCCGGCAGGTGCCACACCTCACGGCATAACGCCAACCCGCCCGGTTGCGACCGGCGCCGGGAAGGTGCGCGGCACGCGTTCTGGAGGAATATCCACCTTCAAGGGTATTCCGTTCGGCGCACCGACGGGGGGAACGGCAAGATTTCGGCCCGCATCGCCTGCTGCCAATTGGACCGGGGTGCGCGAATGCACCAGCTTTGGCCCCATGGCTCCACAGGGGTCGCTGGGCAGCATCGCGGGAACCAGCAATGCCGCCTTCGCCGCGTTTCTGGAGGAGATCTTCGGCAAGCCTGATCTCACCGCGCGGCAAAGCGAGGATTGCCTCTATCTCAACGTGTACACGCCGGACGCGTCCCCCGCCCGCAAGCGGCCCGTGATGGTGTGGCTGCATGGTGGGGGCTTCGCCATCGGGACCGGCGGAACCGACGCCTATGATGGCAGCGCGCTGTGTCGCCGCGGCGATGTCGTGGTTGTCACCATCAACCACCGCCTCAATGCCCTGGGCTACCTCTACCTCGGGGCATATGGTTCGCAGTTCGCCGATTCCGGCAATGCCGGAATGCTGGATATCGTGCTTGCCCTGCAGTGGGTGCGCGAGAACGTGGCCGCCTTCGGCGGTGATCCCGACAATGTGACGATCTTCGGTGAAAGCGGCGGAGGGGCGAAAGCGTCGATCCTGATGGCAATGCCGGCTGCGCACGGGTTGTTCCACAAGGCGATTGTTGAAAGCGGGCCGGTTTTGCGCACGGTCGAGAAGAGCGAAGCGGAAGAGATCGCGGCGCGAACCCTTGCGGCCCTGGGCCTGTCACCAAACGACGTGCCGAAACTGCAAACGCTCGATGCTTCGACCGTGATCGAAGCGGCGACGAAATCGCAGTTCAACGGCGGCGTCAGAGCGCAGGGCCTGATTCCGACGACCGACGGACGATCGCTGCCGGCTTCCCCGTTCGACCCGGCCGCCCCCGAATTATCGCGCGACATTCCGCTCATCATCGGGACCAACAAGGACGAAGCAACGATGTTTCTGGGCGGTGATCCGCTGTTCGGGAAACACACTGCCGATCAGGCCCGGAGCAAACTGGACCATATGGCCCCCGGTGCCGGCGCGGCGATGTACGACGACTATGCCAGGATGCTGCCACAAGCCGCTCCGACCTACGTGCTCTCGGCGGCGGTGACCGACATCATGATGCGGACCAACTCGATCAAGGAGGCTGAACGCAAGTCGCTGCAGCCGGCCCCGGTCTTCATGTATCGCCTCGATTGGGAGACCCCGGTCCTCGGCGGAGCCTTGCGCTCGCCGCACGGGTTGGACCTGCCGATGGTGTTCGATCACGTCGCCAGCTCCCGGGGCCTCGTCGGCCCCGGCACGGAGCCGCAGAAAGTCGCCGATCGCATGAGCCAGGCCTGGGTCAACTTTGCGCGCAGCGGCGATCCCAGCCAGGCCGGCCTCGCATGGCCCGCTTACAATACAGCTGATCGCAAGACCATGATCTTCGATGCCACCAGCCACGTCGTGTCCGATCCCGATCCGGAGCGGCGGCTATACTGGGCCAACAAGTAGATCAGGCCGTTCCGGCCGCTCCCTCAAGAAGCGGCCGGAGCCCACGCCCCAGGCGCGTCCCTTGTGAACGTGGTAAACAATTGACACCGCCGGTTGGCGACTGTCAGTGCGTTCCCGTAGATAAATTAAGCCGAGTGGCGGAAAAATCTAAACGACAAGCAATTTCCAGCGCTACTTTCTTCTACTCTCAACGTTCGGTTTACTTAGAATTGTACTTGCAGCTCACCTGCTATCGATGCGGGTCGGGCCATGACACCGCGGGTACCGGCCGTGGCGATGGCCATGGCCTGGTTGTACTTCGTGTTGAACACGTTGTTGCCGATCACCGAAACCCGCACCTTGTCGCCCGGCCATATCCATGTCGCGCGCAGGTTGGTCACATTATAGGAGGGTTCTTTCACCGTGTTCGCAGCATCCCAGTAAAAGCTTCCGCTAAAATAGGTGTTGCCCGAAAGTTCGATTTTAGATGCGCCCACCGGCAAAGTGTAGTTGGCACCGAAGCTCAACGTGTAGTCTGGCTGGCGCACCATCCGATTGCCCGTTGCCGTGACGTTGGTCTGGACATTGCCATTTGACGCTCCATTGACCGGGTTGACGGTGGGCGATGGCGTGAGGGCGATGGCCCCGAGGAATTCGGTGTAGCGAGCGTGGGTATAGGCCGCGCTCGCATTCAGCCGCAGATTGTCGCTGACAACAAATGACACATCGCCGTCCACGCCGGTGATCTTAGCGGCAGCAGCGTTCTGGAGACGCGTGATCGCGCCTACGGCCCCGACGAATGCGCTCACCTGGATATTGGTATAATCGTAATGGTAGATAGCCGCGTTGAAGGTCACCCCGTTGCGGGCCATCTTCAGGCCGGCTTCATAGGCAGTGACCTTCTCCGGATCGACCGGGGAGATTGCCGCGAGCGAAGACGGGACGCTGCTGGAGTTATACGCCCCGCTCTTGAAGCCTTGGCTAAACGTTCCATAGACATTCACGCGGTCCGCCAGAGCGTACCGCACCGACACGCGGGGGGTGAAGCTGTCCCACTTCTTGTCGAGCTTGTAGACCTGGGTGAGCGGGGCAAGGCCCTGCGAGGTTAGCTTCTTGTCTTCCAGGCTGTAGCGCAGGCCCGCGATGATCGAGAGCTGGTTCGTGGCCTGGAAATTAATTTCGCCAAACACGCCAAGCGCCTTTGTCAGCACGCTGGAGTTCAGGAACGGCGTGTCGTTGATGATGTAATCGGGCTGGTCGGCCTGGTCCCGGAATAGGAACACGCCACTTACCCAGTTGAGCCTGCGGGCGCCGGACGATGCTATCGTGATCTCCTCAGAATAGGAATCGCTGAGGTTGCGGTAGAAGATCTTCTGGATTGCGAGCGGACCCCCGTCGAGATCGGTCAGGTTGCGCATACTGACGTGCTGGTAGCTCGAGACCGACTTGACGGTCATGGTGCCGGTATCATGCTGGGCCGTTAGGCTGACGCCACCCTGCTTGACGCTGTTGAACGGATCGAGGGAGAGCGCTGTCGTCCCCGGCGTTCTCGCGTAGGGGAGCGTGGGGTTCTGGTAGGCCGATCGAGAATTGTTGTAGACGAAGTATGGGGTCAGCACCGAGTTGTCGACGAGATCCGCGACGTTGCCGGCAAGGATTACCTTCGTCTGGCTTGACGGCTGCCACTTGATCTTCGCGGTGACATTTATGGTCTTGTGAGCGCCAACGCGAGCATTGCGGTAGATATCCTGAACGTAGCCGTCGTCCTGTCGGTACACTGCAGCAAGGTTGGCCGAAACATCGCCGGTCCCAGTTGTCGCGTAGGCCTTAATCCAGCGATCGTTGTACGAACCGAACCCGCCGCTGGCGTCAAACTGGGTCTCCACTTGCGGTTCGCGCGTGTAGATCTGAATTGCGCCGCCCGTCGCATTGCGGCCGAACAGGGTGCCTTGAGGGCCCTTGAGAACTTCGATGCGGTCAATGTTGTTCAACTCGAACAGCCCACCGAGCATGGTGGCCTGATAAACTCCATCGACGTAGGTCGCGACATTGGCGCTGTCCCCTACATTAGTTCCGGTGGTGCCTATTCCGCGGATGGTTGGCTGCGTCAGAATTCCTGTCTGGCTATATTGGAGTCCGGGCGTGATCTGCTGGATCGCCTGAACCCCGGTTACGCCCGCTGAAGTAAGCGACTTCTCGCCAAGAACGCTGAGCGACAATGGCACATCGACCTGCCGTTCCGTCCGGCGTTGCGCGGTCACGATGATATCCCCGGCATTCGCCACCCCCTCATCCGACGACTGCTGCGCCAAGGCGGGCGAAGATACGGCAATCGCCACGAGGGAAACGCATCCGAGCACAGCGAAACGTGCGATCTTCAAAGCCATTTGAGAGCTCCCTGTTCTCGGCGCTTATTTGCCTGGATCCCACGCTTCCACCGGGGTCCCTGGCGCCGTCGGCTGCCACCCATGAAGGAACTTGACGATTTCGTCAACACTCTGAAACTGAAGTGAATTGGTTGGTGAGCGATGGAGATTGAAGTTTCCGGAGGCGCAGATTGCCTTCGTGCTGAAGCAGGCTGCTGACGGCACGTCGGTCGGCGAGGTGTGCCGCAAGGCTGGGATCGGCCAGGCGACGTTCTATAATTGGCGCAAGAAGATCGCCGGGTTGATGTCGTCGGAGATGAAGCGTCTCCGCGAGCTCCAGGAGGAGAACGCGAAACTCAAGCGTCTCGTTGCTGACCTGTCGCTCGACAAGGCCATGTTGCAGGATGTCGTTTCGCGACGTCCTTCGTCGGCTCCGCACCCATCAGCCGCTCAATATGATGACGCGCCATGCCGAGCAAAATCGGATGGATGCCGCAGGGAACTATTCGGAACTCATTGACAGTCACGACGACCTCATTTTGGGTGAGGTTCGCATCGCTTGCGAACGTCCGCAATGTTGTCGTGTCCGGAAAGTCCGCTTCTGCCTTCAGCAGCTTGAAACCGGACTCACCCCAACGCTTTGCCCGCTCAGTCCAGCCAGTCCGGCACGTGCTCCGCCGCCAGGATTGTCGCCGGCGCGATCCGCTCGGCCACCACGGCCCACTTGTCGCCGTCGACCATGACCTCGGGCACCAGCGAACGCGAGTTGTAGGTGTTGGCCATGGTTGCGCCATAGGCCCCGGCGGTGCGGAACACGGCGAGGTCGCCCGGCCCCACGGCATCGATCTCGCGCCCCATGGCGAAGGTGTCGCTGGTCTCGCAGATCGGTCCGACGATATTGGCGACCATCTTGGCGCCGTTCGGCTCCACTGCCCAGAAGTCGTGCCAGGCGTCATACAGGGCCGGCCGGGCAAGGTCGTTCATCGCCGCGTCGACCACCACGAACGGCGCGCTCACGCCTTCCTTGACCCGGACGACCTCGGTCACCAGCACGCCGGAATTGCCGGAGATCACCCGGCCCGGCTCGAACATCAGGGTCACCCCCCAGTCCGCCGTGACCCGCGCGACCATGGCGCCGTATTCGGCCGGGCTCGGAAACACGTCGCCGGCCTTGTACGGCACGCCGACCCCGCCGCCGAGGTCCATGTGGGTGATCGCATCGCCGCCGCTGCGGATTTCGCGCATCAGCTCGCCCATCTTGGTGAAGGCTGCTTCCAGCGGGGCGAGGCTGGCGAGCTGGCTGCCGATGTGGACCGCAAGCCCGCGCATCGAAAGGCCCGGCAGGGCCGCCAGGCGCGCATAGATCCCGCCGGCGCGGTCATAGGGCACGCCGAACTTGTTCTCGGCCTTGCCGGTGGAAATCTTCCCGTGCGTTCCCGCGTCGACATCGGGGTTCACCCGCAGCGCCGCGCTGGCGATCTTGCCCTTGGCGGCGGCAAGCTGCGCCAGTTCGACGCCTTCTTCCTCGCTCTCGAGGTTGAACTGGCCGATCCCGGCCTCCAGCGCGCGGGCCATTTCGGCCCCGGTCTTGCCGACGCCGGAGAACACGATGCTGCCGGGCGCCATGCCGGCGGCCAGCGCCCGGTCCATCTCGCCCGCCGAAACCACGTCAGCCCCCAGCCCCTCGCGCGCCAGCACGCGCAGGACGGCGACATTGGGGTTGGACTTGACCGCGAAGGCCACGTGCTTGCTCGGCAGGGCGCCAAGACCGTCCAGGAACACCCGCGCGTGACGCGTCAGGGTCGCCCGCGAATAGACATAGACCGGCGTGCCGACTGCCGCGGCGATTGCCGGAAGGGGCACGTCCTCCGCGCAGAGGACGCCGTCAACATATTGAAAATGATCCATTTTTTATCCTTGGGCCGGCCGTTATTGCGGCGGCAGGTCGAAGGGGTCGTCCTGCCGCGGCTCCGACCGGCTCCGCAGCTCCACGCTCCGCTCGGGCGAGGCCTGGGGGCTGGGTACCAGCAGCTCGCTCGGCTTGGGGCGGTCCCCCCGCCCCAGCGGCGCGACCGGCAGCTCATGCCCCGCCCGCGGCTTCAGCTCCGCCGTCTGCCCGCAGGACGTCAGCGCCGGCAAGGCCAGTCCGAGCCCCAGGGCCGCAAGAGAACGCCTCAGCATGTGTTTCCTCAACTAAGCCCCAACGCCGCGCGCGCCTCGGCCACCCGCTTCTCTACCTCGGCCGGCGCCGTTCCGCCATGGCTGCAACGTGCCGCCACCGACGCCTCGACCGACAGCGCGGCATAGACCCGTTCGTCGATCCGCGCATCAATCGCCTGTAGATCCGCCAGCGGCAGCTGGTCCAGCGCGACGCCCTGGCTCTCCGCCAGCTTCACCGCAGCGCCGGTAAAATGGTGCGCCTCGCGGAACGGGATATTGGCCTGCCGCACCAGCCAGTCGGCGAGGTCCGTCGCCGTGGCATAGCCCAGCTCAGCCGCCGCGCGCATCCGGTCGGTCCGGAACTCGGTGGCCGCGACCATCCCGGTCATCGCCGCAAGGCACAGCGTGAGCAGGCCCGCCGCCTCGAAGACCGGTGGCTTGTCGTCCTGCATGTCCTTGGAATAGGCCAGCGGCAGGCCCTTCATCGTGACCATCAGGCTGGTCAGGCAGCCAACGATCCGCCCGGAATGGCCGCGCACCAGCTCGGCCGCATCGGGGTTCTTCTTCTGCGGCATGATCGAACTGCCGGTCGACAGACTGTCAGGCAGGCGCACGAAGCCGAACGGCTGGCTCGCCCAGATGATGAACTCCTCCGCCAACCGCGAGAGGTGCAGCGCGCACTGGGCCGCGCTCATCAGGTAGTCGAGCGCGAAGTCCCGATCGGACACGGCGTCGAGGCTGTTGGCCGTCGGTCCGTCAAAGCCGAGCGCGGCGGCGGTGGCCGCGCGGTCGATCGGAAATCCCGTTCCGGCCAGCGCTGCCGATCCGAGCGGTGACCGGTTCATCCGCGCCCGGGCGTCGGCGAACCGCGAACGGTCCCGTGCGCTCATCTCGTAATAGGCCATGAGGTGATGGCCGAGCGTCACCGGCTGCGCGGTCTGCAGGTGGGTGAAACCGGGCATGATGCTGCCCGCATGCTCGCCCGCCCGGATGACCAGCGCCTCCTGCAGCGCCCGCAGCCCCGCATCGGCCTGCTCGCAAGCCTCGCGCACCCACAGGCGGAAGTCCGTCGCGACCTGGTCGTTGCGGCTGCGCGCCGTGTGCAGGCGACCGGCTGCCGGCCCGATCAGTTCGGCGAGCCGGCTCTCGGTCGTCATGTGGATGTCCTCGAGGTCCCAGTTCTCGGGAACCCCGCTGGCCTCATACTCCGCCGCGACCCGGTCCAGCCCGCCGGCGATGAGGGTGGCATCCTCGACCGAGACGATCCCCTGCTGGCCCAGCATGGCGACGTGAGCCTTGGAAGCGGCAATGTCCTGCCGCCAGAGCGCCTTGTCGAACGGGATCGAGGCATTTATCTCGCGCATGATCGCCGACGGCCCTTCCGCGAACCGTCCGCCCCACATCTGGTTGGAGCCCGTCTTGCTGTTGTCCCGCTCGCTCAAGCTCGTCGTCCTTGGCTGCTGCCTCGTGGCTGGGGGGTGCGATAGGCAAGGAGGCACCGGCGCGCAAGGCGAGTCGTCCGCGCCCGCCTCGGGAGCGGCTGCGGCCCCGCTCAAGGGGATCGACCGCAGCCACAAGGGCAGTCTCGTCCCGACCATGACCCTGGCCGATCCGCAGGGCCGCAAGCTTGCCCTCACCAGTCTCGTCGGCAAGCCGTTCCTTGTGAACCTGTGGGCCACGTGGTGCGCTCCCTGCGTGACCGAACTGCCCACGCTGAACAAGCTGGCGGCGAGCGGCAGGGTTCGCGTCGTCACGGTCTCGCAGGATTCGGGCGAACCCGCCAAGGTTGCCGCCTTCCTCATGGCCAAGGGCCTGGCCCGGCTCGAACCCTGGCTCGATCCCCAGAATGATCTGTCGTTCCACTATGCCACCGGGACCCTGCCTACCACAGTGCTCTACGACAGCACAGGCCGCGAAGTCTGGCGGTTCGTCGGCGAGCATGACTGGGCCAGCGCCGAAACCACCGCCCTTCTGGCCGAGGCCCACTGAAGCCCGTGCTCAAAAAACCCGACCGGGCCCGTTGACAACCCCCGCGCCCCTACCCTAGAGGCGCGCTCCTACCTCGCAGCGAGCGACTTGGCCCGCTGCCCGTGCCCAGATGGCGGAATTGGTAGACGCACCAGCTTCAGGTGCTGGCGCTCGCAAGGGCGTGGAGGTTCGAGTCCTCTTCTGGGCACCATATTATTGCCTCTAATGCATTGAAATCCCGGTGAAAACTGGGTTTCAATGATGAGGTAGGCCCACATTTATTCCCACACATTTGAGCGGCTTCCTCCGGATGTCGGCGGATTGATGGGGCCACCTCATAGGCAATGGGCCTGCCTGTATCGCCGCTTACCATCAGCAGCCTAAAACGAGAACGGGCTCCCGCGAGGGGAGCCCGTTTAGTGCTTCGAAACTATTCGCAAACGTCAGCCCGTGCCCGTCACCGACCTCAGGTTGCCCCGCCGGCTCATTGGCGCAATCGGCGGAAGGCTGACAGGGACTTCGATCTCCATGCCCTTCGTGCGGCGAACATGCGTCCGGCATTCGCTGAGAGCAGGAAACTCGACCCACTTAACGTCGTTCTGCACCGCACGCCGATTGACGACGTCCGCTCCGAACCACTCTCGCACTGCTCGCGCGATCAGCTCGTAGTTCGCGGCCTTTTGCCCCGGGTAGTTGTCGGCCAGATAGTCACGCGCCGCCACGCGCAGATCCTTCATACCGACCGACGTGCCGACATTTTCATTTAAGAAGATGCCACCTTCGAGGACACCATCACACTCATACATGCCAGAGTGGAGAAGCTCGTACATGAAGCGATCGATGCCACGAAGTGATTCGATCACCTGCTCTTTCAATCCAGAGGTGAGAGGAGCGGTGTTGAGGATGTCCCAACCACTCTCGGGCTCAAAAGTGAGCAGATCATAAAGCATCGCTGAGAGCCCGCCATTCCTCATCTGTTCGCTCATGGCCATAAAGTAAGAGGTGTCGCCTCGGTGCTCGTCTCCACAATCGAAGATGGCATAGCGGCGCTCATCGTCGGAGGCAGGCACGACCCAACGGTCATTCGAGATCATTGCGACGCGCATGAAGTTCCTCGCCATGTAGGGATCAACCCCTTTGCGCTCGATGGGAATGGTCGGACTGCTGATGAGATCCTTCAGGATGGCCTCCTTCGCGTGATCGCCAGCCCAGAACGCCTCTTCCATCAATAGCAGGAGGGTAGTTTCGTACTGAGCATTGAAGTTGCCGAGGGCTCGCTTGCCGTCGGCGACTTTGTAAAAGTAATCAGGCATAAGCTGCTGAATGAAATCGAATATTATCGACTTTCCAGTCCCCTTCTTTCCGCGTATCACGACAGCAACCGACGGCTTCTTTCCGGGGATCTGGAAGATATGAGCAAGCCACGTCATAAACCAGTTAAATTGCTCGTAATCCCCGTTACAAAGGGTTAGGCGGATGTGATCGCGCAGTTTAGACCAATCACCCGGAGCAGCTTGCACTTTCCAGCCGAAAAATAGGTTATAGACCGAGGGGTCATTGCTCCCTGGCGCAAACTTGATCTCGTCGTACGCGGGTCGACCCTCCCATTCTTTCCACTCGTTGAACATGATCTTCTTACCTTCCTCCTTGCTACGGACGATGCGGGTCGCTTCACGTTCTCGCGCGTCTTCGACGGTGAGGAATTTCGGTGGCTTACTTTTGTCGGGCTGCCAAATGATCCGGACCTGACTCCCAACCATGCCTACGGCGCAACGCTCGTTCAGCTCTAGAAGATGCTTTTGCTCCGGAGCGGACCTCCCCTTAAGCAAGGCCGGGTCAACTTTGTGCTTCCGCAATTTCGGCCGCGCCAAGGCAGGCACATTCTTCACGACTAAATCCCGGAGGGAATAGAACCGGCACTCCTCAAACTCTCCAATCATGGCCTCAGGGATGAGAAGCTGCCCGTGAGGCTGGTTCAGCAAGGGCTCGCCGTCATTCAGATAGAGGCCGCCCTCATCGAATGCCACGGACGGCGGCGGAAACATGGCATGTCTCAGGAGGGATTGGCACACGAAGCAGGCCTAGATCGCAGCTATGTAGGTCGGATTGAGCGCGGTGAGCACAACTTGACGTTTGTGGCGCTCGTGAAGCTCTGCCGAGCATTGAGATGCGATGTGGCATCCATAACTGCAGGGCTCCCGCCAGCACCGGCCACAATCAAGTCAAGCTGACGCTCACCGCTCGTTTAGACTGCAGTTCTACGTACGATCCGCGCCCTGAGCGTTATCAGCGGCCGCCCTTCCGCCGATTGTCCTCGACACAAAGCATCTGGCAATTCGCTGCTGTTGTTTTCCCGCCCTGGTGCCATGGCGTGATGTGGTCAGCTTCCATGCCGGCTAGGTCGAACTGATTTCCGCAGTCCGCGCAGATCCCTTGCTGCCGCTCGTAAGCCTCTCGGCGCATGGCTGGGCTGAACGCTCGTATGCTGAGATGCTTCTCCTTGCGGTCGAGAACATACGAGTAGATTCCCTTTTTCCGCTCAACGTCCTCGTCCAACATTAGCCTCGCCACCTCCGCTTCTAAGCGGCTGCTATCCAGAAGCTCCCCGTTGAACTGGTTGTAAAGTTCACCCCAAGGCACCGACTTCATCTCGGCCCGATAGGTCGGGAAGGTAGCCTCAACCCAGCCGATCACGCTACGAAAATAGAGCCATAGCTCGGCAGCATTAGGATCGTGCTGATGCAGTGCCATGTAGCCTTCGATGTCGCCTCGGTTTATCCAGCCCACTGCCGTTTCGAGGTAGGCCTGCCGATTGAGTTCGCCAGAAACGTACTTGCTGCCTATCCCATAGGCGGCGCACCCTGACTTGCTGAAATACCGCTTAGCGTCCGTGACCCACGGCCCCGAGTAGACAGCATTCCGCAGCTCCTGCTTTGTCAGCTGAGCTCCAGCGATGTTGATGGTCTCAAACCAATCGAGCTTCTCGCTGTCAGCGCCACTGCATTGGTAAACCATCAGCTTGTAGTCGAGCAGCCGCTCCTTCTCATCGGTCCTCAGGTTGTAGAAATACCGGCCCTTAAAGGCGAAGTCTCCCGCTACGTACTGGCAGATTGATATGGTGCGCTGCTGGCCATCGATCACCTCGTAGCCGCCCTCGTCGCGAACAGCCCAGTACATCACGTTCAAGGGAAAACCTTTGAACACTGTTTCGATAACGGCGTCCCTCTGCTTGTCCTTGTAGATAAACTCACGTTGGTACGGCGGCCGAATGTCGAGCTGTCCGCTGAAGCCGCGAACCCCCGCCTCCTCATTGTCCTGGTAGTCCGCAGTAAGATCGCGGATTGTCATCTCTTGCAGTTCGATCTTCACAGGCGCTTGTTCCTGATCACCAGCCGGTCGTACATCCGCTTGTAAGTGCCATCACTTTGGGGGAGATAAAACCGAGGACCTCCTGGAGAATAGCTACCTCTCGGAGCAACGCTAGAAATTGGCACGCCAAGCTCACGACTGTTGCCCAAGATCTCGAACTGGTCGGGATTGTATTTGTCCAGGAAGGTGATGGGCACACCCATGGATCCTGAATAGTCCATCGGAATAAACTCAGTTTTTCCGACCTCTATGCCGTTAAAGTTGGCATATGTCGGGTAATTCTCAGGATTATAGGTCTTGTAAAGGACCATATCCTCGTGTCGCTTACTGATGTCCAAGTTGGTAAACCAGCATGCATTACCCAAGCTCCGCCATTTATTTCCATCATCGTCTATCCAGAATCGATGCTCACGCGGAGGGTAGCTCTTTGGCACCCTAAACTTCATGTCCCCATTATGATAGCCGAGCCACATCTTGTTCTCTTGGATTAGGCGAAACACCTCCTTGTAGGTGATCGCGTTCTGACTCCCGACCACAAGGAACTTCTTCTTGTGCGAGAACATCTGCGTTACGAACTGACGAAATAGCGAGAACGGCGGATTTGTGACGACAATGTCAGCCTGCTTCAGTAGATTTATGCTCTCAACGCTTCTGAAATCACCATCACCTTTCAATGGTTTAATGCCGATCTCAGCCGGATCCGGAATCATATTTCCGTTCTTGTCGCCATAATATTCTAGATAAACAGCGCGGGAATTTTTTCCTTCACTGAAAAGGTCGATATCTTGATTCTTATAACAAGTGGTTATGAGCTTCTTCAGGCCAAGCTTCTCGAAGCTGTAGCTGAAATAGTGGAAAAAATTGCTCACACGTGGATCGTCACAGTTGCAGTATACAACCTTGCCTTCAAAGTGATGACGGTAGTTCTTGAGCTCACGCTCTATATCGGCGAGCTGAGTATAAAACTCGTCCTCTTTGGCCTTCTTCGCGTTACCCAGGTTCTGATTGAGGTTCTTGCTCGCCACTAAAATCCCCTACCGAACTGTGCCACTAAGCCCGATTTGCGGCATAGGTGCAGTCACATTGGACTGCAATGGCCATCACGCGCCACGGCAGAGTTCTCCCACACCAGTGTTTAAGAAGGTGCCGAGCTTGCAAGACGCGGAGGCTTAAGCACCCCCTTCTCCACTCGCTGGATCGCAGCCCGACTCACCCCATAGGCCTTCGCGAGAACGCCTAGGGAAGCACCCTCAGCCCTCTTGGCGCGCACTTCCGCTCGCTGCACCTCTGACAATGCGGGCGGCCGCCCCAAAGCCTTACCCTCTGACCTAGCCCGGCTAAGACCCGCCTGAGTACGTTCGATTAACAAGTCGCGTTCGAACTCGGCAACGGCTCCGATCACGCCCATGGTCATCTTCCCAGCCGCGCTTGTCAGGTCAACGCCTCCCAGAGCGAGGCAATGGACACGCACGCCTTCCCCTGCCAGCCGCTCAACTGTCGCGCGAACGTCCATCGCGTTCCTCCCCAAGCGATCCAGTTTGGTCACGATGAGAACGTCACCTTCTTCGAGGCGGTCAGTTAGTCGAGCGAAGCCGCTTCGCTCCATGGCAGCTGTCGAACCCGACACCGTTTCCCTTACGACCCGTTTGGAATCTACGGTGAAACCGGCCGCCTCAATTTCCCCCACCTGATTGTCGGTTGTCTGGTCGGCTGTGCTAACGCGGCAGTAAGCGAAAATGCGACCCATATAACGGCCCTCCGTATCGAAACCGTGGCTCGTATCTACAGGTGTATCGTAAATCTCGTCAAGGTATATTCCGATACGCTTGATACAGCTGTATCGAAATCGAACCTTTCCGGACGCGCAATCGACTCCAAATGAATCCGATGGCCAACGGGGATTTGAGTAGCGGCCGAAATTCGAGTAGGCGGGGCCGATGCAGGTTTCGGAAGATGATGAGCTTAATCTGGCTGTGGCGGAACGTTTGTGCCTATCAAAGGGATGGAGGCTGCTCGATACTGCAGGCCGTGGCGGCACAGCTCCGGTGTTCACTGTCCAGTCCGGGGTAGAGAATTTCGCGTTGAAACTGTATGATCGCGAGTTCTCAACGGGACCGCGCGGCGATGAAAGCCTTAAACGAATTGCACTACAGGTCGAAAAACTGGGTCTCCACGGTTGCCCTCACATCGTGCGAGTCCACCAAGGCGACCGCTTTGAAGACAGGCTTTATGTATTAATGGATAAAGCTCCTGGCTCGGAGCTGGAAAAACGGCTTAAGGAAGTACCCCGTAACAAAATAAGGTCCATACTGCACCAAATAGCCGCGGGTGCGATGTTCCTTCGCGAACTCGGCCTGTGCCACCGCGACATAAAGTCAGCAAACGTATTCGTAACAGACGATTTTGAAAAGGCCACCCTTCTCGACCTGTCAGTCTTACGTGATGTAGATGATCCAATAGGATTAGGTACAGACCACGGAAACCAACTTCCAGTAGTCGCGACCTCCCGGTATTCTCCACCGGAGTATCTATTCAGGCTAGTCGACGCAGGACGTGAGCTTTGGCACGCACTTGATGTTTACCAACTTGGCGGCATCCTGCACGATCTAATCATGCGGGAGCCGATGTTTGAGTCCGAGTACCAGATCAACAAAGACTCCAATCGTTACAGGTTCGCTTGGGTGGTAGCCACTCAGGATCCAATCGTCAGCGCGCACGACGTTGATCAAGATCTGGTGATCCTCGCTCGTCGAGCGCTCGACAAGGATTGGCAGCGACGTTCGGCCCTTCGGCTTGAAGATTTCCTCAATGATGCCCAGACGCGCCGGGATCGCGGCCTTCAAGCGCTGGGTGCGACCGTGCGTGATCGCGCTGCTCAGGTGATAACAAACCTGTCCGAGTTGGAGCTCGAGGAAACCTGTCGAGCCGTAAAAGAGAGCATACGGGAATCGCTGGCCTCAATTGGCATACGGGCTATTCACAGCATGAACTCAGCGGCGGACCCTGCCTCCCGAGTCATTCTTTTCCAGTGGGATAGTGGTGACGGCGCCGACATGAGAGACGTAAGGCTCACGGTCCAGATCGGCGCACATAGGGGGATCGACGCGGTTTACTACACCCAACGCGCCACGCTGGCGGGACAGGTCGAGGGAGAGGAGAGAGAGACTTCAATAGATTATCCAAACTGCCGCACGGATTCCGATGCGGCCTTGAAACTCTCTGAAGCAGTGAATACCAGTCTTGGCGACATGGCGGCCTCTCTGCTCCAGGTGAAACCTGACGAGGTCTAATATGTCTCTATGGTGGGCGAAGCGAGAACAACTTGACCCCAATCAGGTCAAGCTGATCGAGGATCTTCCTTTAGATGGAAACAACCTGGTGGTGGGCCCTCCTGGGTCCGGGAAGACAAACATTTTGCTCCGGCGTGCGCAGTACGCACGCACCCAGGGTCGGCCTAACGTTACCGTACTTACCTTTACAAGGCCCTTGACTGAGTTTCTGAGGACCGGCTGCTTCGCAGGTGACGGCAGAGAGCTATTCCCGCCGTCACTGCTTAACACCTACGAGAGCTGGCAGCGAGAGTTCCACCGTCGAAACAGCGTGGCTCTCCCGGATGTAAGTCTTGGGTTCGAAGAACGGAAACGAGAGTTAGCCAAGAGTACGGCTAATATTTTGAAGAACAACCCCATACCAAAATATGACGCGTTATTCGTCGATGAAGCTCAGGACCTTTTGCCGGAGGAGATAGACCTCATCTTGTCGGTGAGCAACAATGTGTTTTGCGTCGGAGATGAGCATCAGAAGATATACTCCTCCACATCGGGTCTTTCCACACTGCGCGCCAAGGTACCATCGCTATCTGAACACAAGCTACCATTTCACTACCGGCTTGCTCCGGAGATCTGCGAGGTCGCTGACAGGATTCAGATTTCGAGCGGCGTTGGGACTCTATCAGACACGCAACAGTATCAAGGCCCCCGCCCCGGCCGCGTCGACGTGCACGGCCCCCTTCTGCGCGCCGACCAAATCCGCAGTGCTGTGGCAAGCCTCAAGGATCAGATCCGCGTCTATGGAGACTTGATCAGGGACGGCGACAAGCTCGGCGTGATAGTTCCTCGCCAATCTGACAGGGAAGAGGTATTGGAGGAACTCGAAGCCGACCCTGACCTTGCGGGCCTCGCCCAGATCGTTCGGGCAAGAGGTGCGGAGGGCGACAACGGGTTCAATCCGACCATTGACCCTGCCAAGCCGATCCTCATTTTGAGCGTAAAGGGAGCTAAAGGGTTGGAGTTTCGCGCGGCTCAATGGCTATACGCAGATGATCTCGAAAATGTGTTCACTCCTGAAGTCTACTACACCGTTGTGACAAGAGCGAAGACCAGTTTAGACATATATTTTACCTCGAAGCTTCCGAAAGAACTCGCCAAAGCCTATTCTAAAACTGGGACCAGCATATGGTGACCGCCACTGACGAACTAGAGCTGTTCGTAGCGACCGAGGATGAGCTTAACGAGCTGCTTGTAGGGAGCCGAATTGGCACTCCCTATCCTTGGCCTGCGCATGGGGCGACAAATAGAATTCCCAGCGGGAAATTCGGCGTTCTCTGCGCATCAAACGATCGCGACCCGTCCTTCGTTCGCCCCGTGCTTCTAGCTGTGAACGAAGAGGACGAACGCAGGCTCTTCGCGCGGTATAGCCAGTTGCGGGGCGACCTCTCTCCGCTGTCTTCATGGCTTAACGTCGTTGAACCGCGGCAGTTTGAGCAGATAAGGTCACCGATCATGGAGGCCGATCTAGGAGGCTTCGAGGCAGCTTGGGCGGGTCTCGTCGTAGCCGAGGCTTCCATCTTGTCCAAAAGGCCGGGACAGCGGATCAAGCAGAGCGCCTGCATAGCGACGCAGACTTTCGCAATCGCACGCCAACTCGCGCTATGGGGCGGCAATCGCGTCCACGCGATGCGCGCCCGCTACCACACCGCCCAATCGATTGTTCGCGGAGGCACTGGGAACTCAGCAAAAATAGCCGACTGGCTGGAGCCCATCTGGTCGACGATGTTGGCCGTTTCAGGCGCGGGCGCAACTTCATACCGTGACCACGCGCTCACAGATCTCATACAGCGGCTACATCATTCTCGATTGCTCGGTCGCGAAGAATGGTCTCTCTTCGAGGAGGCGCTCCCGCACATACGAGGCAGGGGGCCGCATCCGGACATCGCGAGTGCATCCCCAGAGCAGAGACTTCGGATCTTTGACAGCTATCTCGACGAAATACGGGATGCAGGCCCAGACCTAGAACGTAGGGTGCGATTGAGTTTCCTGGCGGCGTACATTGCAACGATCGCCGCGGGCGGGGCCGCGAGCTTAGGGCTGGCAGAGGCGGTGGCTGACAAGTACCCTGAAGTCCTTGCTTTTGCCTATGTGATTGGCGGCTTGGGAGAGGCCCGGAGCTGGGCCGGCGCCTTTGACGGACTCGGAAGGATTGTAGTTCGCGAGCTGCGCCGATCTTGGAATGTCATTGACGGCCCGTCATGCGACTTTTCGGCACGGGAGGCTGAGGTCCTGGTTGACCGGGGCCTAAGTGATCCTCTGGCTTATCTGAAGCTGAAGCAGTCTAGAATTGCAACCGTCGAGGTTGAGGCGGGTGTTTACATTCAACTGCCTTTCGTAGAGATTCCCGAACAGAATACCAATATGGGGCGAAAGGCAGCTATGCCAACAGAAAAGGTTGATCCGATAACGGCACTGGCCGATGCCCTTTTCCCACTTCTACGGGATCGACTCGAAACAGCATATACCAGTTCGGCCGAGAAGCGGAGAAGCACAAAGAAGTCCAAGCAAACAGAATTCAGAATGTAGAGATAATATTATGCATTGGATTCTGGGTCACACGGGTCCGTCGATATATTCCCCCCAAGCATCCATTAATTCACGGCGCATCTCCACGAACGTGGTTCTCTTGTAAGCCCGAACCACCTTATCTGGTACGACATGGGCCAGAGCGGCCTCAGCCACGGGATCTGGGATTGCGGGCATCTTTTCAGCCGCCCAATCTCGGAATGAGCTACGAAACCCGTGTGCGTCATACGACAGACCTGCCAATCGTAGCACTTTGGACATCGTCATGTCTGACATCATCACGCCCCGCTGACCGGGGAATATCAGATCTGAATCTTCGTGAGCACGGTCGGCGCTAATCAATTTAAGCAGCCGAACGGCGGCATCGTTCAACGTAACAGTGTGCATCACGCTCGCCTTCATCATCGTTGCGGGCCTCTTCCACTCTCGATTAGCTAGATCGATCTGATCCCAACGAGCGCCTCTTACTTCGCCTGGGCGAGCGGCTGTGAAAATCTGGAACAGGAGGGCCTGCTTTCCCGTCGTGGCCACATCCGCCCTGAGCCTGGCAACGAACGCTGGCACTTCAGCATAGGGCATTGCGGAGTAATTACCGCCTTTAGGCTGACGCGGGAGGCCAACAGTTATGGAGCGGCTCGGCGCCTCAGCAGCGCGCCATCCTTTGCCGTGCGCAAAGTTGAGGACGGTACGGATACGCTGCTTCACCTTTCGAGCCATATCCGGCTTGGATGTCCAGATCGGCGCCAACGCCGCAGTGATGTCGCTGGCCGTTATGCTGTCCACTCGTTTATGCGCAGCAGCCACGACTTGGCGCCGCTCGGTTTGACGAGCAGATAGAGCCCCTTGCCGTCTGAATGACGCCCAGGCTTGGCGTTTTTGGCGGAGATGGCGGTCAATTGCCCCATTTTCGTTCCCCTGTTCGTTCCCACATTATGGGTCAGACGTGGGCGGACGTCAACGAACCACACCGAAGCATTGATCCCTAGATTTCCAAGGAAAATAGGGGTGCGGAGGATCAGAACGGCTGAGGGCGGACAGGACATTCGAGTCCTCTTCTGGGCACCATTTTTCCTGCAGACCGGCAGCGCGGCCGGACGGCCCGCCGGCCTGGCCCAGGGGCAGTGCTCCGTTAGTCCGGGGTATCGCAATTGGTCAGGCTGATGGGGCTGGTTCGAACTGAGGCCGTGGGCCCAGCGATGCCATCAAACCTCCTGTGAGCAAGCCTAGAGGAATGCCGGCAACTAGCCAGCTCGAATAACTCCCGGTGGCATCATAGATCATGCCCACCAGCAAGGGCCCGAAGCCGCCGGCAACAGACATGAGGCCCGCGCAAAGGCCATAGACCTGGCCGAAACTGCGCATCCCAGCATAGCTGGAGAGGAGATAGGCTGACATCTGCAGGCCGGCACCGGCAGCTATCCCGAAGAAGGTCAGAGCACAGGACGCCCAAGCCGGGCTACCGCCGGCAGCCAGCAAGAGGGCACATGCGACAGCTGGGGTCACGAATGTCAGCGCTCCCAACCAGCTTCCGGCACCGCGATCGCTAAGCCAACCACAGACGAGTTTGGTCACCAGCGAGGCCATACCGTAGACGGATAGTGCAGCGGCCGCGAGTAGGCGGGACATGCCTGTCTCGATCAGCAACGGCACCATGTGGACGACGCTGCCCACAACCACGAACATGAGCACCGTGACCGACACGAGAATCTTGATGACGGCCGAACTGCGGATGGCCTCGGCGAAGGTATAGCCCGGCATCACGGAGGGCTCATCTCCGTTAGCGGTAAGCGCAGGTGCGTGATCACGCAGCAGCAACAGGACCAGGACAAAGACGGCTGCCGCGGGCGCGATCCCGTAAATGGCAATCGCCTGACGCCACCCGAAGTTATCGACCCCCCAGCGGGCGATTTGCGGGAGGATGAGGGCGCCCAGCGCCGCGCCGCACATCATCACGCCCAGGGCCATCCCGCGGCCGGCAACAAAATGACCCGAAACCGCCTTCGCCCAGACGGTGGGGTTAACCATGGCATAGCCAACCGTGAAAATGGCCCACGACAGCCACCAGACTACCAACGAACCGTTGGTAACCAAGCCGATCAACGCCAGGAGCGCACCGCAAAGGACGGTCCCCTGCAACGCGATTCGGCGCGCACCGCGGCGGTCGACCCATCGCCCTACCACCGGGAAGATCAGGAAGCCGACGATAGCGACGATCGCCAGCGCCGAGGAAATCTCACCTCTGGTCCAACCAAACTGCTGCTGCAGCGGCGCAATCAGAAACCCCAGAACGTAGGTGGTGTAGGCGGACATCACCATTCCGCAGGTCGCAGCAAGCAGGGTCGGCCAACCGGCGGCCCATTCCTCCCGCGCGGACAACTGGCTTGCTGCTACCGACATGCCCGCATCTGACATCACCTGTCTCCCAAGGCTTGCCGGCCCGTGCCGATCATTCGGGCAGGACCCTCGACGCGCGTCTGACGCAATGCAAACGCAAACGGCGCCGAGGGTGAAGACATCAGGCTGGTGCGTCGAACGTCACCATGACCTTTGCGCTTTCCGGCAGCTGCGCGGTCGCGAAGGCTTCGTCGAACTGTTCAAACGGGAAGGTGTGGCTGACGTAGGCTGCGAGCACATCCTTGGGTACATGCGGCAATTCGGCAAGGACAGCCTTCAGCTCGGTCGGGTAGCCGCAGGCCGTGGTGACCTCCATCTCGCGGCCAAGCAGGTCGGTGAGGTTGAGCGCCACTGGCTCCGGATAGACGGCCGAGATGACCAGCCGCGAATGCAGTTGGCCCATCGCGATGATCCCTGCCAGCACGGTCTTGCCGCCGGCCATGTCATAGAACACATCTGTGCCGACCGTCGGCTTGCCGAGCGCCGGGCGGCCTTCGCCATGCAGTTCGCGCAGGCGTTCGAAGAGGTCTTCCTTGAGCGGGTTGATCGTGGCGTGGGCGCCCATCTTGCGGGCATATTCGAGCCGCTTGTCGGAAATATCCACGGCAACCACGTGAGCCACGCCCCGACGGGCCAGCCACAGCACGCCGGCCAGGCCAATCGGACCACAGCCGAACACCGCGGCCTTGGTCGACCTCGTTGGATTGCCGCGGTTGATGCCGTGCATGCCGACGGCCAGGGGCTCGACCAGCGCGGCCTCGGATAGGCTGATGCCCTCGGGCAGCGGCAGCAGGCTTTCCCCCGCCACGACTGAGCGCACCAGGACCCGCGCGGCGAATGCGCCATCGCGGCCGCCGTTGCCGATCACCTCATCGCCGGTGCTGAGCATCGGGTTGATGAACACCCGCTGACCTGCGGCGACGCCCGTAACGGCCGAGCCGACCGTCTCGACGACGCCGGCCGCCTCGTGGCCCAAGGGCATCGGATCGCCGTTGGCCTGGCGCCAGCCATGGCGGACGAAGTGCACATCGCTGCCGCAAACGCCGCAGGCGCCCACCCGCACGATCACGTCGTTGGGCCCGGCAACCGGCTCCGGAACGACGTCGATGGCATAGCGGCCCGCTTCGTGGACCCGAACAACCTTCATAGTTCCTGCTCCGCTCTCAGTAGCACTGCGCCATCATGCCGCCGTCGAGCGTGATGGTATCGCCTGTATGGTATTTCGACAGGTCGCTGGCGAGATAGACGACAATGCCCTGCAGGTCCTCCGGCTTGCCGATCGTCTTGATCGGGCTGCGCGCCAGGGTCGCATCGATAATGGGCTGAGCCTCGGCACTGGAGCCGAGTTCGGTCGGAATGTAGCCCGGGCAGATCATGTTGCACCGCACTTCGTGAATGCCCATCTCCACGGCCATCGCCCGCATCGAGGCGTTCAGCCCACCTTTTGCGGCGGCATAGTGGGTCAGGCCGGGAACGCCGGTAAACACGGCGAGGCTGCCGTTGAAGATGATCGATCCGCCGCGATCTCCGGCCAGGCTGCGCTGCTTCATGTGCTTGCAAGCCTCGCGGGCGGTGTAGAACGCGCCATCGAGGTTCACCCGGAGCAGCTCGTGCCATTTTTCGCCCGACATGTCCTCGACCGGCACCATGCCGGCCAGCCCGGCATTCGGGATCACGCAGTCCACACGGCCCATCTCGGCGACGGCGGCGGCGAACGCGTCGATGATCGCCTGTTCATCGCCCACGTCGACCGCGCGGTGCGAAACCCTGCCGCCGTGGACGCGCAGCCGCTCGGCGGCTTCGGCGTTGCGATCTTCGCGGCGCCCCCAGATAACGACATCCGCTCCGGCCTTGGCCAAGCCTTCCGCCATGGCCAGGCCGAGGCCCGAATTGGCTCCGGTGACAAGCGCCACCTTGCCGGTGAGATCGAACAGATTTTCAGCCATCTTACGTTTTCCGTTCCTTACTTTACTTCCACTCGGACTTCCGGGAAGCGTTCGAAATAGAAGGCGAACCGCTCACGCACTGCCTCTGGTTCCAGTCCGAAGTCACCTCGCAGATCGTAGGTAAGCTGACCATGCTTGCCGCGCTGGTTCGCGGCAATGGCTTCGGCGAATGCGGCGCGGGTCTGATCGTCGAAAGGCACGTCGGCCTTGCGGTAGATCGCCTCCAGCTGTCCAACTGGATCGGACATCAATTCGTGGAAATAGAGGTCGTACGAACGGTCTGCAGGAACGGCATCGCGGTCCCGCACGCAGGCGCGCAGCAGCCGCTCGTATCGATCGATCCAATAGTCAGACATCTCCTGGAGGTCGAGCTTCTTGCGGGTCAGGCGCGAAGAGTAGGCCATGCCGGTCAGTGCCGACTGGATGGAGGCCACCGGATCGCGATGATTGATCACGATGAAGGCGCCCGGCAGCGCGGCCATGACTTCCTTCATCTGCTCCATGTGCTGCGGGCACTTGGTGACCCAGCGATTGGGGCCCTTCTGGAACGAGAGCGCCTGCATGGCCCGGCGCATGTAGCGCAGCCAAGGCGTCCGGTCGGTCGCGAACTGGAAATCGCGCCAGGCCGGGACCCGCGCCGTCCACTCGATGTAATAGCCGCCGAAATCCATGCCCTGGAGCTCGATGTCTTCGGTCACGTGATCGGGCGCGAATTCGTGTACCAGCTTGGTCAGGGGCATCAGCGCATCGGCCTGCTCCCATTCCTTCTCGCACAGCTCGTGACGAGTATCCTTGCCGTCCACGATATAGGGTTCGGCGATCGGACGGATGCCTTCCCAGTGCGGCAGCGAGCGCAGGCGGGGATCGCCCGCGAGCAGCGCCAACGTGTAGGTCGTGCCGGACCTGGGCAGGCCGGCAATGACCAAAGGCCGGTCAATGTCGATCTGCTCCACCTCGGGATGCCGGCGGATGAAGTCTTCCAGGTACAAGCGCTGGGTTGCGTAACCCACCGCCTGGTTGAACGCAGCCGTGCGAGATACCGCCGACATGCCCTCATCGTTATCGCACGCTTCAAGCCACAGCTTGAGGCGGGGCCGGAAATCGTCGGCGCCGAAATCCGACAGACCGGCCGCCGCTTGAGCCGCCGTCAGAACGGCTTCCGGAGTAAGGCTGACCGGATTGGCTTCAGCATAGGCCAGCGCTCCCTTCTGCATTTCGGTCAGAACCGGGTTCTTCAGGTCTTCAACCCGGACTTTTTCGCCCGCCATGCTTGTCTCCCTTCACTTCAATTTCAAACCGCAGGACCTGCTCAGCCCGCTTCCGCCAAGGCTGTCTCGGCAGCTGCGATGCGGCCTTCGAGCCAGCCGATCAGGTCAAATGCGCGCCCGCCAGTCGCTTCGAGCAACGCCTCGTAGACCGCCAGCTCGACCTCGCGCACGGCGCGGCTCTGCGGCGCAACACCCACCGCCATTTCGATCAGGTGCAGGGCCTTGACCGGTTCGCCCGGCAGGTGTGCACGGGCCTGTTCCGCCACCTTGTCGGCACCGCCGGCCATGTCGACCAGCTCGGGCCATACCGCGCTTTGCGGCATGGCATAGAGCTCGCTCGTGCGCTCATGGCGGAACCAGCCGGTATATTCCTCCCACACGCTGCGGGCGATCCAGTGCGGCTCGCACCGCCCGTGGCGCGGTTCGAGCTCGGCCGGCAGCTGCAGTGTCTGCTGGATCGTCGGCAGGTCGGTCCCCGCAACCATGCCGGCCACAGTCTGATCGTGGATGAACTGCACCGCCGCCCGCACCTTGCCGAGATCGGCAGCGATCTGCGCGTGGCCGGCGACCGGCTGCTCGTGCCCGGTGATCAGCAGCTCGGGGTGCAGCGCCAGCAGCTTGTCGCAATCGGCGAGCCAGGTCGGGATCGAGCGGTCGCGGTCGCCCCGCGCTGTATAGAAGTTGGGCAACGCCCGCTGGACCGCGCCGGCCCAGTTGCCGGTGAACACCGTCTTCTCCTCCGGCAGCCAGACCGCTAGCGAATCGAGCGTTTCGCCCGAGGACAGGGTGATCAGGCGGTAAGTGCGGCCCGAGCAGGTGAACTCCATTTCGTCGGCAAAGGTGGTGAGCGGCGCCGGGTCCGGCGTCGAGAACCAGTTGTGCGACGTTCCCGGCGGCATCATGGCCGAAAGCACGCGATGGTTGCGCGGGCCAAAGAAGCCGCCGAGCATGTGCCGTTCGGCGCAGATCTGGCCGAAATTGCGCTGCCCATAGAGTTCCACACCCGGATCGGCAAACGCCTCCCAGCCGCCGGTATGGTCCGGGTGGCTCTGGGTGAAGACGATCTTCGCAACCTTGAGCTTGCGGCCGATCAGCGCCTCGAACTTTTCGCGGATGGCCGCGCCCTGCGCCGCCGTGCCGGTATTGATGACCACGTCGCCGTCATCGCCGGTGACCACGTAGGCGTTCGAGGTGGCATGGACCATCGCGATGTGATCGTTGATCCATTCGGATGGCCGCGCCTCGTCCCAGGTGACGATCGGCAGGACAAGGTGCTGGCGCGTGCTGTACTTGGGCATCCTTGCGCCTGTCATTTGGTCGTATAGGTCGGGACCACGGAGGCCATCTGCGCCTCCTGCTCCGGGCTGAACCAGACGTGCTCCACGAACATGCCGACGGTCGCGCGCTCATCGGTGTAGCAGAACCGGGCGTTCTCCCCGATCTCGCCGGTGTAGACGATCGGCCGCTCGCCGCCCAGGGTCGCGAGGTAGGCCTCCCAGTTCTCCAGCGGCCCGAGGATCTTGACGCAGACGTGGTGGAAGACGTTGGCGAAGCTGCCGTCGGCAGGAAGCGCGTCGCGATAGATCCGGTCGATCCCGCCGCCGATCGGCTGGATTAGCTCAAGCTGGATCGCGTCGACGTTGGCCAGCGCGATCTTGAGCTTCATCGACCCGCTTTCTCCGAACGCCACCGCCGGGAAGTCCACTTCCATCACGCACCAGTCGGGCACGCGGTAGGTCTTGCCGAACATGGCCATGCTGCGCTCGATGTCAGGCGTGACCCAGGCGACCTGCATGATGTTGCCCAAGGCAGGCCCGGCGAATGGAGGGAGCATCAATGCAATCCTTGTCCCAGAGTCGGTCACCGCTCGTCCGGCGGCAATCGCGACAAGCTAACGACGGTTCGCCATGGCACAAGGGGGAGAATTTGCTCGGCCCGGCCAGAACCGCACCGATTGCGCCATCGCTGTCAGTTCTGGGCCGCCTGCCGGAACGCACGGGGCGATTGCCCGGTGGCGCGGCGGAAGGCCGTGGCGAAGGCGGCCGGACTCTCGAACCCGGCCTCCCAGGCAATTTGCTTGATCGGGGCCCGGCTCCCGGCCAGCCGGTCCCGCGCGCGCTCGATCCGCCGTTCAGCCACGAACTGCGCCGCGGAACGGCCCGTCGCGAGACGGAACAGGCGGCTGAAGTGCCGCTCGGAAATTCCGCAGGCACTAGCCAGATCGGCGATCCCGGGGGGCGGCCCAGGATTGTCGGCAAGGTCCTCGATGCGGCGGAGTTGGCCCCGGTCCAGCACGCCGCCACGCTGCGCAGCACCATCGCCCTTCGGTCCGAGCAGGTGGCGCTGGAGCAGCACGAGGACTTCGGTACTGATCGCCTCGATCATCAGTTCTGAGGCAAAACCGGGATTCGCCAGCTCGTTGGCGAGCCGCAGCATCGCGCCGCGCAGTTCACCGCTGCGGATATCCAGGGCCTCTGCCAGGAGATCGGCCGACCAGTCGCGGTCCGCCCAGCGCGCCCCGTCGGTGGGGACGACCCAGAGAGTGCGCTGTGTGCAGCGCTGCCATCGCCCATAAAACCGCGTGCGGGGCGGAATGAACAGCAGTTCGCCAAGCCGGCGCTGGGAGGGATGAAAATCGGGATAATGCCCCGTTGGATCTCCGCCTCGGCGGGCCAGCGAAAGATCGAATAGAGCGTTCGCGGTCAATTGGTCCGATTCCGCATCGGCATGAAACACAACGTCGTGCAGTTCGACGGCGGCGGCGGCAGTCCGCGCCTGCCCGATTACTGCAACCGAGATACCTTTGATCTTTGCGTCGGCCCACAGTGAATCAACCGGGATGCCGCTGCCAGCGGTCGCCTGCATGGTCCTTCTCCAGCCTGAATGGTTGCCGGTTTGGCCAGATCACCGCGCGTAGGGCAGCCTAGCCAGATTCGAATTTCGCGTCACCATCATAAAATGATCGCGCGACGGCGGTGCTGCAGCGTCGATTGCGGCGATCTCCTCGGCATCGAGCGTGAGTTCGGTCGCCCGCAAATTCTCGTCGACCTGCTCGGGAGTACGGGCGCCGAACAGCACGCTCGATACCTCGCGGTGCGAGAGCAGCCAGGCGAGCGCCACAGATGCGGGAGCCACGCGGCGCTTTGCCCCGATCTCCCCGAGTATGGCCACCACCTTCGCGAGCCCCTCGGCGTTGACGGTCCCGGGAACAATGCCCGCCATGCGCCCGCTGGACGCTGCTCCATCGGCATATTTGCCGCTGAGGATGCCGCCCAGCAGAGCCCCCCAGATCAGCATGCCAACGCCTTCGCTACGCGCTGCGGGCAGCAGCTCACGCTCGATTTCACGAGTGGCGGCCGACCAATGGGTCTCGACGACGGCGAAAGCATTCACTCCCATACGGCGAGAGGTTTCCACTGCCTTCACAACCTGCCAGCCGGTGTAGTTGGAACATCCGATGTAGCGCACCTTGCCGGCGCGCACGCAGTCGTCCAGGGCTCCCAGCGTCTCTTCCAGCGGTGTGGCCGGATCGAAGAAGTGCATCATCAGCAGGTCGATGTGATCGAGCTTGAGCCGCTTCAGGCTGCCGTCGACCGCCGCCATGATATGCCCGCGCGATGCGCCCAGTCCGTTCACGTGACGCTGAAACTGGGCGCCGATTTTGGTGGCCAGCACGATCTCGTCGCGAGGGCAGCCAAGGCTGCGAATGGCCTCGCCCACGATGACCTCGGATTCCCCGAGTCCGTACATGTCGGCGGTATCGATGAAATTGATGCCGGCCGCAAAGGCCCTGCCGACAATCTTGTTGGCCTCTGCCTGGCCGAGTGCGCCAAGCTTTTCCCAGAAGCCCTCACCCTTGCCGCCAAACGTGTTGGTGCCAAGACCGAGTTCCGACACCAACAGGCCGGTGCTGCCGAGCCGCCGGTAGTTCATCCGCGCCTGCGCCATTGCCATGATCCTCTTGCCGGTTCGTGCAGCTTTCCGGCAGGCTTGGCCGCAAGCCGCGCCCGGTCAAAGCGCCAAGGGCTGCGCGCGCGCGTCACATCACGTGGATGCTGGCATTGCCTGCCGGAATTACTCGCCCCATGGGTGCGGGCGCGCTAGGTGATGCCGCGCTGGGCCGCGCCGGGCCCACCCCAGTGTCGCAGGAATTGCCGTCGATGGAACCAGCAGGATCTGCCGAACCCGAACTGCTCTTGCGCGACGAGGGGCCGGTGCGGGTGCTGACCCTCAATCGCCCGGAGAGGGTCAACGCGCTGAACGCCTCACTCAAGGCCCAGCTAGTGGAAGCCTTGTTCGCCGCAGAGGACGATCCCACCGTCCGGGTGATCGTGCTCACGGCAACAGGGCCGACCTTTTGCGGAGGGATCGATCTCAAGGACCGCGCAGCCGACGACGCCCGCGGCGAAGGGATGCGCGCGCCGACGCGGGGCCCGCTAAAGTATCACTCCGAGGTCATGCTCGAAACCTGGAAGCCGACGATCGCGGCAGTCGAGGGGGCCGCGGTTGGAGCCGGGCTGGAACTGGTGCTCGCCTGTGACATGCGGGTGATCGGCGAGAGCGCGACATTCGTGTTTCCAGAAGTCAAGCGAGGCACCGGCGGGCAATTTCCCATCACGATCCTGCCCCGCGTGGCCGGGACGGCGCTGGCTTTCGAAATGCTCTACACGGGCGACCCGATCGGCGCGGACCGGGCGCTCGCGGCAGGGCTGGTCAACCGCGTGGTCCCGGATGGCTCGGCACTTAAGGCCGCCCTCGAACTCGCCGGACGGATCGCTGCAAACGCCCCGGTATCACTGCGGCGGATCAAGGAGACGATGGTTCGCGCAAATGGCTTGCCGCTCGCCGTCGCCCTGCGTTTGAACGAGGGAATGAGCCCCTACGACAGTGAGGACCGGCGCGAGGGCATCCGGGCTTTCGTGGAAAAGCGTCCGCCGGTGTGGAGAGGCAAGTAACAATGAACAGTTCTCCATCCCACCCGGTGAGCGTACCGGCCTGGCACGCGCGCCACACCGGACCCGCCGCCCTCGCGGCCAGTGATTTCCATCTTGTGGAAACGCCCTTGGCGCGACCGGCCGACGGCGAGGTTCTCATCCTCACGCGGTGGATATCGCTTGATCCCTATCTCAGCTTTCCGATGATCGGCAGCGGCAGCGACGGTGGCTCCTGGGCCGTCGCGGGGCGGACCATCGGCGAGGTAATGGAGAGCCGCGACGCGGCCGTTCCGGTGGGGGCTACCGTGCTGGTCACAGCCGGATGGCAGCCATGGAACGTTGTGCCGGCGGATCAATGCCAGGTATTGGCCGTCGATCCGCGATGGCCGGTTACCGTTGCTTTCGGGGTCCTGGGGGCTTCCGGGCTGACTGCCTGGGTCGGCATGACCCTGGGCGATCCGCAACCCGGCGAAACTGTGATGGTTTCGGCCGCAACGGGCCCGGTCGGCAGCGTCGCCGGGCAGATCGCCAAGTCGCGTGGCTGCCGGGTAATCGGCATTGCCGGCGGGCCGGAGAAGTGTGCACTGGCCGTCGCGCGATATGGTTTCGACCTGTGCCTCGATCACCGCCAGCCTGACCTCGCCAGCCGGCTGTCCACCGCCGCCCCCGAAGGAATCGGCATGCTGTTCGAGAACGTCGGCGCGCCGTCGCTCGATCCGGCGCTCACAGCCATGGCCCTCGATTCTCGCGTGATCCTGTGCGGATTGGCCGGGCACTATTCCAACAGCGACCCGATCGCCCTGGCCAATTTTCGCCTGATCCTGAAGAAGCACGTCACCATTCGGCCCTTCGCCTGGATGGATCATGCCGAGCTTTACCCGGCCGGCCGGGCGTGGCTGACAGAAAGCCTCGCGGCTGGGCGCCTTGCCTACGAGGAAACGATCACCGAGGGACTTGCCGCCGCACCGGAAAGCTACATCCGAATGCTCGCCGGAAAGGGCTCCGGCAAGCACCTCATCCACCTTCCCTGACAATCGAGAGAGATACGATGTCCATTCTTACCCTTGAGCGCCGCGGTGCCGTGGCACTGCTTACGATCAACCGTCCCGAAGCCATGAACGCGCTCGGCGCGCTTGGCGACGGGGAAATCTTCACTTCGATCTGCGAGGAGGTGAATTCGGACCATTCGATCAAGTGCGCGGTGCTCACCGGCGCTGGCCGCGCTTTCTCTGCCGGTGGTGACCTGAAGGCGATGAAGGCTCACTCCGGCGCCTTCGCCGGCACGCCGATGCAACTGCGGGACCAGTATCGCCGCAACATTCATCGGATCGTCAAGTCCGTCTATGGCCTTGAAGTGCCGACTATTGCCGCCGTCAACGGCCCGGCAATCGGGCTCGGTTGCGACGTTGCCTGCATGGCCGATATTCGCCTCGCCAGCGCCAAGGCGATCTTTGCGGTGACATTCCTAAAGATCGGCCTCATCCCGGGCGATGGCGGTGCCTGGCTGCTGCCGCGCACGGTGGGCATGAGCCGCGCTTCCGAACTGCTGTTCACCGGGAAGACGATCGACGCCGCCAAGGCCGAGGAATGGGGCCTGATTTCGCAGGTGTGCGAGCCCGAGGCCCTGCTCGATACGGCCATGGCCATGGCCGAGGAAATCACCCGGATGCCGGGCGATGGCTTGCGCCTTGCCAAGTCGCTGATGCGCCACGGGCAAATGTCGTCCTACGATGCCGTCATGGAAATGAGTGCCTCGGCGCAGGCGCTCTGCCACACCACGGCCGCTCACGAGGAAGGCGTGACCGCGATCCTCGAAGGCCGCCAGCCGCAGTTCGACTAAAGGGTCGCGAGCAGCGCGCGGGTGGCGTCGCGGCAGCGCCGCGCCCATTCGCGCGCGCCCATTGCGGCTTCGCAGCCCGGGTTGGGCGCCTCGATCCCCAGCGGCAGGCGAGGCGGGAGCGCCCGGAGCATGGCGGCGAGGTCGAACTCCCCTTCGCCGGGAGCCAGGCGATCGAACAGCGCTTCGTGCTTCAGCCGGTCGAACGGCGGCGCCGCAGCCGGACCGTCGCACAACTGCACGGCCGCAATGAAGTCCCGCAATCGGGCAAGGTCCTCCGCTCGGTCCCCGGCGCGGGTGAAGTGCAGGGCATCGACCATCACCCCGGCACCGACAGGATCGGCCTCCCGCGCGAATGCCACCGCCTCGGCCAGCGAGGGCAGCGAGCGATAGACCATGTATTCGAGAACCAGCCTGAGCCCCCTCTCCCGCCCGGCCTGCGCCAAAGCGGCATAGTTGGCGACCGCGCGCGACCGGTCACTCTCTTCGGAAATCACGACAACGGCCCGCGCGCCCAGCTCGGCAGCGGCATCTAGCAGCGGGAGGTAATCCGCCGGGTCGACCTGGTCGGCCAGCCGCAGCGTTTCAGCTTCACTGACGAACAGGCCAGAGGCGCGCAGCTCGGCCAGGGTGGCCCGCAGTCCCGCTGTCCCTGCCTCAAGGACTGTCCTCCCCGGCCCGCCTGCGGACACCCGCAACGACACCCCAGCATAGCCGAGCTCGGCCGCGATGCGGATGAATTCGGGACTAGACCCACAGGCGAGCGACAGGTCGCATAACACCAGCTGCCGTTCCATTTCGTCCTCTCGCCGGCTTGGCGGGCATGATTGCACGCAGCTGCTCACATGCAAGCTGCGATGGTGCTCAGCAGGAATGTGCTGGACAGCAAAAGAGCCACCCCTTGCGGGATGGCCCTGTTGCAGTTCCGATGGGAGAACGCCGGATCAGTCGATCGTGGCGAGTACCGTTCCCACCTCACAGGTCTCGCCCGGCTGGACGATGATCCGCAAGGTCCCGGAAGCCGGAGCTTCGATCTCGTTGGCCGACTTGTCGCTCTCCAGCAGGAACAGCGGCTGGCCCTCGACCGCGGCGGCGCCATCGGCGACGAGCCATTCGGAGATGGTCCCCTCGCTCATCGAGAAGCCGATCTTGGGCATGAGAACTTCAGTAGACATGTTGAGCTTACCCCTGCTTCATCATGATGCGTGCCGCCTCGGCGATGCGCGCGGCATCAGGCATGAATGCGGTTTCGAGCGGCTTTGAGAACGGCACCGCGCAAAAGGCCGCGCCGATACGATAGACCGGCGCCTTGAGCTTGCCGAACAGCTCATGGCTGGCAACGGCCGCAATTTCCGCGCCGATGCCGAACTGCTTGGTCGCTTCGTGGACAACCATGAGACGCCCGGTCTTCGCTGCCGATGACAGGACGAGTTCGCGGTCCCACGGCTGGATCGAGCGAAGATCGATCACCTGCGCCGAGATGCCTTCACCGGCCAAAGTGGCAGCCGCACCGAGCGCCTCGACCACCATGCGCGAATGGGCGACGATGGTTACGTCAGTGCCATCCTGACGCACAACGCCCTTGCCGATCGGCACGCGATGGCTGCTATCCGGAAGCTGACCCTTGGCCATGGCGAGCAGCAACAGGTTCTCGATGAAGATGCACGGATCGGGATCTTCGATGCAGCTGCGCATCAATCCGTACGCGTCCTCGGGCGTCGAGGGCGCTACCACCTTGAGCCCCGCCACGTGGGCGAACCAGGCCTCGTAATAGTCGCCATGTTGCCCGCCGGACGAAATGCCCGCGCCGGTCATCATCCGCACGGTCAATGGCACGCCGGTTTGGCCGCCGGTCATGAAACGCAGCTTGGCTGCGTGGTTCACGATCATGTCCATCGCCACGGTGGCGAAGTTCATGAGCATGATTTCGGCGACGGGCTTGTACCCGCCGAGCGCGGCACCGACCGCGGCACCGATGATGGCCTGCTCGGCAATCGGCGTGGATCGAACCCGGTCAGCCCCGTACTTGGTCGACAGGCCGCGGCTGATGCCGACAACACCACCGCCCTCCCCGTCGCCGACGTCTTCGCCGAACAGGAGCACGGTCTCATCCTCGGCCATGGCATCGCCGAGTGCGCGATTGATCGCCTCGCCCATGGTGAGCTGGCGGGTCTTGGTAGCTGTATCGGTCATGCGTAGCTGTCCTCGGCAATCACGCTGGCGTCAGCGTAGACGTCCTGCTTCAATTCAGAGACATCGGGGAGTGGCGATGCAAGGGCGAATTCCACCGCCTCGTCGATCTCCGCTTCGATCGCGGCTTCCATTGCGGCAAGCGTCGCTTCGTCGGCAACACCATCGGCGATCAGCTTGGCCCGGAACCGGGGAACCGGATCGGCAGCGATGGCGGCCTGCTTCTGCTCCTTGGGCATGTAGGCATCGTCATCGCCGAAGACGTGGCCATGGAAGCGGAAGGTCATGCATTCCAGCAGGGTCGGCCCCTCTCCGGCTCGAGCGCGCTCAATTGCCTCGCCGGCAGCGGCATACATTGCCAGCGGATCGTTGCCGTCAACCCGCACGCCCGGAATGGAATATCCCACGGCGCGGTCGGCGATCTGCTTGGCCGAGGTCGTCTTTTCGTAAGCGGTGTGCTCGCCATACTCGTTGTTCTGGCATACGAAGATCACCGGCAGCTTCCACACCGCAGCCAGGTTGATAGCCTCGTGGAAGGCACCGATGTTCGATGCGCCGTCGCCGAAATTGGCTACCGCCACGCGCCCGTTGCCGGCCAGCTTGGCAGTCCAGGCGAGGCCATTGGCGATCGGCATCGAGGAGCCGACGATGCCGGTCGTCACCATCACCCCCTTTTCGAGGCTGGTAAGGTGCATCGGGCCACCCTTGCCCTTGCAACTCCCGTCAACCCGCCCGGCGACTTCCGCCCAGAGGGTCTTCAGCGACATGCCCTTGGCCAACATGTCATGAATGCCACGATAGATCGTGCAGACATAGTCGTCGTCGTTGAGCAAGGCAGAGATCGCCGACGGGATAATCTCCTGCCCGCGATAGCTGTAATATGGCGAGACGAGTCGCCCGGTCGTGAACAACTTGCGGGTGCGCTCGTCATTGGCCTTGAGCAGCGCCGCCCGACGGTAGATGTCGACCAGCGTCGCCGCGTCTGGAACATAACTGTTCTTCACCGGATTCTCCCAAATGCACGGGCGCACCACCCTGTCGGGCAGCCCGTTCGCCGCCTCTCGTAAGAACAGGCCGCTGCCGAGTCAAAGGGGCTGATGTAACAGGGCTGATAAAACAAGCTGGTGAACGATTGCCCGTCTCGTTAAGACCAGATCACGCCGGCACGATCAGCCGTGCGCGGTTGGGAACGGGAATTGATGGCCAGTAAGCCGGCAGAACGACGGTCGCGGCAGAACGGCCGCAAAACTCGCCAGCGGCTCCTGGCTGCTGCGATCGCCCTCTGGGCGGAGCGCGGTTCGCTCGGCGTGACGGTCAGCGCGGTAGCAGAGCGCGCGGGGACCACCCGCCGCACGGTCTACCACCACTTCTCGACTCACGAGGCTCTGATCACGGCCGCGACGGAGTACCTCGATTCCGAGCTGGCGAGCCTGGCAAGTGGGGACCATGGGCCCTACACCAATCCGTATGGCATCGTTCCCGGGCTGGCGGCGGAAAATCCTGAACTGGTGCGATCGGTGCTCAGCCGCATGCTGATCGGCGACCCGATGGACAACCCGATATTTGCCAGCGGCGTTCATTTCTGGGCTGCCGACCTCTCCGCGCAAGGGCAGGAACGCTCCCCGCCCGAACACATAACCGCGGTGGCGATCGGAATGTGGTATGCGGCCAACCTGGTCATCTCGACCAAGACCAGGCCAATCGAACGACGCCGCGAGGCCGAGCGGTTTGCCGGCACTTACAAGCGGATCATGGAGGCGACCCTGCTGCCGCACGCCGGTGAGGATCAGGAACCGCCAATGGAGGCCCGGACGAACTCGGCCGCTAAGTAGGCCTGGTCCGCAATCCAGGGAGGAGTAGACGATGAACCAAGCCATAGCAGTAGTTACGGGGGCAACCCGCGGCCTCGGTCGAGGCATGGCCCGCGCGCTCGCGAGCAAGGGGATGGTGGTCCATCTTACCGGTCGGGACGAGAGCGCCCTGGCCGAAGCTGTTGCCGAGATAGAAGCGGCAGGGGGACGGGCCCACGCCGTTCGCTGCGATCACGCCAACGACGCCGAGGTTGCTGCGGCCTTTGCCCGGATCGGCGATGCTGCTGGTCGAATCGACCTGCTGGTCAACAATGCGGCGGCAGTCTACCCGACCGAGCTGAGCGGTACGGCTCCTTTCTGGGAGAAGGACGTCAAGCTGGCCGAGATGATCGATGTCGGCCTGCGCTCAAGCTACATCGCCACTTACCATGCGGCTCCGCTGCTCCTGGCGGCGCCGGCGGCGGTGGTCGCCCAGATCTCATTCTATGGGGCAGTCAGTTACTTCCATGGCCCGGCCTATGGCGCGGCCAAGGGCGGGACTGACAAGATGGCCTTTGACATGGGCATCGACTTCGCACCAACCCCCGTGACCTGCATTTCATTCTGGCCGGGCTACATCCTGTCCGATGCGCTTAAAGCGGTTCCGCCCGAATATCTGCCAGACGACCTGCGCGGAGCACTTCCTCTATTTGAAACGCCCGAATTCTCCGGCCTGGTCCTGGAAGCCCTGTGGCGCGACCCGGAGCACAAGACCTTCAACGGCCAGACGCTGATCGGCGCGCAGCTTGGCCGGCGTTATGGCATCGCCGATATCAATGGGGCCGAACCGCGAGACTTTATCGGTCAGCTCGGCAATCCTGACGGGCGCTTCTTCCTGCCGGAGTCGGACTGGCCGCGATAACCGGCTCGTCGCCGATCAGCCGTCAAGCGCGGCGACGGCGCGGCCGGTTTCGAGATCCTCGTAGGCGGTCATCACCCGAAGGTGAGCCATGACGCAAACCTCCCAGCCATAGTTCACCACCGGCGTGGCCAGCCACCCGATGTAGACACACCACACCATGGCCCGGCGATATTCCTCCCACAGTTGATCGGCCGAAGGCGGCTCAATAACACCATGCTGGGACAGGCGCTCTCGATAACGGGCCAGCAGATCGCGCTCGTGGACGCGCCTGTCCGCCACCGACAGACTGGTGGCGATGGCATAGCTGAGATCGTGCATGCCGTAGCCGATGCAGGAAAGCTGCCAGTCGAGCAGACCTGCCTTGGGACCGGGCAGGCAGTAGGTGTTGGCGATGTGCGTATCGCCGTGGCAGACGGTCTGCGGCAGCGTGGCCTGGTGCTGTTGCACGCGGATGAACTGCAGCCGGAGAGCCTCCTCCGTCTGGCCCAGGCGCTGAACCATCTCGCGCTTGAACTGGACCGTTGCGACCAGCTCGGCGATACTGGCCGGCACTCCCGTGGGTGAGGTGAAGGCATCGTGGATGGGCCCCCGGGTGTGGTGCTGCATCCAGCCGAGGGTCGTTCCCAGTTCAGGGCTGTTCCAGTAGCGGGCGTGCAGCGCCGCCAGTTCGTCCACCAGCGATTCCGCCTGCGCGAGAGGCACGGCCGTGGTCACCAGCGGGAAGGTTCCGCCTCGTTCGCGCAAGTCCTCCAGCATGATCAGCTGGGTGCCGCTGGCCGCGTCGAACCCGGCGCCGAACGCCCGGGGGGCCTCGCAGACCTGCCATGGCTTTAGCTGGCGGTAGATCTCGGCCTCGTTGGCATAAAGCCACGCCACGGCATTGGAAGACAGCCGGGGGGCAACGGGGTCGCTCGGCTCGGCATGGGCAACCTTCATGACCATGCGCGCCGGCAATCCTTCCGGATTGCGCCACTGCGGCCGCAGGACGATCCGTCCCGAGGTAGAGGCCATGCCGCTGCCGTAAACGTGGTTTTCGAGCACCTCGAAACCATCGATCAGCGCTGTTGGATCAAGCGCGGCGATCACCGCATTGAGGTTGTCGACCGTCAGCTCGTCGGGCGAGGTCGGCAGGCGGGTGCTGGGGGTGCTCATGGCGCTCAACCTGCCGACATGCCGGCGTCAGCCGCCCACAGCGCTCCGTGGACGGCGGAGGCGGCGTCGGACGCGAGGAAGGCAACGACCGCCGCCACTTCCGCCGGGTGCGACTGCCCGCGCATGCCCGCGTAGCGCTTCAACTTCTCGAAATCCGCATCTTGCGGCGTTTGCGGAGCGATGGTCATCGGCGTGACCATGCCGCCGGGGCAGACTGCGTTCACCCGGATCGGCTCGTCCATGTATTCCATCGCCAGGGTCTTGGTGATGGAATTGAGAGCAGCCTTGGTGGCGGCATAGGCCGAGGCATAGGCCGCGCCGAACAAGCCGGTGGCCGAGGTGACGTTGACGATGTTGCCCTTCGCCGCAATCACGTGCGGGATGGCGGCCTGGCAGATAAACACCGGGCCCGACAGGTTGACCGCTACGATACGGTTCCAGCCATCTTCCGGCATGTCGGTGAACCGCTCCATCCGCAGGATGCCCGCGACATTGACGAGGACGGTGAGATTGCCGGTGCGCTGCACGCAATCTTCGACGGCGGCAAAGCAATCGGCGCGGCTGGTGACGTCGATCGCCCGGGTCTCCACCCGGTGACCGGCGGCGCGCAGTTCGCCAGCGGTCTGCTCCAGTTCGTCGGCGAGGATGTCGACGAGAAACAAGGCGTGGCCATCGCGGGCAAGCGCAGTGGCGATCTCCTTGCCGAGCCCGCGGGCGGCACCGGTCACGAATGCGGTTTTCATGGTCTCTCCCGTCCTACTTGTCCGGCCTGGGGGCCATGACTCGCGACGAAGGTAGGCGAGTTTGCCCGGCGGGGGAATAGCGTGGCACCCTTGTATCATTATCACGATATCCGCGCCCGCGAGCCGGCCCCGCCCGCCGTCGCACCGGCCTTGCCTGGCCCCCGCCCGCCGCGCTAGCCTTGGGAGGACAGGAGAACTCCCATGGCCGACTATCCCGACGACATCTATGCCTCGCCCGAATGCGGGACCGATACCCTCGCCCTGCTCGGCCCGCTCGCCCCGCTCGCCGGAACCTGGGAAGGCACCCGCGGCGTCGACATCGCGCCCAAGCGCGGCGGGCCGCGGCGTCAGGAATTCTTCGAGCGGATCACGCTTGAGCCGGTGGACCCGGGCAACAATGGGCCGCAGGTGCTTTACGCGCTGCGCTATCACACCTGGATGTGCAAGCCGGGGGAGAAGGGGACCTATCACGACCAGGTGGGCTACTGGCTGTGGGAGCCGGCTACCGGGACGGTGATGCATTCGCTGACCATCCCGCGCGGGCAGACCGTGCTGGCGGTCGGCCAGTGCGCGGCGGATGCCAGGCAGTTCACGCTGACGGCCAGGCGGGGGGCGACCGACTACGGGATCTGCTCCAACCCCTACCTCGAGACCAACTTCCGGACCGACAGCTTCGAGATCACGGTGACGGTCCACGACGACGGGACCTGGTCCTATGCCGAGGACACGGTGATGCAGATCACGGGGCAGGAGGAGCCGTTTCATCACCGGGACTCGAACCGGCTGACGCGGGTGGCGGGGCCCTTGGCGAACCCGCTGATGGGGTGAGGTTAGTTGATGAAAGGCATGCGCCGAGGGCCATGCAATTTATCTGAAAATATCGCGTTATATCAAATTATTATGTAAATAACCCCCTCCCGCGGGGCCGAGGCTCGGGCGGCCGGCGGGAGGGGGCGTGAAACGGGGGGACCGGTGGCGCCTGGGCGCGGGCGGTCAGACCGGCAGCGCGTTGGCCCCGCTGGCGCTGGTGAGGGTGGCGGCGGGGCGATCGGCGATGGCGGCAAAGTAGCGCGCCATGCCATCGGCCGCCCGGTCGGTCAGCGCGATGAAGGCGCGGCGGCGATCGAGGGTATCTTCCACCCGTTCAAACAGGCCGGCCCGGGTCATCTGGCTGATCCAGCGCAGCGCGGTGGTTGGCGGAACGCCCGAGGCGATGCACAGCGAGGTGACCGAGACGCGCTTGTGCTCTCCCTTCGCGGCGGTGAGATCGAGCAGCATGTCCCAGGCGGGATCGGCGAAGAGTTCGGCATCGAAGAAGCGGGCGCGCTGCTGGCGCTGGCGCAGCATGCGGCGAACCATGCGCGGATCGGGGAGATCGGCCTCCGCACCGCGCAGGTGGATCGCCTCGTCCGGCGAGGCGGGGCGGAAGGCAACCACGGGGGTTTCGACGCGGCCCCGACCCGAGAGATTGCCATCCCCCAGCCGCGCGGCGAGACGGCCGACCTGCTCGGTCAGCCGCAGGAGCTGAAGCCGGTCTTCATCCGCCATCTCGCGGACCGAGCGGCCCGGGGCGAGCGCAAGGGCACGGCCCAGGGCGAGGGCCAGCTCGGTTTCGCCGGCATCGACGAGGATCTGGGCGCCGGACTGATCAAGGCAGCCGAACACGTCTTCCAGGCCGCTGGCCGTGGTGGCGACGATCAGCTGGTCCCCGCTTTGCGCGGCGCGCAGATCGAGCCGGGCCAGCGCGGCGAGGTGGGCAGCGTCGGGCCGGGGGCAATCGACCAGGACGACTTCGGCACAAACCCGCAGATCGCCCCCGCCAAGCGCGGCGAGTGATTGGCAGGCAGCGACGCGGAAGCCGGCGACCAGGGCATCTTCGCGCACCTGTTCGCGCAGGTGCGGCCGATCGACATAAATCGCCAGCGCCGGGGCGCGCCCGGGCTGCTCATGCGCCGGGCTGCGCGCGGGGGCGCCATAGGCAAAATCCGCCGTGGGCGATTGCACCGAAGAAATGCCGAGGGGAGCGCTGGCCATGATCAATTCGCCTTTCGTTCCAATGCTGTTCCAATTCGAACAGATCTAGAACAAATACGGATCAGGTCAAGCACTGATAAGGAACATTACGGATGAATCTCTGACCAGTTGCCGGCTGGGGCAACTATTTGCGAACCTTTGGATTTTTGCGTTCGACCGAGGCTTGCCGCAAGTTTGGCCTCCGAATCTACATCCAAAATGGAGGGAGTTTGGTCTGGAGTGGTTCAACGTGGCTGTTGCTGCAGCCCATCTCCGTGAGCCAGGCGTTCCGGCTTCGGCCCTGACCTCGCGAAATCGGTCCACACCGCCAGAAGCCCCTTCCCTCTCGCCGTTTGTTCATCCACTGGGGCGAAACGGAAGACCGAATAACCCAAGGAATTCATCGATGCGCTGGGTACGAAATGCGGCAATCGTAGCGACAGCCCTGCTTGGCATGGTGCTGACCGGAGAAGCGGCGGCTGCCCGGCCGGTGACCGATTGCCCCATGCGCGATACCCCATTCTCGGCGGATTCGCCGCTCGTCGACCTGTTGCTGAGCCCGGCGGCCAAGGCCGTTCTCGATCAACACGGCGCCCGGTCGCTGGCCAAGTTGCCCCCGATATTCGGTTCCACTACCCCGCCGACCTTCACGGCGATCCTGACCTTGCGCACAGCGAACATGCTGACCGGGCTCAAGCCCTCAGCCATGCCGGAGATCGACGCGCAGTTGCGGGCGCTGCCGCTTACCCAGGCCGACAGGATCGCGCGGTGCGCGCGCTATGACAACGAAGTGCCGGCGTTCACCCTCGACCCGGGCAAACGGCATCTGCTGCTCTTCGAAAAGATCAACGGGTTCAAGGACGTGCCTTCGGTCGATGCGGCGCACAAGGCTTTCGCAGACATGGCGGCGCGCAAGGGCTGGGACATCGTCGCGACCGACAAGGGAGGGGCAATCAACCCCGCAACGCTGAAGCGGTTCGATGCGGTGATCTGGAACAACATCAGCGGCGACGTGCTGACCCTGGCGCAACGCAAGGCCCTGCGCGATTACCTGAACGCCGGCGGCGGGTTCGTGGCGGTGCATGGTTCGGCGGGCGATCCGGCTTACTTCTGGGACTGGTACGCCGACCGGCTGATCGGCGCCCGGTTCATCGGGCATCCGATGGGCCCGCAATTCCAGGAGGCGAGAATCGTCGCCAACAAGGCTCACCCTCTCGCCAAGGCACTCCCCGCCGAATGGCGGATGACCGACGAATGGTATTCGTTCTCCACCGATCCACGCCGCGTGGGGGCCAAGGTCGTGCTGACCCTGGACGAAAGCACCTACAAGCCGGTGGGCACGGCCGGCGCCGATCTGCGGATGGGCGATCATCCCCTGGCCTGGACGAATTGCATCGGTCCGCGCAAGCGGGGGCGGATGTTCTATTCGGCGATCGGGCATCTGCCGGCCACCTACGGCCGGGCCGAATACGTCACGCTGCTGGAAGCCGCGATCGATTGGGCCTCTACGCGCGCGGCCTGCCGCTGACCCTGGATCGGCGGGTTCCGCAATGCCGCCAGGTATGATGGCGCGTATTCTGCTGGCCCTGAACGCAGGAACGGGCGGCTCCTTGCGGAACCGCCCGTCCTTGGATTTATCCGGCCGCAGCCGGGAGGCTCAGCGGCCCCAGTGGTAGCGCAGCGACAGCGACACGGTGCGCGGTGCGGCGCGCAAGGTGGTGTGGTAACCCGATGAGAGCGCCGAACCCACCGATCCATAGTCGTAGATTTTGTCAAACACGTTGGTGACACTCACCGCCGCGTCGAGCCCGGTCTGACCGATGTCATTCAACCCGACCCGCGCATCGACGCTGGTGGCGCTGCGGATGGTGTCCTCGCCCTCGACGTAGGAGCTGCGATAGCGCAGGTCGAGGTTGACGAACGCCTTGCTGTTCAGGATCCACCGTTCGGGGGTCTCATAGTAGAGACCGCCGGTGACGGTCCACTCCGGCTGCTGCCGCAGGATGATCTGCGTCGGGATGAACGGTTCCCGGCCGTTGGCCACCAGCACGGTCTTGAGGTTGGTATCAAGCAAGATGCTGTCGGTCTTGACATGGACGTAGGCGGCGCCCGCGCTCAGCGTCAGGCCTTCGACCGGCGACAGGGTAGCCTGGGCTTCGAAGCCCGAGATCGTGGCGGCACCGGCGTTGGTATAGGTCGTCGGGTTCGGAATGCCGACCTGACGGCCATCAAGCGTACCGCCCGGACCGCTGGTGCTGCACAGCGGCGCCGTCGAGCCCGGGAAGTTGAACGCCTCGGCAATGCAGGCTAGCGACGAACCCGATAGCTGCGAGGTCGGCACGGCCACCTGGACGTTCTTGTCCTTGCCAATATAGCCAGCGAAATCGAAGCTTCCCGACATGCCGCCGCTTTCCCAGCGCAGCTTGGTGCCGATTTCGTAATCGGTCAGCGTTTCCGGCCCGAATACCTGGCTGTTGCCGACGAAAGCGTCGTAGAGCGGGGAGTTGTAGCTGCCGGCACGATAGCCGCGGCGGGTCGCGAAGTAGACCATCGCCGACGGCGTGATCTGCCAGTTGAGGCCGAGATTGTAGGTGCCCTGCTTGAATTTGCGCACCGGCAGGACCGCCGAACTGACTGCATAAGCCGTATTGTTGACCCCGGCAGCAACAGTGCCGGCACGGCAGGCCGCCTCGCTCGGGATGGGGTCCGAAGCCGTACCGGACACCAGGTTGACCGCGCCTAGCGGCGAGTAGCTAAGCCCCAGCACACAGCCGCCGCTGCTGTCCCAGGTCTGGCGGTAGCCGGCGGTGGCCGTAAGACCGGGCAGGATGGCATCGAGCGAATAGTCAGCCTGAGCGTAGAGTGCCTTGCTTTCATCGGTGAAGTACGAAACCGAAGTCGTGTGCGACAGCCCGAAATAGGCGTTCACTTCAAGCGCTGCGCTGCCCCCGAGGCCGTTGGGTGACTGCTTGTAGTAGAAGCCGCCGAGCGTGTACTTCAGCTTGTTGTCGAAGGCGCTGCCGGAAAGCTGGAGCTCTTCCGTGATTTCCTTCAGGCGGATATTGTTCTGGGTATCGACGATCGACATCGGCGTGCCGTCGACGTCGAGGTTGGTATAGCTGTCGTTGGTGCGGTAGCCGAAGATGTTCTTGAGGCGAACGTTGTCGGACACGTCGATCGTCGTCGTGTTCGAAATACCCCAGATCTTGGTCACCGACGCCCACGGATCGGTGTTGCCAAAGCTGACGTGAGGTCCGGCGGCATTCGCCGCCTGCTGGAACAGGTTGTAGTCGCAAACCATGCTCGTGCCGCATTGCGCCAACCCGATGATGTTTTCGGCAATCATGTTGGCAACGGGAATGTTCGCGCCGAGTTTGCCGATCGCCGCGAGTCCGCGGATCGTTATGTTGTGGGGATCAAATACGCCGGTCACACCCGCCGGGAACAGGTACAGCGCCGGTGAGCCCCCGCCGACGCCATTCGGGAAGAAGGTATCGAAGGCCGAGGAATTGAGGCCGCGGACACGCGTGTAGTCAAAAACCGTGACGTTCTTCACGCCATCGACCGGCTCGATCAGCAGCGAGGCGCGGAACGAGGTCGAATCATACTCGTCGGCATTGTGCGTTGCGCTGGGATTGAGCGTGGGGATCGAAGCGATGGTGTTGCCACCGGGATTAATGCCACCGGTCAGCACATAGGGGTTGTACAGGTAGGACTTGGTATAGCCGCCGATGTGCGAAAGCTGGCCTGCGACGCGCAGCGCGACATGCTCGGGAATGATCGGAAGGTTTACCGCGGCTTCCCCCGTGCGGTTGGCGTACTGGCCGATCTCGCCCTTGACGTAGCCGTTGAAATCGTAGGACGGCGCCTTCGAGTAGGTCAGCACCGCGCCGCCGATCGAGTTGCGGCCGAACAGCGTGCCCTGCGGCCCCTTGAGGACCTGGATATTGTCCATGTCAAAGGTCGGGATCACCGAACCATAGGTCGGCAAAGGAACTTCGTTGAAATAGGTCAGCACGCCGGGCGAGACGTTGCCGGTCACGCCGCGCGACTGGCCGCGGATAGTGATGAACACGTTGGTGCGCGAACCGCCGCCAGTGATGTTGAGACCCGGCGTGACCTTGGTCAGGTCAGACACGTTGACGATGTTCTTGGTGATGAGCTGCTGGCTGGAGAAGGCGGTGATCGAAATCGGAACCTTCGCGATATCTTCCGCCCGGCGGCGGGCCGTCACGACGATATCGCCGCTCATGCCGTTGCTGTCACTGTTCGCAGTCTGCGCAGCTTGCCCAGCATCCTGGGCCCACGCGGCATCCGTCATCACCAGCGACATCGCGCAGGCGGACAGTGCAAGAATAGCCTTGGCCTTCATAGTACCCTCCCTGTTTGCGGCCAGGCGTTTCCCTGGTCTGCAGCAGTTCATACTAAGGCATAACGTAGCAGTTGCAACCATTTCGCTCATTCCATCGCGTCTATGCACGACCAGTGAAGCGCATTGCCGCGGCGCGGGGACCCCGAAGGCCAGCCATGTTGGCAAATGGAAAAAATCACCAGCCGGTGGAGACAAGCGCCGCAGCCCTGCTAAGGGGCGCGGGTGACTGCGTTCCGGGCCTTGCTAGCTCCACAGCGGAGACTGTCCCTTTGGCTCGCCCTGGCGTGCCTTGCGGTTCGCGCGCTCGTTCCCGCCGGATACATGGTGGACGCGCGGTCGATGGTCCTTGCGGTCACCGTCTGCGCCGATACCACGGACCAGCATCTTGTCCGGCAGGTCAGGGTGCCGGTGCGCGACGAACCGGGCGCACCCGGGCGGGGCGAGCATCCCCCGGCCTGTCCGTTCTCCAGCTTGTCCGCCTTGGGACTGGCGGCAGAAACCCCCGCCCCGTTCGCGGCCGCGCTCGCCTTTGCGCTGGTCCTCGGGCTGGCTGCCTTGCGGCTGCCGACGCCGCGGCGCTGGGTGCGGCTGCGTCCGCCGCTGCGCGGGCCGCCCGTTCTCGCCTGATCGACTGAACAGCAGGGCCGGCCGGCCGAACGCGGGCCGTCGCCCTCAGCCCCGGACGAACCTGGGCGCATCTTCCGCATGCGCCCGACTGCGAGAATTTGACATGACCAGATCCCTTTACCTTGCGCTGCTCGGCGGCGCGCTTGCTGCCGTGTGCTCCGGCCCGGCCCTTGCCGACCACGGCGCCGCCGGCACCGGAGCCAGCGCCTCGGGCCCGCTGATCGGCGCCTCTGCCGCGACCATGGCCGAAGGCAAGGCCGCGATCAGCCTGGAGCTGACCTGGGCCAGGCCCGACAACCGCAGCGATGCCGAGCTGGCCGCCCTGGCCGGACGACACATCCATGCTCACGACCAGGACCATGGCGAAGTCTACCAGCTGGGCCTGTCCTATGGCCTGACCGACGATCTCACGCTCTCCGCCTCGCTGCCCTATGTGCGCCGCATCGCGATCCGCGAGGGAGCGCATTCGCATGTGGGCGGCCAGGCCATCGACAGCGTGGTCGACCGCGGCGACGCGATCGGGTTCGGCGACGCTGCGCTGCTGGCCAAGTGGCGCTTCACCGGGGAGCATCATCACGGCTGGGAAGCCGCGCTCCTGGCGGGGATCAAGCTGCCGACGGGATCGACCGGGCAGGTCGACGACCTGGGCGAGACGTTCGAGACCGAGCACCAGCCCGGGAGCGGCAGCTGGGATCCAATCCTCGGCCTGGCCGCGACCCGCCCCTTGCCGCGCGGCAGCATCGATCTCAGCGTGATGTACCAGATCGCCACGCGCGGGGCGCAGGACACCCGACTTGGCGACCGCGCCCAGGCCTCTGTCGGCCTGACCTGGCGGCTCTGGGGGGCGGCGATCGACTACCACGGCGGCCACCACCATCATGACACCGCCGAGGGAAGGCCGACCCTGGACGGCGTGATAGAACTCAACGGCGAATGGGAAGGCCGCCAGAACGAGAGCGGGACGACCGACGTCTACAGCGGGGGCAAGGCGCTGTACCTTTCCCCGGGGCTGCGCCTGACTGCCGGCGGCTGGTCGTTCGCGCTCGGCGGCAGCGTGCCGCTGGCGCAAGACATCGCCTTGTCGCACCCGCCGGTACGCTATCGCGCGCGGTTCGCGATCGGCCGGGCACTGTAGCAGCCTGATGCGGCGGCCCCGGGAGACCAGGGCCGCCGCATTGGCTCTGCCGCCCCGCACGCATCACCACCGGGACCCGCGCGGGGAGAGTGGGGGGAAAATCGCCGGGGGGCACAAATCAGCATGGACCCGATCATCGCCGCCTCAAGGGTTCACGGCCTGGCGAGGTAGGCTTGACCGGCGGGACGGAGGTGCGGCAAGCCGCCGGCAACACGGGGACACGATGCACGCGTACGAACACCTGATCGGGACGGAGCTTGGCCGCGGCCGGTGGAGCTGGGACGAGGAAACCGTGATGCTCTACGCCGTGGGCGTGGGCGCCGGGCTCGACGATCCGACTCGCGACCTTCACCTGACCACCGAGAACACGGCTGGCCAGCCGCTCGAAGTGCTACCGACCTTTCTCACGCAGATGGACGGCCCCGGCAAATGGAGCCGACTGCTGGGCTGGGGCGACGACCAGTACGGAATCGCGGCCGTTCACGCGGGGCAATCCGTCACCCTGGCGCGGCCGATCCCCACGCGCGGGACGGCCACGATCATCAACTCGCTGGACGGGATCTACGACAAGGGCGCGGGGGCCCTTCTCGTGGTGGGCAAGCGAGTGGTGCTGGAAGATTCCGGCGAATTGCTGGGCCAGGGGGACAGCATCATATTTGTGCCCGGCAAGGGCGGCTTCGGCGGTCCGCGCAATCCCCCTGCCCAGGCGGACATGAGCGACACCGCTGCCCATGAGCCCGACATGGTGGTGAGCCTGCCGATCGGGCTCAACCAGTCGCTGATCTACCGCCTGCTGGGCGATCGCAACCCGCACACGACAGACCCGGAGCAGGCGAGGGCCGATGGGTTCGAACGGCCCGCATTCTTCGGGCGCGGCACTCTTGGCGTGGTTTGCCGGGCCCTGGTGCGCGGCCTGTGCGACAGCGATCCGGCGCGCATGGGGCACGTCGAAGGGCGATTCTCCAACCCGGTCTATCCAGGAGACCGGCTCGACACGCTGATCTGGAAAACGGCCGACGGCGCGCACTTCCAGGTCAGGGCGAATGGTGAGCGGGTGGTATTCGATCGGGGGGTTTTCCGGTTCGCCCTGGCCGGATAGAGGGCCGCGCCCCCTTGCCTGCCTCACTCCGCGTCGAGGCGTTTGAGGCGCACGATGGTGTCGACCAGGCGACCGATGGTCACCTTTGCCATGCGCTGGGCGCGCGGGCTGACCAGTGCGCCATCAGGGCCGAAATTCTCGTCCGAGATATAGACCACCGCCTCGCCCACGAGATTCGGAACGATCAGGACCCCGAGGTTGGTGAGGACGGACTTGATGTGTTCAAGGGCGGCCTTGCCATTGCCGTGGAACGCCGCCGACAGGACGGTGACGGGCTTGAAGGTGAAGAGCTCCATGATCCGCTCGCCCGGAGCCAGGCGCGTGAGCCATTCGAACAGGTTGTGAAGCACCGCCGGGAAAGTCCCGTTGTATTCGGGGGTGACGACGATCCAGCCATCGGCCCAGCGGAAATGTTCGCGCAGGCGCAGGAGCCCGGCCGGCATGGGCGGGCTGTAAGGCGGGCAGACACCGCCGGCGTCGACCAGGGTGTAGGGATTGGCCGCTTCGGCATTGTAGATGTCGGCGTTGTAGAGCGGGATGTCGTATTCCGTGAGATCGAGCAGCCGGACTTCGGCACCAGCCTCGCCCGCCACGCGCGACGCGTGGCGGGCGAGCGCCTTGTTATAGGAGCCGGCCCGCAGGCTGCCGGCGAAAACGATGATTTTGGGCTGGCGAACGGTCATGCTGGTCTCCCTGGTTTTTCCGCATCCTTATGGGATCGCAGATGGGAGTCCAACGCAGGTTTACACGATGTCTGGATTCGCTGCTCGACCCGTGGGTCAGGCAAGCATAGTCTCATTGCGCACCGCGAAAAACAGGCGGGTCAGCCATTGGGAGAAATGCCATGCGACCGGCAGAAGCCAGCTACGCCTACGACAGAGTTGCTTACGAAAAAACCCGTGACGCCTACCCCGAGGGGCTGCCCGCGTTGCCGGAAATTCCCGGGGGTCGCTACTACGACGAACAATTCCATGCGCTGGAGATGGAGCACCTGTGGCGCAAGACCTGGGTCGTGGCCGGGCACATTTCCCAGCTGCCGCGCGAGGGATCGTTCATCACGTTCGAGCGGCTCGGCGCCAGTGTGGTCATCGTGCGCGACAAGACTGGTGACATCCGCGCCTTCCACAATGTCTGCCGCCACCGCGGGGCGCCGCTGGTGCTGGAGAGCAGCGGGCGCGTGCCCCGGTTCGTCTGCCCCTATCACTCGTGGAGCTACGGGCTCGACGGCGGGGTACTGGCGGTCACCTGCAAGGAAGACTTTCCCGCCGGCACCCGCGGGCGCAGCCTGCTGCCGGTGCATTGCGACGTGTGGCACGGGATGATCTTCATCAACCTCGCCGAGAATCCGTCGATGACCCTCGCCGAACACATGGCGCCACTGGAAGGACAGATCGCCGGATTCCCGCTGGAGAAGCTGAGCGTAAAGCGGATGCGGACGGTTTACGCCGACTGCAACTGGAAGGCGATGCTCGACAACTTCTACGAGGGCTACCACGTCGCCACGATCCACCAGGAAACAGTGGCGGAATGGCTCGACACCAAGGCCATGGCCGTCGACATCTTCCGCAACGGGCACAATCGCATGTGCACCACGCGCAAGATTTTCGCGCGGATCAAGGAGGGCATCAGCGACGGGGTCGACGGGCAGAATGTGGCGCAGGCGTCGATGCCGATCGTGCCGGACTTTGCCGACGTGTTCCGCGACCACACCGTTGGCATGGCCACTTTCCCCAACAACCAGGCAGCGCTGGAGCCGGGCGGTTTTCCGTGGCAGGCGATGTGGCCGGTTGGGCCGGGCCGTACGGTGATGGACCTGTGGATCCTGGGCTGGGACGATCTCGAGATCGATCCGGCCGTCGAGAATGCTTATTGGGACCGCTATCTTGCCGACAACGAGCGGATTGTGAGCGAGGACATGCACCTGCTTTCCGCCATCCAGAAATCCCTGGAGGGCGGCGCCTTCACCGGGACGATGATGGGAGCCCAGGAACGCGGCATCTACTGGTACCACGAGGAAATCGACCGCCGGATCGGCGTGGAGCGGATTCCGGAAAACCTGCGGGTTGAGCAGGTGCTGGCGAAGCATGTGGTGCCGGACGACATGGCGGCCACCGCACCGGCCTGAGCGGCGCATCCGGGCAGCGCGTCAGGGGTGCCTGATCGAGGCGATCATGACATCGGCCAGGTGTTCGCGCCAATGGGCGATCGCCTCGGCCGAGGTCGCTTCGACGCCGGTGAGAACCGGCAGCACCTCACGCGAGGAGGCAAACCCGCTGAGCAGGGCCACCGTGGTCGCCTGGAACATCGCGCTGTCGGCGTTTTGCGCGAAGATACCCGCATCCTTGCCGCGCTGGAGAACCAGCTCGAGTATCTCGCGGTGAGCGGCGCCCGAGATGACTGCGCTGCGGGGGACGCGGATCCCCTTGTGCAGCTTGATGTCGATGATCGAGAAATGGGCGCCGGCGACGAATTCATCGAATAGCATGCCGATGAAGCTGCGCAGGACCGCAACCGGATCGCCCGCGAGGTCGATGCCGGCCATCTTGCGCTGGAGCAGGGCTCCTTCGCGGGCGAGAACGGCCTGGTAGAGTTCTTCCTTGCTGCGGTAATAGCCATACAGCGTGGGCCGGCTGATCCGGGCGGCGCGGGCGACCGATTCCATCTTGGTCGCATCGAACCCCACCTCGGAGAACAGTTTATGGGCGGCCTCGAGGATCCGCTCGGCCGTGGGGCCGGCCCATGAGGTGACGGGCGAGTTCATGGCGCGAGCCTATCAGCGCCGGGGCGGCGCGCAACGGGGGCTTTGGGGCGCGTGCCCCTCCTTCCCCTGAGGTGGTCCCCCTCCCCCGGCGGGGGCGGGATGGGTTCAGCCCTGGAGGGCGCTGCCGAGGCCCTTGGCACAGGCTTCGAGCTTGGCCATGGCGTTCATCTCGAAGCTCTCGTTGGGGTGGGTGAAAGGCGAGAGGATCAGGCGTTCGACGCCTTCGGCTTCGTAGTCGCGGATCTCTTCGGCGGTGGGCAGGATATCCTCGCCCGCGGCATGGATCAGGGCATAGTGGAAGGTGGCCGGATCGCGGTCGTACTTCTTGAGGAAGGGTTCGATCAGCTCCTTCACCTGGCGCACGCCATCGGCATTGTAGACCGCGCCGTACCAGCCATGGCAGCGGCGCGCGGCGCGTTCGAGGCCGGCAGCAGACCAGGCGCCGGACCACAGCGGCGGCCCGGGCTTCTGCACGGGCTTCGGTTCGAAGCCGATCGTCTCGAACTGCATGAAGCGGCCGTGGTGTTCGATCTCTTCCTGGGTCCAGAGCTTGTCGAAGATGTCGAGCCACTCATCGAGCATGGCGCCGCGCGTCTTGTAGTTGACGCCCATGACCTCGTACTCCTCGGGGATCGAGCCGACGCCGAAGATAAGGTCGAACCGGCCGTTCGAGATATTGTCGATCGTGGTGATGGCCCGCGCGGTCTGCAGCGGGTGGCGGATCGGGAGGATGGTGATGCCGGTGCCGAGGCGCATCTTGGTGGTGACGGCGGCGAGTGCGCCCAGCGCGACGTAGCACTCCATCTGGATGGTCTTCCAGTTGTAGCCGACCTTGCCGGGATAGGGATTTTTCAGGTGCTTGGGCACGGCGATGTGTTCGCCATAGTACACCCCGTCAAACCCGAGTTCCTCGGCCCGCTGCCCGATTTCGACGAGTTGGGAGGCGGGGACCGGAACGACGTTGAGCCCGTATTTCATGGATGCATCCTCTCTCGGCCGCGGGGCAGGCCGGGCCTGCTTCCTCGCTGGGCGGAGGGAAACACTCCGTGCGGAAAAGGGCAACAGGGGGATTGCGCCAATCGTGGATGTGCTGCCAGGGGCCGGGGCGACGCGGCCACTCGGTTCGTCGCAGGGCGGGCCCGGGCCAGCCATCCGGCGAGCCTAGCTTGCGGCACGTTCATTGGGCCGCAAGGTTATGGCCAACAGGCGCAAGTGGACTGGGGATACGAAGGAGTTGTTCATGAAAGCCATTTCATTCAAGCCCGCAGCCGGGCTCCTGCTGGCCGCGATTGCCCTGCCGTCGGCAGCCACCGCCCAGGGGCAGCAGCCGCAATATGACGCGCCCGCTTCGGGCATCATCGTCAATGGCCAGGTGCCTGACACCGCGGCCATGACCAAGGGCCCGGACGTCAAGGGCATCATCACCGCGCGCACCGGCGACCGGATCAAGGTGGCCACGCCCGACGGCAACGCCACGGTGATCGCGGTGACCAGCGCGACGAAGATCAAGAGCGGCTCCGGCCTGTTCGGCGGGAAGAGCAAGCTGGGGCCCGAGGCCCTGCTCAACGGGCTGCCGGTGACCGTCAAGACCCTGCAGGGCGGCGGGCAGCTGGTGGCGGCCGAAGTCAGCTTCAAGGGCGGCGACCTCAAGACCGCCAACATGATCCGCAACGGCACCGACCAGCGCTTCGGCGAGCAGGCCGCCGCGACCGAGGCCCTGCGCGGGCGCATGGGCGACATCGACAAGTACAACATCAAGGGCACGACCAACGTCTACTTCGACACCGGCAAGTACAACATCTCGCCCCAGGCCAGGGCCGAGCTGTGCCAGACGGCAACCCAGGCCGAGGCGACGGAAAATGCGCTGATGCTGGTGGTTGGCTATACCGATGCGGTGGGCGGCGACGAATACAACCAGACCCTGAGCGAGAAGCGCGCCAGCAGCGTGATCAACTATCTCCAGCAGGCCTGCCACTGGAAGCCCTATCGCATGCTGACCCCCACCGGCATGGCCAAGGCCGATCCGGCAGCGGACAATTCGACACCCGAAGGCCGCGCGCAGAACCGGCGCGTTTCGGTGAATATCCTCGTCAGCAAGGCGGTTGACGTGAACTGAGCGAGGCGGGGGCGGCCATGGGCTGCCCCCTCCCTGTTCCATTCAAGAGGAGGGTGAGCGCTTGCCCGCTAGCCCACCCCAACCCCTCCCGCCTGCGGGAGGGGCTTTTTTGGCTCAGTCCTCAAAGGGATCGCGCACGAGGATCGTGTCTTCGCGTTCGGGGCTGGTGGAGACCAGGGCGACCGGGGTTTCGATCAGCTCCTGCACGCGCTGGATGTACTTGATCGCCTGCGCGGGCAGATCGGCCCACGAACGGGCGCCGGCGGTGGTGCCGGACCAGCCTTCCATTTCCTCGTAAATCGGCTCGACCGCGGCCTGATCGGCGGCGTGGCTGGGGAAGTAGTCCAGCACCTTGCCGCCCAGGCGATAGCCGGTGCAGATCTTCACCGTCTCGAGGCCATCGAGCACGTCGACCTTGGTCAGCGCAATGCCGGTCACGCCGGAGATGGCGCAGGACTGGCGCACCAGCACCGCGTCGAACCAGCCGCAGCGGCGCTTGCGGCCGGTGACCGTGCCGAATTCGTGGCCGCGTTCGCCGAGGCGCTGGCCGGTGGCATCTTCCAGCTCGGTCGGGAACGGGCCGGAGCCGACGCGGGTGGTATAAGCCTTGACGATGCCGAGGACGAAGCCGGTGGCATTGGGGCCGAGGCCCGAGCCCGAGGCGGCCGTGCCGCTCACCGTGTTGGAGCTGGTGACGAAGGGGTAGGTGCCGTGATCGACATCGAGCAGGACGCCCTGGGCGCCCTCGAACAGGATGCGGGCGCCGGCCTTCTTGACCGTGTTCAGGCGCTTCCACACCGGCTGGGCGTATTTCAGCACGGACGGCGCGATCTCGCGCAGCTCTTCGAGCAGCTTGGCGCGATCGACCGGGGGCTGGCCGAAGCCCGCGCGCAGGGCATCGTGGTGGGCGCAGAGGCGATCGAGCTGGGCGTCCAGCGCATCGAGGTGGGCAAGGTCGCAGACGCGAATGGCGCGGCGGCCGACCTTGTCTTCATAGGCGGGGCCGATGCCGCGCCCGGTGGTGCCGATCTTGCCCGAGCCTGCGGCGGCTTCGCGCAGGCCATCGAGATCGCGGTGCAGCGGCAGGATCAGCGGGGCGTTTTCGGCGATGGCGAAGTTTTCGGTGTTGATCACCACGCCCTGGCCTTCGAGCTTGGCGATCTCGTCCCGCAGGTGCCACGGATCGAGCACCACGCCGTTGCCGATGATCGACAGCGTGCCGGTGACGATGCCCGAGGGCAGCAGGCTGAGCTTGTAGGTGGTGTCGCCCACGACCAGCGTGTGCCCGGCGTTGTGACCGCCCTGGAAGCGGACCACGGCGTCGGCGCGGCTGGCCAGCCAGTCGACGATCTTGCCCTTGCCCTCATCGCCCCACTGGGCGCCGATCACGGTGACGTTGGCCAAGGTTTCCTGCTCTTTCTATTGCACTGAAGTGTCCGCGCCGCGCCCTAGGGGAGAGTGGCCGCAAGGGCAAGGTGAGTCGGGCCCGGCGGGCCCGGGCCGCACGGCAGTGGCGCTCGAGCGTGCCGCTAGACCGTCGCCACGCCGGTTGCCGGGGAGCCGACGGCGCCGGGCAGGCGCAGCGGCGGGGCGGTGAGGAGAAAGCGGGTCCGCCCGTGGGCGGCCAGCCAGCGGTTGAGCTCTTCCAGGTACCACAGTTCGCCCAGCGGAATGCCGAGCTTGAACAGGCAGAGGTGGTGGATCGGCAGGACGACATCGCCATCGGCGACCGCATTGGGACCGAAGCCTTCAATCGCCATGTTATCGGAAATGAGCGCAACCAGCCCGCACTCGTCGATCCAGCGCAGCAGGCGGGAATCGCCGGCATCGAGCGAGGCGCAGGTGGTGTGGGCATGGGCGGGCGTGATCTGCTCGCCAAGGTCGAGGATCACCCGGTCGAAGCCGGTGTAGAGGCACAGCATGTCGCCCGGCTCGACCGTGGCGCCCTGGGCTTCCATCGTGCGCATCAGCCGGTCGTAGCCGACGGCGGCATGGTTGCGCCCGGCTTCGCGATGGAGATCGACCATCACGCCGCGGCCCTGGACGCAGGTTTGGGACAGGGTCTCGATGCCGAGATGACGCACGCGGGGAACGCCCTCGGAATCGCTGCTCACATCCGCTCCGGCGCGAAAACCATTGTAGAAGACCCTCTCGGCCTCGCCATCGCCATCAGCGTCGAAGGCCGCGCCCATGTGAGCCAGGGCATCCCACTGGGAGGAGAACTGGAGGGCCAGGGTGACGCCGTCATCGCAGCAGATGTCGACGTGATCGTCGCGCAAGGGATGGCCATGGGCTCCGCTGGTGGTGAACAGCCGGGGCGGATTGCGAAAGCCGATCAGTTGCCCACGCGGATAGTCCAGCGGTAGGCTGAGGTTGAAGGCAAGACCCTCCCGCACTTCCGCAGCGGCGGCGCGGCGGCGCTCGGGCGTGATCAGGTTGAGGCGGCCGACCTGATCATCGGGGCCGAAATCCCCCCAGTTGGAACCTTCCGGGCGATTCTTCCACCGCATATGCCTCTCCTTGCCGGTGCCGCCTTGCGGGCGCCTGGCAACGACTGTTCGGACAAGAACAGTGGCAAGGCAATCACTTGCTGCCGCTCAGAGCCGGACGGCGTCGTTTCCGTCGAGCCGGTGGGTGCAGCCGAGCGCCCCCGCATCATCGGAGGCCGTCAGCGCCGCGACGGTGCGCCAGCCGATTGCCCGCAGCCGGGCGGCGACTTCCGCATCGTGGCCAAGCGGCAGGAACAGGATATCGCGCGGCGCTTCGGCGGCGGCGATGAGGTCGATCAGCGCGTCGGGGTAGAGCGAGAAGCCGACGGCCGGTTCATCCTCGCCGGGGGCCTTGCCGAGGATGGCATAGGTGCCGCCGCGCCCGAGCGCACCGGACATGCCATCGGCATAGAGAGTGAAGCCGAACCACGACTGGTATTCGAAGCCATGCCGCTCGGACGGATCGAGGGTGAGGCGCGCGCGGGCGCCGACGCGGGCGGCGATTTCGCGCAGGGCGGCGATGCGCGGGGCGAGATCGCCCCCGGCATCGATCGCGGCAAGCTTCTCGATCGCGGCATCGAACGGGCCGATCGCGGCGAGCAGCGGCAGATAGGCCTCGCCACCGGCGGCGACGAGGGCGCCGGCGTCCTTGGCATCGAGTTCGCGGCGCACGTCGGGTATCGCGGCGGGTTCGAGCGGAAGGGCGCGGGCGGCCAGCATGTCGACCAGATCGGGCAGCGTGAAATCGACCGAGACGCCGGTCGCCCCGGCGGCCTGGAGGGCTTCGATCGCGGCCGTGACGATTTCACCGGCGGCCGCGACCGAATCGCTGCCGATCAGTTCGGCGCCGAGCTGCAGGCGTTCGCGCGTGGGATCGAGGCCGTCACCCTTGATGGTGAGGACCTGGCCGGCATAGCACAGCCGCAAGGGGCGCGGCGCATTCCCGAGCGAGGTGGCGGCGATGCGGCCGACCTGGACCGTGATGTCGGAGCGCAGAGCGAGGGTGCGCAGGGACGCCGGGTCGACGAAGCGGAACATGCGCCGGGGCTGGACGCCGGCCATGCGGCTGGCCATCGACTTCTCGAACTCGATCGAGGGCGGCTGGACCCGGTCGTAGCCATGGCCGTCGAGCACGTCGAGCACGGCGCGGGTCAGCCGCGCGGCGGCGGCGGCGCTGGCGGGCAGGCGGTCTTCCAGGCCCTCGGGGAGCAGATCGCGATCGGTGTCCATGCGCGGCCCTTTAGCGGATGCGCGGGGAAATGCCAGTTCCTCCCCGCTGGCGGGGCGGTGGCCGTCTGCAAGACGGACGGAGGGGGCTATCAACCGGGCGCTGTGCCTGGCCGAGAGCCCCCTCCACCACTGCGTGGTCCCCCTCCCCGCAAGCGGGGAGGATTATCGGGATCAGAACGACAGCGCCATCACGCGCTTGACGCCGGGCAGGCTGCGGGCCTTTTCGACCACGTCGGCGGCCACCGGGCTATCGACCGAGAGCAGCAGCACGGCTTCGCCGCCGGCCTCGCGGCGGCCGAGGTTGAAGGTGCCGATGTTGATCGCGTTCTCGCCGAGCAGGGTGCCAATCCGGCCGATGAAGCCGGGGGCGTCCTCGTTGACGATGTACATCATCGGGCCGGCGAGCTCCGCCTCGACCTTGATCCCGAACATCTCGACCAGGCGCGGCTCGGAATTCGAGAACAGGGTGCCGGCGACCGACCGCTCGCCATCGGCGGTCTTCACCGAGACGCGGATCAGCGTGTGGTAATCGCCTTCCTTCTCGCTCTTGACCTCGCGGACCTCGATCCCGCGCTCCTTGGCGAGGAACGGGGCGTTGACCATGTTCACCGAATCCGACTGGGTGCGCAGGAACCCGGCGAGAACGGCGGCGACGATCGGCCGCGCGTTGAGCTCGCCCGCCGCGCCTTCGGTGTGGATCGAGATGCGGGGGATCGCGCCCGTGGTCAGCTGGCCGACCAGCGAACCGAGCTTTTCGGCCAGGGCCATGTAGGGCTTGAGCTTCGGCGCTTCCTCGGCGCTCAGCGAGGGCATGTTAAGCGCGTTGGTGACGCCGCCGTTGACGAGGAAGTCAGCCATCTGCTCGGCGACCTGGAGGGCGACGTTGACCTGGGCTTCCGTGGTCGAGGCGCCAAGGTGCGGGGTGCAGATGAAGTTCGGCGTGCCGAACAGCGGGCTGTCCTTGGCCGGCTCGGTCTGGAACACGTCGAGCGCGGCGCCGGCGACCTGGCCTGCGTCCATCGCTTCCTTGAGCGCTGCCTCGTCGATCAGGCCGCCGCGGGCGCAGTTGACGATCCGCACGCCCTTCTTGGTCTTGGCGAGGTTTTCCTTCGACAGGATGTTGCGGGTCTGGTCGGTGAGCGGGGTGTGGAGGGTGATGAAGTCCGCCCGCGCCAGCAGGTCGTCCAGTTCCACCTTCTCCACTCCCATTTCCACCGCGCGCTCGGGCGAGAGGAACGGATCAAAGGCGACGACCTTCATGCGCAGGCCGATGGCGCGGGCTGCGACGATCGAGCCGATGTTGCCGGCGCCGATCAGGCCGAGGGTCTTGCCCGTCACTTCCACGCCCATGAAGCCGTTCTTCGGCCACAGGCCCGCCTGGGTCTGGGCATTGGCCTCGGGGATCTGGCGCGCGAGGGCGAACATCATGGCGATGGCGTGTTCGGCGGTGGTGATCGAGTTGCCGAACGGGGTGTTCATCACCACCACGCCCTTGGACGAGGCGTAGGGGATATCGACGTTGTCGACGCCGATGCCGGCGCGGCCGATCACCTTGAGCCTGGTGGCGGCGTCGATGATTTCCTTGGTGACCTTGGTCGACGAGCGGATGGCGAGGCCGTCGTATTCGCCGATACGGGCGATCAGTTGCTCCGGCGTTTCGCCGGTGATGACATCGACGTCGCAGCCCATCTCGGTGAAGATGCGGGCGGCGTTGGGATCCATCTTGTCGGAAATGAGAACCTTGGGCTTGGTCATGGAATGCACTCCATTGCTCCATTCCCGTTCGCCCTGGGGAGCGAGGACGCAGTCCGAGCGTCTCGAAGGGTCCTTCGAGACGGCGCTTCAGCCATTCGGCTTCAGCGCCTCCTCAGGACGAACGGGGGAGATTAAAACAGCGGGGATTCAGGCCTTCAGCTGGACCCAGGCATAGTCCAGCCAGGGTCCAAGCGCTTCGATGTCGGCGACATTCACGGTCGCGCCACACCAGATCCTGAGGCCGGCCGGGGCATCGCGATAACCCGCGATGTCAAAGGCGGCGCCTTCCTTCTCGAGGAGGCCGGCGAACTGCTTGATGAAGTCCGCATCGGCGCCTTCGACCGAGAGGCAGACCGAGGTCTTCGACCGGGTCGCCTCGTCGGCAGCGAGGTGCGACAGCCAGGAGCGTTCCGCGACGATCTTGTCGAGCGCCTCGGCGTTGGCGGTGCAGCGGGCCTTCAGGCCCTCAAGCCCGCCAATGTCCTTGGCCCATTCGAGCGCGAAGATCGCATCCTCGACGGCGAGCATCGAGGGGGTGTTGATCGTCTCGCCCTTGAACACGCCCTCGGCGAGCTTGCCCTTGGAGACGAGGCGGAACACCTTGGGGAGCGGCCAGGCCGGGGTATAGCTCTCGAGCCGCTCCACGGCGCGGGGACCGAGGATGAGGACGCCGTGGCCGCCCTCGCCGCCAAGGACCTTCTGCCAGGAGAACGTGGCGACGTCGATCTTCGACCAGTCGATATCATAGGCGAAGACGGCGCTGGTGGCATCGGCGAAGGACAGGCCCTCGCGGTTGGCGGGGATGAAATCGGCGTTGGGGACGCGGACCCCCGAGGTCGTGCCGTTCCAGGTGAACAGGACGTCGCTGGACCAGTCGATCGCGGTCAGGTCCGGGAGCTGGCCATAGTCGGCGCGCAGGACCGTGGGATCGAGCTTGAGCTGCTTGGCGGCATCGGTGACCCAACCTTCACCGAACGATTCCCAGGCGAGCGTGGTGACCGGACGCGCGCCGAGCATGGTCCACATCGCCATCTCGAAGGCGCCGGTGTCAGAACCCGGAACGATGCCGATGGGGTGCGTATCGGGCAGCCCCAGCACTTCGCGCATCAGGTCGATGCAGTACTGGAGGCGCTGCTTGCCGATCTTGGCGCGGTGCGAGCGGCCGAGCGATTCGGTGGCGAGCTTGTCGGGGCTGAAGGTGGGCGCCTTGGCGCAGGGTCCGGACGAGAAGAAAGGACGCTCCGGAAGCGCCGGCTTGGTAACAGTCATGTAGTCTCTCCTTGCAGAGAGCACGCGCGGCGTTGGGACCGCGTGGCCCGGCGGCGGCAATAGTGATGCGGTGCAGCATGTCAAGCGCGCGATTTCGGCGGCAGGGGTCCGCCATGGTCCCGGACCGCCCCTCGTGCCGGGCGATCCGCCGCCAATGCTGCGCACAATCTCAGGCGTGGATAACCTTCGCCGTGATCTCAAAACTCCACGTTTTCCGGGCTTTGCTGCGCAACATAAAGAGGTTGCCAATGAAACCTGTTCAGCTAGGCTCCCGCACGTCCCGAACGGGGCAACGAACATAATGTCGCAAGCAAAAATGGAGGGGAACATCATGCTGAACAAGGTCGCCGGCCTCGCCCGGGCGGTGGGGCTGATACTCGCAGTCGTCGCCGCATTCGTTGCCATCCCGGCCCAGGTGCCGCTGATCCTGGTCGTGCTGGGCATCATCGCCGGGCTCGCCTACAGCTCCGAGGACATCGTGCGGCTGGCGATCACCGCCGTGGCCCTGCCGCTCGTCGGCGCCGCGCTGGCGGTCATCCCGCAGATTGGCACCCAGCTGACCGCCGTTGCGGGCAATGCCGCCCTCGCCGTTGCCGGCGCCCTCGCCACGCGGGTCGCGGTGCGGCTCTATGAACTCGTCGTCGGCGATCTCAAGGGGCTTGCCAGCTGATCGCCTGAACCAGCGAAGGGCCGGGCCCGTCCGGGACAGCAGCGCCCGGGGCCCGGCCCTTTCCGATTCAAGCTTCCGATTTACCATTTGTTTACCATGGCCGTGGGATCATCGCGGCCATGCGACGCGGTCCTGCCCTGCCATCGGCGCTGCTGGCGCTGGCTGCCCTGCTTCCGGGCCTGCTCTCCGGCTGCGGCGGCATGGTTCCGCAGGAGGCCGCGCGCGAACCGCTGCACCGCTCGACCCAGCTCTATTCCCCCCGGCCCGAAGCCGGCGCCTGCCTTGCCTCGCTGGGGCGGAGCAGTGCGAGTTTCACGCCGCTGCCCGACCAGTATTTCGGCGCGCACTGTTCGGCGCTCAACGCGGTCAGGCTGGTCAGCCTGCGCAGCGACACGGCCAGCCTTGGCGTGTCGAACCTCGGCCCGGTGGCCTGCCCGCTGGCCGAGACCTTCGCCGCCTGGGCCCGCTTCGGGGTGGACCGCGCCGCCGGGCAGATCCTCGGCAGCCGCCTTGCCCGGATCGAGACGATGGGGTCCTACAACTGCCGGACCGTGGCCGGAACCGACCGGATGAGCGCCCATGCCACGGCCCAGGCGATCGACGTGGCCGGGTTCGTCCTGGCCGATGGACGGCGCTATACCGTGCTCAGGGACTGGAACTCGCCCGACCCCCAGGTGCGCGCGTTCTTCGCCACGATCGAGCAAAGCGCCTGCAAGCGGTTCGGCACGGTGCTGGGACCGGCCTACAACCCGGCGCACCGCGATCATCTGCATGTGGAGCTGGGGAACGGGCGGAACTTCTGCCGGTAAGGCGACGTCGTCCCGGATCGAGCCCGGGACGATGCCGGCTCACTCCCCGAAACTGTAATCCGGCAGCGAATAGAAGGCGCGCTTGAGGGCTTCGCCCCAGCCGGAGCTGATCTGCTGGAAATAGGGATCGGCAGCGGTGATGCGGCGGGAGTGGAGCGGCTCGAAACGGTCCTTCTCGATCACCAGCAGATCGAGCGGGAGGCCGACGGAGAGGTTGGCCTTGAGGGTGGAATCGAAGCTGACCATGAGCAGCTTGACCGCGTCCTCGAAAGTCATCGCCCGGTCATAGCCACGCAGGATGATTGGGCGGCCATACTTGGTCTCGCCGATCTGGAAGAAGGGCGTGTCGTAGCTCGCCTCGATGAAGTTGCCTTCGGGGTAGATCATGAACAGGCGCGGGGCCATGCCCTTGATCTGGCCGGCGACAATGATCGAGGCGGTGAAGCGGCCCTGCCCTTCCTCGCCGTTGAAATCCTCGCGCTGCTGGATCGTCTCGCCGAGCAGTTTGCCGACGAGGCTGGCGACCTGGAACATGGTCGGCGCCTCGAGCAGGCAGTTGTGACGATCACCCGGCGCCTTGGTGCGTTCCTCGAGCTGGCTGATCACCTGCTGGGTGGTGGCGAGGTTGCCCGCGGTCATGATCGCAATGATCCGTTCGCCGGGCACTTCCCAGTGGAACATCTTGCGGAACACCGAGATGTTGTCGACCCCCGAATTGGTGCGGGTGTCGCTCATCAGCACGAGCCCGCGATCGAGCATCATGCCAACGCAATAGGTCATTCTTCCAACCCCAATCCTTGGCTGCAACAGGCGAACGCGCCGACCGGCGATTCGCCTCCCCTGCTGGCCGTTACTGTTGAACGGCCTGCTGCTCCACCGCAAGGCTGACCGACAGATTGGCCACACCCGCGCCGAAGGTGATCCCGGTGACCGGCGCCGCTTCGGCATAGTCGCGCCCTGAGGCGACGCGGACGTAGCGGGCATCGGGGCTGATCCCGTTGGAGACGTCAAACCCGACCCAGCCGAGACCGGCGACGTGGGCTTCGGCCCAGGCGTGGCCGGCTTCCTGCTCGATCCGGTCATCCATCATCAGGTAGCCCGAGACATAGCGCGCGGGAATGCCAAGCTGGCGGGCGCAACCGATGAAGATGTGGGCATGATCCTGGCACACGCCCTTGCCGGCGGCGAGCGCTTCCTCGGCCGTGGTGGCGCTGTCGGTATGGCCCACTTCGTAGGCGGCGGCGCCGAGTACCGCGTCGGAGAGGGCGTGGAGCGTGGCGAGCACATCGGCGCGATCGCCGCCCAGCCCGGTGGCGAGGGCGCGCATTCTTGCCCCCGGCCGGGTCAGCGGGGTCTGCGCGAGGAAAGCCCACAGCGGCAAGCGCCCGGTGTGGGGGCCGAGAACGCCGGCACGGTCGGCGGTATCGACCAGGCCGGTGCAGGTGATGGCGAGTTCGGCCGTGCCGGGTTCGAGACTGACGAGGGTCACGTGGTTGGCGTTGTGATCTTCGTAGCTGGCCTCTACCCGGCCGCCGGCAAGCTGCATGCGCCATTCGCGGACCTGCTGGCCGTGGGTTTCCTTCGGCGACAGGCGCAGGCGCTGGAGGCCGTGGTCGAGCGGGGGATCGAACCGGTAGCGGGTGACGTGGCAGACGGCGAGGCGCATGGGCGGGCCTACTCGATGAACCGGTAGTCGATGGCGATCGCCTGGGCGATCTCCAGCGTCTGGGCGATGAAACCGACGATGAATTCGTGCAGGCCGGCCTCGATGATCTTTTCGATGGGAGCCTGGTGAAGCCGGTCGCGCGCGGTCTGGAGCAGGTCATGGGCGCGGGTTTCGCCGCCGTATTCGCGGGCAAGGCCGGCCATGTTGCTGCGCAGCTTGTCGTAGCAGAAGGCGAGGGAGCGCGGGAAGCGGCCATCGAGGATCAGGAACTGGGCGATGCCGCGGGCATCGAGGCGCCCCGCATTGAGCCAGCGGTAGGCGCGGTCTCCCGCGACCGACCGCAGGACGGTTTCCCACTGGGCATGGTCGAGGCTGGAGCCGACCCAGGCGACCGAGGGCAGCAGGACGTGGTACTTCACGTCGAGGATGCGGGCGGTGTTGTCGGCCCGTTCGATGAAGGTGCCGATCCGCGCGAAATTGAAGATCTCGTTGCGCAGCATGGTCCCGTCCATCGCCCCGCGTACCTGGGTGGTCTGGCGGCGGATCAAGGCGAGGGTATCGCCGAGGTTGGCCTCGCGCACGGGGCGGGCGAGCACTTCGCACAAGGTCATCCAGGCTTCGTTGGTGGCCTCCCAGACCTCGCGGGTGATCGCGGTGCGGACCATGCGGGCATTGGTGCGGGCCTGCTCGATCATGGCGAGGACGGACGCCGGGTTGTCCTTGTCGCGCAGGATGAAGTTGCACACGGCCGGGCCGGTATAGTCCAGCCCGCGCGCGGCGAAGGCATGCTCAAGCCCGATGGTGACGAGGACCGAGCGCCATTCATCGGCCGAGGCATGATCGCCGCGGGTGAGCGCGATGCGGAAACCGGCATCGAGCAGGCGGGCGCTGTTTTCCGCGCGCTCGAGGTAGCGGGCCATCCAGAACACGCCGTTGGCGGTGCGAGCTAGCATGGGCGGGCGCTCCGGGCGGGGAGGACGTGGCGCGAGGCTTCAACCATTGCGACCTGCTGAAACACGTTCGGCATGACTGGGGTCATCGACGCACCGGAGGGAGCAGAAACCACCATCAGTCCTCCAGCACCCAGGTGTCCTTGGTGCCGCCGCCCTGCGAAGAATTCACCACGAGGCTGCCCTTCTTGAGCGCCACGCGGGTCAGCCCGCCCGGTGTGATCTCGATGCCGCCGGGCGACATCAGCACGAAGGGCCTGAGATCGACGTGACGCGGAGCAAGACCGGCGCGGGTGAGGATCGGGCAGGTGGAAAGCGCGAGGGTGGGCTGGGCGATGTAGTTTTCCGGCCGGGCGCGCAGCTTGGCGGCGAAGGCTGCGATCTCCTTGCGAGAGGAGGTGGGCCCGATCAGCATGCCGTAGCCGCCCGACCCGTGGACTTCCTTGACCACCAGTTCGGCCAGATTGTCGAGCACATAGGCGAGACTGTCGGCCTCCGAGCAGCGCCAGGTGGGGACGTTCTTGAGGATCGGCTTCTCGCCGGTGTAGAATTCGACGATCTCCGGCATGAACGAATAGATCGCCTTGTCATCAGCAATGCCGGTGCCCGGGGCATTGGCGATGGTGATCCCGCCGGCACGGTAGATGTCCATGATCCCGGGCACGCCGAGCGCCGAGGAGGGATTGAAGGTGAGCGGATCGAGATAATCATCGTCCACCCGGCGATAGAGCACGTCGATCGGCTGCCAGCCGCGGGTGGTGCGCATGGCGATGCGTCCATCGACAACCCGCAGATCGGCGCCTTCGACCAGTTCGGCGCCCATCTGATCGGCCAGGAAGGCGTGTTCGAAATAGGCCGAGTTGTAGATGCCGGGCGTGAGCACGGCGACGGTGGGCCGTTCGGACTGGGTGAACTGGGCCGCGGGCGGCAGGCAGGCCGCCAGGCTGCGGGCGAGCCGGCGGGGGTAGTCGCTCACCGGGCGGACCCGGACCCGGCTGAACAGCTCGGGGAACATGGCCATCATCGTCTCGCGGTTCTCCAGCATGTAGGAGACGCCGGAGGGGGTGCGGGCATTGTCTTCCAGCACCATGAATTCATCGGGCCCGGTGCGGACGAGATCGATCCCGACGATGTGGGTATAGACGCCGCCGGGCGGAACGAAGCCGGCCATCTGCGGGAGATAGGCCTCATTCTCGCGCAGCAGCCGCTCGGGCAGCTTGCCGGCGCGAATGATTTCCTGGCGATGATAGACATCGTGCAGGAAGGCGTTGAGCGCGCGGACCCGCTGCTCGATCCCGCGGGTGAGCTTGCGCCATTCGCCGGCGGTGATGATCCGCGGGATCATGTCGAAGGGGATCAGGCGCTCTTCGCCGGCATCGTTGCCATAGACGTTGAAGGTAATGCCGGTGCGGCGGAAGAAGCTTTCGGCCTCGACCGCCTGCTTGCGCAGCCATGCCGGATCCTGCCCTTCGTACCAGCCGGAATAATCGGCATAGGCGGCACGAACGGCACCTTCGGCGCCGAGCATTTCATCGTAGGTAACTGCCTGTGTCTTGGCCATGGACCCCCGCTATTCGCAAAGGTCTGCAACAGGATTCGCCAATCGCCAAGCGAAAAATGCTGCACTTGCGAAGGGTGTTGCCACCTGGCGCTCAGGCGACCGCGCGAAAGCCGATGCCCGGCTGGCTGGCGGGCCCTTCGCGCAGGGCATGGATCGCCCGGTTCCGGCCTTCGGCCTTGGCCTGGTAAAGCGCCGCGTCGGCCCGGCGGTAAAGTTCGCGCCACTCGTCCTCGCTGCGCACCATGCCTTCGGCCATGCCGACGCTGACCGTGATCCGCACTTCACCGTACATGGCCCGCGCTCGGGTGTCGGCGAGGATGCCGAGGGCGAGGGCTTCGTGCAATTCATCAACCGTGCCGACGAGGGCAAACTCCTCGCCGCCCAGCCGCGCGACGCTGGCGCGCAGGTCAGCCCGGATGGCGAGGACTTCGGCGAAGGCCCGCAGGACCTCGTCGCCGACGAGATGGCCGTGGGTGTCGTTGATCTGCTTGAAATGATCGACATCGACGATGAGGAGACGCAGCGGCTCGGGCGAGCCCCAGGCGATCACCTGTTCGAGCAGGGCGCGGCGGTTGAGCAGGCCGGTGAGCGAATCGACGCTGGCGAGGTGGCGCGCGGCGCGCTCGTCAATGATGGCCCGGTCGCGCTCGGCGGCGATGAGCTTGATCCGGTAGGACATGGCGAGCGAGGACAGCAGGGCCTCGAAGCTCATCCCGATCACCAGCGAATAATGGACCAGCGGCGTGGAGTGTATGAGGTGCAGCGCATGGGCAATGCGGACCACGGACATGACCAGCGGCAGGGCCCAGGCGATGGCCAGGATCCGCACCGAGCGGCTGCCGCGCCGCCAGGCGATCCAGGTGACGGCGAGCACCAGCGGCGGCAGGGGCAGGAAGCTGTAGACGAAAGCGCGTTCGGCCACAGGGCGCCAGGCATCGGGAACCAGGCCGACAGACAAGGCGGTGGCGACGAAGACCAGTCCGTAATGACGCGCGAACAGGCGCAGGCCGGTCGGCACCTTCTCGGGCTCGATGATGTCGGTGACGAACTGGAGGGCAAGGGCGGCGACGAAGGCCAGCATGGCATAACTGGTGGCCATGCGGACATCGTTGGGGATCAGCGGGAACTGCACCGCCATGGTCCCAGAACTTGACCAGACATAGGCAAGCATGGCGAGCAGCGAGAGGCAATAGGTCAGCTGGAACCGCTCGCGGATCGTCAGCCACAGGACGATGTTGTAGCAGAACAGGCCGAGGCCGAGCCCGGCAAAGGCAGCGAACAGGGCCGTGGCGACCAGTTCGTCGGCATGCAGCCGGTCGGTGCTGACGAGGCGCGGATCGCCGACAAGGCCGGCCGCGTTGAGCGCACCGTCGATCCGCAGCAGCACGTCGGTGACGGGCCCGGCTTGGCCGCCAAGCGGCACGCCAATGGCACCGCCGATGCCGACCATGGGCGTGAGCTCGGCATTGTCGAAGCTGCGCGACAGGATCTGACCGGTGGCATCGCGCGAATAAACGGTGAGGCTGCGCTGCCATTGCGGCACCAGGCGCAAGATGGTGGCCGGGTTGGCGGGATCGACGGCAGTGGGGGTGGCCGGGAAAGCCAGGCGCACCCAGTAGCTGCCCGGCCCCCAGGCGGAGCTGTCCTTGCGGCAATCGAAGTGGCCTGGATCGGACAAGAGGGCCCGGGGCGTGTCGCCCAGGTGTTGCTGGGCGACGCAGGCGACCAGTTCGCCCCCGCCACTGGTTTGCGCGCGGACCGTGCCCAGCAGGAGCAGCCCGCCCGCCACGATCAGCGCCAGGACCAGCACGAGCCGGGGCCCGAGCCCCATGCGGATCGGAGTAACCGATGCCTTCATCGCCGCGAGGCTTACCTCACAAACGATAAAATTCTTTTATCTCCGGCAGGTGTGACTTGCGGAGATCTTCGGAGGGAAGAGCAGAACGGCGATCAGGTGTCCCACATCAGCGGCAGGCGGGCGACGCCCCAGACGCCAATAGTGTGCCACGAGGCCGTTTCGCCGGGTTGGAGGCGGATGTTGCGGGTCCGCGCCAGCCACTGTTCGAGCACGATGCGGATCTCGCGCTTGGCGAGATGGATGCCCAGGCAATTGTGCGGGCCGGTGGCGAGGGTCAGGTGGCGGGCCTTGCGGTCGATGTCGATCCGGTGGGGATCGGCATAGACGCGCTCGTCACGGCTGGCGAGGAACGTGGGGATCGAGACGAGATCGCCCTGGCGCAGGACGACCCCGTGGAACTCGGTATCGGCGGTCACCTCGCGCAGCTGCGAGGTCACCCCGAAGGCGCGGAGGAATTCATCCACCGCGTCGGGGATCTTCTCCGGCGCGGCGCGCAGGGCGTCCTGCAGGGCGGGATTGGCGGCGAGGTGGCGGAAATACCAGCCCAGGCTGCTGGCGACGGTGTCCAGTCCGCCGACGTAGAGCACCAGGGCCATGCCGAACATGTCGCCCTCGTCCATCAGCTCGCCGTCGATCCGGGCGGTGGCGATGTGGCTGGCGAGATCGCCTTCGGAGGGATTGCGGCGCTTCTCGCGCATCATCGCCATCAGGTAGTCGGTGACGGTGCGCAGGGTCGCGATCTTCTCCGGCGGCGTGCCGCGCACGATCTTGTGCTCCCAGGCCAGGAACTGGTCGCGCAGGTCCAGCGGCAGGCCCATCAGCCGGAGGAACACGGTGGACGGGAACAGCAGGGCGAAATCGGCCATGAAGTCGCAGGCGCCGCGATCGATCACCTCATCGAGCAGGGCCGCACAATCGGCGGCGACGGTCTCCTCCAGCCTGGCGACGGCGCTCGGCTGGAACCACGGCTGGAGCACCTGGCGGAAGCCCATGTGGCGCGGCGGATCGATCTCCAGCGGATTCTGCCGCCAGGTGACCCCGAGCAACTCGCTGAAATTGGTGGACTTCGCGCTGGAAAACAGTTCCGGGCGCTGCATAACTTCCTGCATCAGATCGTAGCGGGTCATGATCCACCCCGGGCGGCCGGGATGGGCATTGGCGGTCCAGCGGATGTCGGGCCCGCCATGCAGTTCGGCCGAAACCTCGATGAAGGGATCGACCGCGCGCGAGGCGGCATAGGCGGCAAGGTCATGGGGCCAGACGAGTTCGGGCGGAACGTGGGCGGGAACGGGCGAGACCGGGGCGGAATCGAGGAGGGCGGCGTGCTCGCTCATGACATCCACTCACATGTTGATGGCTTATGTAGGCACCTACTATTGCCGATCCGGCCCCGCAAGCGGCCATTCGAGGATCGCCATCACAGCCGCGATGGCTTGCGCCGAAGTGGCGAATCCCAGGTGGCTGCACCGCAGGGCCACGGCCCTGTCGCGCTCGCCCGGCCAGCCGGCGGCGCAGCGCGGGGCGATGACCCCGTCGCGCGGGCTCCACAGGGCGATGGTCGGCACCGGCGGCTTGGCGGCGAAATCGCCCGAGCCGACCGGCGGCGCATCAACCGAATGGCCGGTGATCACCTGGTAGGCACGCCAGGCGTTGTTGGCCCGCGGATCGCCGGAGAAAGGCGTGCCCAGGGTGATCACCCGATCGACCGCGCCGGGCGCCAGCTTTGCGATCTCGCGCGCGAACAGCCCGCCGAGACTCCACCCGACGAGCGCGACCGGCCGCCCCGTGGCCCCCGCGATGCGGCGCACCCGGGCGAGGAGGAAGGCGAAGTTTTCAGGGGTAGGCCCGAGGTTGAAGCCCAAGCCCCAATCGAACACGAGGTGTCCCGCCTCCTCGAGCGCCGCGCCCATGCGCCGCATGCGCGCCGGGTGGGCGCCGAAGCCGGGAAGGATCATTACCGGCAGGGGATCGGCCGCGAGGCTGACCGGCAAGGCTCCGCCCCGGCGGCGATTCACCAGCAGGGCGAGTTCGCGCAGGAGGAGGCCGAGCGGCGGGGTGCGCACGCCGGCGGGGCGCGGCTCGCGCGCCAGGCGCACCCGGCGGCGCAGGCCTTCGCCCGTGCTGGCCGCGACGTTACGCATGAGCGACAGAGTCACCATCGGCGTGAATTGCCCCGCTGTGCCTGTTTGCAGGCTGAACGGGGCGGCAGAGCCGAAAGTTCCGGAGGCCGCTCAGCTCGCCGGGCAATCGCCGACCCGGGCTGACTTGACGTGCATGGTCATCTTCATGCCGCCGCCGGGCAGCTGGGCCCCGCTCTGCGCCATGGCCAGGGTGACGTCGGAGCCATCGGGGGCCATCGTGCCCTGCATGGTGAGGACCGAGCGCACGGCGCCTTGCGCGCCATTGCCGCCGCCCGTGCAGGTCAGCTGCGCATCGAGCTTGCCGGCAACGGCGGAGTAGTGATCGAAATGGCAATCGGGCCGGCCGGCGAGCTTCTTCACCCGCTCCTCGTAGCCCTTGTCGGCCTCGGCCCCGGTCAGGCAAAAATCGCGCGGGGCGGCGCGGCTGGCCATCATCTGCTTCATCTGCGCGGCGGCCCCGGCGGGCAGGCCCGGCGCCTCGAGGCTGACCAGTTCGGCGGTGGAGCGATAGAGCCCCGGCAGGGGCTTGGGCATGCCGGCGGCCTGCTGGGCCACTTCGGCAATGCTCTTGGGCTGGCCCGGCGCCGATTCCTTCTTGCACCCCGTCACGGCGAGGGCGGCAAGCAGCCCCGCTCCCACCATCATTCCGATCCTGCGCATGGCCCGCTCCCTCCGTGGCTACCCGGGAAGGCTACCAGCGCCGGGCGCTTGTGCCAATCGGTTCAGGCCCCCGAGAATCAGGCGGCGAGGCGACGGGGCGCGCGGTAGGGCACTTCGGCGGCGAGGAAGGTGACGTACTGGCGATGGAGGTGTTCGACCACGGCGACGTGAAGCCCCCGCTCGAATTCGATCCCCGCCTCGCCCCGTTCGCACCAGCGCACGACGCCGGGCAGGCTTTCCATGCCCGGCGGGCGGAGCAGGACGCGATCGCCGATGCGCAGGTGCAGGGCATGGCCGGCGACGCGGCAGCCGCTTTCCGACACGTCGCGGATCACCACGTCTTCGGTAAAGCCCGAAAGCATCCGGCAGCGCGCGGGCATGGCCAGCGCCAACCGGCGGGCGCCGCGTTCCTCGATCTCGTTACGGTCGGCCGCATCGGTGGTCATGACGCATACTCCAGCCACTTGTCGCAAGGCCAAGAACGGCACCGGCAGGGGCGTTTTCACCCCATGCCATGAAAGGGCCCAAGATATGGTTAAGGCGTGCTTGACCATGACCACGGGGACATTGCCGAATGCCCCTGCCGCGCCCATATTGCCGGTTCCATGAGCGAACTCGTCATCCGCCGCGGGCTGGCCGAGCCCGATACTTCCGGCAACTTCATCCCCCACAAGCCGCAGCGGCCCGAGAAGTCGGACGGCGGGCGGCCGTTTCGCATCGTCTCCGACTATGAACCGGCGGGCGACCAGCCTGGCGCCATCGCCGACCTGGTGGCAACCGCGCTGGAGGGCGAGCAGACCCAGGTCCTGCTTGGCGTCACCGGCTCGGGCAAGACCTTCACCATGGCCAAGGTGATCGAGCAGTTGCAGCGCCCGGCCCTGATCCTGGCGCCGAACAAGATCCTTGCGGCCCAGCTCTACGGCGAGTTCAAGAGCTTCTTCCCGGACAACGCGGTCGAGTATTTCGTATCCTACTACGACTACTACCAGCCCGAGGCCTACGTGCCGCGGTCGGACACCTACATCGAGAAGGAAAGCTCGGTTAACGAGGCGATCGACCGGATGCGCCACTCGGCCACGCGGGCGCTGCTGGAGCGGGACGACGTGATCATCGTCGCTTCGGTGAGCTGTCTCTACGGGATCGGTTCGGTCGAGACCTATTCGGCGATGATCTTCGACTTGAAGAAGGGCGACACGCAGGACCAGCGCGAAATCATCCGCAAGCTCGTCGCCCTGCAGTACAAGCGCAACGATGCCGCCTTTGCGCGGGGGAATTTCCGCGTGCGCGGCGATAACCTGGAGATCTTCCCCAGCCACTACGAGGACATGGCCTGGCGCATCTCGTTCTTCGGCGACGAGATCGAGGAGATCGCCGAGTTCGACCCGCTGACCGGCAAGAAGGGCGCGAGCCTCGACAAGGTGCGGGTCTATGCCAATTCGCACTACGTGACGCCCGGGCCGACGATGAAGCAGGCGACCGAGGCGATCCGCTTCGAACTGGCCGAGCGGCTGAAGGAGCTGGAGGCGGAAGGCAAGCTGCTGGAACACCAACGGCTGGAGCAGCGTACCAATTTCGACCTCGAGATGATCGCCGCCACCGGAAGCTGCGCCGGGATCGAGAACTATTCGCGCTTCCTCACCGGCCGCCTCCCCGGCGAACCGCCGCCGACCCTGTTCGAATACCTCCCCGACAACGCCCTGCTGTTCGTGGACGAAAGCCACCAGACCGTGCCGCAGATCGGCGCGATGTCGAAAGGCGACCATCGCCGCAAGATCACCCTGGCCGAATACGGCTTCCGCCTGCCCAGCTGCATCGACAACCGCCCGCTGCGGTTCAACGAATGGGACGCGATGCGCCCGCAGACCGTGGCCGTTTCGGCGACCCCGGGACCCTGGGAGATGGAACAGGCGGGCGGCGTCTTTGCCGAGCAGGTGATCCGGCCCACGGGCCTGATCGACCCGCCGGTGGAGATCAAGCCGGTGGAAGACCAGGTGCAGGACTGCATCGAGGAATGCCGCAAGACGGCGAAGCTGGGCTACCGCACCCTCGTCACCACCCTCACCAAGCGCATGGCCGAGGACCTGACCGAGTTCATGCACGAGGCGGGCCTGCGGGTGCGCTACATGCACTCCGACGTGGAGACGCTGGAACGCATCGAGCTGATCCGCGACCTGCGCCTGGGGGTCTACGACGTGCTGGTGGGCATCAACCTGCTGCGCGAGGGTCTGGACATTCCCGAGTGCGGGCTTGTCTGCATCCTCGATGCCGACAAGGAAGGGTTCCTGCGCAGCGAGACCTCGCTGATCCAGACGATCGGCCGCGCCGCGCGCAACGTGGACGGGCGGGTGATCCTCTATGCCGACCGGATGACGGGAAGCATGGAACGCGCGATCGCGGAAACCGACCGCCGCCGGGCCAAGCAGGACGCCTACAACCGGGAGCACGGGATCACCCCGGCCACGATCAAGCGAAATATCCATGACATCGTGGCCGATACCGCCAGCCGCGACGGGGTGGTGGTCGACCTCGAAGACGATGCGCGCAACAATCTCGTCGGCCACAACCTGCGGGCCTATATCGAGGAACTGGAACAGCGCATGCGGGCGGCGGCGGCCGATCTTGAGTTCGAGGAAGCCGGGCGCCTGCGCGACGAGATCCGCCGTCTGGAGGCCGAGGAACTGGGACTGCCCGAGGCGGAACACGCCGGCGGCTCTCGGGCGCCGCGCGTGGGCCGGAGCAACGAGGGCAAGCCGGGGACGCGCAAGACGCGGTATGGGAAGACGCAGCGGAAGTGGGGGCGCTAACCCCCACCCGCCGCGTTGGCTTCAGGCTCCCGTCAGCAGATCCGCTTCGTTGCTCTTGATCTTCCAGCCACCGCCGGTGCGCACGAGGGTCATCACGCAGCGGGCCATGACGTTGGGCTTGCCCGGTTCGCCGCTCATCCACGTGGTGACGAAGTTGTAGAGATGGGCCTTGATGACGTCCTTGCTCTCACCATAGTCGCAGAAGATGTTCACGCCCTTGTGGGCCATGGTGTAGCCGACGCTGGCCTTGATCCCGATCGGCACCTGGCGCAGCGCTTCGCGGCCGACGATCGGTTCGGGGCTGATGCCGGTGAACACGCCGTCTTCGAGCCACAGGTCGGCCCAGCCATCGGCATCGCCGGCGTCGACCTTCCAGCAGTAGCGCGCGATGTGATCGGCGACGGCGACATAGTCATCGGTGGAAACGGGCATCCTGGACTCTCCTCAGGTTATCTGCGCCGCGAATCGTGCAATTCGTCGGCTGATGCGTGGAACTTGCCGGCACAGGCTATTGCCTTCGCGGCCATGCGCCACCAGAATCTGCCCGATGTCGGTTGTCAGGTCGTTCACCACCACAAGCATGCTGGTTGGGGGCATTCTCGCCCTTTCCCTTGGCGGCTGTTCCCAATCCCAGAGCCGCGAGCTGGTCGACGCCGCGCCCGGCGGCGGCTATCCCGCGCGCCTGGCGCTGGCCGAGCTTGCGCCGGCTGACGATGCCGCGCCGCTCCAGCCCGACGGCGCGAGCTGGGCGCGCAATGGCGACGAGGTGACGTTCGGCGTGGCCGGCCAGCCGGAGCTGCTGAGCCTTGCCTGCACCCATGACGCAGCGGGCGCGGCCAGCCTCGCCCTTGCCCGCCACACCCGCGCCGAAGCGGGCGCCAAGGCGCTGCTGGCGCTGATCGGCAATGGCCGGATCGCCCGCCTGCCGCTCGACGTGGTGACCCCGGGCGAGGCCGGGGAATGGCGCGGGTCGATCCCGGCGGCGGACGGGCGGCTCGACGTGCTCAGGGGCGGCAACCGGATCGAGGGCACCCTGCCCGGCGGCGGCACCCTGCTGATGCCGGCGAGCGGCGAGCCGGGGCGGCTGCTGGAGGAATGCCGGGCGAGCGACCGCGCGGCGGCCGGGACGGTTTGAGGGTTTGGTGATTGCGCCCTCCACATCCCTGGAGGGCCGGTGCCGCGCAAGGGCAAGCGCCAGCTTGCCCGGTCCATGCATTCAGAGCTTTCCGAACTGGCCTTCGTAGCCCGCGGTGTCGCCGGCGGCGAGGAAGCGGGCCTGTTCGACCCACTTGTCGCGCGCGGGGCGGCCCTTGAAGGCGGGGGGGAGCTGGTCGTCGATCCGGGCGAGGTCCGCGTCCGTCCAGCCGGCGACTTGCGCGTAGGAGGTTACGCCCAGCTGACCGAGCACGGTCGCGAGCTTGGGGCCGAGGCCCTTGATCCGGGTGAGATCGTCGGCCTGCTGCTCGGGCAGTCCGGGAGCCGTTTCGGCGGCGCCCGCATCGGCGGCTTCTTCCTGCGCGGCGGCGGCGATCACTTCGGCGACGCCGCCCAGAGTTCCCGCGGCCGGGGGGATCGCATAGGCGGCGCTGGCAGCGGGAGCGGCATCGATCAGGGCCTGGTTTCGCTCGGCCGGGCCGACGCCTTCATCGAGCACGTCAGGGCGATGGCTGCGCTGTACCGGCCGGGCCGCGCGGCTCATCAGCCACCAGGCGACCAGCAGGGCCAGGACCACGACGATGGCCAGGATCGGCCAGTTCTGTTCAAGCTGCTGCATCGCGCATTCCCTGGAGGATGAGGTTAGGGCTCAGATACCGCAGAGCGGCGGCGGAGAGAAGTCAGGGCGCAGATTGGTGAGGCGCCAGATCAATCAGGCAGGGGCCACTTCCTTGCGGAACAGGACGCGGTCGTCCGGGCCGAAGCCCTTGTGCCACAGCATCCACACGTAGATCCCGAGAATGGCCGGAATGCCGATAGCGATCATCGCCCATTCCGGGAGGAAGGTCCGCGCCGCCGCCCCGACGCAGACTGCCGGAACCACGGCCCAGGCGAGCGCCCCCCGGAAATTGTTGATCGGCTCGCCCAGGACACGGGCCAGCAGGCGCGCTTTCAGCAGCGAGGCCGTGGCCAGGGCAATCATCAGCGCGGCGGCGGCGGCGGCGATCTGCCAGCCCTCCGCATGGCCGGAGGCGCGCACCAGCATGATCCCGCCGACCGTGAGCAGGCCCTGGAGGACGATTGTGAACAGCGAGAGGACGAAGTTCTGGTAGCGAGCGACGTAGACCAGCGCGGCTTCGCTGACGACGGCGGTCGCGGCGACGACCTCGGCCACGAGCAGGAAGGTGAGCGCGCCGGTGCCCTTGACGAAATCCGGCCCGCCGAGGCCCATCAGGCCTGTGCCGGGGATGGCGAGCGCGAGGGCAATGCCGGCCTGGGCAGCGGTGATCCAGAAGCCGACCTGGCAGACCTGCCTGGCGATTGCGGCGTAGTTCGCCTCGCGCACGTTGCGGGTGATCACGGGGCCAAGCACCGGCTCGAAGCTGGTCTTGAGCTTCTGCGGCAGCGAGGCGAACTGCTGGGCGAAGAAATAGATGCCGAGCGGGGCTTCTCCGACGAAGAAGCGCAGGATGAACACGTCGAGCTTGCGCGTGCCCCATTCGACCGCATCGGCCCCGGCGAGCGGCAGGTTGCGGTGAGCGATGCGGGCAAGGTTGCCCGGATGCGGCAGCCAGCCCTTGGGCAGGCCGTAGGACCGCACCAGCGCCCACAGCGCCACGCCCGTCGCCGCGGCGACCGAGATCAGGTAGGCAAGCGAGAGCCCGCTTTCGGGCAGGACAAAGTAGAGCCCGCCGGCGGAAATCGAGAGCGCCCAGGGTTCGACCACGGCGCGAGCGCGGACCGTGGCGCCGACATCGAAGCGATAGGCCAGCGCGGCGAGGGCAAGGTCACCCAGGGCCAGCAGCAGGACGGCGGCCGCCAGCAGCTCGTCGAGGTGCGAGAAATTGCCCTTGGGATACATCGCCTCGGGGAAGATATAGAGCGCGATCATCGCCAGGACCGAGAACAGGGTGCTCAGCAGCAGGGCATCGGCGACGACATTGGCCGGATGCTCGCGCTCTTCGGCAAGGCGCGCGGCGAGGCCGCGTTTCTGGCCAAGGGTGGCCAGCATACCGGCCAGTTCGACCATGACCAGCGCCGAAGCGAAGCGGCCCATCGCCGCCGCGCCATAGAGGCGGCTGGCGATGAACAGGAACGGGATGCGCGCGACGAGGCGCAGCAGGAAGCCGAAGAAATTGGTCCGCCCACCCTTGGCCAGGGCGGCGATATCCTCGTTGTTTTCCGTGGCAGCCCCGGGGGTGGTCACGCCGGGCCGCCCTGTTCGGCGCGGAGCGGCCGCGCCAGCAGCTCGGCCACGACCGCGCCCGCGCTGGCCTCGCCCTTGAGCAGGCGGTTGACGGCCGCGACGATCGGCATGGGGATGCCTTCGCGCTCGGCAAGGTCGGCCAGGACCGGGGCCGTGGCCGCGCCTTCGGCCACGCTGAGCTTGCCGGCGAGCGCCTCGGCCGCGCTGAGACCCTCGCCCAGCGCCTTGCCGAGCGAGAAGTTGCGGCTGGAGGTGGACGAGCAGGTCAGCACCAGATCGCCGAGCCCGCACAGGCCGGCCAAGGTTTCCGCCTTGGCGCCGCGTGCCACGCCAAAGCGCAGCATTTCGGCATAGCCGCGGGCAATCAGGGCAGCGCGGGCGTTCTGGCCGAGCTTGAGGCCATCAACCACGCCGCAGGCAATGGCGAGGACGTTCTTGACCGCGCCGCCAATCTCGGCCCCGGTCACATCATCGGAATAATAGGGCCGCAGCATCGGCCGCGAGATCGCCGGGGCGAGGCGGGCCCACTGCGCTTCCCCGCCGGCGCAGGCGAGGGTGACGGCTGTCGGCAGACCGGCGGCGACTTCGTGGGCGAAGGTCGGCCCGGAGAGCACCGCGAGGGTGGCCGCCGGCGCGGCGTCGCGCGCGACATCGGCCATGAGACGGCCAGTGCCCGCCTCGATCCCCTTGGCGCAGAGCACGAGATCGCGGCTGCCGCCGGGCAGGTTGCCGAGCACCGAGGCGAGGAACTGGGCCGGGACGACCACCAGCAGGGTAGCAAGGGCGCCGAGTTCGGCGAGATCGCCGGTGGCGCGGATCGATTGCGCCAGAGAGGCGCCGGGGAGGAACAGGCTGTTGGTGCGCCGGTCATTGATTTCGGCGACGAGCTGCGGCTCGCGCGCCCAGAGCAGGACCTCGCTGCCGTCGCTCGCCATGGCCTGGGCCAGCGCCGTGCCCCAGGCCCCTGCCCCGATGATGCCTATGGCGCTCATGCCTTGACCCCTGCCCCGCGCACCGGAGCCGCATCGGGATCGAGCGGCCAGCGCGGACGGGCGGCGAGATCAAGGCTGGCGGGGGCGAAATCGCCGGACGTGAGCCGCTCAAGCCCCGCCCAGGCGATCATCGCCGCATTGTCGGTGCACAGCGCCAGCGGCGGGGCAACGAAGCGCAGGGCGGCCTCGGCGGCGAGGCTTTCCAGCGCGGCGCGGATCGCCTGGTTGGCGGCGACCCCGCCGGCGACGACGAGCGCGCTCACCGCCCCCGCAGCAGCAAGGGCGCGCCGGCTGCGGTCGATCACGCAGTCGATCGCGGCTTGCTGGAAGGCGGCGGCGATATCGGCATCGGCGTGGCTGCCCGCCTGCTTGGCGCGCAGGACCGCGCTCTTCAGACCGGCGAAGGAGAAATTGGGATCGGCGCTGCCGAGGAGCGGGCGCGGCAGGGGGACGGCTTTGGGATTGCCGGTGGTGGCCAGCCGTTCAACCGCCGGACCGCCGGGATAGCCGAGGCCGAGGATCTTGGCGGTCTTGTCGAAAGCCTCGCCGAGCGCATCGTCAATCGTGGTCGCAAGGCGCGTGTAGCGGCCGACGCCATCGACCCGGAGCAGCTGGCAATGACCGCCCGAGGCGAGCAGCAGCAGATATGGGAATGCCAGCGCCGGATCGGCCAGGCGCGGGGAGAGCGCGTGGCCTTCGAGGTGGTTGATTGCGATCAGCGGCTTGTCCCCCGCCATGGCCAGCGCCTTGGCGGTGACCAGGCCGACCATGACCCCGCCGATCAGCCCCGGCCCGGCCGTGGCGGCGATGGCATCGACATCGGCAAGACCAAGGCCGGCATCGGCCAGGGTCGCCTCGACCAGCGGGGTGACCCGCTCGACATGAGCGCGCGCGGCGATTTCGGGGACGACCCCGCCATAGGGCCGGTGCGCATCGTCCTGCGAGGCGATCCGCTGGGCGACGATCTCGCGCGCGGCACCGGGCCCGAGGCGGACCAGCGCGGCTGCGGTTTCATCGCAGGAGGATTCTATGCCGAGAACGAGCGTCACCCCGCTTTCCTCTAGCGACAAAGCCGCCTAGCACAAGCCGCGCCATGATTGCTGAACCTGTAAAGCCGCTCCGTCTCGGCACCCGCCGCTCGCCCCTTGCCATGGCCCAGGCCGAGGAGGCCCGTGACCGACTGTGCGCCGCCCACGGCTGGAGCGAGGCGGCGGTGGAGCTGGTGCCGGTGACCGCCAGTGGCGACCGGATCCAGGACCGTCCGCTGGCCGAGATCGGCGGCAAGGCGCTGTGGACCAAGGAGCTCGACGCCTGGCTGCTCGCCGGCGAGATCGACTTCGCGGTCCATTCGGCCAAGGATGTGGAGACGCTGCGCCCCCTGGGAATCGCCATCGCCGCCGTGCTCCCGCGCGAGGACGTGCGCGACGTGCTGGTCGGCGCGACAACCATCCGTGCCCTGCCCGCCGGCGCGCGGATCGGGACGAGCGCGCCGCGCCGGGCCGCGCAATTGCTCCATGCCCGGCCGGACTGCACGGTCGTCCCATTTCGCGGCAACGTCCAGACGCGGCTGGCCAAGCTCGCGGCAGGCGAGGCCGATGCGACGCTGCTGGCGATGGCCGGGCTCAACCGGCTGGGGCAGCATGGCGTTGGCCATCCCCTGGCGGTAGAGGATTGGCTCCCTGCCCCGGGCCAGGGGGCAATCGCCATCGAGTGCCGCAGCGGCGACGAGCCCACGCGCAGCCTGCTCGCAGCCATTGACGACGGCCCTAGCCACGCGGCCCTGCTGGCGGAGCGGGCCCTGCTGGCGGCGCTGGGCGGCAATTGCCACAGCCCGGTGGCCGTGCTGACCCGCTCGGAGGGCGACCGCCTGGCCATGAGCGCGGCCTTGTTCAGCCCGGATGGGGCGGAACGGACGGCGCTGGAGCTGATCTTCCCGGCAAGCGATGCGACCGGCCCCGCGCGCCTCGCCGCCGCTCTGCTGGACGCCGCGCCCGAGGCGATCCGGGCGCACTTCTCCCCGGCATGAACGAAGCGGCCGGCCTGCCGCTGATCGTGGTGCGGCCCGAGCCGGGCTGCGGTGCGACGCTGGCCGCGGCCCGGGAACTGGGGCTTGATGCCGGGGCCTTTCCGCTGTTCGAGGTGGGTCCGGCGGCATGGACCGCACCGGCGGCCGCGCAGTTCGACGTGCTGCTGGCGGGCAGCGCCAATGTGTTTCGCCACGGGGGGACCCAGCTGGCGGCCCTGCGCGGCCTGCCCGTCCATGCCGTGGGGGCGACCACGGCCGAAGCGGCGCGCGGCGCGGGGTTTGCCGTGGCGGCGACCGGCGCGGGCGGGCTTCAGCCGGTGCTCGATGCCCTGCCCGCCGGAACCCGCGTGCTGCGGCTGGCCGGGGCCGAGCGGGTGGCGCTTACCCTGCCGCCGGGGGTGAGCATGAGCGAGCGGACGGTCTATGCGGCGCGCGCCCTCCCCCTGCCGCCGGATCTTGCCGCGCTGCTCACCGCGCCGGCGGTGATCGCCCTCCATTCCGCCGAGGCGGCCCGCCACCTTGCCGCGGAGCTGGAACGGGCCGGGCTGGCGCGGGGCGCGATTGCGCTCGTCACCATCGGTCCGCGGGTCACCGCGGCGGCCGGACCGGACTGGGCTGCCGTTGTCACCGCAGAGCGGGCGGACGATGCCGCCCTGCTGGCGAAGGCGCGCGACTTGTGCCAAACCCCGGGAAAGACCGGCCGAGGACCCTGAAGGATCACCGCGCGCAATGCCTGACGATTTTGCCAGCGACACCGCCCTGCTGCCCCCGCCGCCCAGGCGCGGTGGCGGCACGATCCTGCTTGCGCTGGCCGTGGCCTTCCTGCTGGGAGCGGCGGGCGTGGCCTATGTTGCCTGGCAGGGGCTGATCCCCTTGGCCCGCCCCGCGCCCGAGGCCGAGCCGACCGCGCCCGCGCCGGTCGCCGGGCAAGCGCCCCACGCCTCGGCCCCGGCGCAGGCCAGCATCGCTGCGCTTGCCGCCGGCCAGCAGGACCAGCTCGACGCCCGCGTGGCGGCGCTCTCGGCCCGGCTCGATGCGCTCACGATCCAGGCCCAGGCCGCCGCCGGTAATGCCGGGCGGGCCGAGGGCCTGCTCGTCGCCTTCGCCGCACGGCGGGCGCTTGACCGCGGGGCGCCGCTCAACACCCTTGAAGACCAGCTGCGCCTGCGCTTCGGCGACAGCCAGCCGCATGCCGTGGCGACCGTGATCGCGGCCGCCCGCGAGCCGGTGACGCTTGACCAGCTGGTCGCCGGGCTTGACAGTCTCGCGCCCAGCCTGACCCGCGCGCCGGTGGAAGCCAGCGCCTGGTCGCGCATTCGCCAGGAACTGTCGGGCCTGTTCGTGATCCGCCACGAGGCGGCGCCGAGCCCGTCACCCCAGCGCCAGCTCGACCATGCCCGCCTGCTGCTCGAATCCGGGCGGACCGACGATGCCATCGACGAGGTCCGCCGCCTGCCGGGCGCCGGCGGCGCGAGCGACTGGTTCGTGGCGGCGCGCCGCTATGACGATGCCCGCCGCGCCCTCGACGTTCTGGAAACGGCGGCGCTGATCGGCGATCCGGCGCAGAAATTGGCCGCTGCGGTCTCTACCCCGCCTGCCGCCGCACCCGCGGTCTGACCGGTCACTTCACCACGTCGGCCTCGTGCCAGACGACGGCCTGGGCGGCCTTCATGCAGTTGTTCTCGGTATCCCAGGCGAGGCTGGGCGAACCGTAGAGCCGCCAGCCCTGGGCCAGGGCTTCCGACACCCGCTCGCAGAAGGCGCGGTCGTCCTTGCCGGTGAGGAGGCGATAGATCGGGCGGTCTTCGGGGGTCTGGTACATGAGCGGATGTTAGAGCCGATTGGCCGCTTGTGCCAAGCCCTCCCACCCGGCACATAACGCCCATCCCCGCTCACCCGCAAAGGACCCGCATGGAAGCCGCCAGCGACACCGCGATCGTCCCCCCGCCCGCCGCCGCTCCCGAGAAATGGGGCCACCCGCGGGGCCTGTGGACGCTGAACGGGACCGAGCTGTGGGATCGGATCAGCTTCCACGGCATGGTCGCCATGCTGGTGCTCTACATGACCGGAGACCTGCTGAAGCCGGGGCGGATGGAGCACATTATCGGGTTCGGCGCCTACCGCCATTTCCTCGAAAGCGTATTCGGCGCCGTGACCCCGGCGGCGATCGCGACGCAGACCTTCGGGCTCTACTATGCCGTGCTGACCTGCCTGCCGCTGGTGGGTGGGTGGCTGGGCGACAAGCTCGTCTCGCGCCGGTTCGCGGTGACGACCGGCGCGCTGACGATGACCGCCGGGCACTTCGCCATGGCCTTCGACGCCACGTTCCTCGTCGCGCTTGCCCTGCTGGTCTGCGGCGCGGGGCTGCTTCGGGGCAATCTCAAGCCGCAGATCCGGGCGCTCTATCATGCGGGCGACCGGCGGCTGGCCGATGCCTTCCAGCTCTATTCGATGGTGGTCAACGGCGGCGCCTTCATCGCCCCGCTGGCGAGCGGCGCCGTGGCCAAATACTACGGCTGGCATGCGGGCTTTGCCGTGGCCGGGTTCGGCATGCTGATCGGGCTGGTCTGGTATCTGGCGGGCTCGCGCTACCTCCCCCCCGATCCGCCCAAGGGCGTCCACGTCCACCGCGCCCCGCTGACCCGGCACCAGAAGCGCGACGTGCTGGGGCTGTTCGCGATGTGGCCGGTGAGCCTGGGGTTCTGGACGGCGCAGGCGCAGATCTGGAACGTCTACAACCTGTGGCTGCGCGATCACGTGCAGATGAAGGTGGGCGGCTTCGACGTGCCGGTGCCGTGGCTCCAGGCGCTCGATGGCCTCGCGCCGGCGGCCTATGTGCCGGTGGTTATCCTGCTCTGGCGCTGGCAGGCGCGGCGGGGGACCGAGCCCGATCTTTATACCAAGATGGGCGTGGGCTGCGTGATCTTCGCCCTCTCCACCCTGCTGCTGGCCGGCGCGCCGTTCCTCGCCGGGGCGGACGGCCTTGCCCCGCTGTGGATCCCGGTGCTGTTCCATGTCGCGTCCAACTGGGGCGGGGCCTACTTCTCGCCGGTGATGGAAACCTTCTACGCAGCCCGCGCGCCGGAACAATGGCGTGGCTCCCTGCTTGGGATCGACGCGCTGTCGGTCTCGGCGGCCTCCATCCTCAGCGGGACAATGGGTTCGTGGTACGAGACGGTCTCGCCGCCGGTGTTCTGGCTGGCGACTGCCGCCATTGCGGCAGCGGCGGGGGTCTATGTACTGGCCCTGCGCGGGGTGATGCGGCGGTGGCTGGGGGATGAGGCGGAGCAGCCCTGACCCGCCGACACCCGGCACGCGCGCGCGGATTGAATTCGCGCGGCGATGCGGATATCCCAAACGGAGATGCTCCGTTCCCTTCATCGCGGGATCGCAAACCCCTCCTCGCCCGCGCGGCGGCGTAGCTGGGTGACCGTGTTCAACCGCCACCGAGACGATTACCAGGTCCCCGTCGCGCTGGAGGAGGCCGGCCTGCTCGCCTTCCACTTCGGCGAATTCTACGCCTCCCCCCGGAGCCAGCGCTGGCTGCCCGGCCCGCTCCGGCGGCTGAATGCCCTGTCCCATCCCGCCCTCGCGCGCGATCGGGTCAGGACCGCCCCGGCCTCGTTCGTCCTCCAGATGCTGGGCATTGCCCTGCGTGTGCCGATGCGTCTGGTCTTCCCGGTCAGCGATCTCCTCCTCGCCTTGCGCGGGGCCGCGGTCGCGCGGCGGGCCGGCGCCGATCTCCTGTGCTACGGCAACTACGTGCCGCCGCGCTGGGCCATCGCGCCTGGCACCCGAGTGGTCCTGTTCGAATATCACCCGCTGGCGGCCTACACCTTCGACATCCTCAAGGCCGATGTCGCCGCCTACCCGCAGGTGAGCGAATCCTTTCGCAAGGAGCAGCGCGAGCTCGCCCGCGGCGCGGTCCAGACCGCCTGGCAGCGCGCCGACCGGGTGATCTGCGCCAGTTCCATGACCCGGCGCTCGCTGGTCCATGCCGGCTGCGATCCCCGACGGATCGTGGTCATCCCCTATGGTTGCCGCCCGCCGGCCCGGCCGGTGCAGGTTCGTCCCGATGGGCCCTGCCGGTTCCTGTTCGTCGGCCAAGGCATCCAGCGCAAGGGCCTGCACCACCTGCTACTGGCCTGGGCGCAACTTGCGCCCGCCGAAGCGGAGCTAACCGTGGTGTGCTACCATGTCGATCCGGGCATCGCCCGGATGGCCGCGGATCGCGGAGTCCGCATCCTCCCGCATCAGCCGCGCGAGGCGCTGGACGAGCTATACCATGCGGCGGACGTCTTCGTGATGCCCTCGCTGGTCGAAGGCTTCGGCCTGTCCTACCTTGAAGCGCTCGCCGCTGGCTGCCATGCGATCGGTACCCCCAACACCGGGCTCCCCGACCTGCCGTTCGGCGCCGACATGGTCTCGATCGTTCCGGCGGGGGATGTCGCGGCCCTCGCCGAGGCCATGCGCGCCGCCATCGCCCGCAAGCGCGACGGCCATCTCCACGCCCCGGCCATCGCCGAGGCCACTGCCCGCTGGCAATGGCCGGATTTCCGAGCGCGGCTCGCCCGCGAGATCGCCGCGATGGGCTAGGCTCCGGGATCGGCGGCCCGGCCAGGGGCGCCTGTCGTGCTACAAAATATACTTCGACAGGTCCGCATCCCCGGCCAGCCCGGCCAGCCGTTCGCGCACATAGGACCCATCGACCGTCACGGTTTCCCCGACCCGGTCCTCGGCCTCGAAGCTCAGTTCCTCGAGCAGCTTTTCCATGACCGTCTGCAGGCGCCGGGCGCCGATGTTCTCGACGCTCTCGTTCACCTGCGCGGCGATCTTCGCAACCTCGCGGATCGCCTCGGGGGTGAAGTCCACCTCGACCTGCTCGGTCTTGAGCAGGGCGCGGTACTGGGCGACGAGGTTGGCCCGGGTTTCGCCGAGGATGCGGACGAAATCCTCCTCGGTGAGGGCCTTGAGCTCGACCCGGATCGGCAGGCGGCCCTGGAGTTCGGGCAGCATGTCGCTGGGCTTGGCCACGTGGAACGCGCCGGAGGCGATGAACAGCACGTGGTCGGTCTTCATGGGGCCGTACTTGGTGGCAACCGTGGTGCCTTCGATCAGCGGCAGCAGGTCGCGCTGGACGCCCTCGCGGCTGACCGAGCCGCCGCGCACGTCGGAGACGGCGATCTTGTCGATCTCGTCAAGGAAGACGATGCCGTTGGTTTCGGCATTGGCGAGGGCGACGCGGGCGACGTCGTCCTGGTCCATCCGCTTTTCGGCCTCCTCGTCGACCAGCTTGTCCCAGGCCTCGGGCACCTTGAGCTTGCGCCGCTTGGTCGGCGAACGGCCCATGGCCTTGGCCATCATGTCGGACAGGTTGATCATGCCGACATTCCCGCCCATGCCCGGGATGTCGAAGGGCATGGCGGGGGCTTCCTCCACCTCGATCTCCACCTCGACCTCGTTCATCGCGTTTTCGACGATGCGCTGGCGGAAGGATTCGCGGGTGGCCTCGGAGGCATTGTCGCCAACGAGGGCCTTGAGCAGCCGGTCCATCGCCGCCTTGCTCGCCGCCTCGCGGACGGAGTCGCGGCGGCGGTCCTTCTCCAGGCGGATCGCTTCTTCCACGAGATCGCGGGCGATCTGTTCGACATCGCGGCCGACATAGCCGACCTCGGTGAACTTGGTCGCCTCGACCTTGACGAACGGCGCCTCGGCCAGCTTGGCCAGGCGGCGGCTGATCTCGGTCTTGCCGCAGCCGGTGGGCCCGATCATCAGGATGTTCTTGGGGGTGACCTCGTCGCGCAGCTCGGGGCTGAGGCGCTGCCGGCGCCACCGGTTGCGCAGGGCCACGGCGACAGCCTTCTTGGCCTCGGCCTGGCCGATGATGTGCTCGTCCAGCGCGCGGACGATGGCCTTGGGGGTGAGATTGTCGGTCATTCTTTCCTCTTACGTCATCCCGGACCTGATCCGGGACCGTGGCCTTGGCGAAGCTGTGGATCTGCCTTCAGGCGCCCTCACAGCTTCGCGTCCGACAGCGGTCCCGGATCAAGTCCGGGATGACGCCTGTTCAGATCGTCTCCACCGTGACGCGGTCGTTGGTGAACACGCAGATGTCCGCCGCCACCTGCATAGCCTTGCGGGCGATGGTTTCGGCGTCATCCTCATAGGCATCGAGCGCGCGGGCGGCGGCGAGGGCATAGTTGCCGCCCGAGCCGATGGCAGTGATCCCGCCTTCCGGTTCCAGCACGTCGCCATTGCCGGTGAGGACCAGCATGGTCTCGGCATCGGCGACGATCATCAGCGCCTCGAGATTGCGCAGGTACTTGTCGGTCCGCCAGTCCTTGGCGAGTTCGACCGCGGCGCGCATCAGCTGGCCGCGATACTGCTCGAGCTTGCGCTCCAGCCGCTCGAACAGGGTGAAGGCATCGGCCGTCGCCCCGGCGAACCCGGCGATGACCTTTCCGCCCTCGCCGATGCGCCGCACCTTGCGGGCATTGGGCTTCATCACCGTATTGCCCATGGAAACCTGGCCATCGCCGGCAATCACCGTGCGGCCGTTCTTCTTCACCCCGATGATGGTGGTGCCGTGCCACTGGATGAGGCCGTGGCTGCCCCTGTTGTCGTCCATGCCCCGGCATATGGGGAACCACGGCGCAGGATCAAGAAGGTTTGACCGAGTGCGGAAAGCCGATCCGGGCTTCCGTTTGCGGCACCAGCCCTCCACCGACGTGGAGGGGGCACCCTCAAATCAGCTCCCGTTGGGGCCGCCGCCGCCTTCGCCGCCGCCGCCGCCACCCATGCCGGGCGCGCCGACCGTGCCGATGTTGCCGAACAGGTCTTCAAGGAAGCCACGATTGCGGCCGAGGGTTGGCGTCTTGTGATGATCGGGATCGAGCCGGACGACCTTTTCGATACCGGTGCGATCGACCCGGCTGACGTTGCCAGTGGGATCGAAGTGCACCTTCAGCACGGTCTCCTTGTAGGCGCTCGGGCGGGTGAAGGCGGCCTGCCTGGTGTCGATCGAGACATAGTACCACACCGGCTCGCCGAACTGGGCGACATAGGTCGGCCGGCCGAGGGTGCGTTCGACCGAGGCGCGGTTGTCAATCCCGGGCTGGACCGAATCGACCAGCGCCTGATCCACGAGATAGCCGCGATGGTCCTTGATCGAGGAACAGCCCGACAGCGCCACGAGCCCGGCCGCGAGCGCCGCTCCGCCAATCACCAGCCGCTTGTTGACCCGCATGTAGACTCCGCTTCTCTGCCTTCAGGCGCCGGTTGCCAAGCGCCCGGACCCGCCTATATCGCGCAAGCCTTAGGCTGCGCGGGCCAAACCCGCAAGGACCGTGGCCGCCGCGGATTGAATCCACCCTGAATAACCGAAAGCCACCCCCGATGTCGTTTTTCAAGCGCCTGTTGAGACCCCGCGGGGATGACCGCGAGCCGGTCCGCCCGCTGTGGCACCGCACGGTCGAACTGGCCCGTGACCCGCGCTGGTATGCTGAAGGCGGCGTGGCCGATACGGTGGCCGGGCGGTTCGATGCGATCACGCTCGTCCTCTGCGCGGTCCTGCTGCGGATGGAGCGCGAGCCGGCGCTGGTGGCCCCCTCGGTGCTGCTGACCGAGCTGTTCGTCGACGACATGGACGGCCAGCTGCGCCAGTCCGGCGTGGGCGACCTCGTGGTGGGCAAGCACATCGGCAAGCTGGTAAGCTCACTGGGCGGGCGGCTCGGCGCCCTGCGCGAGGCGTTGGGCGAGCCCGGCGACGAGGCGCTGGTGGCGGCGGTGAACCGCAACGTTTCGCTGGGAGACAAGGGCAATCCGCCCAGGGTGGTGGCGCTGCTGCGCGGCTTTGCCGGCGCGCTCGATGCCGCTTCGGCCGAGGACCTGCTGGCCGCGCGGATCGCCTTGCCGTGAGCGCGCCCGAATTCTCGCGGATGGTCGACCTGCGCCAGATCACGGCGGCGCCGGTGCAGCTGAGCGCCAACGAGGGGGAGCGCAAGGCGCTCGCGGGCCGGTTCGGGCTGGTCTCGCTTGACCGGCTCGAGGCGACGGTGAGCCTGGAAGCCGATGGCCCGGTGGTTTCCGCCAAGGGCCGGATCAGCGCGGTCTGGGTCCAGCCCTGCGCCGTTTCGGGCGAGGACCTCGCCCAGTCCGCCGACGAGGAGATTGACCTGCGCTTCGTGCCTGCGCGGACCGATCATGCGCCGGACGAGGAAATCGAACTGTCCGAAGACGAGCTGGACGAGATCGAATATACCGGCACCAGCTTCGACCTCGGCGAGGCGGTGGCCCAGTCGCTGGCCCTGGCGATCGATCCCTTCGCGACAGGGCCCGAGGCCGAGGCGGCGCGCAAGGCGGCGGGGATCGTCAACGAGGGACAGGCCGGGGCCTTTGCGGCGCTGGCGGGGTTGAAGCTGCCGAAGGATTGAGCGGGCGCAAGCTGGCGGGGTCACCCCCCAGCCAGCTGCGACCAGGCAGCAAGCCCGCAAGCGAAGCTTGGATTGGGGTGACCTAACCCAAGCGCAACCCTCAGAACGGAATGTCGTCGTCCAGATCGTCGGCGAAGCCGCCCGCGCCGCCTGCGCCGCCCGTGCCGCCCGCGCCGCCGCCGCCCTGGTTCCAGCCGCCTGACGAATCGCCGCCCGCGCGGCCGCTGCTGCCCTGGCCATAGCCGCCGCCGGAGGAGCCGCCCTCGTTCCAGCTGCGGCCGCCACTGCCGCCGGTGCCGCTGCCGCCTTCACGGCCCGCGCCGCCCGATCCGTCGAGCATGGTAAGGCTGCCGCCCGGGCCGACCGAAATCTCGGTGGTGTAGCGATCGTTGCCCGAGGCATCCTGCCACTTGCGGGTGCGCAGCTGGCCTTCGATGTAAACTTTCGAGCCCTTGCGCAGGTAACGCTCGGCCACGCCGACCAGGCCATCGCTCTGCAAGACGACCGAGTGCCACTCCGTCCGCTCCTTGCGTTCGCCGGTGTTGCGGTCCTTCCAGCTTTCCGACGTGGCGATCCTGAGGTTGGCGATGCGCCCGCCGTTCTGGAAAGACTTCACTTCCGGGTCTTGGCCCAGGTTCCCGATCAGGATCACCTTGTTGACGCTGCCAGCCATCGAATCACGTTCCTCTTGAGTCTGGCGCGTTGGGTAGCGCATCGGCGCGGCAGGGGGCGAGTCTGGCGGGAAGGTTTTCCCGGGTTCGGTTGATTGTCCGCCTGCATTGCAAGAGAAGAGGATTCACGCAGAGCCCGCAGAGAAGAAAGGGGAGGCGCAGAGGGGTGCGCCGGCCGCACGCCGCACTTCAATCAGCAGAGGCCGGTACATCCAGCACCGGCCGCGCCGCCTGGCACAACCGCTCTGCGTCTCACTGCACCCTCTGCGCGACCAAATAGGCTAAAGCCCCAGCGCCACCGCGCTCCAGTAGGTCACCCCGGCCGCCACGTAGGCGAGGCCGAACAGGTAGGCGAGCATGAAGGCCGGCCATTTCCAGCCGTTGGTCTCGCGCCGGGTGACGGCGATGGTGCTCATGCACTGGGGCGCGAAGACGAACCAGGCGAGGAAGGCAAGCGCCATCGGCAGGGTCCACTTGCCGCGCAGGCGATCGCCCAGTTGCTGCGAACCGGCGGCATCGTCAGCCGCGGCCACGGCATAGGTCGTCGCCAGCGAGGAGACGGCAACCTCGCGCGCGGCCATGGCCGGGATCAGCGAGAGCGCCATGTCGCGGTTGAAGCCGATCGGTTCGACCACGACGGCGAGGCCATTGGCGATATGCCCGGCGAGCGAAGCATCGACCTGGTTCTGGCCATCCTGCGCGCGGGGGAAGTTCAGCAGCAGCCACAGCACGACGGTGACCGTGAAGATGATCGTGCCGGCGCGGCGCAGGAAGATCCACGCGCGCTGCCACAGGCCGATCGCCATGTCCTTGACGCGGGGCATCTGGTACTTCGGCAGCTCCATGATGAAGCCCGAGGCCGCGCCCTTGGTGACCGAGCGGCGCAGGATCAGCGCCACGGCCATGGCCCCGACGATCCCCGCGACATAGAGCGCCAGCAGCACCAGCCCCTGCAGGCCCACGCCCCAGCCGACCGTGCGATTGGGGATGAAGGCGGCGATGATCACGGCATAGACCGGCAGGCGGGCCGAGCAGGTCATCATCGGGGCGATCAGGATCGTGGTCAGCCGGTCCCTGGGATCGGTGATCGAGCGGGTGGCCATGATCCCGGGGATCGCGCAGGCGAAGGAGGAGAGCAGCGGGATGAAGCTGCGGCCGGACAGGCCGACCCCGGCCATCATCCGGTCCATCAGGAAGGCCGCGCGGGCCATGTAGCCGCTCGCTTCCATGGCGAGGATGAAGAAGAACAGGATGACGATCTGCGGCAGGAACACCACGACCGAGCCGACGCCCGAGATGATCCCGTCGGTCAACAGATCGCGCGCAAGGCTGGGCGGCATGGCGGCGCGGACCTGATCGCCCAGCCACGAGACCGCGCCATCAAGCGCATCGGCAAAGGGCGTGGCCCCGGCGAATACCGCCTGGAACACCACGAACAGCAGGGCGAACAGGATCACCGGGCCGATCCACGGGTGCAGCAGGAGCTTGTCGAGCTTGGCGTGGAGGCGGTGACGGCGGGTTTCCGAAACGATCGCCGCCTCGGCAATGGCATGGGCTGAGATGCGCCGCTCGGTAAGATCGATGTGGGGGCGCGGGTGGCCGGGATTGGGCTCGGCCGCGCGGGCCTCGGCACTGGCGATGGCGGCGGCAAGCTCGTCGAGCCCGCGCCGGCGCACCGCGACCGTGGGGACAACCGGTACGCCGAGGGCCTGTTCGAGCGCCTGGGGATCGAGGACCAGCCCGTCGCGCTCGGCCAGGTCGATCATGTTAAGCGCGACGACGGTGGGCCGGCCCAGGGCGATGACTTCCTGCGCGAAGACCAGGTGCTGCTCGAGGTTCGAGGCGTCGAGCACGACCACCAGCACTTCGGGCGCGGCCTCGCCGGGGAATCTTCCCATGATGACCTTGGCGGTCACTTCCTCGTCCGGGCTGGTCGGATGCAAGCCGTAGGAGCCGGGCAGGTCGGTCAGTTCGACCGGTTCGCCCGAGGGCAGGACCAGCCGCCCGCTCTTGCGCTCGACCGTGACGCCCGGATAGTTGGCGATCTTCTGGCGCGCGCCGGTGAGCGCGTTGAACAGGGCGCTCTTGCCGGCATTGGGGTTGCCGACCAGCGCGGCGGAGCGCTGCCGGCTCATGCCGCCGCCCCGTTCGTCCCGGCCGTCTCGGCCACCGGCTCGACCTCCATCGCCGCGGCGTGGACGCGGCGCAGGGCCACGGTCATCCGGCCGACCATCACCGCCAGCGGATCGCGCCCGCCGAACACGCCGCGATGGGCGAGCGCCACGCGCGCGCCGGTATCGATGCCGAGCGCGCGCAGGCGCTGGCCCTCCTCGTCCACCAACCGCGACCAGTCGACCGCGACGATGCGGGCGCGCTTGCCGATGGGGAGCTGGTCGAGGGTCATGAGTCGGCGATGCCGCAAGCAGCGGCTAATTGCAAGTTATTCTCAATAAGCGTCACGCCGGTCCCCTCCGCGCCTGCTGTTTGCGATGCGGCGCCGGCTCTGTCCATGCACGCGGCGGATCAACACAGCCTTGATCGAGGTCATCAAACGAGGGGAGAATACATGCCCGTTCAGTTCGCGGGATAGCGCAGCCGGCCCAGCAGCCGGGTAACGCTGAAGCTGTCCTCGCGCGGGCGCAGCAGGCGGGCCTTGGCCTTTTCGAAGCGCATGACCCCGGCGATCCGGCGATCGAGGAAGGCGCGGGTCTCGGCCTTGCCCTCGCTCTCATCGGCCACGAAGGCCAGCAGGGTGGCCCCGTAGAGCGCGGCCAGGGTGGCGCGCTTGGTATAGTGATTGAAGTCCGCCGCCGTGTCGCCGGCGAGGCGCCACATGCGGTCGGCGCTGGACCATGACAGTTTCGCGGTGCGCGCGGCGTTCTGCGGCATGGCCATGATGGCGAGCGCCCGGCGCAGGGCCTCCTCGCGCCCGGCGACGGCATCGAGGCGGAACTGGACGAGGCTGCGGATGCGCTCGCGGATCGGCAGGTTGCCGAGCCGCTCGGCGGGCAGCGCCGCGGCCATGTCGGCATCGATCCGGGCGATCCAGGCGGCGATCATGTCCATCGCCCCGCCGGGGAAGGCGATCCGCGCGACCTGCGGCTTCACCCCATGGGCGAGGGCGGCATTGGTGACGGCGTTCTTGCTCCACCCATCGAAAATGGCGGCATCGGCGATGGCCGGGGCCAGGGCGAGGCGGAGTTCGTCGAGAGTCAGATCGGAATAGTCCATCGGTGCTGCCTCAGAACGAGGGGCCATAGGACTGCTTGCGCTTGGCGGCAGCGGCCGTGGCCGCGGCGTCGATCGCGCCCCAGATCGCGCTGTCCTTGCCCTGCAACTCGGCATAATCGCGCGCGTTCCGGCCCGAATTGTCGGCCCGCAGCGGATCGGCGCCGGCCTTGATCAGCAGGCGGACGAGTTCGACGCTGTGCTGGTGGACCGCGGCGATCAGCGGGGTCTCGCCGGTGCCATCGGGATCGTTGGGGCGCGCGCCCTGATCAAGCAGGAGGTCGGCCCCATCAGCCCAGTCCAGCGCAACGGCGACGGCGAGCGGGGTCACCCCCTTGTCGGTCCGCAGGTTGGGGTTGGCGCCCTTGGCCAGCAGGAAACTGAGCCAGGTGAGATCGCGGCGCTGGGTGACGATGTGCAGCGCCGTCTCTCCGGTGGTGACGTCGCGGGTGTTGACCATGGTCGGGTTGGAGCCGAGCGTCTTCTCGACCTCGTCCCCATCCTTTTTCTTCACCGCGTCGAGGAACTTGTAGCCCGCGCCCATGAACTGTGCCGAGGCCGGCGCCGCCGGAAGGGCCAGCGCCGCCGCCACGGCCATGCCCGCACAGGCGCCCGCGATCCGCAATCCCCGCAGCTTACCAATCCTCACGCGTTCACTCCCTGCCGCATCGCCCGATCGACACACCCTTGCCCCGCGCGGTTTAGCAGAGCATGAACCGCCGCGCCATGACCAAGCCACTTGCCCGCCTGCTCCCTGCCCTTCTGGCCATGATCGTGCCCCTGGCCTTGACGGCCTGCGAGCAGCGCGAGCCCCCGCCGCTGGCCGGGGCGGCGATCGGGGGGCCGTTCACCCTCGTCGACAAGGCCGGCAAGACCGTGCGCTGGGCCGATTTCGCGGGCAAGTGGCGGATCGTCTACTTCGGCTACACCTGGTGCCCCGATGCCTGTCCGACCGACGTGGGCGTGATGATGCGCGGGTTCGACCGCTTCGCCAAGGACCACCCGGACCTTGCCGGCGAGGTCCAGCCGCTGTTCATCACCGTCGACCCGGCCCGCGACACGCCCGCGCGGGTCGGCGAGTTCGCCGCGGCCTTTTCGCCCCGCTTGCTGGGCCTGACCGGCACGCCCGCCCAGATCGACCAGGCGGCCAAGGCCTTTGCCGCCTATTATGCGCGCGGCAAGAGCCAGCCGGGCGGCGGCTACCTGATGGACCACAGCCGGGTGGCCTACCTGATGGACCGTGATGGCAAGCCGGTTGCCATGCTTCCCGTCGACAGGGACGACAAGGCCGTTGCCGCCGAACTCGCCAAGTGGGTTCGCTAGGCTGGTGACGGGCCCCGACAAGCCTTTCTGGGAGCGCCCGCTGGCAAGCCTCGACAAGGCCGAGTGGGAGGCGCTGTGCGACGGTTGCGGAAAGTGCTGCCTGCACAAGGTGGAGGATGCGGACACCGGGCGGATCTGGCCGACCAATGTCGCCTGCAAGCTGCTTGACCTCAAGACCGCGCGCTGCGCCGACTATCGCAACCGGCGCAAGTACGTATCGGACTGCGTGCGGCTGACGCCCCGGCTCGCCGCCGAGCTCGAATGGCTGCCGCCGACCTGTGCCTATCGCCTGCGCGCCAATGACGAGCCGCTGCCTGCCTGGCACTACCTGATCTCGGGCGACCGCGAGACCGTCCGCCAGGCCGGCTTCTCGGTGGCGGGGCAGGCGATCAGTGAAGTCCTTGCCGGCCCGCTCGAGCAGCACATCATCTGGGGCGACGAGACCCCGATGGAAGTGGAGCGGGTGGAGGACGGGGAGGAATGAGCCTCCTGCCGGATTTCCTGCCCGAATTCCTCCGGGGCCGCTCCGCTCCGCCGACGCTCACCCTGGGCGAGCGAGTCCTGCCGATCGAGATCCGCCGGCTGTCGACCGCCCGGCGCCTGACCCTGCGCCTCGCCCCTGACGGCAGCGCGATCCGCGTGACGATCCCCCACTGGGCGCCGACCAAGGAGGCCCTCGCCTTCGTCCATTCGCGGACCGACTGGCTGGAGACCCAGCTCGGCAACGTGCCCGAAGCCGCGCCGCTGGCACCCGGCGCCATGCTGCCGTGGCGCGGCACGCCCCATGTGCTGCATCACCGCACCGACCTTTCGCGCGGCGTGCGGCTGGTCGACGGCGCGCTGCACGTTGGCGGGCCGGCCGAATCGCTGGTCCCCCGCCTGCGCCGCTGGGTCCAGGCCGAGGCGCGGGCCCTGTTCCTGGCGGACCTGGCCGACTATGCCCTGCGCGCCGGGGTGCCGGTCCCCGCGCTCGCCCTCACCAATGCTCGCCGCCGCTGGGGCTCCTGCGCGGCGGAGGGGACGATCCGGATGAACTGGCGGCTGGCCATGGCGCCTGATGAAGTCCGCCGCTCGGTCGTCGCCCACGAGGTCACCCACCTCGTCCATTTCGACCATTCGCCCCGCTTTCACGCCATGCTCGGCGACCTGTTCGAGGGCGACCTCAATGGGGCCAATCGCTGGCTCAAGCGGCACGGGCGCGGGCTGTACGGGCCGCTGGGGTAGCCGGGCCCGGGCACGGCGGGATGAAAAGCGCTGTTCGGGAAGGCAGTGCCGCGCGTTCGGCGCCATGGATGCTCAAACAAGTTCGGCATGGCGGATCGGGCGAGGTCGTTGTCGGACAGTCGCGCCTTTCCCTTTCGCCCCCCAGCCCCTATCTTCCCGCCATGCTTTCCCTCGGCAAGTCCTCATACTGGCGCAACGTCCACCCCACCGGGGCCATCGGCGATTTCATCACCGTCTGGCGGCAGGCGGGCAAGCGGCGCTGGCCGTTCGTTGCCGCCGCGCTCACCACGACGCTGCTGGTGTTCAACATCATCGTGCAGGAGAACTGGAAGGGCCCGCCGGCCAAGCCCAAGGTCACCTACATCAATTCGTGGACGGCCGACCGCTCCGACGCGGAGATCGAGCGCGAGATCATCGCCAACCAGAAGCTGCAGGACCGCCTTGCCGCCGAGCAGGCCGTGCGCGAGGCCAAGGTCAAGGAAATCTATCGCACGCTGGGCCAGGTCTCGGGCATGGACACCGCGGCGATCGAACAGCAGGCGGCGGCCGATGCCGCCCGGGAAAAGGCGGCGCACGACAAGGCGATCGGCCTGAAGCCCGCCCCGGGAAGCCCCGCTGCGGAGAAACCCGCTGGCCATTGATCCGCAGGACCTGCGCTGGCTCGATGCCGCCGCGCGCCTTGCCGGGCGGGGCCTGCCGCTGAGCCGGCCGAACCCTGCCGTGGGCGCGCTGCTGGTGAAGGACGGCAAGGTGATCGGGCGCGGCTGGACCCAGCCCGGGGGGCGCCCCCATGCCGAGGCCGTGGCCCTCGCCCAGGCGGGCGAGACTGCGCGGGGAGCTACGCTTTACGTCACCCTTGAACCCTGCGCCCATGCCAGTGCGCGCGGCCCGGCCTGCGCCGATCTCACCGCCGCGGCGGGTCTCGCACGGGTTGTCGTGGGCTGCGAAGACCCCGATCCGCGCACTTCCGGCGAAGGCATCGCCCGCCTGCGTGCCGCCGGAACGCCGGTGGACCTCGTCCGCTCGCCGGCGTGCGCGGCCAGCCTGGCCGGCTATCTCGTCCGCGCGCGGCTTGGGCGGCCCCACGTCACGCTCAAGCTGGCGCTCTCGCTCGATGGCTGCATCGCGCTGGCCGACGGGCAATCGCAGTGGATCACCGGCGAGGCGGCCCGTGCCCACACCCATGCCATGCGCGCCCGGGCCGATGCGATCCTCGTCGGCGGGGGAACCCTGCGGGCCGACCGGCCCCGGCTCGACGTGCGCCTGCCCGGCCTTGAGGCACGCAGCCCCGCGCGCTGGGTGCTGACGCGCGGCGGGGCGCCAGCGGGGTGGACCGCCCTTCCCGGCCCCGAGGCGATCCACGACCATCCCGAAGCGCAATACCTCTTCGTCGAGGGCGGCGCCGGGACCGCCGCCGCCTTCCTTGCCGCAGACCTGGTCGACCGCCTGCTGCTCTACCGCGCCCCGATCCTGATCGGCGGCGGGCGGCCCGGCATCGCCGACCTTGGCCTGACCGGCCTTGCCCAGGCCCATGGCCGCTGGGCCATGGCGGACCGGCGCACGCTTGGCAGCGACACCTGCGAAGTCTACGAGCGGGTCAGGACCAGCTGAGAGACCGCATTTCCATGTTCACCGGCATCGTCACCGCCATCGGCACCATCCGCGAAGCCACGCAGAAGGGCGACCTCCATGCCGTGATCGCCTGCCCGTGGGACCCGGCAGGGATCGCCATCGGCGCCTCGATCGCCTGCTCGGGCACCTGCCTGACCGTGGTCGAACGGGGCGGTAGCGCCGGCGATGCCTGGTTCGCGGTCGACATCTCGGGCGAAACGCTGGCGCGCACCGTGCCCGGGCGCTGGGTGGCCGGGGGACGGCTCAACCTCGAACCGGCGTTGCGGCTGGGGGACGAGTTGGGCGGCCACATCGTTACCGGCCATGTCGACGGAGTGGGCGAGATCGTCGGCATCTGCCCCGAGGGCGACAGCCGCCGCGTCGGCATCGCCGCGCCCTCCGCGCTGGCACCCTATCTTGCGCCCAAGGGCTCGATCACGGTCGATGGCGTCTCGCTCACGGTCAACGATGTCGCCGACCAGGCCGACGGGACCTGCCACTTCGCGCTCAACCTGATCCCGCATACCGCCGAGGTCACCACGCTGGGCGACCTCGCGCCCGGAGCCAAGGTCAACCTCGAGATCGACGTGCTGGCCCGCTATCTTCAGCGGATGCAGAACCTGCGCGGTTGAGACGGCCGTTCGGGCCGGTGCGGGAGGCGCGGCCGTGAAGATTGCGGTAATCACGCCCTATTACCAGGAGCCCCTGGCCAAGCTGCGACGCTGCCATGACAGCGTCGCCAGGCAGGTGCCCGAAGCCGATCACATCATGGTCGCCGACGGGCAGGCGCAGGCGGCTGTGGACGGGTGGAACGCCGTCCACCTCAAGCTGCCGGTGGCGACGAACGACTGCGGCGACACGCCGCGCATGATCGGCTTGTCGCTGGCGGCGGCGCGCGGCTACGACGCCTTCCTGTTCCTCGATGCGGACAACTGGCTGGAACCCGGCCATGTCGCGCAGCTAGTCGCCGCCCAGCAGGAGAGCGGTGCCAGCGTGATCACCTGCCCGCGCATCCTGCGCCGGCTCGACGGGAGCGCGCTCGGCCTGTGCCCCGAAAGCGACGGGATCGCGTTCAACGACTTCAACTGCTACCTGTTCACCCGCGCGGCGCTGCCCTTGCTGGCGGCGCTGGCGTTCGGGGACCGAGCGACCGCCTATGTCACCGACCGGCGCCTGTGGCAGCACCTGCGCTCAAGCGGTTGCGCCATCGCCCGGGCGCCGGAGGCGACCCTCAACTACGAGACGCGGCGGGCGATGCATTACCAGCTGGCCGGGGAGACCCCGCCCCCTTACGCGCTGGTCAGCTACCTCGATCAGGCGACCGGCAAGATGATCGACATGACGATCGCGGAATGGCGCGCGTTCTGCCGCGCCAACCCGCACTTGCGGATTGCGCCGGTGGAAACCGCGCTTACCGGAAAGCCGGGCTGACCGGCGCGCCGGTCGGCCCATGGCGACCACGGCCCGGCGATTGGCGCGGGCCACCCCGCCCTGCGGTGCGTTGCCCCCGCGCAACCTCAATACAGGAGCGGCGCGTGAGCATCCTCGGCAACATCTTCAACAAGATCTTCCATCATCCGGCGGCACAGCAGCAGGCCCAGGCCGCCCAGCCCCAGCAGCAGGCGCAGCAGCAGCAGAGCGCAGCACCCGCCGCGCCGACCGGGCAGCCGCAGCAGCAGGTCGATGTCGGCGCGGTACTCACCCAGATGGCGGCCCAGAAGGGCGGCGGCGGCAACTGGCAAATCTCGATCGTCGACCTGCTCAAGCTGCTCGACCTCAATTCGAGCCTCGCTGCCCGCAAGGAGCTGGCGAATGAATTGAACGTCCACGTCGGCGCCGACGGGTCGGCCGAGGAGAATATCGCCCTCCACAAGGCGGTAGTGCAGCAGCTGGCGGCGAACGGTGGCAAGATTCCCGATGCGATGAAGCATTGAGGTGGGGGCCTCATGAGCCTTTTCGATCAGCTGGCCGGACAGGCGGGCGGGCTCGACCTCGGCGGCATTGCCGGCCGGTTCGGCCTCAGCGAAGAACAAGTCCGCTCCGCCGCCGCCCTGCTCCTGCCCAAGATTGCGGACCCGGCCGTCGACCCCACCGAGGCAACCCACGAAGTGGCGCGGCAGACGGGCATTGCCCATGGCACCCTGGCGCAGTTGGTCCCGCCCTGATCAGCCATGCGCAGGCGAATGGCGCCGAGGGCGGCGTCCTCGGCAGCCTGCTCAGGGGACTGGGCTGAAACGACTGGGCTGAAACGACAAAGGGGCGCGAGGCCGAAACTTCGCGCCCCTTTGATGCTCAGCGCGCCCGGTCAGCCGGCGGTAACGTCGGCCACGGCGGCGATGAACTTGTCGATATTGCCCGTGGTCAGCCCGGCAACGTTGATCCGGCCCGACCCGGCCATGTAGACGCCGTGCTTCTCGCGCATGGCGAGGACCTGCTCCGGGCTCAGCGGGACGATCGAGAACAGGCCGTTCTGCGTGCCGAACGGGGTCATGTCGACCGCCCCGGCGGCACCCGCCGCGGCCAGCCTGGCGCGGACCTGGCGCATGCGGGCGCGCATCTCGTCAAGCTCGCCCTGCCACAGCTTCACCAGGGCGGGATCTTCCAGGATGATCCGCACCGCGGCGGCGCCGTGATCCGGCGGCATCGACCAGGCGGCACGGGCCAGCGCATGGCCGTTGGACAGGGCGGCGTTCACCTGGGCTGCGTCGGCCATCATGATGTAAACCGCGCCGACCCGGTCGCGATACAGGCCGAAGTTCTTGTCGCACGAATAGGCGATAAGCGCCTCGGGAACCTCGGCCAGGACCTTGCGCAGGCCATAGGCATCTTCCTCCATCCCCGCGCCCAGGCCCTGATAGGCCAGGTCGATGATCGGCAGCAGGCCCTTGTCGCGCAGCAGGCCGGCGATCTCGTCCCACTGGGCGGGGCTGTAGTCGATCCCGCTGGGATTGTGGCAGCAGCCGTGAAGCAGGATGGCATCGCCCGGTTCGGCCTGGCCGATGGCGAAGCGCAGCGAATCCATGTCGGCGAGGCCCGCCTTGGTGGCATGGACGAAGCCCTTCAGCTCGAGCCCGAGATCGGCCACGATCTGCGCGTGGTTGGGCCACGAGGGGGTGCCCATCCAGATGCGCGCGGTGCCGGCGCGCTTGGCCAGGGCGAGGGCCAGGCGGACGGCGCCGGTGCCGCCCGGGGTCTGCATGCCCTCGATCCGGCCGTCCATCGTCGGATTGGCCGCGCCGAACACGTAGGGCATCAGCGCATGGACGAAGCCCATATCGCCTTCGGGGCCGAGGTAGGCCTTGGAATCCTGGGTTTCGAGGAGCTTGCGCTCCGCCGCCTTGATCGCCGCGAAGACCGGGGTTGCGCCGGTGTCGGTACGGTAGACGCCAACGCCAAGGTCGATCTTGTCGGCCCGCGGGTCGGCATTGTGGAGCTTGATCAGCGCGAGCAGCGCGTCGGCCGGCTGCTGCTGAAGGTTCGCAAGGACAGAAGTGCTGGACATGGGCGCGCCTTTAGCGGCCTTCGCCCATGCGGCAAAGCCCTTTTGGGCAGACAGGACAGGAGCGGCCAACCCTCCTGACTACACCCGCGGTTGCGGAGCCGTAAGGCGAAGCAGAGCCTCTACTTCAACAAAAAACCGGAGCCGCAAGGCGAAGCGGAGCCCCTTTCTTCCGGCGCTTCGCGCCGATCAGAACGGCAACCAGCGGCTCTTGCGGGTGATATTCATGTAACCGGCATTGAGGCCGAGCCGCAGGCCCACGCCCATCCGCACCGGGATCAGCACGACATCGTTGCGCCTGAGGTAGCTCACGTGGAACCCGCCGACGAGATAGGCCTGCCCCTCACCCGCGCCGTAGCGATGATAGAGGTCGTCGGTATTGTACAGGTTGTAGACCAGCACGAAGGTGTTGCCGGCGCTGGCGCCCAGATCGAGGCCGACCGAGGGTCCGGTCCAGTAGACCGGCTTCTGGCCCTCGATCTTGTGGTAGAGCGTGCCCGATCCATAGCGCACCCCCACGACGATCGCCCCGCCGCCTTCGCGGCCGACGATATAGCCATTGGGTTCGCCCTGCTTGGCGAGCAGGCCCTTGATCAGGTCGGCGAGGCCATGCGCGCCCTTGCCGAACACGCCTTCGGCAGCGCCGATCAGGTCGTCCTCGTGATAGGTCGCGCCCTGCGCGCCGGCCTGCACCGGATTGGTCGAGGCCTGGGCAGCCGCCTTCTCCGCGTTTGGCGAGGTCACCACTGGCGCGGCGGTGCTGGCAGTGGCGACCGGCGCGGCGTTGATGGTCGGCGCCGGAGCGGTCTTGACCAGGTCGCCATCGATCGCCGCATCGGGATCGACCGACCTGACCTGGGCGATCGCCGGCTGGGCAGCAAGGGCGAGGAGACCAGCGGCAAGCCCCGCGGCAATACGGCGCGTGATGTTCCCGGCAAGGTTCGGCAGCATGATCCCATCCCTCCAACGGCGCGGTGGCCTCTTGAGAATCCATGCCTGGCGCCGCCGCAATGAACCGGCGATGAGCCGAGTCCGTTTTGCGACCGGAAGAGCCGTGCGGCGTCCTTTCGCCGGCACCGCAAAAATGCCGCGCAGACCCTTGCCGCCCCGCCCACCCCTCGCTATAGGCCCCGCTTCGCCGCTGCGATCCGGAGACGTGGGTGAGTGGCTGAAACCAACGGTTTGCTAAACCGTCGTACTGGTAAATCCGGTACCGAGGGTTCGAATCCCTCCGTCTCCGCCAGAACTCGATTTCCCCCGAACCATCACGAACCACCGAGAACCAGGGTTTCCCTGGATTTTTCGGCTGTTTTGTGCAGATTGAGCGTTCGCCGAGGTTCGCGAGAGAACGCTTAAAACCGCCGCCAGAACTATGGCTTAAACTATGGCTGGTTGGGCGCGGACAAGCCTCACGAGCCGTGCCCTCACGCGCGCGCAACAAGCTAAGCAGGTGGCATCGCTGGCCAAGCCAGGAATTTATTCCGATGGCGGCGGGGTTTACCTACGAGTTCGGGCTTCTGGCCGGTCGTGGTTCTTCATCGGAACCTTCGATGGCAAGCGGATCGAGCTCGGCCTCGGCCCTGCCATCGACGTGTCGCTCGCCAGGGCTCGGGAGCGCGCCGAAACGATTCGCCAGATGCTAGAGCCAGACTGCGAGCCGGATCGTGACCGGTTTGAAACGGCGGCGATTGAAAGAAATCAGCGTCATTCTTGTCCATCCAGGCAGCGATCACTCGCTGGCGGAGACAAGTTTGCATTTGCCTGACAGCACATGTCGCCCGCTGTAGCTAAACTTCACGATCATCGAGTTGACTGTCAGTACATTTATGGCATTGTCGGCCCGTGAAGGGCGATAGGCCTGGCGTGGGAGATGGTGGGTGGATGCTGAGGCGGTCCAGGACCCGTTTGACTACATTATCGTCGGGGCAGGTTCCGCCGGCTGCGTTCTCGCGGACCGGTTGACCCGCAATGGCGGGTGCAAGGTTCTGCTGCTTGAGGCCGGGCCGGCGGATGACGGCCTGTTTGTCCGAATGCCGATGGGACTTTTCCGCAACCTGGCGGATCCCAGGCGGGCGTGGCACTATAGCCTTGAGCCCGACCCCCATACCGGCAAGCAGCACTTCTGGTTGCGCGGCAAGATGCTTGGGGGCTCCAGTTCGCTGAACGGGATGCTGTATTTTCGCGGGCAGCCGCAGGACTACGACGGCTGGCACGAGCTCGGGTGCCCGGAATGGGGCTGGACGCAGATGCGGGCCGCATTCCGCGCGATCGAGGATCATGAACTGGGCGACGATGGTGAACGCGGAACCGGCGGGCCGCTGCACATATCGATCCAGCGGCGGGTGACCCCACTGACGGAAGCCTTGATTGCCGCGGGTGCGGCCATGGGGCTGCCGGTTCGCGAGGATCTCAACCGGCCCGACCAGGAAGGCATTGGCTACAGCCCGGTGACAATGCGCAATGGCCGCAGGTGGAGTGCCGCCGATGCCTTTTTGCGTCCAGCCATGCGGCGAAGCAACCTGACAGTCGTCACCTCGGCCCACGTCCTGCGGGTCCTGTTCGATGGCTCGCGCGCTTGCGGCGTGCATGTCAGGGTCGATGGCGTGGACCGTGTCTTCGCGGCGGGGCGCGAGGTCATCCTGTCCGCCGGAGCCCTGCAGTCGCCCGCCCTGCTGCAACATTCGGGGATTGGCCCGGCGCCTCTTCTGCGTGGCCTCGGGATCGACGTGGTACAAGCAAGCGCCGATGTCGGTCGCAATGCGCGCGAGCACAAGATGATCACCATGACCCAGCGGGTGATCGGCTACAGCTTGAACCGCGAGCTGCAAGGATGGCGAGCCTATCTCAATGGCCTGCGCTATGCCTTGGGTGGACGCGGGCCGATGTCCGCCACCTATGACATCAACGCCTTCGTGCGCACGCGCCCGGGCCTGGACCGGCCGGACGCGCAGCTGACATTCTGGAGCCTGTCACCCCGCCGCGACGTGGCAGGTTCGCTTCCGGAGCAAGAGCCGGGGCTCATGTTCATGGGCTATCCCCTGCGGACGGACAGCCAGGGCAAAGTCCGGATCGTCTCCCGCGACCCCATGGTTCCGCCTGCCATCCAGGCGAATTTCCTCACCACGGACCATGACCGCAGGGTGATCGTCGATCTGTTCCGCTACGTCAGGCGCTTGATGGCGCAGGATTCCCTTCAACGGTTCCTGGTCAGGGAAACGTACCCGGGGAGCGAGGTAGTCTCCGACGCGGAAATCCTGGAGGCGGCTCACCAGGATTCAACCTGCCTCCATACCGTGGGCACCTGCCGCATGGGCGGCAATGACACTGCCGTCGTGGATGGGCGGCTGCGCGTCCGCGGAGTTGCCGGCCTGCGCGTCGTCGATTGCTCGGTGATGCCGACCCAGGTGTCGGGAAACACCAATGGCCCCGTCATGGCTCTGGCCTGGCGCGCGGCCGACCTCATTCTGGAAGATGCCGCACACTAGCGGATTAACCCAAGTTCAGGAGCAAAACTGTGAGCATACTTTTTGGCGGGATTCGTCAGCTTGGCATGGTCGTGCACGATTGCGAGGATGCCATGAAACGGTGGGGCCAGATGGGTGTCGGCCCATTCTTCACCATGCGTTTCGTCGTGGACGATTTCGTCTATCGCGGGCGCCCAAGCCCCGCACCAGATGTCACCTTGTGCTTCGCTCATTCGGGGCCGCTGCAGGTCGAGTTGATCCAGCAGCACAACGACGTGCCCAGCGCCTGGAAGGAGTTCCTCGACAGCGGTCGTGAGGGCGCCCAGCATGTTGCCGCCTGGTATGCCGATCACCAGAGCTTCGAGCGGCGCAAGCAGGAGCTTGTGGATGCCGGCTGGGTGTTGGTGCAGACCGGGGGCTCGCGGGCGGCCGATGCGGGGTTTGCCTATTTCGAATCCCCCGAGCCCGGGGGCATGATGATCGAGCTGTCCGAAGCACTCATCCACACCGGCGAGGAGCATCGCCAGGCGATGGAAGACGCCGCACGGACGTGGGACGGCAAGGTGCTGGTGGCTAACCGAAGCTGATCGGGCGCCGACCACCATCATTATTTCCCAACCTCCCGAGGAGACCAGCCATGATTGACATACCCCCGGTCCAGCGCGACGTTGTTATAACCACTATCCGCGTGCGTCCGGATGCCGTGGACGAGTTCAAGACGGCGATCGACCGGGTGACGCGGGAATCGGCGAAAGAAGGCGGCGTTCTCAGCTTCTACTGCATGCAGCATGCGCAGGATCCTTGCCGTTTCGAGTTCCTCGATGTGTTCATGGATGATGAGGCTTTCAGCCAGCATCTCGGCACCCCTCACATCAAGGAATTCAGCCAGCAGATTGCGAGCCTGCTTGCAGGGCCTGCCCAGATTGAGCACTTCACAGGATTGCGCGCCCATTCTAAGCTGTAGATGAGCCGGGGCCCGGCCGGGCGGATGCACCGGCAACAGTCACCGCGGCAGGTCGCGCGCACCGTTGCGTGTCAGAGGTGATATGCAACAACCAACGAAGTCCAAACGCCCGCGCCTGCGCGAACGACAGAAGCAACTCACGCTTGAGCTACTCCGCAACGCGGCGCGCGAACTGTTTTATGCCCGCGGCTACGACCCGGTTTCGATCGACGATATCGCCGCCCACGCGGGTGTCAGCCGCGGCACGGTTTACCTGCATTACTCCAGCAAGCTCGAAGTGCTGGGGGATGTCCTGCGCGACGACCTGGCGGACCAGGCCAGCGTCTATCACGAGTTGATCGAAGAACGGCACGCAACCTTGCCCAAGATGCGTGAATGGATTGTCCATTTTCGGAGCCAGCTTGAGCGGCGTTCCCATTCGCAGAACCTGTTTCCGCTCTATTTCAGCCAGGTGCCCGAGGATTTCATCCTGGTTCACCAGCACCGCGAGGACGTCATCCGTCAGCTGGGAGAGATCTATCCAGGTTTCAGCCTTGATGGGTTGACCGATCGGGCCTGGGAAGTGCGCCGCGTCAAGATCTACCTGATGCTTTTTCAACTCGAGCAGGCGGCCATATATTTCGGTTCCGTCGAGGGGGCGCCGACCATGGACGCAGCCTTCGACATCTTGGCCGAGCGGCTGTTTGCGTTCGCCTTTCCGGATGGACCATGAGCTCACTGGAAATTTTGACTGAACTCTAAGTTCAGTTGTTGACATAGAAGTCTCATTATGATCCTTCTAATCCATCGAGGTGCCCGAGGGGGACCCGACATTGGGAGGAGGACCAGATGCCTTTTGCGCGTCTTAAACTGGCGTTCGCTTTTTCCACGTCGCTCGTTGCCGTGGTTGCGGGATCAGCGAATGCACAGGACACGGGAGGCCCGGCGCCTGCCGTCACTGGTGGCGACATCATCGTTACGGCCCAGCGCCGGGAAGAGCGGCTCCGCGATGTTCCGCTTTCGATCAGTGCCTTCACCGGCAAGCAACTGCAGGATGCCGGCATCAACGACACCCAGGCCCTGACGAGCGCGGTCCCGGGGTTGAAGATGGACGCCGTTGGCGGCTTCACCGTCCCGTCCATCCGCGGCATTACCACCCAGGTCACGTCAGCCGGGTCCGATACCAACGTGGCGATCTATGTCGATGGCGTGTACTTGCCGTCGCCGAATGCCGGCATGTTCGAGCTGCCCGATATCGAGCGGATCGAGGTGCTCAAGGGGCCGCAGGGCACGCTGTTCGGCCGCAACGCCACGGGCGGCGCTATCCAGATCGTCACGCGCGAGCCGAGCTACGACATGGCTGGAAATCTGACGGCCAGTTACGGGAATATGAACGATTTCACCGCCAAGGGCTTCGTGTCGGTGCCTCTGGTGGCCGACCGGGCGGCGCTGAGCCTTGCCGGCTATTACGAGCACAACGACGGCTATCTGAGGTCGGTACAGACCGGTGAATTGGTCTCCCCGTTCCGCTCACGGTTGCTGCGGGGCAAGCTGCGCCTCGATCCGACTGACAACCTCAAGATCGTGCTCTTCGCCGAGTGGTCAGCGCGCGACGATGCGCGGACCGCGTTCGGGGTGCCGCTGAACGGCAACACCCAGGGCCGCACCTTCCCCGGGACGATCATCCCGCCCGGCGACCCCTACATTGTCGCCCAGAACCCGATCCTGCCCGTTATCAGCCTGAACGATCACTACGGTTTTGGCGGCACAGCCACTCTCGACACCGGTGTCGGTATTCTCAAGTCGATCACGTCTTTCGGAGAATACAAGGCGCACGGCGTCAACGATGCTGATGACAGTGTACAACCGGCAGGCGTCTATGGGCTCCTCTACGACGCCTACAGCACAGACCGTGCGTTCAGCGAGGAGCTGTCATTTGCTTCAAAGCTGGGCGGTCCGATCAACTTTGTCGTTGGTGGGTATTACATCAAGGGTTGGGGCGGGTGGACCCCGTTGAACGTTCTGGATACGTTTTCCGTCTCCATCGTGAGCCGACAGGACTACCGGGCCGAGGCGCTGTTCGGCGAAGTCTACTACGATCTTACCGATCGCCTTCACCTGATCGGCGGTCTGCGCTACAGCCACGAGAGGCGCTCGCTGGCCGGCGACCTGTTCATCTACGGCACCACCACCGCGTTGGCCTCCCTGTCGCCGACCGTGGCCAACCGCAGCTGGAACAGCGCCACGCCTCGAGCCACGATCAAGTTCGACGTCTCTCCGACCGCCAATATCTATGCGAGCTATTCGAAGGGCTTCAAGAGCGGGATCTTCCAGTCCTCGTCCTTCTCTGTAAACCCCGACGGCACCTTGCCCTTGGCCGATCCGGAAAAAGTCGATGCCTACCAGATCGGCTTCAAGGGGCGCGTCGGCGGCATCCTGGACCTGGACCTTGCCCTGTTCCACTATGATTACAAGGACGTCCAGATCAACAACTACGTCTGTGTGCCAACCAGCCCGGCCCCGGGCGCGCCGTGTACCAACCTGTCGATCGTGCAGAATGCGGCCGCGGCCCGGATCAACGGCGCCGACATCGACGCAACCCTGCGCCTCAATGAAATGTTCTCGCTGCGAGCCGGGGTATCGATTCTCGATGCCAAGTATACCGATTTCCCGAATGCGCCGATCAACGATCCCCAGCGCAGCAACTACGATCCGATCGCTCACACAAACACCGGGACGGTGCTCAACCAGGGCAATGTCGCCCTCATCAAGGACCTCGGCGGTTACCGGATGATCCGCGCGGCCAAGTTCACCTTCACGCTGACACCGACCATCACCCTCCCGATCGGCGACGACAGCCTGCGTTTGACCGGCACGCTGTATCACACCAGCGCGATCAGCTACACCTTCGACGGGCGGATCCAGCAAAAGCCCTACACGACGGTCGATGCGAGACTTTCCTACCGGTTTGCCTCGCCGCGCCTGACTGTCTCGGCATACGGTAACAACCTGTCGAACGTCGTTCGCGTTGCCAGCGTGTTCAGCACAGCCGCGGGGGACGCGGTCTCCTACATGAAGCCCCGCTCTTATGGCGTGGAAGCCAGCTTCGACTTCTGAGGAGAAGCTGCGCCGAGCAGGCGCCCGAAAGGGGCACGAACATTCGATGCCAGTTGCCTCCCGTCGGGCGCTTGCTCGCGAGGATGCTGCCTGATGCCGCATCCATGAATAAGGGTGCTGCCGGATCATCAACCTCATCTCGGTTGCGAGGTGACGCAGTGTGTTCCGGCAGCATGCCCGACCAGGCTCGAAGCGGGCTTGGAAGGGACAGGCGCAGAGTCCGCAAAGAGCCGATCAGCCGCCCCTGCTGCCGGCGACCATGCCGACACCACCGCCCTATGCCCTCTATGCCGGAGCGGCGGTTCCGGGCCGGCAAGGAGACCGCGTGATTACACGAATTGCGGAGAGGCGATGCTTTGAGTGAAGAGGCGGAACTGGCGTCCGAACTTCTGCGGCAATCGGGGGCGCAGGGTTCGCCGACCCCCGGCGGCGGCCCGCGCTCAGTGAAGCGTCCAGGGCCGGCTCACTTCGACGAACTGGTGGCGGCATTCGGGCGGCACTTCGTCGACGAAACAAAAATGATCGGTCAGGCCGCAGTGGCCCAGAAGCGTCTCCAGTTCCCGCCGAACACTGCCCTTGCACTCGATGCACAGGTAACCGGAATGGGTGTGGGCCCATTTCTCGAAATTGATGATCCCGCCGCAAATCGACTGCCACGGAGCATCGCGGGTGTCGTAGTAATATGTCATCGGGATACCTCCCTGGACGACGCTTGCTCATCAGATCGGCCCGCTCGGACAGCGCGGCCGTATTGGTTTGCCCGCAGCGCTAGGCGCTGCCGCCCGCGCTTACCGTGGCACCTGGCCTGGTTTGCTGGGCCGGCATGCCACTGGCGGGATCGGCCGGAACATCGGCCCCGAGCACCTCGGCGAAATACCTGATCGTCTCGGCCAGGCCCTCGCGCAGGGGGACCTTGGCTTCCCAGTCGAGCACCGCGCGCGCACGATCGGTGCGCGGCTGGCGCTGCTTGGGATCGTCGACCGGGAGCGGCTTGAAGCAGATCTGCGATCGGCTGCCGGTCAGGGCGATGACCTGCTCGGCCAGCTGCAGCATGGTGAACTCGCCGCAATTGCCGATGTTGACCGGGCCGGTCACGTCATTCCCTGTCGCCATCATCGCGATCAGGCCGCGGACGAGGTCATCGACATAGCAGAACGAGCGGGTCTGGTGACCGTCGCCGTAGATCGTGATGTCCTCCCCCCGCAGGGCCTGGACGATGAAGTTGGAGACCACGCGACCGTCGTTCGGGTGCATGTGGGGCCCATAGGTATTGAAGATGCGCACGACCTTGATCGCGAGATTGTGCTGGCGGTGATAGTCGAAGAACAGGGTCTCGGCGCAGCGTTTGCCTTCGTCGTAGCAACTGCGCGGGCCGATCGGATTGACGTTGCCCCAGTAGTCCTCCGGCTGGGGGTGGACCGAGGGATCGCCGTAGACCTCGCTGGTCGAGGCCTGGAGGATCGGGATGCGCAGGCGCTTGGCCAGACCCAGCATGTTGACCGCGCCGAGGACGCTGGTCTTGGTCGTCTGGACCGGATCGAACTGGTAATGCACGGGCGATGCCGGACAGGCGAGATTGTAGATCTCGTCGACCTCGACATAGAGCGGGAAGGTGATGTCGTGGCGCAGCAGCTCGAAATTGGGGTTGTCGAGCAGCGGGGCGATGTTGGCCCGGGTGCCGGTGAAGAAATTATCGACGCACAGGACCGAGTGCCCTGCCTCGATCAGCCAGGCGCACAGGTGGGAGCCGATGAACCCCGCTCCCCCGGTGACCAGGACGCGCTTCTGGATGGCATAGCGGCTGGAACGGGCTGGGATCATGGAACTGTCAACTCCGGGCGTAAGGGGGCGTTCCCCTGGACATGCTGGGATGGGAGCGGCAACCGGCTGGCGATCATCCGCCGGTCGGGCGGAACACCACGCCGACCGAGGCGGCGAGAATGCGCAGGTCGGTAAAAATCGACCATTTTTCGATATATTCGAGATCGGACGCGACCCGACCGGCGAGCTGTTCGGGATCATGGATCGCGCCGCGCTGCCCGCGCACCTGGGCCAGGCCGGTGATGCCGGGGCGGACCAGGTAGCGCCCGGCATAGTGCGGCAGGGTCTGGGCGAAGGTCCGGTCGTGCGCGGCGGCATGGGGGCGCGGCCCGACCAGCGACATCTCGCCGGTGAGGACATTGAACAGCTGCGGCAGCTCGTCGATGCTGGTGCGGCGCAGGAAGGCGCCGAAGCGGGTGATCCGGCGATCGGCCCTGGCGGTCTGCGCAACCGTATCGCCGTCGTCGCAGGTGATCATCGTGCGGAACTTGAATATCCGGAACACCGAGCCGCCCATGCCGCAGCGGCGCTGGAGAAACAGCACCGGGCCATGGCCATCGAGCGCCACGAAGATGCCGACGAAAAACAGCAGCGGCAGCAGCAGGAAGAGCAGGCCCGCCGCTCCAACCACGTCCAGCACGCGCTTGGCGCGGCTGCGCGGAATGGCCGCGGCGGGGCTGGTGAATTCCGCCTTGGGCCATTCGGCCGGCAGGGCTGGCGCCGTCAGGGACGAGAGGACAGCCGGCCCGGGATTGTCCTGATCGGGCGCAATCCGGGCCAGGACGTGTTCGCGGATCTGGCGCAGCTCGTCGCCGTCGGCACGCAATCGGCGGGGAGCCGCGGGCTTCGGCAGCAGGCGTGGCGGAGGGAAACCCTCCAGCACGAGCGAACCCTGCTGATCGTGGAGCAAACGACCGAGGTCTAGATCCATCTGCGCCGATCCTTCTGCGGGCGGGAGCGGCGCAGATCGGGCAATATTGGCGTCGATACGAATGTCTGCCACGGCTACCCTCATCTGAGCCCTTCGGTCGCGATTGCTTGCGCCGTCGGAGGAAAGCCTGCCCGGGGGGATAGTTCCCGGCGGTTCGCCGCAGAAAATTGATTACATTCGGTTTCCGGGCGAATTCCCGGTCGCGAACACCTGGCGCAGTTTGCCAGCCTCAACACGCGCGGAATGGTCGTGGCGGACCCTGGCGCGGGCGTTTTCGCCCATGGCGCGGCGGTCGCCGGGGGAGAGGGCGATGAACCGGCCGATCGCCTCGACGAGCCCGGCCTCGTCGCCCGGGGCGACCAGCAGGCCGTCCACTCCGGGGCGCACCAGTTCGGGAATGGCCGCGACCCAGGTCGTGATGACCGGACGGCCAAGCGCCATGGCCTCCATGATCACCACGGGCAGCCCCTCGGCCAGGCTGGGCAGGACCAGGGCATCGGCCTGCTCGAGCAGCCGGCGAACTTCGTCGCTGCCGATCCAACCGGTGATCGTGACCTGGTCGCCAAGGCACTCCCGGGCAATCAGCGCTTCGATCTCGCCGCGCAGGTCGCCATCGCCGGCGAGGACGAGATCGACCCTGATGCCGCGCTCTCGCAGGGCAGCTAAGGCGCGGACCAGCAGGATCTGCGACTTTTCCGCGCAGAGCCGGCCAACGCAGACCAGCCGCGTGCCGTTGCCCGGCGGAGCCACCGGACTGGCGGACAGGAATGCTTCATCGAGCCCGCAGTGGACGATGGCGATCTTGCCGACATCGGCGGGCGCCACGAACCGGCTGAGCTGGCCGCGACAATAATGGGAGATGGCAACCACCGCCGTCGCACCCTCCGCCTTTTCCCGCAGTTTCAGAGCTTCGGGCCGGTCGAATTCCTCCGGGCCGTGGACAGTGAAGCTGAACGAGGGGCCGCCGAGGGTGCGGGCCAGGGCCGCGATTTCGGCCGGGTTGGTGCCGAAATGGGCATGGAGGTGGGCAATGCCGCGGCCTTGGAGCGCGCGGACCAGCAGGGCGGCTTCGAGCAGGTAGGCCAGGTGATAGGGCAGCGACCTGTCGGAGCCCCGGGCGAACCGGACCGCCTGCCGCAGGGCGCGCAGGAAGGGGAGCGGGCGAGCGGCGAGGGTGGCGAGCGCGGCGGCGAGCAGCCGGGCCTTTGCGCCGCGCAGCAGGTAGGTCGTCCGCGCGCGCTCGGCGACGTCCGCGGGATCAGCCAGGTCCGCATCCCAGCCGCGCAGGGCCAGGCGGAAGACCGGCGTTCCCAGCTGTTCCAAAGCGGCGATTTCGCGGCGGATGAAACTGTGGCTGACCTTGGGGTACTGGTTTACCAGATAGGCGATCACGACGCCGGCGTGCCCTTGTATTCGATCAGCCGGTCGCGGCGGCGGGAGGCCTGCCGGATGGCGAACTCTGCCATGCCCGCGAAGGAAGCGACCTTCGTCACCAGGACAAGGCCGCCATCGGCCAGGGCGTGCAGCGGATGGCGCCGGGCCGCGGGATTCCGCCGGGCAAGGCGCAGCCATTGGATGCAAACCGCCAGCGCCGGGAGCACCGCCGCCGCGGCGGTGGCGCGGGTGGGGGCCAAGGCTGCCAACACCAGCCCAGCCGGGATCGAGGCCATCAGCGCGGTCCACAGCACCGTGCTGAAGAGGTAGCGCCGCCAGCCCGGTTCGGCGGAAAGACCGTGGAGCTGAACGAGCCGCGTGGTCGCGAACCCGGCCCGGCGCGAGCGGCGCCACCATTGTGCGAACGTGCCGATCGCCACATCGTGGGTGGTCATCTCCGCGGCGATGCAGCGGATCGTCCAGCCGCGCCGGCGCAGGCGCAGGCACAGGTCGGGCTCCTCACCCGCGATCAGCTCGGGATTGTACGCGCCCACGCTCCGCAAGGCCGTGATCCGCGCGAGGATATCGCCGCCGCAGGCCGGGACGAGCCCGGCGGGCACGGCCCATTCGCGGTCGCAGGCGCGGTGATAGGCGTTCGCATGGGGATACAGTTCGCGCCGGCGACCGAAGACTATGGCCGTCTCCGGCTGGGCCTCAAGCTGGGCGAGCGCGGTTTCCAGCCAGCCTGGCGCCACCGTGCAATCGCCATCGACGAACTGGACGAAGCCCAGGTTCGGCGCCTGTAGCTGGAGCTGCGCCAGCCCGGCATTGCGGGCCCGGGCGGCGGAAAAGCCGGGGGGCGAGGTCAGTTCGACGACCATGCAGCCGAGGCTGCGGGCCAACGCGCAGCTGCCGTCGGTCGAGCCGGAATCGACGTAGACGACGTGACGCGCCGCATGGACCGATCCAAGGCACCGGCGCAGCCGCTCGCCCTCGTTGCGGCCGATGACCACGACGCCGACCGGCAGGGCTGCCGAATTGCCGGGGATCACGTCCGGCGTTCCGCTGAGCTTGTCGACAGATGCATCTAGCGGACCCCATGAGCGCCATTCGCCCGGGGAAATGATTGAAAGCGCCATTTGCTCCCAAACGGCGCGTTTTTGGGGCCTCAGGCGCAGAGACGGCTGGTCGGCTCGATCGCGACAATCCGCCGCTGGCCGCCCACGCGGGCCAGCTGGACGACGATATCGACGACCGAGGCGGTATATTCGATCGTCTCGGCGCGGGTGAGGCCGATGCCCGCCTGCATCGCCATCAGGGCGATCTGCTCCAGCGCGCCGCGCGGGGAAGAGGCGTGGATGGTGGAGAACGAGCCGGGGTGCCCGGTGTTGATCGCGCGCAGGAAGCTGAGCGCCTCGGTGCCGCGCAGCTCCCCCTGGACGATGCGGTCCGGCCTGAGGCGCAGGGCGGCCTGGAGGAGGTCGTCGGTCGTCACCCGCGCCTCGCCGAGATCGCCGCGCACGGCGACAAGGCCGACGCCGTTGGGGCCGACGAACTGCAGCTCGGGCGTGTCCTCGATCAGGATGACGCGGTCTTCCGCGGGGATTTCGCGCAGGAGCGAATTGAGGAAGGTGGTCTTGCCGGTCGAGGTGCCGCCGGCGACGAGGATGGTCCGGCGGCGGCGCACGGCCTCGCGCAGGTAGGCGATCGGATTCTCGCCCGGCTCGCGCGGGCCGGCGAGGGCGCCGGGCGCGGCCAGCTCGCAACGATAGGCGTCGAGCGGCATGTCGAGCATGCGGTGGCGGCGCACGGCCATGGCCCAGTGGCCGCGCGTGGCGGGCGGACCGCACAGCTGGATGCGGGCGCCGTCGGGCAGGGTCGCGGCGAGCAGCGGGTGTTCGCGGTTGATCCCCTGGCTGGATATCCGCGCGACCTGGGCGGCGATGCGCTGGAGCAGGAGGTCGTCCACCTCGGGCGCGGCGATCCGCACCATGCCGCCCTCGTCGCTATCCTCGACCCAGACCTCGCCCGGCTGGTTGACGAGAATCTCGGTCACCGTGTCGCGTTCCAGCCAGCGGCGGAACGGCTCGAGATAGGTGTCGAGATAGACGTTGCCCGATGCCCCGGCGAGCGGGCGCGCAGGCGCCGCCCCGGCGAGGCTGGTGACGACCTGCATCAGTTGGTTTCGACCTTGGAGAAATCGAGATCGCGCGCGGTGAACACGCGGATCGGTTCGCCCTGCGGGACCTTGACGGTCGGCGCAATCTGGCCAGTCTGGCCCACGGCGGCGGCGGCGGCGGACTGGCCGCCCCCGGCGATGATTGCCGCCGAACTGCCGAGCGCAGAGAGCCCGCCGACCACCGACAGCAGCATGGCCGAACCGAAGCGCTCGAAGAAATGGGTGCTGACCTTGCCGGCAAGGCCGGTCTGGCCGGAAAAGTCCACGCCGGGCGAGCCGATATCGACGCTGACCCCATCGGGCCGGATCAGCCTGGTCCAGATCACGTAGGCCCGCTTCTGCCCGGCCTGGATGCCGCTCTTGTATTGGCCGATCAGGCGGGTCGAGCGCGGCAGCAGCACGCGGGTGCCGTCGAAGCTGCGCACGTCGGCGCTGACCACGGCGCGGGCATAGCCGGGCAGGTCGGTGTTGATCGCGGTCTCCAGCACGGCCGGGATCAGCGTGCCCTGGGCCACGGTGTTGCGCGGGTCGATCGAGACCGTGGCCTTGGCCGCGCCATTGCCGCCGGCGCCAAGCTTGGCGGCGAAATCATCGCCCCCTGCCCCGGCGGCCGGACCGGCGCCCGGGGCCAGCCCGGCAACCGGGCTGCCGGCAGCGGCGGCATCGAAGATCAGCGTGGGAGCAGCGGCGGGGTTGGTACCAAGCTGCTGGCCGACGTTGGGAACCGGCGCGACCATCGGCGGCGTGCCCGGCATGGCCATGGCCGGCGCCTGCGGCGGCAGGGGCATGCCCATCGGCGCGCCGTGGGGCGGGATGATCCCCATCGGCGCCGGCGGGGGGAGCTCGTTGCGGATCACGGAAGGCTGCTGCTCCTGCGGCGAACGAGACGAGCTCATCGACCAGAAGGTGACCGCGCCGAGCGCGCAGGTCAGCACCACGCCGGTGGCGAGGGTCGCCATGTCCGAGCGGGGGCGGCGCTCCATGACCTGGGGCAGGACCCGGCGGGTGGCCAGTTCGATGACCTCGGCACTTTCCTGGTGGCGCGGATCGAAGTCCTTGCCGGCGACGTTTTCATTGTTCCGCGCGAGACGCATGGCGGTTCCTTCAGGATCAGTGGTGAGCGGAATTGGCGGCCAGCGGCTGGGCCGGCGCGGGCTCGAGCGGAGCGACCGGCGCGGTCGGCTGCGGGGCGGTCGTCGCCACGGCCGGCTTGGCGCGCACGAGGATGGCGCTGTCCCGGCCCGAACGCAGGATGATCGAGGCGGGCACCTTGTCGAGCACGATATAGTTCTCGCGCACGGCGTAGTTCACCGGGCCCTCGACGCCCTTTTCGTCGCGCACCAGGATGGCGGGCATGGTCCGGCCGCTCGCCCATGAGAGCCAGGTCGACTGGCCGTCATCGAACACCCGGTCAGGCGCCAGCCTGGTCTTGCCGCCTACCTTCCAGGCGAAATTGGGCACCCCCATCTGCGCGGGCTCGGCGGCGCGCTCGGGCTTAGGCTTTTCGGGATAGGTGAACCGCAGCGAATAGAGCGGGGCGCGGCCCTCGGCCACGGCAAGGTCGAAGAAGTAGGTCCGCTGGTCGGTCACCACGGTCATGTTGGTGCGGGCGTGGCGGCCCAGCGGCTTCACGAACAGCAGGTTGGCCCGCTTGTTCGGCGTGATCTGCCAGGTGACGGAATCGCCCACGGCGATGTTTTCGACGTGCTCGTCGTTGGCAAACATGATCGTCGCCTGGATACCGGGCCGGCCTTCGACGCGGACGACTTCGTCGGCGCGGTACAAGTGGGCCACGAGCCGTTCGTCGGCAGCGGCGGCGGCCGGACTGGCGGCGCCGGCGGCGAGCGCGGCGGCGCCTGCCGTGGCAACAAGGAAGCGGGCAATCATCTCAGGAGCTCCTGGGGCTTGGGCAGCGGGCGGAAGCGGCTGCCGATGCCGCGCGCCCGGGCGTGGGCGCCGGCGGCGAGGGGGGGGTGGGCGTGACCGGGGCCATCGATCAGGCGCAGCTGCGATCCGGTGAGCAGCGCCGGGGCACCGCCGGGCAGTGCGGCGGACTCGGGCGGAAGGGCGGCGGCGTGAATGGTCCGCAGCGCGGCGGGGGAAGGCAGCAGCAGGGGGGCGGCAGGTGCCTGCCAGGCGGGGGCGGGAGCCGGGTCGCTGGCGCGGTCGGCCCGGCCGCCGAAGACCTGCCAGGCGCCGACCAGGGTCGAGCAGACCTTCATCGACAGGACCATCAGCGCGCAGTGGACGGCCGAGACGAGGAACAGCGATATCGCCGCACGCCCGTCTATCCCGAGATCGCCGTTGAGCTTCTGCAGCACCGGGACGATCAGCTGGAAGCTCATCGTCCCGCCCAGCACGGCGAACAGTGGGGTGATCCCGGTCAGCACCACGGCGCGCAGCCAGCCGGCGAAGAGCCCGCGCGTGCCGGAAAACAGCGCCATGACGATGAACACCGGGCCAACCGCCAGCAGTACGCCCAGCGCAATACGCGAGACGACGATCACGCCGACCGTTCCCAGCATCAGCAGCAGGGCGGCGAGCCACATCAGGTTGGTGGGCGTGAAGCTGCCCTGGGTCGCCTGCGCGGCCCCGGCAGCGGGCGTGCCCACGGCATCGGCGGCTGCGGCGATGGCGGCAAGGATCTGGTCAAGCCGGCTGGCGAACAGCTCCACCGCCGAACCCGCCGTGCCCATCAGGGTGCCGGCCAGTTCGTCCGGCGCGGCCACGGCGAGGTTCCAGATCACGCTCTGGTAGGCGACCCACGAGGTCGCGAAGGTGAGCACCGCGCCGAGCAGGAAAACCTGCGGGGTCAGCACGGCCACGCCGATCCGCGTGCGCCCGGTCAGCAGGGCCAGCGCGAAGATGGCAATGAACAGGGTCAGCAGGATGGTCAGGGCCGAGAGCAGCGAGCCCTGGGTGCCGAACAGGCGGGCAAAGCCCATGGCGGCGGTTTCGTTGGCCAGGCAGTCGACCGCGCGGATCGCCTGCAGGGTGCCGTCCGCCGCCGCGCCGGTGAGGGCATCGCAGGCGCTCACTCCGCCGCCTCCAGGAACCAGCCGAGTTCAAGGTTTTCAGAGCCGGGCCACGGCATGCCGGTGAGCGAAGGGAACCAGGCGGCGGGCTCGTCACCCAGCTCGGCGCGCAGCGTGTCGAGCCGGCGCACGATCGATTCCCGCCCGGAAAGGACGGTGAGCACATCGGGCATTCCCGCGAGATCCAGCCGCACCACCACCGAGGCATCGGGCTGGCGCACGAGGAAGCAGCGGCTGTGGGCCGGCAGGGTGCGGATGATCTGGAATTCCCGCTCGGTCAGGCCGAAGCCCTCGCAGTAGTCCTCGGGCCGGGCCCGCGAATTGGGCATGAAGATCATCGTTGCGGTCTGTTCGACCAGGGCCGTGGCGATCCGGCTGTCAAGCGCATCGCGGGCCGACTGGGTCGCGAATCCCACAAGGGCATTGCGCTTGCGCAGCGTCTTGAGCCAGTCGCGGATGCGGGCGGCGAAGACCTCGTCGTCAAGCGCCTTCCAGCCTTCGTCGATGAGGATCAGCGTCGGGGTCCCGTCGAGCCGCTCCTCGATCCGGTGGAACAGGTACATCATCGTCGGCGTGCGCAGGCGCGGGTTTTCGAGCAGCGCGGTCATGTCGAAGCCGAGCGTGGCGGCGGAGAGGTCGAGCCGGTCGGCCGGGCCGTCCGCTCCGTCGAGGACCGGTCCGTCGAACAGCCAGCCGTGTTCGCCGCCCTCGATCCAGGGGCCAAGCCGGTCGGCCAGATCACCCGGGGTCGGGCGGCCGCGCCCGGCCAGCAGCTCGCGGAAATGGGTCAGGCGGCGCAGGCGCGGGTGGTTGGCATAGGCGGCGTCGACCGCCTGGGCGATCAGGGCTGTTTCCTCCGGCCCCCGGGCCGCCAGCAGCACGCCCAGCCAGTCGCACAGGAAGCCGCGGTTGGCCGGGCAGTCGGCCAGGGCCAGCGGGTTGAAGCCGGTGGGATGGCCGGTGGCGATGCGGCTGTAGGTGCCGCCGATGCCGCGCACGAAAACCTCGGCGCCGCGATCCTTGTCGAACAGGATCGTGCGCGGGGCGAAGCGCTGGGCCTGGGCGGCGAGGAAGTTCATCACCACGGTCTTGCCCGAGCCGGAAGGCCCGATGACGGTGAAGTTGCCGAGATCGCCGCCGCCGGTGCCGGTGCCGTGGAAGTTGAAGAAGAACGGGGTCGCGCTGGTGGTCTGCAGCAGCGAGACCGCCTCGCCCCAGTGGTTGCCGCTGGCGTGGCCGATGGCGAAGCCGTGAAGCGAGCCGAAGCAGGCCATGTTGGCGCTGGAGATCATCGCCCGGCGCACGACGTAGCTCTCGTTGCCCGGGAACTGGCCCCAGAAGGCGGGCTCGAGGTTGACGTCCTCGCGCACGGCGATGGCCCCGGCCTCGGCAAGGGCGGCGGCGCAGGCGGCCCCGGCCTCGTCGAGCAGGTCAAGCTGGTTGCTGCGCACCAGCACGGACAGGTGGTGATCGCCGAAGCCGACTTGGCCGACCCCCAGCGCATCACGCGCCGATTGCATCTCGCGCCGTTCGGCCATGGCGGTTTCGTCGGCCGAGCGCAGGCGGCGCAGGGCGAGGTCGATCCGCTCGCGGGCAATCTGCCGGTCGGACGGGGCATAGCCTTCGGTGAGGACCAGCTCGCAGGGCAGGCGCAGCAGGGGGTCGACGAGCCCGGGCGTGGTCGAATCCGGGTAGTCCTTGAGCGAGATCATCGTCCCGAAGGTCGAGCCGCCAAGGCCTTGGCTCTCCAGCGCATCGAGCCCGAAGGCGAGACGGCGATAGGGCAGGACCTGGCCGAGATCGGCGCTCTCCGAAGGCCGGCGAACCGGGCGCAGCTCGCCATTGTAGAGCGCCGAAAGCAGCTCGAGCACTTCGTTGCAGGGCCCGGCCGAACCGCGATAGTCGCCGAGCAGGCGTGCGCCATATTCGCCAAGCGCGACGATCATCGCCGAGGCCGCGGCGCGCAGGGCCCGCACGTCCTCGGGATTGGCCGTGGGCGCGCGATTGCCGCTGCGGCGCAGCCCGCGCGACAGGCGCCGTGACAGCAACTCTGGCCAACCCGCCTTGCCGCGCGCGGGACGGCGGACGAGGGTGACGAACTGGTCGTTCACGAACATCGCCCCGCCGCGCAGGCGCTGGCGCCAGCGCATGTCGATGTGGGCAGCCAGCGGATCGGCGAAGGCCGATTCCAGCTCGACCTCGACCCGGCGGCGGATCACGTGGTGGTAGAGGACGAAGCGGCTGTCGAGCGCGCTGCGCATCAGCAGTTCGCGCAAGGCGGTGTGGCTGTTGAGCTCGTCCTCGCCCGCCGTCTCGAAGCTGAGGCCGGGCACCAGCAGCGAGATCATCACCGAGCCGTCGCGAAGCAGGACGACGTTCTCGTCGAGCAGCGAATGATAGGGGAGGCGGTCCCCGGCCAGGGCCTCGCGCCCGGCCCATGAATGGCCTCCGCCATTACCGCCCTTGCGGCTGGATGACTTGCCCCTGATCATGGCGCGTAGCTGTTGCAGCCCCAGAGCTGCCGGTTCGGAGTGCGTGGGCATTTGCTCGCTTTCGTCAGCCAGAGGTCGAACACGCGCGGCTCGCGCAGGGAGGCGAGGTAGCCGGCCGCATGGATCAGCAGGGCGATGGGCAGGGCCATGAACCGGTGGGTGATCAGGAACACCTCGGTGGTGAGCGCCATGTTGATCACGAAGAAGTTGTAGGTGACCCCGGCGAACATCTGGGGACGGGTCAGCGCCCGGTGGACGGGGAACTGGGCGATCCTGGTAGCTGGGAGGGCCACGCCCGGTCAGCCCGTTACCGCGACGGACTGGATGCCCGAGACGATCGCCCCTGCCCCGAACAGGACGAAGCAGCCGATGATCACGGTGGCCCCGAAGCGCCAGTTCATGCGGCCGGTCAGCATCATGAATCCGACAGCAGCAACCGCCATGACCGCCACGGCCGTGGCGACATTGCCGAGCAGGGTGCCCTGGAGCCAGCTGAGCGCGGCGATGATCGGGCCGGAGCCCTGCGGCCCGCCCGCCTGGGCGAAGGCCGTGCCGGGCATGGCGAGGAGGAGAGCGGTGGCAGAGAGCTTGAATGACTTGGACATGGGTCAGACCCCGAGTTTGTGAGTGAGACGGGCCATGATCGAGGCCACGTAAATCTGGGTTTCGCGAATGTTAGGGACCCGGCCAGCGCGCTGAACGCGCCCGGGGCCGGCATTGTAGGCGGCGAGCGCCCGTTCGACGTCGCCGCCGAACAGGTCGAGCTGCATGCGCAGGTACCGCGCCCCGCCATCGAGCGCGGCGAGCGGATCGGCCGGATCGACGCCGAGCTGGCGGGCGGTCCCCGGCATCAGCTGGGTCAGCCCGCGCGCGCCGGCCGGGGAGACGGCATCGGGACGCCAGCGGCTTTCTTGCCAGACTACTGCTTCGAGCAAATCTGGACTTAGGCCATACTTGTAGGCCGTGAAATATACATGGTTGCGCCAGCGATCGGGCACGCCGGTCGGCGCGGCGCCCACGGCGGTCGCCGGGATCTCCGACAGGCCTGCGGCGGGGGCCGGTGCAGCCGCGCCGGGGGCATCGACCCACCGCGCACCATCGCTGCCGACCTCCATCACCTGGGCCTGGACGGCCCCCGTCCAGAGCACGCTCAGGATAACCGCAAGGGTAGCCGGAATGGCTCTATGGAACACTGCATACTCCCGTCCTCAAACCCAGCTAAGAATCTGAGTTTGCCCAACTCTTTCCTACAGATTGAGTGGTTAAAGCCAAGTTAAGGCGGGCGGGCAGGATGTCGCCCCGGCGCATTAATCGGTCACCCTGCCGAGGGGCTGTGCGCAGTTCGAAAAGTGACCCGCCCCAAAGCGGGACAGTTTGCCGCAGCGCGGGAACGGGCGAATGGTTAACAGGTTGTTAGCGTCGAGGAGCACCTGTCGATGCTATCTACCCCCTACGCGTTTGAACCTGCCGCCCCGCTTGCCGAGGCGGGAGATGCGCTGAATTTCATCAACGATAATGACTACAGCTCACCACGATCGAAGATATCATTCCTCGGCGTCGAGTTCGACGATGTAGATATGGGGGAGGTTCTGAGACACTGCGATGTTCTGACCCGTAGTCATGACTTTCACTATATTACGACGCCGAACGTCGACCATATCGTCACGATGCACTCCGAACAGTCGCACGCGAGGACCTTCCGCCAGGCTGAAAAGGGCGCGACCATCCGCCTGTGCGACAGCCGCATCCTCGCCCTGCTGGCACGGATTTCCGGTATTCGGCTTGCCGCGGTGCCGGGCAGCGACCTGACCTGCGAACTGCTCCGCAAGGTCATCCGTGCCGGGCACCGCGTAGCCATCGTCGGTGGCGACGAAGCCCTGCTGCAATGCCTGCGCGAGCGGCGGCCAGGCGTAACCTTCCTCCAGCACACACCACCGATGGGCGTGCTCCAGAACAAGGCGGCGCAGCAAGCGATCTGCCGATTCGTCGAAGCAGCTGATGCCGATTTCGTGTTCATCGCCATCGGCGCACCGCAGAGCGAGGTGGTCGCCCGCGCCATTGCCCGGTCGGGCAAGGCCCGCGGCCTCGGGCTCTGCGTTGGCGCTTCGCTGGCCTTCTTCACCGGCCAGCTGCGCCGCGCGCCGCGTCCCCTGCAGGTGATGCACCTCGAATGGCTGTTTCGCCTGATGTCGGAGCCCCGGCGGCTGTGGCACCGCTACGTGGTCAAGGGTCCCCGGATTTTCAGGATCTGGTGGGACTACCAGACGGCCGGTCGGCACGGCGCTCCGGCCTTCTGAGCCGGAGTACCACCCGGCGGGTCAACCACGCTCCGATCCGGGGCGCCGGGTCCTGACCCACCGGGTCTCGCGCCGCCCGAGAAAGCGCAGATAAAGCGGCAGCTTCCAGATTATATATAGCGGCACCCTGAGCAGGGCGCCGGGTCGAAGCATCTCCCCGCCCATCACGCCCCATGCCGCGAGGACCAGAACTCCAGCCAATCCGGCACTGGCACCCAGCGCGATCAGCGGCGCCGCCGATGCACCAGCCAGCCAGCCCAGGGCGAGCACCACGCCGGCGCCGAGCACGAGCACGCCCATAAGTGCGAGCGGCGGCACCAGCAGGTCCAGCCCCAGCGCAATGAGCGACGAGCGCCGCCTGGCCAGACCTTCGCCCAGCAGCGGCAGCGCCTGCCGCGCGGCGACGGACAGGAAGCCATGCTCCCACCGCTTGCGCTGCTCCAGCGTATCGGAGCGCGCCGCGTGGGGCGAGGTCACCGAGGCGGCGGGCACCAGCACGGCGCCCTGCCCCTGCCGGATCAGTTCGACGCCTAGTTCCATGTCTTCCGCCAGATGCCCGCTGGCGAGCGGCAGCCGGGCGAACATCGGCCAGGGGAAGGCCATGCCGGTGCCCATCAAGGTGATCGCGCCCGCCATGCGCTGCAGCCCGCGCGCGCGGACCAGGTTCTTGAGCGCAAAGGCAAAGCAGGAAATCTGCACCAGCGGGCTCGCCTCTCCACCCGGCGCGGCAAGCAGGTTGCGGGCCTGGGCGGGGCGCCCGGTGGCAAGGCAGGAGCCGGCCAGCCGCTCGGCCGAGCCGGGGGCCAGCCGGCAATCGGCATCCAGCACCAGCACCACCTCGGGCTGGGTCCCCGGCAAACCGGCGGCAAGGTGATCGCGGGCAAAGGCCAGGGCATAGCCCTTGCCGCGGCGCTCGCGATCGGTCCGCTCGATCACCTCTGCTCCGGTGCCGCGGGCGATGGCTGCAGTGGCATCGCTGCAGTTGTCGGCGACAACGAGGATGCGGGTGCCCGGCGGAACTGCGGCCATCAAGGCGCGCAGCGAACCTTCGATCACCGCCGCCTCGTCATGCGCGGGGACGATCACCGCAACCCGGGCAGCGGGTGCGGGCGTCGTCCGGTCCGGGCAGCCGGCGAGGCCGAGCGCGATCTCCCCTGACAAGACGAGGCACGGCACGGCGGCGGCGCCCGCCACGACCCAGCTAGCCGCATCAAGCAAGCCGCTCATGCCGCCCCCTTGAGGCTTGCGATGAACGTGCGGTACTGCGCGGCGACTGTCGGCCAGGCGAAGCGGCCGATGTCGGCCGCAGGTGCTCCCGGCCCCCGCGCGAGAGCCGCGCCGAGCGCGGCGGTCAGCGCCCGGGGATCTGTGGTGTCGCAGAGGAACTGGTCCTCGCCGACGATCCAGCGCGTGCGGGGCAGATCATGGGCTACTGCGGGCAGGCCACTGGCCCGGGCCTCCACGAAGACATTGCCAAAGGATTCGTCGGTCGAGAGATGCAGGAAGGCGTCCGCGGCGCGGTAGAGCGTCGGCATTTCCACCGCCGGCAGGGTTACCCGGCGATAGCGCGGGCCGAGCCGGTCGGCCCCCAGCCGGTCGATCTCGTCGCGCAGCGGCCCGTCTCCGGCCACGATCAGCTGTGCATCGGGCAGGCCCGCGACGGCAGCCACCCCTTCGGCGACGCGCTTGCTCTCGATCAGGGCGCTGACCATCAGCACGACCGGCCGGTCGTCGGCCAGGCCGAAGGCCGAGGGCGGGTGACGGCCCGTGCCGAAGCGGGCCAGGTCCACCCCGTTGGGGATCAGCGCGCTCGGCCAAGCGGCGCGATGGCGTTCATGGAAATCGGGATTGGTGCAGACCAGCCCGTCGCAGCGGAAGGTGCGGAATTCCGACGACTCCCGCCGGGCCGGCCAATCGCCGTTCTGTGTGACGAAGACCTGCAAGGGGCGCCCGCCCCGGCCGGGGCGGCGCAGCGCCCAGTGGGTGAAGGGAAACGAGCAGGTGACCACCGCATCGAAATCGGCCGGGTTCAGCCACGCCGCCAGCTGCGCGGCGAAGAGCATGTCCTCCCAGCTCTCCGGCGTGCGCAGCACCGGCACGGCGGGCAAGCCTTCGAACCGGCGGCGGTCGATCGTGGAGAATTGCCGGTAGGCATAGGCCTGACCGGAGCGCGGCGGCCCGGCGCCGGCGACAGTGACCTGGTCGCCGCCTGCCGCCAGATGGTCGGCCACGGAAAGCAGCGCGACTTCGGCCCCGCGGTCATGGCGGTGAAACCCGGGGAGCGCGAACAGCAGCCGCAACCGGCCAGCCGCCGGATCTCGCGCGCCGGAAGGGTTCAAGGCTGGGCTGCTCCCGGAGCCGGGGCGAAGCCCTTCTGATATTCGATCCTGGCTGCCGCCTTCAGCGTCTTGAGCCGATCCTCGAGCCGCGTGTTGACCCGCTGGGAGAGGAGCCGATCCGTGGCCGCGTTGCGCGCCGCATCACCGGTGATGGGGGCAGACTGCTTGCCGGTGATGGCACCGACCGAAACCACGCCATCCCTGGCCTGGACGAACGGCTCACCCGGAGGCAGGGCGGCGATCTTGGCATAGGCCTCGGCCGTCAGGCCGGCGGAATCCAGCTGGCTCGAATTCTGGGTGAAAGCGATGCCGGCTGCCCGCAACCGGGCAACGATGGCATCGAGTGAATGCTCGCCCTCGATCGCCGTCATTACGGCAGGGTCCTTGGGCGAACCGAACTGCAGGCGGTTCACGGTCCAGATCACCCGGTCGGCGAAGGCTCCGGGATTCGCACCTATATAAGCGTTGACCTCGCCCGGATCAGGCCTAGCCATGGTCCGCGCGGACCGCTGGGCGAGGAACTGGACGAGGAGGCGATCCTCGAGCTGCTTGCGCTGGACCAGGAAGGCAGGGTCTTTCTCCACCCCCTCATCGCGCGCCGCGCCGGCCAGCAGGCGGCGCTGGACCAGCGACTGCACGGCCGCCTGGCGCACCGTGGCCTGATCGGCGCCCTGCGGAAGATTGGCGCCCTTCAGTTCCTCGGCGACTTCGCCCTGGGTGATCTCGTCCCCGTTGACGACGGCGACGACCTGACCCTCAGGCTTGCGCTGGCAGGCGGTCAGCAGGAGCGAGGCGGCAACGAGCGGAATCCAGATATGCCTTGCCAATGCGGGGTGCCTTTCGTGGGAAGAGATCATCAAGCGAGCGTGCCAACGAGCAGCCGGCGCAGCCGGTCCGGCGCGCCGGCGACCAGCGCGCGGATGAACTGGCTCAGAACCGGCTCGGCAACCGCGCCCTCGGCAAGTGTGGAGACCCGCACCAGCATGCCGTCGGGCACCTCGCGGGCGAGGTTGGCGAGCAGGAGGTCGCGCTTCTGGCCGAGCCAGGAACTGGGTATCCGGTCGCCCTCGCGGGTCCAGTAGAGCACCTGCTCCACCCGGTCGGGGGCCGAGGCGGCGAACCGGTTGGCATCGAGGCTGCGGCCAGGCGCGATCTCGACCGGACCGGTGCGGGTGGGCGTGAGCGCGAAGCCGCCCGCCTTGTAACAGGCTTCCGGCCGGTGGATCTGGAGCACGCCGTCCTGCTCGCTGTTGTAGGCCAGCATCAGCATGACCGGCGGGGCGGAGGGTGCGGTATAGGTGCGGCTGACGATGTTGTCGTAGAGCCGGTCCTGCAATTCGTCGGCGGTCGGGAGGACCACGCCCTGGCTGGAAACATAGCGCCACGGGCCCACGGCATTGGGCACCCATCGCTCCATCTCCCCACGCGCCAGTTGCGGCCGGCGCCGGTTCGGCAGCCGGGCAAAGGCCGTGGCGGCTCCGGCGAGGTAGACCCCGCCGAGCAGCGTATCGCGCCGCGAGATCATGCCGCCACCGGGCGCAGGGCGGTAGCGCGGCGGTCGAACCGTTGCAGCAGGAGATCGGCGAGCCCCAGCGCGACCAGCGCCACGGCAAACATGACCAGCCCGGCGAAGGTGTGCATGTACCCCTGAGCGGCAGATTCGCCGAAGTGGTAGGTCAGCAGGAGCAGGATCAGCACACGTACGAAATTCGCCAGCATGGCGATCGGGATGATCAGGATCGCGAACAGGAGGGCATAGGCCAGCCGGTCACCGTAGCGCAGGTGAATATAGAGCAGCGACAGGGCGCTCAGCGAGACGATCGAATTGAGCCCGGCGCAGGCGGCGGCGACCAGCAGCTGGTACTGGCCGATCTGCAGCATCACCCCCTGCCCGCCGACCGGGTAGCCGAACAGGGCGAGGAACCAGGCGCTGAAGTGCGAGATGTCGATCTTCATCGGCAGGGTCAGCGCGTCGACCACCGTGCTGGGAAACGGAAAGGCGAACGTAAGGTAGAACAGCGGGAACAGCATCTGCCGCAGTGCCGCCGCACCCAGGCGGGCATAGGCGGCGCACAGCACCAGGCCATAGGCCAGGAAGCCCTCGAGCTGGATCATCGCGGTGATCCGGCTGAGATACCAGGCCGGGAGCAGCACGGCGACCAGCAACGCGACCAGCCAGCCCTGCCCCCGCGTGGCCAGCGGCGCAGCGCGCGGCCAGGCCCGCCACAGCAGCCACAGCCCGGAGACGAACACGATCGGCCCGTGCGCGCCCTGCTCGGTCGACCAGCCCTGCTGGGCCACCCGCACCAGGGTGGGCACGGCAATGGCCGCGCAACCCGCCAGTAGCACGAGATCCGAGCCGGCCAGCCGCGCCACCGGAGGAGCCGAGACCGGTCGACGCGGCGCCCCGGGATCCGCGGCGGCAACGGTTTGCGGTTGGCTGACCATGGCCGTTCAGCCCCCGCGGGGACCCGATCGGCTTCCGGCTCGTTTACGGCCGGACGCGAACACTTGCGAGAACTTGACCCTTGACACGTCTTCAGCCCCTCCAGCGCACGCAGACGCTCATTGCCGTCCTGACGGTAGTCGTGCTGTGCGCCATGGCGGTTGAATCGACGGGATCGAAAAAGGTTCCACATTGTTGCCGCGCGCCGGCAGCCCAGGTTCATGGAATTGCCCTCGTACCGCCCGCCAATGCCGCAGCCGACATTCCCGCCGTGGCAGCCGAGCCCAACACCTTCCTGCCGCTTGCCCCGGCCGATGCCGAGCAGATCAACGATGCCCGGCCGCTGGCCGACCGCCCGCTCCAGCCGCCGCTCCCGACCTATATGCCGACCGCCTGGGACGCGCTCGCCCGCGAGACGGCCCGCCGCTGCCTCGCCACGGCCGTATACTATGAAGCCGCCGGGGAAGGCTGGCGCGGCGAACTGGGCGTGGCCCAGGTCGTGCTCAACCGGGTGCGCCATCCGGCCTACCCCAAGACGATCTGCGGCGTGGTCTACCAGGGATCGAACCTGCCGACCGGCTGCCAGTTCACCTTCACCTGCGACGGTCGCCTGGCGCGGCCACCATCGCCCTCCGGGTGGAAACAGGCCATGGCGGTCGCGGAGGCGGCCCTGTCGGGCACGGTTGAACCGCGCGTGGGCATGTCGACCCATTACCACACCCGCGCAGTTGTACCCTACTGGGCTCCGTCGCTCGACAAGCTGGCGGTCCTGGGCAACCACATCTTCTACACTTTCGCCGGCCCCGCCGGCAGCCGGCGCGCTTTCAGCGGCCAGATCCTTGCCGAGGAAGCACCGCCCGGCGCGATTCCGCTTCAGGCCAACGCAAGCCAAGTTGATCCTGCGGCAACGGTCGGGCTTAGCGCCGCCAGCCCGATCCCGGCCACGCCGCCTTCAGCGGTAAAGGCCGATGCCCGCATCCCCACCCGCCTTGCCGCGGACGAACGCGGCACCCTCGCCGAGCGAGGCGGCACCCTGGTGCAATCGGATGCGGTGGGTAACCGGCTACGCTCCGATGACAGCCTGCGCCTGCGATGACCGCCAGCCCATTTTGTGCCCCGGCCATTTGGTTCCCGCCGTTTTGCTCCGTTCATCGCCGTCACGCCACGGTTCGCAGGAATTCGCTGGATTTAGAGTCATTTATGCGACGAGCTGAACGGGCCGTTTACCCGAGGTTAAGGTAACCAACGCACTTTTAACGCATGACAAACGCCCTTTCCCGTCGTGCTCTCCTCACCCGCAGCCTCGCCTTCGGAGCCAGCACTCTTGTCCTTTCCGGCTGTGGTTCGTCGAGCGCGCAGGACGCCACCGCGACCACCCTGAAACGCCCCACCAAAACCCAGGTACCGGTCACCACGACCGGAACCAACTTTACCTGGAAACCTCTGCGCATTGGCGCCGGAGGCTATGTCACCGGGCTTGATATTGCTCCCGACGGCACCAAGGTGGTGCGCTGCGACTCCGCGGGCGCCTTCATCTGGTCGACCACGAATTCGCAATGGCAGCCTCTCCTCACCAGCGCGACGATGCCGGCTGGGGAGTGGGGCCATGAGGTAACCACCGCGACAGGGGTCTACGAGGTTGCCCTCGCGCCTACGAACACCAGCCGCATCTACGTCATCTTCAACAATCGCCTGTTCCGCTCAAACGACAAGGGCGCGAGCTTCGCCAAGATGGCCATGCCCGCGATCACGGCGTCAGCCGTCGATGACAATCGCTTCTACGGCAAGAAGATGGCAGTCGACCCGGCCAATGCGGACGTTCTGATGGTCGGCTGCCAGACCGGCGGCCTGTTCATCAGCCGCGATGGCGGCGCCAGTTGGACCCACCAGACGGCCGTCGCCAACCCTACCTCCGCCTGCGGGGTGCGGATCGCCTACGATCCGACCTCGACCAGCAACGGCGCCACGCCCGTGGTCTATGTCTCGAGTGAGGGCAATGGCGTATATCGCTCGACCGACGGGGGTGCGTCCTTCAGCCTCATGCCCGGAAGTCCGCTGAGCGCACGGCACATGGTCTGCGACAAGCTCGGCCGCCTGTGGGTGAGCGACGGCGCGGCATCCGGCAACCTGCGGCGCTGGGTATCCGGCGCTTGGTCAAGCCTCGGGCCGACCAATATCCCGGTGAAGACCATTGCCATCGACCCCGCCAACAGCAACCGGGTTGTGCTCGCCTCCGCCGGGGGCGGCATCGTGCAGAGTTTCGACGGAGGGGCGACCTGGACCGACGTCTACAACCCGAACTACCCCGCCGGCTCGGGGGTGCGCGTCGCGACCGACATCCCGTGGCTGGCCTGGACCAACGAGAACTACATGACCAGCGGCGCCATGCAGTTCGATCCCACCGCCACGAACAAGCTATACTTCGCCGAAGGGATCGGCGTGTGGTGGACCAACCCGCCCGCGACCTACACCGGCTTCAACTGGAATTCACAATCGGTCGGGATCGAGCAGCTGGTCTCCAACCAGTTCATCACCCCGCCGACCGGCGGCGCCCTCTACATGGCCTGGGACCGACCCGTATTCCGCATCACCAACCCCGATGTCTTCCCCTCGACGCACGGCCCCAACAACAAGAACGCCATCATCATGGGCTGGGCGGGAGATTATGCGCCCGACAATTCCAGCCTGATCGTCGCCATGATGAACAACTATGGCATCGACCAGTCGGGCTATTCGACCGACGGCGGCACCACCTGGAGCCAGTTCGGCTCGATCCCACCCGAAGTGCTCGGCAGCGGCAAGATCGGCGGTTCGATCGTGGCGGGAAGCTCGAACAACTTCGTCTGGGCGTCGAGCAACAACGGCAACGTGTGGTACACCAACGATCGCGGCAGCACCTGGGCGCAGTCGAGCATCCCGGGCGTGCCGACCACCGGCGAGACCGGATGGGGCTGGGTGTTCTACCTGCACCGCCCGATCCTGGCGGCCGACAAGGTGAACCTGGGCACGATCTACATCTACAATTATAAGACGCCTTACTGGGGCCTCTATCGCTCGACCAACGGCGGGGCGACTTTCACCCGGGTGTTCACGGGCGAGATCGCCCCGGCATCCAGCTACAATGCCAAGCTCTATTCGGTGCCTGGCAACGCAGGCCATCTGTTCTTCACCTCCGGCCAGCAAGATGGCGCCAGCCCCGCACCCAGCGCACTGATGCGCTCGACCGACGGCGGCGCGACCTGGACCCAGGTGCCCAACGTGCTGGAATGCTATGCCTGCGGCTTCGGCAAGGCGGCCACCACCGGCGGATATCCGGCGATCTACATCGCAGGCTATCTCAGCGGGAAATGGGGCATTTACCGGTCGGACGACAACGCTTCGACCTGGGTCAACCTCGGCGCGAACCCGCTCGGCAATGCCGACCAGATCAAGACCATCAGCGGCGACATGCAGGTCTACGGCAAGGTCTATGTCGGCTTCGGCGGGTCGGGCGGCGCCTACGGTATGCTCGTCTGATCGGTGGGCGGGGATTTCATTCCCCGCCACTCCCCCGCCGTCGCCCGTTTTTGAGGAATCGCGGCATGTCCGCTATGCTGCGCATCTTCTAGACGCTTTCCAGCTTCCGCTTGTAGCGGATCGATGAAAGCCCTTTGCGCAGGGTCATGGTCCGCAGCTTCTTGTCGATCGGGCGCTCGACAAACCGATAGGTGACCAGTCCGAAGCAAACCGAGGCGATAACAGAGGCTGCCAATATCATCGGCGGATCATAAGTATGCAGCTCGCGAAAGATCAGGACGATCACGGGTATGACGAGCGGGTGCGTCAGGTAGAGCGAGTAGCTTATGTCGCCAAGCTTCCTGAGGGCGGCCAGGTTGAGGGGACCGGCAAAGACCGCGGCTCCCACGACGGTGATGCTCGGGACGCCGAACGCTATAACGCGAGGTAGCGGCGGAAGGTAGTTCGGTGCGATCAGGAGCAAACCGATCGCTCCGAAACTGACTAGCCAGAGCCGTCCGTCGCATCCGAATATTTTCCTGGTATAGGCGATCCCGATCGCAACCCCAGCCGCGAATTCGAGCACCATCGGATCGGTCACGAATTTCAGCGCACCCAGGCTGTCCGGGAGCAAGAGGTGAACAATCACCGTTGCCGCGAACAGCGCATAGGCTGTTGTTATGCGGCGCCCTTGCGATCGACCGCCGATCCACAGCGACAACGCGAACAGTATGTAGAAGAACATCTCCAGGTTCAGCGACCAACCCGGAATGAGAAGCGGCCAGTATTTGCCGATTTTCGGATGCGGATAGGGCAGAAACAGAAGCGATGATGCAAGAAAGGGCCAGGTCACCGTTGCCGATTTCATCAGATAGGGGAATGACACAGCGGCCAAGGCCAGTATCAACGTGAAAATCCAGTAGAGGGGAGCGATCCGCCGCACTCTGTCGACCAAAAACGCAAGGGGGGTGGAATCGTCTTTCGATCCCACGGAGACCCACATGATCACGCCTGATATCACGAAGAATATATCGACCCCGCCCTGGAGGGTCTGGAACTGCATTTCGGGATAGCCTCCCGACAGGGCCGACAGCGCGTGGTATATGACCACCATCAGCGCAGCCAAGCCTCTGAGAATCTGTATGGATTCGATGGTCGCCTGGCGCTTCCCCGAGGGCAGACGTTCACGCGCGGCGGCGCCGATGACGATCCGGTCGCGCGAGGGTGCGCCCGACGGGCCGGCCAGATCGCCAGTGCCCCTAGCCCGCATGGCCAAACAACGCCGCGCCCTTACAACTAGGCTGCGCTCTGGGGACCGCTCGATCGGGTAATTGCCCCTCTGGCATGTTTCGATCCCTCCAAGCAGATGCAGCCGCAAGCCCACGGGCAACGGCCGTGCTACGCGGCTAACCGTTGAATTGCCGGTCCCGAAATATGTTCCGGCATATTTTGATCACGCCAGATTCTCCGGCTGGATTTCCCGTTGCCGGCCAGCAATAAGCGCTTGCGCTGCCGCTCCGCGTGTACGACACAACTCTGATATGCAGGGGTTTTTCCGCGATTCCTGCGCGAGAACAGGCTGTGGCGTCACAGGGGTTGTCCATGCTTCGCACTAAGGAAATTGCATTCCGGGCCGCCAATGCTGCACTGATTTCGGGCATATCCCTGCTGCATCGCAGCTTCGGCGTGGACGCGACTTACAAGATCGGTGCCGGAAAGGCCTGTGCCGAATTTGAAGGCTGCTGGTTCGCCTACCATCCGGCGGAGTTCGGCTGCACGGGCAATCTCGATTTCTACCCCGAAGCAGAAAACAAGACGCGGCACGCCCTGTTCGAAATGGTTATGCCGGGCCAGGTATTCTACGACATCGGAGCCCATGGAGGAGTCTACTCGATAACCCTTCAGAAACGGTTTCCGGCGCTGAAGATTCATTCGTTCGAACCACAGCCGGAAGACCTGTTGGCCAACCTTGCCCTGAACGACATGCAGGCTGACAATGTCCATGCAGTGGCGGTGGGCGAGCGGGCGGGAACCGTTGCCATGACCACAAAGCACCGCTCGAGCAATCACGTTAGCGAGGCCGGTGATCGGTCTGTTCCCATGGTCACCCTCGACCAGTACGTGGCCGAGCGGAACCTGCCCCCTCCGGATTGGATCAAGATTGATATCGAGGGGCTGGAACTGCCCGCCTTGCGCGGGGCCAAATCGCTATTAGCCGCGCACCATCCCAATATTATATGCGAAATCAATCATTTGTATGGAAGGTTTGGAACAAAGCTGGCCGACTTCATGTCATTTTTGGACTCACTGGGCTATGACGTGTTCAAACTGGCGCAGGACGGCTTCAGCCGGGTCGCCAAATCGGATAACCTGGCCGACCTCGGATATTCCGCCGACAATAATTTTTGGTTCGTGCACCGGGACCGATCCGGTCATCTGGCTGCTCCCGTCGACCGGGCGGAACGCAGTGGGACCATCTGATCCCCGGCAGCCTGCCGCACGCGCAGGAGGTCGCGGTTCCTACCAGTAGCTCGCAGCGCCTTCCTGCTTGAGCCGGGTGTTGGCAATCACCGCTACCACCAGGGAAAAGGCGGTCGCGGCGAGGCCCAGCGGCAGCCGTCGCAGGCTCGTCAGCGGCTGACGACGATCGAGCACCGGCAGCCGCCAGAACAACAGCGCGGGCGGCACCACCCATGCCCGCGAGCCGGTGCGCTCGCGTACCACTGCGCCCACCCAGCCCGGGTGCGCGGCATTGCGCCGGCCGATCAGCGGACCGACGGGTTCGCTCGGGTTCATCGCCATGAAGTGCTCGAACAACCAGATGTTGACGGCCGTGCCGATCACCATGCGCTGCTCATGGGCAACGATGCGGTTCAGCGGCGCCGGCTCGTAGAAATGGGTGACGCGGTCGAGCTGGGTTACGAGATTGCGGTCCATCGGGGCGGAAAAGCCGCGGGTGTGGATCATCGCGTTGAGAAAGCCGTCCTCGCCGGGCGTCGGCTCGGGCAGCCAGATCGGGCGCAGCGCCGAGGCATAGGCGCAGTAGAGCGAGCCGTTGATCGCCCGGTCCACCCGGCTGGCTTCCGAGACCTCCAGCGACATCCGCTCAGCCAGTGACTTGCGGGCCTTGCGGGCGATCCGCTTGACCGGGCGCCCCGTGCAGGCGACCGCCCGGGCATCGCCGACAAGTTGCTCGACCAGCGCCCGGCAGACCTCGGGCCCGGCCAGTTCGATGTCGGCATCGAGGAACAGGAACAGGTCTGTATCGGGCGCGGCAAGTTCGTGGACGACACGGTTCCATGCCCGGCTTTTTCCGCCTACCGGCGTGTCGACAAGCTCCGCTCGGCGCAGCTTGCCCGCCAGCCGCCCAGCCACGGCTTCGCGCGCGACCTCGATGGTGTTGTCGGAACAGCCATTGGCGAGCACCACCAGGTCAGGGGCCGGGCCCGGCAGCCCGAAAAGATCCTGCTCGGCAAGGGAAGCGATGGTCCGCCCGATATTCCCGGCCTCATTGCGCGCAATGATCGCCAGGGTAATCCGCAATTCGCCAATCCGGGGCTCCCGAGCATACTCATGGGAAACATCGGCCAGCGAAGGATAATAACCCACCCCCTCTTGGCGAGACCCTGGATCAAGACTCACGATCTTCTCTCCGAAATAAATGACGCGACAGCGAGGAACTATAGACCAATTGCAGCATTTCCGCCCCGACGAATTCACGGAATGACCGCGATTAATAATAATTAATATTAAAATCGTGTTTTATGTTGTTTGATTCACTCTTTGACGGATAAGATGCAGCATGCCTGGCACTCCAGCCGAGTCGGTGATTGCCGAACCGCCGATCGATCTCGGCCGCCCCGGGCTCGTGCGGGCAAGCCTGATCGCCCGCTTCCGCCAGCTGCTCCAGCGGCTCGGATGGCCGGTGTTCACCTTCGGCGGCCTGCAAGGCATGCGGCTGGTCACCAACATCATCCTGTCCCAGCTGCTCACCCCGGCCATCTTCGGCATGCTGCAGATCATCAATACGCTGCGCACCGGGGTTGAACTCCTGTCCGACGTGGGTGTCGGCCAGAACATCATCTCCAACCGCGACGGCGCGACGCGCAGCTTCACGTCGACCGCCTGGACCATCCAGGTCATTCGCGGCTGTATTCTGGGCACGCTGCTGGCCGCATGTTCCCCGCTCCTTGCGCATTTCTACGCAGAACCGATACTTGCCCGTGCGGTTCCGCTGGCCGCCGTGCTGACCCTGATCGCCGGGTTCCACTCCACCGGTATCTTCATTCTCCAGCGGGAGCAGAAGCTGGCTCGCCTGTCGTTCTTCGAGCTGTCGCTCGCAGCGGTGGCGTCGCTGATCCAGATTGCCATTTCGTATTACGACCGAACGGTGTGGTCGCTGCTCTATGGCGCGGCGATCTGCATGGCGCTGCAGGTGGCCTGCTCCTTCGTGATGACGCCGAGCGCCGGGCTGCGCTTTGCCATCGACCGGGCGCACGCCCGGGCGATCGTCCACTTCGGCAAGTGGATCTTCCTGTCCTCTGCGGTCTACTTCGTGGCCAGCAACTTCGACCGGCTCTACCTCAGCAAGCACGTGCCCTGGGCGCTGCTCGGCGTCTACGGGATCGCCCGGTCGCTGTCGGAGGTGTTCACCATCCTGCTCACGCGACTCGGCATGATGGTAATCTTCCCCATCATCGCCGGCTCGGAGCACCGCGGCGCGGCGCTACGCCAGCGCCTGTCGAGCCACCGCCTGCCGCTGCTGGGCGCGGGAGCGGCGGGCCTGGCGCTGTTCGTCGCCTTGTCCGACCGCGTAATCTTCCTGCTCTACGACCAGCGCTATCATGAAGCCGCGGCGATCCTGCCCGTGCTGGCCGCCGGCGTGTGGTTCTCGATCCTTGCCACGCTGGGGGAATCGGTCTCGCTCGGCGTGGGCCGCCCGCAGGTCGGGACCATGGCCAATGCCGCCAAGCTGGCCTGGATGATTGGCGGCATGCCGCTGTTCGCACTGCATTTCGGCTTCCCCGGCCTGGTCGCCTGCATCGCGGCAGCCGACCTGATCAAATACCTGGTCCTGACCATCGGCCAGAAGCGCCTCGCCCTGGCATTTCCCGCACAGGATCTCGTGCTCACCGCATTTTTCGTCGCCTGCGTGATCGGTCTGCGGGCTCTCTTTGCCGTTTCGGGCGTTGTCGGCGAAGTCGCCGGATTGTGGGCCCTGTTCCGCTGACCGGCCGAGACCAATTCCTTCAGGGGAGCACCGCCACATGAGCACTGTCTGGGACTGGGTTACGTTGTTCACCCTGGCGGGCCTCGCCACCCTGCTGCTGCAACGCTCGACCGCCGAGCACGAGACCGACAAGCTGTGGCACTATGCCCCGCCCGGGATCGGGCTGGCCGTGGTCAACCAGCTTGGCAACCATGGCGAGATCGGTCTCGCCATGGTCCTGTTCGCGGCGGTACTGGCCTATATCGCCGCCGTGCTGCTGCGCGTGCGGCTGACCTGATCCGCCGCCGGGCCGGCAGGCCCGCGGCAGCCGATCGATCCGCCGCCGAGCAGCGGCCGCTGGCCGGGCAGCGGATCGATGGCATAGGACTTGCGGGCCTGGGCCAGGCCCCGCGCCGCATCCGCGCCGCAAGCGCTGTCGCCGGAGCGGCGGCACATGTCCAGAAACAGGGTCCATCCACTCACCAGCCCGGGCGCACTGCGGGTTACCCGGCGGGCCAGGGCTACGGCGCGATCAGTCTTGCCGAGCGCGAGCCAGCGCTGCGCCAGTACCCGGGCAAGTGCGCCGTTCTGCGGATCGGCGTCGAGCGCCGCGGCGGTAACGCGGTCGAGCTGGGGCACTGACGTGCCGCTGGCGCTGGCCATGATTCCGTAGCCCAACCACTGGCGCGGGCATTCGGCGACAGCTTCCTCCGCGCGGGCCGAAGCCTCGTCGCTCTGCCCGGCGCCGAGCCGAGCCCCGGCCAGGGCCAGCAAGGCGTCGCACTGGGTCTTGTCGCCATCGAGGACGGAGCGGGCAGCAGCCTCAGCCTCGTCACGCTTGCCGAACAGCAGCAGGGCGCGGGCGTTCAGGCCGGCAACGTCGCTGCCGTCAAGCCCGGCGAGCAGCGCCTGGGCCTGTCCGCCCTGCCCCACTTCAAGATAGTGCTGCGCCGTCATGATCCGGGCCGAACGCGGAGCCCTGGCCAGGGCAGCGATGTCCGCGGGCGTCAGCGGCGTTGCATCATATTCTCGCCACAGCCGCGCCAGCCGGTCAAGGCCATCGCCGGGCAAGATCCCGGCCGTCAGGAGTGCGATGCTCTCCCGCCGCGCCCCGGCCAGGTCCCCCGACTTGTAGAGGAAGTTGACCTGTTGCAGGGCCAGATCGGCATGGCGGGGCTGCAGCCGGCGAAGGGCCGCGAAATCCATCTTCAGGGCAGGTGCATCGGCGAGGGTCCGGTCCATTTCGAGACGGGTCAGGGCCAGGCCGAAGGTATCCCCGAAGCGTTTGACCGCCTCGTCCAAAGTGGCCCGCGCCTCGCTGTCGCGGTTGAGGGCGAACAACGCGCGGGTCTTGAGGACCATGCCGCCCTCGTCCGCCCTGTTGTTGGCCAGGATCTGCCCGGCAAGGTCGAGCGCCTCCTGCGCCCGGCATCTGGCGAGCGCCATCAGCCCCTTGACCAGCCGCGCGACGGGATCGGCCGGGTTCTGCGCAAGCAACTGACTGACCGCGCGCGCGGCGTCTTCGGAACGGCCCACCTGGAAGGCGATCTGCGCCAGGCCGCGCAGCGCGTCGACATTGTTCGGCTCAAGCTCGGCGGCCTGGCTATAGGCCTGCAGCACGTCGGCCGGGTGACCCGCGGCCAAGGCGATGCGCGCCTTGAGCAGATAGAGATCGGCCACGTCGTCCTGCTCGCGGATCGCGCGGTCGATCGTCAGGCCGGCACCGGCCAGATCGCCGGCGGCCAGCTGCTGCTGCGCCTGGTCGGCCAGCGCCATGGCCTTCTGGCGATCGGGGCCGCACCCCGCGAGGGCAACGGCCAGGGCCAGAGCCAATCCCGCGCCCCAACGCACCCGGTCGGATCCCCGCGCTGTCCAGGCACCGGAGGTCACGGGGAACGTAGATGCCTGCCGGGAGTTACTGGACCGACTGACCGGCCGCGTTCCGGCCGCTTGTCGGCCCATGGAGGGGTGGCGAATGCGAATGTACTCCCGAAGCTGGATTCTGAGCCTGATCGCAATTGTGGTGTCCTCGGCTGCCCCAGCCCAAACTGCTTCGGCGGCGGGTAGTTCCTATGTTGCGGCCGGCGCCAGCGCGATGAGCCAGTACCGGATCAACCCCGACGACGAGCTCGAAATCAACGTCTGGGGCGAACAGCGCCTCCAGCGCGACGTGCACGTCCTGCCCGATGGCACCTTCAACTTCCCGCTGGTTGGCCAGGTCCTGGCCCAGGGCCGGCTGACCCGCGACATCGAGGCCGCGGTTACCGACGGCCTGCGCAGCCAGTACCGCGGCGAGGTTCCGCAGGTTACCGTCTCCGTCAAGAAGCCCTCGGGGCTCTCGTTCTCGGTGATGGGCAAGGTCCACACCGCCGGGACCTTCGCGCCGGGCCGCTTCGTCAACGTGCTCGAGGCGATCAGCCTGGCCGGTGGCCCGAACGAATTCGCCAACCTCAACAAGGTGATGATCCTGCGCAAGGGGCCCAACGGGCTCCAGCCGATCCATGTGCGGCTGGGCGCGGTATTCAAGGCCGATCCCGGGCGCGACCAGATCTCGCCGGATAACATTCCGGTGATCATGACCGGGGACACGGTCATTGTCCCCTGAGGCACCGGGGGCCCGGGGGGGGCGGCCGCTATCGGCGGCGTGGGCTGGCCTGCTGCTCTGCGGCGGCGCCGTTTGTCCGGAGATGGCCTGGGCCAAGGAGGCCCTGACGCTCGACCTGTCGGTGGGCGCCACGGCCTCGAGCAATCCGTTCCTCGAACCCGGCGGCGGCCACGCCGCGGTCGGCGTTCAGGCCGGGGCCGGGGCAAACTACCGGATCGAAACCGAGCGCACGACTGTCAACCTGGGCGCGACCGGGCAATCCTCGACCTGGTTCGATGGCCGCGGGACCGACCTGGCCGGCAGTGCCTCGGCCGACCTCCAGCATCGCGTCAGCGACCGGGCGGCCGTGCAACTGCTTGGCCATTACAGCTATTCCCGGTCCAGCGGCTACCAGTACCTGTTCGCGCCCGGGTTCGGGCCCGCGCTCCCGCCGGGCATGCCGGGCGGCAGCGGCGGGCCGAGCGACACCGGTACGACCCCGCCGATCATCACCGTCCCCGCGCCGATCGGCGCGGGCGCGGGTCTGCCGCCCGATGCCACGGTGATCGGCCGGCGGATATCCCAGCACGCGTTCGGCGGCGGGATCAACGTCGAACTGCGCACCAGCGCCCGCAGCACCCTCTCGCTGGCCGCCGACGCCAACGAGTACCGCTACAGCGACCCGCTGCTGTCCAACTACCGGATGTTCAGCCAGGCCGCGGCCTACTCGCACCGGCTGACCGAGGCGACGACCGTGCAGGCCCGGATGTCGGTGGCCGAGGTCGACTACCACAGCGGCGAACACGATGTGATCCTCACGCCCATGCTCGGCGTCTCGCGCAAGCTCGGCAGCAACTTCGACCTGGCGGTCTACGGCGGCGCCTCGATCGTCCGCTCGCGCCGACCGGATGGGACCCGCATCCATTCCGACACTATCGCGCTCTCGGCGCAACTGTGCGGACATTATGCGCGGCGGGATTTCTGCATTTCGGGCCAGCGGCAGGCACTGCCCTCGGCGCTTGGAGGGGTGCGGCCCTCCACCAATGTACAAGCCACCTATACCGACCGGCTCAACCGCATGGATACGCTCTCGCTCAACCTCGCCTTCGACCGCCGCGGCCGCGACAGCCAGAATATCTTTAACAGCGAGACCATGGCCAATGGAACGGTCCGCTACGATCATCGGTTTGGCGACCGGTTGGCCGTGTTCGCATCGGCTGGATACACCCGGCTGTGGGAAAGCTCCGTGCCGAGCCGCTCGGAAGTGCGCGGCACGGTTGGAATTGCATTCAGGCTTGGAGATCGAGGGTGACAGCAGCCGACGGGGACGATGCAGGACTGGGCGTATTCGCCCGGCAGATCCCGACGATACTCCTCCAGCGCCGCTGGATCATCCTGGGCATCTGGCTGGCCGGGATGGTCGCGGCGGCCATTGCCCTGGCGATCATCCCGACCGAATACCGCTCCAAGGCGGTCATGGTGATCACCCCGCCGCAGGTGCCGGAGGAAATGGTCGGCAACGCGATCGGCGACAATGTCGAACGTCGGCTCGACACCATTCGCCAGCAGATCATCAGCCGCCCCGACCTGATCGCGATCATCAACCGCAATGGCCTCTATGCCCGCCAGCGCGAGAGCAAGCCGCTGTCGGAAGTGATCGACGAGATGCGCCGCCAGATCGTCCTGGCGCCGATCGAATCGCCGGGCGGCAGCTCCGGCAACAATCCGCAGGAAGTCGCGTTCGAGCTGTCGTTCGACTATCCCGATCCGGATGCCGCGCGGGCCGTCGCGCAGCAATTGATGGAGCGGATCGTCAGCATCTACTCGGCCCGGACCTCGGCCCAGGCCAGCAATGCGGTCGATTACCTGGGCAGCCAGCAGGCCACGCTCCAGCGCCAGATCAGCGAGGTCGAGGGGCAGATCAATGCCGTCAGCTCGCAGAACGGCCGGGCGCTTGCCGGCATGTCGGCTCCAATCATCAATGCCGGGGGCAACAGCAGCGAGGCGATGATCCTCGAGCTGCAGCGCGAGAACTCGCAGCTGCTCCAGCGCAAGTCGAGCGGTAGCGGCGATCCGAGCAGTGCCATCGTTGCCGCCGCCGAAGCGCAGCTCGCCGCCGCGCGCGCGACCTATGCCGATGGCCACCCGGACGTCATCCAGGCCCGCCAGCGCCTGGCCGAGGCGCGCAAGCTGGCCCGCGAAAGCGGACCGAGCTCGGTCGGTGCCTCGATCGACCAGCAGATCGCCTTCAACAATTCCCAGATCGCCTCGCTGCGCGCGCAGAGCGCATCCGATCGCGCCCAGGCGGCAATGGCGCTCAGCGCGCAGACCCGCGGCCCGGCGGCCCAGCAGGAAATCACCGCGCTGCAACAGAAGCTGACCGGGCTCAACCAGCAATATCAGACCATCTCGGCCAAATATATCGCCGCTCAGGCCAATGCCCGCGCGAATGACGAGCAGCTTGGCCGCCAGCTCAGCGTCATCGAGCCGCCGACCATTCCCGACCGCCCGCATTCGCCCAACGTACTGCTGATCATTGCTGCGGGCCTTGTCGGCGGACTGCTCCTCGGCCTGTTCATGGCCCTGGTCGTGGAACTGCTCGCCCGCCCGATCCGGCATCCCGATACGATTACCCGTCTCACTGGCGTTCCGCCCCTCGGCGTCGTTCCCGACGTCCGTCAGCGTGCCGCGCGTGGGCCGGGGCGCTCACGGTTCTGGCCGCACTTCAGGCGCCCGGCGCGCGAGGCCGCATCCATTCCTGCCGAGTGAGGTTGCATGTCAGATCTCCGTACCGCTTCTCCCTTGGTTTCAGCCGAGTTCCCGGGCGTCGACGTCCGCCGTGCCCGGCCGGACGAGCCCGGAATCGATGCCGGGCGGCAGGCCGCCGCGCCGGCCTGCGCGCTGCCGTCGCTTGAGCACCTGGCCGAGCTGCGGCCCGATCCCGACCTGCTCAAGGCCAACCACATCGTTGGCTTCCGCGGCAACAGCGCGGTATCGCGGCCGTTCAACCTCTTGCGCAGCCAGATCACTGCCGCCTGCGAGCAACACGGCTACAGCGTGCTCGGCGTGGTCTCGGCCGTGCCGGACGAGGGCAAGTCGTTCATCGCGGCTAATCTCGCCGCGGCATTGGGGCGGATGCCGCAGCTGGAAGTCTACCTGCTCGACCTCGACCTGCGCCGACCCTCGGTCGCCGGCCTGTTCGGGGTGGAGGCCGATCCGGGCCTCGATTCCTGGCTCCAGAACGGCGCCCCGGCGCTTTCGGAGATCGGCCGGCGTGTCGTGGGCACCAATCTTGCGATCTTCCCGTCCGCGCCGACCACGCCCGACGTGGTCGCCACCCTTCACGGCGAGTGGTTCGAGCAGTTGATGGGCGGCCTCGCCCAGGCGCGCAGCCCATCGCGCATTGTGCTCTGCGACCTGCCGCCGGTCTTCGTCGGCGACGATGCCATGGCCGTTTCGCGGCACCTGGACGCCTATATCCATGTGGTCGGCTCGGGCCAGTCCACCACCCGCCAGTTCGAGGAACTGGGCCGGCTGCTCAAGGACACGCCGTGCCTCGGCTCGGTGCTTAACCGCTATGTCGGAGGACCGTTCGATCCTTATGGTTACGGCCGCTCGTCCAAGGCCTACGACGCCTACTTCTCCGACCAGAACTGACTGACCGGCAAGAGCACGCCGCCGTCCCGCGGGGGACGGCGGCTTTCTTGTATGCTCAGGCCATCTGGGGAGACGCTGGCGCGGGCTCCACGACAACGGGGTCCACGGCGGCAGGCCGCCGGCGCGAGGCGCGGATCTCGCCGATCAGCCCTGCCATTGTCCCGAGATTGATGCAGAACAGCACCTGGGCCGCATAGGTCACGAAGATCCATTCGACGGTATTGTGAACCGCCACGACGAATTGGGCCATGCAGGTCCCGAACAGCGCAATTGACAGGCGCTTGTCCCGGCTTCTGAAGCACCAGACCAGTCCGCCCAGCGCGGTCAGGATCGAGAGCCAGACGAACGGAACCAGGGCGATATACCCCATCTCGGCGGCGGTGAGCAGGTAAGCGTTGTGAACGTTGGCCGCGCGGCTGCCTTCTCCCCAGCCGACCTTGGCGCGGTCGGAATAGCCCTGGGAATTGGCGGCCAGCACATAATGGTTGGCGCCGACGCCCCACGGGTGGTCAGCGAGCATGTCCTTGGCCGCGCGGGTGAAGGCCTCCCGCTCGTCGTAGTCGGAATGTTCGACCGAGGCGAAGCGCGGCGCGAGCACGGTCAGCGCCACGGGAGCCAGGGCCGCCAGCGCGATCGCCCCGGCGAAAGTAAGGGCAAGGCCGCGCGGCATGGGCCAGAACACGGAGATGCCTATGAGCAGCAGGGCAAGGCCCGCCGCCTCAAGCCCGATGGTTCCACGTGAGGCGCCAAGAATTGCAACGGTGCCCGCCGCGACCAGGGCCAGCAGGACCCATTTCGCCCGCTTGTCCGCAACGTACAACGCCGCCGCCGGCAGGGCGACGAAGTGGGCGAGCATGCCGAGCAGGTTCTGGTGCACGAACAGGCCGGTCGCCTGGTAGGTGCCGCGCAAGTGCTGGACCAGCGCCCACACCGCGTTGCACCCCAGGCCCAGCACCATGCCGGCAATCAGGGCGCGCCGCCCCGCTGCGTCGGACGCAAGCCGGGTCGCGGCCATGTAGATCAGGAAGACCCTGAAGGTCTGCCAGGCCACGAACATGGCGGCGAGCGGAACCTGGGTATGGAAGACCGAGAGCAGGGCCACGGCAATCATGCCGAAGAACGGGGCGGCATGGATCGCCCGCGCCCGGCCGGCTCGCGGGGCAAGCACCACGGCGAGGGCCAGGGCATCAATCAGCGAGAACTCGATGCCTTTCACGTAGCCGGGCCAGTACGGCCACGGTATGGGCGCCACGACCAGGTGCGCGACCTGCAGCAGGAACGGCAGGAACCCGAGCAGGAAGGCTACCAATCGGCGGCCCGCCGGGCCCGACAGCAGCAGTGAATGAAACACCGGCACCAGCGCCAGGAACACGAGCAGACCGATGAATTTCACGCGCGCCTCGCCCGCTGGAATGCGCGCCCTCCCGGGCGTATCCTGCAAAACCCCCCGGGCGCCGGCCAGTTCCAAGCGGCCCAGCGCCTTTCTTTCGGATGGCTGGATATTTTACCGGGGTAAAGCGTTGGAAAATTCGGGATAGGCCATCCCGGACGACACCCTCAGGGGCAAGGAGTGGTAACGTGCGCAAGTACAGCAGGGTCTTGCTGATCGGCCTCGCCGCATCGCCGATGGCTCTGGTGGCGCTGGGCGCCACCGGTCCGGGGCTGGCGATCACCCCGTCGGGACAGTCCGCCGGCCGCGCCAATGCCGAAGTCATCCTCGGCGATCGTTCCCCGGGCGCGCGCCGCGCCGGGACCGCGCAGACCAAGCTGGCCCGGGAAACCGGTCCGACCGAGCGAGTGCTGAGCCAGGTGCGCGAGCGCCCCTCTCCGGCCGCTCCGCCGACCACGTCCAATCTCTCCCGAGCCGTGTTCGAGAGCGCGCCCCTTGGCGCGCCGACCCTCGTCCTGGCTCCGCTGACGAACGACCTCTCGGGCGGCGCGATCGGTGGGCCGGGCGGCGGTATTGGCGGCATTGGCGGACCAGCCCCGCTGTTCGTGCCCATAAGCACGCCGGGCGGCGGATCCGGCGAGGGCGGGACGCCGACCACTCCGGCCACCCCGCCGCCCGCCGTTCCCGAACCGTTCACCTGGGTAACCCTGCTCGCCGGTCTGGGCCTGATCGGCTGGCGGCTGAGGCATGAACGGAGCGCTGGCTCGGCACGGCGCGCGGGCCGCCTGCCCGGTTGAGCCGTGCGCCAACGGGTCCCGGCGGACCTCTGGTGGCTGCTCGCCGCCCTGTTGGTCGCCGCACTCTCCCTGTACGTGGCAGCACAAGCGGCCTGGCGCACAGAGCCTGCGGCGGCATTGCAGGCGGCTCGCACCCGTGACACGCCCATTTTGCCCCGGCGGATCCGCCTTCCCGCCGGCCAGGAACTGGCGATTACCGGCCCCTCCGGCGAGACACAGCGGGTGACCAGCCTGCTCGCCGTGCCCGAGCGGATGCGCTTCGGCGAGTTTCGCTGGAGCGAGTCCGGCGTGCCGTCCGGGCCGACATGGGTCCGGGTCGATCTCGATCGCCAGCTGATCTCGGTGTTCCGTTCCGGCGAGGAGATCGGCACGGCGGTGATCCTCTACGGGGCGCGCGGCACGCCTACCCCCACCGGCTGGTTGACCGTACGCGGCAAGGCGCGCGACCACTATTCGCGCACCTACGACGCGCCGATGCCATACATGCTGCGCCTCACTGACGACGGCGTGGCGCTGCACGCCAGCATGGTGCGCGAGGGACGGGCGACCCATGGCTGCATCGGCCTGCCCTATGCCTTCGCCGCCCGGCTCTATGACGCGATGCAGGTGGGCGGCCCGGTGCTGATCGTGGGAACCAATCCGGCGTGACTCCGCTCGTCGCATCGCGGCCGGGCCATTAACCTATAGTTAGGCTTGTCCGCGTCACATGGGCGCCGATGGCTGCCCGTCGTCCTTCCTCCCGCGCCCTGCGCCGCACCGCCGTGCTCGGCGTGGCCCTCGCCCTGCTCACCGGGACGGTCGGCCCCGAGCGTTCGTTCCGCGACCGCCTGCTGACCGCGCACAATGCCGAGCGCGCCGCGGTCGGCGTCGGGCCGCTGGCCTGGAATGCCCACCTCGCCGCCTCTGCGCAGGACTGGGCCGATCACCTCGCCGCCACCGGCCAGTTCCGCCACGCCCCCGAGACCATCGCCGATCCCCAGGGCGAAAATCTTTGGGCCGGCACGCGCGGCTACTTTTCGCTGGAAGACATGGTTGGCGCCTGGGGCCGCGAGAAGCGGTTCTTCCGCCAGGGCACCTTCCCCGCCAACAGCACGACCGGCCGGGTCGAGGACGTGGGTCACTACACCCAGCTGGTCTGGCGCGACACCAGCGACGTGGGCTGTGCCGAGGCGCGGGGCGCCGGTGAGGACGTACTCGTCTGCCGCTATGCGAGCCCCGGCAACTATCGCGGCGAACGCCCCTTCTGAGCCCTTCCGGGGTTCTCCCCAGACCCTGACGCCGCCTGCGCCGAGCCGCGCGGGTCGTCCAAATGTGGCACATCGCCGTTTATCTGCGCTTGCCTCGTGAACACAATCGCGCCTCCCGTGTTTACCCCTTGTTAATTAACAGCTTGTCGGGGAAACACCGTGGCCTGGATAGTGACGATCCTGATCGCATTCTGGGGAGTTCCGCTGCTGACGATGCTGGTGGTGGCCCTTGCCTGTCTGGTCTCCGGACGCACGCGGCGTGCGGCCGCACGTTTCCTCGGCCTCGACGTTCACACGCCATCCTCGCCGCAGCCGGGGCACAGGCCCGTTCCCTTGCGTATCGATGCTCGCACCGACGATCACCACGACGGACGATCCGCCGCCTGATCACCCGGTTGCCGCGCCCCGCCCAGCGGGAACTTTCCACCTGAACCGCGGTTGGGGCGTCAGGCGAGTGGAGAAGTTCATGCGGATCGGGGGCCCAGTGTCGCGTCGCTCGCCAGCGGGCCTCGCCCCGGTCATGCCTCCGCCCCGACCTTGACCCGCCAGCCCGAAATGACCTTCGATGCGCTCGTCGTCGGCGCCGGACTGTGCGGTTCCTGGGTAGCCAAGGAACTGACCAGCGGCGGCATGACGGTCGGCCTGGTCGACGCAGGCGCATTGCTCCCCGACAGCCTGTTCACCGCCCCCAGGTCCGGCGGCGGCCTGTTCAGCCTGCGCCGCCACCTGTTTCGGCTCAAGCTTCTCGCCACAGGCCGCACCGATCTTGGCTTCAGCGACGTGGCCAGCGATCAGACCCACCGGCTGTTCCTCGACCGCCGGCACCATCCCTATGCCACCTCCGGCGCCGACTTCACCTGGCACCGCCTGCGCGCGGTGGGCGGGCGCGGCCATGTCTGGGGCCGGGTCATGCTGCGGATGACCGAGCGGCAACTGGCGGGCTGGCCAGTAAGCTATGCCGAACTTGCCCCCTATTACGAAGAGGTCGAGCGCCTGCTCGAACTCGGCGGCGACCGTTCGACCGACGAGGCCGTGCCGGACGGCGCCTATGTGCACCACCGCTCGCTCAACGCGCTCGAGCAAGCCTTCTGCGCCGCCGTGGAGCGCGGAAAGCCGGAGCGCCGCGCCGTCGTCAATCACGTTGCCGGCTACGATCCGGCGGCCCTCTCGCCAATGCTACGGATTGCGCAAGCGACCGGGCGGCTCACGCTCCTGCCCGAAACCGTGGCCACCCGTCTCCTGATCGATGACAGGGCGGGGCCCGATGACCGGATTACCGGAATCGGCGCTGCCTGCGCCCGCACCGGCGCCCAGCGCGAGCTTCGCGCCCGCCACGTGATCCTCGCCGCCTCGGCATTCGAAACCCTACGGCTGCTGCTCAATTCCCGCAGCGATGGCCATCCCGAGGGCCTCGGCAATGCCCATGGCCTGCTCGGCACTGGCTTGTTGGAGCATCTCAACGCGACGGTCTTCGAACAGCTCCCCGCCTCGTCTCGCAATCCGCGCCCCACTTACCGGCACAACCCGTTCAAGCTGAACGAGGAGCCCCACGGCTTCTACATCCCACCGCTCCGGCCCGCCGCCCCGGCAACCGCTCCCGCCCCGGCCGAACGCTTCGGCATTCAGGGCACGATCTCGGCCGACACGGGCATATTCTATATCGGCGCCTTCGGCGAAACCGACCGTTCCCAGGCAAATCGCCTGACGCTCGATCCGGCGCGGCGCGACAAGTTCGGCGTGCCCCTGGCCGCCATCCACTTCGCCTGGTCGGACAACGACCTCGCCACCTGGCGCTGCATGAACGAGACCCTCGCCGACATGACCGAGGCGTTCTGCGCTTCGTCCGGGGTGAAGTTCGGCCACTCGGTCGTCGGTGCGCTGCGCAAGGCGATCCAGCAAAACGCGGTGCCGGTGGCCGGAACCAACCACGAATGCGGCGGCGCGCAGATGGGCACCGACCCGGAAACCAGCGTGGTCGATGCCCACAATCGCCTGTGGGAAGCGCCCAACGTGCTGGTGTGCGATGCCGCCTGCTTTCCCACCCTGCCGCCGCAGAACCCCACGGCGACGACCATGGCGCTTGCCGTCCGGGCCAGCCGCCGGCTCCTGGCTGACGCCTGATGGCGGCGTCTGCCCCATCCATTCCCTTCCCCGCCGGCGCGCGGGTGCTGGTGACCGGGGCAACCGGGTTCATCGGCGGCCACCTGGTCGAGCGGCTGGCCGCCCTCGGCGCCGCCGAAATCCGCTGCCCGGTGCGCGACCGGCGCGGGGCCGCGCGGCTTACCGGCGGACCCGTCCGCGCCGAACCGGCCGACCTCGCCGACGCGGACCGCATGGCCAGCCTCGTCGCCGGCACCGATTACCTGTTCCACTGCGCCTGGGACATCGCCGATCCGCAGGCCAACATCCCGATCCTGCGCAGCCTGCTGGCGGCCTGCACCGCCGAGGGCCCTCGCCGCTTCGTGCTGACCAGTTCGTTCTCGGTCTACCAGCCCTTCCCCGACGGCACCCTCACCGAAGCCACTGCCGATGGCGATCGCGAGAATGCCTATGTCGACGTCAAACTGACGCTCGAGGACATGGTCCTCGCCGCCACCCGCGCCGGGCGCCTCAATGGCACGGTGATCCAGCCCGCGATCGTCTATGGCCAGCGCGGCGGCGGGTGGACGCGGCTCGCGGCCGAGCGGCTTCGGACCGGGGAGGTGGTCCTGCCCGACGATGGCGCAGGCCTGTGCAATCCGGTCCATGTCGACGACGTGGTCGATGCCATGCTGCTCGCCGCGGTTCGCCCCGGAGCCGTGGGCGAGCGGTTCATCGCCGCCGGGCCCGAGGCGGTTACCTGGGCGGAATACCACGGCCGGCTGGCCCACGAGATCGGCGCCCCGCCGCCGGTGCTCGTGCCCGCCGCAACAATCCTTGCGGCCCTTGCCGCCGCGGAAGCAGCCCCTGCCCCCTCTGCCCCCAGGCGACTGGTCCGCCGCCTGCTGCGATCTGGCCGGGTGCGCCGCCTGACCGGGCTGCTGCCCCTGCTGCGCCGCCTCATCGCCCCGCTCGGTCGCTGGGCCGGGCTGCCGGAGCGCGAACGGCACTGGCCTGAGCGGCCGATCCTCGAGCTCTACCGGGGCAAGGCGACGGCGAGCTGGCGCAAGGCCGAGCAGGCAATCGGCTTCCGCCCGCGCGTGTCGTTCGACGAAGGCATGCGCCAGACCGGCGCCTGGCTGCGCGGCGAGGCGGGCGCATGACTGCCACCGCCGAACCCCCCGCCGCAGCCGCACCGCGCCCCCATGGCCGGATCGGGGATATCCCCATCCTCCACGGCTGGCGCGCCATCTCGATCCTGCTGGTGCTCTCCTCCCACTGGCTGCCGCTGCCCAAGGTCCTGGCGCTAAACGATGCCGCGGGCGCGGCGGGCATGGCGCTGTTCTTCTGCCTCTCGGGCTTTCTGATCGCCTCGTTCCTCGATGCCGGGGAGCCCGTTCCGCGATTCCTCCTCAAGCGCATGGCCCGCATCTTGCCGCTTGCCTGGCTGGCGATCTCGGTCCTGCTGATATGGCATCCGCGGGACTTGCCGACCATTGCCCGCAATTACCTGCTGGTGGCGAACATTCCGCCGATGGCGCTGCTCCATGGCGGGGAGCACTTGTGGTCCCTGTGCGTGGAAATGCAGTTCTACCTTCTGGCCGCCCTGCTGTGCCTCGCCTTCGGCCACCGGCGCGGCCTGCTTGCCCTGCCGGTGCTGTGCGTGGCGGTTACGATCGGGCGGGTCTGGGCGCACGAGCCGATCAGCATCATCACCTGGCAGCGGATCGATGAGATCCTCGCCGGTTCGACCCTGGCCCTCGCCTATCGCGGCCGCTTCGGCGACCTCAGCCACCTGTTCCGCCTGCCGCTATGGGTGGGTATCCCTGCGCTTTACCTCACCAGCGCGCCGCTGTTTCCGCCGGCTGAATATCTGCGGCCCTATGTCGCCGCGCTGCTCGTCGGCTCCACCCTCTATGCCGCGCCCGGGCCCGTGCACCGGCTGCTTACCACCCGGCCGATGCTGCTCATCGCGGAAATGTCCTATGCGATCTACGTGATCCACGGCGTGCTGACCGCCACCTGGCTGGGTACGCCGCCGCACAAGTATCCCAAGCGCCCCTTGCTGGCACTGGCCACCTTCCTGCTGGCCTGGCTCTCCACTCGTTACTTTGAGCGGCCGGTGATGCGCTGGGCGCGCCGCCTGCCGCTCGGCCAAGCGCCTGCGCCCGCAACTGCACCCCCGCGCCGCGGCGATGGCGCAGTGCCGGGTGCGTGACGGATGGCGAACGAACTTGGCGTGACGTAACAAGCTGCCCATGCCCGCGCACCTCATCACAACCCTCGTTCACCGGCTCGGCCCGGCGGGAGTGGCGCTCGGCGCGGGGCTGGAGGGGGAGACGGCGGTAGTCATTGGCGGGACCGCCGCCCACCACGGCCTGTTCAATCCCGTCGCCGCCGCCCTTGCCGCCTGGGCGGGCTCGTTCGTGGCTGACCAGCTGGTGTTCTGGCTAAGCCGCGAACAGCGTCACCGGCTCTTCGTGCAGAAGCTCGCCGCCGAGCCGAAGGTGGGCCGCGCTCTCGGCATCATCGATAAGCACCCCCGGCTGTTCTGTTGCGCTTTCCGCTTCGTCTACGGGTTCCGCATCGCAGGCCCGGCAGCGGTCGGCCTCTCGGCCGTCCCGGGACGGCTGTTCGTGGCCTGCAATGCCGTTTCCGCCGCGATCTGGGCGGCCCTGTTCACCTTCATTTGCTACCACTTCGGCAATGCCCTCCTCGCCGCGATCCGCCCGTTCTTCCACGTGCCGCATGTCGGCGTGGAACTGGCGGTCGCCATTGTGGCCATCGGCTTGCTTTGGCTGGCCCGCCCGAAACGCTAGGAGCCCGCCCGCACGGCAAAAGGCCCCGCGACCGCCTTGGCTTCGGCGACGCAGGGCCCGATGGGCAGGAGAACTTCGCGGAACGGGGCTACGCCGACGAGGTGAGATCCGGAAGCAAGCCAGCCCGAGTCAGGCGAACGAGATCCGCGGTGCCTGAACGGTCGTCCCCCGCTTGCGGCGCAGCATCCAACCTGCGGCAGCAAGGCCGAGCAGCATGGTAGCCCAGGTTGCCGGTTCGGGCACGGCGGCCGTGTTCCCGAAAGTCAGCGTGCCCGCGTAGGACCCGCCGCCGCTCTGCCCGGCGATACCCGAGACGACAAGCGTGTTGGTGGCACCCGGGGTCAGGGGGATCGGATCAAGCGAGGCGAAGTTGTAATCGTCGGCAAGCTTCAGGTTGAACATCTGCCCGTTGAGGGTCACGCCTGAAAGCAGACCCAGCGTGCCGAAGATCAGCGTCGTCGCTGCGTCCGTTGCCGGGCCTGACGAGAGCGTGGCGCCAACCGAATTGAAGCCATCGGGTGTCACGAAAGTGAAGGTATCGGAGAAGGCGCAGCTGAAGGTGCCGCTGGCGCAGGTCACCGTGCTGTTGCCGAAGTTGCCCGATGGAGGCGAGGTATCGAGGTTTATGGCCGCAAGGGCTGGGGTGGCGGCCGCCAGCAATGGCAAGGCGGCCAAGGATACCAATCTCTTTATCATAGGGGATTCCTTCCTGTTCATCTGGCAGTCGGCGATCGTTGCCCGGGCGCTTAACGGCGCGTTAAGCCTTTGTTTCCAGTTACTTACTCCGATTTGCGATGAACGACTGGCCTCCCAGGATGCTGCAATCGTGCGCACGCCTGTGCCCAATCCCGGTGTGGGACGGCTTGTTCCCGCCGGGTGGCAGCAGCGACAAATAATCGCGGAACTCCTGCTGGAACGGCACGTTGTGACCGGCGCTGCGAGTAGGAGTGGGCATGGACGCGCCACGGTCTTCCGCTATGATCCGTCCGGTCTGCCGGCGCGGTTCCGCAGCGCTCCCGCTGGTGGCGTTGCTCTCCGCCTGCTCGGGGCGCAGCATCTTCGATCCGGTCGGCCCGGTCGGCGCCGATGACAGCAAGATCCTGATCGATGCGACCCTGATCATGCTGGCAATCGTGGTGCCGACCATCCTGCTCGCGTTTTGGATGGCCTGGCGGTACCGCGCCTCCAACACCAGCGCCGAATACCTGCCGAACTGGTCCTACTCCGGCCGGATCGAGGCGGTGGTCTGGGCGATTCCAACACTCACCATCATGTTCATCGGCGGCGTGATCTGGATCGGCTCCTATCGGCTCGACCCATTCCGCCCGCTTGCCTCGCCCGTGCCGCCGCTCGAGGTGCAGGTCGTCGCGCTCGACTGGAAGTGGCTGTTCATCTACCCGCAGCAGGGGGTCGCCACGGTCAACCAGCTGGTGGTTCCGGCAGGGCGCCCGGTTCATTTCTCGATCACCTCGGCCAGCGTGTTCAACGTGTTCTTCGTGCCGCGGCTGGGCTCGATGATCTACGCCATGCCGGGCATGGTCTCGCAGGTTAACCTCCAGGCCGACCGCCCGGCGGCCCTGTTCGGCCAGTCCGCCCACTTCAGCGGCGACGGCTTTTCCGACATGCAGTTCACCGTGCACAGCGTTCCGGCCGCCCGGTTCGACGGCTGGGCCCAGGCCGCGCGCGGCGGACCGGCGCTCGACCGCGCGGCCTATGCCAGGCTGGCCCGGCAGAGCCAGCGGGTCCCGCAGCTCGCCTTCGGCAAGGTCGACCCCCAGCTGTTCCAGGCGATTGCGACCCAGCAACTGGCGCCCGGCCCCGGTCCGCAGCCGGAAGGACCCGGCCATGCCGGGCGCGCGCTCTCCACCGGTGGGAGGCCCTAGCCATGTTCGGCAAGCTGAGCTGGTCGGCGATCCCGATCGACCAGCCGATCCCCCTGATCACCTCGATCGTCCTGCTGCTGGTCATCGCCGGAGTGCTGGCGCTGGTGACCGCCAAGGGCTGGTGGCCCTATCTCTGGCATGAGTGGATCACCAGCGTCGACCACAAGCGCATCGGCATCATGTACTGCCTGCTCGGCGTCGTCATGCTGATCCGCGGCTTTGCCGACGCGATCATGATGCGCACCCAGCAGGCCGTGGCGATCGGCGGCTCGCAGGGCTACCTGCCGCCCGAGCACTACAACCAGATCTTCTCGGCCCACGGCACGATCATGATCTTCTTCGGCGCCATGCCGCTGGTGATCGGCTTCATGAACTACCTGGTGCCGCTGCAACTGGGCGTGCGCGACGTGGCCTTCCCGACCTTCAACTCGGTTAGCTTCTGGCTGACCGCGACGGGCGCGCTGCTGGTCAACGTCTCGCTGTTCGTCGGCGAATTCGCGCGGACCGGATGGCTGCCCTATCCGCCGCTCAGCGAGACCGCCTACTCCCCCGGCGTGGGCGTGGACTACTACCTGTGGGCCGTGCAGATCTCCGGCATCGGCACCCTGATCACCGGCATCAACTTCGTCACCACCGTGCTCAAGATGCGCTGCCCGGGGATGAGCTACATGCGCATGCCGATGTTCACCTGGACGGCGCTCGCCTCGAGCCTGCTCATCGTCGCGGCGTTCCCGATCCTGACCGCCACGCTCGCCATGCTGAGCCTCGACCGGTTCTTCGGCTGGCACTACTTCACGAACACCGCGGGCGGCAACCCGATGATGTTCATGAACCTGATCTGGGCCTGGGGCCACCCGGAGGTCTACATCCTGGTCCTGCCGGCCTTCGGGATCTTCTCGGAGATCTTCTCGACCTTCTCGGGCAAGCCGCTGTTCGGCTACCGCTCGATGGTGGCGGCAACGCTGTTCATCTGCGTGGTCGCGATGATGACCTGGCTGCACCATTTTTTCACCATGGGCTCGGGCCCGGCGGTGAACACCGCCTTCGGCATTTCGACCAGCGTGATCGCGGTCGGCACGGGTGTGAAGATCTACAACTGGATCTTCACGATGTACGGCGGACGGGTGCGGATGACCGTGCCGATGCTGTGGTCGATGGGGTTCATCTTCACCTTCGTGATCGGCGGGATGACCGGGGTGATGCTCGCCGTGCCGCCGGCCGATTTCCTCGTCCACAACTCGATGTTCCTCGTCGCCCACTTCCACAACGTGATCGTCGGCGGGGTGGTCTTCGCGCTGTTCGCCGGGCTCGATTTCTGGTTCCCCAAGGCCTTCGGATTCCGCCTTCACGAGGGCTGGGGCAAGGCCTCGTTCTGGTTTGCTTTCCTCGGTTTCTGGATCACTTTCGCGCCCCTCTACGTGCTCGGCTTCGAGGGCATGACAAGGCGCCTCCAGCACGTGAACCAGCCCGAGTGGGCCCCGATGCTCTATCTTTCCGCGGCGGGCGTGGGCGTGCTGGCAATCGGCGTGGTCTGCCAGGTCGTCATGCTGGTCGTCTCCATCCGCCAGCGCGAGCGTTTGCGCGATACGACCGGGGATCCCTGGGACGGCCGCAGCCTCGAATGGGCCACCCCCTCCCCGCCGCCGTTCTTCAACTTCGCCGTCACCCCGAATGTCGAGGGCGAGGAAGCCTATTGGGGGATCAAGCTCAAGGCGATCGAAAGCCAGGGGCTGGGGCCGGAGCCGCAGTACCGCCCGATCGAGATGCCGGTCCATTCCCCGGTCGGATTCTACACGGCCGTCTTCGCCGCGATAACCGGGTTCTCGCTGATCTGGAAGATCTGGTGGCTGGCAGGCCTGGGGCTTGTCGCCGCCTTCGCCGGCTTCGTCATATTCGCCTGGCGCGACATTCACGAATTCCATGTGCCGGTAGAGCAGGTGGCCGAGGCCGACCGGGCGCGGCGGGCCGCGCGCGAGGCCTTGCTGGCGCGGCTCGCGCGCGAGGGGGCCCTCCCGTGACCGACGCCCCGCTTCCCGCGGCGCGCGAGACGATCCGCCGGGTTCGCGAAGATCCCCATCGCCTCGGCCACCGCGATCTGCATGCCCGCGAGGCCATCGCCGGCACGGGGCACGGCGCAACCGGCCCGGCCCACAAGCGGGTGCTCGTCGGCTACGGTTTCTGGATATTCCTCCTCAGCGACATCGTCATGTTCGCCTGCTTCTTCGCGGCCTTCGCGGTCCAGCGCGGGGCGACCGCGGGCGGGCCGGCGCTGCGCGAGATCATCGACGTGCACCGCGTCGCCTGGGAAACCGCCGCGCTGCTGCTGTCGAGCTACACCTGCGGCCTGTCCTTCGCGGCGACCAACGCGCGCAAGCTGGTCGCCACCCAGGCGTTCCTGCTGATCACCGGCCTGCTCGGCCTCGTCTTCGTCGGGCTCGAGCTTAGCGAATTCATCGACCTCGCCGGGCGCGGCTTCGTGCCCCAGCGCAGCGGCATGCTGACTGCCTTCTTCGGGCTGGTCGGCCTGCACGGGCTCCACGTCACCCTCGCCGGACTATGGCTGCTGACGATGATGGCGCAGGTCCAGGTCAAGGGCTTCCGGCCCGAGATCGTGCACCGGCTGATCTGCTTCAACCTGTTCTGGCACGCGCTGGACATCGTGTGGATCGGCATCTTCACGATCGTCTACCTCCTGGGAGCAGCGACATGAGCGAACCCGACGACGCGCTCTCTTCGGGCGCCCTGGATGCCCGCGAGGACCATGCCCCGGGCGACGAACCCATGGAGGATGCCGGACACTGGGTGCGCTATGCCAACCTCGGCCTCGGCTTTTCCGTCATTCTGACCGTGGCAGCCTTCCTCATTCCCGAAGCCGACATCCTCTATGCTCCGGCCATTCCGGCGGCGCTGCTGGTCCTGGCCATCGCCCAGATGGGGGTGCACCTCGTGTTCTTCCTCCACATCACCACCGGGCCGGACAACACCAACAATGTCCTGGCCCTCGCCTTCGGGCTGCTGGTCGTATTCCTGATCGTCGCGGGATCGCTCTGGATCATGAGCCATCTCAGCCACAACATGATGCCCCCGGCTCAGGCGGTGATGCGGATGCCGCTCTAGGAGCAATTGCCGGCCTGCCGATATTGACAATATTTTGTCATTACGGCACACCCTTGCTCAAGGCGGCACGTCATTCGCCGACTCCAACCGCGACCAAGGACCCTGGCTTTGCCGAAATACGCATTGATCGCCGTAACCTCCCCGGCAGAAGGCCAGGACACCGCCTTTCGCGACTGGTACGAGAACGTCCACATCCCCGAGCTGCTCAGCATCCCCGGGATGACCGGAAGCCGGCGCTTCCGGATCAAGTCGTCCAATCTGGGCGACGCCGGCCGGGACCAGTTCATCGCCATCCACGAGGTGGATACGGATGACCTGAAGGCGGTCCTGAACGGCATCGGGCAGACGGGCAAGCCGCCCGCCTGCCTCGATCCGGCGGCCAGCAGAACCATCATCACCGAGGAAATCTTTTCCTCCGACTAACCGGCACCTCAACCACAAGGTCATTTTCATCGTGACAAACGCCATCGATCCCGCCTGGACCTCCGGCTACGCGGAGCGCTTCGACTACCGGGTGGACGTCCTGCGCCGCCGCAACCTGGTCGAGGCGGCCACGCCCGATGGCCGCCAGGTCGCGCGCAGCGAACGGACGCTGCTGATTGACGAGCAGAGCCACGGGCTGGTGTTCTACTTCCCGCGCAGCGATGTCGACATGAGCGCCCTCGTCAGGATCGATCGGGTCAGCCACTGCCCGTTCAAGGGCGTGGCCTCCTACTTTGCGCTGGCCGGAAACGCGGCGGGCGAACCGGTCGCCTGGAGCTACGAGACCCCGTACCCCGAGGTCAGCCAGATTGCCGAGCATATCGCCTTCTACCAGGACCGCATGGTCGTGCGCCTTGGCGTCGCGATATTCCCCATTCCCAAGAAGGCGTGAGGCAGAACCATGGCCAACCCGACCAGCAACGATACCTACGAGCAACATTGGGGCGACCTAGCCGATCTGGCCCGCATCATCGATCTCCAGCCCACGGCTCCGGGCGTGTTTTCCGCGCCGATCTACGAGGGCGCGCCGCGCAACGTGGTGGAGGGCAGCCAGATGCTGGCCCAGTCCATCGTCGCGGCCGCGAAGCAGATGCCGGAAAAGCGGGTGATATCCGCCTATGCCCAGTTTGCCCGCGTCGCCGGGTTCGACCGGCCGCTGGACTTCCATGTCGACGTCCTGCAGTCCGGGCGGACCTTCGCCTCGCTGTCGGTCAAGGCCGAACAGGACGGCAAGCTGCGCTGCCCCGCCATGGTCCTGATGGACGCCGGCTCGCCCGACTTCATCGCCCACCAGGTGCCGATGCCGCAGGTGCCCGGCCCCGACGAGTGCCCGGACTACGACTATGGCATGACCGGGCGCGACGTGCGCTTCGTCAACGGCGACTACACGCCCCATGAGCACCGGATGGGCGATCCCGTCCTGCATTGCTGGATGCGGTGCCGCGACAAGCCGGAAACCCAGCTGATGCACCAGGCCCTGCTGACCCAGCCGGTCGGCCACTTCACCATCGGCGCGGCGATGCTGCCGCATCCCGGGGTCAAGGAGGGCGATGCCCATGTCACGCTGTCCACGGGGATCATGTCGATTGCCATCGCCTATCATGCCGATGCGGACGTGAGCGGCTGGGTGCTCTATTCCAATCCGGCGATCTGGAGCGGGCGCGGCCTGGTCCAGGGCCATGGCACCGTGTTCGCGCAGGACGGCACCCTGCTTGCTTCTTACACGGTAACCGGCATGGTCAGGGAATTCGCGCCCGATGCCGCGATCGCCGGAATTGCCGCGAACCAGTTGATGTGACGAAGCCGGGGGCACCGCAGAACCGGGCCCCGGAATCGTTGCGGTAAGAGGATGGAACCGGCTGCCGGCGCAGCAGCCTGAATGGGAGACGATGAATGGATTTCGGACTGGCCGGCAAGGTAGCCGTCGTCGCAGGAGGCAGCCGCGGGTGCGGCCTCGCCATCGCGCGTGAACTCGCCCGGGAAGGCGCATCGGTCGTGCTGACCGGGCGCAACCGCGACATCGTCGAGGCGGCGGCGGAGGCGATCCGGGCAGACGGCGGCGCGGCCTACGGGCTGACCACCGAGATGGTTTCGGCCGAGGATGCGGCCCGCATCGCCCAGGCCGCGCGCGACAAGTTCGGCGATCCCGGCATCCTCGTCGTCAACCCGCCGACCCCCGGCAATGCCGCCGGCTTCTTCGAGGTGACCGACGAGGATTACCTGCGCGCGCACGAGTATTTCAACATGCCGCTGGTGCGCCTCTCGCGCGAAATGATCCCGGCGATGCAGCGAGGCCAGTGGGGGCGGATCGTCAACATGGCCTCGGTCGGCATAAAGCAGCCTCACCTCAAGTTCCTGCTCTACGCGACCAATACCCGCGTTGCCGCGGCGGCCATCGCCAAGACGATGTCGTTCGAGTTCGCCAAGGACAACATCACCGTCAACACCATTGCCACAGGGCCCTTCCCGTCGGCGCTGGCCGATGAATACAACAAGGATGCCGGCTACGCCGCCGACCGGATCGCCAAGTCCACGCCGATGAAGCGGCTTGGCCGAACCGAGGAGATGGCCGCGGTGGTCTCGTTCCTCTGTTCGGACCGGGCCAGCTTCGTCTCCGGGGAAACGATCCGGGTCGATGGTGGCTCCACTTTCAATCTGTTCTGATGAACCCTTGGCCGTTCGCGCGGCGCATGGCGGGAAGGTAGCGACATGGAACTGAATCTTGCCGGCAAGCGGGCCCTGGTCACCGGCAGCACGGCCGGGATCGGCGAGGCCATTGCCAAGACCCTGGCGCGCGAAGGCGCCAAGGTGGTGATCAATGGCCGGAGCGAGCGGCGCGGCAAGGCCGTTGCCGAGGCGATCGAGGCAGCGGGCGGCGAAGCCCTGCTGGCGCTGGGCAACGTGGCCAGCGACGAGGACGCCGACAGGGTCGGCCGCGAGGTGCGCGACGCCTGGGGCGGGGTCGACATCCTCGTGAACAACGCCGCCGGCTTTGCCAGCGGCAGCAGCGTGGGCAGCTTCTTCACGGTCACGGCCGAGGAGTGGGTCAAGACCTACGACCTCAATGTCGGCGCGGCCGTGCGCATGATGAACCTGCTGGTGCCGGACATGGCGGAGCGCGGGTGGGGACGCGTCATCAATATCGGCAGCAGCGGAGGCTGGATGCCGACCGGGGAACTACCTGACTACAGCGTCGCCAAGATCGCCATGATGGGACTTACCGCCAACGCCGCCCGCGGGCTTTCCGGGACCGGGGTGACAGTCAATTCCGTGGTTCCGGGCGTGATCTACACCCGGTCCGTGGCGGCATGGTTCCGCGCCATTGGCGAGCAGCAGGGCTGGGGCGATGATCGGGCCAAGTCGGAGGCTTACGTCCTGGCGCGGCATGGCCAGACGGTAAACCGGGTCGGCGAGGTCGCGGATATCGCCAATATGGTCGCCTACCTTGCCAGCCCGCTCTCCGGTTATATCAATGCCGTGAACCTCCGAATTGACGGAGGCGCGTTCTCGGCCGTCGGCTGACGGGGCGGGAACCACATGTGCGGGCCCGCCTTGTTGGGGACCTGAAGAATGACAGAGAGTGTCGAATGTCCCCCATCGGCCACCGGCTCGCGCCGCCGGAACAGAAATTGCAAAGCCGGGTCCCGGCGATGGTGACAGCCCCCGCTGATCCGGCATTTCTGGCAGCGGTTACAAGCGGCCTGCAACGCCCAGTGAAGGCAATCCCGCCGCGCTTCTTCTATGACCTCGAGGGCTCGCACCTGTTCGACGAGATCACGCGCCTGCCCGAATACTATCCGACCCGGACCGAAACAGCCCTGCTGCGCCGCCACGCCGAAGACCTGGCAGCCGCTGTCGGCACGGGCCGGCCGGTGATCGAATTCGGCGCCGGCTCGGCAACCAAGACCCCGCTGCTGCTCGATGCGCTTGCGACGCAGACCTACGTTCCGATCGACATCTCGGGCGATTATCTCGAGCAGGCGGTGGCGCAGCTCGGGCAGGCGCGGCCCGGGCTGCGGATTGTTCCGGTGGTGGGCGACTTTACCACCCCTCTCGCACTGCCGCCGCTTTCCGGCCCGGTGACGGGCTTCTTCCCCGGCTCCACCATCGGCAATTTCGATCCCGCCGAGGCGATCGGCCTGCTGCGCTCGTTCCGGCAGCTGCTGGGCGAAGGCGGCCGGCTGGTTATCGGGATCGATACCCGCAAGGACCGGCGCGTGCTGGAAGCCGCCTACGACGATGCCGCCGGGGTCACCGCGGCGTTCAACCGCAACCTGCTGACCCGGATCAACCGCGAGCTTGCCGGCACGATCCCGGTCGAGCACTTCGCGCACCGGGCGATCTGGAACGAAGCGGAGGGGCGGGTGGAGATGCACCTGGAAGCCCTGCGCGACCTGCGCTTCACCGTCGCCGGCGAGGCCTTCGCCATGGCCGGCGGCGAGACGATCCACACCGAGAGCTGCTACAAGTATACCCCTGCCGAGGCAGACCGGCTGGCCCGCGCCGGCGGGTGGGAGCCGCTGGTCTGCTGGACCGACCCGGAAGACCTGTTCGGCCTCCACGTCTGGGGTGCGGTACCCGATGCGAGACTACCGTGAGCGCCGGCCGGGCGGAGCGCTATAACGAAGTCCGCGCCGCGACCGAGGCGCTGACCTCGGGTCTTTCGGCCGAGGACTGCCAGGTCCAGTCGATGCCCGACGTCAGCCCGGCCAAATGGCACCTGGCTCACACCACCTGGTTCTTCGAGACGTTCCTGCTCCTGCCCATGCTGGAGGGATACCGGCCGCTCGACCCGGCTTTCGCGGTCCTGTTCAATTCCTACTATGTCGGCGTGGGCGAGCGCCACCCGCGCCCCAGCCGCGGCCTGCTGACCCGGCCGTCGCTGGACGAGGTCCACGCCTACCGCCGCCATGTCGATGCCGCGATGCGGCGGCTGATGGAGACGGTTGCCGAGCCGGCTTGGGCGTGGCTGGTTGAACTCGGGTGCCAGCACGAGCAACAGCACCAGGAGCTGATCCTGATGGATATCCAGCACGTGCTGTCCTGCAATCCGCTGGAGCCAGCCTTTCGCCGCCCGGATCCCGCCGGCGAGCCGTCCGCGCCGCTGGCCTGGTGCGATCACCCGGGCGGCCTGTGCGAAATCGGCCATGGCGGCGACGGGTTCGCCTTCGACAACGAGGGCCCGTGCCACCGCGTCTGGGTCGAGCCCTTCGCCATCGCAAATCGCCTTGTCACCGCCGGCGAATACCTCTGCTTCATCGAGGATGGCGGCTACCGTCGTCCCGAGCTGTGGCTGTCGGACGGGTGGACCACCGTGGAAGCGCAGGGCTGGCAGGCCCCAATCTACTGGGACAAATCCGGCGGGCAATGGACCCGGTTCACCCTGGCCGGCCGGCGTCAAGTCACCCTATCCGAACCGGTGTGCCACGTCAGCTACTACGAGGCCGAAGCCTATGCCCGCTGGGTGGGGGCGCGCCTCCCGAGCGAGGCCGAGTGGGAACTGGCCGCTGCCGATCCGGCCATGGTCCAGTTGTACGACACAGCCTGGCAATGGACCGCATCGCCCTATGTGGGCTATCCCGGCTATGTCCCGCTCAAGGGCGCCGTTGGCGAATACAACGGCAAGTTCATGATCAACCAGCAGGTCCTGCGCGGCGGTTCGCTGGCGACGCCGGCGGGACACAGCCGCGCCACCTACCGCAACTTCTTCCCTCCGGCCGCGCGCTGGCTGTTCGGCGGCATCCGCCTGGCCAAGGGCGGGAACGGCGCCGCATCCGGGCAAACGGCGCCGGATTGACAGCCTCGGCCCAATCCCTAAGGCCGCGCGATGCCTGTTCATGATCTGCCTGGACGGCCCTGGCCGGTCGAGCTGCTCGACGAACTGCTGCGGGTCCACGGGCGGTTCAAGACCACCTTTGCCGATGTGCGGCTGCAGACCGGGCTCAACGAGACCGAGCTGATGGTGCTCAACGCCGTCGCCCAGGCGAAACCCTCGGCCACCGTTTCCCAGATCGCGCGATCGATCGGCACCTCGCGGCAGCTCATCCAGAAGGCCGCCAACGCCCTGCGCGATGCCGGCCTGATCGAGATGCTCGACAATCCCGGCCACAAGCGCGCCTCGCTCCTGCACATGGCGCCCAGGGGCTTCGCGGTGAAGGGCATGCTCGATCAGGCGGCCGTTGCGCTCGCCGAGTCCCTGGCGCCGACCATCGACCTTGGCGAACTTGCGGCTGCCATCGAAGCGCTGCGCAAGGTGCGCCGCGCGCTGGAGGCGCGGCAGCGGCAGAGCGGCAAGCCCGAACCTGCGGGCAAGGCCGGCTAGTCGCCGGCCGGAATGGGCTCAGCGCCATCGGGCAGCGCGGCGACGGCGTCTGCTTCAGCCGGACAGGGCGCCTTGTCAGCCTTGCCGCGGCGGCTCTAAGAGATTGCGGATGATGCAGGATTCCCCGTCAATGCGCTGGATCGAAGGCGGTGAGTTCACGATGGGTTCGCTCGCCTTCTATCCCGAGGAAGCCCCGCTGGCGCGTGTGCGGGTCGATGGGTTCTGGATCGATCCACACCCGGTCACCAACCGCCAGTTCGCCGAATTCGTCGCGGCCACGGGCCACGTCACCTTCGCGGAAATCGCGCCCGATCCGAAGGACTACCCGGGCCTGCTGCCCGGCATGGACCAGCCCGGTTCGCTGGTCTTCCGCAAGAGCGCGGTGATGATCGGAACGCAGGACCCGTCGCGCTGGTGGGAGTTCTGCCTCGGAGCAGACTGGCGCCACCCCTATGGGCCGGCCTCCAGCCTTGACGGGCTGGAGGATCACCCGGTGGTCCACGTCACCTGGAACGATGCCGTGGCCTACGCCAGATGGTCCGGCAAGGACCTGCCGACCGAGGCCGAGTGGGAATATGCCGCGCGCGGCGGGCTGGAGGGCAAGGAATTCGCCTGGGGCGACGAACTGGCCCCAGGCGGGGCGATGATGGCCAATTACTGGCAGGGCCTGTTCCCCTTTGCCAACACGCTGGAAGACGGGTGGGAACGCACCTCGCCGGTCGGCAGCTTCCCCGCCAACGGCTACGGCCTGTTCGACATGATCGGCAACACCTGGGAATGGACGCGGGACTGGTGGCAGGACAACCGCCCCAAGGGCGGCGACTGCTGCGTGGTGAAGAACCCGCGCGGCGGCACGCTCAAGGGCAGCCTCGACCGGGCCGAGCCGCAAGTCCGGATCGGCCGCAAGGTCATGAAGGGCGGCTCGCACCTGTGCGCGGCGAACTACTGCCAGCGCTACCGCCCCGCCGCGCGGCATCCCGAACCGGTCGACACCTCGACCAGCCACGTCGGCTTCCGCTGCGTCCAGCGCTGACCGGGCCACGACCCGCCGGCGGAACCGGGGGAGGCCGCAGCGCTCCCCCGCCGTGCGCTCAGGCCGGCCGCCGCGCGTACCAGCCGAAATAGGCGATCACGCCGTAGCAGATCGCCGGAAGGAACAGGCCGATGGCCAGGCTGCCCGTGGCATCTGCGGTCATGCCGGTCATGAGCGGCACCACCGCGCCGCCGCAGATCGCTACGTTGATGATCCCCGAGCCGTCGGCCGCGCGCGGGCCCAGCTTCTCGCAGGCGAGGGAGAAGATCGTCGGGAACATGATCGCGTTCATCAGGCCGATCGCCAGCAGGCTGTAGCCCGAGACCGGCCCGGTCGTCGCCGCCGAGATGCAGATCAGCGCGATCGCTCCCGCCGCCACCCCGGCCAGCACCTTGCCAGGGCTCACCACCCGCAGCACGGCCGAGCCGATGAACCGCCCGATCATCGCCCCGCCCCAGTAGAGCGGGATCATCTTGCCGGCCGCCTGCTCCTCCAGCCCCATGACCGAGGCCTGGCGCAGGTAGTTCACGATCAGCGAGCCGATCGAGACTTCCGCGCCGACATAGAGAAAGATGCAGAGCGCCCCCAGCCCGAAGCGGGGGCGCTTCAGCAGGTCGAGCCCGGCAAGGCCCGAGCTTTCCTCGTGGCGTTCGCCCTTCAGCGCATTGCGGAACAGCCAGACCACGCCCGCGACGACCGCCAGCGCCGCCGCGAGGCCAAGGTAGCCGTGGACGATCGCCTGGCTTTCGGACGTGCGGTAGGCATCGAGCGCCTCGCCCGACAGCTGGCTGGCGCTGACTTTCGCCAGTCCGCCGAGGATCAGGAGCGATCCGACATAGGGGAAGACGGTGGTGCCCAGCGAATTGAAGGCCTGGGCGAAGGTCAGGCGGCTGTGGGCCGTCTCCGGCTTGCCGAGCATCGAGATCAGCGGGTTGGCCACCACCTGGACCACCACCACACCGCTCGCCAGCACGAACAGCGCCAGCAGGAACAGGCCATAAGTGGCCGTCCGCGAGGCGGGGATGAACAGCAGGCAGCCGGCGAGCATGGTCAGCAGGCCGGCGACGGCCCCGCGCATGTAGCCCAGCTTCTTGACCAGCCGCGCACCGGGAATGCCGATCACCGCATAGGCGGTGAAGAAGCAGAACTGCACCAGCATGGCCTGGGTGTAGTTGAGCGTGAACAGCTCTTTCAGCTTGGGGATGATCACGTCGTTGAGCGAGGTGATCCCGCCGAAGATGAAGAACAACGCCATGACGAACAGCCGCAGCTGCGGCGCCTCGATGCTTTCGCCGCCCTGTTCGGCCCCTGCACGGGCCGCCTGGATCGCCATTCTTCCTCTCCCTTGCTCCTGATGCGGTTCACCGCGCGGATGCTCGAATAAATTTCGCATGTCGCAATACCGGGACATTGCATCCATGCAAATGCGCAGCGAACGACCTGCCTTGCCCATCACTATGGGAACATGCGGTTTGCCTCAACGCGTTTTGCAGCGCTGGGGCGATTTGACCGCCCTCATGCTCCGGGCCCGCTGGCCATTGCCCGCTGCGCTCCCTATATCCGGGCGATGACTTCTCCCCTCGTCGCCGATCCGCGCTCGCTGCTTTACCGTTCCGGCCAGCTTTCCCCTGATGAGGCCCAGGCCCTCGCGCAGGAAACGCTCAAAGCCTGCGACGATGGCGAGCTCTATCTCCAGTTCATCGCCAGCGAATCCTTTGGGTTCGATGATGGCCGCCTGAAAACGGCTGACTATTCACGCGATGCGGGCTTCGGCCTGCGCGGCATTTCCGGCGAGATGACCGGATTTGCCCATGCCAACGAGATCAGCGCCGCCGCCATCCGACGCGCCGGCGAGACGCTCAAGCTGCTCGATCCCGCCACGGGCCAGCGCGCCGCGCCGCCCCAGGCCACCAACCGGCACCTCTATACCGATGCCTCTCCGCTCGACGCGGTGGATTTCGCCGCCAAGGTCCAGCTGCTGGAAACCATCGATGCCGTGGCCCGCGCCCGCGATCCACGGGTGGTGCAGGTCTCGGCCAGCCTGGCCGCCTCCTGGTCGGTGGTCGAGATCGTCCGGCCCGACGGCTTCACCGCCACCGACGTGCGCCCACTGGTCCGGCTCAACGTCTCGATTGTCGCCGAGCAGAACGGCCGGCGTGAGACAGGGAGCTTCGGCATGGGCGGCCGCCGCCTCTATGACGACCTGTTCCAGCCCGAAACCTGGAACCGCGCGATCGACGTGGCCCTGAACCAGGCGCTGACCAACCTTGAATCGGTCGATGCCCCGGCCGGCGAGATGACCGTGCTGCTCGGGCCGGGCTGGCCCGGCGTGCTGCTGCACGAAGCCGTGGGCCATGGCCTGGAAGGCGATTTCAACCGCAAGGGCACCAGCGCCTTCTCCGGCCGCATCGGCGAACGCGTCGGCGCTCCGGGCGTGACCGTGGTCGACGATGGCTCGATCCTCGGCCGGCGCGGCTCGCTGTCGATCGACGACGAGGGCACGCCCACCCAGGAAACCGTGCTGATCGAGGACGGCGTGCTCAAGGGCTATATCCAGGACCGCCTCAACGCCCGCCTGATGGGGGTCGCGCCCACCGGCAACGGACGGCGCGAGTCCTATGCCCATGCCCCGATGCCGCGGATGACCAACACCTTCATGCGCGGCGGCAACGACGATCCGGCCGAACTGCTGGGCCGGGTGAAAAACGGCATCTATGCCAAGGCCTTCGACGGCGGGCAGGTCGATATCGTCTCGGGCAAGTTCGTGTTCTCCTGCACCGAGGCCTACAGAATCGAGAACGGCAAGCTCGGCGCACCGATCAAGGGCGCAACCCTGATCGGCGATGGGCCTTCGGTCCTCACCCGGGTCACCGGCATCGGCAACGACATGGCGCTTGACGAAGGGGTCGGCGTATGCGGCAAGGGCGGGCAGTCTGTCCCGGCGGGCGTCGGCCAGCCGACCTTGCTGGTCGAAGGCCTCACTGTCGGCGGCACCGCCTGAATTCACGACCGGAAAGGACCGCCATGAAGCCCGCATTCCTCATCGCCGCCGCCGCAGCCGTCCTCGCCGGTCTTGCCGCACCCGTCGCCCTGAGCGCCGCCGAACCCCAGCAGGCGGCGGCGGCAGTGGCCCCGGCCCCCCGCCCCTATCCGCAGCTGACTCACGTCGCCTGGGTCGTGCCCAACCTTGACAAGGCCCTCGCCGACAGCGCCGCCCAGCTCGGCACCAAGCCGGCCAACCTGGTATTCCGCCGGGTGCTGACGGTCGATCGTGGCACTTACCAGGGCCGGCCCGCCCACTTCTCGGCCGAGTTCGCGCTGCTCGAGCTTGGCAATACCCAGTTCGAATTCATCCAGCCGCTGACCGGGACTTCGCCCTATTCCGATGCGCTCAAGGGCCACCGCGGCGCAGTAATGCACCACCTGGCCTTCACCGTTCCCGATCTCGACGGCCAGATCGCCGCGGCGCGGCGCGCCAACCCGCAGGCCAGGGTGGTACTGGACGCCCATCTCAAGGGGTTCGACGCCCGCTACGTCTACATGAGCGGGGTCATGCCCGGCACCCTGGTCGAATTCATCCCCGGGCGGTAAATCCGGCTGGCGCAAGTCAGGCTCCGTTCAACTGGCCGGGTCCAGACTGCGCGGTCCGGGCAATGTGCCCGGCAAAAGGAGGACAGCATGAACAAGGCAATCGTGCTTCTGGCAGCGGGTGCTTCGCTGCTCGCGGCGCCGGTCATGGCCGCCCCGAGACTCACGGGCGAGGCCAGGCTGGCAGACATCCTCAAGGGGCGGGTCCCGGGCAAGCCGGTGGACTGCATCGATCCCCGGATCAACAGCGATACCCAGATCGTGGACGGCACGGCCATCGTCTATGGCTCGGGCCGCACGGTCTATGTCCAGCGCACTGACAATGCCCGTTCGCTGCGCAGCGACGACATGCTGGTGACCACGCTGCGCGGCTCCAGCCAGCTCTGCTCGATCGACGTGGTTCATCTCCACGATCGCTCCGGCGGTTGGAACCGAGGCTTCGTCGGGCTCAACAAGTTCGTGCCCTACACCCGCGAACACGTCGCCCGTAACTGACCGGGCGCGCCCGTCCTTCGGCGACCACTTTTGAGTGGCGCCGAAGGTAGCCAACCGTTTGCAATTTCACTTTCTATTTATATCAATGGCTTAGCCCTGCGAATCATGCAGGGAGAAGCCAAGCGCGATCCACGGCGCGCCACATTCCTCAAAGTCCACGTCCGCAGCGACAACGGCTGGTCGGAGGCGGTGCTCTGCAACGTTTCAGCGCATGGCATGATGCTGCGCGGTGACGACCTGCCCCGCCGCGGCAACTTCATCGAGATTGACAGCGGCACGGTCACGGTAGTCGGGCAGGTCCGCTGGGCGCTCGCCGGCCGCTGCGGCATCCGCACCCGCGAGGCCGTCGACCTCGGCGCCCTGCTCGGCGATCACCCGCAATGCGAACGGCATTCCGCCCCGGCCGGCCCGGTGGTCCGCTATGCCGCGGGCCCCCGCTCACGCCCGGCGACCGATAGCAAGGCCATGGCCCGGGCGCTCGACTTCGGGCTGACCGTGGCCCTGCTGGCCGGCGGGGCCTGGCTGCTGGGCACGACCGTGACCGGCCTGTTCGGCACCCCGCTCGAGCAGGTCAAGGCCGAGCTCGCGCCGCACCGCCCGGCAGGCTGATCACAGCCGCACCTGGCCTTGGACGTGCGGCCCACGCGCGGCAGCCGCCTTGCCGCTCACGCGCCCGAGATCCCGCCGTTGCAGCTGACCGCCTGCCCCGTGATATGCGCGGCGAGCGGGCTGGCGAGGAACGTGATCAGCGCGGCGAGATCGTCCGGACCGGGCAGGCCCAGCTGGGCACGCTTCTCGATCTTCTCGAACAGCTTCTTCGAATAGCCGTCGTCCATCACCTTGTCATAGTTGCGGGTGTCCTTGATCAGCGAGGGCGTCACCGCGTTGAGCCGGATGCCGTAGCGCCCCATCTCGCGAGCAAGACCGCGCAGGAACATGACCGATCCGGCCAGCGCCCCGCCGTGAACCGCTTCGCCCGGCGTCGGCACCTTGGCCGCGTCCGAAGTCACCCCGATCACCGCCCCGCCGCCGCGCGCCTTCAGCATCGGAATGGCGAAATGGCAGCAGCGCACGAGGCTGAGGAACACCCCCATGATCACCTCGGCCGATTGCCCCGGCGTCATGTTCTCGAACAGGTCGGGCTTGCTGCCGCCGCCGCCGTAGCCGGAGTGGACGAAGACATCGAGCCCGCCGCACAGCCGCCCCGTTTCGGCAAACAGCGCCTCGATCTCCTCCAGGCTGTTCATGTCGGCGCGCACGAAATGAAATTGCGTCCCCGGCAGTTCCGCCGCCAGCGCATCGCGCACCTGCGCACCTTCCGCCGGGTTGCGACTGTTGATCACCACTTCGGCGCAGCCCCATTGCGCCAGCATCCGCGCCGAGGCGCGCCCCACGCCCGAGGTTGATCCGGTGACGAGCGCCACCTTGCCCGCGAACAGCTTGTCGAACATGGCCGCGCCCTTCCTCTCCGCCTGCGCCCGGCGCCCGGCGCCCGGCGGCAGCAAGGATGTCGCAGAACCGCCCGAGGGAAAAGACCCCACCAGAACCGTGGCGGGTCATCGCATCCGTGCTTGCCCCCCGGCCTTGCCCCCGCCACCATGTCGCTCAGGGGAGACGGCATGGCAGAGGCCCTGGACGGGGAATACGACTACATCGTGGTGGGCGCCGGCACCGCCGGCTGCATGGTGGCCAACCGCCTCTCGGCCGATCCACGGCGGCGCGTCCTGCTGCTCGAGGCGGGCGGGAGCGATGGGTGGATCTGGTTTCACGTACCCGTCGGATACCTCTTCGCCATCGGCAATCCCCGGGCCGACTGGCTGCTGCGCACCGAGCCCGAGCCGGGTCTCAATGGCCGCTCACTCGCCTATCCGCGCGGGCGGGTGCTGGGCGGCTCCTCGGCGATCAACGCGATGATTGCCATGCGCGGGCAGGCGGCGGACTATGATCACTGGCGCGATCTGGGCCTGCCCGGCTGGGGGTGGGACGATGTGCTCCCCGCCTTTCGCGGCATCGAGGACCACTTCCTCGGGGAAAGCGCGCATCACGGCGCCGGCGGCGGCTGGCGGGTCGAGCCGCCGCGCGTTGCATGGCCAGTGCTCGATGCCGTCGCCCGCGCCGCGACCCAGCTGGGCGTTCCGCCGACTGCCGATTTCAACACCGGGAACAACGAGGGCGTGGGCTATTTCCACGTCAACCATAAGCGCGGGCGGCGCTGGTCGGCTGCGCGCGGCTTCCTCGCCCCCATCCGCTCCCGCCAGAACCTGCGCGTGATGACCGGGGTCACCGCCGAATGCGTGGAACTGCGCGATGGCCGTGCCACGGGCGTGCGCCTCCGCGCGGGCAATCGCCTGATGACCGCCCGGGCAAGGGGCGAGGTCGTGCTCTGTGCCGGCGCGATCGGCTCGGTCCAGATCCTTCACCGCTCCGGCATTGGCCCGGGCGAATGGCTGGCCCCGCTCGGCATCCCCGTCGCGCTCGATCGTCCCGGGGTCGGCCGCAACCTGCAGGACCATCTCCAGCAGCGCGCGATCTACCGGGTCCACGGCATCGGCACGCTCAACGAGGCCTATCATTCGCTGCCCCGCCGCGCGCTGATGGGGCTCGACTACCTGCTGCGCCGGCGCGGCCCGCTGACCATGGCCCCCTCGCAGCTGGGCCTGTTCACCCGCTCCCGGCCCGAAGTGGACCGCCCCGACCTCCAGTTCCACGTCCAGCCGCTCAGCCTCGACAAGTTCGGCGATCCGCTGCACCGCGAGCCGGCGATCACCGTCGCCGCCTGCAACCTCAGGCCCACCTCGCGCGGCACCGTCCGCCTCGCCTCCCCCGATCCCGCTGCGCCCCCGCGCATCTCGCCCGCGTATCTCTCCACCGCGGAGGACCGCCGCGTCGCCGCCGACGCGATCCGCGTCACCCGCCGCCTCATGGCGCAGCCAGCCCTGGCGCCCTACTGCCCCGAGGAAGTCCTGCCCGGCCCGGCAGTGGGCGACGACGATGTCGCCCTCGCCGGTGCCGCCGGCGATATCGGCACGACGATCTTCCACCCGGTCGGCACGGCGAAGATGGGCGCGGCCGACGACCCGCTCGCCGTCCTCGACGAACGCCTGCGCCTGCGCGGCGTGCGGGACCTGCGCGTGATCGATGCCTCGGTCATGCCGACGATCACCTCCGGCAATACGAACACGCCGACGGCAATGATCGCATATATGGGAACTAGGTACCTGCTTGCCGATTGCGGATAAACAAAGGGTTGCGGGCGTTGCCTTGCCCGCCCCGCCGTGCTTACCTCGTTGTAAGCCCTGACTCCTGCGGCGTCGCCAGCCGCGGTCAGGCGGGGACGCGGACCGGAGAGAAGTCCATGGATACCATTGCCTGCACGGCCGGCAGCGAACTGCCCGGTACGCCCATCGATCCAGCCGAATACGGCCCGCGCACCGTGGCGACCGGGCCCTATTACCGGCGCGACTGGTTCGAATGGGAGGTCGAGGCGATCTTCCGGCGCGAATGGCTCCAGGTCGCGCACGTCAGCGAGGTGCAGAACCCCGGCGATTTTGTCGTCCGCGAGGTCGACTGCTGCAAGGTTTCCGCCCTGATCGTCAAGGGCAAGGACGGGGTGATCCGCGCCTTCCACAATGTCTGCACCCATCGCGGCACCCTGCTGGTGAGCGATCGCCCGGCCGGCAACGCGCCGGTTTTCACCTGCCGCTATCACGGCTGGAGCTTCGAGCGCGACGGCAGCCTGCGCGCCGCCCCCGATTTCGACACCTTCGGCCTCGCCAAGGCCGACTGTGCGCTCAAGCCCATCGCGCTCGATGTCTGCGGCGGGCTGATCTACATCAACCTCGATCCCCAGCCCCGCCAGAGCCTGGCCGAATTCCTCGGGCCCGCCTGGGACCTCCTGCCCTATCACGCCGCCGCCACGGCCACGGGTTTTTCGGAATACGTCTACGAGATCGAAGGTAACTGGAAGCTCGTCTACGACAATTTCCAGGAGACCTATCACCTGCGCTTCATCCATCCACGCAGCATCGGCACCAGTACCTCGCCGGCGGGCAATTTCTTCGGCTATGCCGACACTTTCGCCACCTTCGGCCCCCACCGCACAATGCTGCTGCCGGTGAACCCCGAGTTCGAGCCGGCCCCCACGGCGGCGCGGGGCTTCGGCAAGGTGATCCAGAGCGCCATGGAACGGGGCACCGAACTGGGGCCCTGGAACCGGTACTATTTCTGCATGTTCCCCGACAATTACCTGCTGCTGAGCCAGGCCAATCCCTTCGTCCATTCGATCATGCCGATATCGGAAACCCGCACCCGCGGGACCGTGCGGCTCTATTGGAACGGCGAGGACGCCAGCGCGAGCGAGCGCTTTGCCCGCGAATTCGCCATGGCCGCCACCCGCGATATCCATTCGGAGGACGTATCGGTGATCGAGGCCTGCCAGAAGGGCATTCTAAGCCGGGCGATCGACCGCGTGCATTTCCAGCAGCACGAGTTGTTCTGCCACTATCTTTATGACCAGGCGCGCCTGCGCGTGCAGGACTGGCTCTCTCAGCAGGGCATGGCCGATGCGGCCGACGCAGCCCTGGAGTTTGGCCGGTGAGCGCCGTGAGTGCCAGCGACAGCGCGCTGCCCCGCGATTTCGCCAGCCTTGAGCCGTGGGTCGCCGCCGGCTGGGCCGGTCAGACCGCGCATGACCGCTCGCTGCTGCGGGTGGACCGTTCGCCGGAAGAGGTCGCCGCCTTCCACGCCGCCGTGGCGCCGCTGCTTGACCCGGCCCTGGCCTATCTCGACCTCTTTCCGGTCGATCGCCTGCCCCCGGCCGAGGAACGCCTGATGCGGCTGATGCTGACCTTCGCCCATGTGGCCCTGGCCGTCGAGATGCAGGGCCCCGACGAAGTGCTGCAACGCGTTGCCACCCGCCACATGCGCATTACCCGCGCCGTGGCCGACCGCCCGCCGGCCTGAGGCTCACCTTCGGCGCCGGTCGGCGCGATCGCTCACTCCCACTCGATCGTGCCCGGCGGCTTCGAGGTATAGTCGTAGACCACCCGGTTGATGCCCTTGACCTCGTTGATGATGCGCGTGGCGACGCGGCTGAGGAAGGCGGCGTCGAACGGGTAGATATCGGCGGTCATGCCGTCGGTGCTGGTCACGGCACGCAGCGCACAGACGTTGTCGTAGGTCCGCCCGTCGCCCATCACGCCCACCGTGCGCACCGGCAGCAGCACGGCGAAGGCCTGCCAGATCGCGTCGTAGAGCCCGGCATTCCGGATCTCCTCAAGGTAGATCTGGTCAGCCTTGCGCAGCACGTCGCAGCGCTCGCGCGTCACCTCACCGGGGATGCGGATGGCGAGACCCGGCCCGGGGAAGGGATGACGGCCGACGAAGATCTCCGGCAGGCCCAGCTCGCGGCCCAGCTCACGCACCTCATCCTTGAACAGCTCGCGCAGGGGCTCGACGAGCTTCATGTTCATCCGCTCGGGCAGTCCGCCGACGTTATGGTGGCTCTTGATTGTCACTGAAGGCCCGCCGGTGAAGCTGACGCTCTCGATCACGTCCGGGTAGAGCGTGCCCTGGGCGAGGAATTCGGCCCCGCCGATCCCGCGCGCTTCTTCCTCGAACACGTCGATGAAGGTCTTGCCGATGAACTTGCGCTTGGCCTCGGGATCGGTGACCCCGGCGAGGCCGCCAAGGAACAGGGCCGAGACGTCCTTGTGGATCAGCGGGATATTGTAGTGGCCCTTGAACAGGCCGACGACCTGCTCGGCCTCGCCCAGCCGCATCAGGCCATGGTCCACGAAAACGCAGGTCAGCTGATCGCCGATGGCCTCGTGGATGAGCACGGCCGCGACCGCGCTGTCCACCCCGCCGGAAAGGCCGCAGATCACCTTGCCGCTGCCGACCTGCTCGCGGATCTCGGCGATCTTGGTCTTGCGGAATTCTGCCATGGTCCAGTCGCCGGCAAGGCCGCAGACGTGGCGCACGAAGTTCTTGAGCAGCTTGCCGCCGTCGGGGGTGTGGACCACCTCGGGGTGGAACTGCATCGCGTAGATGCGCTTCTCGTCGTTCGCGATAACCGCATAGGGCGCGCCCGGGCTGGCGGCGACGGCGCGGAAGCCGGGGGCCAGACGGGTCACCTTGTCACCGTGGCTCATCCATACCTGGTGCTTCTCACCCTCGCCCCACAGGCCGTCGAACAGGACGCAGCGATCCTCGATCTCGATGAAGGCGCGGCCGAACTCGCCGGCATCGCCGAGGAGGACCTCGCCGCCAAGCTGCTGCATGAGCGCCTGCTGGCCATAGCAGATGCCGAGCATGGGCAGGCCGCTGTCGAGGATCTCGTAGGGGATGCGCGGGCCGTTTTCGTCGAGCACCGAGGCCGGGCCGCCCGAGAGGATGATGCCCCTGGGCTTCATCCGCGCGAAGGCTTCCGCCGCCGTGGTGAAGGGCGCGATCTCGGAATAGACCCCGGCTTCGCGGACGCGGCGGGCGATGAGCTGGGTCACCTGGCTGCCGAAATCGACGATCAGGATCGAGTCTGAAGGCTGGATGGTCATGCAGGGCGGATAAGCATGCGCGCGCGCGCTGTCCAGCGGAGGCCGGGCCTGCTCCCCAGAGGAGAGTAGTTGCGCGAACTGCAACTGTGCTCCATCTTTTCGCATTTGCAACATAAAACGAGCATGCTTAGATGCACATGCGAATACGGAACTGCCGTATTGAGTTTCGCCGGACAACCGGCGGCAAAAAGGAGCACCACCATGAGCACTTTCACCAAGATCGTGCTGCCGGTCATCATCGCCGCTGGCACCAGCGGCCTGATGTTCACCGCCGCACTCATCTGATCGCTTCCCCATCGGAAGCCTGAGCGGCCGCCCCTCGCGGGGCGGCCGTTTGCATTTGCACGTTCGATGACCGAATTATGACATTGCCTCGCGCGGCTCGCTGAGGCAGTCCGCGCGCAGGGGAGCCTGCCGCAATGACACCAGCCGTATCAACCAGCCGCTTGTTCGTCGCCGAAGCGCTCGGCACCGCGCTCCTGCTTGCGATAGTCGTCGGCTCGGGCATCATGGGTGCGCGCCTTGCCGGCGGAAACGACGCCATCGCCCTCCTCGGCAACACAATCGCCACTGGCGCCGGGCTGGTTGTCCTCATCCACGTGTTCGGCCCGATCTCCGGGGCTCACTTCAATCCGGTCGTCACCCTGGCCGCCCTCTTCGCCCGCCAGCGAACCGCCGGGCAGGCTCTCGTCATGCTCGCGGCCCAATTCCTCGGCGGCCTGATCGGGGTGTGGGCCGCGCACCTGATGTTCGGCGAGCCGGTCCTGCAGGTCTCGGCCAAGCTGCGCAGCGGCGGCGCGCAGGTCTTTGCCGAGGCGGTCGCGACCTTCGGCCTCATCGGCACGATCCTGGGCACCCAGCGCGCCAGGCCGGAGTTCACGCCCGTGGCCGTCGGCCTCTACATCACCAGCGCCTACTGGTTCACCGCCAGCACCTCCTTCGCCAACCCGGCGGTAACGCTCGCGCGCAGCCTGTCGGACACGTTCGCCGGCATCGCCCCCGCCTCGGTTCCCGGCTTCATCGCCGGGCAGGTCGCCGGTGGACTTGCCGGCGTCGTCGTGTTCGAATGGCTCCTGGCGAAACAGGGGCAAGACCTCCCGCTCGACGAATTTTCAGGAACCGAGACATGACCGACTTCCCGATCACCATCTACCACAACCCCAAGTGCGGCACCTCGCGCAACACCGTGGCCATGGTCGAAGCCGCCGGCTACGCGCCCACTGTGGTCGAATACCTCAAGTCGGGCTGGACCGCGCCGCAGCTCGCCGAGCTGGTCAAGGCGGCGGGCGGCACCGCGCAGGACCTGCTGCGGGTAAAGGGCACCAGGGCCGAGGAACTCGGCCTGACCGCGCCCGGCACCCCGGACGACACGATCATCGCCGCCATGGTGGCCGATCCGATCCTCGTGAACCGCCCCATCGTGGTCACGCCCAAGGGCACCCGCCTGTGCCGCCCGTCCGAACTGGTGCTCGACCTCCTCGATCGCAAGCCCGCCGGCTTCACCAAGGAAGACGGCGAGGTGGTGAAGATCTGAGGCAGCCCGGACGCAGAGGCTCCCGGCCGGGTTGGAATCCCGGCCAGTGGCTTCAGCCTCAGCGTGCCTTTTCGGTCGCTTCCTCAGAGGCTTCCCGCGCCTTGTGGCGCGTCCGGTCGCCGGCCTCGTTCGCCGCATCGGCCGCCTGCCGGCCTCCGGCCTTGAGCTTGTCACCGGCGTCCGACGCAGCCTCCGAAGCCTTGGCGCCCACGTCCCTGGCCGCGCCGGCGATCGCATCGCCGGCCTTTGCCGCATTGGTCGCGGCATCCGAGGCAGCGGCGTCGGCGGCAGTCCGGGCCGCTTCCTCGGTCTTCTGCGAACACCCGGCCGCGCCCAGGCCGAGGACGGCGGCAGCGAGGAACAGCATGGCCTTGCGCATGGCGCGAAACTCCGTTGGTCAGGCGAATGCCCGATCAATGAAGCTTGCGCAGCCCGGTTCCGTCGCCCCGCCCCGCCGCGGGCGCGCGGGGCAAAAGAAAGGGGACTTATGTCCTTTGCAAACGCAAGCGTCGTAAACCCACCCCCACCCCCTCCCTTGAGGGAGGGGAGCGAGACTTGGCGCACCGCAGGTGCGCCTTAGTCGCAGCGGGGAGGGTTTCCAAAGCTGTCGTGTTTGCAAACGACGCAATCGCCAAAAGAAAAGGGCGCCCGAGCCGATGCTCGAGCGCCCCTTCGTGCAATTTGCCCGAAGGCAAGATTACATCTTGGCGGCTTCGGTCGAAGCTTCGGTGGCCGTTTCGGTCGAAACAGCGGTGTCGGCCGGAGCAGCTTCGGTGGACTCGACGGCGGTTTCGGTGGCGGCCGGAGCGGCTTCTTCACCCTTGCAGGCCGAGAGAGCGAGAACGCCGGCGGTGGCGGCAGCGACGAGAACGAGCTTGCGCATGAAACAAATCCTTGATCAGCGAGTGGACCACGCCCGGCCCCGCTGACACCTGTTCGGCGCATGCGAAAACCGTGCGGAAAGCCTACCGCTTGAGTAGACTTCGCACGTCAAATACCGGCGAGAGCCCCGCGATGCAAGCGCTAGTCGCTCTCCAGAGGCCGATTCGCTCTCAGCCGCGCGGTTTTCCACCAGCTTGCCCACCGTGTAACCGCCAATTGTGGCAAGCAGATGGCGACGATCGCGCCACAATTGCGCCCCCGCCCCCCTGGCGCCCCGCCCCCGGAGTGCTAGGAAGGCGCTCATGGACGCCAAACAGCATCTCTACCTGGTCGACGGGTCGGCCTACATCTTCCGCGCCTACCACCGCCTCCCCCCGCTGACGAACCCGGCGGGCACCCCGGTCGGTGCGGTCTATGGCTATACCACCATGCTGTGGAAGCTCGCCCAGGACCTCCACGAGGCTGACGGGCCGACTCACCTCGCCGTCATCCTCGACAAGGCCGGAACCTCGTTCCGCAATGCCATGTACGATCAGTACAAGGCCAACCGCCCGCCCCCGCCCGAAGATCTCGTCCCCCAGTTCCCCCTGATCCGCGACGCCACCCGCGCCTTCTCCCTCGCCTGCATCGAGGAAGACGATCTCGAGGCTGACGATCTCATCGCCTCCTATGCCCGCGCCGCCTCGCGCCAGGGCTGGGACGTGACCATCGTCTCCTCCGACAAGGACCTGATGCAGCTCGTCGGCAAGTGCGCCGAGGGCGAGAACGGCGTGCCCGGCGGCTGCATCGACATGCTCGATACGATGAAGAACCAGCGGATCGACATCCCCGAGGTGGTCGAGAAATTCGGTGTCGGGCCCGAGCTCGTCGGCGACGTCCTCGCGCTGATGGGCGATTCGGTCGACAACGTCCCCGGCATCCGCGGCATCGGCCCGAAAACGGCGACCAAGCTGATCCAGGAGCACGGCAGCCTCGAAGGCGCCCTTGCCGCCGCCCCGGCGATGAAGCCCGGCAAGCTGCGCGAAAGCCTGATCGAACAGGCCGAGATGGCCCGCCTCTCGCGCCGCCTCGTCGCCCTCAAGGAGGATTGCCCCCTCCCCGTGGCGCTGGAAGACTTCAGGCTCGGCGTCATCCCCAAGGACCCGCTCGCCGCCTTCCTCGCCGAACACGGCTTCACCTCGCTGCTCAAGCGGCTCGACGGCGGCCAGGCCGCGCCCGGCCCAAAAACCCAGCTCAACCCCGCCAAGCCCCAGAACGCCGCCGCCGCTGCCGCGCCCGCCGAAGCCCCGCGTGAGCGCCCGGTCTTCCCGGCGGTGGACCTTGCCGCCTACGAATGCGTGCAGACGGCCGAACGCCTCGCCCACTGGATCAGCCGCGCCTTCGCCGCCCGCATGGTCGCCGTCGATACCGAGACCAGCCACCTCGACGCCATGCGCGCCGAGCTCGTCGGCATCAGCCTCGCCCTCGGCCCGAACGATGCCTGCTACGTGCCCCTCGGCCATGGCGGCACCGACATGTTCTCCGAACGGCCGCAACAGGTCGTCAAGGCCGAAGCCCTGGCGCTGCTCAAGCCGCTGCTCGAAAGCGATGCCGTCCTCAAGGTTGGCCAGAACATCAAGTACGACATCAACATCCTCGCCCGTGTCGGCGTGAACGTCGCGCCGATCGACGATACGATGATCGTCTCCTTCGATCTCGACGCCGGCCGCAGCGAAGAAGGCATCGGCGGCGGCCACGGCATGGACGAGCTCGCCACCCGCCACCTCGCCCACACCACCCTCACCTTCAAGGACATCTGCGGCACCGGCAAGAAGGCCATCCCGTTCAGCGAAGTCCCGCTGGACCGCGCGACCCAATATGCCGCCGAGGATGCCGATGTCACCTGGCAGCTCCACAAGGTGCTCAAGCCCCGCCTCTGCGAGGAGGCCGCCACCCGCATCTATGAGCGGGTCGATCGCCCACTGATCCCGGTCGTCGCGCAAATGGAGCGCCACGGCATCAAGGTCGACCGTGAGCGCCTCGCCCGCCTCTCCGGCGAATTCGCCGAGGCGATCCGCGCGCTGGAATGCGAGATCTATGGCCTGTGCGGCCAGGAATTCACCATCGGCAGCCCCAAGCAGCTGGGCGATATCCTGTTCGACAAGCTCGGCTACAAGGGCGGGCGCAAGGGCAAGTCCGGCCAGTATTCCACTGACCAGGCGATCCTCGAAGGCCTCGCCGGACAGGGCGCGGAAGTCGCTACCAAGGTGCTCGACTGGCGCCAGCTCGCCAAGCTCAAGTCCACCTACACCGATGCCCTGCAGGCGGCGATCCACCCCGAAACCCAGCGCGTCCACACCTGCTACTCGCTGGTGGGCGCGCAGACCGGTCGGCTCTCCTCCACCGATCCCAACCTGCAGAACATCCCGATCCGCACCGAGATCGGCCGCCAGATCCGCGAGGCCTTCGTGGCCGAGCCGGGCAACGTCCTGCTTGCGGCGGACTATTCGCAGATCGAACTGCGCCTCGCCGCCCACATGGCCGACGTGCCCGAACTCAAGCAGGCCTTCGCGCAGGGCGAGGACATCCACTCGCGCACCGCGCAGGAGATGTTCGGCCTGGTTGACCGCGATACCCGCGCCCGCGCCAAGACCATCAACTTCGCCATCCTCTACGGCATTTCCCGCTGGGGCCTGGCCGGCCGCCTCGGCGTCTCGTCCGACGAGGCCCAGGCCATGATCGACCGCTATTTCGAGCGGTTCCCCGGCATCCGCCGCTATATCCACGCGACCCTGGAAGGCGTGCGCGAGAACGGCTATTCGCAGACCCTGTTCGGCCGGAAGACCTGGTTCCCCCGGATCAACGCCAGCAATCCCAACGAACGTGCCGGGTCCGAACGCGCCGCGATCAATGCCCCGATCCAGGGCACCAGCGCCGATATCATCAAGCGCGCCATGGTCCGGATGATGCCTGCCCTCGCCGCTGCCGGCCTCGGCCACGTCCGCATGCTGCTGCAGGTCCACGACGAACTCGTCTTCGAACTGCCCCAGGCCGATGCCGCCGCCGCCGCCCCGGTGATCGAGCGGGTCATGGCCGAAGCCGCCCTGCCCTCGGTAAAGCTCGACGTGCCGCTCGGCATCGAGATCGGCACCGGCCCCAACTGGGGCGCGGCGCACTGACCAGCCCTCCCCCGCGATGGGGGAGGGATACCGCAGCTTGGCCGCGGCGCGGCCTGGCGAAGGTTGGGCAGGGTGACAGCGCGGCGCCCGCCAGCAACCTCACCCCCAGTAGACACCCCGTGACTTTCCCCTAGAATCGCCTCATGGCCAGCCCCGCTCCCCCCTCTGGCCCAGCCCCGGGCGAGCCCCGCCCGCTCCATCGCGGCCCGGGCCTGCCCACGCTCCTGCTGCTCGCTTTCGTTGCCGCGGCGCTGATCGGTTCGGTCGCGCTCACCTGGCAGACCGTCGCCGCCGAGCGCTCCCAGCGCGCCCAGGCCGAACGCACCAATGCCGTGCTCGTGGCGGTGCGCGATATCCTGAGCACCGCGACCAATGCCGAGACCGGCCAGCGCGGCTATTTCATCACGCTCGACCGGCGCTATCTTGGCCCCTACCTCGTTGCGCGTGAGCAGTACCGCCCCAACTTCGCCCGCTTGCGCGCCCTGATCGGCGACCAGCCCAGCCCGCGCCAGCGCGACCTGCTTGACGAGATCCAGACGCTCGACGAAGCGAAGTTCGCCGAGATGGCCGAAACAGTGGACCTCATCGCCAGGGGCAACCTGCTCGAAGCGCGCGCCCGCGTCCTCACCGACGAGGGACAGGACGTGATGGAGCGCCTGCGCCGCGCGATCGGGGAACTGGAAAGCCTGGAATTCTCCGCCCTCAACCGGTCGAGCGCCGAGGCACAGTCGGCCGAGCAGCGGATCGTCCCCCTGCTCTCGGGCCTGCTGGTGACGATCCTGCTCGCCCTCGCCTTGGGCCTGATGCAGGTGATCCGGGCCGCCGATGCCGAGGGCCGTGCCGAAGGCGCCGCCGAGCTGGCCCTCGCCCGCGACCGGGCGGATCTCCTCGCCCACGAGCTCAACCACCGGGTCAAGAACCTCTTCGCGGTGGTCCTCGCCATCGTGAAAATGAGCGCCCGGGGCGCACCCGAGGCCAAGCCCGTGGTCGACAAGATTGCCGAGCGCATCCACGCCCTGCTCACCGCCCACGAGGTGACCCAGGGCGCCCCCATGCGCCTCAGCGCGAACCTGTTCGACTTGATCGAGACGGCCCTGCGCCCCTACCAGTCGGCCGAAAACCGCGCCGTGCTCGATGGTCCGGCGATCGACCTGCCGGAAAGCGCCGTGGTCCCGCTCGGGCTCGTGCTTCACGAACTCACCACCAATGCGGTCAAATATGGCGCCTGGTCGCGCCCGGGCGGGGAGCTCGCCGTCCGCTGGACACGGTCCGATCACCACATCCGGCTTGACTGGCAGGAGCGCGCCGCCGAGCCCTGCCCGCCGCCGCCCAGCGGTGAACCTGCCCACCGCGGCTTTGGGTCCACCCTGATCGACGGCTCCGCGCGTCAGCTCGGCGGCACGATCGAACGCAGCTTCACGCCCCGCGGGGTCGAGGTCAGGATCGATCTGCCGCTCGGCGAGTAAGTCGCCGCAATTGCCCTGATGGCTGCCCCGTCCTAACCAGAGGCCCATGAAGCTCCCCCAGGTTCCCGATTTCCGCCCGATCCTCGTCCAGGTGCCCGAGGCCGTGATCGCCGGCGGGGTGGCGGTGATCGTCGCCCTCGCGCTGCACTTCGTCCTGTTCCGCGTGCTCCTGCGCCTCTCCCGCCTCTCGCACCTCGAAAGCGACGAGATCGTGGTCGAACGGCTGCGCGGGCCGTTCCGCTGGGCGCTGCTCGCCATCGCCATCGAGATCGCGGGCGAAAGCTCGGCGCTGATCGCCCGCGTCTGGGGCGCGGTTGACCGCTTCGTCATACCTGCCCTGCTCGGGTGGATCGCGCTGCGGCTGGTCCGGGCCTATGCCCTGGCGGTCGACAGCCGCGCCCGGCTCGAGGCCGATACCCTGGCCGCCCGTAGCCGCCGCACCCGCATCGCGATCCTCTCGCGCTCGGCACGGTTCATCATCGTCTTCGTCACCGTCGCGCTGATGCTGCTGTCGATCCCGGGCGTGCGCAATGTCGGCGTCACCCTGATCACCTCGGCGGGCCTCGCCGCGCTCGCCGTCGGCGCCGCCGCCCAGCCCGCGCTCAAGTCACTGATCGCCGGGATCCAGATGGCGCTGACCGAGCCGATCCGGATCGACGATCACGTCGTCGTCGAAGGCGAAAGCGGGCGGGTCGAGGATATCCGGATGACCTACGTCGTCATCCGCACCGGCGACCAGCGCCGCCTGATCGTCCCCACGGCCCGGTTTCTCGAAACCACCTTCCAGAACTGGACCCGCGTCGGCGGCGGGATCACCGGCTCGGTCCTTCTCCCGGTCAACCCCGGCACCGCGATCCAGCCGATCCGCACCGCCTACGAGGAAATCCTCAGCCACCGCAAGGAATGGGACAAACGCTCCGGCGCCCTCCAGGTCTCCGGCTCGTGGATCGACCGGATCGAACTCAAGCTCGTGATGAGCGCCGCCGACCCCGCGGCCCTCGCCACCCTGCAGCTGACGGTCCGCGAGGAAATGCTTGAATGGCTGCGGGTCAACATGCCCGAAGCCGTGGCAGTGCCGACCGCCCCCTGATCCTCCCCACTAGCGGGGAGGTGGCAGCCCGCAGGGCTGACGGAGGGGGCTGGCAGGCAAGATCGGCCTGCGCTGGCAAACCCCCTCCACCGCCGTTCCGGCGATCCCCTCCCCACGAGCGGGGCGGATCATCAGGGGTGCTTCTTCTCCCGCGTGGGTTGCACCATGCCCGGCGCGAGGAAGCCGATCGGGGCAACTTCCGCCGCCCGCCGCTTCAGCTCGCCCTTCATCCGGCCATATTCCTCCTCGATCTCGGCCGTAACGGTGGCGCGGCTGTCGGTCAGGGCCTCGGCGAAGTCGGCGGCACTGACCGCGCCCACGTCGCGCCCCATCCGGCGGATGGCGACCAGGCCCGCCCGGCGGACCACGTCCTCCAGGTCCGCGCCGGTGAAGCGCTCGGTCTCGCGCGCCACTGCCTTCAGGTCCACGTCGCTGGCCAGCGGCATGCGGGCCGTGTGGATCTTCAGGATATGCTCGCGCCCGGCCTCGTCCGGCGTGCCGACATAGACCAGCTCGTCAAACCGCCCGGGCCGCAGCAGGGCCGGATCGACCAGCGTCGGCCGGTTGGTCGCGCCGATCACCACTACGCTCTGGAGTTCCTCCAGCCCGTCCATCTCGGCCAGGATCGTGTTGACCACCCGCGCCGTGACATTGGGCTCACCGATCCCCGCCCCGCGCGCGGGGACAAGGCTGTCGATCTCGTCGATGAACACCACGCAGGGCGCCACCTGGCGGGCGCGGGCGAACAGGCGGCTGATCTGCTGCTCGCTCTCGCCATACCATTTGGACAGGAGGTCTGACGACTTGATCGAGATGAAGTTCGCCTCGGCCTCCTTGGCGACCGCCTTGGCCAGCAGGGTCTTGCCGGTGCCCGGCGGGCCATAGAGCAGGAAACCCTTGGCTGGACGGATGCCGAGGCGGTGGAACGCCTCGGGGTTCTTCAGCGGCAGCTCCACGCCCTCGCGCAGCTTCTCCTGTGCCTCGCCGAGGCCGCCCACGTCGGACCAGCCGATGTTCGGAACCTGGACCATCACCTCGCGCATCGCGCTCGGCTGGACGCGCTTCAGCGCTTCCAGGAAATCGTCGCGGGTGACGCACAGGTTTTCCAGGACCTGCGGCGGGATCGTCTGCGCCTCGAGGTCGAGCTGGGGCATGATCCGCCGGACCGCCTCGATCGCCGCCTCGCGGGCCAGCGCGGCGATGTCCGCGCCGACGAAGCCGTGGGTGGTCCGCGACAGTTCGTCGAGGTCGACCCCCTCGCCCAGCGGCATGCCGCGGGTGTGGATGCCGATGATCTCGCGCCGCCCCTTCTCGTCGGGCACGCCGATGACGATCTCGCGGTCGAACCGGCCCGGCCGGCGCAGCGCCTCGTCGATCGCGTCGGGGCGGTTCGTCGCCGCGATCACCACGATGTTCGAACTGGTGTGCAGCCCGTCCATCAGCGTCAGCAGCTGGGCGACGAGGCGCTTCTCCGCCTCGCCATGCACCTGCCCGCGCTTCGGCGCGATTGAATCGATCTCGTCGATGAAGATGATCGAAGGACTGGCCTTGCCCGCCTCCTCGAACACCTCGCGCAGCGCCTTCTCGCTCTCGCCATAGGCCGAGCCCATGATCTCGGGCCCGTTGATGGTGAAGAAGCTCGCATCGCTCTCGTTGGCGACGGCCCGCGCCAGGCGCGTCTTGCCCGTTCCCGGCGGGCCGTGCAGCAGCACGCCCTTGGGCGGATCGACGCCCAGTCGGGTGAACAGCTCGGGATAGCGCAGCGGCAGTTCCACCATCTCGCGTAGCTGGCGGATGGTGTCGCCCATGCCGCCCACGTCGTCGTAGTTGACGTCGGCCCGGGCCGTGCGCGGCTCCTCGAATTCCTCGCGCAGCTCCACCTCGGTGTTCTCGTCGATGTGGACGATGCCCTTGGGGCTCGTGCTCACCACCGAGAGGCGGATCTGCGTCAGCGCATAGGCGGGCGCGTTGAACATCCGGGCGATCTGCGGCGGCATGTCGCGCACCTGCTGCTGCCCGGCCGTGGCGACCAGGTCGCCCGCAAGCAGCGGCCGCTGGAAGAAATTGCGCTTCAGCGCCTGGGCCGGGCCCTGCAGGCGCATGTCCTTCTGCGCCGGGGCAAAGACCACGCGCTGCGCCGGGCGGCTCTCGGCCCGGCGGATCGTCACATGGTCGCCCGAGCCGACATCGGCATTGGCGCGCTGCAACCCGTCGAGGCGGACCACCTGCAGTCCCTCGTCCTCGGGATAGGCCAGCACCGCGCGGGCCGGGGTAATCCGCTTGCCCTCGATCTCGACCACGTCGCCCTCGGTCACGCCGAGTTCGGCCATGGCGCTCTTGGGCAGCCGGGCGATGCCGTGGCCACTCTCCTCCTGCCGCGCCGCGGCGACCTGCAACCGGACCGTGCGCTCCGCCGCGTTCGCGGGTGCTGCCTCTGCCATGATCTCGTGATCCCCTTTCCTGCAAGGCCGGGCGGCCCGCCATGCAACAGGAGCTAGGTACGCTCCGGCCGATTGCAAAGGGGCCGGCCGGGGAACGGTCGGCACCGCCCTTCGATCCACCGGGTCATAGGGACAAAAAAAGGGCCCGGTCGTTGCCGACCGGGCCTTGGAAGTTTTGGGAGAGGATGCCTGAAAGGCCTGTCCTATATGCTGGCGACTCAGTTTTTGTGCAAGTGCGAAATAGCCCAACGCGATTGCAAACAATGCAACTGCGTCCGCGAATTTCTCAACAGATTACCGTGGTTTCTTTGGAATAGGCGACATGCAAAAAGGGGCGCTACCATCAGGTGGCCGCCCCTTTTCGCTGCGTCGCAACAGATTTGCGCCTAATGCGCCAGCAGCAGCGCCGGGCCGCCCGGGTCCTCGAGGAAGAACCGGGTCACCCCGCCAAACAGGAACTCGCGCAGCCGGCTGTGGCGGAACGCGCCCATCACCAGCAACTGCGGCCGCAGCTTGGCCAGTTCGCGGGCGATCGTCTCCTCCACCCCACCCGATTTCGCGACCACTTCAAGCTCGGCCTTGATGCCGTGGCGCGAGAGATAGGCCAGCGCGTCGGTTGCGGGAAAGTCCACCGCGGTATTCTCCACGGTGATCACGGTCACTTCCGCGTCCTTCAGCAGCGGCACGGCGGAACGCAGGGCATTGGCCGCCTCGGCGCTGCCGTCCCAGGCCACGGCAACCCGGGCCAGCGGGAAGCACAGCGTCTCGTCGGCGTTGACCGCCAGCACCGGGCAGCGCACCGCCAGCGGCAGGTCGCTCGCCAGCGCCTCGCGCCGGGCCACCACGACCACGTCGGCCAGCCGGGCCGCATCGCCCAGCGCGTCGATCGGATCGCGCTCGGCCCGCAGCACGTCGCAGCACACGTCGCCGCGCGCCAGGTGCTCGTCCATCTGGCGGGCGAAGGCGTCGTCGTCCGCGATGGCGTCCTTCAGCGCATCGGTGGCCACGAACCCGCCGCCCAGGCCATCGACCGCGACATAGCGGCTGACCGGCGTATCGACGAGCAGCGTCACGTGCCCCCCGGTCGCCCGCGCGAGCGAGAGCGCGGTATCGATTCTGGCCCGTCCGGCGGGCCCGGTTTCGGCATGAACCAGTATGGAGCGCATCGGCCTGTCTCCCTTTGGTGGTGTCCTCGTTCTCCAGCCGCCGGCCATTTTTACCATGATCTGAATCAATTAGACAGCGAATCCACAGGGCCGGGCGATCGGGCGCCTGCGTCTCCATCGCGAATATGATGCGTGACAGATCATGCTGCACTGCATTAAAGGCCATAGGTCCGCCCCGTTGACCGGGGTTCGGCCTGGAGGGTCACGTGAACAAGGTCTACCCCGATGCCCGCGCCGCGCTGGACGGGCTGCTGAACGACGGCATGCTGATCGCGGCGGGCGGCTTCGGCCTTTGCGGCATACCCGAACGCCTGCTTGATGCCATCCTCGCCTCGGGCGTGACCGGCCTGACCTTCGCCTCCAACAATGCCGGGATCGACAACGAAGGCATCGGCAAGCTCCTGCGCACCCGCCAGGTGAAGAAGATGATCGCCTCCTACGTGGGCGAGAACAAGGAGTTCGAGCGGCAATACCTCGCCGGCGAGCTCGAGGTCGAATTCTGCCCGCAGGGAACCCTGGCCGAGCGCATGCGCGCCGGCGGCGCCGGCATTGCCGGGTTCTTCACCAAGACCGGCGTCGGCACGCTGGTCGCCGAAGGCAAGCAAAGCCAGGAATTCGACGGGCCAGATGGACCTGAGGAATATATTCTCGAGCGCGGGATCGTGGCCGATCTCGCCGTGGTCAAGGCCTGGAAGGCCGATACCACCGGCAACACCGTCTTCCGCAAGACCGCCCGCAATTTCAACGTGCCCGCCGCCACCTGCGGGCGGGTCTGCGTGGTCGAGGTCGAGGAGATCGTCGAGCCCGGGCAGCTCGATGCCGATGCGATCCACCTCCCGGGCGTCTACGTCCAGCGGATCGTGCTCGGCGCGCCCTACGACAAGAAGATCGAATTCCGCACCACCCGCAGCACGGATGTCGGCTGATGACCAAGCATGATGGACTGACCAAGGGCTGGTCCCGCGACCAGATGGCCGCCCGGGTGGCGCAGGAACTGCGTGACGGCTACTACGTGAACCTCGGCATCGGCATCCCCACGCTGGTCGCCAATCACGTGCCCGCGGGGATCACGGTCACCCTCCAGAGCGAAAACGGCATGCTCGGCATCGGCCCCTTTCCGACCGAGGCCGAGATCGATGCCGACCTGATCAACGCCGGCAAGCAGACCATCAGCCAGCTGCCCCACTCCGCCTATCTCGACAGCGCCCAGTCCTTCGCCATGATCCGCGGCGGCAAGATCGACCTCACCGTGCTCGGCGCCATGGAAGTGGCGGAAAACGGCGACATCGCCAACTGGATGATCCCGGGCAAGATGATCAAGGGCATGGGCGGGGCGATGGACCTCGTCGCCGGGGTCAAGCGGATCATCGTCGTCATGGAGCATTGCGCCAAGGACGGCAGCGCCAAGTTCATCCCGGCCTGCACCCTGCCGCTCACCGGCAGGAACAAGGTCGACATGCTGGTGACCGACCTCGCCGTGTTCCAGCGGCCTGACCATGCCAGCCCCTTCCGCCTGACGGAATGCGCGCCGGGCGTCACGGCCGGGGAAGTGCGGGCCAAGACGACCGCGCACTACGTGGAATGAAGGCAGCCCCCTTGCCGCGCCCATGTCCTTGGGCATAGTCTCCCGGCAAAACAGCCGGAGACCTTGCATGACCGATCTCGCCGCAATCCCGCTCACCCGCATCGACGGGAAGCCCGACAGCCTCGCCAATCATGCCGGCAAGGTCCTGCTGGTGGTCAACGTCGCCAGCAAATGCGGGCTCACGCCGCAGTATGAAGGCCTGGAAAAGCTCTATGCCGGCCTCAAGGACGAAGGCTTCGAGGTGCTCGGCTTTCCCGCCAACGATTTCGGTGCGCAGGAGCCCGGCACGCACGAGGAAATCGCCGAGTTCTGCAAGCTCAACTACGGCGTCTCTTTCCCGCTCTATGCCAAGGCAGATGTCACCGGCCCGGCCAAGCAGCCGCTCTACGCCGCACTGACCGCGGCCGAACCGACCAAGCGCGGCCCGGCCGAGGAATTCCGTGAGCGGCTCAAGGGCTACGGGATGACGCCGACCGAGGACCCGGAAGTGCTGTGGAACTTCGAGAAGTTCCTGATCGGCCGCGACGGCAAGGTCGCCGCCCGCTTCGCCCCTGGCACCGAACCCTCCGACCCCGACCTCGTCGGAGCAATCAAGGCCGAACTCGCAAAGTAAAATCCTCCCTCGTGAGGGAGGGGGCCACCGAAGGTGGTGGAGGGGCGCCCGCCGCGAAGCGCAACGCCCCTGTCGGACAACCCTGCCGTACCGCCGGAAACAGCCTACGATGGCGAGTTGCACGTGTTCGGGCGCGTGGTGGCTGTCGTGAAGAAGATTTGAGGGGGAGAGGGGATTGGAACCGTTGCAACAGCAGGCCGTCGATCAGGTCGAGGCGGTGCTCAAAGACCTAGTTGAAAGCGGGCAGGGGATCGAAAGTGCGCGCAAGCCGCTGAAGGAAATTGCTCTCGCCAATGGGTGGGACTGGTTCGTCGGCAAGACTGCCGCCGACCTGGGACGCAACCTTGGCCCCCTCGTCCGGGCCTATTCCTATGCCAGCTATAGCGATGATCGTCGCCAGCAGCTGCTCGATGAAGAGCAAGGAGCATGGATCTTCCACGCCGGGATGGCCTGCGATGAACATCACCAGCTGCTGGATGGACTTTGCCTTGAGCCTGGCCATCCGTTCTGGAGCCGGCATTCGCCACCGCACGGGTGGGACTGCGACTGCTATGTTACGGGTGTCAGCTCTATCGCAATGACCAAGCGGCTTGGCAGCGATCCTGAGCGGTCGGTTCCGGAGTGGTGCAGCCAGATTGATCCCGCCACCGGAAACCCGATCGGGCTGAGCGGTCCATGGGCTGACGGACCGCCGTCCGTAAGGGCGCTTCTGGAGGCGCTCGCCGCCGGGCAGGGGCCAGATTAGGCCCATGAAAAACGCGCCCACTTCCGCATGGCCGCGGCGCAGCTGTGGGCGACAGCGCTGCCCCGCTGAGAAGGCAGAAATCCGTCATTTCCAGCTGGGTCCGGCGCCGAAAAAGAAGTGGGCGCGCTAAGTGCCCCACTTCGCCCACTTCTCTGCGCCTCACCGGCCCGTGAGAACCCCCTCAGCGCTGGGATTTCCGCGCCTAAGAGGGTTTTGGAGTGCAGCTCCCGACTCTAACCGGTCCTGTCCTTGGAATGTCTAAATGCTCGACCACTCTAGACAGTCGCTCCCCGCGCAACACGGTACCAAAAGCGACGAAAATCCCAATTTCCGCGCCTTTCCCTCCACGTCTCACCGGATGTCACCGGATATCACCGCTCTAAACGGTCTTGTCCCCGGACAGCCCCCGCGCAAATGGAACAAACCCCCTCCCCCACCCGTTTTCATCTACTGGAGCCGGGCGGGGGGCCGGGCGATTGCCGACAAGGAATTGCGTGATGGCCTCGTACTTGCGCGACCGCTATCTCGATATCCTCGCCTCGGTCTACCTCTACAACGAGCACCGCGGCTATACCGCGCTCGACCGGGTTATCGCCGCCGTGCGCCAGTGCTGTCCTGACGAACCCGAATTCCTCGGCCAGGTCGTCCGCCACCGCGCCGACGAGCACAAGCACTACCACATGTTCCGCCGCTGGTTCGAACGGTCGGGGCGCATGCCGCTGGCGATGGACCGCCGCGTCGGCCACATCGACCGCTTCATCCTGCGCACCTTCGGCTGCCCGATCGACGCCCTGGATACCGCCGAGGTCGCCGCCAGCCCGGGCGAGTTCGAGCAGCTGTGCCGGGTGATCATGCTGACCGAGCAGCGCGGCTACCGCCAGGTCGAGATCCTCCTGCGCAACAGCTGGATCCGCACCGACCCGGTCCTGACCCGCATCTTCCAGATCGTCCACCGCGACGAGCCGGGCCATTTCCTGCCCTACCAGCACTGGCTCGAACGCCACGGCCGCGCCACCGCGCGCTGGCAGGAAAAGTGGACCGACTTCACGATCCACCGCGCCCTGCTCCTCGGCCACATCCCCGCCCTCTACCTCGACCCGGCCCTCCCGCGCCTGACCCACTGGCCCCACGAGGCAGATCAACTCGCGGCCTGAGGCCCCAAGTCGCGGGCCACAAACCCTCCCCCTTGATGGGGGAGGTTAAGTCGGGGTGAACAGCGCAACGGCAGCAAACCGGAGGGCTGGGGGTGAGCAAAGCGCAACGCCCGCCAAATCCCCCTGTCCTACATCCCCCTACCCATGCGATCCTCGCCAACGCTCTTTGATTCGCGTGAATCCCCCCACCCGGGGAAAAGCCAACGGCCGCCGCTCCATCCGGAACGGCGGCCGTCGTCGTCTGGCGCACGGCGGAAAATTCAGTCCGCGCAAGCCAGCATGTATTTCTTCAACTAAACCGTCGCCGCTTCCCGCTCCAGCATCGCCCGCAGCGCCTCCACGAGGTCCGTCCGTTCCCACGGGAACCGGTCCCCCTCGGCCTTGCGGCCGAAGTGGCCATAGGCCGCGGTCACCCCGTAGATCGGCTTGTTGAGCCCGAGGCCGAGCCGGATGCCCTTGGGCGTCAGTCCGCCGAGCCGGTCCTCGGCCACGGCCGCGATCACCCGCTCGAGCACGGCGTCGTCGACCGTCCCAGTCCCATGCGTGTCGACATAGAGCGAGAGGGGCCGGGCCACGCCGATGGCATAGGCCAGCTGGATCGTGCACCGCGTCGCGAGGCCCGCGGCCACCACGTTCTTGGCCAGATAACGCGCGACATAGGCGGCCGAGCGGTCAACCTTGGTCGGGTCCTTGCCGGAGAAGGCCCCGCCCCCGTGCGGCGCGGCGCCGCCGTAGGTATCGACGATGATCTTGCGCCCGGTCAGCCCGGCATCGCCGTCGGGCCCGCCGATCTCGAACGAGCCGGTCGGGTTGATGTGCCAGGCCGTGGCATCGGTGATGAAGCCGGCCGGCAGGATCTCGCCCACCACCCGCTGCACATAGGCATGCAGCTCGGCCTCCCGTTCGCCCTGGTCGTAGCCGGGCTTGTGCTGAGTCGAGACCACGATCGCGGTCGCCGCGACCGGCTTGCCGCCCACGTAGTGCAGGGTCACCTGGCTCTTCGCATCGGGCTCGAGAAACGGCGCCGCGCCGCTCTTGCGGTCGGCCGCCAGCCGCTCGAGGATCTTGTGGCTGTAGTCGAGCGTCGCCGGCATCAGGTCCGGCGTCTCGTCGCAGGCGTAGCCGAACATGATGCCCTGGTCGCCCGCGCCCTCGTCCTTGTTGCCGCTCTCGTCCACGCCCTGCGCAATGTGGGCGGACTGGCCATGCAGGTGATTGGCGAATTCGAAGGTCCGCCAGTGGAAACCCTCCTGCTCGTAGCCGATCCGCTTGACCACGTCTCGAACGACCTGTTCGATTTCCTCCCTGGCCCCCGCAGCCCACTGGCCGTCGACATAGACGCCCTTGCAGCGGATCTCGCCGGCCAGGATCACGCGCTGGGTCGTGGTCAGCGTCTCGCAGGCGATCCGGGCCTCGGGGTCCTTGCCCAGGAACAGGTCGACAATGGCATCGCTGATCTGGTCGGCAACCTTGTCCGGATGGCCTTCGGAGACGCTCTCGGACGTGAACAGGTATTCGCTGCGCATTGGACTTCGCTTCCGATATAAAGAATTCTTTATGTGCCTCGCTCTCTAACGCCGCCGACCGCGCAGCGCAAGCAGGGCGGCGATTGCCAGTGCCGCCGCCCAGCCCAACGGCAAGGCGTTGCCCCACCGGGAAAACAGGGTCGGCGCATGGGCGGGAGGCACCAGTCCGTCCAGCCGACCGGCCACCGGGCGCGGGAGGAACTGGCGCACGCGGCCATCGGCATCGATCACCGCGCTGATCCCGTTGGTGGTGGAGCGCAGGACTGGCAGCCCCTCCTCGATCGCCCGCAGCCGCGCCTGGGCGAGGTGCTGCGGCGGCCCCCAGGCGCCGAACCAGCCGTCGTTGCTCGGATTGAACACGTAGTCCGGCCGACGCGCCCGGTCGACCACCCGTCCCGAGAACACGATCTCATAGCAGATCTGGATCCCCGCCCGGCCCCAGGCACCCAGGTCCAGCGTTTGCGGCCCCGGCCCCGGCCAGAAATCCAGCGAACCCGGCACCAGCCGCGACAGCCCCAGCGGGGTCAGCCATTCGCGCATCGGCAGGTACTCGCCGTAAGGAACGAGATGGGCCTTGGCATAGCCCCCTCGAATCGCGCCGCCAGCATCCACGGCGGTTACCACGTTGCGCGCCGCCACGATCTCGTCGCCCCTGGTCTCGAGATCGACGGCGCCGGTCAGCAGCAGCGAGCCCGGCCCGATCACCGCCCCGATCCGCCGCCGCGAAAGGACCGGGCTGCCGGCGAAGGTCGTCCGGTCATAGGCATAGGCGGGATAGCCGTCGCGCAGGTAGTCCGGCACGCCCGATTCGGGCCACAGCACCAGACGTCGCCCCGGCGGCGTGGGCGCAGCGGAAAGCTGCGCCGTCGTGGAGAACTGGCGTTCGAAGTTGGCGGGATCCTCCAGCACTTCCTGCCGCACGCCCGGCTGGACGAGGGTGTAGCGCAAGGAGCCCTCGCCCCTCGCCCCGGTCAGCTGCGGCACGAGCATCAGCCCGGCCGAGAGCATCAGCAGGACGGCCGGCCCGGGCCGCTCCACCCGCGCCTGCCAGGCCAGCCACCAGCACCCGCCGATCAGGGCCACCAGCCCGGACAGCGCATAGGTGCCCAGCCATGGCAGCAGCTGGGCCAGCCCGGCGCGGCCAAATCCGCCGAGCGCCGCCACTCCCAGCGGGTTCCAGGCGAACCCGGTGAACACCCAGCTGCGCAGCCATTCACTGGCGATCCACGCCGCGCCGAACGCGAGGATCAGCGCCGCCGGCCGGCCGCGCGCGAACCACGCCGCCAGCGCTGCCAGCGCCGGAAAGACTGCCAGGTAAAGCGAAAGCAGGAACACCGCGGCCCAGCCGAGCGACGGGGGCATGTTGGCCTGGTAGGTAAAGGCCGTGGCGATCCAGTTGTCGCCCACGCAAAAATGGCCGACGCCCCACAGCCACCCGGCGAGCGCCGCCTGCCGCGCGCCGCGCGCCCGCGCGACAAGCCCGATCAGCACGGCAACGCCGGCCAGCGTCAAGGGCCACAGCATGAGCGGCTGGAACCCGCAGGCTGCCACTGCACCTGCGGCCGGGGCAAGCAGGGCCGGCGCGAGCAGGCGCCAGGTCCGGATGGGCGGGGCAGTCATCGGCTCACGCATGGCGGCGGGTGATGGCCGCTCGCCGCCCCCCGCGCAAGCCGGATACGACAACGGCGCGAGTGCCGTAAGCAATCGCGCCGTCATCTATCGCTGGACGGGCAAGGTCCGGTCGGTCGTTCAGCCCTCGTCGGCAGCAACCGAGGCGGCGGCCTTCGGCTTGCGCCCGCGCCGCTTGGGGGCCGGAGCCTCTTCGTCGGGGGCGGCCATTTCAGCCGCGTCCTCGCGCGCCGCGCCCAAGGCTGGCGGCAGGACCGAAACGTCGAACCCGGCAGGGGCCTCGGCGACCTCGTCGCTGTCCTGGCGGCGAGGACGGCGATCCTCGCGACGCGGTTTCAGGCCACGTGTGCCCCGAGGTTCGCGCACGAACGGATTCTCCGCCGGCTCATAGATGTTGGACGCCTGATCCTCAGCCGCATCGGCGGCCTCGCCGGGGAGCCCGACCTCAACCGCGTCGACAATCTGTTCCTCGCGTTCGCGCCGGCCGTCACGCTGCCGATCATCACCACGGGGCCGATCATCGCGGGGCCGGTCCTCCCGGGGACGCTGGTCGCGCGGACGCTCATCACGGGGACGCTCGTCGCGATTACCGCGCTCGGGCCGCTCGACCCGCTCGCTCCGGCCATAGCCTTGATCGTAACCCTGGTAGTCCCCGCCGGAAAGCTCGATCGCCTCTTCGCCCTCTTCGCCCTGGTCCTGCCAGCGATCATCGCGGCGCGCGCGCTGCTCTTCCTGGCGAGTGCGGGTATCGGCGATAACGCGGAAATAGTGATCGGCGAACTGGAGGTAATATTCCTCGGTCACCCGGTCGCCATTAAGGTGCGCATCGTGCGCCAGCTTGCGGTACTTCTCCAGGAGCTGCGGCGCATTGCCGCGCGCCCGGCTGTCGATCCGGTTGAGCTGCTGCCCGCCGCCCTGCGGCCTGTTATTGCCGCGGCCACGCCGACGGTTATTGCCACGATTGTTGTTCAAGGGTGACCGTTCCTTCACCGGATCGCCGCTCGGCCCCCTAACTCCTGCCGGCCGGCGAATCGCTTGCGCTAAGTCCACCACGCGGCCCGGTATGGCCTCGCGCGGTGTCCCGACATCTGCCTGGGTGGCGACCACCATGGCCGTCCGGATGCAAATGCTGGAGCTTGGACCGGCAGGAGAGGATGCGTCCGTCTATCCGCTGGTCTGAGGCCGATTTAGGCACTCGCGCGCGCCTTGCCAAGGTATTTCTTGCCGCGGCGCAGTATTATTCCCCTACGAGTTCAAGGACCCGGTCCCGTCCACCCAGATCGCGATGAACCCGTGCAAGGAATCCCGCAGCCTTGGCGAGCGCGCCGACCGCCTCCGCCTGGCTCGCGCCGATCTCGACCAACGCGGCGCCGCCGGGGGCCAACAGGCCCGGCAGGGCAGGAAGCAGCCGCCGGTAATCGTCGAGCCCGTCAGCCCCGGCGAACAGCGCGCCCGCTGGCTCATGCTCGCGAACCGAGGCGGCGAGGTCCGCCCCGCTTTCGACATAGGGCGGATTGGCAAGGATCAGGTCGTAACGCGCCAAGCCTGTCTCCCAGCCTGCCTGCGTCCAGTCGCGCTGGAGAAACGCGCTGCGCCCGGCGAGCCCCAGCGCCGCGGCATTGCCCGCTGCTACTGCCAAGGCCGGGGGGGACCGGTCGATCCCCGTCCCACGAGCCTCAGGCAGACTATCCAGCACGGCAAGCAGAAGCGCCCCCGAGCCGGTTCCGCAATCGAGCACCCGCCGGGCGTCAGGCCGCGCCGCCAGGGCTGCGTCCACCAGCACCTCGCTGTCGCCCCGCGGAATCAGCACGGCGGGCGTGACCCGGAAGGGCAGGCCGAGGAACTCCTGGGTTCCCACGATGTAGGCGACCGGCTCATGCAGCGATCGTCGTTCAATCAGCGCGGCGAACCCCGCCGGAGCGGCATCGCGCATATGACGCAGCAGCAGGTCCGACCGCGTGACCCCGAGCGCATGGGCCATCAGCACCTCGGCATCAAGGCGGGCCGTGTCGCTGGTTTCGGCAAGCCGCTGGGCAGCCGAGCGGATGGCCTCTCCTACAACCATTCAGCTGACCCGTTCGTATCGAGCGAAATCGAGACACCGGGGGCGGCGTGTCCCGACTTCGCTCGACACGAAGGGAAGAGGCCGAAGATCTTACTCATCCATCGCCGCCAGCCGCTTGGCCTGGTCCTCGGCGGTGAGGGCATCGATCAATTCGCCGAGGCCCGTTCCCTCGAGCACTTCGGGCAGGCGGTGGAGCGTGAGGTTGATACGGTGATCGGTCACCCGGCCTTGCGGAAAATTGTAGGTGCGGATGCGTTCCGAACGGTCGCCCGAGCCGACCATGGCCTTGCGCGCCTCGGCCTCGGCGCCCTGCGCCTCGTCGCGCATCTTCTCGTAGAGCCGCGCGCGCAGGACCTGCATCGCCTTGGCCTTGTTCTTGTGCTGGCTGCGCTCGTCCTGACAGATGACCACCAGCCCGCTTGGCAGGTGCGTGATGCGGACCGCGCTGTCGGTCGTATTGACGTGCTGCCCGCCCGCGCCGGATGCGCGGTAGATATCGATCTTGAGGTCCTTGTCCTCGATCGCAACGTCAACCTCGTCGGGTTCGGGCAGCACCGCCACGGTGGCTGCCGAAGTATGAATGCGCCCGCCGCTTTCGGTGACCGGCACGCGCTGGACCCGGTGCACCCCGCTCTCGAACTTCAGCCGCGCGAAGACCCCCTGCCCGGAGACGTTGGCGACGACTTCCTTGAACCCGCCGATCTCGTTGGCATTGGCGCTGATCATCTCGACCCGCCAGCCCTGCTCGGCGGCGAAGCGTTCGTACATCCGGTAGAGATCGGCCGCGAACAGCGCCGCCTCGTCGCCGCCGGTGCCGGCGCGAATTTCCAGCATGGCCGGGCGCGCATCGGCCGTATCACGCGGGAGCATGGCGATGGAGAGGGCGCGCTCGGCCTCAGGCAAGGCGGCTTTCAGGCGGGCGATCTCCTCGTCCGCCAGCTCACGCATCTCCGGATCGTCGAGCGCCCGGAGCGAGGCCAGTTCGCCGCGCATCTCCCGCACGTCGGCCGCCGCCTTGGCGACCGGCTCCAGCTCGGCATAGTCGCGGCTCGCGGCGATGAAATCCTTACCTTCCAGGGTGCCCGAAGCGAGCCGGGCTTCCAGCTCGGCAAAGCGCGCACCAATCTGGCCCAGGCGGGCGTCGGAGACGCTCACTTGCGCTCCAGCATGAATTTGTCGAACACCGCTTGGAGCAGTGCCCCGCAGCTGTGCGCTTCATCGAGCAGGCGCAATGAATGGTGAGCCACGCCGTCTCGCACGTCGAGCGAGATCAGGGCCGAAGGGTTCAGCTTCTTGGCCCGGTCGAAGCGCTTGCGGGGAGAGCCGGTCGCAACCAGTTCGGCGGTAGCCCCGGCTCGGCGCAGCGCGGATACCAAGCCCAGAGCCTCGACCTCCCGCACCGCGTTTTCGGCTACGACAACCACATCCAGCGCGGCCTCGGCCTTCTCGCCCACCAGCATCGCCAGACGCTCGACGCCTGCCGCCCAGCCGACCGCCGGAGTATGTGGCCCGCCCAGCGCTTCGATCAGCCCGTCGTAGCGCCCGCCGCCGAGCACCGTGCCTTGCGCGCCCAGACGGTCGGTGATGAACTCGAAGGCGGTGTGGCGGTAGTAATCGAGGCCGCGCACCAGCGAAGGCGCGCGAGTCCACTGCACGCCCGCGGCGTTGAGCCCGTCGGTCACCTTGCCGAAGAAGTCCTGCGCCTCGGCCGAAAGGAACTGGTCGATCATCGGCGCCGTGCCGGTGAACGCCTTGTCGCGCGGGTCCTTGGAATCGAGGATGCGCAATGGGTTCTTCTCCAGCCGCTCCTGCGAATCCTCGGAAAGCTCGGCCTTGTGGGCGCGGAAGTGATCAATCAGGGCCAACCGCCAAGCCTCGCGGCTCGGCGCATCGCCCAGCGTGTTGAGGTGCAGCGTAACGCCATCGGCCACGCCCAGTTCCTTGAGCAACTGGTCGGCCATGACCAGCAGTTCCACGTCGGCCTGCGGCTCGGCGGCGCCGATGACCTCGGCGTCGATCTGGTGAAACTGGCGATAGCGGCCCTTCTGCGGGCGTTCGTAGCGGAACAGCGGGCCGTGCGTCGCCAGCTTCACCGGGGCATACTGCTGCCAGCCGTCGGTGAGATAGGCGCGGGCGAGACCGGCGGTGAATTCCGGGCGCAGGGTGAGGCTCTCTCCGCCGCGATCCTCGAATGAGTACATTTCCTTAGAGACGACATCGGTGGTTTCACCCAGCGAGCGAGAGAACACGGCCGTCTTCTCGAACACCGGCATTTCCGCCCGGCGGAAGCGGTAGAGCCGGCGGACGCGCTCGAAGGTTTCGACGACGAAGCCGAACGCCTCGGCCTCGGCTCCGAAGATGTCCTGGGTGCCCCGGATTGCCTGCGGGGTTTCGATTGCGGTTTTTCCGGAGTTGCTCTCGCTCATGGGGGGCGCGCTTAGCCGTTTCCGGCGCTGTCGAAAAGCACCGGCGCAACACGGCTACGAATGGGTTGCAAGCCGGCTGCACCTGCGCAACCCTGCGCCAATGCAATTCACGTCGGTCGCCGCTGCCATCCTTGCCCTGACGACCGCCACCGCCCCCTCCGGTCCGGGCCAATCCGTCCCGCGCTCCACCCCCATCGCATTGCCGCTTCCGCCCGCTCTGCCGGAGGCGCGTGACGTTGCATATCCGGGGACGATCGCGCTCGAGGTCGATGCCAGCGATGTCCTGCGGGGCCTGTTCAAGGTGACCGAGCGTATCCCCGTGGCCGAGGGGACGAGCGAGCTGACCCTGCTCCTGCCGCAGTGGCTGCCGGGCCACCACGCCCCGCGCGGGACGCTCGCCGAAATCGTCGACCTGCGCTTCTACGCGGGCGACCGCCTCCTGACGTGGCGGCGCGATCCGGTGGATGTCTTCGCCTTCCACGTGGTCCTGCCGCCGGGCACGGGCGAAGTCACCGCCCGGTTCGTCCACACCGCGCCGCGCCAAACCGATCAGGGGCGGGTGACCATCGGCGACAACCTGCTCAACCTGCAGTGGGACAAGGTCAGCCTCTATCCCGCCGGTCATTACGTCCGTCGCATTCCAATCCGGGCCCGCGCGCGGTTTCCCGCAGGATGGCAGGTGTTCACCGCGCTCGACGGGCAGGCGGCTGGCGCCGATGGTACGCTCGACTGGGCGGAGACGGACTACGAGACCCTGATCGACTCCCCGGTTTTCGCGGGCCTCAATGCCCGCACCTGGAGCCTTGGCAATAGCGTGAGCCTCGCCGCCGTCGCCGACGATCCCCGCAACCTCGCGCTCCATTCGCGCGGGCTTTCGGCCTACCGGGCCCTCGTCAACGAAGCGCTGGCCGTGTTCGGCAGCCGGCACTTCGACCACTACACGGTCCTGCTCGCCCTCTCCGACCAGATCGGCGGGATCGGGCTCGAGCATCACCGCTCCAGCGAGAACACGATGGAGCCGACCGCGCTGATCGACTGGGCAGGAATGGACTGGGCCCGCAATGTCATCGCCCATGAGCTGGCCCATAGCTGGAACGGCAAGTTCCGCCGTCCGGCGAGCCTGTGGACGCCCGACTACCGCCAGCCTATGCGCGGCGACCTCTTGTGGATCTACGAAGGACAGACCCAGTACTGGGGCTATGTCCTCGCCGCCCGCTCGGGTGTCCAGTCGAAGGACATGGCCCTTGCGCAGCTTGCTTCGACCGCGGGCAATCTGGTCGACAATGCCGGGCGCGGCTGGCGCAGTCTGGCCGATACGACCTTCGATCCGGTGATCGCCGCGCGCAAGGCCAAGCCCTATGGGTCGATGGCCCGGGGCGAGGACTACTACGGGGAAGGAGCGCTGATCTGGCTGGAGGTCGATCAGATCATCCGCGCCGGCAGCGGGGACCGCAAGAGCCTCGACGATTTCGCCCGGGCCTTCTTCGGCCTGCGCGACGGCGACTGGGGCACGGTCACCTATACCTACGCCGACGTGATCGCCGCCCTCAACGCGGTATACCCCTACGACTGGGACAAGTTTCTCGGCGAACGGGTCAACCTGCCCGACCGGCCTGTGCCCAGCGCCGGCTTCGAGCTGGGCGGCTACCGGCTGGTCTGGCGCGAGGATCCCAACCCATTCGACCGCGCCCGCGCCATTGACGGCAAGTTCCTCAACCTGTCCCTTTCACTGGGGCTGACGGTGGACAAGGACGGGCGGGTGACAGCTTCCCGCTGGGGCAGCCCGGGTTTCCTCGCCGGTGTGGTCGGCGGCACGAAGATCGCCGCGGTCAACGGGGTGGCCTATTCCGAGCAGGTTCTGCGCGATGCGGTGACGGCGGCGAAGAGCCCCAACGTTCCCCTGACCCTTACCATCCAGCGCGGCGAGAAATACACCCAGGTGCCGATCGAGTATCGCGGCGGGCTGCGCTACCCGTGGCTTGAGCGGATCCCCGGCCCCGGTCCGGCAGGGCTCGACCTGATGCTCGCGCCGCGCACCCGCTGATTTTTAAAAAAAGGCCTCCGCTCGCTAGGAGCGGAGGCCTTTCGGGATCGTATCACCGGCCGCTTGGACGGGAGGGGGGGTCTCGGCGGTGACATCCCCTAAATGTCCTGCCCGGAAGACGGTTCCCCGGTCCGGACATTTTTTGGATTTTTTTCGTACGCGCCTCGCGCAACGCGCGGCGGGGCTGCCGCAAATGCAGTTCGACTTATCAAGGTTAAGCTGATACCACAGTACCTTGCGCATGGTCGCGCAGCTCGCATGATCTCGAGGAACCGATGAAGTGCTCCATGCCGGTCCTCGTAGTTGAGGACAGTTTTCTCGTCGCCGCATCGCTCGAGGATGCGCTGATCGAAGCCGGCCACCGGGTTACGCTCGCCCGTTCCGTGGCCGAGGCGGAAGCTGCCATGGCCGACGGTCAGTTCGCCGCCGCCCTGCTGGACTATGTCTTGCCGGATGGCGACAGCCTGCCCCTTGCCCGGCGGCTGCATGCCGGCGGCTGCAAGGTGGCAGTCGTCTCGGGGGTGGACCGCGGGGTCGTCCCTCCTGACACGGCGATTGCCGCGCTGTTTGCCAAGCCTACCGATGAGCGCGAACTGATTGCGTGGGTGAGCGAGGTGATCGGTACGGAGCAGTCACGGGTCGCCTGACGTGGGCTGACTGACCTGTCGCACGGCGGGTTCGGGAACCGGTCGGGCCACCACGCGTTGGGATGCGGATATTTCACGTCCCAAAGGGAAGGGGTCCAGATGTCGCTTGGCACTCAAGTTGCCGCTCAGCTTCCGTATCTGCGGCGCTATGCCCGCGCACTCACCGGATCGCAGCACACCGGGGACGCTTTCGTGCGCGCCACCCTGGAGGCTGCCCTGTCCGATGCAGCGTTGCAGCAGAGCCTCGCCGGCGGCCGCGTGCCGCTCTACCGCGCGTTCAACAAGGTCTGGTCCAGCGCTTTCCTCGACGTGCCCCGGGACGAACCCGGCGCCGGTGACGCCGGTGGTGATCTCGAAGTGGCGGCGCAGCAGCGGCTTGCCGCGATCACCCCGCTCAATCGCCAGGCCTTGCTGCTGACCACGCTCGAGGATTTTTCGGTCGAGGAAGCGGCGCGGATCATGGATCTCGAGCCCGGGCAGGTCGAAAGCCTGATCCAGGAAGCGATCGAAGAGATCGACCGGGAATCGACGACCAATGTCCTGATCATCGAGGACGAGCCGCTGATCTCGATGCAGCTCGAAGACCTCGTGCGCTCGCTCGGCCATGATATCTGCGGCACGGCGGCTACCCGCACCCAGGCGCAGCAGGTCGTGGCCGAACACCGCCCGGGCCTGGTCCTGGCCGACATCCAGCTGGCCGACGGCTCTTCCGGGCTCGACGCGGTCGACGACATCCTGGCCATCGAGGACGTGCCCGTGATCTTCATCACCGCCTACCCCGAGCGCCTGCTGACCGGGAACCGGCCGGAACCAACCTATCTCATTACCAAGCCGTTCCAGGAATCGACCGTCCGGGCGGCGATCAGCCAGGCGCTGTTCTTCAATTCCAGCCGCTCCATCGGCTGATCAGGCGCCGTCCCGGGCCTGCCCGGGACGGTTCGCCGCGAAGCAGGACACTCACCCACCGGTGACGAGCTGGCGCTCGCAAGTGGGCGCGAACAGCCTCTCGCCATAGTTTTCAGCTACGGCCGGAACCGCATTCCGGGATCAGTCCTGGACGGCTTCCGGACATGCCGCAGCTGTCTAATCCCGTTCCGCCTTCGCCGCTCGGATCTGGAACGGGGCAGGCGTCCGCACCGGCACAATCAGGGTGCAGCGCACCCCGTGTTCATCAAAGCGCAGGTCGACGGGGTTGCGCAGTTCGTGGGCGACGATCTTTTCTATCAACTCGGTCCCGAACCCCCGGCGGCGCTGCTGCGGCACGGATGGCCCCCCTTGTTCGGCCCAATCGATCCGGGCGAGCTTGTCGGTGAGCATTTCCCAGACCACCTCGACCCGCCCCCCCCCGATGCTCAATGCGCCATATTTCGAGGCATTGGTCGCCAGCTCATGGATGGCTAGACCCAGCGACAAGGCGTCGTTGGGGGCGAGTTCCACATGCGGCCCGCGCAGGTCCACGGCGCGGTCGCTGTCTTGCGAGTAAGGTGCCAGTTCCGCCGAAATTACCGCGCGGATCGGCGTCGTTCCCCATTCCGACTGGGTCAGCAGGTCGTGCGTGGCGGAAAGCGCACGAATGCGGCCGATCAGGCCGGCGACGAAATCGTCGATGTTGTCGGTGCGGCGGCGCGTCAGGGCCACGATCGACAGCACGTTGGCCAGCGTGTTCTTGACCCGGTGATTGAGTTCGCGGGTCAGCGAATTGCGGATAGACGCCTGTTCTTCGAACCAGGCGAGCGACGCGCGGTCCTCTGCCGCCTGCTGGGTGACCAGCCGGGCGAGGATCAGCAACAGCGCGGCGACCATCATGCCGAACAGCAGGGTGAGCAGCGAGAGATTGGACAGGGTCGAGGGTGCTGGGGGAGAAATCTCGAGCCGCATGCGGTGGCCCGCCAGATCCATCTCGCGCACGATCCGCTCTCCGCGCCGGCTTTGCTCACCCATCGTCGCCATCGGCCATGATCCGGGGCTCTCGGCATCGTAAAGGGCCACGCCATAGTCCTCAAGCCGCTCGCCCGAGAGTGCCGCTTCCAGGAATGACTGAGCCGCGAACCCGCGCGAGAGCACGCCGACAAGCCGCCGGTGCCCCTGGACCGAGCCGTAGACCGGCATGAACATGCCGAAGCCTGTGCGGCGGCCAGCCAGGTCGGAGATGGCCAGCTGGATCGTGCCGCTGGCAACCGGCTTGTCGCTGCGCAGGGCCCGGTCGAGCGCGGTGCGCCGTTCGCCTTCGCTGAGCACGTCGAAGCCGAGCGCCTTGCGTGCATCGGGACTATCCGGATGGACGTAGACCATCGGCATGACAGTGCCGCCGACCGGGCGGGGGTGGACGGTGTAACTCGCTGCGCCGGCTGCACGCATGCGGGCTTCGAGCGCCGGCACCTCCTCGCTCGGGACGACCGCCGACCACGCCAGCGCTCCGCCGCTGCGCAGGCTGCGGTCGGTATCCAGCTGGCGCGCGAATTCACTGAACGCACCAGACGCATTGGCGCTATCGGCCGTCAGCAGCGAACCGGCGCGCAGGTAGACCGCGTTGGCATTGACCAACCGCTCGATCGCCGAGGACGCCGCACCGGCCATCTGCCTGTGCTGCGCCTCGGCGCGCTGGGTTTCCACCTGCTCGATCGCATAGACGCTGAGCGCGGTAATGCCCGAGACCAGAAGGAAGATGCCCACCGGCAGCCCTCGCGGGAACCGCAGGTACCACCGCTGCGCGAGAACCCTTGCTGAGACCCTTCTTTCCACGCATTCCCCTGTGCCGCTTCACCTGCGCGTAAGCCGCCGTCAGCGGCAGAACTTGCGCGGCAAAGGTCAAGCCCGTCTTATTGCGGGAACCACACAGCACCCTTTTCGTTCCAAGGGGGTCGGGCCGTCCGATTGAGGGCGGCCTGAAGGCGTGTATGGGGGATGCGCCCTTGCGCGGGCGCCAGGAGCAACAGGGACGGGCACGCGGACAAAATGACGAGCGACAAGGCCAAGAAACCAATGCGACCGGCGACATCTAGGGAGGGCAAGCGCGCTCGTCCCGAATGGGCTGACGGCCTGAGGCAGCTATACGATTCCGTGCTCAACGAGCCCTTGCCGGACACGTTCGCCGATCTGATTTCAAAGCTGGACGAAAGCGAAAAATGAGCGCTGACCCGGCCTCGGACGAGCCCACCCAACCCGGCGCACCGCGCGTCTTCACTCCCAGATCGGAAAAGGACAAGCGGGCTTTCAAGCGCGAGTTGACCGAGGTTATCCCGCATCTGCGTGCCTTTGCCCGCGGCCTGTGCGGCCGGCCTGACCTCGCTGACGACCTTGTCCAGGAAACCCTGCTCAAGGCCTGGGCCGCCCAGGAACGGTTCGAGCCCGGCACCTCGATGCGCGCCTGGACCTTCGTGATCCTGCGCAATGCCTATCTCACCGACATGCGCCGCAACCGCTTCCGCGGGGAATATGACGAGGCCGTGGCGGAACGGACGCTGACCGCGCCCGCCGGGCAGGAAGCGCCGCTGCACCTGTCCGACATGCACCGCGCCCTGCTCACTCTCCCGCCCGAACGGCGCGAGGCGCTGCTGCTGGTCGGCGCGGGCGGCTTTTCCTACGAGGAAGCCGCCGAAATCTGCCAGTGCGCCGTCGGCACGATCAAGAGCCGCGTGGGCCGCGCGCGCGCCGCTCTTACCCGGATGATCGAAAGCGGCGATCTTCCCCGCCGCGGCCATGGCGAGGAAGATGCCGCCCATGCCGCGATCATGAAGGATCTCGAGCACGTCTCCCACGGCGGCTCGCTCAAATAGCCCGTGGCCTCGCTTGATCCTGCTGACGCAGAGCGTAGGATCGCCGCCGTGACCGAGGCCGAAATCCTTGCGAAACGCACGCATTCCGGGCCGCCGCCGGCCCGCCAGCCTTTCGCCACGGCGGAAAGCGAGGCCGTTCGCAGCGATCCGGCGATCTTTGCCGCCCAGGAGTTGCGGCTGACTTCGGCGCTTGTCATGCTGCTCGGGATCGGCCTGTTCCTGGCGCTGCCGTTTGTGCTCTCCATCGGCTCGGTAGTGTTCCTGCCGCTGGTCACCGCGCTGATGCTCTCGGTCGTCCTCTCGCCGCTGGCCGACCAGTTCCTGCGCACCGGCCTGCCCAATGCCATTGCCTCGATGCTGGCCGTGCTGGTGCTGGTCCTGTTCCTGCTGGTGGCGATCACCCTGATCGTCCAGCCCGCCCTCGCCCTGGTTGACGACGTGCCGGCCATGGTCCGCAATGCTACCCAGCAGATCGTCAAGCTGCGCTCCAGCTTTGACTGGCTCAACGACATCAGCAAGGCCCTCGCCCGCGTCTCCGGCCGCCCGGCCACGCGCGAGGTGGTGGTGGCGACCCCGTCGCTGATCGAACAACTCGCCGTCGCCACGCCGAGCGTGATCCTGGAAACCCTGCTGACCTTCCTCATGGCCTATTTCATGGTCGAAAGCCGGCTGCGCATGCGCCGCCACCTGCTGCTCGACCGCACCAGCGTCGGCTCAAGCCTCAAGGCGGCGCGGCTGCTGCGCGAAATCCAGGACCGGGTGGGCACCTATATCCTCACCGTCGCCATGATCAACGTCGGCGTGGGCGCGATCACGGCGCTGGGCGCATGGCTGCTCGGCTGGAACGCGCCGATCATGTGGGGGGGAATAGCGGCCCTGCTGAACTTCGTGCCCTATATCGGGCCGCTCTCGATGATCGGCGTGCTCGCCCTGGTCGGCTTGTCGACTGCTTCCTCGATCGGCCCGGCCCTGATCGCGCCGGCGGCCTACCTGTGCCTGCACGCGATCGAATCCAACGTGGTCACGCCTTCGATCCTGGGGCGGCGGTTCACGGTGAACCCGGTGCTGATCCTGTTCTCGTTCAGCTATTTCACCTGGGTCTGGGGGGTGCTCGGCGCCCTGCTCTCGGTGCCGATCCTGATTACGTTGACCGCCACTTTCGAGCATCTCGGCAAGCCCAACCTGATCGGCTTCATCTTCGGCGAGCCGCTGTTTCCCAACCTCCCCGAAGTGGCGGCAGGCGAGGAAACCACCGGCGGGGCGGCGGAGGAGCAGGTGGTGCCCGGCGCCTCCCCCGCCGGGCCGGCTCAGGCCGGATAGGTCCAGCGCCGGCCGCGTGCCAGGTTCTCGGCGGCGAAGTCCCAGTTCAGCACGTGATCGAGCACGGCCTCCAGGTAGTCGGGTCGCACATTCTTGCGATCGAGATAGTAGGCGTGCTCCCAGAGATCGATCACCAGCAGCGGCACCGGCCCGGCATCGGCGAGGGTCTCGGCATCGTGAGTCTCTTCCACGCTGAGCGCGCCATTGTTGCTCGCCAGCCAGACCCAGCCTGAGGCGAAATGATCGGCCCCGCGGGTGGCCAGCTCCTGCGTCAGCTGGTCCAGACCGCCGAACGACCGCTCGATCGCGGCGGCCAGGTCCCCCTGCGGCCGGGACGGTGCCGGAGCGAGGCTCGCCCAGTAAAACCCGTGGTTCCAGGTCTGCGCGGCATTGTTGAACAGGCCCTGGTTGCTCCCGCGAGACCGGGCGACGATCTCCTCGAGGCTGGCATCTGCCAGGGGACCATCGGCAATGGCGGCGTTGGTCTTGTCGACATAGGCCTTGTGGTGCTTGCCGTGATGGGTGTCGAGCGTATCGGCGGAGATCGCAGGCGCCAGGGCGTCGCGGGCATAGGGCAGGGGCATCAGGGAAATGGACATGCAATCTCCGTGGGGACAGGAATGTGGCAGAGCCGCGGCGCGGCGCGCCGGCTCCCGCAGGGAACGCCCTATCCAAAGGAAGGTTGCCCCGCTGGCCGCATGATGGACTCGGTCCGTCGCAGCCATCTGGCAGGGTGACATTCGCGCCCGCCTGCGGCATTGCGAACACGGGCGCACAGGAGTTGACGAACAGGCATGGGCAAGCAGTATTTCGGCACCGACGGCATCCGCGGGCGAACCAATGCCGGGGCGATGACCGCGGCGACGGCGATGAAGGTCGGCCAGGCCGCCGGCACCCGCTTCCTGCGCGGCGATCACCGTCACCGGGTGGTGATCGGCAAGGACACTCGCCTCTCCGGCTACATGCTGGAGAACGCCATGGTCGCCGGCTTCACCAGCGTCGGCATGGACGTCGTCCTGCTCGGGCCCATGCCCACGCCCGCAGTAGCCCTGCTCACCCGCGAACTGCGGGCCGATGTCGGCGTGATGATCTCGGCCAGCCACAACCCCTACGAGGACAACGGCATCAAGCTGTTCGGCCCCGACGGGTTCAAGCTCTCGGACGAGGACGAACTCGCCATCGAGGCCATGCTCGGCCAGGACATTCCACTGGCCGACAGCCCCGAGATCGGCCGCGCCCGGCGCATCGACGATGCCCGCGGCCGCTACATCCACGCGGTCAAGGCCTCGCTGCCGGAGAACGTCCGGCTCGACGGGCTCAAGATCGTGGTCGACTGCGCCAATGGCGCTGCCTACCAGGTTGCTCCCAGCGCAATCTGGGAACTGGGCGCCCAGATCATCACGGTCGGCGTCAGCCCCAACGGCAAGAACATCAACGACAAGTGCGGCTCCACCCACCTCGACCTGGTGCGCGAGACGGTGGTGGCGAGCGGGGCCGACATCGGCATTGCCCTCGACGGCGATGCCGACCGGCTGATCGTCATCGACGAGCAGGGCGCGGTCGTCGATGGCGACCAGATCATGGCCCTGCTCGGCACGCAGATGGCGGCGCGAGGGGCTCTGCGCGGCGGCGGCGTGGTGGCCACGGTCATGTCCAACCTCGGCCTCGAACGCTGCCTCGCCGGCCATGGCCTGACGCTCGAACGCACCGCCGTGGGCGACCGCCACGTGCTCGAACGGATGCGCAGCGGCGGCTTCAACGTCGGCGGCGAGCAATCCGGCCACATGATCCTGCTCGACCACGCGACCACCGGCGACGGCACCGTGGCCGCCCTGCAGGTCCTCGCCGCGCTGGTCCAGTCAGGCAAGAAGGCGAGCGAACTGCTCCACCTGTTCGATCCGGTGCCACAGCTGCTCAAGAACGTGCGCTTCGCCGGGGGCAAGCCGCTGGAGAACGCGCGGGTCAAGGCGGTGATCGCCGAAGCGGAGAAGCAACTGAACGGGCGCGGACGGCTGGTGATCCGGCCTTCGGGGACCGAGCCGGTGATCCGCGTCATGGCCGAGGGCGACGACGCGCGCGAAGTCGAGCAGGTGGTCGATGCAATCTGCGACGTGGTTCGTGAGGCCGCGGCCTAGAGCCTTTCCTTGGCAGTTGGCGCCATCGTGATCGCGTCAGAAGGGACGCGGGATAGGAGCGGTGCGCGGCAGGGGCTGGTTGCCCCTGCAAGCATCGCGACGCCGCCCGCGCCCCTCCTGACGCGACCGCGCAGCGGCGGACGAAATTGGCCCCATTGCGGCGTTGCTCGTCGGTCACTATGCAGCAGCATAGCTCCCTCCTCGCGCCTTGCACTGGGGCCAATTTCGCTCCGTCACGACGGTGCCAACTGCCAAGGAAAGGCTCTCATGCTGGAGATGCGCCCCGACTGCGAGCGCTGCGGCACCGACCTGCCGGCCGACCTGCCGGGAGCTTTCATCTGCTCCTTCGAGTGTACCTTCTGCGCGGAATGCGCCGATGCACTCGACGAAGCCTGCCCCAATTGCGGCGGCGAACTGCTGGATCGGCCGACGCGGGCCAGGCGGCTGCTGGCAGACGGCCCGGCCTCCATGGTGCGACACTTCAGGGGATGACCACGCCCCCCCGCATCCTCGTCATCGCCGGTTCGGATTCCTCAGGCGGTGCCGGCATCCAGGCCGACATCAAGACCATCACCATGCTCGGCGGCTATGCGATGACCGCGATCACCACGATCACTGCCCAGAACACGCTCGGCGTCACTGCCCTCGAGGCGCTCTCGCCCGAACTGATCGCCGCGCAAATTGACGCCTGCACGAGTGACATCGGCGTCGATGCGGTGAAGATCGGCATGCTCGGATCGGCCGAGATCGGGCATGTCCTGGCCGACCGACTGGCGCGGCTGAATTGCCCCATCGTATTCGATCCGGTGATGATCGCCACCAGCGGGGCGGTCCTGGCCGACGCGGAAACAATCGCCGCCTTCGAGCGCCTGATGCGGCTCGCCACGCTGACCACACCCAACGTGCCGGAACTCGCCGCTCTGGGCGGGGAAGCCGCAATGGCGGCGCGCGGGGTGACCTATCTCGCCAAGGGCGGAGATGCGCAGGGCGCAGTGGTGGAAGACCGTCTGGTCGTGCCCGGCAGCGATCCGGTGGTCTGGCGGGCCGAGCGTATCCCCACGCGCCACACCCATGGCACCGGCTGCACCCTGGCAAGCGCAATCACCACCGGGCTGGGTGGCGGGCTGGACCTGGCGAGTGCGGTCGAACACGGGCGTGCCTTCGTCCGGGCCGCCCTGCTCGCGGCCCCCGGGTTCGGCGGCGGCCATGGCCCGCTGGGCCATCAAGCGGTGGTTCAGTCCAGGTCGTAGAACCGGCGGATCACGTCCCAGCCCTCTTCCGCCGTTTCCACCGGGGTGAACAGGTTGAGGTCCTCACGGTTGATCACCCCTTCCTCGGCGAGCGCCTCGAAATTGACCACGCGCTTCCAGAAATCCCCGCCGAACAACAGGATCGGAATCGGCTTCATCTTGCCGGTCTGGATCAGGCAGAGCAGCTCGAAAAACTCGTCGAAGGTGCCAAAGCCGCCGGGGAACACGGCCACCGCCCGCGCCCGCAGCAGGAAGTGCATCTTGCGCAGGGCGAAGTAGTGGAACTGGAACGACAGGCCCGGCGTCACCCACGAATTGGGCGCCTGCTCGTGCGGCAGGACGATGTTGAGCCCGATGGTCTCTCCCCCCGCTTCCACTGCGCCGCGATTGGCCGCTTCCATGATCGAAGGACCGCCGCCCGAGCAGACCACGAACTGCCGCATCCCGTCCTCGACGATGGCCTGGCTGGCAGCGATGTGCCCGAGCTTGCGGGCCTCTTCATAGTAGCGCGATTTTTCCACCAGCCGCTCGACGATGGCCTGCCGTTCCGGCGTGGTCGGCACCTGCAGGGCCGCATCGGCGCGCTCGGGCGCGGGAATCCGGGCCGAGCCATAGACCACTAGGGTCGACCCGATCCGCGCTTCGTCGAGCAGCATCTCGGCCTTGAGCAGTTCCAGCTGGAACCGCACCGGGCGCAGTTCTTCGCGCAGCAGGAAGCCGGTGTCGCGAAAGGCCAGGCGATAGGATTCGCTCTGCGTCTGCGGCGTATCGTGGGGATGGGCTTCGGCGAAGGAGGCTTCCTGCTCCGCCTTGTAGAACTTGCGGCGCGTCAGCCCGCGTGATTGTGGTTCATCGGTCATGGCCCCTTCCTCGCCCGGCGGGCGGGAAAGCGCAATGGGCGCGGTCTTGTGTTGGCTGCTCAGGCTGCGGCGAGCAACTGTACGTAATGATGCAGCGCGGCATGGTTATGCTTGAGGAACAGCTCCTCGGCCTCGTCGCTCCACTCGTCCTCCCAGCGGCTGTGCGGGCGAACCCACTTGCCGTCCTTGGCCGCAAGCAACGCCCGCTTGCGCTGCGGCTCCAGCGGATCGTCGCAAGGCTCGCCGAATAGCTTGGTCAATTGGGCCAACATCCGGTCCGATCCGGCCACCAGATCATCGTAATACAGCAGTGCGGAAACGTTGGGCGCGGCGCTCCACGCCATGACATGGTCGCCCCAGGTGCCATATGGCGTCTGCCCACGGATGATTTGCTCAAGCGAAAATTCGCCCTTGTGGAAGTGGCGCAGACTGACGCACGACGCTCGTCCGTCGCGGATCACGTAGATCGCCCGGTCGGCGGGGCCGTGGTCCGGCAAGCGGTGGGTCTTGACGGGCACATTATGGGGATTGCTCACGAGCAGGCGATCGCCCTTCCGGACAAATTTCAGTTCGACATGGCCCGAGCTGCGGATCAGGTCGAGGTTTTCGCCAAGGTCCTTCTGGTAGATGCTGCCGGTCAGGATACCCCAGCCGGAAAACAGCATCTGCCGCAGGAGCGTGTTCCCTGAACGGGGATATGATGCAAGCCAGAGGGTCATGTTGCCGTCAAACGCGATCTTGCCAAACGATATATGTCATATGGCAGGACTGGTAGGCAGACCCGGCGGCGCTTGGCAATAGGGTGAAACGCGCATTGGCGGCACGATGACCGGCTTCGACCGACCCGCTCGGCAGGGCCGCGAATCTTGCTGGCGACCGGGCAAATCAGCAATTTTCAGAAAGCTGGATGCCCCGCGAGGATTCGAACCTCGATAGACGGAATCAGAATCCATTTTCCAGCCGCCTAAACCCTAGAGTTCTGCGTAGTTTGTAGCTCTCATGTAGCTTCGGCGAATAACGCACGCTCGATTGCCGCCGCGTCGTCGGCGTCCTTTTCGGCCAAATCGAAGAGGTGCCCGTAGGTGTCGAAGGTCATCTGGATTGAACTGTGGCCCATCAGTTTCTGCACCCGCTTGGGGTTGAGCCCCTGCTCGATCCACAGCGACGCGGCGGCATGTCGGAAGGCATGGAGTCCTATCTTGCCCGCCTTCGCCTTGGTGAGGATCGGCTCGATGTGGTTGGCCATGAGCACGCGGTGGGAGACTGGCTTGCCCAGCGTATTGGGGAATACCAGGTTGAGCGGACCAGGCCGGCAGGCGATCATCCAGCACCGCAGGGCACGCACGACACGAGCCGGCAGGGCAATGGTACGGTGGCCGGCCTCGGACTTAGGGGGGCCGATCTTGGCCTTGGCGTCGGCACGCTGCTCCACCGTGAGGCGAGCCCCATTCAGATCCACAGAGCGCCATGACAGGCCGCGGATCTCCGACGCGCGTAGGCCGGTGAAGATCGCGACCTCCAACGCCGCCCAGGCCTTGAGGTCCCCTTCCTTCTCTGCCGCCGACAGGATGGCTCTGAGCGCCTTCTTGGGCGGTGGGGTGGCCTTGGTCTTGTCACGCTTCGCCTTGCGCGGATTGACCGCGAGAGCGACGTTCTGCGCGACCAGGCCGGCGGCCTGCGCCTCGGTGAGTATCGCCTTGAACGATCGCAGCACGCGGGTCGCCATGGGACGTGAGAGGGTGGCGAGCCATTCGTCTAGGTAGCCCTTCACCTCGGGGGCGGTGATCTGCGACAGTTTGGGGCGCCGCACATAGGCGTGATGTGCAACCGTACGTGCTGGTCGTAGGCGGCGACGGTGGTGACCTCCCGGCCGTGAGCGCGAACGGAATCGAGCCAGCGATCGGCGGCCTGGCTGACGGTGATAGAGGTGCTGTCTGGCGTGTGGACGCCCCGTTTCACCTCGCCCACAGCGTTGTGGAGCCACTCGTCTGCATCCTTCTTGCGGGCGAACTGCTTGGTGCGGCGCTTGCCCTCCTGGTCGCGGTACACGACACGCCAAGCAGATTTGATCGTGCCGTCAGGGTGGGTCCAGGTGCGCTTATGGACTGCCATTTACCAGCGGCCTACATCGCGGAGCGCAGTAAGCATGGCTTCGAAGACCTGTGACTCAGGAACCCCCCGTGCTTCTCCGAGCCGATGGGCGAGTTCCGACGTAAGTTCCGTAACATTGATAATGGCGGTGCGCCGGAAATAGCTTTGCGCCCAATCGTCGAAGTGCTGCCTCAGGGTTCCTACAGGAGCGACGCTCAGGGTTTCTGTAGCTTCATCTGGATCGTCTGGGCCCCTGAGATCGCTCAGCGCGGCAGGGTCAAAGCAAAGGAACACGGGGAATTGATCGTCCGCCAAGACACTACGGACGCCCTCCAACAGGGCATCCCGGACTCGTATGATTCCCCGGCGCGTGATTTCCATTGCTCGTTCCGGGTTCAGACCCATCTCATTGAACTCGAGAGCGATGCCCAGCTTAAGGGCGTGCTCCACGTGGTAAACCGCAGCTCGCCCTCGACCTGTGTTTACCCCCTCTGGGAATTCGTTTCGTTGATAGTGCTTCAAGCGGCCTTGAAACGCGGATCGGCGCGACGGCGCCACGTGGTGCATAGCGGCAAGAGCTTGCTCCACATGGGCAAATTGGAAGTCCACGGAAGCACCCACCCCAGCTGAAAGGCTACGGATAACATTTGCGTTTGACGGACGCCAGAGGAATGGATAGGAAAAGGATAACACAACACTTTCGGAGTCGGACATGCTGAACGCAGACCTCATCGACGGCGCAACGGCCGCGGCCGAGTACACGGGCCTCAAGCCGCGCCAGATATACCACATGGCTGAGACCGGCCTTATTCCCGTAATCCGCGTCGGGCGGAAAATGCTGTTCCGCAAAAGCGAGCTTGATGCCCGCTTCCGCTCCGCGCCGGCGGCGTGATCGCCTGACCTTCTAGGCAAGCACCAGGAGATACCAACATGATGACGATTGGTGACGGAACCCTAGCGGTTCCGAACGATGACGTGCGCCCGTTTGACCCGGCAGAATGGCTGGCCTCGTTTGCAAGCTGGGGCGGCTACTGGATCGTCAGGGAAGGGCGCCTGACGGCTGCAGGAGTCTATTTCGACGGCAACATAGAGCACGAGCAGCAGGCCTGCGCGGCGCTGACCGAGCTCAAGCTCAGCCCGGCCCGTTTGGCCGCGGTACGCGCCCACCTCGCCTGCGGTCGCGCGGGGAGGATGTGAGCATGGATGAGCAAACCTTTTGGGCGCAGACCAAGCGCCTCGCCGAGATCGAAGCCAATCCGAACTGTACCGACGAACTGATCGATACGGCCGGCGACATTGCCTCCGAACTGATCCTTGCCCCGGCACCGTCGCCTGACGCGCTGTGCTGGAAGATCCGATTCTTGTTCGCCGTAAATGACGGCGTCTCAACGAGCGCATGGGATGGCCAGTTCATCGCGCAGACCCTCCGCGACGTAGATCGATTTCTTGGGGAGCACGCCAATGTCTGAACTGCTCAATTTTCCCCGGGAGGCCGTCGCTCTCCCCGCGGCGGACCTGCGGGCACTCGCCGATATGCTGACCACTATGCAGCAGGCCTGCGCCCGAGCGGCAGCGGCGCTGATCGATCGCTTGGACGAGCACGACGGCGACCCTGACGCTGACGACGGAAACGATGCGGAGGACGAGTTCGCTCATTCGGACCGTGCGAAGGCTCTCTACGGCCGGCAGGATCCGGACGCCGAAGTTGGGGCATATGCCGAGTGGCACACCGTCGGGGCCGCTCGGCGCAAGGATGGCCGCTGCGTGGTCAACTCCTGCGGCCACGAGGACGACGAGGACGACGCGAGCGACTGCGGCCTCGACGAAGGGGAACCGGACTTTTGCAGGCGCCGCGGGCGCGGGCCGGGCTGCGCCATCAGCGACCCCGGCGGATGCGAGCACGACGGGCGGGAACAGGACGACGGCTACTGACCGAGCCGGGGGGGAAATTGTGCTGTCGCCACTTACAACGCGCCGCGATTCAAGCGAACGCGGGCACGTGCAAGCATCCAGTCACAGCCGAGGAGGTGGTGACATGGATCTGCTGAAATCCCGCGAGACTGCTGATTATCTCAAGGTGTCTGAGCGCACGCTAACCAAGATGCGGAGCGAGGGATCCGGTCCGCCGTTCGTCCGGCTTCATTCCGACGGGCGCGGGGTCGTGTACCGGCGAGCTGATGTGGAGGCATGGCTTGCTTCGAAGGGGGCAGCCGATGCGAACGCCTGAAAAACGAAACCGCCCTGGCGGGGGCGGTTCGCTGATCGTCCTCGGCAGAACTGATCTGAAGCTTGTCTACAGCATCGCGGAATCGGCCGCAAGAGTCTGGCGCGCGCTGCAGCCCATGGCGCCTGCTGTCGGGCCCTACATCATGCTCGCGGCGCGGGTCCTGCCATGATCCGGCGCTCTCAGCCCTGGAAGCGGGGCCCGGCTGAACTCATCCCGTTCCCGGTAAAGCCGGTGCGGTGGTGGCACGTGCTGCCTATCACGGGCAGGCCCGGCGTGTTCCGCGGGGTGCTGTTCGGGATGGTGTCGAGCAACTACGAGGGGCCAACTACCACCGAGGACGGTCCGGCCGATCTCGTTGTGAGCACTCTTTGCAGCCGCCGGCTCCGGCGTGGTCTGCCGATTGTCGTGGGAGGCGCCGCATGAACGCGCCCGCACGCATCGACTTCGAAGCAATCAAGCGCGAGCACCCGCTCGTCGACATCGTAGCGGCCTCAGTGAAGCTGCATCGCGCAGGCTCGGAATTGGCCGGCTGCTGCCCTTTCCACGATGACCGCTCGCCGTCGTTCCGCATTTACGCAAACGGTACGCGCTGGATCTGTCACGCTGGGTGCGGGAGCGGCGACGTGCTCGACTTCATCGCCAAGCAGCACCAGGTGGGCACCACGGACGCGGTGCGGATCGTGTCGAGCGGCAACCTGCCCACCGTGCATGTCTCCGCGCCGTGCGAGCGTGTTGATCGCGGTGAAAGGCTTGAGGAGGCTCGCGCGACCTGGCGCTCTGCCTCACCGGCCGCCGGTACGCTCGCTGAAACCTATCTCCGCTCCCGCGGTTTGTACCTGCCGGTGCCCGCATCCATCCGGTTCGCCATGCTGCCCTATGGCAAGCGACCGGCCTTGCACCCGACGCTCGTCGCGGTTGTGGCGAATGCCAATGACCAATTGATCGGCATACAGCGCACCTACCTCAATGCTGCCGGCACCGGAAAAGCCGCGGTGCCCAAGCCGAAGCTCAGCTTGGGCCGCGTGTCAGGTGGGGCGATCCGGCTCGCGCCGGCTGCCCGCGCGATGTTTGTGACCGAGGGGCTGGAGGATGGGTTGACGTTACAGCAGGAGCATGGACGCGCGACTTGGGTGGCTGCCGGCGCTGGAAACTTGCCGTCGATGATCCTGCCTGCGGGGGTGGAGAACGTGGTGGTCGGCGGGGATGCCGACCAGGCCGGCGAGGCTGCCGCCCGCAAGGCGGTAGAGGCTTTCACCCATCGTGGCATTCGTGCACGCGCCGTGTTCCCGCTGGAGGCCAAAGATTGGAATGCCGAACTCATGGGGAGGGTTCGGCAATGAACGCGCCCGTTGTGAAGCTGCCGTGCGAAGGCTCATCCGCCCGCCCCCTGATCGAAGTTCGTGCCGGTGAATTGCACACGATGGCATCGGAGGGCGAGGCGGCGCTCGTAACGGCCGGCGCGCCCTTCTATATCAGAAGCGGGATTGTGCGTCCGATCGTGGAAGATGTCCCCGCTGCTCACGGCCGGCGCACGAAGGTTGCCCGTCTTGCCGAGGTCACCTGCGACATGCTGGTGGACCATCTGTCGCGCTCGGCCGATTGGACCAAGTTCGACGGCAGGAAGAAACGGTCGGTCGCAACTGATCCCCCGCGCGTTGTGGCGGCCACGATCATGTCGCGCGATGGAGAATGGAGCTTCCCGCGACTTGCGGGCGTGATCACCACGCCGACGCTGAGGCCGGACGGGACCATCCTCTCCAAACCCGGGTACGACAGAGCCACTCAGCTGCTGCTGCTAGACCCTCCGGTGCTGCCGGCTATTCCCGCCAAGCCGAGCCGTGCCAACGCGGTGGACGCCCTCGCATTGCTGGATGCGCTGCTCGTGGAATTCCCGTTCGTGGACGATGCGAGCCGGTCGGTAGCGCTGTCCGGGCTTATTACTCCGGTCGTGCGCGGCGCAATGGAAGTGGCGCCACTGCACGCGACGAGTGCCCCTGTGGCCGGCTCCGGCAAGAGTTACATCATTGACCTGGCCTCTGCCATCAGCATTGGCCAGCGCGCTCCGGTAATGGCTGCCGGAAGGGATGAGGCTGAGACGGAAAAGCGCCTTGTCTCGGCCCTGCTTGGCGGCCAGCCAATCATCTCAATCGACAATGTGAACGGTGAGCTGGGCGGCGATTTCCTCTGCCAGATGATTGAGCGCCCGCTCGTGACCCCCCGTGTCCTGGGCGTCTCCAAGCAGGCGCGGATCGAAAGCCGTGCGACCTGCTTTGCGACTGGCAACAACATCCGTCTGGTGGGCGACATGACGCGGCGCGTGGTGCTCTGTTCCCTGGATCCGAACATGGAGCGACCTGAGCTACGGCAGTTCAAGGCGAGCCCTTTCGATGCTGTGCTTGCGGATCGAGGCAAATACATTGCTGCTGCCCTTACCGTGGTTAGGGCCTACGCTGCTGCGGGTTTCCCGAACGCTCTCCCCGCGCTGGCGTCGTTCGAGGACTGGAGTCGCCTAGTTCGTTCCGCCCTCGTGTGGCTCGGACGGGAGGACCCGGTGAAGACCATGGAGGCGGCCCGGTCCGAGGACCCAATCACGTCGCAGTTGCGTGCGTTATTCCACGCATGGCATTCGGGCGCTGCCTCAAAGGAGCTTACCGCCGGCGGCATCAAGCAACTCGCCGACGAGACGATGCAGAGCAACCGCATCCGGCCCGACCTGCACCAGGCGCTGCTTGACGTGGCCGAAGGTCGCTCCGGCGAGATCGATGGAAAGCGGCTTGGTCACTACCTCGGCAAGCACAAAGGCCGGGTGATTGACGGACTCAAGCTCGACGTTCGCGTGGACGCCCATTCCAAGCAGAATCTCTGGATGGTGGTGCGGGTATAGCGGGTATCTGCGGGTATATTTCCAACCCTATCGCGGGAAAATGCAGGTGCAAAATATAGGATCGTGGCTGAAACGTTACCCGCAAATACCCGCAATACCCGCAAGCGCGATTCAATCCATTCCCTGCTTCCCCCACACCAGCCTCGTTGCTCTCAACGTTCAGGAGATCGGGCATGGCATTTCAGAAGGGGCAGAGCGGCAATCCGGGTGGTCGGGCCAAAGTTGTGCTCGCGGACGGGCGCACGCTCACCGACCTTGCACGCGAGCACACCGCGAAGGCTGTTGAGGCGCTGGTGGGTGTGATCGAGAGCGATGAGGCCAGTGACGCGGCGAAGGTGTCTGCGGCGACGGCATTGCTGGATCGTGGCTGGGGCAGGCCTAAGCAGGATCTCGGGATTGAGATGAAGTCGGATGAGGCGACGGCATCGCTGCTGGAGCAGGCGCGGCGTCGTGCGGCGGCCTTGCCTTCGCCGGTGGGACAGTAGCCCCGGAACTCGCCGGCCCTCTATGGGGCAGCAGGTGAGCGGGGCGTGTGGGGCTTCCTCGGCGCAAGCAGCGATCGAGGCGTTTCTCGTAAACGGACCTATGCCCGCAACTAGCCCCACTCCGCGCGAGATACTCCTGATCGCAACCCTTGTCAGCCCTAACAAAACGGCGTAACGTTCATCACGCCAATTTGTAGAGGGCTAATCCGATGCGTGCAGTGGCCTACTATCGTGTCTCAACCGCGGCTCAGGGCCGCTCCGGTCTGGGGCTGGAAGCACAGCGCGATGCGGTGGAAAGGCTCTGCGCCTCCCGCGGGTGGGAAATCATCGCTCCGCCCTTCACCGAGGTTGAGAGCGGTAAGCGGGCGGATCGTCCCGAACTCACGAAGGCCCTGCACCGGGCGAAGGTCACTGGCGCAACGCTGGTCGTTGCAAAGCTGGATCGCCTCTCCCGCTCGGCTGCATTCCTCACCGCCCTGCAAGAGGCCGGCGTGCCTTTCATTGCCGCAGACATGCCGGAGATGAATGACACGGTGGTCGGCATCATGGCCGTGGTCGCACGGGCTGAGCGTCAGGCGATCTCCAGGCGGACTCACGAGGCGTTGCAGGCGGCAAAAGCGCGCGGGGTTAGGCTGGGCAACCCGAACGGCGCAGAGGCGCTGAGAAGGGCCCAGAAAGGCAATGCGGACTCATTGCGGGTGATCAAGGCTGCGGCTGCCGATCGTGCGGAGCAACTGCGCCCGGTGATCGAGGATCTGCGCGCCCGGTCAATCACGTCTCTGCCGGGCATCGCCGCGGCGCTGAATGAGGGCGGGTTCGTTACAGCACGTGGCGGCAAGTGGCATGCCTCCAGCGTGCGCAACCTCCTGGCGAGGCTGGCGCCGGAAGTTATCGGCAGTTAGTCGCGAGCCTCGCGTTGTAGGCTGGTCCGAATGGCTCGGGGAGCGATGCGTGTGTCGCCACGTGCCTGATGAACGCTAGGCTGGTGTGAACGGCCCAGCTGGCTCCAGAGTGCCCCGCCCACTTGCGAGGGAACCACAACACATCTGACGACATCCAAGGGTTAGGGGCAATTCGAGCGCTTCCCAGAAAGGCGGAGAGCCGGGCGTGGGTTTTGTCCTCGTGGCTCCACTCTGGACGATAGTGGATCAACGCGTTCCGCAGTTTGCACAACGCCGCGAACTGCTGAGAGATGTGGCTCCCGCGCTCCAACTGACTGGTTTTCCTGAGCAACAGAATCCAATCGGCTTTGTCTCTCGCCTCCATGCGTTCGATGCTCTCGGCATTCTTATTGAAGATCAGGAGCATGTCGTCGGGAAACAGTTTGAGTCCATCCTCAAGTATCCCGTTCAGGTAAGCCTCCGCTGCGGCCACTGACATTATGGCCGCTGCGTTCGCCTTCATCAGGATGGTCTCGACGAAATCTCCGATGGGGCCGCCATCGTGTTGAGCTTGGACGGCTCCAAGTTCGCGAGCGAACGTCGCTGCGGCTAGCATATGGTTGATGTACAGTTGAGATCGCGTTGAAGCCGTGGCCGTGGCGGTCACTGACATTAACGCGGTGCCTGAAGCGCTGACCGTTGTCATGGTCGAATCCGTTGCTGGTGAGCGAGCGACCTTGCCTAGGGCGCCAGCGCGATTCAACCCCATGGGCGGCGGCGTCATTATGCCTCCATGACGCCCGATGAAATCCGCCGCGAGGTAATCGCCGACCTCGGCCGCTTCACCCATGACCCGCTCGGCTTCGTGCTGTGGGCCTTCCCCTGGGGCGTGGAGGGCACTTCACTGGCGCAGGAGGAGGGGCCTGACACCTGGCAGCGCGAGCAGCTCAATCTCATCGGTGACAAGCTCAAGGCTGACCCACACACGCCCATCCTCGACGCGACGGCTTCCGGCCACGGCATCGGCAAGAGCTCGGAGGTGGCGTGGCTGATCCTGTGGGCGCTGATGACGCACGAGGACACCCGGGGCGTGGTGACGGCCAACACCGACGGGCAGCTGCGATCCAAGACCTGGCCCGAACTGTCGAAGTGGTACTCGCTGCTGCAATTCTCCTGCCTGCGAGACATGTTCGCGCTCGAGGCCACCTCCATCCACTCGACGGAGGCCGGGCATGAGCGCACGTGGCGGATTGACGCGATCCCGTGGTCGGAGCGGAACCCTGAAGCATTCGCCGGGCTCCACAACGCCGGCAAGCGGGTGATCCTGTTGTTCGATGAGGCCTCCTCAATCATCGACGCGATCTGGGAGACGGCGAGCGGCGGCCTTACCGACGCCGGCACGGAGATCCTGTGGCTGGCTTATGGCAACCCCACGCGGAACACTGGGCGCTTCCACGACGCCATCGTCGGCAGGTTCCGACACCAGTGGACGCACCGCATGATCGATGGGCGCACGGTGAAGCGGACCAACAAGGACCTACTGCAAGGCTGGATCGATACCTACGGGGAGGACTCCGACTTCGTGCGAGTGCGCGTGATGGGGCAATTCCCCCGCGCCGGCTCGTCGCAGTTCATCGGCACCGACGTGGTGCAGGCTGCCCGCAAACGCGAGGTTCAGACTTTGCTTTCTGACCCGGTGATCTTCGGCGTGGACTGTGCGCGGTTCGGCGACGACCATTCCACCTTGGCGATCCGCCGGGTTCGCGACGCGCGCTCGATCGAGTGGAAGCGCTGGAACAACCAGGACGCCATGACGCTGGCAGGCGACATTGCACTTGAGGCGCAGCGTTGGCAGCCGCAAGCGATCTTCGTCGATGCGGGCAACATCGGGGCTGCGGTCATTGATCGCCTGCGCCAGCTCGGCTGCGAGAACGTGCACGAGGTCTGGTTCGGGGGGCAGGGTCGGACAGCCGAGTGGGCCACGGGCGTGCGCGTCCGGACCAAGAACAAGCGAGCGGAGATGTGGACCAGCATGCGGGCGTGGCTGGCTGGCGGTGCCATTCCGGATAGCGATGAGCTCGAGGCGGACCTAACCGGGCCCGAGTATGGCTACGCGGCCGACCAGGTGTCGATCCAGCTCGAATCCAAGAAAGACATGAAGGCGCGCGGCATGCCGTCCCCGGATGACGCCGACGCGCTGGCCTGCACCTTTGCCGAGCCGGTGATGCCGAAGGAGGCGTGGGGCTACGTGAACCCGGGCGATTTCGAGACGCCTGCCTCGGCTTTTGACCGCTACTCCGAGCTCAACTCGCTGGGTGGCTACAATGTGTGAGCGGGAGTACTGCGGTGCCCGCCGCCGTGATGGCGGCACGTGCCAGGCTTTGGCGATGCGCAACGGGCGCTGCTACCGCCACGGGGGCAAGTCGACCGGGGCACCGCTGGGTAACCGAAACGCGTGGAAGCACGGGCGATATTCGCGTCAGATTAGCTGCATGCCGTAAGCCAAATCCCACCACGAGGAGAGCCGCGGCTGCGCCTTCTCGAGGCATGTCTGCTGGCGCAGGTGCTCTACCTCGTCCTTAGCGTACCCGCACAGTCCCATTTGAGCGGCATAGTGATACCGCTCGAGACGTACGACGGCCATACCACTCCATACCAGAGCCGCGGCAAGTGCCGCGATGGCTATATCGCGTTTCTCCATCTTCCCTCCGAATTCTGCCGCGATTCAAACTGAGCGGACACTACCCTATCGTCTCTCGACGATTGACGCGAGGCGCAGTGCCGAGCGGTGCGGTGGGATGGCAAAGCAATGGATCAGGGACTTACACAAGCTGCATACTCAGAACGCCGGGGAGCCCTCGCGCGCGCCATCGACCTCGCCGACGACGAGGTGGCCTCGATCGCCTTCAAGGTGACCACGGGGGTAGCGAAGGCGGCGGACGTGGATGCGGCCAAAGCCCATCTCGCCGCGCTCCATGATCAGCTTTCCACGCTGGAGAGCGCATGGGCCGGCGCCCAGGCCAACGCCCAGCGGCAGCGCACGCAGGCCAACGCTGGGGAGTTCGAACGGGTGATGGCAGAGATTGAGCAGCACCTTGCCGAGCGCGAGCTTGCGCTGACGGCGGTTATGGGTGCCGCTGACACTATCCGCCAGGCTCTGACCGCATACCGCAGCGCCTCGCAGGCCATCCGCACCAAGGTCGTGCCGCTGCACGGCAACGTCGGCAATGAGTTGCGCAATCTCCAAGAGGAGCTCAACCGGGCGCTGGCGTTCGATCAGGCGAGCACGGTGGTCGGCGCCCTGTCGCAGGCGTTCGCGGCGAACACGGTCACGGATTGGCGCAAGCCCTTCGGCGATCGCACCGCTGCCGAGTTCGAAAGCAGGATGGCGGACAAGGTGCGCCGCGCCGCCGGCCAGTTCGCTCCGCAGGACGCTGAGGCATGACCGCGCATCGACTGCTCGTGCGCATGCAGGCGCCAGATGGCTCGATCCGCAACCCCGGCGAGGTCATCGACTACGACGGCACTCCGACATGGAAACTGGAGCCGCTCGACGCGAAGGCCCGTGAAGCCTGGCAGGCCATCGCCCAGCCCGAGCGCGTCCTCATGGAACTGCGCCGCACCGGGTTCGCCAACCACTTCGCCGAGGGGGAGCAGTCCCTGCCCCCCGGTGGTGTTTCGCCCCAGGCTGGCACGCTGCCGCCGAGCGGACCTCATGCCGTGGTGTTCGGCTGATGTGTGCCCCGGTCGCCACCCTCGCCCTCGTCGGTTCAGCGCTGTCCGCAGTCGGCACCGGCGTTGCTGCCCTTCAAGCCAACGCACAGGCTAATTATCAAGCCAAGATTGCCGAGCGCAATGCCAGCATGGAACGCGAGGCAGCGCAGCAGGAAATCCAGAACACCCGCGATGCGGCCCTCAAGCACTACCGCGAGGTCGCGCAGTTGAAGGGGCAGCAGATCGTCGGCGCCGCGGCCAATGGCGTGCAGGGCGATTTTGGCACGGCAGCTGACACCCTGGCCGATACCGAGATGCTCTCGCGCGAGGACACCAAGCGCATCTACCAGCAGGGCAACCAGAACCTGCGCGGGCGGGATATCGGCGCTTCCAACTATGCGGCCGAGGCTAATGCCCAACGCGCGGCAGGCAAGGCGGCGCTGATAAAAGGGGCGTTCGACATGGGTTCGACCATCCTCGGCGGGGCCAAGCAGTACGCGCTCCTCCAGCCGAAACTTGATGCCGCTCGCCTCATGCCCAGCGTGAAACAGTCCTTCCGCAACAACACGGCGATATTCTGAATCAGGAGCTTCTCAATGACCGATGAAACCGCCGTTGAACGGCTCTATCCTGACGACGTACCCGCCGCTCCGGAATCGGTAGCCGAGCCGGCCACAGCCGTGGCCGCGGATCCAACGCCACCCAACGTGACTGCCGCCATTGAGGTGCCGGAGAAATACGAGCTCGCGATGGAAGGTGTAAGCCTAGATCCCAAGCTCATCTCGGAAGCGGAGCCGATCTTTCGTGAGTTGGGATTGTCCAATAAGCAGGCGAATGCGCTTCTGCCGATCGCTCCAAAGCTGATGGACCATGCTCAGACTGTGCTCATGGATCAGATGATCGATGCCGGCGCCAAGCAGCGCAAAGCCTGGCTGGACGCGTTCGCCGCTGATCCCGAGATTGGCGGCGGCCGTCGATCCGAAACGGAGCGGCTTGCCTCCAAAGGCATGGAGATCATGGGGTTCGGCAAGAACCATCCGTTTCGCGTCGCGCTGAACGAATCCGGCTTCGGCAACCATCCCGACATGATCCGGCTGCTGCGACGGATCGGCTCGACGGCTGGGTCATCTGAAGGCAATGCTGGTGGTGAGCTGCCTGCATGGAAGTCCCTATATCCGAACGACTGACATTCGGAATGTTCGCGGAACTTGGGCAGGTGTGGGCTGTTCAATCGATACAGGACGCCACCGACAATTGCCCCCCGTCCCGTGGCGCCAACTGCATTCAATGACCTTGAGGCGCCCAGCGCGTGAGTGGATCCGTCGGGCGCCTCTTCTTTGCCAGCTTGCCGAATCGTTCCGCGTTCGTTCTCATAGGCCGGTGAGCACCAAACGCCTCCACACCACCGGCGATCTCTCCCGGCATGGCATCCCCTTGACCGTCCGCTGCACCGGCTGCGGGCACGAGGCGGAACTGCGCGGCATGGCGCTCGACCAGATTTGCAAGGCGAGGAACTGGGATCGGGATCTGTCGAGCGTGCGCCGCCGGCTCAAGTGCGGCCAATGTGGTTCCAGGAGCGTGGAGATGCTGCCGCATGGCGAGCAGCGCTGAGGGCTGGGTTATCGTCGGCGCCGATGGCAAGCCGATCGCCGATATCCGCGGCAACGTCCCCGTGTTCACATCTCGGGAAGAGGCGGAGCGCTGGCTGATGGCTGGGGAACGGGTTCAACAATGCGCCCCCATGAATGGAGGTTCGGGCTGGCGGGGTGTGCACACCACTCCACCCGTCGCATTCCGGCGGCCGTAAGGCCCTGTACAGGCGATCCAGGGCAGTCTTTATGGATGGACGACCCAGCTCATCCCGTTGCCGATCCAGCGGCTGCGCTCGACGAACAAGCGGAGAATCCGGTCGACGCGTCTAATGCGCCGGCACCCGATCCATGCGTCAGTCCCGACCCGGTTGCGGACAGGGTATTGCTGGGGGTACTGATCATGGGTGGCTTATCCGGTCCCATAGTGCTGCTAGTGGCCCTGGTGAGGTGGATAGCTACACTGTTGCACAGCTGAGCCGCGGCGGCGCAATTCTTCGTCACCGGGTGACTGGCGCCACCAAGGGCCCGTTGGAGACGGCGCACTAATCACCTATTATAGCTGCCTCGGGGAGCGCTTCGGGCGTTGGGACCGAGGATCTGCCGATATGATTGCGTGTGGATCGGGCTCGTGCTCTACCCATCCGGCGCTCTAGGTTGCACCAGCAATGGAAATTTTGGGCGGGGGCACAACAGGAGGACTGCCATGAAGAAGCTATTTTTGGGCGCGATGATTTTCGCGCTCGCCGGGCCGGTGATGGCCAAGGATGTGTACGTGCGCGGGTACGTCCGCAGCGATGGCACTTATGTTCAACCGCACCAGCAGACCGCTCCAAACGATACACGGCAGGACAACTGGTCCAGCAAGCCCAACGTGAACCCCTACACCGGCAAGCAGGGTACGGTTGACCCGTGGGCACCTAAGGCCCCGGCAGCGCCCAGCTGGTGAGTAAGGTGGGGGTGGTTAGCTCCGCCCCCACATAGCGGATGGTCTGGATAGGGAGGCGGCGCCTATGTGGCTCATGCTGATGGTTATTTATGCGGCACCGGCCGATGCAGTGGACTGGGACGGGCCTTGGAGCGTCGGCATGACCCAAGTTCCTGATCGCCACTACGCCTCAGAGGCGGAATGTAGGAACGACGCGATCCAAATTATCGGGAGGTTGCATCAGTCCATGTTGGCTCCGGCCCGCTTCCGCTGCGTGGAAGTGGATGCGACGCTACCCAAGGGCGCGGCGCGCTAACCCCACCCCTGACCAGATGGGAGCGATGGAGAGATTATGAGCCTTCAGGACATGGCGCAGCCGGCGACAAAGGGGGACGTTGCATTCGCCGCAGCCCACGCCTCGCTTGCCATCAGGGAAATTGCGATTGCCCTCATGGCGCTGAACGCTGGCGATAAGGTTGAGACGGCCGCAAAGATTAAAGCCATCACGAAGCAGGCAGATGAACTTTACGCGATGTTTCAGAAATTGACGGGCTCCAAGCATGGTTGATCCGGCGGCCAACGTCGATGTCGGGCTACTCCAGCGGCAATACGAGAAACTGCAAGCTGAGCACGAGCGCTTGAAAACCGGCGGTGGAGGTGGCACCTCTGGTGGTATGGACGCTTGGCAGACCAGTGTTGAAACCCGGTTGGGGCAGCTTCACGGCGATTTGTCCGGCCTCAGCGATAAACTCGACACCCAGGTCGATCGGCTCAACGACAAGATAGACAACCGCTTCTTTTGGCTTCTTGGCACGATGGGGGCGGGCTTCGTCACCCTCGCGGGGATGATGATCGCCGGGTACCTCAAACTGGCCGACGCGATCGCCGTACTACCCCACTAACCGACCCACCCTCTCAGGGTCGCAGGGAACCGCCTCGGGCAACCGGGGCGGTTTTCGTTTGTGGGTTAGATGTAGCTGCCGTGTACACCGGAGCCGCCGGAATGAGTGAAAAACCGCGGATTCCCGTGGTTACAAGCGGAGGAGTGGTGTACACGATTCCGATCGCCGATTTTGGCGGGAAGGGCGGATTTCTGCGGTTTAGGATTGGATGCCCCGCGAGGATTCGAACCTCGATAGACGGAATCAGAATCCGTAGTCTTACCATTAGACGACGGGGCACCGCGGAGCCGGCCATCTAGTCCGGCGGTCCCACCCGGTCAAGCCGATTCGGGCCGCCCCCGCAAGGCGGTGCGCTACTCAGTATCCGGCCTCGATTGCCACCCGGATGGCATCGGCCGTGGTGCGCACGCCGAGGGCCCGCAAGACGGCGCCGCGATGCATCTTCACCGTGCGTTCCGAGAGCCCCAGTTCCCAGGCGATCTGCTTGTTGAGCTTGCCCGCGGCCATCTGCACCAGCACCGCCCGCTGCCGGGCGGACAGGGCGGCGACCTTGTCATGCGCCACTCGCCGGCGCTCGTCGTTGGCGCGGGCCTGCTCTCCGGGAACTTCCACCTGCGAGCCTAGGAAATACATCAGCTCGCCGGAATCGTCGAAAATCGGCGCGACCATCACCGCATTGCGGAACGGGGTTCCGTCCTTGCGGTAATTGGTGATCTCCACCATCACCGGCTGGCGCCGGCGGATCCCGCTGCGCAGGGTTTCGGTGAGCCAGGGCTCGGTTCCGGGGCCGGCGAGAAACCGGCAGTTGCGGCCCAGGATCTCGCTCGCCGGATAGCCGGTCAGTTCCTCGAACGCGGCATTGCACTCCACGATCGGGTTGTCGGGCAGCCGGGGGTTGCTGAGAACCGCGGCGATCTGGCTCTTCTGGAGCATTTCGGGCAATGGCATCATCGCTGTGGGCCACTCCTCAACCCTCTCGACAACGTGTCCTTGCGGGCACGTTCATGCGTGACGAGACTTCGCCCGCGGCACGCCATTTGTCCACCCGTGGCATCGGCCGTGCGGTCAACCCGGCGTCTCCGGGCCCGCCCTTGCCGGAGCGGCGCCGAACCGCTAGGTTCTCCGCAACATTGCCGCCGTCCCGGCGGACAGACAGATACAGAGTGCAAGTCATGGCGGAAGGCCTTCCGCCGGCGCGGGCCAAGGAGAAAGCGCAAAGCGGCGCTGCAGGACCAACGGATCGGACGGCCCATCAGGTGCCCCCCGGACCTGCCGCCTCCCCTTCGGCCCGATCGCCCGGCGGCCCCTCGCCCCAACCCGCGCCGGTGCGCGGTTCGGGCGCATTCGGCGGCAGCGATGCCGCGCTGGCTGGGCGCGGCAGGCCGGGCGCGCCGCATGGCGGATCCCAGGGTGGATCGCAGGGCGGTCAAGCCTATGCCGCGATCGACCTCGGCACCAACAACTGCCGGCTGCTCATCGCCCGGCCCTCGGGTGACAACTTCATCGTCGTCGATGCCTTCAGCCGGGTGGTGCGCCTTGGCGAGGGCCTCGCCCAGACCGGTCGGCTGAGCGAGGCGGCGATGGACCGGGCGCTCGCCGCGCTCCACGTCTGTGCCGACAAGCTGCGCCGCCGCAGCGTCCACCTTGCCCGCTCGGTCGCCACCGAGGCCTGCCGCCGCGCGGAAAACGGCGCTGACTTCATTGAACGCGTGCGCCAGGAAACCGGCATCGCGCTCGACATCATCAGCGCCCAGGAAGAGGCCCGCCTCGCCGTCCTCGGTTGCCACATCCTGCTCGAACAAGGCTCGGGCCCGGCGATGATCTTCGATATCGGCGGCGGGTCGACCGAACTGGTCCTGATCGAGACCGGGCCGACCATTCCGCGCATCCTCGACTGGCAGTCGGTCCCCTGGGGCGTCGTCTCGCTCAGCGAAACCTGCGGCGCCGAAGGCCGCACCGCCGAAGAGCGTGCCGCCCGCTACCAGGCCATGCGCACCATCGTCGACGAGAGCTTCGCCTCTTTCGCCCAGCGCATCCTCGCCAGCCACGGCGCCTTCCTCGATCAGCCGCTGCGCCTGCTCGGCACCAGCGGCACGGTCACCACCCTTGCGAGCCTCCATCTCGACCTGCCGCACTACGACCGCAACATGGTCGACGGCCTGATCGTGCCGACCGCGGCCATGCGCGGCATCTCCGCCCGGCTCTCCGGCCTTTCGCCGGAAGAGCGACGGCAGGTCCCCTGCATCGGCCGCGAACGGGCCGATCTCGTCGTCGCCGGCTGCGCCATCCTCGAATCGATCCTCGACATCTGGCCGGCCGACCGGCTCGGCGTGGCCGATCGCGGCATCCGCGAGGGCATCCTGCGCAGCCTGATGGCCGCCGGAGTCCACAGCGGCGGCAGCTATCGCCGCCCGCGACCTGGCTCTTCGGCGGAGAGCCGCGCATGAGCCGCTCCGGCCGCGATCCGGGCGAGCGCCTGAAGACCGGGCGCGGGCGCACGGCCAGCTCTGCCCGTTGGCTCCAGCGCCAGCTCAACGATCCCTATGTCAAGCAGGCCAAGGCCGCCGGCTACCGCAGCCGCGCCGCCTACAAGCTGGCAGAGCTGGACGAGCGCTTCGGCCTGCTCAAGGGGGTCAAGCGCGTGGTCGACCTGGGGATAGCCCCTGGCGGATGGAGCCAGGTCGTGCGCGAAAAGGCGCCCGCCGCCAAGATCGTCGGCATCGACCTCCTGCCGACCGATCCGATCGAGGGCGTGACGATCTTCCAGATGGACTTCATGGCCGACGAGGCCCCCGCCGCGCTCGAGGGCGCGCTGGACGGTCCGCCGGATCTTGTCGTCTCCGACATGGCGGCCAACACCGTGGGCCACAAGCAGACCGACCATCTGCGGACCATGGGTCTGGTGGAGACCGCGGTGGATTTCGCGATCCACACCCTCGCACCGGGCGGGGCATTCGTTGCCAAGGTCTTCGCCGGCGGCACGGATCAGGGCCTGCTGACGATCCTGAAGCAGAACTTTGCCACGGTGAAGCACGCCAAGCCGCCGGCGAGCCGCAAGGATTCGTCCGAGTGGTACGTGATCGCGCAAGGGTTCAAGGGGCGCCGTTGACCGAAGGCCTGTTCGGGCACGCCAACAGCAATACGCGGCTTGTCCGCGGCAGTTCAGGTAAACCCGCTATCCGCCCGCCCGGATCCGCGCGCGCTCCTCGCTGGTCGGCTCTTCCACCCAGGTGTGAGTCTCGACGATCTGGGCATTGACCGGGCGGCCCCAGCCGTCCCGCGCCGGCCGGAAGCGGAAGCGCTCACGGATCAGGCGGCACGGCAAGGGATCGAGCGCAGGCTTACCGCTGCCTTTGGTGACCACGCAGTCACCCACCGTGCCGTCGGTCAGCACGGTGTAGCGCACCCCGACCGAGGCTTCCTCCCCGGGGGCCAGCAGCCCGTCGGGCAGGTCGCGCTGCGACAGCTTGCCCTTGATCTGGCGCGGCTCGGTATCCGGGCCAGGCGCGCGGCCGAGACCGTTGCCGCCGAGCCCGCCGCCGCCCAGGCCATTGCCGATGCCGCCCGCCCCCTGGCCCTGCCCCGCCACGTCGGCCGCACCGTTGCTGGCCGCCGCGCCCGTATTCGCGACGGGCGCGGCGACCACCGGCGGGGGAACAAGCACCACCGGTACCGGCGGCGCGACCACCGGGGTTGCCCGGTTGCGGATCGCCGCCGCCCCGGCATCACCCTTGGGCGCGCTGGACTTCGCCGGAGGCGGTGGCGGCTTGCGGGTGGGTTCGGGGGTGGGCGTGGGTTCGGAGAAGGCCACCGCGATCAGGTCGCCCTGGCGCAGCGCCTGACGCAGGTCCGGGCTCAGGCCGAGCACCAGCATCACCCCCATGCCCAGCAGGATCGCGGCCGATAGCAGCGCGGAGATCGCGCGCTCTTTGGCGGTGGGCCGGAACATGGCGGGTGCGGTCACGGCAGTGGCATCGCATGGTGAACAGGGCGAGTCACCAACGTGCCGCCCATGCTGCCAGTTTCAGAGGGCGACTGCCGGCAAACGAAAAGGGCGGCGCCTCGCGGCGTCGCCCCTTCGATCTTTTCGGCCAGATCGGCTGATTTGGGCCGGATTACTTCTTGGCCGGAGCCGCAGCCGCTGCGCCTGCCGCAGGCAGGGTCAGCTTGCCACCCTGGCTGTTGAGGTAAGCGATGACGTTGGCGCGTTCCTGCTGGTCGGTAAGTCCGGCGAAGGTCATCTTGGTGCCCGCGGCCATCGCCTTGGGGCCCTTGAGCCAGGTGTCGAGCTTGGCCGCATCCCAGGTGCCGCCGACCTTCTTCAGATCGTCGGAGAAGGCGAAGCCGCCACGGCCCTCGGCAACCTTGTCGCCGGCAATGCCGAACAGGTTCGGACCGATGCCGTTCGCGCCGCCGGAATTGACCGTGTGGCACGACTGGCACTTCTTGAACGACTGCTCGCCCTTCTTGACATCGGCCGAGGCCAGCGCCGCGTCGATCCCGGCCGGAGCCGCGCCGGCAGCGGCCGCACCGCCCGCCGGAGCCGCCGGAACGGCCGGCAGCGGCAGGTTGGAGCCCTGCTTGTTGAGGTAGGCGATGACGTTGGCGCGGTCCATCGGGTCCGACAGGCCGGCGAAGGTCATCTTGGTGCCCGCGGCCATGGCCTTGGGATTCTTCAGCCAGGTATCGAGCGTGGCCCAATCCCACTTGCCGCCGTGCTTCTTGAGGTCGTCGGAGAAGGCGAAGCCGCCCTTGCCCTGGGCCACAGCCTCACCCACGGTCGCCCACAGGTTCGGGCCGATGCCGTTGGCGCCGCCCTGGTTGGCCGTGTGGCACGACTGGCACTTCTTGAACACGGCTTCGCCCTTGGCCGGATCGGCCTTGGCGAGGCGGGCCTCGATGCCTTCCTCGGCAGCGGCACCGCCGCCTTCGGACGAAACCACGCCCTCGATTTCATAGCCCATCTTTTCGGGGCGTTCCTGCTTGTCGGCGAGGAAATAGTGCGCGGACAGCGAGCCTAGGCCGAGCGCGACAATGCCCGAAAACAGCGCCCAACCGGCAATGGTGTTGTTACGATCTTGCATGAATGCCCCGAAGAATAGCTCTTGGCGTCCGGACGGCGCTCTAGTGACGGGAACGCCGCCGCGCAAGGGGGCATCGCGCATCGCGGTTCCTGCACGCGTTTGCGCCGGTCGCCCAAGCAATTGCGCGGCGCCCCCGGAGGGCCTAAGCGCGCATTCCCATGAACTCCTATCCAGAGCCCGCCCTCGCGCTCGTCACGCACATGACCGCTGCCGCCGCCGCCGCGCCGGGGCGCGCGGTCGCATTTCAGGGCGCGCCGGGCTGCAATTCCCACCGGGCCGCGCTCGAATACGCCCCCGAATGCCTGCCTCTGCCCTGCTTCGCCTTCGAGGACGCGCTCGATGCGGTGAAGGACGGCCGGGCCGGCTGCGCGATGATCCCGATCGAGAATTCGCAGCACGGGCGCGTCGCGGATATCCACTTCCTTCTGCCGGAAAGCGGCCTCTCGATCGTCGGCGAGCATTTCCTCTCGATCCACCACGATCTCATGGCCCTGCCCCATGCCGATGGCTCGCTCGGCCCGTTCAAGGTCGCCTATTCGCACCCCCAGGCGCTCGGCCAGTCGCGCCGCTTCCTGCGTGAGCGCGGGATCGTGCCGATGAGCTATGCCGATACGGCCGGCGCCGCCGCTTACGTGCGCGAGCTGGGCAAGCATGACGCCGCCGCCATCGCCCCGCGTCTCGCCGCCGAGCTCTACGGACTCGGGATCGCCGCCGAACGGGTGGAAGACGCGCACGACAATACCACCCGCTTCGTGGTCCTCGCCCGCGAGCCGCTAGACCCCGCCGAACTCAAGGGTGCCCCTGCGATCACCACCATGGTGTTCGAGGTGAACAACGTCCCCGCCGCCCTCTACAAGGCGCTCGGCGCCTTCGCCACCAACGGCGTCAACATGACCAAGCTGGAGAGCTACCAGAAGGGCGCGAGCTTCGCGGCCACCATGTTCTACGCCGATATCGTCGGCGCGCCGGGCGATGCCGGGGTCGACCGCGCGCTCGAGGAGCTGGCCTTCCATACCAAGGAACTGCGCCTGCTGGGTTCCTACCCCCAGGCCCGCGTTCGCGGCTGAAACAATACGGTTAACTGCTTGCCGCCCGCTGCGGGGCATGCCAGCAACGGCGCGTGGAGGCGGCAGCTATCGAACAGGGCGCGGTCAGCGCGGGCAGCGGCGTCGATTCGGGCTGGGCGCGCGACTGGGAGGCCGTGCGCCAGTCCGCCGATATCCAGTATGCCCCGGTGCCCCCGCCGCCCCCGCCGCAGGCTCCCGATTGGCTGAAGCGCCTCGGCGAATGGCTGGAAGCCCTGTTCGGCCCGCTCGGCCGCTGGCTTGGGCTGTCGTGGCCGGTGTTCGAGAAAGTGCTGGCGGGCCTGGCCCTGCTCGCCCTCGCCGCTCTCGCCATTGTGCTGGTCCGCCGCTGGCTGGCTTCCCGCAAGCCGCGGCCCGCGCCTCCCGAGCCGGACTGGACGCCCGACCGCGGTGAGGCCCTCGCCCTGCTCGAAGAGGCTGACCGGCTGGCGGCGGGCGGCGACTATGCCGAGGCCGTCCACCTGCTCCTGCGGCGCAGCGTCGGCCAGATCGCGGCGGCCCGGCCGGACTGGATCGCCCCCGCCAGCACCGCGCGCGAGATTGCCGGGCTCACCTCCCTGCCCGACCGCGCCCGCCGCGCCTTCGCCCTGATCGCCGCGCGGGTCGAGCGCAGCCGCTTCGCCCTGCGCGCGCTGGCCGGGGAAGACTGGGAGGCCGCGCGCGCGGCCTATGCCGAATTCGCCCTCGCCGATCTGGCCGAAGGCTCGGCCACTTGAACCGCCGCGCCCCCTTCTCGCCCGCCGCCGTGCTGGGCCTGGTCGGCCTTGGCACGGCGCTGTTCGTGGCCCTGCTGTGGATGATCGGGGCCGGCATGGTCCACGGCCCGCTCAACGACGGCGGGGCCCATGGCGCGGGCAAGGGCCTCACCGGCTATGCCGCGCTCTCGGCCCTGCTCGAACGGCAGGGCTGGCAGGTCTCGCTCGCCCGCAGCGAGGCGGAGCTCGCGCAGCCGGGCCTGGTCGTGCTCACTCCGCCCGCCGAGGCTGACGGCAAGGCCATCGCCCGGATCGTCGAGCGGCGCCGGCTGATCGGGCCCACGCTGATCGTCACCCCCAAGTGGCGAGCCGCCCCGCTCGGGCAGGGCGGCGTAGGCGCACCGGGCGCGAAAGCCGGGTGGGTCGCCATCGCCGGGGCCGACATGCCGCGCTGGAAGGGCTTTCTCGACGATGTCGCCGTCCAGATCGATGCCGCCCCCGCCGACCGTGGCTGGATCGCCGACGGCGTCTCCGGCACCCTCCCCGATGCGCGGGCGGTCCTCACCGGCCATGGCGATACCATCGTCCCGCTGGTCGAACTGCGTCAGGGCGGCGGCGTGCTCGCCGGCTATGTTTCGGGGGGCGGGCGCTGGCCGCAGCTCGATGACCTCGCGCTCCAGGGCAGCGACGCCGCCGAGGCCGACCTGCCGGGCGAAGGCGGGCGCTGGCCGCTGGTCGTGGTGTTCGAGCCCGACCTGCTCGACAATTATGGCCTCGCCAGCCGCGAAACCGCGCTCGCCGCCCTGCGGCTGGTCGAAGGTAGTGCCGCTGGCGCCCCGCGCCGGGTCACCTTCGATGTCAGCCTCAACGGCTTCGCCCGCTCGCCCAACCTCCTGACCCTGGCCTTCACCCCGCCATTCCTTGCCGCCACCCTGTGCCTGCTGCTCGCCGCCCTGCTGGTCGGCTGGCGCGCCTTCCTGCGCTTCGGCCCGGGCCTCGCAGCAGCCCCGGCCATGCTCTTCGGCAAGCGCCAGCTCGTCGCCAATGCCGCGGGCCTCGTGCGCCGCAGCCGACGGCTCCACCTGCTCGGCCCGCCCTATGCGGCGCTGGTGCGCGAGCGGCTGGTCCGCGCCCTCGCCCTGCCCCACCGCGCCGATCCCGCCGCCCACGAGGCCGCGATCGACCGGGCGCTGGCCATGCGCGCGCCCGGCTCGCCCGCCTTCTCCACCGCCGCCGCGGCGCTGCGCACCGCGCGCCGGCCGGCAGAGCTCCTGCGCGCCGCGCGGGCCCTCCACGATATCGAAAGGATGCTGGAACGATGAGCGAAACCGCGCTGGAGGTGGCTGATGTGGCCCGCCTCGCCGATGCGATCAGGGGCGAGATCGCCAAGGCGATCGTCGGCCTCGATCACACGGTCGACCACCTGCTGGTCGCCCTGCTCGCCGGCGGCCATGTCCTCCTCGAAGGCCCCCCGGGCACGGCCAAGACCTTCCTCGCCCAGTGCTTTTCCACCGCTCTGGGCCGTGATTTCGGCCGCATCCAGTTCACGCCTGATCTGATGCCCGCCGATATCCTCGGCTCCAACCTGTTCAACTTCCAGACCAGCCAGTTCACCCTCACCCGGGGTCCGGTGTTCTGCGAGCTGCTGCTGGCCGACGAGATCAACCGCACCCCGCCCAAGACCCAGGCCGCCCTGCTCGAAGCCATGCAGGAAGGCCGCGTCACCCTCGATGGCGAGACCCATGTCCTGCCCGAGCGGTTCATGGTCGTCGCCACGCAGAACCCGATCGAAAGCCAGGGCGTCTATCCCCTGCCCGAGGCCCAGCTGGACCGCTTCCTGTTCAAGCTGCTGATCCCCTATCCCAGCCTCGCCGAGGAGACGAAGATCGTCGCCCGCTTCGGCGAAGGCTCCGGGCCGCCGCGCGCCGCCGACATGGGGGTAAGCGCCGTGGCCGACCGGGCCACCCTGCGCGCCGCCGCCGCCGCCGTGCGCTCGATTAGGCTGGCCGACAGCGTGACCGACTATGTCGTGCGCCTCGTGCGCGCGACCCGCGAGAGCGCCGATATCGCCACGGGCGCCAGCCCCCGCGCCGCCGTGCTCCTCGCTGGTGCCGCCCGGGCCCGCGCGGCGCTGGCTGGACGCGACTATGTGCTGCCCGACGACGTCAAGGCGCTCGCCACCGCCGTCCTGCGCCACCGTCTCCTGCTCAGCCCCGCCGCCGAGATCGAGGGCAAGGAAATCGAAGCCATCGTCGAGGATCTCGTCCAGCAAACGGAAGCGCCGCGGTGAAGCCAGCCCCCGCCCCATGAACCTCACCTTCGCCCCCCGCCTGGCGATCGTGCCAACCCAGCGCGCCGCCGTGCTGATCGGCCTCGCCGCGCCGCTTGCGCTGGTGATCGCCGCCGCCGCTCCGGGCGCATGGCTGGTCGCCCCGGCGCTGGGCCTTGCCCTCCTGCTGCTGGTTCTCGCCGATGCCCTCCTCGCCGGGCGTCTCGCGGACCTCAGGCTGGTCCTTCCCGCCGACGGCGAAGTGGGTGAGCCCACGCCGCTCGCCGTGCTGGCCGACTTGCCGGAGGGCCGCATCAGCTCGGCCCAGGCCGCGCTCGAATGCGACCCCCGCCTCGCCCGCGGCGGTCGCCTCGTCCTCCCCCTCACCCCAGCGGACGGCGCCTGGCAGGGCCATGCCTCGCTGGTGCCCAGCCGCCGCGGCCCTGCGCCCGTCTCGCGACTGTGGCTGCGGTGGACCGGGCCGCTCGGCCTCGGCGGGCGCCAGCACAGCCGCCCGCTCGACCGCACCCTCGCCGTATGGCCCAGTCTCGCCGCCGCGCGCTCGCCCGCGCTCCAGCTGTTCCTGCGCGACAGCGAACACGGCATGATCGCCCGTCGTATCCGGGGCGAAGGCAGCCAGTTCGAGGCGCTCGCCGAATACCAGCCGGGGATGGATCGTCGCCGAATCGACTGGAAAACCTCGGCCCGCCACACCCACCTCTACGCCCGCGAATACGAGGCGGAGCGCAACAACCCCATCGTCTTCGCCTTCGACTGCGGCCGCGCCATGTGCGAACCGGTCGCCGGGCTCCCCCGGATCGATCGGGCCATCTCCGCCGCCCTCGCCGCCGCCTGGGTCGCGCTCAAGGGGGGTGACCGGGTCGCCCTCTACGGCTTTGCCGCAAGGCCGCTCGCCGCGACGCCCTTCGTCACCGGCACCCCGGCCTTTGCCCGCCTCCAGCGCGCCGCCGCCACGCTCGAGTACCGGGCCGAGGAGCCTAATTTCACCCTCGCCCTCGCGACCCTGGCCGAACGGCTCCAGCGCCGCTCGCTGGTCGTGGTATTCTCCGAATTCACCGATCCGACCAGCGCCGAACTGCTCCTCGAAAGCGTGGGCCGGCTGACCAGGCGTCACGTCGTCCTGTTCGTCACCCTCGCCGACGAGGAACTCGAAGCGGTCGCCGGCGAGGCACCGGAAGACATGGCCCGCCTCGCCATGGCGGTCGGCGCCGAGGCCCTGCTGCGCACGCGCGGCCTCGTCCTGGCCCGCCTCAGGCAGATGGGCGTCGAGGTGATCGAGGCCCCGCACGATCGGCTCGGCACCCGCCTGATCGATGCCTACCTGGCCCTGCGCCGCAAGGGAGCCGTCGGCTGATGGCCCTGTTCGAAACCCTGCGCGCGGTTCGTCTGCCCGGCCTGTTCGGCCGCGCCCCCGACGCCGCGCACGACGATGCGATCGCCGCCGCCGCCCTTCGCTCCGACCGCTTCCGCGAGGCCCGGGAGCACGAATGGCAGCGGCTGGAGCGGATCGTCGGCCGGCTCGAAGCGGGCTCCCTGCGCAGCCTGTCGGACGACGACCTCCTCGCCCTTCCCGTGCTCTACCGCACCGCCGCCTCCAGCCTCTCGGTCGCCCGCGAAACCTCGCTCGATGCGGCAACGCTGGCCTATCTCGAAGCCCTCGTGCAGCGCGCCTGGTTCCAGGTCTACGGCCCGCGGCAGGGCCTCGGCACCTGGCTGGCGCGGTTCCTCGGCGGTGGCTGGTCGGCCGCCGTGCGCGGATTGGGGCTGGACCTTGCGATCGCCTTCGCGGTGATGGTCGCCGGCACGATCGTCGGCTGGCTGCTCGTCGCCTCCGATCCCTCGTGGTACGGCGCGCTGTTTCCCAATGAAGGCATGGATCCGCGCGTCCCCGGCGCCACCCGCGAGGCGCTTCATGCCACCCTGTTCGGCCAGTCGGGCGAATCCGGCCTCGGCATGTTCGCGGCCTACCTGTTCAGCCACAATGCCCAGATCGCGATCCTCGCCTTTGCCCTCGGCTTCGCTTTCGGCGTGCCCTCGCTCCTCCTGCTGATCCAGAACACGGCCACGCTTGGCGCCATGCTCTGGCTTTTCCACGGGCAGGGGCTGACCATCGAGGTGATCGGCTGGCTCTGCGTCCATGGCACGACCGAGCTCTTCGCCATCCTGCTCGCCGGCGCGGCGGGCCTCCACATCGGCCGGGCCATTGCCTTCCCGGGAGAACGCTCCGTGCTCGATTCCGTGGCCGCAGCCGGGCGGCGCGCGGCGCTGGTCATGCTCGGCGTCGTCCTGATGCTGATGGTTGCCGGGATGCTGGAAGGCTTCGCGCGGCAGCTGATCGACGATACCACCGCCCGCCTGACCCTCGGCTGGTCGGTCCTTGCCCTGTGGCTCGCCTACTTTTTCGCGTTCTGCCGCACCCCGGGGCGCCTGTCATGAGCCGGCTGCCGTGAAGAGTCCCACCTTCCTTCGCCGCGAGCGCCGGCGCGCCGACGGGGCAGACCTTGCCCGCGCCGATCTCGCTCGCCGCCGCCGCACGGTGATCACCCCCGAAGGCGTGCCCCTCGAATTCGTCCTTGCTCCACGCGGCTCGCGCGCCGGGGCGCTGTTCATCGATTTCGTGCTGATCGGCCTCGTCATGGTCGTGACCAGCGCGGCCCTGCTCTATCTCGGGATCGGGGTCTTCGGCCTGGCCGGGATCGAGGGCCGCAACGATGCCGTTGGCCGCGCCCTGCAGTTCCTTGCCGTGATCTGGATCATGGCCATGTTCCTGCTGCGCAACGCCTGGTTCCTGTTCTTCGAACTGGGCCCGCGCGGGGCCACGCCGGGCAAACGCTCGCAGCGCATCCGCATTGCCGCGCGCGATGGCGGCCGGCTTACCGCCGAAATGGTGATCGCCCGCAATCTCCTGCGCGACGTCGAACTGTTCCTGCCAGCCAGCTTTCTGATCGCCGCAAAGAATGGCGGAGGCGATCTCGGCCCCGCCGGGCTGGCCGCGGCGGGCTGGTTCCTGATCTTCGCCCTGTTCCCCTTCTTCAACCGCGATGCCCTGCGTGCGGGCGATCTCATCGCCGGAACCTGGGTGGTCGAAGCGCCCCGCATGCGCCTTGCCCCTGCCCTCTCGCGCGCCGTCGCCGGGCCATCGGCAGGCTATCGCTTCGGCGAGGCCGAGCTGTCGGTCTATGGCGAATACGAGCTCCAGGTCCTCGAACGAGTCCTGCGCGAGGATCGTCCGGAAAGCCTCGCCGCGGTTTACCAGCGGATCTGCACCAAGATCGGCTGGGATGCCGGCACCGCCGACGAGCGCGCCTTCCTCGAGGCCTATTACACCCAGCTGCGCGCCCGGCTGGAATCCGGCATGCGCCTTGGCCGGCGAAAGGCGGACAAGTTCGCCGGCACCGGCAGCGGACCCGGCCGTGGCTGACCTCGTCCTGCGCAGGCCCACCACGGCAGATGTCCCCGCCCTGTCGCTGCTCGGCGTCGCCGCCTTCGTGCACAAGTTCGGCGATCTGTACCGCCCGGAAGACCTGCTGCCGTTCCTTGCCGAAACCCACTCCGAAGCCGCTCTCGCCATGGCCATCGCCGACCCGCTGACCCGCTATCAGGTGGCCGAGCGCGGGGCCTGCTGCTCGGCTGGGCCAAGCTCGGCCTCCACTGCTCTTTCCCAGATCATTCCCGCGGCGCGCGGACCATGGAGTTGAAACAGCTCTACACCGCGCCCAATGCGCAAGGGGCCGGGATCGGCGCCGCGCTGATGGACTGGGCCATGGCCGAGTTCGCCGCGCTCGGCGCCGACGAGGTCCAGCTCTCCGTCTGGCGGCACAACCCGGGCGCCCAGCGGTTCTACCGGCGCTATGGGTTTGATCAGGTGGCAGAAGTCAGCTTCCGCGTCGGCGAACAGCTCGACGAGGAGTTCCTCTTCGCGCGCATGCTGTGAACGGCCACGGCGCGCTTGCTTGCCCCTCGCCCCCGACTTTGCCACCATCGGGCACCGTTCACGAACCAGGGGCTCCTGCCATGACCGACCCGAAAGCCATGATCCAGACGATGATCGCCCTCGCCTCCGCCTCGCTCGGCCTCGTCGCCGCCTTGGCCTGGAATGAGGCGATCAAGGCCACCCTCGCCAAGCTCGGCATGGGCGAGGACCTCGCCGGCCTCTACTCCTACGCCATCCTCGCCACCGTGCCGGCCGTGGTCGTGCTGACCGTGCTCGGCCGCGTCTCGGCGAAGATTGGCGGAGAAGCAGCGTTCGAGCGGGAAGCGGAAGGATAATCGAAGGGGGCGCGGGCGGGCCCACGGGGCACGTTGCCCGAATCCCCCCGCGCCCCTATATCCCCCGCCATGTCCTCGATCAGACCTTGGCGCACGATTGTTCGCCGCAAGAGCCGGCAGATCATGGTCGGCAATGTGCCGGTGGGCGGCGATGCGCCGATCACGGTCCAGACCATGACCAACACCCTCACCTCCGACGCCGGGGCGACGATCAGCCAGATCCGCCGCTGCGAGGATGCCGGGGCGGATATCATCCGCGTTTCCTGCCCGGACGAGGCCAGCACCGCCGCCTTCCGCGAGATCGCCCGCGCCGCGGCCGTGCCGCTCGTCGCCGACATCCACTTCCACTACAAGCGCGCCCTCGAAGCCGCCGATGCCGGCGCGGCCTGCCTGCGCATCAATCCCGGCAACATCGGCTCGTCCGATCGCGTCGCCGAGGTCGTCCGCGCCGCCAAGGCCAACGGCTGCTCGATCCGCATCGGCGTCAACGCCGGCAGTCTCGAGAAGGACCTGTTGGAAAAGTATGGCGAGCCCTGCCCCGAAGCACTCGTGGAAAGCGCGCTCGATCACATCAAGCTGCTGCAGGATCACGATTTCCACGAATACAAGGTGGCGGTGAAGGCCTCCGACGTGTTCCTCGCCGTCGCCGCCTACCAGGGCCTGTCCGAAGCCGTCGATTGCCCGCTGCATCTCGGCATCACCGAGGCCGGCGGCCTGATCGGCGGGACGGTCAAGAGCTCCATCGGCATCGGCTCCCTGCTCTGGGCCGGGATCGGTGATACCATCCGCGTCTCGCTCTCGGCCGAGCCGGAAGAGGAAGTGCGCGTCGGCTTCGAGATCCTCAAGGCGCTCGACCTGCGCACCCGGGGCGTGCGTATCGTCTCCTGCCCGAGCTGCGCCCGGCAGGGGTTCGACGTGATCCGCACGGTCGAGGCCCTCGAAAAGCGCCTGTCCCACATCAAGACCCCGCTCTCGCTCTCGGTCCTCGGCTGCGTCGTCAACGGCCCGGGCGAAGCGCGCGAAACCGACATCGGCCTCACCGGCGGCGGCAACGGCAAGCACATGGTCTATCTCTCGGGGGTGACCGACCACCACGTCCAGTCGGAGGCCATGCTCGATCACATCGTCAGCCTCGTCGAGGCCAAGGCCGCGCAGCTCGAGGCTGAAACCACCGATGCGGGCAAAGCCGAGCCGCAAGCAGCGGAATAAATTAACCCTGCTCGCCTAGACTACCCGCCCATGAAGGGCTTCGTCATCATGGCCGTGGGCCTCGTCCTCGCGCTGATGCTCGTCGGCCAGTTCCTCTCGCCCGTCCATCCGCTCAGCGGGCCGACCGGCGGCGTGGTGATCGCCGCCCATGCCCCCGCCCCTGCCGAGGCCCGGTTCACCCCCGAGGGTCTGGTGATCGACCGCGATGCCTCCGGCCAGTTCCACCTTGATGTCGCACTCAACGGCCAGCCCACCAAGGTCCTCGTCGATACCGGTGCCGATGCCGTGGCACTGACCATCGCCGATGCCGAGCAGGCCGGGATCAAGGTCGATCAGAGCGCCTTCCAGCCGATCCTCCAGACCGCCTCCGGCCAGGGCTGGGGCACGCTCATCACCATCGACCGGCTGGAACTGGGCAAGACCGAACTGCACAACGTCGGCGCCGTCGTGGTCAAGGATCTCGGCGTCAGTCTCCTGGGCCAGTCGGTCCTCGCCCAGCTCGGCAAGGTCGAGCTCAAGGGCGACAAGATGGTGCTCACGCCGCCCAACTGATCGCATTGGTCTGGAAAAACGCGCCGATTCCCGCTATACCCGCTGCATGGACCGGAGATCGCTGCTGACCGGGGCTGTTGCCGCCGGTGCCATGGCCGCCCTGCCAGGGCGCGCTTTCGCGCAGGCATTCTCGGTCAGCGAACAGCACCGCAAGATCCTCGCGATCGCGGCCGAGCAGGTAGAGCGCAACCGCTCCCGCCTGTGGCGCGCCGACATGGCGGCCGTCGCCGATTTCGCCCTGCCCAGCGCGCTGCCCCGGTTCCATTTCGCCAATCTCGAACAGGGCTCCGTCCGCTCCTTTCTGGTCGCCCACGGCCGCGGCTCCGATCCGGAGCACGATGGCTTCCTGAAAATCTTCTCGAACGTGCCCAACAGCTACGCCACCAGCCGCGGCGCCTATGTCACGGCCGAATGGTACAAGGGCAAATACGGCACCTCGATCCGGCTGATGGGGCTGGACCAGGATAATTCCAACGTCCTCGAGCGGGCCATCGTCCTCCACCCGGCCTGGTATGCGAATGAGGATATGCTGCCCAAATGGGGCAAGCTCGGCCGCTCCGACGGCTGCTTCGCCATGGGCGAGGCCGATTTCAACGAAGCCCTCTGGCACCTCTCCGGCGGCCGCCTGATCTACGCCGACAAGCTGGACCTGGGCTGAAGACTAAGGTCGTCCCGGACTTGATCCGGGACCGCTGGCGGACCTTCAGGCAGGACCTGGCCGGCAAGCGGGCTCACAGCTTCGCACCAGACACCGGTCCCGGGTCAAGCCCGGGACGACATCACCCCTGCACCCCCGCCATCCCCAGCGGCGCGCACTGCTCGCGCAGCCACTCCAGCACCACCCCGTCCACCTGCGGCCCGACGATCTCCAGCACCCGCGCATGATAGGCGTTCCACCAGGCGACCTCGCCTGGCTCAAGGATCGCCGGATTGAGCAGGGCACGGTCGATCGGCACATGGGTCAGCGTATCGAAGCCGAGGAACTCGCTCTCGGCACCCTCGATCGCCCGCTCTTCCACCAGCAGCAGGTTCTCGATCCGGATGCCCCAGGCCCCCGCCTTGTAGTAGCCCGGCTCGTTGGACAGGATCATGCCGGGCAGCAGCTCCTGCTCGGTCCCGCCCTGTCCGCCGGTGGCGCGCGATATCCGCTGCGGTCCTTCGTGGACGGAAAGGAAGGCCCCCACTCCATGGCCGGTGCCATGGGCATAGTCGATCCCGGCATGCCACAGGAACTGCCGCGCCAGCGTATCGAGCTGGCTGCCCAGCGTGCCCTTGGGAAACACCGCGCGCGACAGGGCAATGTTGCCCTTGAGCACGCGGGTAAACCGGTCGCGCTCCTCGGCCCCCGGCTCGCCTGGCCCGATCCACACCGTGCGGGTGATGTCGGTCGTGCCGTCGGGGTACTGCCCCCCCGAATCGACGAGGTACATCGAACCCGGCTCCAGCGGCCGGTTCGTCTCGCCGCTCACCCGGTAGTGCACGATCGCCCCATTGGGGCCCGATCCCGAGATCGTATCGAACGACAGATCGCGCAAGCTCCCCGAAGCGGCGCGGGCGCGCTGGAGCCAATCGGCCGCAGCCAGTTCGTCCACCGTGCCCTTGGGCGCTTCCTGGCTGAGCCAGTGCAGGAAATGCACCATGGCCGCTCCGTCCCGCGCCTGGGCAGCGCGGTGCCCGGCGATCTCGGCGGCGTTCTTGGTGGCCTTGGGCAGCACGCAAGGGTCCTGCGCCTCGACGATACTGGCCCCCGCGGCCTCGAGCGCCACGAACACGCCCATCACGGTGCGCTCCGGGTCGACCGCCACCTGCTGCCCCGCCAGCTCGGCCAGCGCCGCGGCGAAATCGTCACGCGGGCGGATGGATACCGCGTTGCCAAGGTGCGCGCGCAGGTCGTCGGTCACCTTTTCAGGGGCGATGAACAGCTCGGCCGAACCATCCGCGCGCGCGATCGCGAACGACAGCGCCACCGGTGTGCGCTCCACGTCGGAGCCCCGGATGTTGAGCAGCCAGGCCACCGAATCCAGCGCCGAAATCACCGCCGCCGCGCAGCCCTTGGCCTTCAGCCAGGCCGCGACAGCCGCCCGCTTGTCCGCGCTCGATTGCCCGGCGAGGTCCTCCGGATGGACCAGCGCCGGAGCGGGGGAGGGCGCGGGGCGATCGGCCCACACCGCATCCACCGGATTGCCGTCTACCGCCACCAGTTCCGCGCCCCTCTCGGCCAGCGCCTTGGCCGCCGCATCGGCCCAGCGCTTGCCATGGAGCCAGGCATCGTAGCCCACCTTCATGCCTTGGCGCGCGTGCTCACCCAACCACTTCGCCACCGAGGTCTGCGGCACGCTCGCATAGCCATAGAGCTTGCCGTCAACCTCATCGCGCACCTGCAAGGTATAGCGCCCGTCGACGAAGATCGCCGCCTCGTCGCGCAGCACCACCGCCGTTCCCGCCGAACCGCGAAAGCCGGTCAGCCAAGCCAGCCGCTGGGCATAGGCGCCGATATATTCGCTCATGTGCTCGTCCGAGATCGGCACCACGAAGCCGTCGAGCCCCCGAGCGGCAAGTTCCTTGCGCAGGGCATCGAGGCGCGCTTCGGCAACGGACATCAGCATCGGTAAATATCTCGCAAGGTTGCGGCTTGGGTCCGCCCAACATAGATGCGGTCCATGCCTGATAACACCCCCCCGAACACGCCCCCGGTCGCCGCGAAGAAACCGCACAGCTTCACCCACCACGGCATCACCGTCGCGGACGACTATGCCTGGCTGCGCGATCCGGGCTATCCCGAGGTCAAGGACCCGGAAATCCTCGCCCACCTCGAAGCTGAGAACGCCTGGTTCGAGGCGCGCATGGCCGAGCGCAAGCCGCTGGTCGAAACCCTGTTCACCGAGATGCGCGCCCGCATCAAGGAGGCCGACAAGTCCGTCCCCCAGAAGGACGGCGACTGGCTCTACTGGATCGAATACGAGGAAGGCGCCGAGTACAAGAAGTGGTGGCGCAGGCCCGTCTCGGCCAAGGACGATCCTGCCGCGGACGAGCTGATCCTCGACGAGGTGGCCCTCGCCGAAGGCCACGAATATTTCCGCCTCGGCGCGATCTCGGTCAGCAAGGACGGCAAGCTCCTCGCCTGGTCGGTCGATGACAACGGCTCCGAACGCTTCACCGCCCGGATCAAGGTGCTCGAAACCGGAGAGATTCTGCCCGACACGATCGAGGGCACGCTTTCCGGCCTCGTCTGGGTCGCGGGCGACAAGGCGCTGGTCTATTCCCTCGCCAACGAACAGTGGCGCACCGACAATGCCCGCCTCCACTGGCTTGGCCGTCCGGTCAGCGAGGACGTCGAACTCTACCACGAGGATGACGAAGGCTTCCGCGTCGGCTCGGGTATCTCGGCCAACGAGGAATGGCTGGTCGTCTCCACCAGCGATCACGAAACCAGCGAAGTCCGCTTGATCCCCGCCGCCGATCCGCTGGCCGCGCCGCTGCTGGTCAAGGAACGCAAGGCGGGTATCGAATACGACGTCGATGTGCGGGGCGAGACCCTGTTCATCCACGCCAACGACACCCACGAAAACTTCCGCCTGGCCACCGCGCCGCTGGCCGCGCCCGGCGAATGGACCACCCTGATCGAGGGGACGGACGCGTTCTACCTGACCGGTTTCGAGCTGTTCAAGGAGTTCTACGTTGTCGAAGGCCGCCGCGCCGGTTTGGACCAGATCGAACTGCGCTGGTATGACGACCCGGCGCGCGTCGAGCCGATCGCGTTTCCCGAAGCCAGCTACGACGCCGGCCTCGGCGACAATCCCGAATGGGACACGGCTGTCCTGCGCCTGGGCTACGAATCGATGGTCAGCCCGGCGACCACCTACGACTACCACGTCGCCGATCGCCGCCTCGAAGTCCGCAAGGTCCAGGAAATCCCCTCCGGCTACGACGCCTCGCTCTACGTCACCGAGCGCCTCGAAATCCCGGCGCGCGACGGGACGAAGATCCCGGTCAGCATCGTCTCGCGCAGGGACCGGGATCAGATGAACGGCGGGGCCGGCGGCCTGCTCCACCTCTACGGCTACGGCGCCTACGGCATCGCCATTGCCCCCGGCTTCTCGACCACCCGCCTCTCCCTCGTCGACCGCGGCTTTGCCTATGCCATCGCCCACATCCGCGGCGGCGACGATCTCGGCCGGGCCTGGTACAAGGCCGGCAAGCTCGAACGCCGCACCAACACCTTCCACGATTTCGTCGACGTCGCCCGCGCCCTCGCAGCCATGGGCTACACAGCGCCCGGCAAGATCTCGATCTCCGGCGGTTCGGCGGGCGGCGAGCTGATGGGCGCGGTGATGAACGAGGCGCCCGAGCTGTGGGGCGCGGTCGTCGCTCATGTCCCCTTCGTGGATGTCCTCGCCACCATGCTCGATGAGAGCCTGCCCCTTACCCCCGGCGAATGGCCCGAATGGGGCAACCCGATCGAGGACAAGGCCGCCTTCGAGCTCATCCGCAGCTACAGCCCCTACGACCAGGTCGAAGCCAAGGCCTACCCGCCGCTCCTCGTCACCGCCGGCCTCAACGACCCGCGCGTCACCTACTGGGAACCGGCCAAGTGGGTCGCCCGCCTGCGCGAACTCAAGACCGACTCCAACGAGCTTCTGCTCAAGACCAACATGGGCGCGGGCCACGGCGGCAAGTCGGGCCGGTTCGAGTCCCTGCGCGAGACGGCCGAGGAGTTCGCCTTCATCCTCTGGCAACTGGGGCTCGCCGGATGAGCGCCCCCTTCACCCAGACCTTCACGGCCACGCCCGAGGACATCGACGTCCTCGGCCACGTGAACAACGTCGTCTGGGTGAAGTGGATGGAAGCCATCGCCACCGCGCACTGGGAGGCCGTCTCCCCGCCCGAGCACAAGGCTCGCTACATCTGGATGGTGACCCGCCACGAGGTCGACTACCGCGGCAACATCCGTGAGGGCGAAACCGTCACCGCCGAAACCGAGGTCGGCGAAGCCCCCAAGGGCGCCCAGATGACCCGCGCCATCCGCTTCCGCAACGCCGCCGGCAAGGTCATCGTCAACGCCCGCACCACCTGGGCCCTGATCGGCCAGGCCAGCGGCCGGCTGGTGCGCGTGCCGCCGGAGGTGGCGGCGCCGTTCTACCGGGCGGAGTAGCTCAGTAAGAAGCCGAAAGCGGCGAGCTGCGTCCCGTGGGCGCCACCCGCCGCGCCCGTTTGTCGGCCAGCTTGCGCCGCTCCGCCGGCTTGGCGCCGCTGTCATGGAGTTCCAGCGTCGAACCCGGCTTGCCGATCCCGTGGCGTTCGCGCAGTTCGGCCTTCAGCGCCTCGATCGCGGCCTCGTCGGGCAGGTCCCGCACCGGATAGCGGGCGATCATCGCCTCCTCCAGGCTGTCGACCACGAACAGGAAGCGCCCGCCCACTGTCTCGGCGAGGTGGGTCACGTTGAAGCCATCGGCCAGGAACCAGCGGGCCTTGTCCCATGAGACGATCGGCCGCTCGCAGTGCCGGCACCACGAGGTGTGGGAGCCGTCATCCTCCTTGTGCGCGCGGCCCTCCGGGATATGCATCCGGGTGAACCAGCACTGGGTGAGAGCCTTCATCGTCTGCAAATCCCGTGGCTACCGGGAGGGAAAACGGCGGATTGCGGGGGGAATTAAGGAAGAGTCAGGGTGCATGGACCGGGCAAGCTGAAGCTTGCCCTTGCGCCTCACAACACGTTCCCGTCCTTATCCCGGTAGATCTCGCGGCGGCCCACATGGTTCGCCGGGCCGACCAGCCCGTCCTGCTCCATCCGCTCGATCCACTTGGAGGCGGTGTTGTAGCCCACGCCCATCTGCCGCTGGATCCAGCTCGCGCTGGCCTTCTGGCTCTCAAACACCAGCTGGCAGACCTGCCGGTACTTGCGGTCTTCCGGCGCGTCGCTGCCGCCTTCCAGGTCATCGAACCCGAACGGCGCGTCCTCCGGTTCCTCGGTGACCGAATCGACGTAGTCCGGCTCGCCCTGCCCGCGCCAGTGATCGGCGATCTTCTCGACCTCCTCGTCGCTGACGAAGGGCCCATGGACGCGCTTGATCGGGTCGGTCGCCGGCTTGTAGAGCATGTCGCCCTTGCCCAGCAGCTGCTCGGCGCCCTGCTCGCCCAGGATCGTGCGGCTGTCGATCCGGCTGGTGACGGCGAACGAGATGCGGGTCGGCAGGTTGGCCTTGATCACGCCGGTGATGACGTCGACCGAGGGGCGCTGCGTCGCCATGATCAGGTGGATGCCAGCCGCGCGGCTCTTCTGCGAGAGCCGCTGGATCAGCACCTCGATCTCCTTGCCGACGGTGACCATCAGGTCCGCCAGCTCGTCGACGATCACCACGATCTGCGGCAGGGTCTGGTATTCGAACTGCTGCTCCTCGTAGAGCTCCTCGCCCGTATCCGGGTCGAACCCGATCGGGATGCGCTTGCCCAGCGGCTTGCCCTTGGCGATCGCGTTGCGGACCTTCTCGTTGAACCCCGTAAGGTTGCGCACCGAGATCTCGCTCATCATCCGGTAGCGCCGCTCCATCTCCTCGACCGCCCACTTCAATGCGCGCACGGCCTTGGCCGGCTCGGTCACCACGGGGCTCAGCAGGTGGGGGATGTTGTCGTAGGACTTGAGCTCGAGCACCTTGGGATCGACCAGGATCATCCGGCACTCGGCCGGCGTCAGCCGATAGAGCAGCGAGAGCAGGATGCAGTTGAGGCCGACCGACTTGCCCGACCCGGTCGTACCCGCCACCAGCAGGTGAGGCATGGTCGCCAGGTCCGCCACGATCGGCTCGCCGGCAATGTCCTTGCCCAGGATGATCGGCAGCAGGCCCTTGGAATTGGCGAACCTGTCGCAGCCGACCAGTTCCTTGAAGCTGACCATCTGCCGGTCGGCATTGGGCAGCTCGATGCCCATGACCGTCCGGCCGGGGATCGAGGCGACGCGGGCCGAGATCGCGCTCATGTTGCGGGCGATGTCGTCGGCAAGGCCGATCACCCGGCTGGCCTTGATGCCGGGCGCGGGCTCAAGCTCGTACATGGTCACGACCGGCCCCGTGCGCACAGCCGTGATCTCGCCCTTGACGTTGAAGTCATCCAGCACGGTCTCGAGCAGGCGGGCGTTGCGCTCCAGCGCCAGCTTGTCGACCTTCGGCTGCGCATTGGGCGGCGGATCGGCCAGGAGGTCGAGTCCGGGCAGTTCGTATTCGTCGAACAGGTCGCCCTGCCGCTTGGGATTGAGCGTTTGCGCCGGCTTGATCGGGCGGGTCGGATCGCTGATCTCCGTCGGCCGCCGGGGCGTCTCCGACGCGGGTTCACCGGCAACCGCGCGCGGCTCGCGCATCGGCGCTTCGCGGGCCGGCTCGAGCCCCTGCAGGTTGCCAAGGCTCGCCGCCTCCGCCCGCCGACGCCCGAACAGCCGGGGCAGGGCCAGCAGGCTCGCCCAGTCCAGCGCAAAGACGCGGGCCGCCAGCACCGCGCCGCCCACCAGGCAGGCAATCGCGGCGCCCAGGATCGCCCAGCCCCGCGCCATCTCGGGCAGGAACGCGGCGAGAGCGCGCAGGCCTTTGGCGCCGAGCAGGCCGGCAAGGCCGCCCATGGTTGCCGGCAGGGTGCCGCCCGGCGCGGTGAAGGCCAGGCTCAGCACCGTTCCGATCAGCGCCATGGCCAGCAGCAGGATCATGACCGAGCGCCACCAGTGCTTGCCGCCGGAAGCCGCCTCGCCCAGTTCCTCGCCGCTCGCTTCCGCCTCGGCAAAGCGCCACAAGCGGCGGCCCCAGGCGACCAGCAGCGGCACCAGCAACACCGCCGTCGGCCCGAACAGGAACAGCGCGCGGTCGGCCACGAAGGCGCCGGGCAGGCCCATCCAGTTGAGCACCACGCCGCCCGCGGCGGTCGAGGCCGAAGGATCGGTCTGGCGATAGGAGGCCAGGGCCAGCGCCAGGAACAGCGCCGCGCCCAGCAGCAGCAGCGCCGCGCCCAGCTCAAGCGCCCGCCGCACCGACCGGCGCAGCACCAGCCGCCACTTGCCCGAAGGCGCGGAACGGCGGCTCGCCCCACCGGTCCCGGATACTGCCTTGGTCGCCATCGGCTGCTTTGCGCCCCTTCCTTCCGTGCACGGCGCATAATGCGCCCGGGGGCGACTCCCCGTCAAGAATCCAAGGGAATCCGGGCGCTTTTATTGCGGTGAACGGAACGCCGCACGCACCACGCTACGGAGCCTGCTTCGTCTTGCTCCCCTCCCGCAGGCGGGAGGGGCCGGGGGTGGGCAAGCCAACAAGCGCAGCTCCCTATAGCCCCACGTCCCCACAAGCTTAGAGCCCCGCCAACCCGTCGATCGCCGCCCAGCCAAACCCGCTCAGGGCCCGCGCGCGCCGCGCGTTCATGCCGCCCAGCGCCAGCACCGGCAGCCGGCTGCGCGCCGCCAGCAGTCGGAACCGCAGCGCCCCCAGCACCTTGCCGCCGGGATGGGACCGCGTCGGAAAAACCGGCGAAAGCAGCACCGCATCGGCCCGCGCCCGCTCGGCCATGCCGATCTCGCGCAGCGCATGCGCGGTCACCAGCCGTCCCAGCGCCGGTCCCCGCGTCAGCAAGGCAGCGGGGCCGTAGCAGGCGTCAGCCCCCAGCGCCCGCGCCTCCCTCGCCGAACCGGCCCAGGCCAGCCACAGCCCTCGCCCACGCGCGATCCGCGCCAGCGAGCGAAACCGCGCCTCCCGCTCCCGCTCAGGCAAGTGATAATGCCGGAACACCACCCCGGCCCCGCGCGGCAGCCGCGCCATGGCGCGCTCCAGCCCGGATTCGTCCCGGGCATCGGTGCGGGCATCGGAAACCAGCCACAGGTTCGGCAGGGTCTGGCGCGGGCGCATCCGAACGCTATAGCGCAGCAGAATGGAACAGCCAGCGACCCTTCTCCAGACCGTCCGCGACCGCATCGCCCACGCCGCCGCGATCGCGCGCCGCAAGGCCGGCGAAATCACCCTCGTCGCCGTCAGCAAGACGCACGGGCCCGAAGCCATCGCCCCGCTGATCGCGGCCGGCCAGCGGGTTTTCGGCGAAAACCGGGTGCAGGAAGCGCAGGCCAAGTGGCCGGCCCTGCGCGACGCGCATGGCGCGATCGAACTCCACCTCGTCGGCCAGCTCCAGTCCAACAAGGCCGATGACGCCGTCGCCCTGTTCGACTGCATCCACTCGGTCGATCGCCCCCCTCTCGTGACCGCCCTCGCCAGGTCCATGGACAAGACCGGCCGCCGCCTGCCGTGCTTCCTCCAGGTCAACATCGGCGCCGAAGAGCAGAAAGGCGGCTGCGCGATTGCCGACCTGCCGGCCCTGCTGGCCGAGGCCCGCGCCGCCGACCTCCCGGTGACCGGCCTGATGTGCGTCCCCCCCGCCGGCATCGAACCGGCCCCGTTCTTCGCCCTGCTCGACAAGCTCGCCGCCGATCACGGCCTCCCCGGCCGCTCGATGGGCATGAGCGACGATTTCGAAACCGCGATCATGCTCGGCGCCACCCACGTGCGGGTAGGTTCGGCCCTGTTCGGCGCGCGGGAATAACGCCGTCCCGGGCTCGACCCGGGACCGCTGGCCAACGCAAAGCGGAGAGTCCTCCTGCAGGCAAGCCCACAGCTCCGCCCCCGCACCGGTCCCGCGTCAAGCCCGGGACGACGCCGGATTAGAACAGCCCCGCCAGATCCGCCCAATCCGGATTGGCCGTCTCGACCAATTCCAGCTTCCACTCCCGCCGCCAGTTCTTCAGTTGCTTTTCCCGGGCGATGGCCTGCTCGATAGATTCGTGCGGCTCGACAAGCACCAACCGGTCCAATCCATACCTCCGGCAAAACCGTGAGCCCAAGCCGCCGCGATGCTGCGCAATCCGCTGATGAATGTCAGCCGTCACGCCGACATAAAGCACCCCGTAGGCGCGGTTCGTCATGATGTAAGTGAACCCGCCCCTGCCCATAACCCGAACATGCCCGGCCACGTTGAGCGGTCAAGCCTAACGTCGTCCCGGGCTCGACCCGGGACCGCTGGCCAACGCGAAGCCGAGAGCTTGCCTGCTCGAGAGGTCACAGCTCCGCCACCCCCTCCGGTCCCGGGTCAAGCCCGGGACGACGCCAAGCCCGGGACGACGCCTAGCCCGGGACCATGCCTACTCCCCGTCCAGCTCCTGCCCGGTCAGCGTCACGACATGCAGCAGGTTGGTCGACCCCGGCACGCCGAACGGCACGCCCGCAAGCGTCACCAGCTTCGATCCCGCCGCTCCGAAGCCATGGCGCAGGGCCATGCGCTTGCCCTTGGCGATCATCTCCTCGAACGAGCCGATCTCGCGGGTATGGACCGCATGGGCGCCCCACAGCAGCGCCGTGCGCCGCGCCGTCCGCGGGCTTGGCGTGAGCACCAGCATCGGCACGGCTGGCCGCTCCCGGGCCACGCGGCGCGCGGTCGAACCCGAGCCGGTGAAGACGATGATCCCCGCCAGCGTCACCGTCTCGGCGATATTGGCGCACGCCTGGGCCAGCGCATCGGCGGTGGTCGCATCGGGGCGCACGTCGGTGAAGTGGACGCGGGCGGCATAGCCGGGATCGGCCTCCACCTGCTTGCCGATGCGGTCCATGATGGTCACGGCCTCCACCGGCCATGCCCCGCTCGCCGTCTCGGCCGAAAGCATCACCGCATCGGCCCCGTCGTAAACCGCATTGGCCACGTCCGACACTTCGGCACGGGTCGGCGCCGGGCTTTCGATCATCGATTCGAGCATCTGGGTCGCCACGATCACCGGCTTGCCCGAACGGCGCGTCGCCTCGACGATGCGCTTTTGCAGCGGCGGCACTTCCTCCGGGTTGAGCTCGACGCCCAGGTCGCCGCGGGCGACCATGATTCCGTCCGATAGCTCGATGATCTCCTCCAGCCGGTCCACCGCCGCCGGCTTCTCTATCTTGGCCACCAGGGCCCCGTAGCCGCCCATCAGCTTGCGCGCCTCGGCCACGTCCTCGGGCCGCTGGACGAACGAGAGCGCGATCCAGTCGGCATGATGCTCGATCGCGAAGGCAAGGTCGCGGCGGTCCTTCTCGGTCAGCGCCGGCACCGGCACCACCGCATCGGGCACGTTGACACCCTTGCGGTCGGAGATGAACCCGCCGACCTCGGCCGTGGTCAGGATCGCATCGGCCCCGGCCTTGATCACCCGCAGCTGGACCTTGCCGTCGTCGATCAGCAGGCGCTGCCCGGCCTTCAGCACGCCGAACAGCTCCGGGTGAGGCAGGCAGACGCGCTCCTCTGTGCCGGGTGCCGGATCGCGGTCGAGCGTGAAATGAGCGCCGTGGCGGATCCGCTCGCGCCCGTTGGCAAAAGTGCCCACGCGCAGCTTGGGGCCCTGCAGGTCGCACAGGATCGCCACCGGCCGCCCGAAATCCTTCTCCGCCGCCCGGATCGTTGCGATGGTCTCGGCATGCGTGGCATGGTCGCCATGGCTCATATTGACGCGGAACGCGTCGACCCCGGCCCGCAGCAACCGCGCGATCATCTCCGGGCTCCGGCTGGCCGGGCCGACGGTGGCCAGAATCTTGACCCTCCGCCCGCGATATCCTGTCTTCGAACCGGTCACGTTTTATCCTTCCGCTGCGCCCATCGCCTATGGCAAGGGTGAGGCCAAACCCCAAGGACTCAAAGCCCGATGAGCTGCTCCGAAAATACGAATTCACCGGACCACGATCCGCTCGACGCGCTCGACGATACCGTGGCCGCCGCTGCCTTTCGCCGCCTCGTCCGCCACCTGCGTCATCGTCACGATGCCCAGAACATCGACCTGATGGGCCTCGCCGGCTTCTGCCGCAACTGCCTGGCTGACTGGATCGTCGAAGCCGGCGCACCCATGGACAAGACCGAGGCGCGCGAGACGATTCACGGCATGCCCGCCCCCGAATGGAAGGCCCGCTTCCAGACCGAGGCGACGCCGGAACAGCTCGCCCGCATGGAAGAAAGCCTGAAGAAGAACGGCGGCACGCACTGATCCTCCCCCCTCCTTGTCCCGGGGAGGATTTCCACAGCCGCGCTTTTGCCCGAATCTCCCCGGCCAGCTAATCGCCCCGCCGGTTCACCGATTCTAACTTCCGGAGCTTCATGACCATGGCCGAATCCGCCGACGACCGCCTGCGCCTGCTGATCGAACGCGTGGAGCGTCTCGAGGAAGAGAAGAAGGGCATCCAGGACGACATCAAGGACGTCTACGCCGAAGCCAAGGCCACCGGCTACGACGCCAAGATCATGAAGCAGATCGTCCGCATCCGGAAGATGAAGCCCGACGATCGCCGCGAGATGGAAGCCATCCTGCAGACCTACATGGCCGCGCTCGGGATCGAGTGACGTCGCTGGGGAAAGCCTATCCGGGCTTTTTGCGGCACCAGCCCGCTCCCCCGGCCCAACCACCCACGAGGATATGCTGTCGGGTGGTCGGGCCGGGGGAGCGGGCTGGTGCCGCAAGCCCTCCACGGATGTGGAGGGCGCACCAACCAAAGACTCGGATCGGGTGAGCGCATAGCGCGCCTGCCCGCGGAACGACCCCAACGCAGTGCGGTTGCAATCCCGTTGTAAATGGGAGCGAACCGCCATGGACAAGTCCGCCGAATTCACGCCCCCCGTCCATGAAGACGGCCTGCCCGGCAGCGAAGCGGGCCTGAACCCCCGGCCCGACTACGCCCCCAGGTACCCCGGCTCCGGCCGCCTCGCCGGCAAGGTCGCCGTCGTCACCGGCGCCGACAGCGGCATCGGCCGCGCCGTCGCCGTGCTCTTCGCCCGAGAGGGCGCCCGCGTCGCGATCGCCTACCTGTGCGAGGACCAGGACGCCCACGAAACGCTCGAAGCCATTGAAAAGGAAGGCAGTGAAGGCCTGCTCCTGTCCGGCGACCTCGGCGATCCCGAGCACGCCGCCGCCGTGGTGCGCGACACCGTCGCCCGCTGGGGCCGCCTCGACGTGGTGGTCAACAACGCCGGCGAGCAGCACCCCGATCAGGACATCCGCGACATCACCGCCGAGCAGCTCCAGCGCACCTTCCAGACCAACATCTTCGCGATGTTCTACCTCGTCCAGGCCGCCCGCGAGCACCTGAAACCCGGCGCCGCGATCATCAACTGCACCTCGGTGACGATGTATCAGGGCTCCAGGGAACTGCTCGACTATTCCAGCACCAAGGGCGCGATCACGGCCTTCACCCGCTCGCTCTCGGAAAACCTCGTCGGCGAGGGAATCCGCGTCAACGCCGTCGCCCCCGGCCCGATCTGGACTCCGCTCAACCCCTCGGGCGGGGCGAGCCCCGAGAAGCTCGAGCACTTCGGCGAGAGCACGCCCATGAAGCGCCCCGGCCAGCCCAACGAGGTCGCCCCCTGCTTCCTGTTCCTCGCCTGCGAGGATTCCAGCTATATGTCGGGCCAGGTCCTTCACCCCAACGGCGGGACCATCGTGAACGGGTGAGATTGCCCGGAAGGCCGGTCTCGGCTAGGGGCGCTGGCAATCGCCACACCCAACCCGAGCGAAAAGAAAATGGCCGGCCATTCCAAATTCAAGAACATCATGCACCGCAAGGGCGCGCAGGACAAAAAGCGCGCTGCGCAGTTCTCCAAGCTCTCCCGCGAAATCACCGTCGCGGCGAAGATGGGCATGCCCGATCCCGACATGAACCCGCGCCTGCGCGCCGCGGTCCTCGCCGCCCGCGCCCAGTCGATGCCCAAGGACAATATCCAGCGCGCGATCGACAAGGCCAGCAAAGGCGATGCCGAGAACTACGAGGAAGTGCGCTATGAGGGCTATGGCCCCGGCGGCGTCGCCCTCATTGTCGAGGCGCTGACCGACAACCGCAACCGCACCGCCACCAACGTGCGCACCGCTTTCGCCAAGAACGGCGGCAACCTCGGTGCGTCGGGGGCGGTGAGCCACGGCTTCGAGCGCCTCGGCCTCATCGAATACCCCGGCAAGGCCGGTGACGAGGAAAAGGTCCTCGAAGCAGCGATCGAAGCCGGCGCCGACGATGTCGAGAGCGATCCGGGCGATGGCGACGAGAACCCCGGCCTGCACCAGATCTGGACCAGCGTCGAAAACCTCCACGAAGTCGCCAAGGCGCTCGAAGCCGTGCTCGGCGATGCTGAGGCGGTCAAGCTCGCCTGGCGCCCCAACCTCAAGGCCGATGTGGACGAAGCCACCGCCGCCACCCTGATCAGGCTGATCGACGTGCTGGAGGAAGACGACGACGTCCAGACCGTCTGGGGCAACTACGAGATCTCGGACGAGATCATGGAAAAGCTGGGTTAATCCTCCCCGGGACGGAGAGGGGGACCACGCACAGCGTGGTGGAGGGGCAGGCGCCGTTCTTCACCACCCAACCGGAGAACGCCCGCAATGTGGCAACTCGCCGCCAAGGCCCTGCTCTCCGGCGCGCTGATCGCCGCCATCGCCGAAATCGGCAAGCGCCTCCCCGCGCTCGGCGCCCTGGTCGCCTCGCTGCCGCTGGTCTCGGTGCTGGGCATGGTGTTCCTCTGGCATGCCCGCCCGGATGCGGAAAACATGGCCGTCCACGCCGAGGCGACCTTCTGGTACGTCCTCCCCAGCCTGCCGATGTTCCTCCTGATCCCGGTACTGCTGCGCCACGGACTGCCGTTCTGGGCCGCGCTCCTCGCCGGCTGCCTGCTCACCGTCCTGCTCTACCTCGGCATGACCAACTTCGGTCCGCGCCTCGGCCTCAAGATCTGACATGCTGATCCTGGGCCTCGACCCCTCGCTCACCTGTACCGGCTGGGGGATCATCGCCAAGTCGGGCAACCGGCTGACCCATGTCGCCAACGGCCAGGTTCGCACCGATCCCTCGGCCTCCCTGCCCGACCGCCTGGTCACGCTCGATCGCGAGCTCACCGACGTGATCCTGGCGCACCGGCCGGACTGCGCGGCGGTCGAAGAGGTCTTCGTCAACAAGAACCCGCAGTCCACCCTCAAGCTCGGCCAGGCCCGCGGCGTCGCCCTCCTCGCTGCCGCCCGCGCCGGGCTGCCCGTCTCCGAATATGCCACCCGCCTCGTCAAGAAGGCGATCGTCGGCACCGGCGCGGCGGAAAAGGCGCAGGTCCAGGCCATGCTCAAGGTCCTGCTGCCCGCGGCGAAGGTCACCGGAGCCGATGCCGCCGATGCCCTCGCCGTCGCCATCGCCCACGCGCACCTGCTCGGCGCCCATCGCTGACGACCGAACGCTCCTGAACCGACCGATCGTGTCGAGCGAAGTCGAGACACCCGAGGCCTGCGGATGTGGAAAGCACGGCGGCAAGGCTGTTCACCGCCATCGTTCCCTGCCATAGGAACAAACCATGATCGCCAAGCTCACCGGCCTGCTCGACGATTTCGGCCCCGACTGGGCGGTGATCGACGTGTCCGGCGTCGGCTATCTCGTCGCCTGCTCGGCCAAGACCCTCACTGCCCTCGGCATCCGGGGCGATGCCTGCACCGTCTTCACCCAGATGCAGGTGAGCGAGACCGACATCCGCCTGATCGGCTTCGCGAGCGGAGCGGAGCGGGACTGGTTCCGCCTGCTCACCGCCGTCCAGGGCGTCGGCTCCAAGGTGGCACTGGCCATCCTCTCGGCCCTCACCACCGAAGAACTCCAGCGCGCCTGCGCCGGCGGCGATGCCGCCATGGTCGCCCGCGCCAACGGCGTCGGCCCCAAGCTCGCCAGCCGCATCGTCAACGAACTGAAGGACAAGGTCGGCGCCCTGCCGACCATGGCGGGCGGCGTGCAGCTTGCGGCGGTGCCGGCGGGCTCGGCCAGCGGGGATGCGGTTTCAGCGCTGCAAAACCTGGGCTTCAAACCCAACGTGGCAACCGAAGCCGTCGCGCGCGCGCTCGATGAACTGGGCGACGGGGCCGGCCTCAACGAGCTGATCCGCGTGGCGTTGAAGCGGGCGGCGGGATGACCGACAATCCCCTCCTCACCCCCCAGCGCGTCCCCGAAGACGCCGATGCCGCCCTGCGCCCGAAAAGCCTCGCCGAGTTCGTCGGCCAGGCCGCGGCCAAGGACAACCTGCGCGTCTTCATCGAGAGCGCCAAGTCGCGCCGCGAGGCGATGGACCACGTGCTGTTCTATGGTCCCCCCGGCCTCGGCAAGACCACGCTGGCCCAGATCGTCGCGCGCGAGCTCGGCGTCGGTTTCCGCGCCACCTCCGGCCCCATCATCGCCAAGTCGGGCGACCTTGCCGCGATCCTCACCAATCTCGAGGCCGGCGACGTCCTGTTCATCGACGAGATCCACCGCCTCAATCCGCAGGTCGAGGAAGTGCTCTACCCGGCGATGGAGGACCGCGCGCTTGACTTGATCATCGGCGAGGGTCCCTCGGCCCGCTCGGTGCGGATCGACCTGCCGCCCTTCACCCTCGTCGGCGCCACCACCCGGCAGGGCCTGCTGACCACGCCGCTGCGCGACCGATTCGGCATCCCGGTCCGCCTCCAGTTCTACACCGTCCCCGAACTCGAACGCGTGGTGACGCGCGGCGCCGGCCTGCTCGGCATCGGGATCGAGCCGGAAGGCGCGCGCGAGATTGCCCGCCGCGCCCGTGGAACCCCGCGCGTCGCCGGCCGCCTGCTGCGCCGGGTGCGGGATTTCGCCCATGTGGATGGCGCCGAGACGATCACCCGGGCCATCGCCGATTCCTCGCTCACCCGGCTCGAAGTCGACGCCCTCGGCCTCGATGCGCAGGACCGCCGTTACCTCCACATGATCGCCGATATCTACAAGGGCGGCCCCGTCGGCGTGGAAACCCTCGCCGCGGGCCTCTCCGAACCGCGCGATACGATCGAGGATGTCATCGAGCCCTACCTGATCCAGCTCGGCCTCGTCGCCCGCACCGCGCGCGGGCGCTGCCTGAACGATCGCGGCTGGCAGCATCTCGGCCTTGCTCCACCCACCGGCAGCCAGACCGGCCTGTTCGACCAGGACTAACGACACCGCCCGGTTCGGTGCCATTGCGGGACAGGTTGCCGCCGCTGTCCCGCTGCGGGGCACGAATCCGCAATTTCACCGCGCCAGACTCGGTTAACGCGATTGTCGTGAGGCCACCGCTCTGCGCTTCTCCAGGGCGGGGCAGTCGATTGCCGCCGGGATTCCCCCCTAGGCGGCATCGACCATCGCCCCCGGACGAGAGAGAGATTTATGTCGGTTCGGACAGCCCTTGTGAAACTCGCAGCCACCGCTGCCGGTGGCGCGCTGCTCGGCGGCGGCGCCGTGCACGTCGCGGAGGCGCCGAAGACCTCGAACCCGCAATACGTCAAGCACGCCAAGGTCGCCGCGCCGCAGGCCAGGCGCGCCGCGCCGCACCATGCCCGGCGCATCGCCCCCCCGCGCCAGGTCAAGCGCATCCGCCGCGTGATCACCCGCACCACCACCACTTGCGAGCCCGCGCCGGCCATGGCCATGGCCGCCCTGCCGATGCTGCCCCCCCTGCCCCCCCAGACCGGCGGCGGCGGCGGCGCGGTGGTGATCGGCGGCGGTGGCGGCGGCTTCGGCGGCGGGTTCTTCGGCGGCTTCTTCGGCGGCGGCGGCGGCCCGTCAGGCGGCAATGTCGTGATCACCTCGACCAGCACCGGATCGACCAGCACCTCGGGCGGATCGACCAGCTCCAGCACCAGCAGCGGCGGCAGCTCGTCGTCGACCAGCTCGGGCAACGTGTCGACCTCAACCTCGACCAGTTCCGGCAACGTCTCGACCAGTTCCGGCAACGTCTCGACATCAAGCTCCACCTCGACCAGCTCGGGCAACGTGTCGACCAGCACCTCGTCGTCGACGTCGTCCTCGTCCTCGACCAGCTCGTCGACCTCGACTTCCAGCTCCACCTCCTCGTCGACCAGCTCGTCCACCTCATCGTCGAGCGGCGGCTGGCACGATCACGGGTCGAGCGGGGGCACCGAAGTGCCCGCTCCACCGATGCTGGTCCTGTTCGGCGCGGCGGCCGCGGCCATCGTCGGCCGGCGCCGGATGGCCGGGCGGCGCGCCACGGCCTAGGCAATTTCACCGGGGGCTTTCCCTGAACATCCGTTCAGGTTAGGCTGCGTCCACTTGGGTAAAGTGGGGAGTACCCGAACATGGCAACCTTGGCCTCAGTCCAGCCGTCCGCGCCGCAGTCCTATTCCGCGAGCCAGCCCTTCTTCGTGAAGCTGGCCTGGGCGCTCTCGGGGATCATCGTCTTCGGCTTCGCCCAGAACGCTGCCCTCGGCCGGGTCAACTTTCCGGCCGTTCCGATCTGGGTCCACTTCCATGGCCTCGCCATGCTCGCCTGGCTCGCCCTGTTCGTCACCCAGAACCGCCTCGCCGCCAGCGGCAACCTTGCCCTGCATCGGCGGCTCGGGTGGGCGGGGGCCTTCCTCGTCTGCGTGATCGTCGGCCTTGCCTGTTTCGCCGGAGTGATGAGCCTGGCCCTGCATCGCTACCCGCCGTTCTTCACCGCGCCCTTCTTCCTCGCCCTGACGCTGACCGACACCATGGCCTTCGGCGGCCTGGTCCTTGCCGGCATCACCAACCGCCGCGATACCGAAACCCACCGCCGCCTGATCATGGGCGGAACCATCGTCATCCTCGAACCGGCATTCGGCCGCCTCCTTCCAGCCCCCCTGATCGGCGGCGAGATGACCGAGTGGATCGTCATGGCGATCCAGCTCGGCGTGGTCGCGCTCATCGCCCGGCATGACCGCAAGACCCTCGGCCGCATTCACGCCGCCACCTTCTCGGTCGGCGTGGTGATCGCGCTCAGCCACGTGCTCGTCTCGCTGGCGTCGAAGATGGGCCCGGTCATCGCCCTCGCTGCCCGCATCACCGGCGGCTGAAGGGACTCCCCCGCGAAATTCCGCTTGGGCTTGGCCCGTCCAGTTCCTATCTGGGCGGTCCAAGCTTCACGGGATCCCCGCCACGATGACTGCCATGCCCGCCAATCTCACCGGCCTCGACCTGCGCGCCGAGATCGACCGCCTGCGCAAGGAGCGCAATGCGGTGATCCTGGCCCATTATTACCAGAAGCCGGAAATCCAGGACCTGGCCGACTACATCGGCGACAGCCTCGAGCTCAGCCGCAAGGCCGCGCAGTCCGATGCCGACGTGATCGCCTTCTGCGGCGTCAAGTTCATGGCCGAAACCGCCAAGATCCTCTCGCCCGACAAGACCGTGATCCTGCCCGACATCAACGCGGGCTGCTCGCTCGAAGACGCCTGCCCGCCCGGAAAGTTCAAGGCCTTCCGCGAAGCCCATCCCGATCACATCGCGCTCACCTACATCAACTGCTCGACCGAGGTGAAGGCGCTGTCCGACATCATCGTCACCTCCTCCAGCGCCGAGACGATCCTCCAGCAGATTCCGCCCGAGCAAAAGATCATCTTCGGGCCCGACCGGCACCTGGGGGGCTATCTCAACCGCAAGTTCGGGCGCGACATGCTGCTCTGGCCGGGCGTCTGCATCGTCCATGAGGCGTTCTCGGAAACCGAGCTGCTCAAGCTCAAGGGCCAGCACCCCGACGCGCCGATCGCCGCCCACCCGGAATGCCCGCCCCACATCGTCGACCATGCCGACTATGTCGGCTCGACCAGCGGCATCCTCCAGTTCGCCAAGACCATGCCGGGCGATACCCTGATCGTCGCCACCGAGCCGCACATCATCCACCAGATGGAACTCGCCCTGCCGGGCAAGACCTTCATCGGCGCACCGGGGGCCGACGGCAACTGCAACTGCAACATCTGCCCCTACATGGCGCTGAACACGCTGGAAAAGCTCTACCTCGCCCTGCGTGATCTCACCCCGGCCGTGCACATCGAGGAAGGCCTGCGCGTCCAGGCGAAGAAGAGCCTCGACCGCATGCTGGAAATGGCCAGCGGCACGGTTGGCCGAGGCGATCTCGGACGGGCCTGATTGCGATCACCCCCGTTTTTGCGGAACGCACAAACGGGGAGGGGGACCGCCCGCGAAGCGGATGGGGCGTAATGCCCCGCCTCAGTCTGCAGCGCCCGTGCCGTCAGCCTTCGGTTCCGCCGCCGCGCCGGTCGCTTCGGCGGCGGCCGCCGCTGCGGTGGCCTGCTCCCCGCCGCCACCATTGCTGCGATCCGCCCGCGGATCGAGCGGGGGCTGCGAGGTCACCCGGTCCTGCGGCAGCATGGCATCGCTGATCGAGCCGGGCAGCACCTGCCCCGCCGCCGCATCGGGCGCGGCTTCGCGCTTGCAGGCGGTCAGCAGCGTGGCCAGCGCCAACGCGGTCAGGGCAAGCGGACGGCGTGTCATTCAGGTTCTCCGATGGGCGGGCAGGGCCGCTCCAGCGCGGCGAGGAAGTCCGGGCCGGCAGCGAGCAGCGCCGCGTCCCATTCGGCCGCGCTGACGCTTAGGCCAAGCGCGGCGAGGCTGGTCACCCCGTAGTCCGCGATCCCGCAAGGCACGATCCCGCTGAAGTGCGACAGGTCGGGCGAAAGGTTCACCGCGAAGCCGTGCATCGTCACCCAGCGCCGCACCCGCACGCCGATCGCGCCGATCTTTGCCTCGGCCCCTTGCGGATCGCGCGTCCAGATGCCGATCCGCCCCTCGGCCCGCCAGGCCTCCACGCCAAAGCCGGCCAGCGCGGCGATCACCCAGCCCTCCAGTGCATGGACGAAGCCCTTCACGTCGCGCGCCCGGCGCGTGAGGTCGAGCAGGACATAGCCGATGCGCTGCCCGGGCCCGTGGTAGGTATAGCGCCCGCCCCGCCCGGCGCGGACCACCTCGAAGCGCGGGTCGAGCATTTCTGCCGGGTCGGCGCTGGTCCCGGCGGTATAGACCGGCGGATGCTCCAGCAGCCAGACCAGCTCGCGCGCCGTGCCTTCCTGGATCGCGGCGTTGCGCCCGGTCATTTCCTCGAGCGCCCGCGCATAGGCCACCTGCCCCGTTTCCGCGCGCCATTCGATGCTCGCGGGCCAGGCCTCGGGCCGCAGCGGGGAATTCGACGGGGACAGGGCGTTCATCGCGCGTTGCCTGCGCGTATTCGGTGCGGTTATCAAGGGGCCATGAGCACCGCCGCATGACCACAGCCCGCCCCCCGTTCGACAGCAACCGCGCCTGGACCCGGGCGACGGCAGCGATCCGCGCCAATGGCGAGGTGCTGTTCGCGCTCGCCGGCGTGTTTTTCCTCCTGCCGAGCCTCGCAATGACCCTGCTGTTTCCGCAGCCCGCGCCGCTGCGGGGCGGCGACGAGGCGGCGATGATGGCCCAGGCGGCGGACTATTACCGCCAGACCCTGCCGGTCGCCCTGCCGATGGCCGTGCTCCAGGCGGCGGGCACGCTCGGCCTGCTCACCTTGCTGACTGACCGCGCCCGGCCCACCGTGGGCCAGGCGATCCGCGGCGGCTTTGCCGCCCTGCTGCCCTACCTCGCCAGCCAGATCGTGCTCGGCATGGGCTTGGGCATGCTGGTCCTGATCATCGCCGGAGTGGCGGGCGGAGTCGGGCTGCCGTGGCTCGCCATCGTGCTGGCCGTGCCCATCGGGGCCGTGCTGATCACCCGCTTCGCGCTGACCGCGCCGGTCGTCGCCATCGAGCGCTGGCGCAATCCGCTCGCGGCCCTGCGCCGCTCGTGGCAGCTCACCTCGGGCAACACCTGGCGCGTGCTCGGCTTCTTCGCGCTGATCCTGCTGGCCTTCGCCATTGTCATGTCGGTCGTGATGGGCCTGTCGGGCATCGTGCTTGCCCTGGTCCTGCCGGCCCGGATCGCCGTAATCGTCTCGGCGGTCATCTCCGCCACGCTCGGGGCGGGCATGGTGATCCTGCTGGTCGCCTGCATCGCGGCCACCCACGCCCAGCTGGCCGGCGAAGCGGCCGACGTGGGCACGACCTTCGACTAGTCGCCCGCGATCATCATCCCGTCGACCCGCAGGGTCGGCACGTTCACCGCGCGGTACCACTCAAGGTCATTGGCCGCGCGCAGCTGCCCGAACATGTCGACGAGGTTCCCGGCGATCGTGAACTCGGCCACGGCACCGGCCAGCTGGCCGCCCACGATCCGCACGCCCGAAGCGCCCCGGCTGTAGTCGCCCGTCACGCCGTTGACCCCCTGGCCGATCAGCTCGGTCACATAGACCCCGTCGGCAATGTCGGCGATCAGCTCGGCGGGCGAAAGCCGGCCCGCCGCCACGTGGGTATTGGTCGCCCCGATTCCGGGCGCGCCGCCGCCGCGCGTCGCATGACCGGTCGGCCGCCCGCCCAGCTGGCGCGCCGCCGCGGCGTTCATCAGCCAGCCGGTCAGCCGTCCGTTCTCGACCAGCACGCGCGGGGCGGTCGGCAGGCCTTCGCCGTCGAACGGCTTGGACCTGAGGCCCCGTAACCGCAGCGGCTCGTCGATGATGGTGATGTCCTCGGGAAACAGCTGGGCCCCGTCGCGATCGAGCAGGAAGCTCGCCCGCCGGGCGATGGCGCTGCCGGCCATGGCCGAGAGCAGGTGGCCCACCAGCGACCCACCCACGCGGGGATCGAACACCACCGGCAGCGGCCCGCTGGACAAGCGCCCCGGAGCGAGCCGCGCCACGGCCCGCTCACCCGCGAGCCGGCCAATCTCCGCCGCGCCGGGGAGGTCCGTCCGGTGCCGGGCCGACCGCCAGGCATAGTCGCGCTGCATCGCCGCGCCCTCGCCCGCCACCACACTGGCGGAAACACCGTGGCTGGTGGTCTCGTAGCCCCCGGCAAAGCGATGGCTGGTGGCGAGCGCGACGACCGTGCGCCCGGCGCTGGCGCTGCCGCCCTGGCTGTTGCTCACCCCCGGCACGGCGAGGGCAGCGGCTTCCACTTCCTCGGCAGTCCGGCGCAGCTGCGCCGGCTCGACCGCGCCGCCGTCGCTGAGGTCGAGCTCGGGCAGGGGCCCGCGCGCCAGCATGTCCTCGGGCGCCAGCGCGGCATAGGAATCTTCCGGCGCCGCCCGGGCCATGGCCACGGCGCGGGCGGCCAGCTCATCGAGCGCCGCATCACCAAGGTCGCTCGAGCCGATCGAGGCCGAGCCCTTGCCGGCGAAAACCCGGAGCGACACGTGCTCGCTCTCCGAGCGCTCGAGGTCCTCCAGCTTGCCCAGGCGCACGGCCACGCTCTCCGAGGCATCGGCGATATAGACCGCATCGGCGGCATCGGCGCCGGCCCGGCGGGCGCGGTCGATCAGGGCGGCGGCGCGTTCCTGCGCGGCGGAGACATCGAGCATCCGGGCGATCTAGCGATGGCCGAGCCCCAGCGAAAGGGCCTCGCGCCAAAATGCGTTGCGGTCGGGGCTCCCCTCAGCCGGCGAAGACCAGCGCGAGCCCCTTGAGCACCGCGGTCATCGCCAGCGGCACGCCGAGCGCGAGGGCCCATAGAACCTTGCAGTCGCGGCGGTAGCAGCGCGCCAGGGCCGGGTCGTGCGCCGGCCCTTCTTCCAACTCCTGCCAGCGTCGTTCGCACCCGCGGCAAGCCGGAATGATCGCGCCGACCAGCACGACCAGCGCCAGATAGGGCAGCAGCGAGCCGCGATCCCCCTGGAGCGCCCCCACGGTAAGAAAGATCTGCAAGGCAGTGTATGCCAGCAGGGCATAGGCGACCTGGTTGCTCATCCGCCGGCGCCAATCCGGCAGGGACGCGTCTGCGCGCACTTCACGCTCCATTCCGACCATTTGCGCCCTTCCTCTCCGACAGGCGTTTTGCCGGAGAGTAAATCACCGCTAAACCAAGCTGGCAAGTCCCATCGCCGCGACCTGGCCGTTGCAGCCAGGCCGCAGCCATGCAGGAAACCTGCCAAATGCCGAAAACGGATTGTTTGGCCGCTTGAAGTGGCCGCAACCCCCGCCTAAACCCCATGCCAGATGAGCGACATCGCAGATATCCCGCAGGCCGACGCGGCCAACGCCGGCGCCATGCAGCCTATCCCGCAAGGCGGGCTCGAGGTGATCTCCATCGCCAAGAGCTACGACAAGCGCGCCGTGCTCACCGATATTTCCCTGTCGGTCGGCAAGGGCGAAGTGCTCGGCCTGCTCGGCCCCAACGGCGCGGGGAAGACCACCTGCTTCTATTCGATCATGGGCCTGGTGCGGCCCGATTCCGGCCGCATCCTGATGGACGGCATCGATGTGACCAACCTGCCGATGTATCGCCGCGCGATCCTCGGCCTCGGCTACCTCCCCCAGGAGACCTCGATCTTCCGGGGGATGACGGTCGAACAGAACATCGCCTCCGTCCTCGAACTGGTCGAACCCGATCGTGACGTCCGGGCCGAGGAACTGGAACGCCTGCTCACCGAATTCGGCCTCACCCGCCTGCGCTCCAGCGCCGCCATGGCCCTCTCCGGGGGCGAACGTCGCCGCTGCGAGATCGCCCGGGCGCTGGCCGCCAAGCCCTCGATCATGCTGCTGGACGAACCCTTCGCCGGGATCGATCCACTCTCGATCAGCGACATTCGCCACCTGGTGATCGACCTCAAGCAGCGCGGCATCGGCGTGCTGATCACCGATCACAACGTCCGCGAAACGCTCGACATCGTCGATCGCGCCTGCATCATCTATGGCGGCCAGGTCCTCTTCGCCGGCAGCCCCGAAGCGCTCGTGGCCGATGAAAACGTCCGCCGGCTCTATCTCGGCGAAGGCTTCACGCTGTGAACACGCCCGGCCCGGCCAGGGCCGAAGGATAAGCCGTATGGGCCTTGGACCGAGGCTGGACCTTCGGCAGTCCCAATCGCTGGTCATGACCCCGCAGCTCCAGCAGGCGATCAAGCTGCTGGCGCTGTCGAACCTCGAGGTCGAAACCTTCATCGGCGAGGCGCTCGAGGGCAATCCGCTGCTCGATATCGGCGCCCCCGCAGCCACTCCGGAAGAAGCCGCTCCGGATGACGATCACCGCCGGACCACGCTCGAAAATTCGCCGGTCGACCAGCTGATCGGCGAAGGCCGCGCGGCGGATGACCGTCCGCTCGATATCGACGCCGGCGCGCTCGATACCGATCGTGACACCGGCGATCTCGCCTTCCTGCCCGACCTGCCGTCCGGCGCTTCGGGCGGCGAGGCGCCCGATATCGATGATCGCGGGGCCCTTGCCGAAACCCTCGCCGAACATCTCCACGCCCAGGTCGGCGCCCAGGCGCGCGATCCGCAGGTCGCCTTCATCGCCCATGCCCTGGTGGATCAGCTTGACGAGGCCGGCTACCTCGCCCTGCCGCTCGGCGAAGCCGCCGCCGATCTCGGCGTTTCGCTGGCCGAGGCCGAGGCTGGCCTTGCGCTCCTCCAGTCGCTCGATCCCACCGGCGTCGGCGCGCGCAGCCTCGCCGAATGCCTCGCCCTCCAGGCACGCGAGGCGGATCGTTACGATCCCTGCATGGCCCGCCTGCTCGACAATCTCGACCTGCTCGCCCGCGGCGAACTCGCCCGCCTCAAGCGCATGTGCGGCGTGGATGACGAGGATTTCGCCGGCATGCTCGCCGAACTGCGCGGCTACGATCCCAAGCCCGGCCTGCGCTTCGGCGCGGCCAGTGCCGAGCCGGTCGTGCCCGACGTGCTGGTGCGTCCGCGGGCGGATGGGGGCTGGTCGATCGCGATCAACCAGGCCACCTTGCCCCGCCTCGTCGTCAACCGCTCCTACTATGTCGAGCTGCGCGGCACCTGCGGGGACAAGGCTTCGCGCGGGTGGCTGTCGGAAAAGCTGGCCGATGCCAACTGGCTGATCAAGGCGCTCGACCAGCGCCAGAAAACCATCCTCAAGGTCGCCGCCGAAATCGTGCGTCAGCAGGACGGGTTCTTCCGCCACGGCGTCGCCCATCTGAAGCCGCTGACCCTGCGCGCCGTCGCCGAAACCATCGGCATGCACGAGAGCACCGTCAGCCGGGTCACCTCCAACAAGTACCTCAACTGCGCGCGCGGCACCTTCGAGCTGAAGTTCTTCTTCACGTCGGGCGTTGCTTCGGCGGACGGCGAGGGGGCGGTCTCGGCCGAGGCGGTGAAGGCCGCGATCCGCCAGCTGATCGATGCGGAAGACCCGGGCGCGATCCTCTCCGACGATGCCTTGGTCGATCTCCTCAAGGGCAAGGGCTTCGATCTCGCCCGCCGCACCGTCGCCAAGTACCGCGAGGCCATCGGCCTCGGCTCCTCGGTCCAGCGGCGCCGCCAGAAGGCGCTGGCAGGCGTCCGCTAGCCGGCGCCAGAAGGCGCTGGCAGGCGTCCGCTAGCCGGATCATTCTCTGGTTAATTCAACGAGTTAACGATTCACCGCACCAGCGCACGGTTCAGCGCGACTCGCCCACACCCCGCCGGAACGAGTGGTTGCCGCTCCCGTTAACCGTCCGCGCGAGGGGAACCGGCCGGGGCTGCGCATAGCTGCAGCCATGCCGCTTGCGGACCGGCGTCGCGAAGGAGAAACATCGTGAAAGCATCCGTACTTTGCCTCTTGGCCGCGGCTTCCCTGCCGCTCGGTGCCTGCTCATCGATGAGCAATGACCACACCCTGGCCAGCGCCGGAACCGGCGCCGCGATCGGCGCGGCGGGCGGCGCGGGCGTGGCTGCCCTCGCCGGCGGCGACGTGCTGGCCGGCGCCGCCATCGGCGCTGCGGTCGGCGGGATCGCCGGAGCGGTCTGGGCCGACCGCGATGGCGACGGCCGCGTCGACGGCTATGTCCGCGAGGGCCAGTATTATCCGGGCGTGCCCCAGGGCTATGATCCCAATTACCAGTCTGCCGCAGCGGCGGCGCCCGCCTGCCGCTCGGTCGGCGGCACCGCGGTGACCGGCGCGGCGGTCGGCGGCGTCGGCGGCGCCGCTGTCGGGGCCCTGGCCGGCAATGTTCTCGCCGGCGCGGTGCTGGGCGCGGCGGTCGGCGGTCTTGCCGGTGCCGTTTGGGCCGATCACAACAATGACGGCTGCGTCGACGGCTACGTGCGCGAGGGCCGCTACTACGAAGGCGCCCCCGTGATCCAGCCGACCGACAACTACCGCCGCACCGGGGAGCGCGGCTGATCCGATGAGCAGCGCTACCAGCCCCTCCGCCCGGCATCCCCGCTACCGCCGGCTACTGGCGCCGGTAGCGCTGGCTCTAGCCCTGGGTCTCGTGCCCGGGGCACCCGGGCCAACGCTCGCCCAGGCCCAGGCAGTTGCCCCCTCGATGCGCGCCGTTCTCGCCGACCGGGCACCGGGCGACCTGCGCGCCTTCTACGCCGCGCGCGGCTGGCAGCCGCTGTGGCTCGACGAGGCCGGCCGGGTCCGCCAGGCCGCCTTCCTCCTGCTCGGCCAGGTCGAACAGGCCCGGATGGACGGGATCAGGCCGAATCGCCTGCGCGCTGGCGACCTGCGCAAGGCGCTCGACCGCTTGGGCAATGGCGAGCCCGCCAACCTCGCCCGCGTCGAGATCGCCGCCTCGAGGGTCTATGCCAACTGGGTCACGGCCCTGCGCTCCGCCCCCCATGCCCACATGCAATACGAGAGCGAAGCCCTTGCACCGGCGGTGCCCACCCAGTCCGCCGCGCTCGCCGCCGCGGCGAAAGCGCCGTCGCTTGACCAGTTCGTTGCCGAGATGGGGTGGATGCACCCGTGGTATGCCCCGCTGCGCGCCGCCCTGCTCAGCCACGACTATGACGACGAGCAGCGCCACCAGATCGCCCTCAACCTCGACCGGCTGCGCGCCCTGCCGCCCTATCCGGCGGATCGCTACGTGCTGGTCGACGCCGCCGGGGCGCGGCTGTGGATGTTCGAGCACGGCCGCCCGGTCGATTCGATGAAGGTCGTCGTCGGCAAGCCCGACAACCAGACCCCGATGATGGCCGGGTTCATCCGCTATGCCATCCTCAACCCCTACTGGAACGTGCCCGAGGACCTCGTCCGCCAGCGCATCGCCTGGAACGTGCTCGAAAAGGGCCTCACCTACCTGAAGACCGGCGGTTATCAGGTCCTGCCCGACTGGGATGCCTCCGCCCCGATGGACCCGTCGCTGGTCGACTGGCAGGCGGTCGAGGACGGCCGCGCCACGGTCGTCGTGCGCCAACTGCCCGGCGGCAGCAATTTCATGGGCCGCGTCAAGTTCGAATTCCCCAACCCCCAGGGCATCTACCTTCACGATACGCCCGAGAAGGCCCTGATGCGCAAGGATGAGCGCACCGCCAGTTCCGGCTGCGTGCGGCTGGAAGATGCGCAGCGGCTTGGGCGCTGGCTGATGGGCAAGCCGCTGCCGCGCAAGGTGGCCGAACCGGAAAAGCGCATGAACCTGCCCCAGCTGGTGCCGGTCTACATCACCTACCTGACCGTCTTCCCGCAGAAAACAGGAGGCCTCGCCTTCCGCTCCGATCCCTACGGCCGCGATGAGGGCTTGACGCAACTGGCTGTACGATAACGTATTTTTCGCCGTCTTGGGCTTCTCTCCACTGCAATGGACCGACAGGGCGCTTGACCATCGCGGCCGCCGTCGCCACTTGAGAGACGATGAACGACACGCCCGACAGTCTGATCCCTTACGACGAAATCGTCCAGGAAGCCCTGCGCGCCGTGGTTGGCCGGGTGCTCGGCCAGGTGGAAGCCGGAGGCGGGATGCTGCCTGGCCACCATCACTTCTACATCACCTTCAAGACCGGTGCTCCGGGCGTGGAAATCCCGACGCAGCTGCGCGAACGCTTCCCCGACGAGATGACGATCGTGCTCCAGAACAAGTTCTGGGACCTGTCGGTGGGCGAGGATTCGTTTTCGGTCGGCCTCTCGTTCAACCAGGTCCCGGCCAAGCTGCTGATCCCCTTTGCGGCGATCACCGCCTTCGTCGATCCGGCGGTCGATTTCGGCCTGCAATTCCAGGCCACGGTCAACGACCTCGCCCCCGAACCGCACGACGATGCCGAGAACGATGCGCCCGATGGGGAGGAACACGGCGGTGAAACCGGCGTTGCCGAGGATGGGTCGAACGTCGTCACCATCGATTTCGGCCGGAAGAAATAACCCGGCTGGCATAAGGCTCCGATGACCATGGCATTCCTGCGCAAGCGTTCCAAAGCCGTCGTCAAAGCCGAAGATGCCATGGACCAGGCCCCCGATCTGGCAATCGCCGCGGCTACGCCGAGCCCCAATCCCGCCACCAACCTGCTGATCGCCGACGTGGCCCTGCGCGGTGGCGGCGCCCTGCTCAAGCGAGCGGTCGAGGCCGGGCTGCTGGGCGCGACGGCCACCAGCAAGCGCAAGGCCAAGGACGTAGTCAAGGGCCGCTCGCTCGGGCAGAGCCTGGTTGGCACGATGATCGCCCGCGTCGCCACGCGCTCGGTCCCCGGCGCCCTGATCGTCGGCGGCGGCCTCCTCGCCAAGACCCTCTACGACCGCAAGCGCGCCCGTTCGGCAAAGGCCGAAGGTCATGAAAAGCTCGACGAGCTCGCCCGCAAGGGCCGAAGCTGAAGCCGCGTCCACGGCGGAGAACTCGCCGCGCCCCCTTGATCTGCCGCCCCGGTTTGCGCCAAGGGCAGCCATGGCTTCCGACACGCTTCACCGCCGCGGGTTGATGTTCATCCTGTCCTCGCCCTCGGGCGCGGGCAAGACCACGATCGCCCGCCGCCTGCTGGCCGAGGACCGCGAGATCGCCATGTCGGTCTCGGCCACGACCCGGCCGATGCGTCCGGGCGAGGTCGAGGGCAAGGACTACCACTTCGTCAGCCAGCCCGAATTCGACCGCATGGTCGAAGCCAACGAGTTCTACGAGTGGGCCCATGTTTTCGGCCACTCCTACGGGACGCCCAAGAGCCACATCCGCGCCGCGCTCAAGGATGGGCAGGACTTCCTGTTCGACATCGACTGGCAGGGCACACAGCAGCTCTACCAGAAGGCCGAGCGCGACGTGGTGCGTGTCTTCATCCTCCCGCCGAGCCTCGATGAACTTCAGCGCCGCCTGGTCGGCCGGGGCACTGACAGCGCCGAGATCATCGCCGCACGCATGGCCCGCGCCCAGGCCGAGATCAGCCACTGGGACGGCTACGACTACGTGGTCGTCAATGACGACGTCGAAGCCTGCTTCGGCAAGGTCCGCGAGATCCTCGCGGCCGAACGCATGCGCCGCACCCGTCAGACCGGGCTGATCGACTTCGTGCGCGAACTGACCCGCAGCTAGGCTTGGAGCGTGATCATCTTGATCACGCTCTAGAAACCCTTCGCCCAGCTGATCGCCACGCCCTTCTCCGCCGGCAGGCTCGCCACGTGGCCGGGTTGGTCACGCCAGTAGGCGCTGGCCGAAGCCTCGCCGCCCCACAGCAAGCCGTGCCAGGCCAGCTCGGCGTCGGTTTCGCGCCCGCTCGGCACCAGCGCCAGCCGCTCCAGCGCCATGGTCGGCCGGGCCGTGGCATAGTTCCATGCTTCGGGCAGCAGCAGCGAGAGCCCGCCCGAAGTCACCCGCAGCGGCCGGGAAACACGCAGCGCCAGGCTGTCGCCGCGCTGGAACACGCCGGTACGGCCAAGGTCCAGGCTCCACCCGGCACTGGCGAGGCGCGACCCGCCGGCGATCACCGGCCCGCCGCGCGCATAGGTCATGCCGCGCCGCCAGTCGCCGGCCAGCCGCCAGCCGGGCGCGATCTGCCACTGTCCGGCAAGGTCGAGGAACAGGCTGTCGGCCCCGCGCGGGGTCAGGCCGGGATTGAGCGTCGCGCCCAGCACGGTATGGTCCTCGGCCAGCCAGCTCGCCGTACCGCTGAGCGCCAGCGGACCGAACCGGCGGTCGATCCCCGCGCCAAAGCGGGCAAACCGCGCGTTCCGCAGCTCGTCGCGGCGCAGATAGGGCGGCAGGCGCGCGGCATCGAGCCGGCTGACCCGCCCGCTCTCGGCGGCAAGGGTGATGCCGCTGCGCCCGAAGTGCCGCCGCACCGCGCTCGCCACCAGTCCGTCGCGGGTGAAGCCGAAGTCGTCGCCGCTGTCGCGGGCGATCAGGAAGGCGGGCCGGCTCTGCCCGGCGAGCTGCTGCGCCAGGCCGTCGGCGCCTTGGGCAAGCCCGAAGGCCAGTGCCGTGCGCGGCGCGATCCGCGTCGCCACCCGGGCCGCCAGCACCCGCGCGCCCTGCGCCTCGTTTTCTGACAGGCGCAGGGCGCCGCTCCAGGCCAGCAGGGCCGGATCGCTGCGGCCCACGGTAAAGGCCAGCGCCGCCCCGCCCACGCCCGCGCTCACCGCCCGGCCGCTGCCGAGCAGGCTCGCCCCGAGGCGCGGCGCCACTGCCGCGGTCTGGACGCTCCGGCCAAGGTCGACCCGGTAGGCCCGCTGGTAGCTGTCGAGCAGTGTCGCCGGGAGCGCCACGCCCTGGGCCCCGTCACCCATCGCGGTCGAGGTGGTCACGCTGGTGCTCCCCAGCGGCACGAGGCTGGTCGACCCGGCCAGCGTGGTCGCCCCCTTGGGCGCGAAGGCATTGGCGATGTTGAGAATGCCGTGCCCGTAGGTCGCGTCCACGCCCGCCGTCCCCGCATCGGTCGCGCTGGTCAGCAGCAGTTGGACGACTTGCGTCGCGGTGAGGTTGGGAAAGGCCTGGAGCAGCAACGCGGCGGCCCCGGCGATCTGCGGCGCGGCGAAGCTTGTCCCGGAAACGACCGTCTGGAACTGCTGGCCATTGGTCGTGGTGATCTGGATCTGGCTGCCCGAATAGACGCAGCAGACATTCTCCCCCAGCGCCGAAAGGAACCAGTTGGCCTCGCTGCCGGCCCGGTTGCTGAAGCTGGAGAACTGGCTCTGGTCGTTGACCGAACCGGCGATGATCACATTGCCGTTGCCCGCCTGGCGCAGGCCCACGGCGAACGGCTCGGGATTGTTCGGGTCCACCCCGGCCTTGGTCGAGCCGCCGTCGTTCCCGGCCGAAACGATCACCACTACCCCTGCCGCGGCGGCCCGGGCGATCGCCTGGCTGAGGGTCGACGAGGGCGCGTCGCCGCCCAGCGATAGATTGATGACCTTGGAGCCGTTGGCCACGGCGAGGTCAACGCCCGTCGCCACGTCGGTGTCCGCGAACGAGCAACCGCCTGACGTAGCGCACGATCCAACCGTATCGGCCCGCGCCATCAGCAGGGTCGATTCCCACGCAATCCCCATGATCCCGCTGTTGTTGCGCGCCGCCGCGGCGATCAGCGCGACCTGGGTCCCATGATCGTCGTCGCCGATGAGCGACCGGGTCCCGGCGACGTCGCGCGAGGCCGCCGAGATCCGCCCGGCGAACTCGGTATTGGCCGTGTTGATGCCGGTATCGACGATCCCGATCGTCACGCCCTTGCCGCTCGCTCCGGTCTGCCAGGCCGGGATCGCCTGGTGGAACGCCGGGCCATCCGAGCGGAAATATTCCGAGGTCTGGAAGGTGCTCGCCGGGATCAGCCCCGAAGTCGGGGTCGGGGTAGGCGTGGGAGTGGGCGTCGGCGTGGGGCTCGGCGCGGGTTCCGGCGAAGTGGTCGCGGTCGGCGCGGGCGATGGGCTGGCCACCGGTGGGGGCGTGCTGGTCGTCCCGCCGCCATCGCCGCAGGCCGCCAGCAGCAGCGCCAGCGCGACCGGGGAACCGCGGAGCAGGCGAGACAAGCGAATCGGGCCCTCGGCCAAGATGAGGCTGTGCAACATGGTTGCGGGATTCCCCTCCAAATTCCTCAATATTTAGTTACGTTTATATCTCATCCCCACCTGCTGCTTCCTGAACGAACTTGCCGTCCGGCTCCGCAGGGGATAGGCGCCCGGCCAAGACCCGCCTCCCCGGAGACCTGCCGCATGACCGACCTTGCCGCCCAGATCGAAGCCGCGTTCGACGCGCGCGATACCGTCACCCCCGCAAGCGCCGATGTGCGCAAGATCGTCGATGCGGCGCTGGACCAGCTCGATTCCGGCGCGGCCCGCGTGGCCGAGCCTGATGGCCAGGGCGGCTGGAAGGTCAACCAGTGGCTGAAGAAGGCGGTGCTGCTCTCGTTCCGCCTCAACGACAACGACACCATGGAATTCGGTTCCGCCGGCGCCCCGGCGTTCGACAAGGTGCCGCTCAAGTTCACCGGCTGGGACGCCGACCGCTTCCGCGCCGCCGGCATCCGCGTCGTCCCCGGCGCCGTGGTGCGGCGCAGCGCGTTCATCTCGAAGGGCGTCGTGCTGATGCCCAGCTTCGTGAACCTCGGCGCCCACGTCGGCGAGGGCACGATGGTCGACACCTGGGCCACGGTCGGCTCCTGCGCCCAGATCGGCAAGAACGTCCACCTCTCGGGCGGCGTCGGCATTGGCGGCGTGCTCGAACCGCTCCAGGCCAACCCGGTCGTGATCGAGGACAACTGCTTCATTGGCGCCCGCGCCGAAGTGGCCGAAGGCGTGATCGTGGGCGAGGGTTCGGTCCTGTCGATGGGCGTCTATCTTGGCGCCTCGACCAAGATCGTGAACCGCGCCACCGGCGAAGTCCACGTCGGCTATGTCCCGCCCTATTCGGTTGTCGTCCCCGGCAACGTCCCCGGCAAGCCCCTGCCCGACGGCACGCCCGGCCCGTCGCTTTACTGCGCGGTGATCGTCAAGACGGTCGACGCGCAGACCCGCTCCAAGACGGGCATCAACGAACTGCTGCGGGACTGATGGTCGTGGAAGGGCCCGCCGGCCCTTCCACCCGGCATCGGCCCTGACGGATGTCAGGGGCGCACCGAACAGGAACAAGCAGGGTGCTCCCGCGTAGATTCGGTTCACACCAGCCGAACACCGGGAGTAGCCCCATGGAACGCCGCGGCGAAGAAATACATCTGGATACGGAAGAAGCGCGTTCGGGCGAAACCTCGAACGTCGTCCGCTACGTCCTGTCCATCGCCCTTGTCCTCGCAATCATCGCGCTGTCGGTCGTCTGGATCACCGGCGCGGCGACAAGCCCGCAGGGCGATCGCACCGGTGTCGTCACCAATCAGGCCACCCCGCGCCAGTAGGGAGACCCGTCATGCCCGCCAAGTCCAAAGCCCAGCAGAAAGCCGCCGGCGCCGCGCTCTCCGCTAAGCGCGGAGAAACGCCGAAATCCAAGCTCAAAGGCGCATCGAAGCAGATGGAGGCTTCGATGACCGAGCAGCAACTCAAGGACTTCGCGCACACCAAACGCAAGGGCCTGCCCGGGCACAAGGGCTGAGCGAATGGCGGGAAGCCTGGACCGGTTCGTCCGCGCGCAGGCCAGCACATGGGACGCCGCCCTCGCGGAAATTACCGCCGGGGCCAAGCACGGCCACTGGATCTGGTTCATCTTCCCCCAGCTCGCCGGCCTCGGGCTCAGCTCGACCGCGCGCCACTATGCGATCGAGGACCTTGCCGAAGCCCGCGCCTATCTCGCCCATCCGGTGCTCGGGCCCCGCCTGATCGAAGCCACCCGCGCCATGCTCGCCCACCGCGACCGGCGGCCCGAGGCGATCCTGGGCACCATCGACGCGATGAAACTGTGCAGTTCGCTCACCCTGTTCGAGGCAGCGGGCGGCGATCCCCTGTTCGGCGAGGCGATCGACGCGTTCTACGCCGGTGAGCGCGACGGCATGACCCTCGCCCTGCTCAGGCGCTAGGCAGCCTGGACAAATTCCACACCGCCTAAAATGCCGTCGCGCTCTCGATCGGCGGATCGGTGCGGTGCGCAGCCGCATAGGCATCGGCGGCCTTCAGCACGCGCATCATGTTGCCGCTGGCGATCTTCTCGAGGTCTGCTTGCGAATAGCCGCGCCGCGCCAGTTCGACGAACAGGTTGGGATAGCCGGAAACGTCGTCCATCCCCTCGGTCGTCGTATCCATGCCGTCGAAGTCACCGCCGAGGCCCACATGGTTGATCCCGGCCAGATTGACGATATGGTCGATATGGTCGGCCAGATCGGTCAGTCTGGCGCGCGGCCGCGGATGGGCCTGCTCCCAGTCGGCGAGCGCCGCCTTGGCCCGGTCCGGCGCATCGACATAGAGCGCCCCCAGCCGTGCCCGCTCCGCCGTGCGGTCCAGCTCCCAGAGGCGCACGGCATTGCTGACATAGGCCGGCAGGGTCACCACCATGACAATTCCGCCATTGGCCTTGAGCCGTACCAGCACGTCGTCCGGCACATTGCGCGGATGATCGCCGATCGCCCGCGCCCCGGAATGGCTGAAGATCACCGGCGTGCGCGCAACGTCGAGCGCCGCGTTCATCGTTTGCGCGCTGACGTGACTGAGGTCGACCAGCATGCCGATCCGCTGCATCTCGCGCACGACCTGCTTGCCGAAATCGGTCAGCCCGCCATGCTGCGGGGCATCGGTCGCGCTGTCGGCCCAGCTGGTGGTCTTGTAGTGGGTCAGCGTCATGTAGCGCACGCCCAGCTCGCGGAACTGGCGCAGCACGCCGAGCGAATTGCCGATGGCATAGCCGCCCTCCATGCCGAGCAGCGAAGCGATCCGCCCCGCCTTCCACGCCGCCGCCACGCCGGCCGCGTCGCCAGCATACTGGAGGTCGGCCGGATAGGCGGCAATCAGCCGCCGGGTCACGTCGATCTGCTCCATCACGGCCTGCACGGCCTGCTGGTCGGTCAGCGAGGCCGGCACGAAGACCGACCAGAACTGCGCCCCGACATGGCCCCGGCGCAGGCGCGTCAGGTCGGTGTGCATCGCCACGCGCCCGGCCGCGGCATCGGCGGTGCCGGTGGTATCGCGGAAGTCGAACCCGGTGAGCAGGTCCTTGCGGCGGTCCCGCAGCTGTTCGGGCACGTCATTGTGGCCGTCCCACACCGGCGCGGCCTTGAGCGCCGCGGCGGCCACGCTCTCTGACGAGGGCGCCGCGGCCGCCGGCGAGCCGAGCAGGATGGCGGCCAGCAAGGCGGGCAGGATCGCGGGCAGGATCGCGGGCAGGGCAGGCTTCATCGGGCGTCCTCGTCCAGGCGGCTGGGTCCAGTCTTGCAGGACAATGTTGCAGGATCCCCGCCCGCCGCCAACACGCATCTGCGGCGCCACGCCTGGGCGGGCGGCGAAACGTCAGCCGCACGAATAACCCCCCGCCCCATGGGGACGGAGGGTTATTCGCAGCCGCAGGAGCTTCAGTCGATGGTGACAGTCACCGCGCGGCGGTTCTTGGCCCAGCTCGCCTCGTCCGAACCGAGCGCCACCGGGCGCTCCTTGCCGTAGGAGATCGTGGTCAGGCGGCTCGCGTCGACGCCGAGGCTGGCGAGGTAATTCTTGGCGGCATTGGCGCGGCGCTCACCCAGCGCGAGGTTATATTCGCGGGTGCCGCGCTCGTCGCAGTGGCCCTCGATCGTCGCGCGCTTGCCCGGATAGCGGGCCAGCCAGGCCGCCTGCGACTTGAGCGCGGCGGCATCGGCCTGGTCGACGTCATACTTGTCGGTGTCGAAGTAAATCGTGTCCTGCCCCATCATCTGGGCGGCGAAGTCCGCCTGGCTGCCGGCAACCGGACCTGACACCGGCGGCGGCGCCTCGGTCGCCGTGGTCGGCTGAGGAGCGGGCGGCAGGGCGGGAGGCGCCTTCTTGGCGCAGCCGGCCAGCGCGAGGCTGGCGGCGAGGACCAGCGTGCCGGCCTTCAGGCCCAACTTGAACTCAGTGGAATGCGGCATCTGTCGTCTCCTTCAAATCTCGTTCGCGCTCCAGTGTCATCACTGGCGCAGGTTGCATTGCCATTTCGTTCAGGGCGAGTCGAAAATGGTGGTTCGGCGCGACCCGGCGCGCAGCGACCTGCTGGTCGTGAGCACCGGAAGCGCGCCGAACCGCCATTTGCGGGCCGCCCTGGGCGGAATGGCGGTGCAACCTAAGGTTGCACCGGCCCCCAGGCGGGGTCCGAAGCATCGACCGGCGTCGGCAGCTTGCGCTCGTTGCGCCCGGTCAGGTCCACCTGCCAGATGCCGGCCCGCCCGCTGCCCTTCTCGGTGCGGAAGAACTGGACGATCCGGCCATTGGGCGACCAGGTCGGCGCCTCGTCCTGCCAGCTGTCGGTCAGATCGCGCATGTTACCACCAGAAGGGGACATGACGGCAATACGAAAGTTCCCGGCAATGTGGGTGAAGGCGATTTGGTCGCCGCGGGGGGACCATTCCGGCGTTGCCGCGCGCCCGCCGAAGAAGCTGATCCGCTTCTGGTTCGATCCGTCGGCGTCCATCACATAGACCTGCTGCGCGCCCGAACGGTCGCTCTCGAACACGATCTTGCTGCCGTCGGGCGAGAACGAACCGCCGATGTTGATGCCCGGCGTATTGGTCAGCCGCAGGGTCGTCCCGCTGCCGTCGGCGGCCACCTTGTAGATATCGGTATTGCCGCCGATCGCCATCGAATAGAGGATCCACCGGCCATCGGGCGACCAGCGCGGCGCGAAGGTGGGGTTCTTGCTCTGGGTGATCAGCCGCTGCTTGCCCGAGGCCAGGTCATAAACGTAGATCCGGGGGAACCCGTTGAAATAGCTAAGGTAAAGGATCGACCTGTAGTCGGGCGAATAGCGCGGGGTCAGCGCGATCGCCTGGCCCGTGGTGATGTAGCGGTGGTTGGCGCCATCCGAATCCATGATCGCCAGCCGCTTCATGCGGTGATTCTTGGGGCCGGTCTCGGCGATATAGGCGATCTTGGAATCGAAGAACGGGCTCTCGCCGGAGAGCCGCGAATAGACGAGGTCCGCGCACTTGTGCGCCGCCCGCCGCCACTCGCCCGGGCCGACCTGCCAGCCGCCCTTCACCAGCTGCTGCTTGAGCGCCACGTCATAGAGATAGCACCCCACGGTCAGCGTCCCGTCGGCATTGCCGCGCACATAGCCATGGACCAGCATTTCCGCGCCCCGGCCAGACCAAACCCCGAAATCGGGCGCCACCACCTGCCCGAAGCTGGGCTGGGGCAGCGAATCGGGCCCGGTCGGCTTGAACAGGCCGTTGTTCCTGAGGTCCGCCGTGATCACGCCCGCCATGGCCCGGCCGAGCGACGCGGTCGATCCCGCGCTGGCCTCGGTCGGCACGTCGCGGTCGGTCGGGAAGGTCGGGATGGCGATGCCGAGGTCCTGCCATGGGGTTTCGTCGGAGACCGAGCCGGTCAGCCCTTCGGCAGGCTGCGCCGCGCCATCACCCGCGGCGGGGGCGGGAGCAGGTGCGGGCTGCGCCGCCAGGGCGGCAGCCAGCGGCAGGGCGAACAGGGCGAAGGGAGCGAATTTCATTGCGACAACTTCCTGTCGAAGCGGAAGGAGGCAACATGCCTCCACAGGGGGAAAAGATCGGCGGGCAGTTCGAACGGCGCTGCCAGGCGCACCGCGCGGATCGCCTGCTCGGCGTGGCGCTGCGCCTGGGCCCGGTTGGCATCGGTTATGCCGGCCTGGCTGACCACGCGCGGCGATCCGGCCAGCGTGCCGTCGGCGTTCAGGTCCCAGGCCAGCACGGTGACCAGCTGGTCGGCATCGGCCCCCTGCGGCGCCGCCCAGTGAGGCTTCAGTTGCCGGGTGATTGCACCTGACAGCGCCGCTTTCACCGCGGGGCCGAACGACTGTGCCGGCGGAGCCTTGGCCGTGGCCCCCGGCGTGGTGCCGCCGCCGATGCCCTTGAGGAAGTCGCTGCGCAGCCGGCTGCCACCGCCGGCTGCCGGTTTGGGCGGCGGTGCGGGTTTCGGCGCGGGTTGAGGCACGGCCTTGGGAGCAGGTTTCGGTGCAGCGGCAGGTTGCGGCACTGCCTTGGGCAGCGGCCGCACTGCCGGCTGCGGCTGCGGCTGGGGCTGGGGCTGGGGCTGGATCACCGGCGAGGGCACCGGTGCCGGCGCAGGCTGCTCGGCCAGCACCGGGGCAATCGCCGGCGCCGCCTCGGCCTTCGGCTCGGGCGAGGTCGAGCGCTCGGCCACTTCGTCGGCAATCGTCACCGTCATGCGCTCGGGCATGGGCACGGGCTTGGGCGCGGGTGGGTTCAGCATCAGCCAGGCAATCAGCGCGGCATGGGCCGCCAGCGCCACCACCAGCCCCGCCTTCTCCTCGGGCCGGAGACCATGCTCCCGATATGCGCTGAGACTTGCCATCATCCCCGAGCTATGGCGCTGAAACTGAACCGTTGGTGACCAGTGAAATGGAATTGAACCCCGCGTGGTTCAACTCCCCCATCACCGCCATGACATCGCCGTAAGGCAGGGCCTTGTCCGCCCGCAGGGTGACCAGCGGCGGCTTGCCGTCAGCCCCCGGCGCGATCCCCGCCAGCCGCTGGCCCAGCTCGCCCGGCGCCACCTCGGCCTGGTCGAGATAAGTCTTGCCGTCGCTCGTCATCGAGATGGTCACCTGCTTGGGCTCCTGCGGCAAGGCGTTGGCCCGGCTGTCGGGCAGCTCCACCGGTACGCCGGCGGTCAGCAGCGGCGCGGTCACCATGAAGATGATCAGCAGCACCAGCATGACGTCGACCAGCGGGGTGACGTTGATCTCCGCCATGGCCCCGCGCTTGCCGCGCCGCCCACGGCGGCGCGAGCCCGACGATGAGAGGTTCATCGCCACTGTTAGATCCTCCCCACTCGTGGGGAGGGGAACCGCCGCAGGCGGTGGAGGGGGCTCTCCACCACGCACCGCCGCGCGGTCCCGATGCCCCCCTCCGTCAGCCGCTGCGCGGCTGCCACCTCCCCACGAGTGGGGAGGATACCCGCGCCTATCATCACTCAGCCTCCAGTTCGCGGCTCAGCGTCGTGTGAAAACGGTCGGCGAAGCGCTGAAGCCGCGCCTCGAAGTGGTTCACCGCATTGGAAAAGCGGTTGTAGGCAATCACCGCCGGGATCGCCGCGAACAGGCCGATAGCCGTCGCGAACAGCGCCTCGGAAATGCCCGGCGCCACCACCGCCAGCGAGGAATTCTGCTGCTGCCCGATCTGGAAGAACGAGTTCATGATCCCCCAGACGGTCCCGAACAGGCCGATAAACGGCGCCGCCGAACCCACCGTCGCCAGGAAATTGAGCCGGCTGCCCAGAGCATCGCTCTCCTGCTCGACCACCGCGCCCATGCTGGCGGCCAGCCGCTGCCGCGCACCCTCCAGGTCCAGACCCTTGGCGCCGAGGTTGCGTCCGCGCTCGGCCAGACCGGCTGCCGCCACCCGCGCGGTCGGCGCATCGCTGCGGTTGTTCAGCTGGTGATAGGCCTCGATGTCGCGCGCCTGCCAGAAGCCCTGCTCATAAGCGGCATCGGCCCGGTTCACCGCGCCCAGCCGCACCGAGAAGGAGACCACGATGGTCCACACCCACACGCTCGCCAGCAGCAGGCCCAGCATGACCAGCTGCACCACGATATCGGCATCGAGGAACAGCTTCACCGGATTGAGATGGGCCGATGCGGCCGCGCCGCTCGCTAGCAGGTTCAGGATCATGGAGTTTCCGTCATGAGAATGCGTTGAAAAGCGGCGCGCCAGTCGGCGGGCTGGCGCCGGGGCCTTCCATCAGGCCCGATGAACCCCACCCGAACCTGCGCATCGGCCAGCAGCACCCCCTCGCGCAAGGCCCGCTGGACCAGCCGGCACGAAGCCGCGCCCGCCTCCTGCGCCAGGGTTTCGACAATCACCACGTCATCGAGCCGCGCCGGGGCCAGATAGCGGATGGCCAACTCGGATACCGCATATGTCCCCTCGCCGCTCTCCTGCGCCGCACGCTGGTCGATCCCCAGCAGCCGCACGAGGTCCGACCGCGCCCGCTCGAACCATTTGAGGTAGTTGGCATGGTAGACCACGCCCGAAAGATCGGTGTCCTCGTAATAGGCCCGCACCGCGAAGCGATGCACCGCGCCTTCAAACAGGCCTGCCGGTGGGACGGGGACGGTCATCGGCTGCGGTATTAACCAATGGTCGAGTCGCAGGGCAAGGGCGATGACCGGAAATGTTCTCGACCCGCCGCGCCCCCGGCTCCGCTGGACTCGCCTGCCCCGTCGTCCCGGACTTGATCCGGGACCGCTGCCCAACGCGAAGCTGAAAGGCCAGCCTGCCCGCAAGGCCGCACCTCCGCCACCCACACCGGTCCCGGGTCAAGCCCGGGAGGACGCAAACCTACTGCGGGATCATGGCGTAGAACTGCCGCCCGCCAAACAAATGCACATGCAGATGCGGCACTTCCTGATGCCCGTGCTGGCCCACGTTCGCCAGCATCCGGTAACCCGGCTCAACCAGCCCGTGCTCCCGCGCCACATGGCCCACCGCCCGCGCGAACCCGGCGATCTCCGCCTCGCTTGCCTCGGCCGAAAAGTCGTCCCAGCTCACCCACCGCCCCTTGGGGATCACCAGCAGGTGGACCGGCGCCTGCGGGTTGATGTCGTGGAAGGCGTAGGCGAAGTCGTCCTCGTAAACCTTGCGAGAGGGGATCTCCCCGCGCAGGATCTTCGCGAAGATGTTGTTGTCGTCATAGGGCGCCCGGGGATCGATCGGCATCAGTCAGCCTTCCTTGAAGCTTTCTCGGCAATCCCCGAAACACCCTCGCGCCGGTCCAGCTCGGCCAGCACCTCGGCCAGCGGCACGCCCTTCGCGCCCAGCAGCACCAGCAGGTGAAACAGCAGGTCCGCCGCCTCGCCGACCAGCTCGGCCCGGTCGCCGGAGAGCGCGGCGATCACCGTCTCGGTGGCCTCCTCGCCAACCTTCTGCGCAATCTTGCCCACGCCTTTCGCATTGAGCTTGGCCACATAAGACGTGGACGGATCGGCCGCGCGCCGCTGCGCAATGGTCGCTTCAAGATTTGCCAGGGTCTCGCTCATGCCCGAGCGATGCCGCCGCGCGAAGAAAGGGTCAACCCCACCTGCCGTCGTCCTGAACCTGTTTCAGGACCCATGGGATCACCTCACCGCCACCGCAACGTCGCCGATACGGCGCACACGCAAGCGGGAATCATCCGCGCGCGGGCAGCCCTGCCGCGCGCAAGGCCGCATGGGCCTCGGCGATCGAGTGCTTGCCGAAGTGGAAGATGGACGCTGCCAGCACCGCGCTGGCATGGCCCTTGGTGACGCCGTCAACCAGATGATCGAGCGTGCCCACGCCACCGCTCGCGATGACCGGCACGGAAACCGCATCGGCAATCGTCCGCGTGAGTTCGAGGTCATAGCCGGCCTGCGTCCCGTCCCCGTCCATCGAGGTGACAAGCAGCTCGCCCGCCCCCAGCCGCGCCAGCTTCACCGCATGCTCGACCGCGTCGATCCCGGTCGCCTTGCGCCCGCCGTGAGTAAATATCTCCCAGTGATCGCCAACCCGCCGCGCGTCGACTGAGGCCACGATGCACTGCGAACCCATCTTCTCGGCAATGTCGCTCACCACCTCGGGCCGCGAAACTGCCGCGCTGTTCACCGCCACCTTGTCCGCGCCTGCCAAGAGCAGCGCCCGCGCATCCTCCACCGTGCGCACGCCCCCGCCCACGGTCAGCGGCATGAAGCACACTTCCGCCGTGCGCTGGACGATCCCCAGCAGCGTGCCCCGCGCCTCATGGCTGGCGGTGATATCGAGGAAGCACAGCTCGTCCGCACCCGCCGCATCATAGGCGCGGGCCTGCTCGACCGGATCGCCGGCATCCTTGAGGTCGACAAAGTTCACGCCCTTGACCACCCGGCCATTGGCAACATCGAGACAGGGAATGACGCGGATGCGGACGGTCATCTCATCCCCGCTCCGCCATGGCAATCGCGGCCTTCAGGTCCAGCCGCCCCTCATAGAGCGCCCGGCCCGTGATCACGCCCTCGATGCCCTCGTGCGCGTGCAGGGCCAGCACATGGATATCATCCAGCCCCTTCACCCCGCCCGAAGCAATCACCGGAATGTCCACCCGCCGCGCCAGATCTACTGTCGCGTCGATGTTCACGCCCTTCAGCAGCCCATCCCGTCCGATATCGGTGAACAGCAGGCTCGCCACCCCGGCATCCTCGAATCGACGGGCCAGATCAACCACTTCCACGTCCGAAACGTCGGCCCAGCCCTCAGTCGCCACCATGCCGTCGCGCGCGTCCACCGCCACCACGATGCCGCCCGGAAACTCCTTCGCCATGTCCTTGACGAATTCCGGGTCCTTCAGCGCCGCCGAACCCATGACGACCCGCGACACCCCAAGGTCGAACCAGCCTTCCACCGCCTCGCGCGTGCGGATGCCGCCGCCCAGCTGCACATGGCCGTCGAAGGCGGCAAGGATGGACTCCACCGCCTCCCGGTTCTCCGCCCGCCCGGCAAACGAACCGTCGAGATCCACCACGTGCAAATATTGCGAACCGGCCTCGGCAAACAGCTGCGCCTGGGCCGCCGGATTGTCGCCATAAACGGTGGCCCGGGCCATATCGCCTTCCGACAGGCGCACGACCTGGCCGCCCTTGAGGTCGATGGCGGGAAAAACGATCATGCGTGGGATGCCCCTCTCCAACTGCGGCCAGGCTCCTGCGTCGCCAGGCCTTCGTATCCTCTCCCCCGGCGGGGGAGAGGATGGCGCAGCTTGCCGCCCCGGCGGCTAGCGAACCCTGGAGAGGGGTTTGCCGCCCTCACGGCCGCCACTCCAGAAACCGCGCCATCAGCGCCAGCCCATAGCCTTGGCTCTTCTCCGGGTGGAACTGCACGCCCACCACGTTCTCCTCGGCCACGGCGGCAACGATCCCCCCGCCATGGTCGGTCATCGCCGCCACGGCCCGGCCATCATCGGGGAGGAACTGGTATGAGTGGAGAAAATAGGCCTCGCCCGGCTCGATCAGCCCGGCCCCGTCGGAATGGGGCGTCAGGGCCACGTCGTTCCAGCCCATGTGGGGGATCTTGATCGCCGGATCGGAAGGCTCGATCAGCCGGACCTCGCCGCCGATCCAGCCGAGCCCCTCGGTCACGCCATGCTCCACGCCGCGCGTCGCCAGCAATTGCATGCCTACGCAAATACCGAGGAACGGCGCACCGCCGACCCGCACCCGCTCTTCCATGGCGGCGACCAGCCCGGGAATCGCCCGCAGCCCTTCGGCACAGGCCTTGAAGCTGCCCACGCCCGGCAGCACGATCCGGTCTGCCGCGCGCACCACGTCCGGGTCGGCGGTCACGGCCACGCCGGCGGCTCCTGCCGCCTTCAGCGCGTTCTCGACCGAGTGGAGATTGCCCGCGCCGTAATCAATGAGGGCCAGCGTCTCAGCCATTTACGACAGCGATCCCTCTCCCAGCACCCCCTTGGTGCTCGGCACGGCCCCGCCCTTGCGCGGGTCCAGTTCCACCGCCTGGCGCATCGCCCGGGCAAAGCCCTTGTAGATGCCCTCGATCACGTGGTGATTGTTGCTGCCGTAGATCTGCTCGATGTGCAGTGTGATTCCCACGGCCTGAGCGATCGAGTGGAACCAGTGCTCGAACAGCTCGGTGTCCATTTCGCCCAGCCGTTCCTGCGTGAACTTCGCGTTCCACACCAGCCATGGCCGGCCGGAGATATCCAGCACGACGCGCAGCAGCGCCTCGTCCATCGCCGAATGGGCCTCGCCGTAGCGGCCGATCCCGGCCTTGTCGCCCAGCGCCTGGGCGATGCACTGGCCGATCGCGATGGCCGAATCCTCGGTCGTGTGGTGCTGGTCGACATGGAGGTCGCCCACGATCCTGCAGGTGATGTCGATCAGCGAATGCCGGCTGAACTGCTCGATCATGTGATCGAGAAAACCGATTCCGGTCGACACCTGGTAGGCACCGGTGCCGTCGAGGTTCACTTCCACCTCGATCTCGGTCTCATGGGTCTTGCGGGCAATCCGGGCGGTGCGCATCGGTCGGGATTCCTTGGGCTGGCGCCCCTATAGACCCAAGGGCCCAAGGTGCAAGCGGGGGCAAGGCCACCCATGGATCACCGCTCGTCCCGAGGAGCCGGAAGCCGCAGGCTGAACGGCGTCTCGAAGGACCTCACCGCGTCCCCCAGGTAAACGCGGTCCGAAGCGTCGAATCCACCGCCTGCCCGCCGGCATCGCGCGCCGGGCGATAGCGGAACCGCTGGGTCACCAGGCTGCAGGTCAGCCCGTCGAGCCGCGCCGACCCGCTCGAACCAAGCACCCGGCAGCCATCCACCCGGCCATCGCTGCGGACAGTGAAGGCAATCCCCACCGTCCCCCCGGCCCGGCCCGCATCGCGCGGATAATCGCGGTCGGACAGGGCTCCGCCCACCCGCTGCGCCGGCACGGCCGGCCCCCCGCCGCCGCCGTTGCCGCCACTGCCCGCACCCGTGCCATTCCCGCTGCCTCCCGCGCCGGGTCCAGCCCCGCTCGCCGACGCCCCGGCCGTGCTCGCCGCCGGGGTCGGGCTGGCCAGCGTCACCTTCGGGCTCGGCTCCGCCCGCGGCGCCTTCGCGGCGGGGGGAGCGGCCGCCCCGGCGGGCTTGGGTACGGGTTTCGGCGGCGGAGTGGGGCTTGGCTCGGGGGTCACCTCGATCTCGGTCACGGTCATCGCCGGTTCGGCCGGGCTCCCCAGCCAATGCGCGCGCAATCCGTTGACCAGCACCCAGGCAAGGCCCGCGTCGATCGCCAGCGCCGCCGCCATCGCCGCCAGCCGCACCGGCGTCCACCTGCGCCTGCCTTCGCTCCTGCTCGCCATGGCCTGCCTCTAGCTTCGCGAACGCAGCAAGCCCGCTTTCGCTCCCGAAACGCTGCTTCCCTCGCCAGAACCGTCGAATACAGCATGGCAATGACTGCCGTGCTTATAATATTGTTGCTCTTATAAGTAATTTAGAGTTGTCGCGAGCTACTTTTCATGGCATAGGCAAGAACAGTCCGGACAACCACCATAACAGCGACGAACCCGGGTTCGCCGTAACTGTAAGAGAGGTGTGTCCATGACCTACAGTCGCACCATTCGTCCGGCCAATCGCCTCGGCACTCTTGCCGCGGTCGGCGCCCTGCACGTGGCGGCCTTCTATGCCGTCATCTCGGGGCTCGCCGTTGTCTTCGTGCCGCACGACGATCCCCCGCCGTTCAGCGCGGCCAACCATCCGCTGCCCAAGCTGCCCCCGGTGCACAAGCCGCCCAGCCACCATGCCCGCCAGCCGCTCCCCGATCCGCTGCCGCAGCCCACGCAGACCAACGAAGTGTTCATTCCACTCGGGCCCGCTGGTGGGCCGGCGGCCGGCGGCGACACCCCCCCCCACCGATCCGCCACTCCCCCCGCTCCGACCGAACCCGCCGCTATTTACCCCCAAGGCGGCCCGCCCGCTCGGCCAGCCCGGCAACTGGGTGGGCGAGAGCGACTATCCGACCGGCGAATTGCGCCTCGGCCATGCCGGCGCGGTCGGGTTCAGCCTCACCATCGGCAGCGCCGGGCAGGTGACCGGCTGCACCGTCACCCGCTCCAGCGGCTATCGCGCGCTTGACGAAGCGACCTGCCGCCTCCTTGCCCGCCGTGCCCGCTTCGAGCCCGCGCGCGACGAACAGGGCCTGCCCGCCGCCGGTGCCTATGCCAGCACCGTCCGCTGGCAGATCCCCGACTGACCGGCCGGGCCCTGCCGGCAGAACTCCGGTGGGGCCCGGCTCAGTTCCCGTCGATCAGGTTGCCCAGCCCGCCCAGCAGCGAGCCCTCGCCACGGTTCTGGCCGCCCATCGGCCCAAGATTCGGCATAGCCGTGGCGATCACCCGCCCGGCCAGCCGAGCAAAGGGCAGCGACTGGATCCACACCTTGCCCGGCCCGGTCAGCCGCGCGAAGAACACGCCCTCGCCGCCAAACAGCATGGTCTTAACATTCCCCGCGCTGACGAGGTCGAACTCCACCGAAGGGGTATAGGCGGCGAGGCACCCGGTATCGACGTGCAGCTCCTCGCCCGCCGCCAGCTCGCGCTCGACCACAGTGCCGCCCATCTGGACGAAAACCCAGCCATCGCCGTCCAGCCGCTGCATGATGAAGCCTTCGCCGCCGAATAGCCCGGTCATCACCCGGCGCTGGAAGTGGACGCCGATGGAAACCCCCTTGGCCGCGCAGAGGAAGGCATCCTTCTGGCAGATCAGCGTCCCGCCCAGCTCGTCGAGCTTCATCGGCAGGATCGCCCCGGGCACCGGCGCCGCAAAGGCCACCCGCGCCTTGCCCGATCCGTTGTGGGTGAACACGGTGGTGAACAGGCTCTCCCCCGTCACCAGCCGCTTGCCCGCGCCAAGCAGCTTGCCCATGAACCCGGCTTCCGCCCCGCGCCCGTCGCCGAACACGGTGGTCATCCCCACCGCCCCGTCCTTCCACACCATGGCCCCCGCTTCGGCCACGGCGCTCTCGCCTGGATCGAGCTCGATCTCGACGAACTGCAGTTCCTGTCCCTTGATCTCGAACTCGATATCATCGGCCAGCGCGGGATTGCGCGCGTGGCTCCAGGGGCTGGCGGTCATTCAATTCTCCATAGGTTTCGGGTGAGGGAGCTTGGTCCGCGAATTGGCTCAGGGTGGAGCGAGAATGTGCCGTTGGCAGCCCTCCCTGGGCCAATTCACGGCCCAAGCTCAGGCTTCCAGCTCCACATCCCAGTAGAGCCAGTCGCGCCAGGTCTCATGCAGGTAATTCGGCGGGAAACCGCGCCCGCGCTCCTGCAATTGCCAGCTCGTCGGCCGGATCGGTTCGATCAGCAGCGGCATTTTCGCCTGCCGCGGCGTACGCCCGCCCTTCTTGAGGTTGCACGGCGCGCAGGCGGTGGCCACGTTCTCCCAGCTGGTCCGCCCGCCGAGGCGCCGAGGCACCACGTGATCGAAGGTCAGGCTGTGCGGGCTGCCGCAATACTGGCAGGAAAACCGGTCCCGCAGGAACACGTTGAACCGCGTGAAGGCCGGAAACTGCCCGGGTTTCACGAACTGCCTGAGCGCGATCACCGAGGGGATCTGCATCGTCCAGTTGGCCGAATGGACCTCGCGCTCATAGCTCGCGACGATGTCCACCCGCTCCAGGAACACCGCCTTGATCGCCGTCTGCCACGGCCACAGGCTCAGCGGATAGTAGGAAAGCGGGGTGTAGTCAGCGTTCAGCACCAGCGCAGGGCAATTGGCCAGGTGCCGGGAGGGATCATCCTCCGCGCTGCGGAACCGGGCCGCGCGCTCGATCAGCTCGCTCTTGAGCATGACCTCTTGTGAAACGCCCGCGTTGCGGATTTGCGACAAGCCATGACGCGGAATCCAGCACTTGCCGCGCTCCCGGTCAAGGCGGCATTGACGGCACTATCCACAACTGGAAAGCGCCCGCCGCGCCGCTATGACAGGCACGGCATGATCGTCACCCGCTTTGCCCCCAGCCCCAACGGCCCGCTGCACCTCGGCCACGCCTATGCCGCCGTGGTCGCGCACGATCTCGCCCGGGCGCGCGGCGGCCGCTTTCTCCTGCGGATCGAGGATATCGACGGCGAACGCAGCCGGGCCGAACTGGCTGGCGAGTTCGAAGCCGATCTCGGCTGGCTCGGCCTCGCCTGGGATGGCCCCACCCTGCACCAGTCCGACCGGCTGGCCGCCTATGCGCAGGCCGCCCAGCGCCTCAAGGCCATGGGCCTGCTCTACCCCTGCCAGTGCACCCGCGCCGAAGTGGCCGAGGCCGCCACGCAAATGGGCCCCGATGGCCCGGTCTACCCTGGCACCTGCCGCCACCGCCCGGCCGATCCGACAGGCGCCGCCTGGCGGCTCGATGTGGCCAAGGCCCTCGCCCTGACCGGCCCGCTCTCCTGGACCGACGAACTGGCCGGCGAGCAAGAGGCCCGGCCCGGCCTGCTGGGCGACGTCGTCCTCCTGCGCAAGGACGCCCCGGCAAGCTACCACCTCGCCGCCACGCTCGACGATGCGGCCGACGGGATCACCCTCGTCACCCGCGGCGCCGACCTGTTCGCGGCCAGCCATGTCCACCGCCTGCTCCAGGCCCTGCTCGGCCTGCCCGTGCCCACCTGGCACCACCATGGCCTGCTGGTCGAACCCGATGGCAAGAAGCTGGCGAAACGCCGCAACGCCCCGTCCCTTGCCGACCGCCGCCGCGCCGGGCAGGACGGCCCTGCCCTTGCAGACGCCTTGCGCGCCCATCGCTTCCCTGCTGGCATAAGCCTCGCTTCAAGCCTACATGGTGAACCATGACCTACCTTCTCGTGCCCATCATCGTCATCCTGATGATCATGGTCGTCGTCAGCCTGGTGCGCGGCATCATGGCCTTCCTGAAGAGCACCCGGACCGACCTCGAACGCGGCGACGCGCCGGGGGCGACCGAAATGCAGCTCCTCCAGAACAAGATGATGTTCAACCGCATCAAGTACCAGGCCGCCGCGATCCTCGTGGTCGCCCTGCTGCTCGCGGTCGCGAAGTCGTAAGTTCTTGGTCAAGCTCAACAAGATCTACACCCGCACCGGCGACGACGGCACCACCGGCCTGGTCGACGGTTCGCGCTGCCCCAAGCACGCCGCGCGGATGGAAGCGATCGGCGCGGTCGACGAGGCCAACAGCGCCATCGGTCTCGCCACCCTCGCCTCGATGTCGGACGAGCATCGCGCCCTGCTCCTGCGCACCCAGAACGACCTGTTCGACCTTGGCGCCGATCTTGCCACGCCCACGTCCAGTGGCGGCGACGATTTCGCCCCGTCCGAGATGGTCCTGCGCATGGTCACGGGGCAAACCGCCTACCTCGAACAGGCGATCGATCGCCTCAACGAGCACCTCGCCCCGCTGACCAGCTTCATCCTGCCGGGCGGCAGCGAGGCCGCGGCCCGCGTCCACATCGCCCGCGCCGCCGTGCGCCGGGCTGAACGCCGCATGGTCGCCCTCGCCGCCGAGGCCCCGGTCAATCCGGCGGCGCTGAGCTACGTCAACCGCCTGTCCGACCTGCTCTTCGTCCTCGCCCGCGCGCTGAACGGCGGCGGGGCGGGCGACGTGCTGTGGACCCCGGGGGCCAATCGCTAAGGCGGGAACCTTCCCCCACGCGCAAGGCTTGATCGGGCAAACCCGAAAGGATTTGCCATGCCCCCCGAGATCGAGAAACCACCCGCCCGCCCGCCCAGCGATGAATTCGCCAGTGCCCCCGCGCCCGATGCCGTCAACCGCGAGCAGGAAGACGAAAGCACCCAGGCCCAGACCGTTGCCGACGAAGTGCTCGCCCGGGCCGAAGGCGCCGGGCAATTCGGTCTGGACGAGACCGAAAAGGTCAAGGCCGGCGACGAGACCGACGACGTCCAGGACCTCGTCGATCACATGCGCCAGATGGAAACCAGCGGCCGCATCGACATGAGCGCGTTCCGGGGCGAGCGTAACGACGATGAGGAAGAAGGCCGCTACGGCAACGCGGCAGAGGAGGAATAACCGTCAGGTTGGAGGCTTCAGCTCGGGGGGGAAGTCCCGCCCCACCGGCTCCTGGTTGCGCACCACGTTCTGGGTAAGCGGCGGCGGCGGGGTAGTGGCGACAGCGCGCGGCGGCGGAGCCACGGGTTCAACCGGATAGGAGTTTTCGTCCACGGCGAACCATGCCTTGTGTGCCTCGGCCCCGGCGATGATCTCCGCCTGCTTGCGCCCGGCAAGGTCCTCGGCCCCGGTCACCGCCGTCTCGGCAACGCCGCCCTCATGGGTGAACAGGACCGCCGCCAGCGCGAGCGCCAGGGCGCCCAGCGCGGTCTTGCGCCAGTCCGTCCACAGGAAGTCCATTCAATGCGCCTCGCCGCTCGGCGTGGCCACGGCCCACGGATTGCCGCCGGCATCGGTCTGGGAAGGGCTCGCCGGATCGTCGTCGGGCGCGGGGACCACCTGCCAGGCCAGCAACAGGATACCCGCCGCCCACCACAGGGCGTTCCAGCGGCTGGCAAAGATGCGGGTCAGGCGAGGGCCGAACATGGCCCCGGCCTAGCAGCATCACGGTTAAGGAACGGCTAGCACCATGCCAATTCAGCTATGGGAATTCCCGTCAGCCGCGCGCTTGAGCGCATAGAGCAGGTCCAGCGCCTCGCGCGGGGACAGCGCATCGACATCGAGCGCCTGCAACTGCTCGCGCACCGGGTCGATCGCCACCGTCTCGGGTTCCGCCATGGCGGCGAACAACGGCAGGTCGTCCAGCCCCGCCGCCAGCCCGCCGGTCCTCTCGCGCCCCTTTTCCAGCCGCGCCAGCACCGCCTTGGCCCGCGCCAGAACCGGCCCGGGCACCCCCGCCAGCCGCGCCACGGCCAGGCCGTATGAGCGATCCGCCGGCCCCTCGGCCAGTTCGTGCAGCAAGACCAGGTCGCCCTTCCACTCCCGCGCGCGCACGTGATGGAGCGACAGCGCCTCGCAAGTTTCAGCCAGCCGGGTCAGCTCGTGGTAGTGGGTCGCGAACAGGCAGCGGCAGCGGTTCACCCCGTGCACCGCCTCAGCCACGGCCCAGGCCAGCGCCAGCCCGTCATAGGTCGAGGTCCCGCGGCCCACCTCGTCGAGAATCACGAAGCTGCGCTCGCTCGCCTGCGCGAGAATTGCCGCCGTCTCCACCATCTCGACCATGAAGGTGGAGCGCCCCCGCGCGAGATTGTCCGAAGCGCCGACGCGGCTGAACAGCCGGTCAACCAGGCCCACGCGGGCCGCCTCGGCCGGCACGAAGCTCCCCGCCTGGGCCAGCAGCACGATCAGCGCGTTCTGGCGCAAGAAGGTGGACTTGCCGCCCATGTTCGGCCCGCCGATCAGCCACAGCCGGTCGTCCGGGCCCAGCGCGCAGTCATTGGCAACGAACCGCTCGCCCTTCGCCGCCAGCGCCGCCTCGACCACCGGATGGCGCCCGCCGCTCACCGCAAGACAGGCCTCCTCGACGATGTCCGGCCGGCACCACTGGCCTTCCGCCGCGCGCTCGGCCAGCCCCGCCGCCACGTCGATCCGCGCCAGCGCCGCCGCCGTCTCGGCAATGGCATGGCGGCTGGCGACGGCCGCGGCGACCAATTCCTCGAAGTGGCGCTCCTCGGCGGCCAGGGCATGGCCGCCCGCCTCGCCGATCCGGCTCGCCTCCTCGTGAAGGGCAACGGCGTTGAACCGCACGGCCCCGGCCATGGTCTGGCGGTGGGTAAAGCCGCTGTCGGGCGCCATCAGCCGGTCGGCATGCCTGGCCGGTACCTCGATGAAATAGCCGAGCACGCCATTGTGGCGAATTTTCAGCGCCGCCACGCCCGTCTCGTCGCGGTATTTCGCCTCGAGCGCGGCGATCGCCCGCCGGGCATTGCCCGCCGTCTCGCGCAGGGCGTCGAGCGCATGGTCATAGCCCGCCGCAATGAACCCGCCCTGCCCGCGCTCGGTCGGCGGGCTGGGGACAAGCGCCAGGCTGTAAAGATCGGTCAGCGCCGCATGGCCGCCCAGCGCCGGCAGCAGGGCGTCGAGCAAGGCCGGCCGGTCAGCGCGCCGCAGCAGGTGATCGCGCACCCGCCGCGCCTCGATCAGCCCGTCGCGCAGCTGGCCAAGGTCGCGCGGGCTCCCGCGCCCGGCTACCACCCGCCCCAGCGCCCGGCCGATATCCGGCAAGGCCCGCAACACGGCGCGCAGATCGCCGCGCAGCAGGCCGTCGTCGTGCAGCCACTGCACCAGGTCGAGCCGGGCCGAGATCGCCGCCGCGTCGGTCAGCGGCGCGGCGAGGTCATCCGCCAGCTGGCGCGCTCCGGCGCCGGTGACGCAGCGGTCCACCGACTCCAGCAGGCTGCCCTTGCGACCTCCCGTGCTCGCCTCCAGCACTTCAAGGCTGGTCCGCGTCGCCTCGTCCATGGCCAGCGCGGCCTCGCTCGCCCGCGCCACCGGCGGCAGCAGCAGCGGCAGCTTCCCGCGCCCAACATGGTCGAGATAGCCCACCAGGCCGCCGGCCGCCGCCAGCATGGCCCGGCTGAACATGCCGAACCCGTCGAGCGTCGCCACCCCATGCACCGCGCAGAGCCGGGCAGTGCCGCCCTCGCTCGAAAAATCGCGCGTGGGCCGGGCAATCGCTTCCGCCCCCGCCGCGTCCCAGCCGTCGGGGCAGACCAGCTCGCTCGCTCCCAGCCGCGCCAACACCGCGCCCAGCCGCTCCGGCGCGCATTCCTCCAGCTCCATGCGCCCGGTGGAAATGTCGCAGGCCGCCACGCCCACGGCTCCGCGCACCTCGCAGGCCGCCGCCAGCACATTGGCCCGGCGCGGCTCGAGCAAGGCTTCCTCGGTCAGGGTCCCGGCGGTGACGAAGCGGACGATGTCGCGCATCACCAGCGCCTTCGATCCCCCGCGCTTCTTCGCCTCTTCCGGGCTCTCGACCTGCTCGGCAATCGCCACGCGGCAGCCCGCCTTGATCAACCGGGCCAGATAGCCTTCCGCCGAATGGACCGGCACCCCGCACATCGGGATCGGCTGGCCCAGATGCTCGCCCCGGGTGGTCAGGGCAATGTCCAGCACCTGCGCCGCCGTGCGCGCATCGTCGAAGAACAGCTCGAAGAAGTCGCCCATCCGGTAGAACAGCAGGCAGTCCGCCGCCTCGGCCTTGAGGCCAAGGTACTGCGCCATCATCGGCGTGGTCCCGGCGGGGATGGCCAGACCTTCGGGGCGGACTGCGGCATGCATGGAGCGAAGGCTTAGCCCCCCCCGCAGCGATTCGACAAACACCCGACCCGCACCTTTCCCCTATCGTCTGGCGCCAAGCCGCGTTAGGGAACCCGCGAAAGCACAGGGAGGCCAGCGTGACCGAGGAAAGCAACGTCCGTTTTACCGAGCGCGAGGCGCTGTTCTATCACAAGACGATCCGTCCCGGTAAGATCGAGATCATCGCCTCCAAGCCGATGGCGACCCAGCGCGACCTGTCGCTCGCCTATTCCCCCGGCGTAGCCGTCCCGGTCCAGGCCATCGCCGACGATCCGGCCACCGCCTACGACTATACCGCCAAGGGCAACCTCGTCGCCGTCATCACCAACGGCACGGCGATCCTGGGCATGGGCAATCTCGGCGCGCTTGCCTCGAAGCCGGTGATGGAAGGCAAGGCCGTCCTGTTCAAGCGCTTCGCCGACGTCGATTCCATCGACATCGAGCTCGACAGCGAAGATCCGCAGGCCCTGATCGAAGCCATCGCCATGATGGAGCCGAGCTTCGGCGGCATCAACCTAGAAGACATCAAGTCGCCCGAGTGCTTCATCATCGAGCAGGCCCTGCGTGAGCGGATGAAGATCCCGGTCATGCACGACGACCAGCACGGCACCGCGATCATCGCCGCGGCCGGCCTGCTCAACGCCTGCCACCTCACCGGCCGCAAGTTCGAGGACGTCAAGGTCGTGGTCAACGGCGCCGGCGCCTCGGCGCTGGCCTGCACGGCCCTGATCAAGTCGATGGGCGTGCGCCACGAGAACGTCACCGTCTGCGATACCAAGGGCGTGATCTACCAGGGCCGCGACCACGTCGACCAGTTCAAGTCGGCCCACGCCATCATGACCGACAAGCGCACCCTCAAGGAAGCCCTCGTCGGCGCCGACATCTTCCTCGGCCTCTCGGCCAAGGGCGCGGTGACCCAGGACATGGTCAAGGGCATGGCCCCGCAGCCGATCATCTTCGCCATGGCTAACCCCGATCCGGAGATCACCCCGCCCGAGGCGAAGGCCGTCCGTCCCGATGCCATCGTCGCCACCGGCCGGTCGGACTATCCCAACCAGGTCAACAACGTCCTCGGCTTCCCCTTCATCTTCCGCGGCGCGCTCGATGTGCGCGCCACCACGATCAACGAGGAAATGAAGATCGCCGCCGCCGCGCCATCGCCGAACTGGCCCGCGCCCAGGTGCCCGAGGAAGTGGCCGCCGCCTATGGCATCAACCACCAGTTCGGACTGGACTACATCATCCCCGCCCCGTTCGATCCGCGCCTGATCGAAGTCGTCTCCTCGGCCGTCGCCAAGGCCGCGATGGAAACCGGTGTGGCGCAAAAGCCGATCGAGGATTTCGAGGCCTACCGCCACGAACTCAAGGCCCGCCTCAACCCGACCACCTCGGTGCTCACCACGATCTACCAGCAAGTCAAGGAACATCCCAAGCGGGTGGTCTTCGCCGAGGCGGAAAACGAAGTGGTCCTGCGCGCCGCAATCCAGTTCCGCGATTTCGGCTATGGCACGCCAGTCCTCGTCGGGCGCGACCAGATCGTGCGCGACAAGCTGGTGGAACTCGGCGTCGAGCATCCGCAAAGCTACGAGATCCACAATTCGGCGATCTCCAGCCACGTGCCGGCCATGGTCGACCTGCTCTACGACAAGCTCCAGCGCCGCGGCTTCCTCCATCGCGACGTGCAGCGCATGGTCAATCAGGACCGCAATGTCTTCGCCGCCGCCCTCGTCAAGCTGGGCGTGGCCGATGCGATGATCACCGGCATGACCCGCACCTTCTCGCAGTCGATGAAGGAAGTGCGCCAGGTCCTCGATCCCAAGCCCGGCCACACGCCGTTCGGCGTCCACATGATGGTCGCCAAGAACTACACCGTGTTCCTCGCCGATACGACCGTGAACGAGCGGCCGAGCGCCGAGGAACTGGCCCATATCGCCGTGGAAACCGCCGCCGTCGCCCGCCGCATGGGCCACGATCCGCGCGTCGCCTTCCTCTCGTTCTCGACCTTCGGCAATCCCGCCGGCAAGTGGCTCGACCCGATCCGCGGGGCCGTGGCCCTGCTCGACGAGATGCAGCCCGGCTTCGAATACGAAGGCGATATCGCCCCCGATGCCGCGCTCAACCCCAAGGTCATGGCCAACTATCCGTTCAGCCGCCTGTCGGGTCCGGCCAACGTGCTGGTCATGCCGGGGCTGCAGTCGGCCAATATCTCGGCCAAGCTGCTGCGCGAGCTCGCCGGCAACGCCGTCATCGGCCCGATGCTGATCGGCATGGAAAAGCCCGTGCAGATCGCACCGATGACCGCGCTCGCGCCGGACATCCTGACCCTCGCCGTGCTCGCCGCCGGCGGCGTGGTCGGCTGAGAGAAGTGCTTGATCCACAATGACGGTCAGGCTAACGCCCGCCCGTCATCTGGGGAGTAGCCAGCCGCGCCGCCGCGCGGGCCCATGCGTCAACATACTCGGCCGAGAGGCCGTGGCGCACGGGGGATGGGAAACCATCCGGGCGAGACCAATGGCGCCGAACGCTTCGCCTGTGCTGGGCCGAAGCGCCGGCGTCCGTTGTGTTTCGCATCAAGGCCCGGCCGGAGAAGTTCATTGCAAGCTCTGCTCACCTCCACCGCCGTGGTCGCCCTCGCCGAGATCGGCGACAAGACCCAGCTCCTCGCCATCCTCCTGGCCACCCGCTTCAAGCGCCCCTGGCCGATCATCGCCGGCATCTTCGCCGCCACCATCGTCAACCATTTCTTCGCCGCCCTGATCGGCAGCGAGGTCGCCTCGTTCCTCGACGGCAAGTGGTTCCGCTATGCCGTCGCGATCTCGTTCCTCGCCATGGCCGCCTGGACCCTCGTGCCCGACAAGCTGGACGACGAGGAAGAGGTGAAGCCCGCCCGCTTCGGCGTCTTTGTCACCACGGTGATCTCGTTCTTCCTCGTCGAGATGGGCGACAAGACCCAGATCGCCACGATCGCGCTCGGCGCGCGCTATCACGATGCCGTGCAGGTCGCGCTCGGCACCACGGTCGGCATGATGATCGCCAACGTGCCCGCCGTGTTCCTCGGCAACGAACTGATCCGCCGCGTGCCCTTGAACGTCGTGCGCATGGTCACCGCCGCCCTGTTCGCGGTTATCGGCGCCTGGCTTCTCCTGCAAACCGCAGGCCTCGTCTGAAGCCAATGCTCCTTCCCCCTCGATGGGGGGAGGATGCGCGGACTAGGCAGCTTGCTGCCTAGTCGCAGCTGGAGGGGGGTAAGGGCGCCAACCGCCCTAGCCCCAAGCCCGATAAACCCCATAGACACTCGTCAGCGTCAGCACCACGCCAACCATGATCAGCATCAGCTTGGCCGGCAGGTGCCTGGCTCCCCAGGCCCCGATCGGCGCGGCCAGCACGCCACCGATGAGGATGCCCAGCGTCGCCCCGGCAAGGTCGGCAAAGCCCAGCCGCCAGATGAAGGCGGCCGAGACGGTCAGCGTCAGGAAGAACTCCACCGCATTGACCGTGCCCACCACCTTGCGGGGATCGGCGCCCTGGATCAGCAGGTTGGAGGTCACCACCGGCCCCCAGCCGCCGCCGCCCGCCGCATCGAGGAACCCGCCGACCAGCCCCAGCGGCGCGATGTGCCTCGCCTCGCGCACCTGCGGCGGATAGAGCAGCCCGCGCACCAGCAGGTAGATGCCGATGCCGGCCAGGTAGAGCAGCACGAAAGGCTTCACCACGCCGGCGTCGAGCGAGGTCAGCAGGTAGGCCCCCGCCACCCCGCCGGCCATGCCCGGCACCAGCAGCCGCAGGAACAGCCGCTTGTCGATATTGCGGTGGTACAGGTGGCTCAGCCCCGACATCGCCGTGGTGAAGCATTCGACCACATGGATTCGCTGCGAGGCAATGGCCGGCGGCACGCCGAGCACGGCGACCAGGGCCGTATTGGAAATGATCCCGAAAGCCATGCCGAGCGCGCCGTCCACCAGCTGCGCGGCAAAGCCCACCGCGATGAACGGCAGCAAGGCAGCCAGGTCGAAGCCCGCAAGGTCCATGATCGAATCGCCCCATCAATCTCCACCGCAATGATAGAGATAAATGTGGCAGGAGCGAGGAACGATGGTTTGGCCGGCCTAAACTACCGCTTGGCTCACTTGCGCCGATAGCGGAAGTACCAGACCTCGTGGCCGTAAACCGTGCGGGCCTTGTGCTCGTAGCGCGTCTCCGGCCAGCCGCCGGGGCGCACCTGGAAATCGCGAGGCTTGTCGCACAGCCATTCGAACTGGTCGCGGTGGCGGCGCATGACCATCAGGGCATGGCGCAGGTAGACCGCATGGTCGGTGCCGAAGCGAAACTCGCCGCCCGGCTTGAGCTTGGCGGCAAACATGTTGACCGGCCCGTCGTTCATCATCCGCCGCTTGGCATGGCGTGCCTTGGGCCAGGGATCGGGGTGCAGCAGGTAGAGGAACGAGAGCGCCCCGTCGGGAATGCGCTCCAGCACCTCCAGCGCGTCGCCATGATGGATCCGCACATTGCCCAGATGGCCATCGCGCACGTGGACCAGCGCCTGGGCGACGCCGTTGAGAAACGGCTCGGCGCCGATGAAGCCATGGTCCGGCAGCATGTCGGCGCGGTAGGCCATGTGCTCGCCCCCGCCGAACCCGATCTCGAAATGAAGCGGTCGCGGCCCAAATACGTCCTCGCCGAACAGCCCCGTCGCCGTCACCGCCCCCTCGGCGGGCACGGCGATCTGCGGCAGCAGCCGGTCGACCAGCTCCTGCTGGCCAGCGCGCAGCGGCTTGCCCTTGGCCCGGCCATAGAGCCGGTGGATCGTGGTGGGATCGCCTTGCTTGTACGCGGTCATGAAGAGAGGCCGATGTGCTGCGGGTGAACAGGCTGGATGAAAGGCGCCCGTTATGCGCTCGCCTCTCCGCCCGCAACCCGCATGACGACCAGCACCTCGCTGTCCGGCCCGACCGGGGTCGACCAGTCCTCGGCCAGCATGCCGTCCACCGCCATGGCAAGACCGTGCCCCGCCCGCGCCTCGAAGCCCGGGCCCAGCGCCTCCAGCGCATGAACCACCCCGAACAGGGTCTTGGCGGTTACCTCCACCGTCTCGCGCCCGCCGAACAGCTCGGCGGCGAGAGCGCGCGGGAGGATCACCCGCGCCATGGGTCCCGACTCATGGCTCAGCCTCCGACCAGCGCCGCGTGGACCCGCGCCGGGGAGAGCGGCAGGCGGGTCATCCGCTTGCCCGTCGCCCGGCTGACGGCATTGGCCACCGCCGCCAGCGGCGCCACGATGGGCGCCTCGCCCACCCCCTTGACCCCGTAGGGATGGGCCGGGTTCGGCTTCTCGACCATCACCGGCTCGATCATCGGCAGGTCCGAGGCGACCGGCATGCGGTAATCGAGGAAGCCGGGATTATCCATGGCCCCGCCGCCGCCCCAGACGTATTCCTCGTTCAGCGCCCAGCCGATGCCCTGGACCGAGCCGCCCTGGATCTGCCCTTCCACATAATCCGGATGGATCGCCGTGCCCACGTCCTGCACGGCGGTATAGCGGGTGATAGTGCTCACCCCGGTTTCGGCATCGACCTTGATGTCACAGATGTGGACACCCACGCCCGGCAGCCAGCCCTGCGCGTTGACCGTCCCACTCGCGGAGATCGGCCCGCCCGAGAAGTTGGCTCCCGCGGCGATCTTCTCGATCGGCAGGGATTTTCCGGCATTGTCGCCCGAACCGCACCAAGCGGCTCCGTCACGCCAGTCGACCTCCTCCACCTCCACGCCCCAGATCAGGGCGGCGCGGTGGCGCATCTGGTCGATTACCGCCTCGCAGGCCTGGATCACCGCCTTGCCGGTGGCGAAGGTCGTGCGGCTGCCGCCGGTCACCAGGCAAAAGCCGACCTGGTTGGTGTCACCCACGACGACCCGCACCCGTTCGTAGGCGATCCCCAGCGTCTCCGCCGCCATCATCGCCATGGCCGCGCGGCTGCCGCCGATGTCCGGATTGCCCTCGGTCACCACCACCGTGCCGTCTTCGGCGATGGAAACCTCCGCCGCGCTCGGCCCGCCGTAGTTGCCCCAGGCCCCGGCCGCCACGCCGCGCCCCTCGCCCTCGGCCAGCGGGGCCGACCAGTGGGGATGGGCCCGCGCCGCCTCCAGTGCCTCAAGGAACCCGACCTCGCCATGCGGCAGTCCGTGGAACCCGATATCGCCCGGCCGCGCGACATTGCGGATGCGCATCTCCAGCGGATCGAGCCCGAGCTGCTGCGCCAGTGCGTCAATCGCCGATTCGACCGCGAACGAGGCCTGCGGCGCCGACGGCGCGCGATAGGCATGATTGGTGGTCATGTTGGTGAAGGCCGACCGGCCCTTCATCCGGAAGTTGGCGATGTCGTAGGGCAGGGCCGCCGAAGCCAGCGCCATGCCGCTGGCCTCATGGGCATAGGCGCCCGAGGTCAGCGTAATGTCGAACTCGATTCCGGTGATCGTGCCGTCGGCCTTGGCGCCCATGCGGATCGTCGAAACGCTGCCCGGCGCCGGGCCGGAAGCGCGGAATACATCGTCGCGGCTCATCACCAGCTGCACGGGCCGCCCCGCCTTGCGCGAGAGCAGCATGGCCACCGGCTCGAGGAACACCCGGGTCTTGCCGCCGAACCCGCCGCCGATCTCCAGCGGCACCACGCGCAGATCGGCCAAGGGAATGCCCAGGATCTTGCCGACCATCTCGCGGATCATGAACTGGCCCTGGCTCGAGGCCCAGATCTGGCCCTGCCCGTCGGCATTCCACTGGGCCACGCAGGCATGCGGCTCGATATAGCCCTGGTGCACCGGCGGCGTGGCGAAACTGGCCTCGAAAACCGCATCGGCCCCGGCCAGCGCCGCATCGACGTCGCCGCGCTCGTTGCTGGTCTCGGCCACCATGTTCGAGGGCTTGGCCGTGGCGGGATCGACCCCGCCCGGAATGCGCCCGGGATGGAGCAGCGGCGCGCCCTCGGCCAGCGCCGCCTCGACGGTCAGCACCGCCTCGAGCACCTCGTAGTCCACCTTGATCAGCGCCACGGCGGCATCAGCCACGGCCTGGTTGGTCGCCGCCACGGCCGCCACGGCATGGCCATCGAACAGGGCCTTGTCGAGCGCCAGGCAATGGCGGGCCGTGTCGAGTATCGTGCCCAGCGGATCGCGCGCCATCAGTTCGGCATCGTCCGGCAGGTCGGCCCCGGTGACCACGGCCTTGACGCCCGGGAGGGCCTGCGCCGCGCTGGTGTCGATCGCGCGGATGCGGGCGTGGGCATGGGGGCTGCGCAGGATCGCGCCACACAGCATGCCGGGCGCGGCGAAGTCGGCGCTGTAGATCGCCTTGCCGGTGACCTTGTCCACCCCGTCCGGGCGGACCGGTCGCGTGCCGACCACGCGATAGCCCTTGTCCTGGGCGAGCTTGCCGGTGGGGGCGTTCATGCCACGGTCCTTTCCTGGCGCAATTCGGCGGCGGTCGCCATGACCGCGCGGATGATCTTGTCGTAGCCGGTGCAGCGGCACAGGTTGCCCGCCAGCCAGTAGCGCGCCTCGGTCTCGGTCGGTTCCGGATTGTGGTCAAGCAGGGCCTTGGCCGCCATCAGCACGCCCGGCGTGCAGAACCCGCATTGCAGCGCCCCGTGCTTGAGGAACTGCTGCTGCAGCGGATGAAGCTCATGTTGCTCGGCCATGCCCTCGATCGTCCCGATCCGCCGCCCCTGCGCCTCGGCGGCCAGCACCAGGCAGGAACAGACCATCTCGCCGTCGAGCGTGACCGTGCAGGCCCCGCAATCGCCCGAGCCGCAGCCTTCCTTGGTCCCGGTCAGCCCCAGCGGGCCGCGCAGGGCTGCCAGCAGGGTGGTATCGGGCTCGCACAGGAACTCCTGGGCGTCGCCGTTGACGGTGGTGGCAATATGCAGGCGGCTCATGGCTCAGGAATCCTTTCGGGCGGCCGCGCGTTCGGCGGCCTTGAGAACGGCGCGGCGGGCAAGCACGCCGGCCATGGCAATGCGGTAGTCGGCGGTGCCGCGCTTGTCGTCGATGGGCCTTGCCGCCCCCCGGCAGGCCTCGGACATGGCGGCGAGCGCCGCCTCGTCGAGCCCGGGACCGACCAACTGCCTGCCCACCAGCGCCGCGCCCGCGGCCTCGACCAGCACGGCCGTCGGCGCGACCGCGCCGAGCGCCACGCGCGCACCAATGCAGGTCCCGTCCGCGCCCAGCGCGATCCACGCGCCGACGCCGACCACGGCAATGTCCATCTCGGTGCGCGGGGTCAGCCGCAGGTAGGCATCGGCCGCCGCCGCGCCCTGCGCGGGAAGCAGTATCTCGGCGACGATCTCGCCCGGCTTGAGGCTGGTCCGCCCGGGCGCCAGGGGAATGTCGGCCACCGCCACCTCGCGCTCGCCCTCCGGCCCGACCACGCGGCAGCGCGCCCCGGCGGCAATCATCGCCGGCACGCTGTCCGCCGCCGGCGAGGCGTTGCACAGGTTGCCCGCCAGCGTCGCGCGGTTGCGCACCTGAACCGAGCCGATCAGGTTCGCCCCCTCGACCACGCCCGGCCAGGCTGCGCTCAGTGCGGCATCGGCCTTGAGCGCCGTGCAAGGTGTCGCCGCGCCGATCGCGAAGCCTCCGTCCGCCGTCCGGCGCACGCCGGCCAGCCCGTCCACGCGCTTCAGATCGACGATCGACTGCGGCGCGGCCCGGCCCGAGCCCATCTGGACGATCAGGTCGGTGCCGCCGCCGAGCGGGCGCGCCCCGGCCTCTGCCAGCAGGCGCACGGCATCGGCCAGGGACGCGGGCGAATGGAATTGTGTTGCGGTCATGACTCTCCCCGGGTTGCCGGACAACGTTTCCGGTTCGTGCTCCAATGTCAACGCCGCTCGCGCTTGACCGCCCGGTAAGTGGCGGCCACTACCCGGAACCCGTTCCTCGGCAAGGAAACTCCACATGAAGCGCACCCTCGGCGGCCGCGGCGTCAACCCCATCGGCCTGGGCTGCATGAACCTCGGCCACGCCTATGGCGAACCCCTGACGGACGACCAGGGCCTGCGCGTCCTCGATCGCGCGCTGGAGCTGGGCTACGATCATTTCGACACCGCCCGCCTCTATGCCGCCGGCCGCAACGAGGACCTCGTCGGCAAGGCGCTGCAGGGCCGCCGCGACCGCGTCTTCCTCGCCTCCAAGATGGGCATCTTCAACGAAGGCGGGAAGCGCTGGATCGATTGCCGGCCCGAAACGATCCGCGCCGAGCTCGACAAGAGCCTTGCCGCCCTCAAGGTCGACCATATCGACCTTTACTACATGCACCGCCGCGATTTCACCGTGCCCATCGAGGATTCGGCCGGGGCCATGGCCGACCTGGTCAAGGCCGGGAAGATCGGCGGCTACGGCCTGTCGGAGATGAGCGCCCAAACCCTGCGCCGCGCCCATGCCGTCCATCCGGTCACCGCGATGCAGAACGAATTTTCGCCGTGGGCGCGCAACGTCGAGATCGCCGTGCTTGACGCCACCCGCGAACTCGGCGTCGCGCTGGTCGCCTTCTCGCCGGTGGGCCGCGGGGCGCTCACGGCTACGCTGCGCGATCCGGGAACCCTCGTGCCCACCGACCTACGCCGCGCCTGGCCGCGCTTCCAGCCCGAGCACTGGCCCCACAACCTGGCCCTGATCGACCGCTTCGCCGCCCTCGCCGCCGAGGCCGGGGTAAGCGCCGCGCAGCTGTGCCTCGGCTGGGCGCTGGCCCATGGCGATCATTTCCACGTGATCCCCGGCACCACCCGGATCGAACACCTGGAGGAGAACATCGCCCGCCCCGAATGGCGGCCCGATGCCGCGCTGACCGCCGCCGTCGACGCGCTGTTCACGCCCGGCGCGGTCTCGGGCGATCGCTACCCGCCCGCCCTGCAGGCCCAGGTCGAAACCGAGGATTTTCCGGCAAGCTGAGGGTGGTACCCCTCAGGCCTTGAACACCACCGTCTTGTGCCCGTCGAGGAACACCCGGTCCTCGAGGTGCAGCAGCACGGCCGTCGCCAGCACCCGCCGCTCGATGTCGCGGCCCTTGCGGACCAGCTCGTCGGGCGCATCGGCATGGGTGATCGCTTCCACGTCCTGGTGGATGATCGGCCCCTCGTCGAGGTCGGCGGTGACATAGTGCGCCGTCGCGCCGATCATCTTGACGCCGCGGGCATGGGCCTGGTGATAGGGCTTGGCGCCCTTGAACCCGGGCAGGAACGAGTGGTGGATATTGATGCAGCGCCCGGACAGGAAGGCGCTCATCTCGTCCGAAAGGATCTGCATGTACCGGGCGAGCACCACCAGCTCAGCCCCGGTCTCCTCGGCGATGGCGCGGATCTGCGCTTCCTGCTGCGGCTTGGTATCCTTGGTGATCGGCAGGTGGTGGAACGGGATGTCCTCGCCCAAGGCCCCGTTCAGCGCCTCGCGCGGGTGGTTGGAGACGATGCCGACCACGTCCATCGGCAGCTCGCCGATGCGGTAGCGATAGATAAGGTCGGTCAGGCAGTGGTCGAACTTGCTGACCAGCAGCAACACCTTCTTGCGCGCCGCCGTGGCCCGCACCTTGAGCTCCATGCCGAGGGGCCGCGCCACCTCGGCAAACCCGGCGGTGATCGTCTCGGCATCGGTGCCCGCGCAATCGAAGCCGATGCGCATGAAGAAGCGCCCGCTGTCGACCGCATTGAACTGCTGCGCCTCGCGGATATTGCCGCCCAGCTGGAACAGCCGCCCGGTCACCGCCGCCACCAGTCCGGGCCGGTCCGGGCAGGCCAGGGTCAGGACATAGTCGTGATGCATGTATGCTCCGTGCGGAAATTCACGGGCGCCATGTCTGATCCGCGCCGATGCTGCAAGCCGGTCGATGGGTCGGGGTGCAGTCCCCCGCCCTCAGTCGCCGCCGTCAGCCCTTGATCGGCGGCAGTTCGTCCGCGGCCGGGGCCGCCGGTGCGTCCGCCGCAGCCGGCGCGTCGACTGTTGCCGCCTGCCCCGTGACCGGAGCAATCCCCGCCTTGTCGAAGATCGGTGCCGGCTCCTCACGCGGCGCCACAAGGTCGGCGAGGCTGGACGCCCCGCTCTGCTCGGCGCCCTGGCCAAAGCGGTGCTCGCTGTCGGGCGCCTCGCCGTCGAGCGAGAAGGCGGTGGAAAACGCGCCGTCCGTCGCCGCCAGGTCCGCAGGCCGTGCCGCATGCCGATGGCGCACGGGCGGCGCCGCCTCGGCCGGCACGGTCACCGCCATCTGCACACGGCCAAGGCCGGCAGCCGGGGCCACGCGCGGCGCGCGCAGCGGATGGGCAGCCGCCTCGATCGCGGGGCTTGCCGCAAGGTCCAGCATCGGTGCGGGAGCCTCGGCGCGGGCCAGCCTGGCCGGCGCGGGCGCGGGCGCGGCAGCAGCAGCAGCGGCAGCGGCAGCGGCAGCGGCAGCGGCAGCGGCAGCGGCAGGGACGGCCGCCACAGGCGCACCCAGGGCCAGCGCCGGGCTGTCCGGCCTGAAGGTCAGCGCATCAGGGCCCGCCGCAGGTTCAGTGACCGGCTCGGCCCAGGCCAGCCGCTCGGTTTCCTCGGCGGTCCGGTTCATGCGATGCTGGACATAGCCCACGCCCGCGCAGTCCGCCGCGACAAAGGCCACAAGGGCAAACCGGGTCGCCTGCTTGCGGGTAATGCGTGATGCCATGGGCCCCTCCTGTCGATCTCGGCAAATCCCTCGATTCGCGCTCGCCGCAATCTAGTCCGTAAACTCGGGAATGCCCGCTAAATCTAGATCGACGTCCGTGCCAACAATATCGCCAGGTTCCGGGCCGCCCTCTCCCGTCGATGCCGCTGTGGCGGGCCCCGCGGCCACATGCCCTTCCCAAGCCGTCACGCGGGTGTAACAATCCTCGTTCTATGCAGGTGCCCCGGGGGAATCGCGGCTTGAGGGCGAAGATGAGCAAATTGGCAGAGGCCACCGGGCCGGAGGGCACCGGCGGTCACGCGCGCCACCCGGAACTGTTCTTCAACCGCGAACTGTCGTGGCTGGAATTCAACCGCCGCGTCCTCGCCGAAGCGCAGAACCCCGATTATCCCCTGCTCGAACGGCTGCGCTTCCTCTCGATCTCGGGCTCCAACCTGGACGAGTTCATGATGGTCCGCGTCGCCGGCATCGCCGGCCAGGTGGCGCGCCGGATCGAGGATCTGTCGGTCGATGGCCGCACCCCCGGCCAGCAGCTCGCCGCCCTGCGCGAAGGGGTCAGCGAACTGGTCGCCGCGCAGCAGGCCAGCATCGAGGCGCTCGCCCCGCTGCTCGCCGCGGCCGGCGTGTGCATCACCGGCGAAGGTCCCTGCACCGAGGCCGATGCCAAGTGGCTCGCCGGCTATTTCGCCGAACACGTCCTGCCGGTGATCACGCCCCAGGCGATCGACCCGGCCCATCCCTTCCCGTTCATCGCCAACCAGGGCACCGGCATCCTGTTCTCGCTCCTGCGCGTGGCCGATGGCGCCCCGGTCACCGAGATGGTGCTGATCCCCCCGGCCCTGCCGCGCTACGTGCGCATTCCGGGCGAGGCGGCGCAGTGGATCGGCATCGCCGATCTCATCGCCCGCCATGCCGGCGCTCTGTTCCCCGGCTTCCGCGTGCTCGGTTCGGGCACCTTCCGGGTCCTGCGCGATTCGGACATCGAGATCGAGGAGGATGCCGAGGATCTCGTGCGCTACTACCGCACCGCGATCCAGCGCCGCCGCCGGGGCAAGGTGATCATGCTCCAGCTCCAGCAGGACTTCGATCCCGCCGCCGAGGCCCTGCTGCGCGAACAGCTCGATCTCGGCAATGCGCTGGTCCTGCCGATGGGCCGCCAGGTCGATTTCACCGGCCTCGCCGCGATCATCGACGAGCCTCGCCCCGATCTCAAGTTCCCGCCCTATTCCCCCCGCTACCCCGAACGCATCCGCGAGCACGATGGCGATTGCTTCGCGGCGATCCGCGAGAAGGACATCGTCATCCACCACCCCTACGAGTCCTTCGAGGTGGTGATCGATTTCCTCCGCCAGGCCGCGCAGGACCCTGACGTGGTCGCGATCAAGCAGACGCTCTACCGCGCCGGCAAGCAGTCCGCCGTCATCGCCGCCCTCATCGCCGCGGCGGAAGCCGGCAAGTCGGTGACCGCCGTGGTCGAGCTCAAAGCCCGCTTCGACGAGGAGCAGAACCTCCTCTGGGCCAGCCAGCTCGAACGCGCCGGGGTCCAGGTGATCTACGGCTTCGTCGACTGGAAGACCCATGCCAAGGTCTCCGTGGTGGTGCGCCGCGAGGGCGAGAGCTACCGCACCTACTGCCACTTCGGCACCGGCAACTACCATCCGGTCACCGCCCGCATCTATACCGACCTGTCGTTCTTCACCGCCGATCCCAAGGCCGGCCGCGATGCCGGCGCGCTGTTCAATTTCATCACCGGCTATGTCGAACCCAAGAGCACGGAACTGCTCGCGATCTCCCCGATCAACCTGCGCGCCAAGCTCTACGAATGCATCGACGCCGAGATCGCCTTCGCCCGCGCCGGCAAGCCCGCCACGATCTGGGCCAAGCTCAACCAGTTGACCGACGAGGCCCTGATCGAGCGGCTCTACGACGCCAGCCGCGCCGGAGTCGAGGTCCGCCTCGTCGTGCGCGGGATCTGCTGCCTGCGCCCCGGCGTCCCCGGCGTGTCCGAGCGGATCACCGTCAAGTCGATCATCGGCCGGTTCCTCGAACACAGCCGCATCTGGGCCTTCGGCAACGGGGCCGACCTGCCCAATGCCAAGGCCCGGGTCTACATCTCCTCGGCCGACGGGATGAGCCGCAACCTCGATCGGCGCGTCGAAGTCCTCGTCCCCATCCGCAACCGCACCGTGCACGATCAGGTGCTCGACCAGGTCATGCTCGCCAACCTGCTCGATACCGAGCAATCCTGGATCCTTGCGCCCGACGGCTCCTACCGGCGCCTCGAAGCCGGCCCGAAACCGTTCAACCTCCACAAGTATTTCATGACCAACCCCTCGCTTTCCGGGCGCGGGGCTGCTTTGGCGAGCGGGCGCAAGGTGCCCAAGCTCGCCCTGCGCCGCGGCGGCGGGCGTTAAGACCTTCCGCAAACCGGGTGGAACGAAGGGCATGGCCGGCGTGAGCGAGACTGAAGCCAACGATCTGGCGCCCGCGCGCGCGATCATCGATGTCGGCTCCAACACCGTGCGCCTAGTGATCTACGGCGGGCCGGACCGCGCGCCCGTCGTGCTCCACAATGAAAAGGTCACCGCCCGCCTCGGCAAGGGCGTCGCTGAAACCGGGCGCCTGTCGAAGAAGGCCGCCGCCTCGGCCCTGGCCGCGCTCGCCCGCTATCGCTGCCTGCTCGACCTGAAGGGCGTGACCCGGGTCGATCTCGTCGCCACCGCCGCCGTGCGCGATGCGGCCGACGGGCCCGAGTTCCTCGCCCGCATCGCCGCCCTCGGCTACACCCCGCGCCTGCTCGCCGGGGAAGAGGAAGCCCTCACCAGCGCCGCCGGCGTGCTCGGCGCCTTTCCCGGGGCCCACGGCGTGGTCGCCGATCTCGGCGGCGGCAGCCTCGAACTGGTCGATATTGCCGATGACCGGGCCGAACACGGCGTCAGCCTCCCCCTCGGCACCCTGCGCCTGCCGCCGCTGCGCGCCGGCACCCACCAGCAGTTCCTCGACCGGATCGATGCGGTCATCGCGCAGGCCCGGTGGACCACGCCGCCCGGCGCCACGCTCTACCTCGTCGGCGGATCCTTCCGCGCCTTCGCCCGCGCCGCCATGCAGCAGCTCGCCTGGCCGGGCGACGATCCCCACGGCTTCGCCCTTCCCGCCGACAAGGCCCTCGCCATGGCCCGCGGCCTCGCCGGCCAACCCGCCGAAACGCTCGCTCCCCTCCCCGGCATCAGCGCCTCGCGCCTCGCCGTCCTGCCCGATGCCTCGGCCATGCTTCACGCGCTGATCCGCCGCCTCGCGCCCGCCCGGCTGGTCTTTTCCTCCTGGGGCCTGCGCGAAGGCGTGCTCATTGCCAGCCTCGATGCGGCAACCCGCGCCGAGGACCCGCTCGCCGCCGGCATCGCCGCCTTCGCCGCCCACCAGGGCTGCACTGCCGAGGAAGCCGCGCTGGTGGCCCGCTGGACCGCACCGGTCCTGCCCGCCACGGACGAGAGCCTGCGCCTCCCGGCCACGGCCCTGGCCCTCGCCTCGGCCATGGTCGAGCCCAACCTGCGCACCGAGATCGCGGTGACCTGGGCCCTGCGCAAGCGCTGGATCGGCATCGATGCCCGCGGCCGCGCGATGCTCGCCGCGGCGTTGATGGCCAACACCGCCCGGCTCGACCTGCCCAAGCCCTGGCGCCAGCTCGCCCCCGCCGCCGATCTCGCCGCCGCGCAAGCCTGGGGCCTCGCGGTGCGCCTGTGCCGCCGCTTCTCCGGCGGCAGCAGCGCGGCACTGGCCGGCTCGGCCGTGGCGATAGACGGCAAGGCGCTACGTCTGACCGTCCGCCCGGCCTATGCCGCACTGGTCAACGAAGGCGTCGAGCGCGACCTCAAGTCCCTCGCCCAACACCTCGGCCTCAAGCCGGCAACCGAGATCACCTGAATTCCTTCCCCCGCGATGGGGGCAGGCTAGATCGCCTCACCCGACAAGCGCCCCTTGGGCACATGGGTAATCCGGCAGGCCAGGTCCGCCTCCCCGGATGCCACGATGAAATGCCCGCCCACATCCACGATCCCGGTCGTGAACACCACGTCGCGCAGATACATCAGCACCTCCAGCGGCTCGGTCAGCGCCGGGCTGGCCTCCAGCAGCGCCGCATGGCTCCCGGCGATGACCCGCCATGGCTCGTGCTCGTCGAGGAGGCTCCAGTAGGTCCGGTAGATGCCGACGATCTCCTTTGGCTCAACCCCGTGCCATAGCGTCAGCCAGCCGCGCCGGCCTGCCACCTCGGTCAGGATCGGCGGTGTGCCGCCCCCCATCCGCGCGGTAGCGACCGTGCCCGCATGGGGCCGGATTCCCGGCATCAGGTGTGGCTGCCAGTGCCGCCCGTCCGGGCTCGTGGCGAGGTTGATCGACGGCCCCGAGCGCCACTGCGAGCCCGGCGGATAGGCAAAGTAAAGGTCGCCCAGGGGCCGCGTCTGCGCCCAGTATTTCCCGCCCACCAGCCCCTCGAACACCAGCATGTCCTTGTTCTGGTGATCGAGCACGATCCCCTCGAAGGTCCAGTCGAGCCCGTTGCCGGAAACATAGAGCGTCGTCGAATGCCGCTCCGGGCTGACCGAGCAGGTCGTCATCAGGTACTGCGCGCCATCGGTGCCCGGCACCCGGCTGATCCGCGCGTCCTCGATCCCGTAGCACTGCCACGATCCCGCCGGCGCGATCGCCTTGGCGTAGTGGATGGCGACGATCTGCCCCCCGTCCGGCGTCAGCTCCACCGGCAGCAGCCACGACAGCGAGGTCAGCGCCATGATCCGCCAGCCGCCCCCGTGAAGCTCGAACTTGCGCGGATCGGCCGTGTCGGCCAGCTCCAGCGGCCAGCCGTCGAGCACGTACCGGCCCTCGTCCCAGCGGATCGCGTGGACCTGCCCGTCAAAGATCGGCTGGCGCAGCGCCTCGGCTATCCGCACCATCATCAGCAGGTTGCCATTGGGGAGCACGGTCAGCCCCGGGTTGAACGCGCCCAGCACATAGGTTTCGGCATCGAACTGCCCGGCCAGCGGCGAGCGGGCGAGGTCCACGTGGCGCGGGGTGAAGACCAGGTGATCCACCGTCATCGTCATTGGAGCTTCTCTCCTTCGTGCCAGATACCGGCCCGACAACGCGGCAGTCTTCAGGATGATCCACCCCACCCGCGTGCCGGCGCGCCTTGGCCCGTCTTGCCGGAACATCCCGCAAACCGGCCAGTTGCCACGCATACGGGGCACTTTCGCCCCGCCAAGGAGCCCGTCATGACCGCCAAAACCGGTGCCAGCCAGAAGCACCCGAAACACCCCGAAAAGCACCCCGTCGATCTCAAATCCGACAACCCCAGCGAGAACGACCGCCTCCACGCCGCCACCACGATCCAGTCATCGGTGAACCCGGAGGACTACCCCGAAAAGAAGCGACACCTCCAGGCGGCCGCGGGAACCGATGGAACGGGCGGGCCGGAGGACAAGCAACCATAGCCGACAGCGAACGGCCGCGACTTCGTCTGTGGAGCCGTCAGCTTACCGCCTTGCCGAAATTCCAGCCCTTTTCGGCGACCCACTCGCCCACCTGCTCGCGATTGAGACCGCCGGCGTCCTGCAGGTCGCGCGTGGCGATCAGGACGGGCACGGGCACCGGCTCGTCGAACTGCACCCCGCGCAGTCCCTCGCGCTCCCAAACTATGGTGCCGAAGGCGTCGAACCGGTCCCACTTGAGCACGATGTCCCGCCCCACCAGCAGGTCGGCCCGGGCAAACACCTTGGCCCCGCCCAGCGAGATGTCGCACAGGACGACCTGCGTATTGCCCTGGTGGGTGATGGCATGGGCCGGCAGGCGCAGCCTCAGCCGGCTGGCGCCGCGTTTGGCCGAATAGCCCGGCCCGGCATCTTCTCCGCTCATTGTCCTGTCTGCGACCTCAGGATGTTTGCAGTCTCTTTAGACTCATCCCAAGTCCTTGGACAGTTACAAGAATTTCAGACTGCCGCACGCAGCAGCGCCGGCACGTGGGCCAGCAGCTCGCGGGCCAGGAACCCCAGCGGCCCGATCTGCTCCCCGCAGCGCCGCCCGGCCTCGCCGTGGAGCCAGACCGCCCACAGCGTCGCCGCCAGCGGATCGGCCCCGCGCGCCGCGAGGCCCGCCGCCAGCCCGGCCAGCACGTCGCCCGAACCGCCCGTCGCCAGCCCCACCCCGCCCCCGGCATAGGCGTGGAGCGCACCGCCCGGCGCGGCGACCAGCGTGGTCGCGCCTTTGAGCGCCACCACCGCGCCGAACAGGTCCGCCGCGCGCCGCGCGCAGCCCGCCCGGTCGGCCTGGATCGTCCCGGCCTCGCAGCCCAGCATCGCCGCCATCTCGCCCACGTGCGGGGTCAGCACCAGCGGCCGGGGGCACAGCCGCAGCGCCGGCATCCGCTCGCGGCAGGCCAGCAACGCCGCCGCGTCGAGCACCAGCGGGGCCATGCCCTCGCGGGTTGCCAGCAGCCGATCGACCAGGACCCCGGCCGCGGCGCCGTCGGCCATGGCCGGCCCGGCGATCACCGCGTCGAACCGCGCCACCTCGCCCGCTGCCGCTCCGGCGTCGGCGATCTCGCCATCGGCCGTCTCGGGCAGGGCGATCACGCCCACCTCCGGCATGGCCACGCCCACCGCCAGGGCCGCGCCCGCGATCGTCGCCACCCGCACCTTGCCCGCCCCGGCGCGCAAGGCCGCTTCGGCGGTCAGCTGGATGCCGCCCGGCACAGTCCGGCATCCGCCGATCGCCAGCACCCGCCCGCGTCCGTTCTTGTCGGTTTCGCCGTCAGGCAGCGGCAAGGGGTTGGCGCGCAGCCAGGTGCTGTCGAGCGGCGTACTGCCCGGTACATCGGGCCCGTCAGCCACGCGCGGCCACCATCCGGTCGGGCTCGGCGGTCACCGCGGTATGCCCCTGCTCCATCGGCGCGGTCACGTTGTAACGGCTCAGCACCAGCCCGCCGTCCCGCCCCTGGGCGGGATCGAAGCGGTATTCGGTGATCGCGCAGTTGGCGACATCCCCCGCCTTGTCGATCGCCAGCACCTCGGCTTCCGAGAGGTTCTCGATCACATAGCGCAGGCACAGCACCACCACCTGGTGCGCCACGATCATCACCCGCCGCCCGCCATAGTGCAGCGAAACCGTATCCATCAGCGCCCGCAGCCGGAAGATCACGTCGACCCAGCTCTCCCCGCCCGGCGGCCGGTGATAGAACTTGCCGAGGTTGCGCCGGAACGCCGCCTGCTCGGGCTGGAATTCGCGGATGCCGTGGGTCGTCAAGCCGTCAAGGATGCCGAACTCCTTCTCGCGCAGCCGCTCGTCGATGCAGATCCGTTCCGCCGGATGGCAGCCGCCAGCCGCCCGGAACAGCTCGGCCGTCTGCACCGCCCGCACATAGGGCGAGGCGAGCATGACCTCGGGCCGCTCCACCAATTCCGCGAACCACTGCCCCAGCGCCGAGGCCTGCTCGCGCCCGAGGTCGGACAGCGGCACGTCCACATCCCGGTGCTCCAGCGCGATCCGCGGCAATCCCTGCTCGGTCGCGAGATCGCGCGCGACATTGCCCGCGCTCTGCCCGTGGCGGACGACCCACAGCACCTCTGGCCACCGCGGGGTCATCAGGTGTTCGAATTCCAGCCGTCGGTGCCATCGTCATGGCCCTTCTGCCCGGCACGCCCATTATTTACCGCGGCATCCTCGGTCGGCCGCCCGGTGCCAACCCCGGCATTGCGCCCGCGAAACGGCGGGTCCGGCGGCGGCCCGCCCGCACGCCCGCCACCGCCGGGGACGTCCTCCGGCTCCGGCCCACTCACCGGATCGGGCCTGATCGGCTGCTGTTGCATCGCAAATCTCCTCGAGGCCGGAACGCCCCTCGCCCCCGCGCTGTTCCCTCTGCTATCCTTGGCCTCTAAGGAGCTTGCCCCGATGGCCGAACACCGGACCGAGAGCGACAGCCTGGGCGAAATCGCCGTCCCGGCATCCGCCTATTGGGGCGCGCAGACCCAGCGCAGCCTCGAAAACTTCCCCTTCGCCCAGGCCGAGCGCATGCCGCTCCCGATCGTCCACGCCCTCGCCCTGATCAAACAGGCCGCCGCCCGGGTGAACCGCGCCCCCGGTCCCGCCCCCGATCCGGCCCACGGCCTCGCCGATGGGCTGGCCCCGGATCTTGCACAGGCCATCGAACAAGCCGCCGCCGAAGTCGCCGCCGGCCGGCACGACGACCAGTTCCCCCTCGCCATCTGGCAGACCGGCTCCGGCACCCAGACCAACATGAACGTCAACGAGGTGATTGCCGGCCGCGCCAACGAGCTGCTCACCGGCACGCGCGGCGGCAAGGCCCCGGTCCACCCCAACGACCACGTCAATCGCGGCCAGTCGTCCAACGATGCCTTCCCCACCGCGCTCCACGTCGCCGCCGCGCGCGAGGTGACCCAGCGCCTGCTCCCGAGCCTGAAGCGCCTTCACCACGCCCTGGCCGACAAGGCCGCTGAGTGGGCCGCGATCGTCAAGATCGGCCGCACCCACCTGCAGGACGCCACCCCGCTCACCCTCGGCCAGGAATTCTCCGGCTATGCCGCCCAGCTCGACCGCTGCCGCGAGCGCCTCGCCCATGCCCTACACGAGGAACTCATGCCGCTGGCCCAGGGCGGCACGGCCGTCGGCACCGGCCTCAATGCCCCCGAACACTTCGCGGCCGACATGGCCGGCCAGCTCGCCACGCTCACCGGACTCCCCTTCCGCCCCGCGCCCAATGCCTTCGAGGCACTCGCCAGCCACGATCCGCTGGTCCAGCTCGGCGGCACGCTGACAACCCTGGCCGTCGCCCTCACCAAGATCGCCAACGATATCCGCCTGCTCGGCTCCGGCCCGCGCTCGGGCCTCGGCGAGCTCGACCTGCCCGCCAACGAGCCCGGCTCCTCGATCATGCCGGGGAAGGTCAATCCCACCCAGGCCGAGATGCTGACCATGGTGGCGGCGCAAGTCATCGGCAATGGGCAGGCGATCACCGTGGGGGGCCTGCAGGGCCACTTCGAACTCAACGTGTTCAAGCCGCTGATCGGCGCCAACATCCTGCGCTCGGTCGACCTCCTCGCCACCGGCATGGACTCCTTTGCCGCCCGCTGCGTCGAAGGCCTCCAGCCCAACGGCGCCCGCATCGCCGACCTCGTTTCCCGCTCGCTGATGCTGGTCACCGCGCTCGCCCCCGAGATCGGCTACGACAACGCCGCCCGGATCGCCAAGCACGCCCACGCCAAGGGGCAGACCCTGCGCGAAGCCGCGCTCGAACTCGGCCTCGTCGACGGCCCCACCTTCGACCGGCTGGTCCGCCCCGAAAACATGGTCTGACGTTCGCCAGCAGCGCTCACGCGCGGAACAGGCGGCGCCCCCGTCCTTTGGTTGGTCATCCACTCCATTGGAGACCATTCATGTCCATCTTCGACAAGCTCGCCGCCAGGATCATGCCGCCCGAGTCCGCGCAGGACCGCGCCAATGCCCGCAAGGTCGCCGAAAGCCTCGCCGGCGACGGCGATTGGCTGGCCATCGTGCTCGAACATCACCGCCAGATCGAGGCCTTCTTCACCCAGGCCATGGTCGCCCCCGACGGCCCGAGCCGCCTCAATGCCCTCAAGCGTCTCGCCGTGCTCCTCACCGGCCATGCCAATGCCGAGGAAACCGTGCTCTATCCCGCCCTCGCCCAGGGCGGCGAAAAGGGCCACGCCGCCATGGCCTACCAGGAACAGGCGATGGCCAAGGTCGAAATGGCCTTGCTCGAGAAGCTCGACCCCATGGGCCGGGACTGGCGCGAAAAGCTCGAACACATCCAGGGCGCCGTGCTGCACCACGTCTACGAGGAGGAAGGCACCTGGTTCGCCGAACTCCAGCAGCAACTCCCCACCGCCGAACGCCCGCGCCTGACCCGCCGCTTCGTGGAAGAATTCGAACGCTACACCCGCGGCCCCAGCCAGCACGAAACCCCGATGCAAATGGCCGCCCAGCAAAAGGGGACGCCATCCGCCCCGATGGGCAAGTAAGCCAATAGGTTGCTCCCTCCCCAGCGGGAGGGGTTTCCTTCTCTTCTCCCTCCCCGGCGGGAGGGGTTTCCTTCTCTTCTCCCCTCCCCGGCGGGGAGGGGTTGGGGGAGGGGGTTTTGCTCCAGCAATGCCGAACACCCCCACCCAACCCTCCCTCACGGTTCCGTTTGTTCGCCGGGCCTTGGTTTGGAGGCGACAAGCTCGCCCACTGCCTCCTCGATCAGCTCCAGCGCGGCATGGGCCGCCAGCATGCGCACCCGGTCGCGGCCAATATCGCCGTAGTGGCATTCGCGCGAATAGAGCCGCCCACCCTTGCGCCGCGCGGCCACGTGGACCAGCCCGGCCTCGCCCTGGTGCTGGTTCGTGGGGCCAGGCCCGGCATAGCCGGTGATCCCCACGCCCACCTTGCCCCGGCTGTGCGCCAGGGCTCCATCGGCCATGGCCGCGGCAATCTCCCGGCTCACCACGCCATGCCGCGCGATCAGCACCGGATCGATCCCCAGCAGCTCGCACTTGGCCTCTTCGGTATAGGTGACGAACCCCCGCTCGAACCCGTTGCTGAGTCCCGGCAGGTCGGTCAGCAGCGAGGCCAGCAGCCCCCCGGTGCAGGACTCCGCGGTGACGACCGACAGGCGGGCCTCCCCCACCTTGTTCATCACCCGCACGGCAAAATCGGCAAGCTCACGGCTCTCTTCAGGCAAGTCCTTGGGTTTCATGGGAAATTTGACGCGTGAAGGCGGGGGCGGTTCCTGCCGTGACTTACATCGCACCCGTTCGTGTCGAGCGAAGTCGGGACACTGCTGGCAAGTCCCTCAAACCTGCGGCAGCGTCTGCGCCGCCAGCCCCCAGCCCTGCAACGCCTTCCCCGCCGCCCGCTCCAGCAATTTCCCCGCATCGCGGATCGTGAACTCATGCGCGCTGGCCAGCCCCTCGAGCTCCTCCCAGCTCACCGGCACCGCCACCGGCGCATTCTCCCGCGCCCGTGCCGAATAGGGCATGACCGCGGTCGACCCGCGCTGGTTCCTCAGCCAGTCGACGAAGATCTTCCCCGTCCGCTTGGCCTTGCTCATCGTGGCAACGTATTTCTCCGGATCGCCCAGCGCCAGCGCCGCCGCGAAGCGGTGAGCAAAGTCAGCATGGGCTGCCCACGAATGCCCCGGCGTCAGCGGCACCACCACGTGCACCCCCTTGCCGCCCGAAAGCATGGCGAACGACACCAGCCCCAGGTCGGAAAGCTTGCGCCGGATGTCCCGCGCCGCCGCGTTGACCGCGTCGAACCCCAGCCCCTCGTCGGGATCGAGGTCGATCACCAGCCGCTCCGGTGCCTCGACATCCCTCGCCAGCGAACACCACCCGTGAAACTCGATCGCCCCCATCTGCACGCATGACAGGATCCCCGCCGCGTCGTCCACGAAGATGTATTCCTCGAGATGCCCGTCCTTCTCGGTGATCGGCACGTGATGGACATGCGGCCCGAAGGTCCCGGCATCGTGCTTCTGGAAAAAGCACTGCTTGGCCCGCCCTTGCGGACAGCGGATCAGGCTGATCGGCCGCCCGCCCATGGTCGGCAGCATCAGCGGCGCGATCTGCAAATAGTAGTCGGCGAGCTCGCCCTTGGTCAGTCCGCTCTCGGGATAGATCACCCGGCCCCGGTTGCTGATCTTCACCGGGCTCTCGGGCAGCGTGTCGCCACCCTCGGCAAGATGTTCCGCGCGCTCCGGCACCACGTCCTTCGCCTGCTTGTCGGCGCGCAGGCCCAGGAAGCTCGCGTGCCGGACCGAACCATCAGCCGTAAACTCGGCAAAGGCAACCTCGGCCACCAGCTGCGGCTTCAGCCAGGTCACCCCCCGCCGATCCGCCTTGGGCACTTCGGCCGGAGCCGTGTCGCTCACCAGCGGCGCCATCGCCTCGGCCACCTCGCGCAAGGTATTCTCGTCGAACCCGGTGCCGACATTGCCGGTGTAGGTCAGCGTGCCCTCGTCGTACTGCCCGAGCAGCAGCGATGCAAAAGGCCGGGCCCGGGCGCTCGATTTCTTCCACCCGATCACCACGAATTCCTGCCGCCGGATGCACTTGACCTTCACCCAGTTGCGCCCGCGCTTCGCCAGGTACGAGCCATCGATCCGTTTCGAAACAATGCCTTCCCCGCCCGCCCCGCACATCGCCTCGAACAGCTTCTCCCCCGCCCCGATGACGTGATTGGCGAAGAACACCGGCGGCTGGGCGGTGGCCAGCAAGGCCCCAAGCCGCTCCTTGCGCTCGAGGTTCGGCCGGCCGGACAGGTCCTCACCGTCCAGCTCCAGCAGATCAAACGCATGGAATTGCAGCGGATTGTCCTCACCCTGCGAACTATGCCCGCGCTTCAGGATCGCTTGAAGTGCCGAAAAACTGGGGTTCCCATCCTTCCCCGGCGCCACGATCTCGCCATCGATCAGCGCCCGCGGCAGGTCCATCGCCGCCAGGGCGCGGGCCAGCGGCTGGAACTTATCCGTCCAGTCCAGGCCATTGCGGGTAAACACTTTCACCTCACCGCCATTGACCGCCACCAGTGCCCGGTAACCGTCGAACTTCACCTCGTGCATCCAGCCATTGCCCGCCGGCACCGCATCGACCAGCGTCGCCAGCTGCACCGGGCGAAACTCCGGCAGCCCCTTGGCCCGCTTCGCCGGCTTCGGCTTCAGCGCGGCATTCCTCTGCGCCGCCTTGTCCATTTCGGCCGCGAAGGCCTTGCCGCTCTTGCCCTTAAGGCTGTGCGCGCCCCCCGCATCGGCGGCGATCTCGGCCATGGTCCGCCCCGTCAGGACGGAGGTCAGCCCCCGCTCGACCAGCGTGTCGCCGCTCGCGGCATAGGCATCGGTCACCTTGCGCAGCAGCCAGTTCTCGCGCTTCTCGCCGGGGCGGGGCTTGAGGCGGAAGATGATCCACTCCCCCTTCATCCGCTCGCCATGGAGCACGAAGTGGAGGTGGCCCTTCTCCAGGTCCTTGGCTGACTTGCCGGCAATCGGCTCCCACGTCCCCTTGTCCCACAGCATCACCGTGCCGCCGCCATATTCGCCCTTGGGGATCGTCCCCTCGAACTCGGCATAGGCCAGCGGGTGATCCTCGGTCCGCACGGCCAGCCGCTTCTCCTCGGGATCGGCGCTCGGCCCCTTGGTCACGGCCCAGGATTTGAGCACGCCGTCCACTTCCAGCCGGAAGTCCCAGTGCAGCCGGGTCGCATCGTGCTTCTGGACGATGAAGCCATTGCCGCCGGTCTGCGCCACTTTCCCCGAAGGCTCGGCGGTGCGCGTGAAATCGCGCTTGCGGTTGTATTCGGCAAGCTTGTCTTTTGTCGCCATCACGCCCGCTTCCGCTTGGCCGGGGTCTCCGCCGCCGGCTTCTTGGCGGGAGCCGCGGGCCGCTTGCGCGCCGGCTTCGCCTCAGCCGGCTCGGGCGGAGCACCACCACCGCCCAGCGAATTCTTCAGCGCCGCCATCAGGTCGATCACATTGCCGCCGCGCGGCGCCGGCGCCTGCACATCTTCCAGCACCAGCTTGCCCTTGGCCTTGGTCTTCTTCTCGATCAGCCGCTTCAGCGCATCTTCATATCGGTCGTGGAACTTGCCCGGCTCGAAGCTGCCGCTCTTCTGCTCGATCAGGCTCGTCGCCAGCTGCAGCAGCTCGGCCTGCGGCTTGTCCTCGCCGATCTCGGCAAAGAACCCATGGGCCTTCTGCACCTCGTCGGCATAGCGCAGGATCTCCAGCACCATGCCGCGCCCGCAAGGCTTCAGCGCCACCAGGTGTTCGCGCCCGCGCACCGAGATCTGCCCCACGCCCACCTTGCGCGCGGCCTTGAGCGCATCGCGCAGCACCACATAGGCCTCCTCGGCCAGGTCATCCGCCGGGACCACGAAATAGGGCTTCTCGAAATAGAGCACGTCGATCTCGCCCGCGTCGACGAACTGCACGAGATCGAGCGTCCGCCGGCTCTCCACCTTCGCCGCCTCGATCTCCTTCTCCTCGAGCAACACGTAGTTGCCCTTGGAAACCTCGAAGCCCTTGACGATCTCGTCGGGATCAACCTCGCCCACGCCCGGGACCACCTTCTGGTAGCGCACCCGCTGCCCCGTGGGCTCATGGATCAGGTTGAACCCGATCCGCCCGGCCGAACGGGTTGCCGGGTAGATTTCGACCGGGATCGAGACGAGGGCCAGCCTGATCTGGCCCGACCAGTATGCGCGTGCTGCCATGCAGGGGGAGCGCGCGAGACCGGCGAATGTTCCGTCAGCCCGCCGCCTTGCGCCGCCGCCAGTGGATCGCCGCCCGAGCGTTGAGATAGTTGTAGATCAGCATCAGCACGGTCATCGCCGGCGCGGTCCATTCCATGGGCCAGCCAAGGCCCTTGCGCATGGTCATCACCAGCAGCCACGACAGCGGCGTGCCCAGCGCCCCGCCGGCCATGAACTGGCCGTAGGCCCGCCAGTGCAGCCGGTCCCCATAGGTCACCAGTGCGTGCCAGGCATAACCGACCGAGGAGCCGACCAGCCAGGTCAGGATCACGCCGACCGTGTCCGGCACCCCCAGCCGCGCCCCCCCGATCAGGATCACATTGTTGATCACGGCACAGAGCACTGCTCCGGCCAGATAGCGCGGGCCTGATCGCACCACCCCGGTCATGGCCGCCCGTCTCCTCTCATGCCTCCTGCCAGCGCCAGCCGCAGGCGCGGCATTACCCGATCGACCAGCCGCGTCTGCCGCAGGAAGCGTGCCCAGCCGAGCGGACCCAGGGCTGCCACCGCGGCAAGCCCTCGCCCCAGCGCACCCAGCCCGCCGCGCGATCCCGCCGCCAGCGCACAGTTCGCCGCCACCGCCGCCCGCGCCAGCCGTTCCTGGCGCGCGCGCGCGGCGCCAGGAAGGGCGGAGAGGTGCCGGGCCAGCACCACCTCGTGCTGCGCGCGAAACTCGTCGGCCTTGCGGCTGCCGGTCATCGTCAGCGAGGACCCATGGAGGCGAAACGCCGTGGTCGCCCCCAGCCGCACGTGAACCGGGCCGTGCGCGGCCAGCTTCAGGTAAAGGTCCCAGTCGGCCGTGTACCACAGGGCTTCGTCCATCCCGCCAACGGCCAGCCAGGCCGCGCGGGAAATCACCGGGCTGGGAATGGCGATCGAATTCTGCACGATCAGGGTCGCGATCACGTCCCCGCCGCCATGCAATCCCGGTGCGAACGGCAGGTCCCAGGCGCCAACGTCCCGCCCCGCCGCATCGATGAAGCGCGACGGCCCGATCGTCATCGCCGCCCCGGGGGCTGCGGCGAGCGCGGCGCGAACCGCTGCAAGGTGCCCGGGACGCCACAGGTCGTCCTGGTGCAGCATGGCGACATGCCCCGCCGAGGCTTCGCGCACGCCGCGGTTGGTCTTGGCGGTCCACGGCTTCAGCTCGGGCGCCGCCACGTAGCGAATGGCCAGCCGGTCGGCGAAATCCGCGGCGATCGCCCGGCTGGCGCCCGCATCGCCACCGGCGTCATCGCTCGAGTCGTAGAGCAGAAATTCCACGCCCTCCGGCCGCTCGGCTGCCGCCGCAGCCAGCGTGGCCGGCAGGAACCGCGCGCCTTCGTGCACCGGCACGACGACGCTGAGCCAAGGGGTCATGCCGCCTGCCGCACCGGGTCCGGCGCGCGCTCCAGCGGCACCGGCGTCAACTGGGCGCGGTGCCCGGCGATCACCGCCAGCAGCACCCCGCCGAGCACGGTCTGCAGCCCGATCACCCCGGTGCCAATGGCCAGCAGCAGCGGCAACTGGTTGGGCAGCGCCGCAAAATCGTTCTCGCTCCACCACACGCCGACCGCGGCCAGCGCCACCAGCGAAACCGCGATCAGCACCCCCCCGCCAAGCAGCGCCGTCTCCAGCGTCAGCAGGTTCTCCAGCCGCGCCAGCCAGGGCCGCAGCCGGCGGTAACCCTGGCGCACGCCGTAGAAGTGCGTCGCCAATGCCATGATCGCGGCGAAATGCCCGCTGGTCACCATGAAGGTGGCCAGGGTCGTCCAGCTCACCCCGAAATGGGTCGGCCCGGGCACCACGCCCAGCGCGTGGAGCGAGGCAATGGCGAGGATCACCGCGCCGATCCCCGCCAGCAGCAGGGCCGGCACCCCGAAGGCCCAGGTCGGGCTCAGCATGAACAGGTACCTGAGGTGCCGCCAGCCGTCGCGCCACGGGCGCAGGTGCGGTGCGCGGTCGCGCAGGTCGGGCGACAGGGTGGCGGGCACCTCGTCCATGCGGATGCGCTTGAGGCTCGCCTTGATCACCATCTCGCTGGCGAATTCCATGCCGGTGCTTTCCAGCCCCAGCGAGCGGTAGGCCTCCTTGCGGATCGCGCGCAGACCGCAGTGCGCGTCGTCGATCCCGGAGCGGAAGAACAGGTTGAGGATGCCGGTCAGCAGCGGGTTGCCGATGTAGCGGTTCTTCCAGGGCATGGCCCCCGGCTTGATCCCGCCCTTGAAGCGCGAACCCATGCACAGGTCGGCCCCGTCCTCGAGCCGCCCGATCATCGCAACCGCATCGGTGAAATCGTAGGACCCGTCGGCATCGCCCATGACAAGGTAGCGCCCGCGCGCGGCGTCGAACCCGCCGATCAGCGCAGCGCCATAGCCCTTGGCCGCCACCGGCACGACCCGCGCGCCCAGCGCCTCGGCAATCGCCTGGCTGCCGTCGGTCGATCCGTTGTCGGCGATCACGATCTCGCCCGGGAGGCCGTATTCGGCCGCGATCCGGTCCAGCGCCTCGCGGGCATTGGCCACGCAGTGCGCGAGCGACTGCGCCTCGTTAAGGCAGGGCATCACGATCGAGACGGCGACGGCATCCGGGCTCGCGGCGGGGGCGACAGCGGCGGCGGGAACAGGGTCGGCAAGCGGCATGGGCGGTCATCATTCCCCGGGCAGGCCTCGCCTCTTAGCCAAACAGATCGGCCAAGTCTCGCTGCGCGGCCGCCGCGCGGCACTTTTTCCCCGCTCCAGCGCGCCGGCAAAGCGACCAGCCGCCCCGCGCCGGCGTCCGGCCCCGGAGCCACGCCCCCTGCTGGCCGGTTGATCGCCCACAACAACCCCATGCGGAGTACCCACTCATGGCCGAAACAGGCGACGTAACCACCCTCAACACCCTCATCACCACCCTGATCGACAGTATCGAGGGCTACGAGACCTCCGCCGGCGATATCCGCGATCCCGCGCTCGCCCAGCGCTTTACCGCCCGCGCCCAGGAACGCCGCCGCGCCGTGACGGACCTCCAGGAATCGGTCCGCCGCCTCGGCGGCAATCCGGCCGACGACGGCAGCATCGCCGGCGGCGCCCACCGCATGTTCGTCAATCTCAAGCAGGCCGTCACCGGCAGCGACGACAAGGCCATCGTCAACGAGGTCGAACGCGGGGAGGATTACCTCAAGGGCAAGTTCGAAGCCGCGCTCAAGGACGAAGGGCTCTCCGGCGATGCCCGCGGCGCGGTCCAGCAGGCCTGGGAATCGGTGCGTTCGGGCCACGACGAGATGAGCCGGCTCAAGCACTCGATGGGCGGCTGAACCACGATCGATCGCCGCGATGGAAGGCCCGCACCCTGCCGGTGCGGGCCTTTCGCGTTCAGCGTCCGCGCTGCAGGCCGGGCGCCTTCGACCTTCGGCCCCGGCCCTGTCGCAGGCTGTGCAACCGCCATCCGCCTCGCTAGGATGCGCGGCAATGGCCAGCCTCGTCCTCAACGACCAGCCCGTGGAAATCGCCGCCGATCCCGCCATGCCGCTGCTGTGGGCCCTGCGCGATCTGGCCAATCTCACCGGCACCAAATATGCCTGCGGCGTCGGCGAATGCGGCGCCTGCACGGTGCTGGTCGACGGCCAGCCGCTGCCCGCCTGCACCCTTACCATGGCCGAGGCCGAAGGCCGCAGCGTCACCACGATCGAAGGCCTCGCCCGCCGCGCCCCCGGCGTGCCGCGCCATCCGGTGCTCCAGGCCCTGATCGATGAACAGGCGATCCAGTGCGGCTTCTGCACGCCGGGCATCGCCATGGCGCTGGTGGGCCTCCTCGCCCGCAACGCGCATCCCGCCGACGAGGACATCGCCGCCGCCATCACCAACCTGTGCCGCTGCGGCGTCTATCCCCGGATCGTTCCGGCTGTCCGCCGCGTCGCCGGCGCGCTCACCCCCGCGCCTGCCGGAACCACCCCTTCACCCGCCGACAGCCCCGCCGCCGAGCCCACCGAACCCGCCGCTTCGGGCGAATGATGCCAACGGCTTGCCCCCGCACACCCACGGCCTGTCGCAAGGCGGGATGGCACGCGGACCTCTCCGCGCGGCTCCCCGCTTGCCAAGGCGCGGCAAATTTGCAATCCGCCTAAGCCGCCGTCGACTGACCGGGAAATACTGCCCAGATGACCTCTTCCGAGCTGGCCCGCGAGGCGCTGCCACAATCCATCAAGCGCCGGGTCAAGCGGATGCTGGGGCCATGGGGCGTCTTCGTCGAAGGCTTCCTGCGCCACCCGGTGATGGTCGGCTCGATCATCCCCTCCTCGCGCTTCACCGTCCGCAAGATGCTCGGCCCGGTGGACTGGGACAATTGCAAGCTCTTCGTCGAATATGGTCCGGGCATCGGCACCTTCTGCCGCCCGGTGCTCGATCGCCTGCGGCGTGACGGCCAGCTGATCGTGATCGACACCAACCCGCTCTATATCGACTACCTGCGCCGCGCGATCACCGACAGCCGCTTTACCGCGGTCCTCGGCTCGGCCGCCGAAGTCGAAGAGATCGTCCGCGCCCACGGGCACGACCGTGCGGATTATGTGCTCTCCGGCCTGCCGTTCTCGACCCTGCCCGAAGGCGTCGGCCCCGCCATCGCCGCGGCGACCCACCGCGTCCTGCGCCCCGGCGGCGCCTTCCTCGTCTACCAGTTCACCGCCAAGGCGCGCGATTTCATGGCCCGCCACTTCCAGCGGATCGACAGCGGGTTCGAATGGCTGAACGTCATGCCCTGCTTCCTGTTCTGGGGCTGGAAGCAGGACGAAGCCGAGGGCTGAACCCCAGCTTCGTCATTGCGAGGAACGCAGTGACGAAGCAACCCAGAGCCTGCCCGCAGTGCCCCTGAAACACGCGCCGCCAGTCCTGCAAGCCCTGGATTGCCGCGGCCTGCGGCCTCGCAATGACGAACGAGGGCAAGCCAAGCTGCTCCCCGCAAGGAGGTAAGCCCAAACAAAAGGCGATTGCGTCGCTTGCAAACACGACAGCTTTGGAAACCCTCCCCGCTGCGACTAAGGCGCACCTGCGGTGCGCCAAGTCTCGCTCCCCTCCCTCAAGGGAGGGGTGGGGGTGGGTTTACGACGCTTGCGTTTGCAAAGGACATAAGTCCCAAACAAAACCCCGGCCGCAGCCGGGGTTTTTATTGTCAGCTCAAGCAGCCTTGGCCTGCTTGGCCCGCTCGATCGCTTCCAGCGTGATCCGCTTGGCGTCGTCAGCGCCGCCCCACTTGCCCACGCGCACCCACTTTTCCTTTTCCAGGTCCTTGTAGTGGGTGAAGAAGTGCTCGATCTGCTGGAGCACGATCTCGGGCAGGTCGCCCTTCTCGGCCACGTCGCTGTAATAGGGGAAGGTCTTGTCGTCCGGCACGCAGACCAGCTTCTCGTCGCCGCCGTGCTCGTCCTCAAGGTTCAACACCGCGATCGGCCGGGCGCGGACGACCGAGCCGGGGACGAACGGCGAGCGGGCGATCACCAGCGCGTCGAGCGGGTCGCCATCGGGGGAAAGCGTGTGCGGCACGAAGCCGTAGTTGGCCGGATAGCGCATCGGGGTATGCAGGATCCGGTCCACGAACAGCGCGCCCGAGGCCTTGTCGAATTCATACTTTACCGGCTCACCGCCGACCGGCACCTCGATGATCACGTTGAGGCTCTCGGGCGGATTTTCCCCGATGGGGATCATGTCGATGCGCATGGACAACCTTCGTTTCGCGGCAGCGCAGCGCGCCGCCCGGTGGAGAGAATCCGGCGCTTAGCCTTGCTCCTGCTGCATCGCAACAGGGACTATGGTCGAAATTCGGCAGTCCGCCGCCCTTTTCAGCTCGCCCCGCCCAGCACGTTGATGGTGAAGGCGATCACCCCGATGTTGAAGACGAAGGCCGCGAACGAATGCAGCACCGCCACCGCGCGGATGCGGCTGGCGGTGATCGCCACGTCCGAAGTCTGGAATGTCATGCCCAGGGTAAAGGCAAAATAGGCGAAATCGCGGTAGCCCGGCTCGGGCGTGCCGGGAAAATCCAGCCCGCCCCGGTCGCGCGGGCCCTGGTCGCCGGCCTCGGGCGTATAGAACTCGTGCGCATAGTGCAGCGCGTAGACCGAGTTGGCGAAGAGCCAGATCAGCACCAGCGTGGCCACCAGCACGATCACCGACGCCAGCTGGCCCGATCGCGCGCCCGCCAGTTCCCCGGCGATCGCCGCCATGACCACGATCGTCAGCATCGAGCTGATCACCAGCACCACCACCCGGTTGGCATCGTTGGCATCGGCCCGGCAGCGAATCGCGTCGGCCTCATGGCGCAGGATCAGCGGCAGCAGCGAGACCAGGAACAGCGCCGCGGCAAAGTCGAACCCCAGCGCCAGCGCGGCCGTCCAGTCGCTTCCCACCAGCGCGTGCTGCCCCCAGGTTGCCACCGGCAGCAGCACCAGAAAGGCCAGGAACCGCGGCGGCGCGATCCGCTGGCCAAGGTAGAGGCGCAAGGGGTGGCGGCTATGTTTCATCGCTCTCCAGACGGGCCCTTAGCGAGAACCGGCGGCGCCTCACAGCGCCTTGCCGTAGATCACGTAGGTCTTGTTCACGTGGCTGTTGATCGCCTCGGCAATCGCCACCATCCCCTGGTTGTCCTCGAGGATCCAGCCGATCTCGCCGCGCGTCGAACCATAGCGGCTCACGGCATTGCGGCGGATGTACTCGATCATCATGAAGGCGAGCTGGCTTGCCATGCGCGAGCTTTGCAGCTTCTTGCGCACGCCCATCAGCGGCACCCGCATGGTCCGCGGGCGCGGCTTCCTCAGCCAGCCGAGCAGCTTGATCCAGTTGAACGGAAACAGCTTGCCGCGCATTGGCAGAATCGCTTCATTAAGGTCCGGCACGGTCATCATGAAGGCCACCGGCTCGCCGTCGTATTCGGCGACCATGATCAGGTCTTCGTGGACGATCGGCTTGAACTTCTTGCCGGCGTACTTGATCTCGGTTTCCGTGAAGGGGACGAAGCCCCAGTTGTCCGACCAGGCGTCGTTGAGGATGTCGAGGATCAGCCGCGCCTCCTCCTCGAACTTCTTCTTGTTGGTATTGCGGATGCGGATGCGGGCGTTCTTCTCGCCCGAGGCCACGATCCGCTGGATCAGCGGCGGAAATTCCTTGGTGATGTCGAGCTCGTAGGTGTGGAGCTGCTTGGCCGGCTCATAGCCGCCGGCGCTCTCGATCCAGCGCTGGTAGCGTTCGCCCTGGTGGCCCATCATGACCGTCGGCGGATGGTCGAAACCAAACACCAGTTGCCCCGGCTCTTCCCAGATCGACATGGAGAGCGGCGCCAGCACCCGGGTCATCCCCTGCCCGCGCAGCCAGTCTTCCGCCGCGGCGATCAGCACATGGGCCACGGCCTCGTCAGTCGCCTCAAGCATGCCCCAGTTGCCCACGCCCGGGCCCATCCCCTGCTCGGGGCTCATCGCAACGGCCAGGTGATCGATATGCGCCGAAATCCGCCCGACCACCTCGGCCCCACGCCGGGCGAGGAAATACTGGACCGTGGCATGCTCGAAGAAGGGGTTCTTGCCGGGGGTGACCAGCTCCATCGCCTCCATCCGCAGCGGCGGCACCCAATTGGGGTCGTCGGCATTGAGGCGATAGGCAAGGTCGACGAATGTGCCGCGTTCAGCCTTGGTTGTGACGGGGGAAACGACTATCTCAGGGGCAGCCACGGCTCGTCTCTCCTTGTCCCCAGGTAACCTTGAACCAGGTCAATGAGCCCTGTCCGCCCGGGAGGCATGTTGTCAACCGTGGCATTGTCGGGCAACGCGAGAGCGAGGCCCCCATACCGGCGTTACGGCGCCGCCGATGTGGAAAGATCTGGATGAATTCCCCTGCTTTTCCCGCCAGTAAGACCGCCGCCCCGACCGCTGGCAAGCCCGCGAGCATCGGGGCTGACGACATGGCCATGCTCCGCGCCGCCGCCGAGCTCACGCGCGACATCAATACCGCCCGCGCCGGGATCTACTGGCCCGACATGCTGGCCTCGGCCCTCCTCGGCTATGGTGCGCTTGCCGGCGCGATCCTGCTCACCGGCTGGGCCGCGCTCGCCTGCGCGCTCCTTGCCGCCCTCGCGCTCTACCGCGCCCTCCTGTTCATTCACGAGCTGACCCACATCCACCGCGATGCCCTGCCGGGCTTCCGGTTCGCGTGGAATGTCCTCGTCGGCATTCCGCTGCTCACCCCCTCGTTCATGTATGAGAACGTCCATACCCTGCACCACGCCCGCACCCGTTACGGCACGGCCGACGATCCGGAATATCTCCCCCTCGCGCTGATGAAACCGTGGTCGCTGCCCGGCTTCATCCTCGTCGCGCTGGCACTGCCCTTCGCGCTCCTGTTCCGCTTCGCCGTGCTGGTGCCCCTGGGTGCCCTGATCCCGCCGCTGCGCAAGCTGGTGTGGCAGCGCGCTTCCGCCCTCTCGATCAACCCCGCCTTTCGCCGCCGCGCCCCCGAAGGCGCCTTCGCCCGGATGGTGCTGTGGCAGGAGACGGGCGGCGCGCTCTGGGCACTGACGCTGGTCGGGCTGTCCGTCCGCTACGGCTGGCGGCCTCTGGTCACCGGCCTGTGCGTCGTTTCGGTCGTCGCCCTGCTCAACCAGCTGCGCACCCTCGTCGCCCATCTCTGGCAAAACGAGGGCGAGCAGATGACCGTCACCGCTCAGTACCTCGATTCCGTCAACGTCCCGCCGCCTGGAATTTGGGCGGAACTCTGGGCCCCGGTCGGCCTGCGCTACCACGCCACCCACCACCTCCTGCCCAGCCTGCCCTACCACTCGCTCGCCGAAGCCCACCGCCGCCTGAGCGACCACGCTGGCGCCCAGGCGACCTATGCGGGAGCGACCTACCCCGGCCTGTGGATGCTGATCGGACGGATTGCCAAAAGCACCATGGTCCGCCGCGAGGCACGGACGATCGTATGGAAGCCGGGCGAAGCCTGACCAGTCCAACACACCGGAAGAGATCCTCCCCAGTCACGCCAACGGCGCAAATGGGGAGGTGGCGGCGAAGAACGGCTGACGGTAGGGCAATAGGGCACAGTCGCGCGCCCACGCACCCCGCTCCCCAAAACACCAACCGCCTTTCCTACACCCCCCACTCGGCGGCATAAGCCAAGCTGTTCTTTCTCAAGCGCGATTCCGGCAGGCGCGCACGGCAGAAAGCACAAGCCGTGGCAGCGCCCGGCTGTACTTTATCAACTAACTATCGCTGTAAATTCAGCCGGTTGACCAACACCTGCAAGTGCAAGTCATTCGCAAGACCCGCCGGCCACCCTATTCCTCGGTCCGAATCAGCACCGCCTCGCCGATACAAAAGAACAGGAGGAACGGCGCCCAGGCCGCAACCAGCGGCGGGTACCCACCGAAGTTGCCGATGGCCAGGGCCGCATTGTCGATGACGAAGTAGGCGAACCCCAGCGCCATCCCGATCACCGAGCGGATCAGCAGAGCGCCCGAGCGGGCGAGGCCGAAGGCGGCGGTCGCGCCGAGCAGGGGCATCAGCATGGCGGCCAGTGCGCCGGAGAAGCGGTGCCACCACTTGCCGTCAAGCTCCTCGGTATTGCGCCCGGATTCCCGCAGCGAATTGATGGTCTTGGCCAGCTGGCTGAAGTTCTGCCCCTCCGGATCGATCCGGCTGAGCGTGACCTCGCGCGGGGTTACCGTCGGGGCCACCGTCAGCGCGGGGATCGCCGTGGTCGTCGTCCGGGCCACGTCGAAGCGGACCGGCCGGTCCAGTTGCCAGCCACCCGCGACCGGCGTGGCGCTGGCGGCGTGGACCACGCCCGTGATCGCCATCTGCTCATCGCGCTGGTACCAGGTAACGTCGCGCATCCGCATGGCCTGGCCGGTGCCGGTGATCTTCCGGGCCAGCAGGATGTTCGGCCCGTCCTTGAGATAGGCGTTGAGCATCACGCCCGTATCCCTGGGGATGGCTCCCCAGTCGTTGGCCTGCCACGCCTTCAGCGTCGCATTCGACCGGGTCACCACGCGCTCGTTGAAGGCGAAGCTGATCAGCGAGATGCCCGCCGCGGCGATCAGCAGCGGGGCCAGCACCTGGTGCGCAGAGAGGCCCGAGGCCTTCATCGCGATGACCTCGCTGTTCTGGTTGAGCGTGGCGAGCGTCAGGATCGTCGCCAGCAGCACCGAATAGGGTAGGAACCGCGCGATCAGCTGAGGAGTGCGCAGCGTCACGTAGGTCCACAGCTGCGCCTCGCCGTTGCCCGGATGAGCCAGGATGTCGCCGCTCTCCGAGAGCAGGTCGAGCATCTGGAGGACCAGCACCAGCATGATCAGGATGCCGAAGATGCGGGAGGTGAACTGCTTGATCAGGTACAGCGTGAGGGTGCGCGAAGGGAAGAACTCAAGCTGCATCGCTCATCCCCGCCAGCTTGCGTGCGCCCGGATGGCGGCGCCAGAAGCGCTTGATCACCTTGCCGATGTTCGCCGCAAACCGCTCCAGCCCGGCAATCGGCTGACCGCCCGGGACGTAGGCGAGGCGCCAGTACATCCAGCCGATCAGCGCCGCGAACATGAGGAACGGACCCCACAGCGCCAGCAGCGGATCCATCCGCCCGAGCGCGGCGACGGATTGCCCGTATTCGTTGACCTTGTGGTAGGCGACCACCATCACGATGGCGACGAACACCCCCAGCGGCGAGGACGATCGCTTGGGCGGCACGGCCAGGGCGACGGCCAGCAGCGGCATCATCAGCATCATGACCACTTCGACCATGCGGTAATTGAAGCTGGCCTGGGTCGAGTTGCGAACCGATTGGGACACTTGCGAATTCCAGCCGATCCGCAGCAATTCGGGGAGGATATATTCGCGCTCCTTGCCGCCCCGCTTGCGGAAGGCCTCGACCGCCGGAAGATCGATGGGCAGGTCGTGCTGCGCAAAGCTCAGCACCCGCGGCGTGGTGCCGGGCTGCTCCTGGATGATCTGCCCATTGGTCAGTCGCAGGATGACCGTGTCGGGGTTTTCCTTGAGCGCAAGGAAGCGCCCCTCGCGCGCCGAGATCGAGAGGACCTGACCGTGCTTGTCGGCAAGGCGGGCAAAGATGCCCAGGAGCTGGCGGCCATCCTCGCGGCTTCGCTCGATCCTTAGGGCCATGCGATCCGCAAGGGTAGTAAACTCGCCCACCTTGATCGACGCGCCCAGCGCGCCGCTTTGGAGTTCGAAGGACAACTGCTCGTAGTAGTAGCGGGAAAGCGGCTGGAAATAGCCGACAATTCCGAAATTCAGCACGGCAAGACCAAGGGCGAAGACATAGGGCATCCGCAACAGTCGGGTGTAGGACAGGCCGACCGCCCGCATCGTGTCGAGCTCGCTCGTCGTCGCCAGCTTGCGGAAGGCGAGGAGAGTGCCGAGCAACAGGCCGAGCGGGATGGCGAGGCTGGCATATTCAGGCAGCATGTTGGCGAGCATGCGGAAGACGACGCTCACCGGCCCTCCCATGGAGGCGACGAAATCGAAGAGCTTCAGCATCTTGTCGAGCATCAGCAGCATCGCCGCGATGATGAACACCGCCAGCATGGGCATCAGCACCAGCCGGAAGATGTAGCGATCGATGGCGGGAATGAATTTCAAACCGGGCTCGGAAAATGGGAGGTGCCTGAGGCAGATGCCTAGGGCAGCGGGCAGCCCGAGGCAAGGCCGAGGCAGGGCCGAGGCAGGGCCGAGGCAGGGCCGAGGCAGGGCCGGCGGCCCGCTCTGCAACGCCACTGCAACGGCGGTGCAAGGGGGCTGGAAAAGCGCCACGGCTCGCGTATCATCGCGTCCGGGCGCCGGGACACAAGAAAGACCCGGAAGGATGCATGTGGATACGACAATTATCGAACGGCACACCGTCGAGCGGACGGGGTGGCTGCGGGCGGCCGTGCTTGGCGCCAACGACGGGATCGTCTCGACCGCGAGCCTGATCATCGGCGTTGCAGCTGCCGCCGGGAGCGAGGGGCAGGTGCTGCTGGCGGGACTTGCGGCGCTGGTCGCCGGGGCCATGTCGATGGCGGCGGGCGAATATGTTTCCGTCTCCAGTCAGGCCGACAGCGAGTCGGCCGACCTTGCCCGTGAGCGCGACGAACTGGCGCGGCACCCGGAGGCGGAACTGGAAGAGCTCGCCGCGATCTACCGCGCGCGCGGGCTATCGAGCGACCTGGCCCAGGAAGTTGCCCATGCCCTGACACTGCACGATGCGCTCGCCACCCATGCTCGCGACGAACTGGGTCTGGCCGACTTCCACCGCGCCCGGCCGGTCCAGGCGGCCTGCTGCTCCGCCATCTGTTTCGCCGCGGGCGCCTCGCTGCCGCTGGCTGCCGCCTCGGCCCTGCCGCTTGAGAAAATTGCGCCGGGGGTCGCCGGGGCTTCGCTGCTTTTCCTGATGCTGCTGGGCGCGCTGGGCGCACGGGCCGGGCGCGCATCGATCGGGCGCGCCGTAACCCGCGTGGCATTCTGGGGCGCCGCCGCGATGGGCGCGACCTGGCTGGTGGGCAGCCTGTTCGGAACGACCCTGGGCTGAGGCAGCCCAGGGGACGTCAGGCCTTCTCAAGCGTGCACTGCAAAGGGTGCTGGTTCTTGCGCGCGAAGTCCATCACCTGGGTGACCTTGGTTTCGGCGATCTCATAGGGGAACACGCCGCACACGCCCACGCCCTTCTGGTGGACGTGGAGCATCACCCTTGTCGCCTGTTCCAGATCCATGTGGAAGAACCGCTTGAGCACGATCACCACGAATTCCATGGGGGTGTAATCGTCGTTCAGCATCAGCACCCGAAACTGGCTGGGCTTCTTTGGCTTGGCCTTCGTCCGCGTGGCAAGTCCGATATCCGCATCGGTGCCGTCATGGCCAGACCCGCTGGCGCGATCGCCATCGGGGCCGGCGAGCAGGGGCGCGCTCACGCCCGAAAGGGCCGATGGGCTGCGCAGGGCAGCAGGGGCGGTGGGACCAGCAGGAATCATGATTGGCGAGAATATCGTATCTTGGCCCTTGCAAACAAGGGCCGCCAGACGAAATGACGCAGGCCGGACAGCGCAATTGCTGCCCGGCCTGCCGGAATAGATAGAACTGTCACCAAGCCAGGCCGGACGACCGGCGCCGGGCCAGGAGAAATCAGGCCGCCTTGCCGGCCTTATCAACCGCAAGCGTCACGCGGCTGGAAAGCGGGGCGAAGGTTTCGGTCGCCAGCTTGAGCCAGGCTTCGGTGCTCTTCGAGGCCTGGGCCACCGCGCCATCGAACTGCTTGCGCATCAGGGCGCTCTGCAGCTGGAAGAACTCGGTCGGCGACTTGGCTGCGGCGAGTTCCTTGGCGTCGGCCGACATGGCGTCGAAAGCGCCACGGGTTTCGGCGACGAGGGTCGCGCCGAGGTCTTGCAGGCCGGCCGAGAGGATCTTGCCGGATTCGACCACGGCCTCGACATTGCCCTTGGCGAAGTCATTCGCCTCACCGATCGCGGCAGTGCCCTTCTCGAACGCGGCCTTGGCCTTGCCCTGGATGTCGGCGAAGGAAGTCTGGATTTTTGAGAAATCGAGCGGAGTAGCCATGAAGATTTCCTTGAACTTGGGGGAACTCGGCATGCCCGTGCCGATTTTCGAAGACTTGCGGGTCGGCTTTGACTCACCCTGAACAACAGGGCGCTTGGCGGGAGCCCGGCGAACGGGCTTTACGGCAGCTTGCGGGGCAGGCGCGGCGGCCGGAATCTTGCGGGTGACCTGCTTGCGCGCCTTGCGCACCGGCGCCTTGACCGGCGCGGCGAGGACGACGGCAGCGGCGGGCTTGGCCACGCGCGGCTTGCGTGCGGGCTTGGGCTTGGCGGCGACGGTCTCCTGGACCGAAGTTGCTTCCGGCGCTGCGGCCACAGCGGGCTGCGGCTCCGCTTCCGGCTCCGGGGTTGCGACCGAGGGCAAAGCTTCGGCAGTGAACTCGACTTCGTCAGCCATCGCGGGTCAAATCCTTGACTATCAGACTGGCGAATCAATCGCCTATCCGATGTTGCAGTGCACAAATGCCTTATCGGCGACCCTGCTGTCAACCGTTTTTGTGCAGTGCAACATGACTGTCGGAAATGACGCGTTGCCCCTATCTCGCCTTCACATAGCCCCCCGGCGCATCCTCCAGGGCCCGGTCACCCCGGCCGCCCGGAACGCGCTTGCCGGTGGCGGGCACGTCGTCCGCGCCCAGGCCCCGGATCCAGTCACGCCAGTACGGCCACCATGATC